>Ga0213878_10000012_pt1 | contig 468171 bp, 410 predicted proteins | sample VelepicoBEBS_R02_FD_161053 | JGI IMG/M metagenome (GOLD analysis project Ga0213878, IMG submission 161053) | Vellozia epidendroides bulk soil microbial communities from rupestrian grasslands, the National Park of Serra do Cipo, Brazil - BS_R02 | ecosystem: Environmental > Terrestrial > Soil >... | reverse complement strand
AGAATTTATCTAAAGTTTTAGAATGAAGTATATAACAAAAATACATAGAACTAATATAAACAAAAAAGACTCACTGTTTCCAGTAAGTCTTTAAGTGAGCGCGAAAGGATTCGAACCTTTGACCGTCTGCTTAGAAGGCAGATGCTCTATCCAGCTGAGCTACGCACCCTTAAACGTTGATTTTGCTTAATTAAATAAGCTCATTAAAAAGTCGGGGCGGCAGGATTCGAACCTGCGACCTCCTGGTCCCAAACCAGGCGCGATGACCGGACTACGCTACGCCCCGAGAATATATAAGAGAGCGGAGGGTAAGGGATTCGAACCCTTGCGACACTTTCGCGTCGACAGTTTAGCAAACTGCTCCGTTAACCACTCCGGCAACCCTCCTTTTTTGTTTATTTTTTAATGATCGTTGTTCCGTTATTGCGAGTGCAAATATAGAACAGATTTCTTTATTTACCAAATATTTTTCAAGAAAAATTTGTGTATTTTTGAGGTAATAAATCATTAAAAAACCAAACTGATGCGTAAGACATTATATATCATCGGATTAAGCGCTTTTGTTTTTTCATGTACTTCCCAACAAAATGTGAAAAAAAATACGTACAAACCGAAAACCCCCGTGGCACAGCCGAAACCGGTCGTTAAAACAACGACTCCGGAAGCTCCAAAACCAAAAATTGTTTCTGATCATGGAGTTGACTTTTTTACTACCAATATAGCAGACCCTACAAAAAATGATAATACCGCAAGTTATGGTTCTATCGTTTCTGCAAAACCGGTGGGATATAAAGTTGTTAAGACTTATTTTCCTGCTGTTGCACAGAATTTCAGACAGCGTTACTTAATATTACATTATACAGCTCTTCCGGACGATAAGTCGATCATGGTTCTTACACAACAGGCAGTAAGCGCCCATTATCTTGTTAATAATACAGGAGACAATGAAATTTACCAGCTGGTAGATGAAAACAAACGTGCCTATCATGCAGGAGTAAGTGCGTGGAGGAATGATAAAAACCTTAATGATACTTCAATCGGTATTGAGATTGTGAATGCAGGTTATTCTACGGATGGTACAGGAAAAAGAATATTTGCTCCGTTTAGTGATGAGCAGATGAAAAAAGTAGCTGCATTGGCCAAAGATATCGCCACAAGATATCAGATCCCGGCTACCAATGTTCTTGCTCATTCAGATATTGCTCCGACAAGAAAACAGGATCCCGGGCCTATGTTCCCATGGAAAAAGCTATATGATGAGTATCAGCTGGGAATGTGGTATGATGAAACAGCCAAACAGAATTATCTGGAAGTGGCACAACTGGATTTTGCAAGCCGGTATATAGATACTGCTTTTATTTTTCAGGTGCAGACCGCTTTACAGAAGTTCGGGTATGGGATTGAGCTCAGCGGTAAATGGGATGATGCGACCAAGAAAACAATAGAAGCATTCCAGTACCACTTCCGTCCTCAGAATTATGACGGAATTATGGATGCCGAAACCTGGGCCATACTGCAAGCTTTGAATCAAAAATATCCGGTAAAATAAATTCTACTTAAAACGCATCTGTTAGATGCGTTTTTGTTAACTTTAACCCATCAAAAACAGTAAAATATCTGTAATGGAAAATTTCAGAAAAGAAAGTGATCTATTAGGCGAACTGAATGTGCCTTTAGATGCTTATTATGGGGTTCAGACACAACGAGCAATCGACAATTTTAAAATCTCGGGACAGCTTTTGTCTTCTTATCCGGACTTTATCAAAGGTTTAGCTTTCGTAAAAAAAGCAGCAGCAAAAACCAATTATGAATTAGGACTTCTTGATGAAAACCTGTATTTCAAAATCGCAGAAGCCTGTGATGAGATTGTCGCAGGTAAATATCATGATCAGTTTCCGGTAGATATGATTCAGGGTGGTGCAGGTACTTCCATCAATATGAATGCGAATGAAGTCATTGCCAATGTTGTATTGGAGAAATTGGGAAAAAATAAGGGCGAGTATGAGTTTTGCTCTCCTAATGATCATATCAATCTTTCACAATCAACCAACGATGCCTATCCTACAGCGATCAAAATAGGATTGCTGCAGATGAATGTCGGTCTGGTAGAAAGGCTTGAAAAAATTATTGCCGCTTTCCGAGCTAAAGGACAGGAATTCCAGGATGTTATTAAGATGGGCCGTACTCAGCTTCAGGATGCTGTACCAATGACTTTGGGGCAGGAATTTGAAGCATATGCTGCTACTCTGGAAGAAGATATCTCCAAACTGGATAACAATGCGCTTCTTTTTGTAGAGGTGAATATGGGGGCAACAGCTATTGGAACAGGTTTGAATGCCCCGGTAGGTTATGCCAGTCTTTGTGCTAAAAATCTGGCGCAGATTACAGGATTTCCTATAGTTTCAGCACCAAATCTGGTAGAAGCGACACCGGATACAGGCTCTTATGTAATTTATTCTTCAGCAATGAAACGTCTTGCTGTGAAATTATCTAAGATCTGTAACGACTTAAGATTGCTTTCTTCAGGACCAAGAGCAGGGCTTTTTGAAATTAATCTTCCTCCTATGCAGCCCGGATCATCCATTATGCCGGGAAAAGTAAATCCTGTCATTCCTGAAGTAGTGAATCAGGTATGCTTTAAAGTTATCGGAAACGATCTTACCGTAACCTTTGCTGCAGAAGCAGGACAATTGCAGCTTAATGTAATGGAACCGGTACTTTCTCATGCGATCATGGAAAATATCAACTTCCTTTGCAATGCGCTGGATACCCTTCGTGTGAAATGTGTGGTAGGAATCACTGCTAATAAAGAAGTTTGCCTGAATATGGTAAAACACAGTATTGGTATTGTAACGGCACTGAATCCTTATATCGGATATAAGCAGTCTACGCAAATCGCTAAAGAAGCATTGGAAACAGGAAAAAGCGTTTATAACCTTGTTCTGGAAAAAGGAATTCTTTCTCAGGAGAAGTTAGACGAAATTCTTGATCCTAAAAATATGCTGAAGCCGCATAACAAATAAAAATCAATAAGGGGTAGATGGTCGTTCGCAGATCATTTACCCCTTATTATTCATCATTTATACTATAATTCGTGAGGTTTTTAATCATAATTCCTGCACATAACGAAGAAAACAATCTTTCATTCACCCTGGATTCTTTACAGTCACAAACCTGCAAAGACTTTACAGTAGTTGTTGTCAATGATGGCTCTACAGACAAAACTCCGGAAGTCATCCGGAAATATACAGAAAGTGATCCTCGTTTTGAAACCATTAATCTTCAAAAGTCTGAACATCAGCCGGGTTCTAAAGTTGTTCATGCTTTTAAAAATGGCTTGCAGACTCAGTCTATCCATGAATTTGATATTATCTGTAAATTTGATGCGGATATTATCCTTTCTGAAAATTATCTGGAAACAGTAGAAAAAGCATTCGCCGATAATCCGGATTATGGTTTGGTAGGTGGCTTATTGTATATAGAGAAAGACGGAAACTGGGTGTATGAAGGGAATTCCAACAAATACCACGTAAGAGGGCCAATGAAAGCCTATCGTAAAGAATGTTTTATTCAGATCGGAGGTCTAAGGGAAACATTGGGTTGGGATAATATAGATTCTATACTTCTCGAACATTTCGGTTGGAAGGAAGTTGTTTTTCCTGAATTACAGGTAAAACTGATTAAAGTAAAAGGAGCAGATTATACCATCAGACCCGCAGATTATTATGGCAGGTATTTCTATTTTCTGGGTCTAAACAGATTTCTGGCTTATGTTGCCTCTTCAAAAGAAGCAATGAAAAGTAAGTCTTTGTCATTTTTCTTTGATATTGTTAAAACTTATGAAGGCTGCAGATCTCAAAAAGCAGTGTTGAAAATTACCAGAGAAGAACAGAAGCTGGTTAATGATCAACGTTGGAGAATGCTAAAGAAAAAGTGGCTGAAAATGTAAGCGAAACGGAGATTTATAAATGAAATGTAAATAAAAAATTAACCTATATATCTGTTATTCATTAGTGAAAAAAATAGCCTACATAGAAATAGATACCCACGCTGAAATCGCCCAGGCTTTCATGGATATTATGCAGGATTCTCAGGATTTTGCTGTAGATTATTATTTTTCAAAGAAAATTAAAGATCAGATCAGATCAGGGCATGAGGCTGTATTTCTTTCAGACAGTTCCATGATTCTGGATCAATTAAAAGAAAAAAATTATGATTTGATTATGATCGGGACTGTTCACCGTTATTTTACTACTTTTTTTACCCTCATTAAAAAATACAATACGGCTGTTATAGCTCATAATCTTAATTTTACCAAAGCCTCAAAACCGAGCCTTTTGAAAAGTATTTTCAAAGGAGATGTAATCTACCGTCTGAAGCTATGGCTAAAAGAAGGATTGCTATATTCTTCTAAAATATATCTGACTTCACAATCACTCTTGGTTCTTGATGAAGCGATGGCTTCAGAAAGGTATCAGTTTTTACCTCTTTTTTATACAAAGGATTTTCCACAAACAGACAATGAACATCGGATTATTGTGATTCCGGGTGGAGTTTCTCAGAAAAGAAGGAATTATCAATATATTTTTACGACCATTCAACATATAAAAGCGGATCAAAGCTATGAATTTGTCTTTTTGGGAAAGGCAAAAGATCACGAACTGAAGCAGCTGGGGGAGTTATCACAAAAACTGCCGGAAAATATACGGATCACCTATTTCTCCGATAGAGTTTCTTCTTATGAGTTTAATCAGTGGATGCAGAAAGCAGATGTGCTCTGGTGTCCGATACAACAGGAAACTGAGTTTTTCAGCATGAAAGAAACCTATGGGGTTACGAAAATGACCGGTAATTTGGGAGATGCAGTAGTATATGGAAAATGGGCGGTTTTTCCTTCAGCTTATCCTTCAAAATTAAATTTTATCGTTCCCGAAGGTGAAAATTTCCTCCGGCAAGTGAACGAGCTGGCCAGGCTGAATTATGATTTCCGAAAGGAATACGGGAAAGAAGAAATCCTTAAAAAAACAGAAAAACTTCTAATGAAACTGACTTCAGGATAATATTACCTGACCGCATGATAAAAGCATAAAAACGAGCTCCAACATTTGTCGGAGCTCGTTTTGTTTTAGATATTTTAATTTTTCACTGCATGGTGTTTAATTATTTATTCTTTAAATTTATAAGTTTATTTTTATTAAAATGATAAAATTCACTTCTTAATTATTTTTATTTAGAAAAATTATAAATAATTTAGCGGCCTAATTATAAAAAATTGAAACGAATTGTATTGAGCGCAGTCCTATTTATAGGGTCTGTTACGATTTTATACGGTCAGGAAAAAAATATAGATCTGAATAACGGGACTTTTGAAGTTAAGCGATGCAGAATGATCTATGTTGAAAAAGGCATTACAACCTATACAGGCGGATGTGAAATTATTCTCAGCCAACCGGGGCAGCTTCCCAAAACTATTTTTCTGAAAAAAAATGAAAAACTTGTTGTAAAAGACAAGAAAGCTTCTATCGTTTACACGGATGCCATTTCGGATATCAGAATTGATGGCATTGAACTTACTGCTAAAAAGAAGAATTTCTCGGAAATAGAAATCAAACAGGAAGCACTCCAGAATATTCAGTCTTTTTCAGTAGGGGATGTTCTTCAGCAATTACCGGGACAATTTGTGCAGCCTTTTGATAATACCCAGTTTAAAAATATTGTCTTCCGTACGGCAAGTGGTGCTTCGGTAACCTCAGGTTCGACAATTTTAAGCGGCGATGAAGCAGGAAATAAAGCCTTCGGTGTACAGCTTATGGTGAATGATATTGCTTTATCAAATAATGAAAATATGCAAAGCTATAATTCGGCGTATAGTTCTCCTTTTGGAATCAATTTTACGACGACGGGAAGGTCCGGTACATTAACTCCGGCACAGCCCAACTTCGGGATTGACCTGCGTGAAATTCCTACAGAGAATATTGAAAGTATAGAAGTCGTTCAGGGGATTCCCGATGCTAAATACGGAGACCTGACTTCAGGACTTATTAAGGTGACGACATTTGCCAAAAGATCCCCGCTGCGCCTGGATGCATCGCTCAGGGAGGGAACTTATCAGTTGGGGCTTACCAGAGGATTTGCTCTTAAGAATGATCAAAATCTGAATGTTTCCGCAGATTATATGAATTCCATTACAGATCCCAGAACCAGTCTGATCGGGTATGATAGGTTCAGTACCAATATGCTTTGGGGAATCAATACCAAAAGGATAAGAAATCGAGTCTCTTTTTCATTTTCTCAGAATACCAGCAACGGAAAAAGAGATCCGGATGATTTGCAGGGAATTGTCATCAACAGTAAAAATAAGAGCTTTTCAATAAGCGATAATTTTAAATATATGCTGAGAGGTCGGGCCCGTAAAATATTCAATACCTTAAGTGCAGATGTAGGATTAAGTTATGCTACCCAGCTGACGGAGAGAAAATATTACCTGAATCAGGGCGCGCGCCCTTACGGAAATGCTCTGGAAAACAGTGTGTACTATGCGCCCTACACTCCGCCCAGCTATGAAAATATGACGTATGTGGACGGTAAACCGATCAGTATTTCTGTCAATACAAGTGCTGACGGGGTGTATACCACTTCTAAAAGATGGGTACATATGTATTCGGCAGGATTTAATTTCAGGTATGGAGATAACCTCGGAAGAGGGAAGTATGGAACAGCCGGACAATTTTCCACTATTGCCACAACCGGAGGAACAGCAAACGGAGTACGGGATTATAATTATCAGGATAATGTTCTCGCTACTTTCCAGTATGCCTTTTATGCACAGGATAATATTTTCAAACGATTAAATAATAAACATGCCATCAGAGCAAACCTGGGACTCCGTTATGATATTCAAAACGGAAAATCAACCCTGTCGCCGAGGATAAATACCTCTTATCAGATGGGAAATCTCAGCCTGCGTGCAGGATTTGGACTTACCTCCAAAGCGCCTTCGCTCAATCAGCTATATACAGGACCGAGATATTTTGATCTTCTTCTGGGAGATTACCGCCTCCCGGGATATTATACAGTGGGAATTATGCAAACCGTGGTGACTCCCGGAGATAATGTAGATCTCAAACCTTCAAAAAGCTGGAAAACTGAATTCGGAATAGATTATAAACTTCCATTTGCAACGATAAACCTTACGGCCTATTACAACAGACTTTTCGATGGCTTCAGCACGATATCAGTAGCTAAAGTGGTGGATAAAGCCAAAGTGGAAGTAAATGTTACCGGAACTCAAATTCCTACTTTTGAAATTGTAGGAAGTGACAAGTTTTATTATCTGCAAAACAGAATCACCAACGGATATGAATCTACAGATAAAGGACTGGAGCTTATGGTTTCTTTTAAAAAAATAGAAGCCCTGAATCTGGTAACAGCTTTTAATGCTTCTTATGTAACCACAAAAAGTAAAAAGAATGAAGGAATTCCTACCATTTCAGCACTTTCAGTTCCGGATCCGGCTTTCCAGTACGGGCTCTACAATGATACCTATTCCAACGCGGATATGGCAAGAGCCAGTTTTAGTTTTGACTATCATTTGCCGTCTTCAGGGTTGATCATAGGTCTTCGTACCGATCATTTTTTAATAGATAAGAGACAGACTTCGGGCAGAAGCATTTATCCGGTCGGTTATATCGATCCGCAACTTAATGTGGTCATGATTCCGGAAGGAGAAAGAAGCGATCCGAGGTACCAGAACCTTTTTAGAAAATCATCAGATGAAACCTTATCCGGGTTGGGGAGTAAAACATTGCATAATATACACCTTCGGGTAACTAAGGATTTCCTGAGTGGTTTCAGAATATCCATCTACGTGAATAATGTTTTCAATCTTAAAGCCTATAGTGAATACGGAACCCAATACGGGAACTTTAGTCCAACATCATTCGGAGCTAATATCTCATATAAATTTTAAAATCAGTTGTATTATGAAAAATATAATAACCTATTTGTTTTTACCACTGCTAATTCTCGTGGTTTTAGGATGTAAAAGAGAAGATGACTTCGGAAGCAGCAGTGATCTTCAGCCGGTACCTTATATGGTAAAGGTAAGATATGATGCTGCCAAATTCGGTCAGCTGGGAGGGAAAGGAGCTGCCAATTCCACGGTAACCTTAGAAAATATTTCTACCGGTGACAAAGTAATCGGGAAAACAGATATTAACGGAGAATTACATTTTAATGCCATTCTTCCCGGAACTTATAATATTACTGCGGAATCAGCAATGTCTAAGCAGGAATATGAAACAATATTCGGAATGTCTACATCCAATACCGAAGTTCATTTTGGAGGAATGAAGGAAAAAGCGATTGTGAATGTGAATGTTTCCGCAGCGGAAATTATACTCTCTTCAGGAAGAGTAGGAGATCTGGTGATTAAGCAGGTGTATTATGCCGGTTCTTCCACCACTGAAGGTGCTTCTTTCAGGGATCATTTTCTGGAAATTTATAATAATTCTGATGAAACTATTTATGCAGATGGTTTATATATTGGACTTTTGGAAGGGAATACAAACAGTAATGTGACGTCTTATACCCTGGCCAATGGGCAGTATGACTGGAGTAAATCTACAGGAAACAGTATTGGGGCAAGTGCAAATACAGATTACGTCTATGCCAATGTCGTGATCAGAGTTCCCGGTAATGGAAATCAGCACCCGATTTTACCAGGGGAAAGTATTGTCATTGCGCAGACCGCAATTAATCACAAAGCACCTTATGATACTCCCAACGGACAATCGGTTGGAATTAAAAAACCTGAACTGACCGTAGATCTCAGCGGAGCAGATTTTGAAACCTACCTTGGAGATTATCTTACGGCTAACGGTGGAAGTCCTTATATGTATGATATACAAAATATTATGGTTCCTGATATGCAGATTGTCCATTGGGCAAGCAGTTCTAAAGATATGCTGTTGAGTGTGACTTCCAGACCGGCATTTATCATATTTAAAGCCTCTCCGGATGAGGTTGCATCTTTTGCAAAAGTACCAAGTCCTAAAAGCGTAACTGGGCCGCTATTTGCCAGAATTCCTAAAGAAATCATTATTGACGGGGTAGATACAACCGATAAAGAATTAAAAGCACCAAAAGATTTACCAATGGATATAGATGCTACAAGAGCTTTTATTAAAGATCTGTCAGGAGCTCCTTATCCTGATTACAGTTCTTATTCCATCATCAGAAAAATAAAACAGGTGGTCAACGGAAGGACTATTCTGATGGATACGAATAATTCCCAAAATGATTTTACAACGATAAAAGTAAGCCCAAGAGGAAATGCACAATAATCATAGAAGTAAATTGTCATGGTACGGATATTTTATCCTGTTTGTCCTGATTTTAGCCAATCAACCGGTGTTTTCACAGAATACCAGACTGGATAGCATTGATATCAGTGATATAGAAAAAAATATCAGGCTGGAAAATCCTTATCTGAACTTTTTTCATCCCCTGGATTTTTCAGCAACTTCTTTTAATTATTCCGTGAATAAACAGGGATTTAAAAGAGTGCAGTCTCCGGAAAAATCAGAAGCTTTCAATTTTAATTCACAGGGTGTATTTCAGCTCTCTCCGAAAATCGTCCTTTCAGGAAGATTGAATGCTATTCGGGAGAAAGAACATGCGGTTCCTTTTATTCTAACGGATGAGAGAACTACTAACCAGCCCTTTATCCATAATCCGTCTTATTTCTACGCGCCGAGACCGGCAGACTGGTTAAAGCAGGATTATAATATTTATGGGGTGTTAGCATACCGGCCATTAGATTTTATGATCACCCAGCTAGGGGTCGAAGGAAATTTTACAAAAGCATACAGAGATGCAGATCCGCGTCCTAAAACAGACCGTTACGTTTATAATGTATTTTCTAAAATAGGACTGAACTGGAAAGAGCATAGCCTTTTTGCTAAAGGTAAATACTTCAATGACTACCGGAAGAATGATATCATGTATGTGAATTTAAATACCAATGTGCCCTCCAGTGATAGTGTGTATATCCGGTATAATGAAGGCTACGGGAATCAGTATAAAGGAGATCTTTATTCCTATACCGAATATAAATCTGACGGGTATATCTGGGGCGGAGAATATGCATTCAATACTAAAAATATCCATCTAAGTGCAGGATATGATTATCAGTATTTTATTGAACGCTTTTATAAACAATACAGCTATAAAGATACGGATAATGTAGAGCGACGGGTCTATATGAAATATTCGGGATTGAGAACGGATAGGCACAGTGCTTATGTAAATTTTCTCGGGAAGTTGAATGGATATCATTGGGTTTCACGACTGGATTTCTGGGATCAGATGGATGATAATTTCAATTATGAACTTAAATATAAAACCTATAGACTGCATCAGTATCAGCTAAGCTGGAATAATAATATCCGTTGGTTCAATACAAGGAATGAGTCCCAGAAAATCCGTCTGGATTTTTTATACGGAAGAAACAGAGTGAAGGATATTTCCGTAGTTCTGGACAGGGAAATCAATTATTTCCAGTATTGTATGGGATATGAAAAAGAATTTCGTGTGAATACGGAGGATAAACTGGCAGTCGGGGTAGATCAGTATCTGTATCTCCCTGTTCAGAAAAATTTTATGTATATTCCTTATCAGAGTACAAAAGAAAATATATTTGTACAAAAAATTGCGATCCCTGATTACGGATATGACGCTTCCGCAAAAACAGGGTTTACCTTACACCTGAAATATAAGATGAACCGGGCAAAAATCCGCTATGAGATTGAAGGAATATTAACCCAAAACTGGCTTGCAGGAAATCAGTATCAGCAGGCTGTGACTAATTATAATGGTAATGCAAACTTTATGGGTAGTTTTGCATTGAAAGTATTTTATTAAAATGAAGGAAAGATATCTTGCAATACTGGCTGTTGCATCAATAATTATAATGTCTGCCTATACCACTAATGATCCGACGGGATATACCGTAAATGAACTGCGCGAATTGTACGGGAGTGGTCATCATTCTCTGTGGCCTAAAATGCAGCTCTTTGATGAAGCGAAAGCAGGATTTCAGGATATAGGTTCTCTTCCTGAAATGACATTTCCCGCGGATAATCCTTATTCCGAAGATAAAGCAGAACTGGGAAAAATGCTTTTCTTTGATCCGCGCTTATCCGGTTCAGGTCAGATCTCGTGTGCAAACTGTCATAATCCGGATTTGGGATGGGCAGACGGAAGCAGAGTTTCCTTTGGACACAACAGACAAACGGGAACCAGGAATGCTCCTACACTGATTAATATAGGATATGCAAAAACATTATTCTGGGACGGAAGAGCCATGACCCTTGAGGAGCAGGTAAAATCACCGATTGAAAATCCGGTGGAAATGAATATTCATTATAAGCTGGCTACAAAAAATATAAGAAAGGTAAAAGGCTATAAAGTCTATTTTGAAAAAGCGTTCGGAACTAAGGATATTACAGAAGAAAGAATTTCTAAAGCGATTGCTACTTTTGAAAGAACCCTGGTAAGCCCGGCTTCCCGTTTTGATAAATTCATAAGAGGTAAGAAAAATGAGCTGACGGATTCTGAAGTCAACGGGCTGCATTTATTCAGAACAAAAGCTAACTGTATCAATTGTCATAATACACCCTATTTCTCAGATCAGAAGTTTCATAATCTGGGGCTTACTTATTACGGAAGAAAATACGAAGACCTTGGAAGGTATAAGGAAACGCTGAAGAATGAAGATGTAGGAAAATTCAAAACCCCGACGCTGAGAGAAGTGACAGATAATAAGCCCTATATGCATAATGGCCTTTTTCCGGAACTCGCCAATGTTGTGATGATGTATAATGCAGGAATGGGACGGGAAATTCCTAAAGCTCATCAGACGAATGATCCGAAGTTTCCACATAAATCTGCAATGATTGTCAGGCTGAATCTTACGGATGATGAGGTATTTGATATTGTAGCTTTTCTCAAAACCCTTAATAGCTATAAATATAAAATGAGGCCACCGGAACTGCCGGTTCAGTAAAAATAAGAGGTAAAATATAAAGAGAAAACGCTCCCAACCGGAGCGTTTTTTTATATTGAATTACCGGAATCTTTGAGTTTTCAGATCCGTATATCGTTTATTTAAACTTGAAAACACTTTTAATAAATCTCATGTTCAGGTAATCTTCTATCGGGAAAATTTTGGTGAAATAATTTCCGATATAGATCAGTAACAGGACTACAAAAGGTTTGTAAACCAGATTGATCAGGTTGCTGCTGAAATTAGGAAGAACAATGGCAACGGTGATCGCCAGAGTACAGATAATTGAAACGAAAATCATTTCAATACTCAACGGAGATACTTTAAATACAATATAATTGAAAATAATTTTTATAACATTGTAAATACTAAGAGAAATAGCGGTAGATAATGCAATCCCAATCAGTTTCAGCTCTGTATTTTTGATGAAATAATAATTCAGTCCGATGGTTAATCCTGCCAGTAAAAGCATCACCAGAATGTTGAATCTGTAATATTTTGAAAGAGAAATGATATTACCGTTAAATCCTGTAGCCAGATCAATTAAAACAGCAGAGCCCCAGATCCAGACTACCGGTTCGTATTCCCGGAGCATAGTGCCGTTTTTAGGCATAAACTGTGTCAGATAGGGGAAACCCACCATAATGCAGGAGAATAATACGGCGCCCAGAAAATATAAAGACAGGGAGGTTTTTTTGTGAAACCGGTCAAGCTCTTCCATGTCTCCGTCAGCAAGTGTTTTATTGATAATAGGAGCTGAAATATTAAACAATCCCAACTGGGGAATGGATATCAGTGAAATAAGCGCATACAGGACAGAATAAATTCCAACCTCTTCCATGCCCATGAATTCTCCGATCATAAAACTGTTGATAGCCAGGTAATTTCCGAAAGTTCCCAGAAAACCAAAAAAACTATAGTTAAAGAAATCTTTCCACAGATTATTTTTTTTGAAATAATCCGTATTGAAATCAAGCTGGATTTTTTCCAGTCTGTTGGTGTAATAAATATATCCGAAAAGCATGAAAGCAAATGTTCCGAAGAAGAAAGCAAATGCAATTTTTTGAGATAAAGCGAAATAATAGAACAGACAAAAAGCTCCCAGATTAGCAATTTTAGGAAGCAGATTATCAAAAATATTGGAAACTACAATTCTTTTATAATTGGAGGTATATTTATTGAAAATAGCACAGAATGAAAGAATAAGAATTAAAGGAAGGATCATTTCTTTAATCTTCCAGGCTTCTGAATGTCTGAATTTCGGGTAAAAATAAGGCAGTATAAAAAATACTGCAGTAAATACAAGAAAGTTGACGAAAACAGTGAGCAATGATAATGACAGCATATTTTGTTTCTTACCGTCTTTTTCTACCCTGTGAAAGAATTTTACATTTGAATATGAAATTCCAAGCACTACAAAAGGAACCAGCATCTCAGCAGCAGGAAGTATATAGCGGAGTTTACCGTAAAATTCAAAATCATTCGGGAAGATGAAGATTGCGGAAACCGTGCCCAGCAAAAAACCAATATAACCGATAATGGAATATTTGAAGCCTTGTCTCGCTACTACACTCATAAACTTGTTTTAGGTATAAAAATAATATTGTTGATGTACTGAGTTTTATTTTTTTCGTCGTTTATATTTTGCAGCAGAATGTCTTCTGTAAGTGTTTCTAATCTAAAGCTGTTTCTGTTGAGGTAGTGAGCCCCGTATCCCCAGCTTTCCACTTCAGCAATTTCATTCCATATAGGTGTTTGGTGATGTCTCTGTTCCATCTCAACCATTAAAGTCGGAAGAAACTGTTTAATGGTTTCTTTAGCTCCGGAAAGTGTCTTTATTTCATTGCCTTCAACATCTATTTTGATGAAGTCCAGTTTGTTAAAGTGTTCTATTGCAGCCCAGTCATCAAGTTTGATGACTTTTACTTTTTCAGTATAGCTTTTTTCCTCACCCTTTTCCTTGTAAGAAGTATTTAAGGTTCCGCGGGAAGCAATTGTTTTTCCATTGATGACAGGAACTTTAAATTCCGCTACCACATTCTCGTCAGAAAGAGCTAAAGGCAGAACTCTCATATGGGGAAACAGTCTTTTCAGGCGGCTGTAAAGTTTTTTATTAGGTTCAAAAGCATAAATATGCTCATGATCCAGCTTATTTTCCAGTTGATAAAGAAATGTTCCCACATTCGCACCAATGTCCAGTATCACAGCATTTTTAGGAAGGTATTCTTTGATCCATACCAGTTCCGGTTCTACATTGCGTTCCGAAAAATTATCTTTGTTAAGATTGTTTAAGTTCTTAAAATATCTTTTTTTGTAGAAATTCGGACTTATATATTGTAGCTTTTCTGCAAGTTTTTGGTATAAAGACATCCTTGGCTTTTTGACGAACAGCAAAGATAAGCAAAAATGTAAAACTTTTCTTAAAAAATGTTAAATATAATGATTTGATAATCAGCTGTTATGGTTTGTCAGCTGTTTTTTGTGAAAAATAAATTTTAACAGCCGGTTGATGGGCTGCGTGAGCTTTTCATCTGATGAACAGCCTATTTCGGACAATCCCGGAAATACAATAAAGAATAAAATTTTTTATTGTATTTTCCCGGGGATAATGATAGGGATAAACCGGATGTTGATTCAGACTACTCTACACGAAAGGGCGTATTCAGAAAATCATTAAACGGTTTCATGATTCTGAATACCTTTGTCAGGTTTTTTACCGCATCTTTGTTCAGGACTTCTTCATCCTTCAAAGGATGCAGGATAATAAAATTTTTAAGTTTCAGATATTCAGCCATCGGGTCTTCTTTTTCAAATCCCTGAGGAACTTTTTTAAGTTTGTCACTTTGGTCAAGCTCAGGAAAATACTTTTTAAATTCTTTATGATGCAAAACTTTCATAAAATCAGCCCCATATAATGAAATTTCCTTTCGGACTTCTTTTAAAACAGAAGATTCAGGCATGTAAATTCCGCCGGCCATAAACGACTTACCTGGCTCCATATGAAGGTAATATCCTCCTTTCTGACTTCCTTTACCCATTCCCAGAGAGGCTCCGAAATTGGTTTTATAGGGTGTTTTGTCTTTTGAAAACCGGGTATCTCTGTAAATTCTGAAAAGTGCTTTTTTAGCATCTGTTCTGGCAAGCTCTTCCTCGAAATCCGCCATTTCTCTTATGAGGTCTTCCAGAAAAGAAATAACATTTCCCTGTGACTCTGTGTAGAGATCTTTATGCTCATTAAACCATTCACGATTGTTGTTTTTTGTCAGTTTTTTTAGAAATGTGAAGGTTTCCGGTTGTATTGTATTCATTTTGTGATGGCAGTTTTGTTAGTATTTTTATAAAATGATGACTCAGTTTATGAATTACGAAGTTAAAAAATAAACTTACGTTGACCAAAAATTAGACTGGAGTTTACATATTCATACGTTTTCTTTTTTAGCTTTAAAATGCCCGCTCATTACAACTTCATTTTTATGAAATATCTTAAAAAAAAATCAAGAGGTAGTTTGAAAAAATTATAGGGAGGAAAAACTTAGAGTTATGGATCTTATTGCAGCAGAGCAGGAGAGCCATGCGGAAATGATGCGTATCAGTGCTATTGGCAGGTCCTTAATAGGGATCTGCATTTCTGAGATGTGTTCCTAATCATTAAATGATTGGATAATTGTTAGAAAAAAACAAGGCTGCCTCAAAAAGAGGCAGTTTTTTATTATGAAAATTAAATTGGGTAATCACTCGTATCTCAATGCTTCAATAGGATCAAGTTTAGAGGCTTTTAATGCCGGATAATATCCAAAAAACACACCGGTTACAGCACAGACAATGAAGGAGATGATAATAGAAGACTCCGTGATAAAAGTAGGCCAGGATAAAAAGAAAGTAACCAGTTCTGAAGAAAGAATTCCCAGAGCAACTCCAATAATCCCGCCGGTAATACTGATGAGAACAGCTTCAATAAGAAACTGATATAAAATATCTTTTCCCCTTGCCCCGATAGACATTCTCAGTCCGATTTCTTTTGTTCTCTCCGTTACGGAAACATACATGATATTCATAATTCCGATACCTCCTACAATCAGGGAAATACCGGCAATAGCAGATAACAGAACCGTAAGAAGCTGACTGGTGGAGCTCATGGTAGAAATGAGTTCAGCCTGGGTTCTGACACTGAAGTCATCGTTATTTCCATCCGCAGGAAGTTTATGTTGTTTTCTTAAAATTTCTGAAACCTGATCGGTAGCCTGCTGTGAGGTATTAGCATCAGTGGAAGCGGCATAGATAGTCTGAACGTAGGTAATTCCCAGAAATCGTCTCTGAACGGTATTAAAAGGAGCAATGATGACATCATCCTGATCCTGTCCAAATGCATTAGAGCCTTTTGTTGCTAGTACCCCGATTACTTTCATCGGAACTTTATTGAACCTGATGATGCTTCCTACCGGATCATCTCCGTTGGGAAAAAGGTTGGTGTAAACCGTTTGTCCTAAAAGACAGACTTTATTAGATGTCGTGACATCTTTTTTAGTGAAAAGATTTCCGCTTGCAATATTCCAGTCTCTGATTTTAAAGTATTCTTCATTCACGCCCTGAAGCTGTGTAGGCCAGTTGTTGGGTCCGTTGATGGATTGTCCGTTAGCCTGTACGGCAGGAGAAACATAAGAAACATCCGGAGCTCCTTTGGAAATAGCATCTGCATCCTGTAGTTTTAAAGTCTGTAAACCTGAAGCCCCGATTCTGGCCCCTCCTGAAACATTGACATTACTCGATGGACGGATCGTAATCATATTGGAGCCCATGGATGAAAGCTGATCACTGATGCTCTTTTTTGAACCTTCCCCGATAGCAGTCATGGCAATGACCGATGCAACACCGATGATGATTCCAAGCATGGTAAGGAATGCGCGGAGTTTGTTCCGTAAAAGAGCTTTCCAGGCAATTCTAAAGAGGTTGGTGAGGTTCATTATAATTAATTTTAATTTAAACTATTGATAGTCATCATTCATAGGAAGGTTTTCCAGAGCGTCTTTAGCAGACTTTATATTATCATTTTTTACATCTTTTATGACTTTTCCATCTCTTAAAGTGACGGTTCTGCTGCTGAAAGTGGCAATGTCGGGTTCATGGGTGACGAAAACAATGGTTCGTCCCTGTTTATTCAGATCCTGCATAACCGCCATAATTTCATAGGATGTTCTGGTATCAAGATTTCCGGTGGCTTCATCGGCCAGAATCATTACGGGCTCATTTACAAGGGCTCTGGCGATGGCAACTCTCTGCTGTTGTCCGCCGGACATTTGATTGGGAAGATGGTCTACTCTGCTTTCTAACTTTACGGCAGCTAAAGCCTGTAATGAGCGCTTATGACGCTCTTCTGCAGAAACTTTCGAATTATAAAGAAGCGGAAGTTCTACATTTTCCCGTGCCGTGGTTCTGGGAAGAAGGTTGTAGGCCTGAAAGACAAATCCTATCTTCTGATTCCTTAAAACAGCCAGCTCATCCCGATCAAGATTTTTGATATTGACTCCATCCAGAATATAGTCTCCGCCTGAAGGTTTATCGAGACAGCCTATAATATTCAGTAAGGTAGATTTACCGGATCCGCTGCTTCCCATAATGGTCACAAATTCACCTTTTTCAACCGAAAATGTTACCCCTTTCAGGGCATGAACGATTTCTTCGCCCATTCTGAATTCTCGTTTAAGATCCATGATCTCAAGAATTTTTTCAGCCATAACTTTATATTAATTTAATTGTCAGTTGCCGGTGGCTCTTTTTATCTTGGTCCGCCGCCACCGCCGCCGCTGTTTTTATTATTACCGCCACCTCTTCTTTGAGGCATAAACGGGCTTTTGGCCTGTCCGCCGGAAGTTTTTTTGGAAAGGGCTTTGTATCCGGTAATAATGTTATCATTTTTATTCAGTCCTGAAATAACCTGTATTTCCGTATCATTGTCCAGTCCGGTTTTTATTTTTTTACGGGATAGGGTACTGTCTTTCGCAATAACCCAGACTGCGGCTTCATTTTTCTTGTCTGTTCCTTTATTTTGTTTTTTCCATTGCCCTTTTTCATGTTTTTTACCGTTGGCAAAAGGGGAATTTACTTTATATTTCTGAACAATCAGGCTGTCCGGTCTGAAGCTGGTAGCCGCTGCTGGTATTTTCATTACATTTTCTAAAACCTCAGTGTAAATGGTGATATTGGCTGTCATTCCCGGCTTTAATTTTAAACTGGAATTATCTGCGTTAATGATTGTGGTGTAATTCACAACATTCGATGATACAGTAGGGTGGAGACGAACTTCTGCTACTTCACCGGTAAATGTTTCATCCGGGAAGGCATCCACCGTAAAAGTGGATTTCTGACCTACTTTTACATTTCCGATATCCGCTTCATCTACAGAAGCACGAACCCGCATTTTAGTAAGGTCTTTTGCTATACTGAATAGAGTAGGCGTACTGAAACTGGAGGCAACGGTCTGTCCTTCGCTTACATTTCTGTTGAGAACAGTTCCGTCTATCGGAGAATAAATATTGGTAAGGGACAGGTTTTTATTGGCGGTAGAAAGCTGGGCTGTTACCGTACCTACCTGTGCTTTTGCCATCTTGTACTGATTGTTTGCGTTATCAAAATCTGCTTTGCTGATAGCTCCCACTTTATAAAGCTGGGATTGTCGGTTGATGTTGATCTCATTATAGGCGAGATTGCTTTTGGCATTTTGAAGGTTAGCCTGATATTGTTCTGACTGAAATTTTAGCAGATCCGGATCCAGCGTAGCCAGAAGCTGTCCTTTTTTTACGGTTGAATTAAAATCAACGTAAATACTTTTGATAATCCCCGATACCTGAGTACCTACAGCCACCGTATCCACCGGTTGTATGGTTCCTGTGGCAGTAATGGATTTTGAAATTTCTCCCATCTCAGGTTTAACCGTTTCCAGCTGGATTTTTATTTCTTTCTCTCTGATGAAGAAAAACCAGACTGCACCAATAACAATGATGCCGCCCACAACCCAGTACAACCATTTTTTATTTTTTGTTTTCATCGTTTACTTAAGATTTATAGGGTTACCTGCATAAAATTCGTAGATCTGTTTGTTGAGTACTGCAGTATATTTAGCCTGAAGATAATTCTGAATAGATTGTATATAGAGTAGTCTCTGCTGCTGAAGCTGCACATAATCAATACTGCCGATTTTCATTTGAGCATTCATAATATCATACGTCTGTTTATTAATGTCAAGTTGCCTTGAGGCGGAATCATACTGAGAAACCGCATTTTGAAGACTGATATAGGATTGCTCCACCTGTTGATTAAGAACGGTTTTGGTGTTCAGTAAATCCAGATTGGCCTGTTCAATGGCAATTTTTGATTTTTCAATTTGTGTTTTATAAATCCTGTTATTGTAAATAGGAATTCCCAAACTTAATCCGACAGGCATATAGAAGTTATTTCCCAGCTGGTTAAAATAATTTCCGCTTCCATTGGCATAGCTGGTGGAAATATTGCCTGTTACGCTTAGGGTAGGTTGTATGGAAGCCTGGGCCATTTTCAGGTTGGTATTGGAGTTTTCTATATTAAGTTCTCCGTATTTTACTTCTGGGCGTTGGTTTTGTGCTAATGTTTGTACTTCCTGTAAGGGCTTTAGCTGATCATCCACTACAATACGATCCGGTTGTGTAATCTGAAAATTATATTCGGAAGGGAGTTGTAGTAATTGTTTTAAATTGACAATATCGGTTCGTAACGTATTTCTTGCCGATGTTAAATTGTATTCATCCTGTGCTACCTGTGCCTGAATCTGAAGGTAATTTAATTTTGAAATATTACCGGCACTGTAAAACTGATCTCCTTGTTTTAATTGAGTCTGGGTTGTTTTCAGAACGCCCTCCAGGGATACAATATTTTCCTGTGTCATGAGAATGCTTAAAAAAGCCTGTGTGATACTTAGGGTAATATTATTTTGGGCTTCCAGTACCGACAAATCGGCCATCTGCACCAGTAGATTTTTTGAAGATTCATTGTTTTTTATATAACCTGCATGATACAATGTCATAGAGGAGCCAAGCCCGATACTTTGGGACGGAACGCCGGTAGCCTGTAGCCCGTTTCCTCCATTGAGGGCAAAAATTCCCTGAGATACGGTTCCGTTTAAACTGGGGTATTTTGCATCTTTAGCCTGAAGAAGATCCTGCTCGGCAGAATTTTTAGATAATCTCAACGAGTTGATGGAAATATTATGTTCTTTTGCATATTCAATACAGTTATCCAGTGTCCAATTTGCTGGGTAACTGGACGTTTGTGCAAAAATTTCAAGACCCGTAAAAGAGAATGCCAGAAGGAAAAATTTGCTTTTCATGGTTTTATTTTTGAAAATTCATAAATAATACAGAAAAAATCAATCCAATTTAATAAAAAAAAATAATGTTTAACAACTTTTTAACCCAAAGCTTATTTTTTTGGATTTAATTTTTAAAAAATTAAAAATATATTAAAGGATTCTGAATTTAAGTTTGTATATTTAATACTTTGTTCAAAAACAAATCAAATAATTATTGTATCTTTGCAAAAATTTTAAAATAGTTAATGAATTTATTTACGGAAACCAATTTAAGTCCTGATATTCTTAAGGCAATTGGCGAACTGGGTTACGAAAGCCCAACAGAAATCCAAAAACAGACTATCCCTTTTATTCTTTCAGATATTCGCGATTTGATCGCACTTGCGCAAACAGGGACAGGCAAGACAGCAGCGTTTTCGCTTCCGATTTTGGATATGATTGACGATACGAGTCGCAAAATCCAATTATTGGTGCTTTGTCCGACACGGGAATTATGTCTTCAGATTTCTAAAGACATAAAGAATTACTCTAAATACATGAAAGACATCAAAACCACTGCGGTATATGGTGGAAGCAGTATTGTAGAGCAAATGAGATCTTTGAAGGATAAACCGCAAATCATTGTGGGAACTCCGGGAAGAGTAATCGATCTTATCAACAGAAAAGCATTAGATTTTTCTGCTATTCATTGGTTAGTATTAGACGAAGCTGATGAAATGCTTTCTATGGGATTCAAGGATGAATTGGAAACCATTCTAAGCGAAACTCCGGAAACTAAACAAACTTTCTTATTCTCAGCTACGATGAATAAAGAAGTGGAAAGAATTTCCAAAAATTACCTTACAAAACCACACCGTATTTCAGTAGGTTCTATCAATGAAGTGAAAAAGAACATTACTCACGAATATTATGTAGTAGGGTACCGTCAGAAAAAAGAAGCATTAAAAAGATTAATTGATGCAAATCCTAACCAGTATTCCATTATCTTCTGCAGAACGAGAATGGAAACTCAGGAAGTAGCAGATTTCTTAATGCAGAACGGTTATGCAGCTGATGCCCTTCACGGAGACCTTTCTCAGGCGCAGAGAGATACGGTAATGAAGAAATTCAGATTGAAAAATATTGATATCCTTGTAGCAACGGATGTTGCAGCAAGAGGATTAGATGTGAACTCTCTGACTCACGTTATTCACTTCTCTTTACCTGATGATCCTGAAGTATTCGTTCACAGAAGCGGAAGAACAGGTAGAGCAGGAAAAGACGGTATTTCTATGGCTTTAATCAAGCCTGAGGAAAGCAGAAAGCTGAAACAAATCAAGTCTGCTACTAAAATTGAAATTAACGAAAGAACAATTCCTACAGGAGATCAGATTATCAAAGCTCAGGTAGGTGGTGTTTTCGAAAAATTATTGACGGAACACGAAGATCTTTTCGAATTTGACGATAGTTTAATCCCGGATCTGAGCAATTTTACCAAAGAAGAACTGGTACACCAGTTGCTACAGTTCCAGCTGAAAGATCTCGCTTTATATTACAAAGATAAACATGATCTTGTGGAGCAGAAGTTAAGCAGCAGAGATGATGATTACTCAAGAAGAGATCGTGGACGCGACAGAGACAGAGACAGAGGAAGAGACAGAGACAGGGATCGCGGAAGAGACAGAGATCGTGGTGGAAAACCAAGAAGAAAAGATGAAAACATGGTGAGATTCTTCTTTAATCTTGGGAAAAAAGACCATTTAAAGAAACTTGATGTTTTAGATATTATCAATAAAGCGACTGCTGGCGGAAAAAGCAAGAAAAGAGCTGAAATCGGTGATATTGAGATCTTAGAGAAATTCTCCTTCTTCGAAGTAGAAAAATCATTCAAAGACAATGTTCTGAGCAATATTCAGTCTATGAAATTCAAAGGAAAAGATATGAGGGCTGAAGTGGCAAACTAAGCCTTATTATGATCATACAAAACCGGCATCATTGCCGGTTTTTTTATTTGATAATCAGATGTTCATGTAATGTTAACAAAACTTAATGTTAGATAGTTTCAGGTAAGATCCTTTTTTAAGAAATTTGCACACGAATTATAAATACTAAAAAATGGGAATTGGTAATATTTTCCACGCTTTTCAACCAAAGGATAAAATCTTTTTCGTACTTTTTGAAAAAGTAACTGAAAATCTAGTTGCAATGTCTGAAGAATTCAATGCAGGAATCAAAGATTTCGATCTTAATGACGATTCTATGTTGAAGAAAATGAGTGACTTTGAGCATAAAAATGATGAACTTACTCACGAAATCTTCGTAGAATTAGGGAAAAACTTCATCACTCCTTTTGACCGTGAAGATATTCACACACTGGCAACGGGACTGGATGATATCGCTGATTATATCTACGCTTCTACAAAATATATCTTCTTGTACAAATCACCAGAAATGAAGGCATATTCTGACTTCTCTTTACTGATTCACAAAGCATGTCTTGAGATTCAGAATGCCATGAAAAACCTTAAAGGGTTTAAAAACATGGAGCAGGTGAAAGAAGCTTGTATCAAAGTAAACTCTATTGAAAATATTGCGGACGATTTATTGTCTAATTCAATGGTGGAATTATTTGAAACAAACGATGCCATCAATATCATCAAAGTTTCATCTGTATTAAACTATCTTGAAGTAGTAACTGATAAAGCAGAAGATGTTGCCAATACGATTGAAAACATCATGATTAAATACGCCTAAACAATACATAGCAAAAAATGGAATTTCCGATTTTACTTGTAGTTATTATTGGATTGGCGCTTATCTTCGATTACATCAATGGTTTTCATGATGCAGCCAACTCAATTGCAACTATAGTTTCTACAAAAGTTTTAACTCCATTCCAGGCTGTACTTTGGGCGGCACTTTGGAACTTTGCAGCATTCTTTATTGCTGCTTATATCATTGGAGAATTCAAAATTGGTAATACAATTGCCAAAACAGTTAATGAGAATTTTATCACCCTTGAAGTGATCTTTTCAGGTCTTGTGGCAGCCATTGCCTGGAACCTGTTGACTTGGTGGTTCGGAATCCCTTCATCATCGTCACATACATTGATCGGAGGGTTTCTGGGAGCAGCACTGATGCATGCATTTATGCTGGATTATCATGAGGTGGCGGCAGCACAGCCGGCTCTTGGTTTCTGGGAGACCGCTAAGGAAGCTTTCAATCAGGTAACTCACCAGAGTGTCGTTAAATTTGATAAAGTAATTCCTATCTTCCTGTTCATTTTCATGGCTCCGATCATAGGGATGATTATCTCCATCATTATCACTTTAATTATTGTTCACCTTTATAAAAGATCAAACCCACACAAAGCGGATCAGTCTTTCAAAAGATTACAGCTGGCTTCTTCAGCTTTATTCAGTTTAGGACACGGACTGAATGATGCTCAGAAAGTAATGGGGATCATCGGGGCAGCATTAATTTACTACCACGTTGAAATGCTTCACGATCCGGTTTATCTGAATATTCCTGCAGCAGGACGTTTCGATTATTTTGCTCAGCATTACCTTTGGGTTCCTTTGGTATCGTTCTTAGCAATTGGTTTAGGAACCATGAGTGGTGGCTGGAAGATCATCAAAACAATGGGGACTAAAATTACAAAAGTAACTTCACTGGAAGGGGTAAGTGCAGAGACTGCGGGAGCAATCACATTATTTATCACAGACCACTTTGGTATTCCGGTATCTACAACACATACAATTACAGGTTCCATCATCGGGGTAGGATTAACAAAGAGAGTTTCAGCCGTAAGATGGGGAATCACCGTAAGCTTACTTTGGGCTTGGGTACTGACGATTCCGATTTCAGCTATTGTAGCAGGGATCACTTATCTTATCGTAACCTTCTTATCTTAAGCTGTAAATTAAAATATTCATACAAACTTTGTCCATCCGGGCAAAGTTTTTTGTTTTATAAAGCCTCGAAAAATTGTATTTTTGTTCAAATTATAAGATTTTATGGAATTTTTAGACAGATACCAGCAGATCGTTGGTGACGCCATCAATAAGTATACTTTTAAAGATAAACCTACGGAACTGTATGATCCGATGAATTACATTATTTCCCATGGCGGAAAGCGTCTTCGTCCCATTATGGTACTGATGGCATGTGATCTGTTTGGAGGAGATCTTAAACAGGCTATAAAGCCGGCTTTAGCGATCGAGTTTTTCCATAATTTCACGCTGATCCATGACGATATTATGGATGAAGCTCCTTTAAGAAGAAATAAACCTACTATTCATACTTTACATGGAATTAACGTAGGAATTCTTTCCGGAGACGGGCTGATGCTTAAAGCGTATAAGTTTTTTGAAGATCTTGAACCTGAAATTTTTAAAGCCTGTATCAGAATATTTACCCATACAGGACTTTTATTATGTGAAGGACAGCAGTATGATATCAATTTCGAAACCCAGGAAAATGTAACTTTTGATGATTATATCAGAATGATTACTTATAAAACCGGAGTATTAAGTGCTTCTTCATTCGAGATCGGAGCGTTAATTGCCAAAGCTGATTTCAAAGATGCTAAAGCGATTTTTAATTTTGGAAAACACATCGGTATAGCATTCCAGATTATGGATGATTATCTTGACGTATTCGGAGATCAGGCTCAGTTTGGAAAAAAACACGCAGGAGATATTTACGAGAATAAGAAGACTGTTCTTTATTTGTTGGCCAAAGAGCATGCAACGGAAGAAGAAAGAAAAGAACTTGATTACTGGTATTCCAAAAAGACAGAAAACGTTGATAAAATCTACGGGGTTGAAAAAATCTTCAGAAGAACAAAAGTGGATGAAAAAGCACTTCGGTTAATTGAAAAACACAATGAAATCGGACAAAGTTATCTTCAGAAAATTGATATTCCGGAAGAAAAGAAAAAACCGTTTATTGAACTGGCCAATTATTTATTGAGAAGAGAGAGCTAAATAGAGGAAGCAGATGATAGGGAGTAGGAGCAGCTTATCTGCTACCTATTTCCTGCCGCCTAACATCTATACAATGAAATTCAGAACCGAAGTTGATATTAGAACATCAGAAAAGAAGATTGAGATTGAAGACCGGATATTTTCAATAGGCTCATGTTTTGCTTCTGAAATGACAGATTTACTGCAGCAGGGGCAGCTTCAGACATTGAATAACCCCTTCGGGACCATCTTTAATCCTCATTCCATTTGTAATGAAATTAAAATTCTTCATGATTCAGCATTTTATGAAGAAGAGGATCTGATCACATATAATGATGAGTACATCTCTTTGGATCATCATACCGGTTTTGATACGCGGTATATTCATCAGACTTTAGATAAAATCAATACTGCTATTGAAGCGGGAAATGCATTTCTTCAGGAAGCAGACTGGGTGATCATCACCTATGGAACATCCTTTATTTATGAATTTCTTCCCAAGAAAAAACTGGTAGCCAACTGTCATAAGATTCCTCAGAAATTTTTTCAGAAAAGACTGCTCTCTCATCAGGAACTGACTCATTCCATCTATGATACTATTCTTGAACTTAAGGATATTTGCAAGGAAGGGGTACAGATTTTATTTACCGTTTCACCGGTAAGACATACCAAGGACGGAATGGTAGAAAATCAGCTGAGTAAATCAAAACTGATCACCGCCATTCATGAATCTATATCAATGTTTGAAAATTGTCATTATCTGCCTGTTTATGAGGTTCTTATGGATGATCTCAGAGACTATCGTTTTTATAAGGAAGACATGATTCACCCAAGTACTCAGGCTGTTAATTATATTTTTGAAAAATTTGGTGATTCTTATTTCTCAGAAGAGACAAAAGACTTTATCAAAGAAAATTTCAAAATAATAAAAGCGCTGGAACATAAAACAAGTGATAAAAAAGATCCTAAATTCATAGAATTCAGAGAAAAGCTGGATCAGAGAATTAAAAATCAGCAGGAAAAGGTTAAGCATAACATATTTTCAAATGACTGATTTTACAAAGCTTGATTATTTGAAAGAAGGTAGCGGAAAGCAAAAAAGAGCTTTTGAAATCCTTACCCGATACAAGGTTTTTGAAAAACTGAGTATCTATTCACCGGTTTTAGCGGGAACCATTCCTATTGACATTGATGTGGAGGGAAGTGATCTTGATATTATCTGTGAAATTGATCTGGCCGCTAAAGAAAATTTTTTGAATCATATTACAGCAACTGAGCTGATTCCGCCTGATGCAGAGATAAACGTTGAAGAAATGGTGGTAAGAGGAGAAAAAAGTATTGTACTGAATTTTATGCTGGAAGAATTTCCGGTTGAGATTTTCGGACAAAATAAACCGGTTATACAGCAAAATGCTTATAGGCATATGATTGCTGAGTATAAAATATTGCAGGAAAAAGGAGAAGAATTTAAACAAAAAATAATAGAGCTGAAAAAAAGGGGAATAAAAACAGAACCTGCATTTGGTATGCTGATGAATCTGGAAAACCCCTATGAAGATCTGTTAAAATGATAACAAAATGATTGATACACATACACATTTATATGCTGAAGAATTTGATGAAGACAGAAGAGAAGCTATTCAGCGAGCTTTAGATAAAAACATTACAGCGTTTTATCTTCCGGCTATAGATTCCGAATCTCATGAAAAAATGCTGACATTGGAAGCTGAATATCCGGGGCAGATTTTCTCGATGATGGGATTACATCCGTGTTATGTAAAACCTGAATCCTGGGAAAAAGAGCTGGAACTTGTTAAAACTTATCTTGATCAAAGACATTTTCCGGCAATTGGAGAGATCGGAATTGATTTGTATTGGGATAAAACAACATTGGACATTCAGGTAAAAGCTTTTGAGCAGCAGATTGACTGGGCAATAGAAAAAGATCTTCCGATTGTGATCCATACAAGAGAAAGTTTTGATGAAACTTTTGAAGTACTTGAGAAAAAGAAACATCCTAAACTGAGAGGGATATTCCATTGTTTTTCCGGTAATCTGGAACAGGCAAAGCATGCTATAGACCTCAATTTTATTTTGGGGATTGGAGGTGTCGTAACATTTAAAAACGGTAAAATAGATCAGTTTCTGCACGAAGTCCCTTTGGATAAAATTGTGCTTGAAACAGATTCTCCCTATCTGGCGCCGGTTCCGCACAGAGGGAAAAGAAATGAGAGCGCTTATCTTGATCTTGTAGCAGGAAAGCTGGTGAATATTTATGGAAAAGATTTTTCAGAAATAGATAGGATTACCACCGAAAATGCGAAGAAACTTTTCCGATAAAAGCAATTATAACATTGCTCTTTGCTGAAAAAATAAAAAGCTGCCTCAATGAGACAGCTTTTGTATTTTATTTCTTCCTGGTGAAGTTCTTGTTTTTAGGCTTTTTAAATCCTACCGGAGCGGATCCTTCGGTTTTCTTTTTATTATTATTGTTTTTAGGACCTCTTGAAGGTTGTCTCGGACCTTGTTTATCTGCTCCTGCAGACATCGGTTTATTATTTGAATCTCTTTTCTGAGCTACAAGATCATCTGTATGGAACGGATGATCCTTTACCACAGGGATTTTCTTTCCGATTAATTTTTCCGTATTCTTTAGGTTAAGAAGATCCAGCCCGTCTACAAAAGAAATGGATGATCCTTCAGCACCTGCTCTTCCTGTTCTTCCGATTCTGTGTACGTAAGTTTCAGAAACATCTGAAAGTTCAAAATTGATCACAAACTTTAATTCATCAATATCAATACCTCTTGCAGCAATATCTGTAGCTACAAGTATTCTTGTTTTTCCTGATTTAAAGTTGTTAAGGGCATTCTGTCTCGCATTTTGAGACTTATTTCCGTGAATGGCTTCTGCAGAAATATTGTCCTTCTGAAGTTTTCTGGCGATCTTATCGGCACCGTGTTTTGTTCTTGAAAATACCAGTACAGAATCTGCAATGTCATTTTTAAGAATGTGAGACAACAGATTCAGCTTATTCTCTCTTTCTACAAAATAAACCGACTGCTTGATCGTATCTGCTGTAGAAGAAACCGGGGTTACTTCTACTTTTACAGGATTGTTCAGAATCGAATTAGCCAGTTTTTGAATTTCTCCGGGCATCGTCGCAGAGAAAAACAAAGTTTGTCTTCTTTGAGGTAAAAGTTTAATAATCCTTTTAACATCATGTACAAACCCCATATCAAGCATTCTGTCCGCTTCATCAAGAACAAATATTTCAAGATTTTTCAGGCTGATAATTCCCTGAGCAATAAAGTCAAGAAGTCTTCCCGGAGTTGCTACTAAAATATCAACCCCTTTTTTCAATGCAGCCTCCTGATTTCCCTGTTTTACCCCTCCGAAAATAACGAGTTGTTTTAGAGGGAGATATTTACCGTAAGCATTGATGTTTTCTTCAATTTGAATAGCTAATTCTCTTGTTGGAGTAAGAATTAAAGCTTTTATATGATTATTAGAAATTTTATTCTTAGATAAATTTTGTAAAATAGGAATGGAAAAGGCTGCAGTTTTACCTGTTCCCGTCTGGGCACAGCCTAAAAAGTCTCTGCCTTCTAATATATCAGGAATAGATCTTTCCTGAATAGGGGTAGGAGTGGTGTATCCCTGTTCCTGAATTGCTTTAGCAATAGGTTCTATAAGTTGTAAGTCTGTAAAATTCAAATGAATGATTTTAAAATTTTAAATAAAAATTCTCTCAGTCTGAAAGAATTACATTTTGCAAAGGTACTCTAAATATTTTTAAGAATTCATGTGTTCTATGCGAGGGTAAACAATTCATTTTCATTTATTTTTTTATTATCCATAAATGGAATTTTCATTTATAATTTAATGTGTTTTTAATTATATTTTTAAAATTATAATAAATTTTAATTATTTTATATCATATTATTCATTTTTATGCTATATATTTGAGCGTAAACTAATTTAATCATGAAAAAAACAATCATTTTACTTGCCGCTGTTTGCGGTCTGGCAGTTCATGCCCAATCGTGGAATCTTACAGGAAATTCAGGAACGGCTCCCGGAACTAATTTTATCGGAACAACAGACAATCAGTCCCTGGTATTTAAAACCAATAATACAGATAAGCTGAAAATCACACCTGGCGGAAGATTTATCTTTTTTGATGTGACTTCAGCCGGTCAGGTATGGGACAGGAATCTGTTTTTCGGTGGCGGATATGATAATCCTACAGGTCTGTTGAATACAGCTTTCGGAATGGGAACTTTTACGATGAACTCAACCGGAGGGGCCAATGCCGCTTTCGGAGGTAACGCGATGTCTCTTATGACCAGCGGCGATATGAATGTAGCCATAGGTGCCAATAGTATGCGGCTTACCAATAGTGGTTCAATGAATACTGCGCTGGGAATGAATGCGATGGAAAGCTTTAAGACAGGAGCAGGAAACATAGGGATCGGTAACAGTGCGATTGGATCAGGATATCTGACCGGAGACTATAATGTGGGGATTGGAAAAGACGCCCTGAGGTATATCGGGACAGGAAATAATAACACGGTCGTGGGGGCCAGTTCGTTTGGTGGGATGACCTCCGGAAGCAACAATATTGCTTTGGGATTTTCCAACGCCAATACGATTCTTTCAGGAAATAACAATATTTTTATCGGAAATTCCATCATTCCGTATATGTCAGCTCCTCAAAATGAATTGAATATCGGGAACTGGATCATCGGGAACAACGGGACTATCGGTATCGGAAAGTTTATCAGCCCGCTTCCGGCTGACGGAATTACTTCAGACGGACTAAAATACAAGCTTTTTGTAAAAGAAGGGATCAGAACGGAAAAAATAAAAGTGGATATTGCCCCGGATAACGGCTGGGCAGATTATGTTTTTAAAAAGGATTACAAGCTGATGCCACTGAACGAGCTGGATCAGTTTATTACGGAAAACGGCCACCTTCCTGAAGTTCCCACCACAGAGGATGCCATTAAAAACGGAATAGAACTGAAAGAAATGAACATCCTTTTGTTAAAAAAGATTGAAGAACTGACGTTGTATACCCTTGAGCAGCAGAAAAGGATTGATGCGCTGGAGAAAAAAATTAAATAATTCAATAAATGATTATAATGAAAAAAATTTATATCACATTATTGATGACAATACCTTTACTCATTTTGTCTCAGAGGCAAAATGATAACTGGTATTTTGGAAGCCAGGGCGCCGTGAATTTTTATAATCAGACCCCTGTAGGCATAAGTACAAGCAGTATGTATGCTTTGGAGGCCTGTGGTGCCGTAAGTGACGACGGAGGAAATCTTCTCTTTTATATGAATGGCGAAAAGATCTGGAACAGGGACAATCAGGTGATGCCCAACGGTACTTTGCTTGCTCCTTATCAGAATGATTCGGCACAGCAGCTCGCCATTGTAAAAAATCCTGCAAATTCTATGCAGTATTACGTATTCATTACCGGAGAAAGCAACGGAATGTCAAATAAGATCAGCTATTCGATTGTAGATATGTCCTTAGGAGCTATCGGATATAACGGTGCACCATTGGGTGATGTGGTACAGGGAGCCAAAACAATTCCGGTTCTGAGCAATACCGGCCAGACATTTACTTCTGAAGCCATTACGGTGGTTCCCAATGTTCTCGATGAGTCTTTCTGGGTTCTGATCCCGAACGGAACAAAACTGTACAGTTATAAAGTCAGTCATCAGGGGATCAGTAATGGAAACCCGGTGGTGAGTGATTTAAATTTTCCTGTAAATTTAGGCTCTAGCAAGTATTATTCTATAAAACCTTCTGCGAAGATTCCTAATAATTACAATCATAGTTATTCGCATTATATTTGCGTTTCTTATTTCAATGATACTGCTACGCCTAATCCTACTTTTACCAATAAAGTATATTCATTCAATTCCTCTACCGGAATGATCACTCCGGATTATTCACTGCAAATTGACGGTATACGGGGCTATGTTCCGGAATTTAATAAAAATGCTTCCGTCCTCTTCCTGGGGCATCGGAATATCCACGCGATTGATCTTGTTAATTCCACCCCTTCCAATGTTCAGCATATGGAAATTTATCATCCTGCTGTTGATCCGCAATTTGAAGAACTGGGAATTCAGAGAAATAAATACGGAGATATCTATATAAGCCGGTCCAATAATATCTATCTGGGTAAAATTCTTAATCCGGATGTGTATGGTCCGTCAATGGGGGTCAATATGAGTGCTGTTCCTCTGGCTGCCGGAGGAACCCGTTATGGATTACCACAGCCTGTGGAATCCCAGTATGATGTAACGCCCTATTCTCCGTGTATGGATCAGCTGACCCTGAGTACTCCGGAAATTCACGATAATCTTTTTACCTATAATGTTGCCAAAGAAATTAAAACGATAGGAAATTATCAGGTAACCGCAGATCAGGGGATCATCATGAATTCAGGAAACAACATCACGCTTTTACCCAATACTCTGATAAGAGCTTACCGGTATATTGCTAAAATTACGACATGTGACCCCAATGCTGTAAGCAGATCTTCAGGGAATATAGCAAAAGCAAACGCTCCTGTAAGTATGTTCTTAAACCTTGATAAAGGTGAAAGGAGTAACCAGAATACAGAGGTCAGGATATTTCCTAATCCCGTTAAAGATATGCTGAATATTTCAGCATCCGGAAAAATTAAGGAAGTTGAAATCTATGATATTTCCGGTAAAAGAATAAATGCGGAGATCAGGAATAATCAGGTGGATGTTAAAAATATTCCGGCGGGTTCTTATGTGATCAGAATTGTTACCGATACTGGAGTGGCTAACAAACAGTTTATCAAACGATAATATTGAATATGAAAAAATGGTTGTCCGGATTCGGGCAACCATTTGTATTTCTGATGATGGTTAACTTAATTGAACCTGTATCCCACTCCTGCCTGTAAGAAGCCGATTTTTGTAGGAACAGCATTCGTTTTATTGGCTTCAAAAAAATTGAAATTGTATCGGGCATCCACGAAGAATTTATCATTAATCTTATATTCCGCACCCAGAAAAGGAAAGAGGTTCAGTGTTTTTATACCTTCAGCATTATCGCTGCTGACTTCACCAAAAGTAGTATCCGCTTTTGTTTTGGATGAAATATTAAATCCGAAATTCATTCCCACAGAAGCAGAAAAAGCAGGTACAAAATAATATTTTACAGAAACAGGAACCTGAATCTGATTGAGCTTGTATTCAAACTTCATATCATTTTTGTTGACTATTTCATTCCCTATCAGCTGAGCTCCCTCAAATACAGTTGAGCCGCCGAGCTGGGTATATAATACTTCAGCCTGTAAACCGAATTTTGAAGACAGAGAATGTTCAGCTACAATACCTGCGTAGAAATAAGATTTTGAATCCATTTTCTCCCCGTAAAATTTCATATCTGACAGAGAATAACCTCCTTTTACTCCAAAATTTATCGTTGAATCCTGTGCTGAAACAACCGTAGATATGGCCAAGAACAGAGCCGATAAAATAATCTTCTTCATTTTATTTTTTCAAGTTAAATGATTAATGTTTTTACAAAAAGAAATTCCTCCCGAATGAAGGAATTATGGTGGCAAAAATAATTTAAATTTTTTTAAAATGAAACTATTTTATCTTAGTCCATTGCTGGTTTTTTCTGAGGTTTTCAAAGAAATGATAAACTTCAGATAACTTTTCACTACCCCGTTTGCCATAATCCTCTATATTTTTTGAGGTTCCGTCAGCAAAGTTAATTCTCAGATAAGATGTCGGAAGATCCGTAATATTTCTTTCTCCGTATTGATCCTGAAGCTTTTTTACATCCAGTCCATCCAGCATGCTGATCAGTTTGTTGTAATCAGATTCTTTAATCGTTCCTTTAAAGGTTCCTTCACGGGGTTTTGAAAATTCATCTTTAGAAGGTTTATCATTAAAATTAAAATGTTCAGCTTCAAAAACAGCCGTCCTGTCCGGGGTAATGGTCATTTTGAATACCGGACAGAATCCAAAACATGGTGTTGCTTCATACTCAATTTTAGTATATTTTGAATTTACTTTTTGAGAATTACATGAACATAAAAATAGAAATGCGCAGAAACTTAGGATGTATTTCATAGTTTAAATTTTCAGCAAATCTCTCAATAATTGTTCCAAAAGCTGATGGTGGCTATAAAAAAGCAACCCCGGATCATTCCGGGGTTGTATATTGAGGCGGATAGCGCCAATTTTTATCCATGCAGTTGCTTCCAGATAGCATCTTTCAGCTCCACAAGTCCCTCTCCGGTAACCCCTGAGAAAAACAATGGTTGTTTGTTTTCCGGAAATTCAGCTGCAATTTCTTTTTTCAGTTCATCATCCAAAAGATCGGATTTTGAAACTGAAATGATGAAATCTTTGTCTAAAAGTTCAGGATTGTATTCTACCAGTTCATTTTCTAAGATTTTAAATTCCTGATAATGATCTTCAGAATCTGCCGGAATTAAAAACAACAGGATTGAATTTCTTTCAATATGTCTCAGAAACCTGTGGCCTAACCCTTTTCCTTCTGCTGCTCCTTCGATAATTCCTGGAATATCAGCCATTACAAAAGATTTGTAATTTCTGTAATCCACGATACCAAGGTTAGGTGTAAGGGTGGTAAAGGCATAATCTGCAATTTTCGGTTTTGCTGCAGAAACCGCAGAGAGAAGGGTAGATTTTCCTGCATTCGGGAATCCTACCAAACCTACATCAGCTAAAATTTTAAGCTCGAAAACAATATATCCTTCCTCACCCGGAAGACCGGGCTGTGCATATCTCGGAGTCTGGTTGGTTGAAGATTTGAAATGTTCATTCCCTAGACCTCCTTTTCCTCCATGCATCAGGATGATTTCCTGTCCGTCTTCCAAAATTTCACCAATAATTTCACCTTCCTCATTCTTGGCAATCGTTCCTACAGGAACTTCAATATATACATCAGCTCCGAAAGCTCCGGTTAACTGATTTTTTCCTCCGCCTTCACCACGTTCTGCTTTTACGTGACGCGTGTATCTGAGAGGAAGTAAAGTCCATTCATTCCCGTTTCCTTTCATGATGATGTGACCTCCGCGACCTCCGTCGCCTCCGTCGGGACCTCCTTTGGGAATATATTTTTCACGGCGAAGGTGCGCAGAACCTGCTCCTCCGTGTCCGCTTTTACAATGAATCTTTACGTAATCTACAAAGTTTGACATAATTTTTAGGGTTTAGGCCTTAGGGGTTAGGGAATAAATATTTAACTATGCTAAATCCTAATCCCTAAATCCTAAATCCTTATTTAATTTTCTCTACCTCAGCGAAAAGTTTTTGAGAAATCTCATCAATTCCTCCAACACCGTTTACCTCCACATATTTTCCCTGCTGCTTATAAAGTTCGGCTACTTCTGCTGTTTTAGCATAATATTCTTTAATTCTGTTTTCGATGATCTCTACATTGCTGTCATCTGATCTTCCGCTGGTTTCACCTCTTTTCAGAAGTCTTTCAACCAAAATTTTATCTTCTACCACTAATGAAAGACAGATGTCAATCTCATCATTCAGTTCTTCTTTAACGATTTTTTCCAACGCTTCTGTCTGGGCAGTAGTTCTTGGATACCCGTCGAAAATGAAACCGTTGGTATCGGTTGGTTTTCTGATCTCGTCGATCAGCATATCTGTTGTTACCTGATCCGGAACCAATTCTCCCTTATCGATATAAGACTTAGCCAGTTTCCCAAGTTCAGTGTCATTTTTCATGTTGTATCTGAAAAGATCACCTGTTGAAACCTGCTTTAAGTTGAATTTTTCGATTAGATTCTGAGCTTGTGTTCCTTTTCCACTTCCTGGAGGGCCGAACAGAACAATGTTTATCATAATTTTGATTCGCTTCCGGCAATTGGCATTCTGCTTCCGGCTCTTGGCTTTTGGCGACTTGCTTTTTTTTGCTTTTAGCTTTGTTTAGTTAATAATTACTTTTTTTAGAAATTTATTTAAAAGCTAATAGCCAGAAGCTAAAAGCTAATAGCCGTTTTAATGGTTGATTTTTCCGTCTTCTAATTGATATAAATTAGGTAGGTTTCTTCCTAATTCATCGTAATCCAACCCATAACCAAGTACGAATTTATTTGGAATTTCTTTCCCGATATAATCCAGTTTGAAATCCTTCTTGTAAATCTCAGGCTTCAATAAGAAACTTGCCAGTTTTACAGATTTAGGACGTTGTGTTTCTTTAAAATATTTGAAAAGACTTTCCACTGTATTTCCTGTATCCACGATATCTTCTACAAGAATAATGTGACGGTCTTTTACATCCTTAGTCAGTTCCATTTTCTGGTAAACGATTCCTGTAGATTCAGTTCCTACATAAGAGCTCATTTGAATGAAGGCTATTTCGCATTCACCCGGATAATATTTTAAAAGATCGGAGAAAAACATGATAACCCCATTTAATACACCGATGAAAACAGGAACTTCATCCTTATAATCTTCATAAATTCTTAATGCTGTCTCTTTTACAATTTCCTGAATTTCGGCATCCTTTAAATAAGGAACGAAAGTTTTGTCGTGAACTTTAATACTTTCCATAAAATTTTTAGTAGGTGGCAAAGTTACGGATTTTTGATTTTTCAATAAAATCTTTTTGTGTTTAATCCCGAATTTGTACTATCTTTGTTCTTTCAAAACCCAAAAATACAGACATGTAGGATATAATTTCTTTCAGATTTATTAAAGCAGTAACGGACGAGTTGCTGGTGTTTAACCTTTATTAAGAAAGAAATCATGATTTTACTTCATCATATGTCCTTTGGGTTTCCGGGAGGAAATCTGCTATTCAATCATATCAATTTGACGATACAACCCCACACTAAATATGCACTGGTGGGAAGCAACGGCACGGGAAAATCTACCTTGCTGAAAATCATTGCCAATGAGCTACAGCCTCTGGATGGAAACATAAATATTCAGGGAGATCTGTTATATATTCCGCAAATGTTCGGGAATTTTAACCATCTAACTATTGCAAAATGTTTAAAAATAGATCAAAAGCTTTATGCTCTTGAAAAAATTATTGCCGGCGAGGCTGATGAGAAATACTTTGAAATTTTGAATGACGACTGGGAGATTGAAGAACGCTGTCAAAATGCACTCCGGTACTGGGGGCTTCAGAATTTTAATCTGAACCAGACATTAGACGGATTAAGCGGAGGTCAGAAGACCAGGGTTTTTCTGGCCGGAATTCAGATTAATCAGCCTGATATTATTATTATGGATGAGCCGACCAATCACCTGGATCTGGAAGGTAGAAAATTAGTCTACGATCTGATCGGTAAAACTACAGCATCCCTGTTGATGGTAAGCCACGACCGGACATTGCTGAATCTGGTGGATGCTCTGTTTGAGCTGAGTAATCAGGGAATTACTGCTTATGGCGGAAATTTTGACTTCTATAAAGAACAGAAAGAAGTGGAGGTGGAAGCACTTCAGAATGATATCCAGTCCAAGGAAAGAGCATTGAGGAAAGCCAGGGAAAAAGAAAGGGAAACCATCGAGCGTAAGCAGAAACTGGATGCGAGAGGCAAACAAAAACAGGAAAAATCCGGAGTAGCCAGAATTATGATGAATACTCTTCGGAATAATGCAGAAAAAAATACTTCAAAACTGAAAAGTGTACACATTGAAAAAATAAACGGAATTTCAGGAGATCTCAGAACATTGCGTTCTTCCCTGAGAAATTCTGATCAGATGAAAGTGAATTTTAATGACTCTGTTTTGCATTCCGGAAAACTTTTGCTGTCAACAGAGAATATTAATTTTAAATACGGCAATGAAAAGCTATGGAAAGAAAATCTTAGCTTTGACATCCGAAGTGGAGACCGTATTTCTATTAAAGGGGCAAACGGATCCGGAAAAACAACACTGATCAGACTTTTGATGGGAAATGTCACTCCTTCGGAAGGAAATATCAGCAGAACAGATTGTAACTGTATGTATATAGACCAGGAATATTCCTTAATTAATAATGATTCCACGGTTTATGAATTTGCTCAGGGCTTTAATGATAGTGCTGTCTCTGAATCTGAAGTGAAAACTTTATTGTCCCGCTTTTTATTTGGTAAAGAGACCTGGGATAAAAACTGCGGTTTTCTGAGTGGTGGAGAGCGTCTGAGACTTCTTTTATGTGGTCTTTCTATCAGCAACAGGACTCCCGATATGATTATTCTCGATGAACCTACCAATAATCTTGATCTGCAGAATGTGGAGATCCTGACTGATTCTGTTAAAGATTATCAGGGAACACTTTTGGTGATTTCCCATGATGAAATTTTTCTGGAGGAAATTGGAATAGACAGGGACGTGCTATTGTAACAGTAGATGTGAAATGTATTATAGACGGGCTTTAGCCCGTCTTTTTTAATAAATTAGTAAAATGATTTCCTGTGTGTTACTGCTCGGCCTGATCTGTGGAAGGTTGTTTACAGTGTTTCAGTATCCAGCCGGAGATTTTACTAAGAACCTTGCCTCGTATTTCTTCATTAAGAATCTCATGACGCATTTCCGGATAGATTCTGGTTTCTACATCCGAAAATCCATCAGTTTTTAAATGCTCAACAGTATTGCTCACGCCTTTGCCAAAATCACCAATAGGATCATTCTGCCCGCTTACAAATAAAAAAGGAAAGGATTTAGAAATGCTATCAGACCAATTCCTTTGCGTTGCTTTTTTATAAACGGTAAACAATGTATAAAAAGCATTATTGGTAAATGGAATCCCGCATAATGCATCCTGTTCAAAATCATTTCTGTTTTTTGGATTAAGGCTCAGCCAGCTGGTTGTACTGAAGTCTTTATCGTTTTTAAAATGTTTATTGTTAACCCTTGTAAAAACAAAGTTTAAAAGTGTACGATGACGGGGAGCAAGGAAACTGGCTAATGATAAATAACTTCTTAATAAGTTTATGCCCGGTAACGGTCCGCCTGTTCCTGTAATAACAGCTCCTGCAAACTGATCACCGGATTGTTGAAGAAGACAGCGTGTAATAAAAGATCCCATCGAATGTCCGAGTATAAAATGAGGAAGATCAGGATATCTTACCCTGAGATAATCCGCCATCATTTCTGCATCAGCAATTAACCTTTGATCCGGTCTGTTTAGCTGGAAAAATCCGATTTCTTTTTTATCTCTTACCGATTTTCCATGCCCCAGATGGTCATATGTTAATACCGCAATTCCCTGACTGGCAAAATACATTGCAATCTCCGAATATCTTCCGCTGTGTTCCTGCATACCGTGAACAATCAATAAAGTGGCTTTTATGGATTCAGGTGAAAAATGCGTAAAGAAAAGTTTAGACTTATTATTGACATTGGAGAGCAAGTATCCCGATTGTTGTGCTGATCTCATAATGTGGAATATCTTTAATTTTTTTAGGGGAACGATCAAAGATACGTAATTAATGAAAAGATATTTGATTAAATTTTTCTTAAAATTTTAATTTTTTGTTAATCCTGATAACATAGATTAATACTTTGTTTTAGTGTCTTAAACGTTATGATTTTCACCCTGATTAAAAATAAATATCCTTCAGAATTTGGTCGTCATTTTTTTTAAAAGTAATTTTGCACGAATCTAAAAACAAAAGTAAAATATGTCAACTTATGTAGTTGTAGGTCTTCAGTACGGAGATGAAGGCAAAGGAAAAATAACGGATGTTTTATCTGCAAAATCAGACTACGTAGTACGTTTCCAGGGTGGAGACAACGCAGGTCACACGGTGTATGTAGGGGAAGAAAAATTCGTCTTACACCTTCTTCCTTCAGGAGTTCTTCAATGCAAAGGGAAATGTATCATTGCGAACGGAGTAGTGGTAAACCCTAAATCTTTCATTAAGGAAGTCAACCAGATCGAAAGCAAAGGACTGAAAACTGACCACATTTTTATCAGCAGAAGAGCGCATGTTATCATGCCTTACCACATTCTTTTGGATACATACCGTGAAGAAGAGCACGGAGGAACTCAGATCGGAACTACTAAAAAAGGAATCGGACCTTGCTACGAAGATAAAATCGCAAGAGTGGGAATCAGAATGGTAGATCTTTTAAATCCTGAGATTTTAAGAGATAAAATTGAGAAAAACTTAAAAGTTAAAAATTCTCTTTTTGAAAAATATTATGGAAAACCGGTTTTGGATGTTGAAGAAATCTATAATGAATTCTTAGAAATCGGGAAACAACTTCAGGACAGAATCGTTGATACGGAACTGGAACTGAATGAAGCTATTCAGGCAGGGAAGAACGTATTGTTCGAAGGAGCTCAGGCTTTAATGCTGGATATCGATTTTGGTACCTATCCGTATGTTACTTCATCTTCTCCGTCTACGGGAGGAGTTTGTTCAGGAGCAGGTGTTCCGCCAACTTCACTTCAGAATCTTATCGGGGTTGCGAAGGCCTATTGCACAAGAGTAGGAAACGGACCATTTCCGTCCGAACTGGATAATGAATTAGGAGAGAAAATCAGACAAATCGGTGGAGAATTCGGAGCTACAACAGGGAGACCGAGAAGAACAGGATGGTTAGATCTTGTTTCTTTAAAACATGCTTGTATGATAAACGGAATCAATAATCTTGTGATCACAAAATTAGATGTTCTTACAGGAATTGATACCCTTAAAATCGTTACTCATTATAAAACTGAAGACGGAAAAATTATCGATTACTTAACTTCTTCGACTGAGAAATTGTACAATTACGAGCCAATCTATCAGGATTTACCGGGTTGGGAAGAAGATATTACAAAAGCAAGAAGTTACGATGAGCTTCCTGATAATGCACAGAAATACATTGAGTTTATTGAAAAATATTTAGGAATCAATGTATACTTAGTTTCTGTAGGTCCTGAAAGAAGTCAGAACATCATCAGAAAAGAATTATTCTAATATTTCTTATAAATAAATAATACAAGAGGCTGTCATTGTGATAGCCTCTTTTTTTTTAAACAATTGATACGGTTATCTCTGATGGATTTACGAATTTAAAATTAATACTGCCAGAGATATGTTTCTTGAATACACAGAAATTAAGGCGTCAGAATGAGGATTTTAAAAGTGTTAAAATTTTAATATTATCATATTTTTTTTAAAAACAATAGTGTTTTGATAAAATTTTGGCAGATATTTTGATATTGAAACATTGCTTATCGATAAGAACTAACAAAACTAATAATCATTATTTTTTAACAGTTTAAATAGTAATAGTGATGAAACACCTGAACCAAAATCAAGAATTTCGTTTCAACGAAGTTCTTTTTGAGCACCGCAACAAAGAATACGGCGCCTATGTATTAAGAAACGAATCAGATAGAATATTAACCAAAGCACTTTTTGTAGGAGTGAGCTTATTGGCAGCTGTGTCAATTACCCCGCTTTTGATTTCTGCATTTAGAACTCCTGAAGTCATCCAGGATGGTGGATATTTCCTTCCGCCGCCTATGATTATTCCTGATGATCCGGCTCCTAAAGATCCGCCTGTACAGGTGAAGCCGGAAGCTATACAGGCAGAAAAAGTTAAAACATATGACGCTACAATACCAGAACCTAAGGCTGTTGTTAAAAATGAAAAAAAGATACAGGAAGATACTGAAAAAGCAGTAGCAGGTACACAGACGTCGCCGGGAAAAGAGATTGAAACCACTGCTTATATACCTGTTCAGCCTCAGACAATAGGAAACGGTAGTACGCCTTATGTGGCTCCGCCTCCTGTAGTTGAAAAGACCGATCCTAAAAAGATTGAAACTGAACTTAGTGTTGAAGCTAATTTTGTAGGCGGCATCGATTCATTCAGAAATAAAGTGATGAATAATTTTGACGGCTCAGCATTTAGCTCTGACGATGTGATGAAAACCTCAGTGACCTTTATCGTAGAAATGGACGGAACCATTTCGGGAATCAAGGCGAGTGGTGGCAATGCCGATTTTAATAATGAAGCAATAAGAACTATTAAAGCTATTTCCAAAAATGGAAAATGGATTCCTGCAAAAAATAAAAAAGGAGAATCCGTAAGAAGTTATTTCAAATTTCCGATCTCAATGAGGTTTGAATAATCAGTACGGAATATATTTTAAAAGTTATCCACAAAGATTTTTTTTTGTGGATAATTTTTTTAAATGTTAAATTGCTTATTAACAATATTTTAACTCAATTTTGAATTTCTCTGTTCACCGAGAGCAAAGAAAAAAGTGTATTTTTGAAACTTAAAGTTCGAATAATGGCAAAAATCATAGGTATTGCTAATCAAAAAGGAGGTGTTGGTAAAACTACCACAGCTGTAAACTTGGCAGCAGCATTAGGGGTATTGGAAAAAAGAATCTTAATCATTGACGCTGATCCTCAGGCGAATGCAACGTCTGGGCTTGGAGTAGAAGATGTTCAGTATTCTACGTATAATCTATTGGAGCACAGTGCGGATACAAGAGCTTGTATCAAGAGAACTGCAACTCCCAACCTAGATATTATTCCATCACATATTGACCTTGTAGCAGCGGAAATCGAATTGGTAGACAAGGAAGATCGTGAATATATGCTTAAAAAAGCATTGGCCAGTGTAAGAGAAGATTATGATTATATCATTATCGATTGTGCACCGAGTTTAGGTCTTATTACTGTGAATGCTCTTACGGCAGCTGATTCCGTAATTATTCCGATCCAGTGTGAGTACTTTGCATTAGAAGGACTTGGAAAACTTTTGAATACCGTTAAGAATGTTCAGAAGATCCATAATAAAGATCTTGATATCGAAGGTCTTCTTCTTACCATGTATGACAGCCGACTGAGGTTGTCAAACCAGGTAGTCGAAGAAGTTAATTTGCACTTCCCTGAAATGGTTTTTGAAACAATTATCAGCAGAAATGTAAGATTGAGTGAAGCGCCAAGCTTCGGAGAAAGTATTCTGAATTACGATGCCGAAAGTAAAGGGGCTGTACAGTATATTCAGCTAGCAGAAGAAGTTCTTTTAAAGAACGAGAATTTAATAAAAAATTAAATTAATAATAAATGGCCCATGAGTGAATGCCAGTCATCACTTATCAAACATCATTTATCAATTATATCTATGAAGGACAAAAAAAGAGCTATGGGACGTGGCTTAGGAGCCATTTTAAGTGCAGAATCTAAAGCAACAGTTAATTCAGCTACCGATGAAGGAGCGGATAAATTCGTTGGAAATATTGTAGAAGTTGCGCTTGAAGATATTTATCCGAATCCGACGCAGCCAAGAACTTATTTTGATGAAAAAGCATTAAATGAACTTGCGCAGTCTATTAAAAACCTAGGGGTAATTCAGCCTATTACGTTAAGAAAAGATGGTGAGAAGTTTGAGATCATATCTGGGGAAAGACGTTACAGAGCTAGTAAAATAGCGGGATTAACGACTGTTCCTGCCTATATACGTTTAGTAAATGACCAGGAGCTTCTTGAGATGGCTCTTGTTGAAAATATTCAGAGAGAAGATCTTGATGCTATTGAAATAGCCTTAACTTATCACAGGCTGTTGGAGGAAATCGGTCTTACTCAGGAAAATCTTAGTCAGCGAATAGGAAAAGACAGAAGTACAATTACCAATTCTATCCGATTATTAAGATTAAATCCGGATATTCAAAATGCAATCAGAAGTGGTGAAATTTCTGCAGGACACGGCAGAGCAATCATCAGTCTTGAAAATGAAGAGAATCAACAGGTATTGTTTGATTTGATTATCAAAGAAAAACTGAATGTTCGTCAGGCTGAACAAGCTGCAGCAGCATTGAAAAATCCTAAATCTCCCGCTGCAAAGAAAGTAAATGCAGAACTTTCCAATAATTATAAAAGAGCCCAAAAAACCATTGCTGACATCCTGGATGTAAAAGTGGAAATAAAGGCCTCCGGAAATGGTAAAAAAGGTAAAATTGTTCTGGACTTCAAAAATGAAGAAGAGCTGGAATACATTTTGTCTCATATTAAATAATGAAGCAAATATTTTTCACATTTTTCTTGTGCATCGCTGCTCAGGCATATTCACAAGTCGCCCCTATTGATACGGTTCGGGTACCGCAAAGTCTTCCGAAAGAGGAATCCTCTGTGGTAAAACCAAAGCCAGGAAAGACCGAAGCAAAAATTATTGCAGATCTTGAAAAAGCGAACGGACCTACCAAGAAAACATTGAAGCTAAACCCTACGAGAGCAGGCTTGTATTCTGCTGTTTTTCCGGGATTAGGTCAGTATTATAATAAAAAATACTGGAAAATTCCCATTGTATGGGGGGCTGTAGGAACAGGAGTGGGAATTGCAATCTGGAATGATAATCAGTACAAAAAATATCGTGAATATTATGTAGCCAAACTCAACGGTACTCCTAATGAATTCGTAGACAGTCATCCGTTTCTGGATAAAAGAGCTTTAGGAAATGCACAGGATAGAGCCAAAAGACAAAGAGATTATGCAATAGCGATAACAGGATTAATTTATATTCTGAATATTGTGGATTCAGTAGTAGATGCTCACCTTTACGAAAGCCGTCATGACCCTGACCTTTCTTTCAAACCAACGGTCATTCAGGATCAGTATGGTTATGATACTCCAAAAACAGGGTTGAGTTTAAGTTATAGATTTTAATATAGAACATAGGATCGGAATTTCTCAGATAAGAAACAGAATAATCTGATCATAAATATAAAATAGCATATGAAAATAGCATTAGTTGGCTACGGTAAAATGGGTAAGATCATAGATGAGATCGCACAGAAAAGAGGACATGAAGTAGTGGCCCGCCTGAAGGAAACACCAACTGCTGAAAATCTTAATAATCCTGATGTTGTCATCGAATTTTCTCTACCAGAAGTAGCATTCGATAACATCAAAGCCTGTCTTGAAAATAAAATTCCGGTGATTTGCGGAACGACCGGATGGCTTGAAAAAAAACAGGAAATAGAACAATTAGCTGTTGATAATGATACCGCTTTCTTATATGGATCTAACTTTAGCCTGGGAGTGAATCTGTTCTTTGCACTGAACGAAAAACTGGCAGACTTAATGAAAAATGTAGATGAATATTCCTGTCAGTTAGAAGAAATTCACCACATTCATAAAAAAGATGCCCCAAGTGGAACAGCAATCTCTATTGCAGAAGGCATTATCAGTAACAATCCGAAATTTGATGCCTGGAAACTTGAGGAAACTCAGGGGAAACAGCTTGGAATCTTCGCTGTACGTGAAGATGAGGTTCCGGGAACTCATAGTGTTTATTACAGAAGTGAAGTGGATGAAATTGAAATAAAACACACCGCTTACAACAGAAACGGATTTGCATTAGGCGCAGTAGTTGCAGCCGAATGGATTAAAGATAAAAAAGGAAATTTCGGAATGAAAGACGTTTTGGGGCTTTAATTTGTAACAAATTCTTTAAATTGCGACACATAACAGAAATGATGAATAGTGAATTGTAAATAGCCGAAAGCTGTGATCATTTATTGCTCATCATTTTATCATTTATATTATCAGAATAGGCAGAAAAATTTATGAATTATTTTTTAACTTATACAGTATATGTTCTCATTTTATCCGTATTAATGGGGATCTCAACATGGAAGTTGTTTAAAAAAATGGGGTACAATCCTCTATTTGCATTTATACCCTTCTATAATTATTTCATTATTCTTAAAGAAACGAAACACCCGAAATGGTGGGCCGTTCTATCTTATCTTCCGATTGTAGGGCCAATCATGATGTCTGTTTTTCATCTTTATCTGGTAAAGAAATTTGGAAAAACACTCTTCAAGGATCAGATTCTTACGGTGATTCTTCCATTTATTTATATGGCCGTCATCAATTATTCCAAAGATGTAGAGCTGGAAGATGAAAATGCAAATGATCTGTTTCTAACCGACGAAGAAAAAAGTGTAAAAAAGAAAGATACCTTCCTGGGATCTATTACGTTTGCTGTAGTTTTTGCAACGATTATCCACGTTTTTATAACCCAGCCGTTCGGGATTCCTACCGGATCTATGGAAAGAACATTATTGGTAGGTGATTTCCTTTTCGTAAACAAATGGAGCTACGGTTACAGACTTCCAATGCGTCCTTTAGCAATACCTTTCCTTCAGGGAACAATTATGGATACAGGACAGAAAGGAAACCCGAAAGATGATCCGAAGTCTTATGTAGATGGAGTAAAACTGCCTTATACAAGAATTTTGCAGTTCAATAAACCACAGAAAAATGATGTAGTCGTTTTCAACTATCCTCAGGATTCGGTACACACTGCAATAGATAGAAAAGATCCGTACGTAAAAAGATGTGTGGCTACTGCAGGTGATACTTTTGAAATGAGAGCGGGAAGACTTTTCGTGAACGGAAAGCCGGAAACTGTATTGGGAGATCAGGAAGTTCAGCACAGATATATTGTAACTACCAGCAGTCAGTTAGATATTCCTACATTATACAAAGCTTACGGGTTTTTACCAGTTCAGGAAGTGGAACAAAACAAAGGCGGATATATTTATGCTTTCCAGGGACTGACGGATAAGATTGCTAAAGATATCAAAACTCTTCCTCAGGTCACTGAAATGAACGAAGACGTTTCAGTAAAAGGAGAGGCTGCCGTATACTACAGAGATCAAGCGAAAACAAAGATTGATACCACTCAGTCTATTTTCCCGATCAACAAACCCTGGAATCAGGATTGGTATGGCCCGCTAAGAATCCCTAAAAAAGGAGATGTTGTAGCTATCAACACTGAAACACTTCCCATGTATCAATGGATTATTTCTGAATATGAGCACAATAGCTTAGAAAAAAAGAACGGAAAGATCTTTATCAACGGGAAAGAAGCAAACCAGTATACGATCCAACAGGATTATTATATGATGATAGGGGATAACAGAGATGCTTCATTAGATGCAAGATTCTTTGGTTTCGTTCCGGAAGAAAATATTGTCGGAAAACCAATGTTTACATGGATGAGCCTTCAGGGGGCTTTTGCAGATAACAGCTCCACCTATCAGGCGCCATTCAAGATTCGTTGGGAAAGAATGTTTAAAGCAACCAATACCGGAGAAGCCAATAAAACTTCTTACTGGTGGATTGCCGCAATGATCCTGATATTATTCTTCGGTTGGGAGTATTTCGTGAAATTATTCAGAAAGAAAAACACAGAAGAATAGTGTTTAAAAGTAAAATATTTAATAGAGTCCTGTTAGCAGGAAGCTTTATTGTAACTGTTTTTATTATTGCAAAACTCTCAGGGGTTTTGCAATATGCTTTTGTACCACAAGCAGGAAATGAGCCAACTATTAAAAAGGGATCAGTTGTTTTTATGAGTAATATTTTACCGTATGATAAATTTACAATGCTCGCCTATAATCAAAGAAATAAGGACTATCACGAAGGAGTCTATGTACAAAGATTAATAGGAGTGGAAAATGATAAAGTATGGATTAAAGATGGAAACGTATATGTCAATGGAGTACTGATTGATCAGTTTAATGTGAAACATCCTTATAAAATAGATAGAGGATATGCCAATGACCTTATTTTCAAAGGAGCTGATGAGCATGAAATTTTTCAGTTGAATGAAAATTACTTTATTGCCCAGCTGAGTGATAAAGAGCTTAATGATAATTTTTTTCATGAGCGATTTATAGATACCAGTCCCAGTCCGGATATTGATAAAGTATATCATCATAAAGATTGGAATGCAGATAACTTTGGCCCCGTAGTCGTTCCGGGAGGAAAATTATTTTTATTGGGAGATAATCGCAATAGTAGTTTAGATTCCCGCTATCTTGGTTTTATTGATGAAAATGATGTCGTAGGAAGGATCTTTTATCCTAAAAATTAGAATTTATTATTATGCAAAATATTTTATTGCCGGCTTTTTATATGCCTCCGGTTTCATGGTTTTCAGTGTTTTTAAATGCTGAAAATAACGTTGTATTTGAACAATTTGAAAACTTTCCAAAGCAAACCTATAGAAACAGAGCCAATATCTATGGGGCAAACGGAAAGCTTTCACTGATTATTCCCATTAACCATAACGGGAAAAGAGAAATGAAAGATATTGAGATTTCATATAGAGAAGACTGGAGAAGCCTTCACTGGAAATCTATCAAAACAGCTTATCAGAGCTCACCTTATTTTGAGTATTATGAAGACAAATTCAGAAAGATATTTGATCTGAAAGAAAAATTTCTTCTTGACTTTAACCTTAAGGGGTTGGAAATCATCCAACAAATACTTAAAACGGAAAAGGCACACTCTTTGAATGAAGAATATATCAAAAATCCTGAAAGTATCAATTACAGAGAAAAGTTTTCCGCAAAGCTTCCTTCAGAATTTGAAATGGAGGAATACTATCAGAGTTTCTCGGATAAACTTGGATTTTTGGAAGATTTATCGGTTCTGGATCTTATTTGTAACAAAGGACCCGAATCTCTTACTTATATAAAGAATATTAAACAATCATATTAGTATAAAACCGCCATTGGCCATTTTTCTCAGGAAACAAAAATGACGGTTGCCTATGACATAAAAATAAATCTCAACATATGAAAAAGGTATTATTAGCTGCTGTTTTTTTAACAGGTTTCAGTTTCTCTTACGCACAGGAATCTAAAGCTAAAACTATTGACCCTAAAGAAGATAAAGATCTGATGACGTGGTATCATAAAGATTTTGCCACTTCAAAAGTATATGGTGTAAATACAGCAAATGCATATAAATATCTGGAATCTAAAGGCCTGAAACCTAAAACAGTGGTTGTAGGGGTTCTGGACAGCGGAGTACAGATAGATCATCCGGGATTGGTAAAAAACATATGGTCTAACCCGAATGAAATTCCGGGAAACGGAAAAGATGATGACGGAAACGGATATATCGATGATGTACATGGATGGAACTTCATCGGAGGTAAGAACGGAGATGTAGATATCGATAATATGGAAGTAACAAGAGTTGTTGCCAAATATAAACCGGTTTTTGAGGGAGAGGATTCTACAAAAAACAAAGCAAATCAGGCAAAAATGCCGGAAGAATTTGCCTTGTATATGAAATCTAAAGATCTTTTCAATAAAAAGAGCCTGGAGGCCAAACAAGGCCTTCAGACATATACAATGATCAATGATTTGATTCCGAATATGATGAAATTGCTGGGTGGAAAGCCTGTAACTTCAGAAACCCTTTCTGCAATCAAATCACCAACTGATCAGAAAGATGCTATTGCCCTTCAGGTATTAGGACAGGTTTCTCAAAGCCCTGAATTCAAAGGAAAGTCTGCTGCTGAATTCGAAAAAGGGATCAAAGATCAGATGAAAGAAGCTATTGATTATTATGCCCCTCAGTCTAAACAGTATGATTTGAGCTATGATACCAGAAAAGAAATTGTAGGAGATAATTATGATGATTATGCTGAAAAAAATTATGGAAATAATCATTATGAAGGACCTGATGCAGAACACGGAACCCACGTAGCAGGAATCATTGCAGGACTTCCTCAGGGAAAAGAAGTTCAGTACGGGGTAGCTTCCAAAGTCGCTAAAATTATGTCTGTAAGAACAGTTCCAAACGGAGACGAAAGAGATAAAGACGTAGCCAATGCCATCAGATATGCAGTAGATAATGGAGCAAGAGTTTTAAATATGAGCTTTGGAAAACCGGTTTCCCCAGGGAAAAACGTTGTTTGGGATGCTTTTAAATACGCAGAAGATAAAGGCGTACTTTTAGTAAAGGCTGCAGGTAACGAAAATGAAGATGTCGCAGAGCATTTAGCTTATCCTACCAATTTTAAAAATGCTGCCGATGAAAAACCATTTGTAAGCAATGTTCTTGTAGTAGGAGCAAGCACCAATAAAAATAATGAATTGAGAGCAAGTTTCTCTAATTATAATAAGAAAATGGTAAATGTTTTTGCTCCGGGAGAAGAAATTTATTCTACGGTTCCTAAAAACGAATACAAATACCTTCAGGGAACCTCTATGGCTTCACCGGTTGTTGCAGGAGCTGCAGCAGTTCTGTTAGCGTATATGCCGGATCTTAAACCATATCAGATTATCGAGGCCCTTGTAAAATCCAGCAACCCAAACACAACAGAAGGGTTTGCCGATTACTCTCAGGCGGGTGGTGTTATCGATTTAAAGAAAGCCGCAGAATATGCGTATACCAACTTTTATAACGGTAAATCTGCTTCCGGAAATATGTCTTCTAAACGTAAGCTCGAGGAAGTCAAATCCGTAAAAAAGAAGGTTAAAAAATAATTTATCTGCCTGTATTTAAGGCTAAACCATAAAAGGTCCGAAATTTTCGGACTTTTTTATTTTTTATTTTCAATTTTGGCACGGTTTTTTGTAACTTTAAGGTAACAAAATAATAAACAACAAAATGAAAAAGTTACTACTTGCAGGGATGTTAGGAACATCACTTTTTGCAGTGTCTTGTTCCTCAGTGAATAGAGCAGCTACATCTCAAAATCAAAAGGCAGACTTCCTTAAATTAAAAGGAGATTGGCAGATTGTAAGCGTTAATTATGAAAAAGGATATAAAATCAAACCTTTCGATGAAGGAGCAGACGCGCAATGTTTTGTAGGAAGTCATTGGAGATTAATTCCTAATAACTGGACCGGAGCGTATACCCTAAACGGAGGAGGAAGCTGTCCGGCTATTACACAACCGATCAAGTTTGAAGTAAAAGATGGTAGCACATTTATGTTTAAAAAAATCGCTACCGGCACAAAAGCAAAACAAAATACTGCAGGGTACGTGCTGACATTAGTAAGCCAAAGTACAGACCAGTTTTCACTTGAACAAGATGTTCCGTTTGAAGGAGGAAATGTAAAAGTTGTTTACAATTTTGAAAGAGCCGGAATGAAATAATTTATAAACATAAAAGATCAAAAAAATGAAATTTACTAAAACATACGCAGGAGCGCTTTTCTTATCATCAGCTTTGTTATTGACAAGTTGTGAAGCAGTTCAGAATTCAAATCACCAGCAAAGAGGTACAGCAGTAGGTGTTGCATCCGGAGCTGTATTAGGTGGTATCTTAGGTAACAACGTAGGCAGAGGCGGAAATGGTGCGATAGGTGCTGTGTTAGGTGGTATTATCGGAGGAGTTGCAGGGAATGTTATCGGTAACAAAATGGATAAGCAGGCCAGAGATATTAAAGAAACTTTACCAGGTGCTCAGGTAGAAAGAGTAGGAGACGGTATTAAGGTGACCATGAACGAAAGTATTGTGAACTTTGCTTTCGACTCTTCAAATCTTACTTCTGTGGCTCAGGGTAACTTAGATAAACTTGCAAAAGTATTAAGTGATAACCCTGATACAAACATCAATATCTACGGATATACAGACAGCGTAGGTAAAGACGCATACAACTTAGCACTTTCTCAGAGAAGAGCCGATGCCGTAAAATCTTATTTGGTAGGTAAAGGGATCACAGGAAACAGAATGTTTACGAAAGGTGAAGGTAAGAATATGCCGGTTGCCAGCAATGATACTGACGAAGGAAGAGCTAAAAACAGAAGAGTAGAGTTTGCTATTACTGCTAACGAGAAAATGATTAATGATGCCAAGCAAGGGCAATAATTAATTTAACATATAAATATTTTCGTAAAAGACCGCTCCGGCGGTTTTTTTTGTATTTTTATACTATCAATTTTGAATTTGTTATTTTTGTATTTGAAACAGCATAAATGAAGAAATATCTTAAACTGCTCCGGGTGGAGCAATGGGTGAAAAACCTTTTTGTATTTGTCCCTCTGTTTTTTTCAGGTAATATCACCAATGTAGACTTACTTGCCAAAAGTATTTTTGCATTCATTATTTTCTCGCTGGCTGCCAGTGTTGTCTATATTCTGAATGATTATAACGATATTGAAGCAGACAGGAAACATCCCGAAAAAAGAAGAAGACCTCTTGCAAGCGGTGCTATATCAAAATCAACAGCCATAGGGATTCTTACCGGGCTCATTATTGCCGACATTGCTCTGGTATTCTTTGCACAATTATATTTTCATCAGTTTTTATGGAAGTTTGGAGCAATCATAGGCTTTTATGTGGTGATGAATCTTGCCTATACCTTTAGATTAAAACATGTTCCGATTATTGATATTTTTATTATAGCCATTGGTTTTGTATTAAGGGTTTTAGCAGGAGGATATATCACAGGAATAAGTATTTCCCAATGGGCTATTTTACTGACATTTGTGTTAGCACTGGTCCTTGCTATCGGAAAGAGAAGAGGAGAGCTTATCAATGCTCAGGTTTCAGGGAAAACAAGAAGGGCGCTGGATGGCTATAATGTTCAGTTTGCAGATATTGCCTTATCTATTTCCATCACTCTTGCCATCGTATGTTATTTGATGTTTACTCTATCACCGGAAGTTCAGGCCAGATTTCATGAAAGAGTGTTTTATACTGTAGTTTTTGTAGTCTTCGCGCTTTTGAGATATCTTCAGCAGACACTGGTATACAACAGAACAGAATCCCCAACGAAAATTGTATACAGAGATCGTTATATACAGGTCACTCTATTACTTTGGGTTGCCACATTTTTAATTCAAATTTACTTTAAAAAATGAAGCCGAATTTCACACAAAAAGTGACCAACTGGGGAAATTTCCCTGTAGTGGAAAAAGAAATGAGATCTGAGGACAGCTTCAAAAAAATAAAGGAGTTTGTACTGAATCATAATGAGGTCATTGCCAGAGGAAACGGCAGATGTTATGGAGATGCCTCATTAGGAGAAACTATATTTTCTACCAAAAAATTAAATAAATTCATCAGCTTTGACCGTTTGAACGGGGTCATTGAATGTGAAGCCGGAGTTCTCCTCTCAGACGTTCTTGAAATAGCTGTTCCTCAGGGATATTTCCTTTATGTGACGCCCGGGACAAAATTTGTTTCCGTAGGAGGGGCTATTGCTTCTGATGTGCATGGAAAGAATCATCATGCTGAAGGCTGTTTTTCGGAATATGTTATCGAGTTTAAGCTGATGACGGAAAACGGGGAAATCATCAGCTGTTCCAGAGAGGAAAATGCAGAGAAATTCTGGGCCACCATTGGAGGTATGGGACTGACAGGAATCATCCTTACTGCAAAATTTAAGCTCAAAAATATAGAATCCGCCTATATTCGTCAGGAAAGCATCAAGGCTGATAATTTAGATGAAATTTTCAGGTTATTTGAAGAAAGTGAGAACTGGACATACACGGTAGCCTGGATTGATTGCCTCCAGAAAGGAAAAAATATCGGCAGAAGTATTCTGATGAGAGGAGAGCATGCTTTTCAGCATGAGCTGCCTCAGAATCTGGTAAAAACCCCTTTACGATTAAAGAAAAAACTACAGCCAACTGTTCCGTTTTATTTTCCGGGATTTGTATTGAATGCCCTGACGGTAAAAATTTTCAACTGGCTATATTATAAAAAACAATCCAAAAAAGAGGTGAAAAATTTTATTGATTATGAAACGTTTTTCTACCCGCTGGATTCAATTAATGAATGGAATAAAATCTATGGAAAATCAGGATTTATCCAATATCAGATGGTGATTCCCAAAGAAGCCGGAAAAGAAGGAATGAAAAGGATTCTTGAAACCATTGCCAAAAGCGGAAACGGCTCATTTCTGGCTGTTTTAAAACTTTTCGGAAAAAATAACCCAGAGGCTTACAATTCATTTCCGATGGAAGGATATACCCTGGCTTTGGACTTCAAGGTGAATTCTAAACTAAAAAAACTTGTTGATCAGCTGGATGGTATTGTTCAGGAGTTCGGAGGAAGAATTTATCTTACCAAAGACAGCATGAGCAGATCATCACTCACCAATTATCTGAAAAATATTCGAAACTCTAAATTTGTGTCATTACAGCACAAAAGAATTATAAATAACAACTCATAATGATAGTTCTGGGAAGTACATCTGAAGTGGCACAGGCTTTTGTGGAAAAAGCGCTTCAGGAAGGAGAGAAATTTGGAAAAATCTACCTTTTTACCTCAAATAAAGAAACTACGGAAAGGTTTGCAAGACATATTGATGTGAAGTTTCTGCAGCAGTCTGAAGTGATTGAGCTGGACCTTACCAAAGAAATTGATTACAACAGATTTGATAATATCAATTCAAATGTATTATTTTGCGCTGTGGGATATTTAGGAGAAGGAACAGAAGAGGGGCTTTATGATAACAAAAACACAGAACGTATTATCGGAATCAATTATGCGAAACTGGTTCCTGTGATGAATTATTTTGCCTATAAATTTGAGAGCCGAAGATCAGGAACGATTATAGGGCTTTCGTCAGTAGCCGGTGACAGGGGACGGCAGAGTAATTTTATTTATGGAAGTGCAAAAGCCGCTTTTACAGCCTATCTGAGTGGTCTTAGAAACTATCTTTTTGATAAAAAAGTTCATGTTCTGACCATAAAACCAGGATTTATGGCTACCAAAATGACAGAAGGTCTGCCTTTGAATCCTAAACTGACCGCAACTCCAAAAGAAGCTGCTGCATGCATTTATAAAGCATTCAAAAAGCAGAAAAATGTGGCATATGTTTTGCCGGTTTGGAGTATTATTATGATGATTATCAGGAATATCCCTGAATTTATATTCAAGAAATTAAAGCTTTAAAAAAATGAAAAAGTTGTATTGTTTTGATTTTGACGGAACTTTAACGTATAAGGATACTATGTTTATGTATCTTAAATTCTACGATTCTACAAGATACCGAATTCAATTTTTAAGACATGTACCCCTTTTTATTTTACTGAAACTTAAGCTGGCTGAAACGGAGAAAGTGAAAAAAAGCTTTATAGGTTCTATTCTGAAAGGGCAGTCGCAGGAAAAAATTGAATTGAAGTCTAAACAGTTTTTTGAACATCATTATCCTAAAATTGTCAGAGAAAATGCTTTAGACTTTATAAAAAATATCGATAGAAATAATACACAAAGTTTATTGGTAACTGCCTCACTGGATATCTGGGTGAAACCTTTTGCAGAAGAATTAAAAATGCAGCTTGTTTCTACACGCGCAGAGTTCAAAAACGGTGTGTTCACGGGAAATTTTATAGGTAAAAATTGTAACGGAAAAGAAAAGCTGGTAAGAATTAAAGAAGAAATCAACGATTCCAGATACGATAAAATTATTGCATTTGGCGATACTTCGGGAGATCGGCCAATGTTGAAATGGGCAAATGAAGGACATTACCAATTTTTTCACTAATTTTGGGTGATAAAAGTGTAAAAAATGAAAAGGCTGTTCATCGTATTTGTTGCAACTTTAATGAGCTGCGCAAGTACATCATCCCAGAAAACATCAGGCATGCAAAATACAAAAGCAGAACTTCTTGTTTCTGAGTCGCAGGGTGGCGCAGATAAAGTAAGTTTCAGAATCATTAAAGATGAAAATGACTTTCATCGTATTATTAAAGGAAGTTTTGGCCTTATAGAGCTGGGAAAAGAACCTGCTGCCAATGATCCTGAGTTTCCGAAAAATAAGAAAGTTGTTTTGTATAATATGGGAATGTTTAGATCAGGAAGTCACAGAATCACCGAAATCAAAAATACTTTTGTGAAAAATAACGTTCTTTACGTGGAAGTTCCGGGTGAAGAACAATCTGGCGGAATGGAAATTCAGGTGATTTCCAATCCTTGGTTTATTTTTGCTGTTCCTTCAGATTATCAGTTTAACTCCGTAGAATTAAAATATTCAAAATAATAATGGATAAAATATATTTAGATAATGCCGCAACCACTCCTCTTGCAGAAGAAGTTATAGACGCAATGGTGGGTACAATGAAGATGAATTTCGGGAATCCGTCTTCAACGCATAGTTTTGGCCAGGAAGCGAAAATCCTTATTGAAAATGTAAGAAGGCAGGTTGCAGACTATCTTCATGTAACTCCTGCTGAAATTATTTTCACTTCTTGTGGAACAGAATCCAACAACATGATTATTAAATCCAGTGTGGAGCACCTTGGTGTTGAAAGGATCATCAGCTCGCCTTTAGAACACAAATGTGTCTCTGAAAGTATCCTGGATATGAAAAGCAGAAAAGGAGTGGAGGTAAATTATATCCGCCCTAATGAAAAAGGAGATATTGATCTTAATAAATTAGAAGAATTATTAAAAAATTCGGATAAAAAGACTTTAGTAAGCCTAATGCACGCCAATAACGAGATAGGAAACCTTATTAATATTAAAAAGGTGGCTGAGCTATGTAAGGAATACCATGCTCTTTTCCATTCGGATACTGTACAGACAATGGCTCATATGAATCTGGATTTATCTGAAATTCCGGTAGATTTTGCTTCTTGCAGTGCTCATAAATTCCACGGACCAAAAGGATCCGGTTTTGCTTTCATCAGAAAAGCAACGGGTTTAAAAGGAATTATTACAGGCGGACCTCAGGAAAGAAGCCTCAGAGCGGGAACAGAGAACGTTGCCGGTATTGTAGGGCTTGGAAAAGCGTTAGAACTTTCTCTGAATCATATGGAAGAATATACCAATCATATGCAGTCGATTAAAGATTATGCTATAGAAAGGCTTTCAGCAGAAATTTCAGGGATTAAATTCAATGGAAGAAGCGCTGAAAAGGAGAATAGTCTTTACACTGTATTAAGTGCTCTGTTACCTTATAAGAACCCATTAATCGGGCTTCAGCTGGATATGAAAGGTATTGCTATTTCTCAGGGAAGTGCATGCTCATCCGGAGCTTCTAAGCCATCAATGGTAATGATGATGGTACTTTCAGAAGATGAAATGGATCACGGTACCCCATTGCGTATCTCTTTCAGTCATATGACAACAAAAGCAGATATTGATGCATTAGTGAATGCACTAAAAGAAATCTCAAAGGACTATGCTATAGAAAAAACTAATGTTGAGCATAGATAGTCTTATGAGGTAAAAATCGTAATTTTGAGCATTCAATAGAAGAATTGAACGAGAATATAATATTAATTAAAATAAAAGAAACAAAATGGCTTTAGAAATTACAGACAGCTCATTTCAGGATACGGTTTTAAAATCAGACAAACCGGTATTAGTAGATTTTTGGGCAGTATGGTGTGGACCATGCAGAACTTTAGGACCAATTATCGAAGAAGTTGCATCAGATTTTGAAGGAAAAGCAGTAGTGGGAAAAGTGGATGTAGACAACAACCAGGAAATTTCAATGCAGTATGGCATCAGAAATATCCCTACCGTTCTTATTTTTAAGAACGGAGAAGTAGTAGATAAGTTAGTAGGTGTAGCTCCAAAAGAGGTAATCGCTGAAAAATTAAGCGCTCACTTATAAAAAAAATAAGTTTGATAATGAATGCCTTCCAGTATTGGGAGGCATTTTTTCAAAAATAATTTGCAGATAACAAAAAAAGATGTAATTTTGCAACCACGAAAAAGAAACGAAGTTCTTTAAAATTTTGATCCGGTAGTTCAGTTGGTTAGAATGCCGCCCTGTCACGGCGGAGGTCGCGGGTTCGAGTCCCGTCCGGATCGCAGAAGTTTTCTCAATTTCTTTAAAAAATTGATCCGGTAGTTCAGCTGGTTAGAATGCCGCCCTGTCACGGCGGAGGTCGCGGGTTCGAGTCCCGTCCGGATCGCAGAAGTTTTCTCAATTTCTTTTAAAAAAATTGATCCGGTAGTTCAGCTGGTTAGAATGCCGCCCTGTCACGGCGGAGGTCGCGGGTTCGAGTCCCGTCCGGATCGCAGAAGTTTTCTCAATTTCTTTAAAAAATTGATCCGGTAGTTCAGCTGGTTAGAATGCCGCCCTGTCACGGCGGAGGTCGCGGGTTCGAGTCCCGTCCGGATCGCAGAAGTTTTCTCAATTTCTTTTAAAAAAATTGATCCGGTAGTTCAGCTGGTTAGAATGCCGCCCTGTCACGGCGGAGGTCGCGGGTTCGAGTCCCGTCCGGATCGCAACTCAATCAAAAAACCTGTAAAGAAATTTACAGGTTTTTTTTGATTGTACTACAGATGAGGTAGATGGGGCAATGGTTTTTAAAAATATGGCTGCTGATTCATTTGTACACTGAAATCATAAGATAGTCCTGACAGGTCTTACATCTGTCAGGACTATGATTAAAAGAAGTATTGAGTTTGTTTTATGAACTTGTCTGATGAGATTTTATGGACATGAAGCGTTCAATGGGTTCTTAAGATAGCCCTTTCCTGGAGGAGGTTGTACAAAATAAGGGGTCCCATAAGTATTTCCCGGACGGAAAAAATCTGTAGATATCACCTGAGCACCGCTGCTGAAAGCAGCTTTAGACCGTGTGAAGTCATTGTTTTTTGCTTCATACGTTTCAATATCAGCTCTTGTTCGTACAATATATCCCTGTTTTATCAGATCCTGTATTTCTTTTTGTCTGACAATGGCATTATCCCGTAAAATAAAAGCAGCAAAAGAATCATCAGGTTCGCTGTTGAGAAACATCACTCTTTCTTTTAAAGAGCCGTTGATAAGATAGGGATTGTTCTTAGACGATAAAGTTCCTGCGCTGCCGGGTAAAAGCATGAAGATAAATTTACCGGAACTTTCTTTTAGCTTAGGCCAGTTGTTATGAGTCACCGCCTCTTTTAAAGTAGAGTAATTCCCCTGAACATCCTTCGGCATAATAATCTTATCTTTTCCCATGTATTTCACAATTTCTTCATCCAGATGATCGTAAGCATTCTTGTCAAAAGGTAAAACTTTAGTACTGTTCTCAAAAATAGGAAATCCGGAGTCCTTAGCTTCAATCATCATGAAAACAGGTGTATGATCAGGATGCAGATCAGACCAGTTTTTAAGAACTGTAAGGGCCTCTTTTAAGGTAGGGTAGTGGGTTCTGAAATCAATGTCGGCCATATGCAGTACTTTAAAGCCAGGCTGATCCAGTCCTTTTGTATTGAAAGGGGCAAGATCCGTGATTCCTTTTGCCTGCAATGTCTGGTAGGAAACAGGATGACTGAATCTGCTTCCTTCAGGATCATAATACACGTCAATTTCCAGTCCGCGAAGGTTGGCATTCAGCTGTTGTTCAAAATCAGGATGATTATAATGTAATCCTTCTTTCAGATCCATTCCGTAAGGATGATATTCTTTAAATTTAGCTTTCTGCTCTTCGGACATCAGACTGCCGTATTTTTGCATCATTCCGTTAATAATAGGGGTGACTAAATCCAGTACCCGTGGATCTGCAGGTTGTGCATACGAATTATGGGTTCCCACGATTTGCAGTTGATTGATCCTTAGATTCGGGCATTTATCCTGTGCCTTCAGTAAAGCTGTCATACATAATGCAGCTCCGTATATATACTTTTTCATATAAATGAATAATTTTGATTAAAAATTGAAATTGAATCCCAACTGTCCCCGTATTCCGGAGTAGGATATATTTTCTACGCGGTTTTTTACTCCCATATAATAGCGGTTGGGCTCATTGAAAATATTATTAAGCTCTACAAACAGCCGTATTTTCCGGCTAATGCTGTAAGAGGTTGAAAAGTCTACCGTAAAGTTTTTATCAAAATATTGGTAATGATCTGCTCCTGCGGCCGCTCTGATTTCACTCACATAATTACCTTTGTAGTTTCCGGCCAGACGCAGCATGAATTTACTGGTTTCATAGAATAGTATAGTGTTGAAAATATGTTTGGCCTGATTAGGAATGGTGGTAGACATGGTTCCGGTTTGTTTTCCGTTTTCGTAGACCGGCATATTCATCTTAGAAGAGATGTAGGTATAATTTCCCTCGAAGCCAATATTTTTCAAAAAGCCGGGAAGGTTTTCGAAACGTTTTGAAATTCCGAATTCAAACCCGAATAGTGTTGCCCCTTCCAGATTTTTCGGAGCGGTAAATGTGTAAGCTCTTCCTCCGATATCTGCAACAGACTGATCTTTATAGATAAGATTGGTAATATCTTTATAGAAAACTCCGGCTGTGATAAGATCCAGTTTTCCGAAATAGTTTTCAAACATAATATCAAAATTATTTGAAAATGTAGGATCCAGTTTGGTATTTCCCTGTGTAATTGTATTGGTGATATCATTGACAATGGTTCCCGGGTTCAGATCATTGAAGTCTGGTCTTGCAAATGAACGGGTGTAAGCAAGTCTCAGAATACGGTCGTTACTGATATTCCATTTCATATTGATCATGGGAAGCAATACATTATAGGTTTTGTTGTCTTTAATATCTTCTGCTGTATTATTTTTATCAGATCCTACTTTTTTCCCCCAGAATGTAATGGCATTATATTCATTTCTGACCCCGCCTAAGACCTGAAGCTGATCTGTAATTTTCCATGTCCCCATTACATAAGCTGCCCATACATTTTCGGTACCTCTGTACGAGCTGGTTATATTTGAATTGCTGTCTTTAGAGTTTACCAGCACCAGTCCCAGTCTCTTTTGAGTATCAGGATCATACATCCTGTCAATTTGTGTATTGGTGATCTGATCCAGGAGAACCCCGTTATAAGGATTACCAAGAGGATTCATAAAACCTCCTCTGTAAGGGAATCCTTCACGCTCAAGCTGGTTCAGGTAAGTGACGGGAGCTCCCGGTATTCCCAGGGAAGATTGGGGCATCCAGACCAGTAAAGAACTACTGACTGTTTTTTCTTTATTGTTGTATTTGGTTCCGAACTTAAATTCAAAGCTGTCAGAAGCTTTATATTTAGCATCTACCTGTCCTCTGAGGTCAGTTTCGCTGTTACGGTTCTGGCTGAGAATAATCTGGTTTAATCTTAGTTTATCTGCGGCAATGGGCTGTTGATTATAAGGCAGCGTATAAGTGCCGGTGTCTCCGATGCTGTCCGGAGCATCCATCGCCATGTATTTTTTCCCGTCCGCGGATAAATTTCCGTAGGTCATGGGTTGTATGAAATTAATCATTGGATACCCTCTTTCATATTTGTCAAGATTTTCCGGAGAGTTAAATCTGAATTCTGAACGTGCTTTAGATAAGGACCAGTTTATTTCTATGCGTTGCCCTGTCTGATGGTTTCCTCCCAGCTGCATAGAATACAGATCGGTAAGATAATCAGCATGCCTTGCCTGAAGCATTACATTTTTATTATCAAAATTAAAATAGGTTTCCCGTACGGATTGTCCGTCTTTATATTGGCTGTATAAGCCTTTAAAGTATAATTTATTCCTGCTGTTGATTTCATAATCCAGCCCAGTATTGAATCCCAGGGTTCTCCGGTTGGCCAGATAATCACGTAGCTGAAGCTGGTTGATAGAATAAGACGCTGTTTTATCCTGAAGACCGTAATTGAAAATGTTCCTCATCTGATCTATGGCAGTAGAACGTTCCCAGATTACTGCAGAGGCAATAAATTTCAGCTTATTAGTGATTTTGTTTCCATAGACGACTGAGGTGTTATAAGTAGGGGATTTGGACATATTCACATAGCCTGAAGCCATGCTTATAGCCAGTATTTCTTTGTTGGGAGATGTTTTCGTAATAAAATCGATATTGCCACCAATGGCATCTCCATCCAGGTCGGGGGTTAATGCTTTAGATAGACGGACATTCTGAATGAGCTCCGAAGGAAAAATATCCATTTGTATCCCCCGATTGGCGTTATCACCACTTGCACTTGGCATCCTGTTGCCGTTTAATGTCGAAGCTGTCCATTGTACCGGAGTTCCTCTTACGGCGACAAAACGCCCTTCCCCCATATCTCTTTCGATGGAAACTCCCTGCATACGTTGTACTGCATCGGCAGCGTTACGGTCAGGAAGTTTTCCAATAGCATCTGCAGAAAGAACTTCAGTAATGGTATTGGAGTTTTTCTTCATGGCGATTGCTCTCGCCTGTGAAGCTTTGTACATACTGGTAACAATGACCTCCTGAAGGTTGTTCTCTTTAAGTTTTGTTCCCAGTTTGATGAGTCCGAGCTCCACTTCCTTTTTATTCAGCACCGTAATAGGAATAGAGAGGCTCTCATATCCTTTGTACTCGATAATAAGTTTATAATTACCATCATAAACATTACTGAGGATAAAAGAACCATCGGTACCGGAAGTGATTTTTTCACCTGTATTTTCAATATAAATCAGAGCGTTGGGGAGGTTTCCCACGGGATCTACAACAATTCCATGAACTGTTGTCTGTGCAAAGGCTAAAGGCCCAAGAAGAAAAAATGCTGCTTTTGTTAAAAAAAGTCTTTTGCGTGCCATCTTTGTAAAAATTTCTATGCAAAGATGTCTGCTCTTTTAAAAGTTTTAGTTCATTTAAATTTTATACAACTTATTCTCTGGAGTCCGAGGAAAACTATGCTGTAAATCAGGTAATTAATAATGTTAAATTATTGTAACTAATGGGCGAGCTGGGAAGGAAGACAGTCATATTCCTTTTTAAAATACTTATAAAAAGTAGATTTGGATTTAAAGCCACACTGAAAGGCAAGATCAGTAACACTGGCCGAAGGATCTTCCGACAAGATCTGTTTAAAATGCTGAATCCGGTTTCTGTTGGTATATTCGTGAAAATTGGAATTAAGATGTTTATTGAAAGTAATGCTTAAGTCTGTCTTACTTATTTTCAAATGGCCGGAAAGCTGGTCCAGAGTAAATTCTTCATCCAGATAAACCTGACTTTCCTGATAGAAAGCGATGATGGATTGTTGTACGGATTCAAAATCTATTTTAGACAGGTCTTTATACTGATATGTTTCTTTTGGAGCTGAAAAATGAGGGGTATGCAGAGTCTGTTTCTGTAGTCTGCTTTGGTACGTTAAAATATAAACGTACAAAATCCAGCCAAATTGAAACAGAAATAAAAGACTATAAATCTTTTGATATACCATCGTATTCCAGCCTAACAGATATACTGCCCAAAAAACCAGTACGCCAGCTAATACATAGCAAAGCAGGTAACGAAAATTTTTTGCCACCGGATGGCTGATGTTTTTACGATATTTTGTTAAAAAGTAAATACAGAGGGAAAGGCAGGCTACCCAGTAATAACTGTAGTAGCTGAAATATGATTTATAGGATTTGATCGCTATATCCGCCCAGGAGAATTCAAAAATTTTTGCAGAGAGAGCAATCGCATGATGAATAACAATCAATGAGAACGGAATGATCAGGTATCTGAGTCTGTCTCTCCACCGAATATTGATTAAATAAGTCGTAATGTACAGGAATATAAGGCCTTTAAAAACACGAAGACTTCCCGGAATTTCGTACAGTACAGATTCGTAACCGAATTTTTGAATGATAAAATATTCATATCCCATATCCATACTGACTACAATAATATACAATAGCAACATATTCAGTACAGATTCTCTGTTTTTGATAAGGCACATCAGTAAAGTTAGGGTGATAAGTGCCTGTAGTACAACTACCATAATGATGTATAACATGATAACTGATATTTTGCCAAAATTATAGATAATATGAGCATGGTATCTTTAACAAATTATTAAATATAGTACGATGTGGCTTTATTCTTTTTTTCGGTGCTGCCGCGGGTATTAAACAGAATTTTATTCTTAGATTTTTATTCTTTATACGGATAATATTATTTTTAATTTTAGTTTTGCATTCAAAATGAAATTCTGACGGACCCATTTAATATGTGCCATTCAGCTTAAAGAATTAAAAAATGCTTTTCAATAACGTAACAAGGATAATCAAGCAAATATTCACGATAGATATTGATGAAAACAGAGTTTTTGGACTGGATCTGCTGCGTTTTTTTGCTATTTCTTTTGTTTTTATAGGCCATGGTTTACATTATCTGCCGTTTTCTGATTTTCTGGTCCGTTTTATGCTGGACGGCGTTACTTTGTTTTTTGTTTTGAGCGGCTTTTTGATAGGAGGCATATTAATCAAGATTTTAAATGAAAATAAATTTGACAGAAGGGTATTATTTAATTTCTGGATAAGAAGGTGGTGCAGAACTTTGCCTGCTTATTTTCTGGTGTTGTCTGTTCTTGTCATTTTGGAAGTATTTTTTACAAACGATTCTCCAAAATCTGATTATGCCCAGTATTTTTTGTTTATTCAGAGTTTTGCTTCTCCTCATCCCGGGTTCTTCCCGGAAGCATGGAGTCTAAGTGTGGAAGAATGGTTTTATTTACTGATGCCTATATTTTTATATGGATTGATCAGGGTGTTAAAACTTAAAGTAAAAACTTCTATTCTTTCTGTTATTTTCTTTGTTATTCTTTTTGTTACCCTATTCCGGCTGTACAGATATTCTACAGATATTATCCCTCATGATCTGCGTTCCTGGGATATTAACTTCAGAAAACAGGTGATTACAAGACTGGACAGTTTAATGTATGGTGTTCTGGGAGCTTATATTAAATATTATTACCCCCGAATCTGGAATAAAGGGAAGGAAACAATGCTTGTTGCAGGGCTCATATTAATTATTATTAGCCATCTTTCTTTTATAGGAATCATTACAGAAGCACGAAGTCTCTATCTTTCTGTATTTTCTTTTTCATTGATGTCCGTAGGAACTCTTTTTCTCTTACCTTTTTTAAGCAGCTATACAACCAGTCATTTAAAGATAGCAAAGCCGGTTACTTACATCAGTCTTATTTCATATTCGATGTATCTCGTCAATTTATCTCTAATTCAACCTTGGATTGTAGATCGTATCCCCGGATACTTCAATTTTCCGATTTACATTTTTTTATGTCTGATGATCCCTTTTTTCATCTATAAATATTTTGAAATTCCAACAACGAAATTAAGAGACAGACTGATCATCAGAAAAGCAGTTTAATCTTAAAATAATGAAAAGTGGTAGTGTCCTTTTTATCGGGAGCTGTTGTAAAAGAGTCTGAAAAAAAATTACTGTCTGGCAAGACAGTAATAGAGATAGATCAGCGATATGGTGCTTCGATCAGTTTTTGACTTTTAAGCAGTAATACTGTTAAAAAGCTGATCTTTAGAGCTGCTGTAATTCGGTCGTCTTTCTTTAATATCTTCAGTCTGAATAGATCTTCGTATTCCAAGTTATTTACGATAAAAACTTTATGGCAAAACCTATTTTTTACTTTAACCGAATTTGTTAGACAGCTTCTTTATATCATGGTTATTGATAACAGAGAAGAAGTGCTATTTTGAGCCTGTCTTGTGATGGTGTTCTAAAAAAGGTACAATCATGTAATTCTGTTGGCAAAAGTAAATCACTGTATTTTGAAAACTACTACACTTTTGTGTAGATTTGTGGTATTGTAGTTAAAACTACTCCTTTGGGTAGTTGACATACGAATACTTATAAGCATATGGAGCAAATTAACAGATTTTTTAATGATAGCAATGAAGTAAGACATGATGCAGATATTGACTTTAGCCAGTCGGGAGACTACCTGGAAGCTATAAGAGCTCTTTCCAGAACAACGTACCAAAGTCTGTATGTCATCAATTATCAGAACAGAGGATTTGAATATGTTTCAGATAATCCGCTCTTCTTGTGCGGGAAGACTTCGGAAGAGGTAAAAGCGCTGGGTTATGCTTTCTATTTTCAGAATGTAAAACCAGAGGATGTAGAAATGCTGATTAAGATTAATGAAGCAGGATTTAAATTTTATGAAACCATTCCTGTTGCTGACAGGAAAAAATATTCTATTTCTTATGATTTTAATCTGATCAACAGCAGAAAAAACCTGATTTTGGTAAATCATAAACTCACTCCGATGTTTCTTACCGAAGAAGGGCAGGTTTGGAAGGCATTATGTGTTGTCTCTCTTTCCAGTAACACCTCTGCGGGAAATGTGATCCTAAGCAAAGATGGTTCTGATGAAATCTGGAAATACGATCTGGATGCAGATACCTGGGAGAAAAGTGAAAAAATGAAGCTTTCATCCAGAGAATATGAAATCTTAAGTCTTTATACCAGCGGGCTGACGATCAATGAAATAGCTGAAAGACTTTTTATTTCAGCAGATACGGTCAAATTTCACCGAAAAAAACTGTTTGATAAAATTGGAGTAAATAATATTGCTGAGGCATTATCTTACGCTAAAACAAATAAACTACTGTAAAAAATACACTTAATTAACTTTTTTTTAAGATTTTTTTAAGAATATGTTTTGAATTTCAATTTTAGGTCTGATATTTGTACTGGGTAGCCAAACTACATGACCTAATTTAGTTATGAAAAACATATCTGTGAAAAAATCATTTTTTTATGCCTGTTTATGCGGGGTATTTCTTATTTCATGTAAAAAAGAAATAGAAAAAATAAGCGATACTTTTAAAGACACAGTTTCTTCTGTATCGGAAACTCCGAAAGCGGAAGCAGATTCTATTAAAAAAGATTCTGTACCTGTGGTGAAGAAAGAATCAGCTCCGCCTGCCATGCAGGAAGATGGTTTTTATAATGCTTTTGTACTTCCAAAAGATAAAAAAATGAGGGATTCTGTGTATGCAGCATTCAGCAAAAAATATAATGAAAAAGAACGAACCGCTATTTTAGCCCTAAACAGGCTGGATTCCAAAAGTAAATGGAATGCAGATACTCTTGTTGTACCGGCAAAAATAGATACAACACTGATGGCTTATTCTCCTTTTCCTATGCAACTGGATGTATTGAGCGGCGTGAAAAAATTTGTCATCTTTTCATATCCTATTCAGGCTTTCGCAGTGTATTCAAATGGAAGCCTTGTAAAATGGGGACCTACAAGTATGGGGAAAAAAGCAGCTCAGACGACAAGAGGTCTTACTTTTGCCAACTGGAAAAAGAAACTGTCAATCTCTACCGTAAGCAGCGAATGGAAACTTCCTTACAACTTCAATATTCATAATATAGGAGGAATCGGATGGCATGAATACACTCTTCCCGGATACCCGGCATCACACTCATGTTTAAGATTATTAAGGAAAGATGCCCAATGGTTGTATTCATATGCGGATACCTGGATATTGAACCCCGGCGGAGCTACTACAAAGGCCAGAGGAACGGCTGTTATGGTATTCGGAGACTATAACTGGGGCGGAAGAAAACCCTGGAAGAAACTTTTAAATGATCCGAATGCCAATAATATCTCAGTGGAAGAACTTACAAAGTTATTAGAACCGGATGTTCCTAAAATGCTGAAAGAACAAAGCAACAGAGAAAGAGTGGCGGATTCTATTAAAACAGCAAAAGCAATGGCTGCTCCTGTGGTCAGTGAAAAACCTGCGGAATCTTCGTCTAATTAACTTTTTTCTCGAATTGTAAAGTAGATTCTTCAGCGAATTTTCTTAGTTTAAGCATTTCTTCTTTTCCTTTATGCTGTCCGAATCTTGCAGCAGCATAGGTGAGAAGAATAAAAAATATCATGACAAAAGAAGCGCTTAGTGCCCAAGGGTACTCGGCGCTTTTTATTTGTTTTTCTACATAATACATCGTAAAGAATGTCATCCAGAGAATAGAAAAAGAAAAATAAAGGAACATGAAAAATGTCCAGACTGCAGAACTTGGCCCGAATACACCCCGGATGACCGTATGCTCATCCTCATGTTCGACACGCAGAGAAAGACGGGGTTTCCAGTAATTATCATACTTTGTTTCTACGCTGATTGTGGCTACTTCTTTATTGATATTACCGGAAAATTCATCTTGATGTTCCGCAAGGTATTTTTTTAAATTTTCAGCATACTCTTCTTTGGTAAGATGGGTAAACATCTTAAATCTGGGTCTGGTTCTTATTCTGTCTAAGGTGGTTTCTTCGGTTTCCATAGGCTAATCTTGATAAGGGATCGGATCTTCTAAGGTAAATCCTAAAGTTAAAGTTTCATTTTTTCTCTCAATAACAAGGGTGATATTTCGGCCCTCAGAAGATTTCACAAGTTCAATGATTTTTTCCATCGTCATATCCGATGCTTTGTTTCCATTGATACTGATAATTTTGTCATCTTTTTTTAACCCTGCTTTATCTGCCGGAGAATCTTTTCTTACCCCTGCGATCGAAAAAACAGGTTTCAGAATAAATTTATACTGGAAAGAATCCGGTGAATAGGCTTCATTCATTTTAATGGTGGACGGCTGAGTTTCAATTTTTACCCTCTCTTCACTCCATTCCAGCCCATCCTGTCTGAAGTCTAATCCACTCATGTTAAAATGAAAAGGATCATCAAAAAATCTGTTTTTCTTTATATATAACTTTTTGTTAGTGTAATCAAATATAACAAAAAATCTGCGCATAATTTCTCCGCCCACAGATCCTTTTCTGTTTTCCACCAAATTGACGTGCTGAATGGAAAACTCATCAGGCATAGAAGTGATGGGCTTTTCAAACTTAAATTTTCCGAGATAAAAGTTGTGGATTCTGCTTCTTTTGCCATAAATATCGCCATTGAATCCCCGGCCGAGAAAATCATCAATATTAGGTCTGTTATAGACAAAATTTTTAATTAAAGTAGGGAAGAGCCATAAAGCGTCACTATTGCCAAGATCAATCAATAATTTTGAGTTTTTCTTTTCATTGGTCATTTCTATATCGGCATAGAGATAAGGTTTTTCTTTTTCTATGCTAATGGAAAGTTCATCAAACTTTCTGATCTTCTTTGGAAGGGCATCCTGATTTTCATATACCGTTATTTTTTTTGCGGCATAGTCTATCGAAATAGGATGATTTTTAAAAAAATGATACCCAATCATTCCATTGACCGGAATTCCTACATGGGAGGAGATATTAAACTCTTCATCAATAATAATATAAAGAGACATGGAGTTATTAATGATATGGTCACCTATCCGGGCTAAATTCCGTTCAGATTTTAAGCCGTCAATACTTTTGCTGCCTCCCAGTCCTGAAAATTTCACCTTTTCTACATTAGCCAGCTTGACTTCCTTATTGTCTACACTGAAAAGCAGGGTTTCCGAAACACCGGTATCCAGTAAGAAAGTGAGTTCAGCACCATTAACGTTGATGGGAATAAAAATAAGATTATTGATGAACTTAAACGGAATCACTGCTTTGGAAGCATTGGTCAGTTCAAATGAATTCTGGGCATTGATTAAAATGCTTATAAATAAACCCAATAAAAGAACCCTGAATTTCATTTACTGAATTTAGTGAAAAAATACAGATTATCAATAAAAAAACATTCCAAATGCAGGAATGTTTGTATAAATTACAATAAATTGCAATACGTTATTGATTTATTTCAAATGGAATTAAGCGTTTTTAGAGAAGAATTCCATGAGGTCCATATAATTCTTCTGGTTCACTCCATGCCCACTCATATATTCTCTGAATGTGAAATAACAGCTCAGATCATACAACAGATCCGCAGCTTTTCTTCCCCATTCTAAAGGAATAACAGCATCATCAGTACCGTGTGAGATGAAAAATCTTAATCTTTCCAGTTTCTTTTTATCCTTTACAATACCATCCAGCAGCTTTTCTTCCGGATAGGTACTCAGGCAGGCAATATTATTAAAAAGCTCAGGATGTTGTAACGCTAAGGCATAGCATAGCATACCTCCCTGGCTAAAGCCGCATAAGTGTACTTTGCTTTCGGTAAGCCCATAGTGATTGATGATTTTTAATATACTTTCCAATACTGAATTAAAGGATTCCTTCGCCTGGTCTATATCAATAAAATTTTCAGCATTGTTAAAATCAATATCAAACCAGGAATATCCTTCAAACTGGGTATCTCTGGGTGCTCGGAAGCTTATAATAAGCCAGTCATTAGGCAATGTTTCTCTAAAGCTGAAAAGATCTTGTTCATTGCTTCCGTAGCCATGAAGCATAAAAAGAACAGGAGTAGTGGAAGTAATATTTTCCGGCTCTCTTACTATATAATCTAAATTCATACAGCAAATATAGCCAATAAATCATATTGTAAATTCTATGTTTTATTATTCATGTAAATAAGTTTGGCAATCAGATGCCGGATGTTTAATGATTGTTCATTTGAACTGTATTATTGTGTGTTAGACTGTTTTTTTTTGTTTTTGCTGATTTGATATTATTTGTAATTCTTTATTGAAAATTTTCTATAAAAGTTATTTTTATATTAATAAAAAACCTATATTTGGAACATTAAAAATCTATTTGGAGAAATGAAGCAATTTTACAAATCAAAAAGTTTACTAAGACTTTCTTTTTTATTCGTTTTATTATTTTCTGTAGTTACTGTTGTCAGTTCTTGTAAAAAAGATGATGATGACGGATCTCAGGATCACATGGTTCAATTTGAAGTAAAGACTAGTACCGGAGGGGTTATTAAAACAATTGTAACTCAGGTAGGAACTACTAAAACTGATATTTTTGATCCGGTAGGAACAACCTGGAAAAGTGATGAGTTTTTTGTGAACTCAAGCCAGGCACAATTAAATCTGGATGCTAATGCATCACTTCCGGATGTTGATTCAGAATTAACGATCAATCTTTGGATAGATGGCGAAATTGTAAAAACAGATAAGAAGAAAGGAAAAGGTGTACTTGTTGCTTCTATTGATTACAGCTTCTTAGAATTGTAAATTTATTATTAAAATAAAAAAAGCCGCTTTGAGTCAAAGCGGCTTTTTTATGGGGTATTTTCAAGCATATTCAGTTGTAATGCCAAATTGATGAGCTCGGTTGAATTTTTGGCCTGAAATTTCTGCAACAGATTTTTACGGTGAGTGTCTACTGTGAGCGGGCTGAGAAACAATTCATCAGCGATCATTATACTTGTTTTCCCTTCTGCTACCAGATGAAGGATCTGTTTTTCCCTTTTGGTAAGCCTTGGAACCGTATGGTCATGGGGTGATGGTTTACTGATAATCTGTTTTGTCTCATTGCAAAAAACAATATTTCCCGAATAGGCTCCCTGAAGGCAGGCAGCCAGTTCATCGATTGAAGTATTTTTAAGAATATAGCCACTGGCTCCATTTTGTACAGATTGCATGATAATACTTCTTTCAGAGCGATTACTGAACATGATTACTGCAGTGGCCGGGGATATTTTTTTTATTTCACGGCAGATTTCAGCACCATTGGCATCCGGCAGGGTGATGTCAAGAAGGATAATATCCACCTTATGATGCTGAATAAAATTGATAATTTCAGAACCTGTAGTAAAGCTTTCAGAAACCGTAAAATGAAGATGATTGCTAAACATCCTTTTCAATCCTTCGATAACGATGGGGTGATCGTCTACAATGACAATATTTATTTTTTTATTCTCCATGGATATTGAGTTCTATATTAATACTTGTTCCCTGAAGATCAGAATTAATTTCCATTTTCCCTTTCAGGTAATTGACTCTGTTTTTCAGATTTCGAAGCCCCATACTTTTGGTCATTTTTTCAATACCTTCTTTAAAGCCTTTCCCGTTATCTTCAATGGTGATCAGGAAGCTTTCCGCAGCCTGAGAACATTGTAATAAAATATTGCTGGCTTCTGCGTGTTTGATGGCATTGGCCAATAGCTCCTGTACAATCCGGTAGATATTAAGCTGAATATTCAGAGGGAGATTTTTTTCAATATCAATGGCCTGGAAATCAATTTCGAGATCTTTACGGCCGTAAAATTCGCACAGATCATTCAATGCGGTCTCCAGTCCGAAATTCAAAAGGGATTCAGGCATTAAATTTCTTGCTACATGACGAAGTTCGCTTACAGAATTATCCAGTTGTCCCAGAATTTTATAAAATTCCTGATTTTTTTCGGGATCTAAATGATTGGAAGACCATGTAGAAAAATTGATTTTTACGCCGGCCAGCATTCCACCCAGGCCATCATGAAGATCTCTTGCAATACGTTCTCTTTCTCTTTCTTCGCCATCCAGGATGGCTTTAGTCAGTGATAATTCTTCTTTTTGTTTAATCTCATGTATCTTTTGCTTAGAGATTTTTTTATTCTTCCTGAAAATAATAAGAAGGAAAATCAAGAGGCTTAAAGCCAGTAAAAGAACAAGGCTTAGTCCCCATAAATAGGAGTTTTTTTTGTTTACCTCTAAATCCTTTTGATTTTTTTCTGCATTTAATAAAGCTATTTTCCTTTCTTTTTCCACAGCATTATACTTCGCTTCAATTTTATTGATCTCCAGTTTCACATTTTCAGTATTCAGACTGTCATTGAGTCTGGAATATTTTTGTTCCCATACTAATGCTTCGCGGGGATTTCCCATTTCTTCACTGAGTGTGGAAAGCTGTTTATAAAAGGTTTTCCTATTGTTTAGGTCCAGGACAAGAGATTTTTCTGCCAAAACGTTTTCCAATACTTTTTTGGCTTCTGGATATCTTTTCAATTTTCTTAAAATATCATATTTATTGAAATAAAACATTTGAGCCAGCAGATTCTGATTAAATTTTTTTGCATAAAATATTCCTTTATCAATGACAGGTAATGCTTCCGAGTTTTTTTGTTTGGTAATAAAGTAAAGCGTTTTACCATAATAGTAGAAAGCATTGGAGGAAGACTCAGGATAAGGCTGAATTAGTTTTTCCGCTTTGTCCAGAAATTTTCTGGCTTCATCTCCTTTTGCCTGATAACAGAAATTACTGGCAGAATTGAGATAAGTGTAAAATAGTTCCGAAGAATTCGGATAGTTTTTTTCAAGAATTTCTAAAGCCTTTTTATTATAGTTTTCTGCTTTTTCAAACTGGGCATTATACGTAAGAATAATAGCAAGCTGGGTATACAGAAAACCGAGGTTTCTGCTTTTATCATATTTTTTAATCAGCGGAAGGGCTTTTTCAAGAATAATTTTAACAAGGAAGGGATAACCTTCTTTGTCTTTCCGGGTGACACCGTAGCTGTACCATGCGAGTGCCTGAAAAGTTTCAGATTCCTCATTTTTGAATTTGGATAATGCTTTAATTGCCTGTTCATAGAAAGGAGCCGCTTTTTCCTTATTCCGGTCCAGATAATACTGTCCTTCATAATAAGAGCCTTTTGCAGTCAGGAAGGGGCTGTTTTTAACTAATATTTTTCCGTTTTCCAGGTACTTTTTACTCAGCAGGGAATCACTATTCCGGTAATAGTTGGATAAAATAAAAGAAGCATTTCCTTTTGAAACAGCTGCGGACGGTCCTGTTATAATATGTTGTAAACTGTCTAAATAAGATTTTTCATGAAGCGGGATAATTTGCTGTGAATGTAAACTGAAAGATAATAAAATGCTTAATAGGATCAGTAATCTCTTCATGATGGGTCAATTCTGTATAATATTTTTTAAAATGCTGAATTTAATTAAAAAAATCAGCAAATAAAATACCTGAATTTAGGTAGAAAAAATTACCCTTTTTTTAGGATTGATAAAGTTTGAGGACTCTAATAGCTTTGCAGGTATCAAATCACTAATCATAGAATATTAAATAAAGTAACTAAAATTTAAACAAAAAGATTATGAAAAAAATGAGAATGAGCCGACTGTTGAAGGGAACATTTGTTGTATTGTTAACAGCAATGCTGGTAGGATTTGTGTCCTCTTGCAGTAAAGATGACGACGATAATGTACCGGGAGTGGGTGCAGGGAAAAGTCATAAAGTTGTTTTTAAAGCGATCGCTTCTGCAGGAAGCAATATAGATGTTGCAGCTTATGGAATTGACGGGAGTGCTACTACGGCAACCAGCCTTAGCGGAACAACCTGGTCAAGCCCTGAAATTACAACACAACCCGGAGCTTATACTGCGAATGTTGCGGTAAACGCCATTGGAGCGAATGCTTCTTCCACTTTAAAAGTTCAGATCTGGGTAGACGGGGAACTGAAGAAAGAAGGAACTTCAAGCGGACAGATTTTAGCAGCTTCTGCCGGTTATGGATTTTAATAATTAACGACCTTTCAAAATAGAATCGGTGCTAAGATTGATCTTGGTACCGATTTTTTTGTTTAACGGTAAAAAAACGGTCTTTCTTTTTTGCGGATCCGCGGAATATGATAATTATTCAATATTTTTTAGATATATCCATTACAAACAAAACCGGTGCTGAATCTGCCTCAACACCGGTTTTTTATATTGTATACCACGTTAAAAATTAAATTACCTTTACGATAAAGTAGCTTTTTTTACCTTTTTGAAGTAATAGGAATTTTCCGTCGATAAGGTCCGTTTCATTTGCTGTAAATGTGTCATTTACTTTTTGTTTGTTTACAGAGATTGAATTTCCTTTGATTTCTCTCTGTGCTTCACTTTTAGATTTTAAGAATCCTGATTTTTCGGAAAGAAGATCAATCATATTAATTCCCAGTACATCTGCTTTAGCCACCTCTTTTTGAGGAACCCCGTCAAATACTTCAAGGAATGTCTCTTCATCAAGGCTTACCAGATCTTCTGCTGTAGAACGTCCAAAAAGAATCTCTGAAGCTTTCAGTGCTTTTTCATATTCTTCTCTTCCGTGTACCCAAACTGTAACTTCCTCTGCCAGTTTTTTCTGTAGTTTTCTTTCGTGTGGAGCGGTTTTATGCTCTTCGATTAAAGCTTCAATTTCTTCTTTACCCAGGAATGTGTAGAATTTAATAAACCTTTCAGCATCTTCATCGGTAGCATTCAGCCAGAACTGGTAGAATTTGTATGGAGAAGTCTTCTTTTTGTCAAGCCAGTAGTTTTCACCGCTTTCAGATTTTCCGAATTTAGAACCATCTGCTTTTGTGATCAGAGGAACAGTTAATGCAAAAGCCTCTCCCTGCGCTTTTCTACGGATTAGTTCTGTTCCTGTGGTGATATTTCCCCATTGGTCAGAACCTCCCATCTGAAGTTTTACATTATTATTCTGATACAGGTGAAGAAAATCATACCCCTGAATCAGCTGATAGGTAAATTCTGTAAAGCTCATTCCGTCTGCACCAGATTCTCCTGAGAATCTTTTCTTTACGGAATCTTTGGCCATCATATAATTTACAGTAATATTCTTTCCGATATTTTTAGCAAAATCAAGGAAAGAAATATTCTTCATCCAGTCATAGTTGTTTACCAGTTCAGCTTTGTTAGGTTCATTTCCTTCAAAATTTAAAAACTGAGAAAGCTGGTTCTTTAAGCAGTCAACATAATGTAAAAGAGTTTCTTCATCCAAAAGATTTCTTTCCGCTGACTTTCCAGATGGATCTCCGATCATTCCTGTTGCTCCTCCCACCAATGCGATCGGCTTATGGCCATGCTGCTGGAAGTGAGCCAGAATCTTTATCTGAATAAGACTTCCGATATGTAAAGAATCGGCAGTAGGGTCAAAACCAATATATGCAGTAGTTACCTCTTTATTCAGTTGTTCATCGGTTCCGGGCATCATATCGGCAAAAAGACCACGCCATTTAAGTTCTTCTATAAAGGAATTCATTGATTTTTACTTTAAAAATTTTACGGGGCAAAGATAGTAAATTCAGAAGTATAAAGACAAAAGGGTGAAAGGCTAAAATTACAAAACCGTAAAATGTTCATATTAGCAGGAAATTCAGGACTACGGCTTACTTTTTTGCAAATTTGTCTTTTCCCGCCAAATGCACTATATTTGTTAGTAATGAACGACGAACAGCTATTTCTGCTCATCCAGCGGGCCAAGGATAAAGACCAAAAGGCCCAGACGAAACTCATTAATATTTTCTGGGTGGATGTTTTTTCTTTTGTTATGAAAAAAGTAAGGGATGAAAATGATGCAGATGAGATTACCGTAAATGTTTTTTCTAAAGTACTCTCTAAGCTGGATATGTTTGACCCGCATTTTCAGTTTAAAACATGGATTCTGACGATTGCACAGAATACAGTGATTGATTTTTGGAGAAAAAAGAATCGCGAAAATGAAGATTCCATTGATAATCTGGATGAGGTTAAAAATCAGTATGCGAAATCTCCCGAAGAGCTCATGATTTCTGATGAAGAACAGAAGAAAATTATCAAAACCATAGAATCTCTGGATGCCAATTATCAGGATATTATCAGGCTGAGATTTTTTGAAGAGAAAAGCATTAAGGAGATTTCAGAAGAACTGGGAATTTCAGTGGCAAATACCAAAGTAAGGGTGATGCGTGCTAAAAAAGTTCTTGCCGAGCTTCTTAAAAATAATGAGTTTGAGGACAACTAGGTTTCTGACAGAAGAATATATCGCATATCCGGCACAATCAACTATCCTTTTCAAAGAGAGTATAAAAAACAAACAGACTGATTATAAGTAATCAAGTCCGGCTTTCTGAATTCCTGTTAAGAAATGGAGAATGAGTAAGAAAAATAGAGAATGCATTTCATTTGTAGCCTTTAATTTTTTCGTAACTTTCGGTGGTTAAAAAAGAAAAAGAATGACTTCAAAGGAAAAAGTGGCTGCACTTCGTGAAGAAATGCAGAAAAATAGTGTTGATGCATTTATAGTATATTCTGCAGATCCTCATATGAGTGAATATCTTCCTGAAGAATGGCAGGAAAGAGCTTGGTTATCAGGTTTTTTAGGTTCTGCCGGTTTTGTGGTAGTAACCCAGGATAAAGCAGGTCTATGGACAGACGGAAGATACTTTACACAGGCTGCTATTGAGCTGGATGGTTCAGGGATCGATCTTTTTAAAGACGGAATGGAGGGGACTCCTAACTATATCGACTGGATCATTTCTGAAATTCCTGCAGGGGGTAAAGTGGCCGTAAATACTTTAGCTGCTTCAAATGCTAACTGGGAACTCCTTTCTCAAAAATTGAATTCAAAAAATATTACACTGGAAGATCTTCCGCTTTTAAAGGAAGTCTGGAAAGAAAGAACAGCCCCTTCCACAAATCCTATTTTTGTACATCCTGTAGAAAGAGCCGGTAAATCTGTAACAGATAAACTGTCTGCTATCCGCCAGAAAATGGAAGACCAGGAAGCGACTGTTCATATCATCTCAAGTCTTGATGACGTTGCATGGACATTAAACCTGAGAGGGAGTGATGTAGACAGTAACCCCGTATTTCTGGGGTATATCGTGATCACAAAAAATGATGCAGTTCTGTTCACAGGTCTGGAAAAGATGGAAGTGGAAGCAAGAAAACAGATGGATGATGCTTTCGTAAAGATGATGCCTTATGAAGAGTTTTACAATTATCTGAAAACATTCAAAAATGAAAAAGTATTGGTTTCTCCTAACAGTAACCAACAGATTTTTGAAACACTAAAATCTGATAATCAGTTTATCAAAGCTCCGGTTCCGGGAAATCTGATGAAAGCTCAGAAAAATGAGGCTGAACTGGAAGGATTCAGAAAAGTAATGGTAAGAGACGGTGTTGCCATGGTGAAATTCCTTTATTGGTTAACTCACAATGCCGGAAAAGAAGCCATGAACGAATATTCTATCGGTGAAAAACTGAGAAGTTTCCGTTCAGCAGGTGAAAACTTTGTTGGTGAAAGTTTTGGTTCTATCGTAGGGTACAAGGATAATGGAGCCATCATGCATTATTCTGCAAAGAAAGAAGGAAGCAAAGAGGTGACCAATGAGGCAAGCATCCTTGTTGATTCAGGAGGTCAGTACCTTGAAGGAACTACAGATATCACGAGAACTTTTGCTTTAGGAAATGTTTCTGAAGAATTCAAAAGAAACTCAACACTGGTATTGCAGGGGCTCATCCGTTTATCAATGGTGAAATTCCCTAAAGGAACAAAAGGAGTACATCTGGATGCTATTGCAAGACTTCCGCTATGGATGGAAGGAAAAGACTTCAATCATGGTACAGGACATGGAGTAGGAAGTTTCATGAACGTTCATGAAGGCCCGCAAAGTATCAGAAAAGATTTAAATCCTCAGGATCTTCTTCCGGGAATGGTATGTTCCAACGAACCGGGGTACTATCTTGAAGGGCACTATGGAATTCGTCATGAGAACCTTATTGCTGTAAAAGAAGCCGAAACAACAATTCACGGAACATTCTATGAATTTGAAACTCTAACCTTCTGCCCGTTCTTTAAAGATACAGTGGTAAAGGAAATTCTTTCAGAAAAAGAGATTGCATGGTTAAACGGTTATCATAAAGCCTGTGAGGAAAAAATCGGACCTTACCTTGATGGTGACGTTAAAGAATGGTTCCTGCAACTGGTAAGCCCTCTTTAAATGATTGATGGAGAGTAGCCATAAGCCGTGAAATTTTAAATTGTAACAGAATATTGTTAGATAAACTAAAGTCCTGTAAGTTTTCTTACTGGGCTTTTTCTTTTACACAACCCGTATTTTTACGGATAATATTTTAGGGATTCCCCTGATACAGGCTAATGACGGCTTGCCTATATTTGCATCAACACAAACATCATATCTTCATATAACTAACTCAATCAATTCAAAACGGTTGTAAAATCATCCCATCCCGGGATGATTTTACGTTTTTATCAGGACCTGATATTAGGAATGATCATGTAAGATATTTATTAAACCTGTTTTTTTATTTATTTTCGCTGTATTCAATTAGGAATGATATTAATTTTTAATAACAATGATACAGGAGTATTTCCAAAGTTTTAATCTGTTTTCAGAAAACGAAATTAAAGAGGTTTTGAACCTGTTTGAAACAAGAAAAATATACAAAAATGATTATTTTGTACGGGAAGGGGATCACTGTAAGGAAATTGCATTTATAGAATCCGGAATTTTCCGTTCGTATTATATTTCAGATGAAGGAAAAGATATGACATATTGTTTCAGATTTCCAAATGATCTTATGGCTTCCTATTCATCATTTATTTCCGGAGATCCAAGTATGGAAACCATGCAGGCTATTTCTGATTCGAACCTTCTGATTCTAAAGAAAAACAAGATTGAGGAACTTGTTAGGAACCGTCCGAACTGGACTGTTTTTTTAAAAGCAATTGCTGAACAGGAATATATGGAACTTGAAAAGAGATTCTTTCAGCTGCAACGCAATAATGCAGCCCAACGATATACAGCGCTGCTGAAAAACCAACCGGATTATATACAGAATATTCCATTGCAGTACCTCGCTTCTTATCTCGGAATTACCCAGCGGCATCTGAGCCGTATCCGAAAGGAAATTTCGTTTTAGACATTTGTCCTGTCAGCTGAAATGTGATCTGTATAGTTTTGTAAAAAAAAATAAATGGAACACAATATTCTGATCATAGGCGGAAATGGATTAGTAGGCAAAACAATTGCCAGAATTTTACATACGAGAAATCCTCATGTCAATATTTTTATTGGCGGAAGAAAAGAAGGAAAAACAGATAAAGACCTGAAAATAGATGTGACCGATCCCGGTACTTTTAAGGTGATTTCTGATCATAAGATTGATATGATCATTCTTTCAGTGAATGATAAAGCAGATCATATTCTTAAGTATGCCATAGACCACAAAATTGATTACCTTGATATTACCAAACCAACTCCCGATCTTGTAAAAGCTTATGATCTTGCAAAAAGAAGGGAGGTTAACAGCAGAATTGTATTCAGTTCAGGATGGATGGGAGGAATTGTTCCCGGATTGGTAGAAGCGGTTTCTGATGATATCGGGGATGTTCGGGAAGTAAAAGTCTTTGTGTATTATTCTGTTAATGATCTGGCCGGAGAGAGTTCTGCTCATTTTATGGCCGAAAATGTAGCAGTGCCTTTCCATGATTATAAAAATGATAAACCTGTTCCCATCAGACATTTTCTGAACACAGAGCCTTTTGAATTTTCCTTTGGAATAGGGAAAAGAGATGCTTATAATTTTGATGTACCGGATCTGTATATTTTAAACCGCATTGAAAGAATTCCGAATGTAAGTGTAAAAATGACCTATAATTCGAAATTGATTACATGGCTGTTGGGAACCTTTCAATATTTAAGGATTTTCAGTATTCTGTCTTTAAAAGAAAGAAAGATGATTTTTGGATCCAGCGGAAATGGTGATCAGTCTGTATTTGAAATTGTCATAAAAAGCAAAAATGGTCATAGGAAATTAAGTTTGCAGAGTGAGAAAGGGCAGGCTGAACTCACCGCTTTGTCTGCTGTTCTTCATACTGAAGAATTACTTAGGAATCCTCATGGCAATACTGTTTATTTTAGCCATCAGCTGCATGAGCCCTTATCATTACTTGCTCAACTGAATGCTTACGAAACTATTAATACCTATTTGGAACGATGAAAAAAATAGTGATTATTAACGGACATCCCCATAAAGAGTCTTTTAATTTTGGAGTGGCTGAAGCTTATAAGACAGGAGCAGCTAGCTCAGGAACGATAATCAGAGAAATCACAATTGCCGATTTAAATTTTAACCCTAATCTGCAGTTTGGCTATCAAAAAAGAATGGAGCTGGAACCTGATTTGCTTAAAGCCTGGGAGATAATCCGGTGGGCAGATCATCTGGTCTGGATACATCCGGTATGGTGGGGAGGCTTTCCGGCTATTATGAAAGGTTTTATTGATAGGCTTTTCCTTCCCGGGCTTGCTTATAAATACAGAGAAAATTCTGTGTGGTGGGATAAACTTTTAAAAGGGAAAACAGCTCATATCATCACAACAATAGATCAGCCCGGTTGGTACTATCAATTATTTTTTGGCAGGCCAAGTGTGAATCAGCTCAAAAAATCGACTCTGGAATTTTGTGGAGTAAAGCCGGTAAAGGTAACTTATATAGGGGTTGTCAGAAATTCTACAGAAAAACAAAGGATTCAGTGGCTGGAAAAAGTAAAGAAACTGGGACAAAAGCAAAAATAAATGTATGATAAGGAAGAATTAGCAGAAAGTTATAACCGGTATAACTTCTGCTTCCGGCTTCCGGGCCTTCCTTTACAGCCCTTTTTTACCTTCTATCCAATAGGCCTGTGATCTTATGCATCTGGGAGAGACCCCTTTTGTTTTAAGAAATTTTCTTATTAAAGTCATTCTGTTGCCGTTTCCCGTGAGGTAAAAAATGACATCGTCGTTGTAAATGGCCTGTTTTTCTTCCCTTAAAAAATCGGTTAATGATTCGATAAGGCTTACAATATTGTTTCTGGATGTATGATATCCGTATAAACCCAGTGCTTCCAGTGCAGAAGGCTCTTCCAGCTCATGAAGACATCCGAATGAAAGGTTATTCTCTTCCGCGGCTTCTTTGATGGAAAGAGAACTTCCCAGTGATGTTTCATCGCCTATGGAGAAATGAATCATCGCCTCAGGCTCAAAAAAACGTTTTCCCCTGGGAATTAGAATTTTTACAGAATTACCTACTGATAAATGATTAATGAAATGACTTCCAGAAGCTTCCGGGTCATGAATATGGAATACAATATCAAAGGTACCTGCTTCTTTATTGAAATTAAAAGGGGAATAATTACGGAAATCCCTTTCATTGACCCTTATTCCTATGGCATAGGCAGGCTCATAGTGAACATCCTGTAAATCGGCGGCAAAACGGATACGGCGGAGCTCGTCAGTAATGGTTTCTATCTGAACAATACGGCAATCTTTAAATTTTGAGGACCAAACACTTTCTACAGTATCATTGATCCATTTGGGTAGGCTTGGCATAAATAATTTTTATTGCAAAGAAAGCTGCAAAACGATTATCCGGCCATAGCGGTTTCAGGGAATTAATTGGACTATTCGTGGTTTACTGTCTGTTTTTATTTTTGTTCCGAAATTCTGAAGGAGACTGATTTTCAAGTTTTGAAAATAAACGACTGAAATAAGTATGATCACTATATCCCAATTCATAAGCAATTTCTTTAACCGAAAGATGAGTGAAGACCAGAAGTCTTTTTGATTCTGTCAGAATTTCCTGATGGATCCAGTACTGAGCCGGCTGACCTGTCGTCTCACGGATAACTTCCGTAAGATATCCTCTCGATATATTTAATTTTTCAGCATATTCTGATGGACTTTTCACTGTTTTGAATTCTTTCCGTACCAAAATCCTGAATGCCCTGGCCAGTTGAAAAGAACGGTTTTCACCTGAAGTTTCTGAAATTCTTTTATGGGAATAGGCAAATGCAAACAATCCAAGGAATGCATGAAGTAAGGACTGAATAACCAAAAATCCCTCTTTAGACCCGATCATTTCTGCAGTGTGAGAAGAATACAGTATTCCTGCTGAGGTATTCAGTGTTTTAATCCAGTCTTTATCTACAGACAAAGGGCGGATTTCTTCCAGAGATTCTTCAAAAACAGAACGTACCGTGTCGGGAATCAGATCTGCTTTTATTGCTAAAAACCAGCCATTCACTTCATTCATAACGAATCCCTGATGAACCTGTCCGGGAAGAACACAGAAGATACAACTGTCTCTGCTTTCAATAGTATTAAAATCTACCATCATTTTTACATAGCCGCTTTCCATGCAGCTGAAGATATAATGACTGTCACGGTGAATTCCTTTATTTAAAAGGATATCTTCCGAATCCTGAGTGCGTTTTTCAATCCTTTCTATGACAAATCCCAGTTGGGAAATATCATTGAGATCATAAGTAGGAATTGTCTTTTTCATTACTTAAAAAGATTTGTAAAATAATGCTGTCCTTTTTATTTTGCTTTTGACAGGGCCATTTTCACTGCCAGATAAGTCAGAACACCTGCCATAAACCATTTCTGGACTTTTAACCATACTGGATTTTTAGAGAAGAACACAGCCATTTTGGCTGCGGTAAGAACGATTAAAAAATTAATACTGAAACTTATTATTACCTGAATAATCCCAAGCTCTAAGCTTTGCATTAAAACTGAGCCGTATTCAGGTTTAATAAACTGAGGAAAAAATGATACGTAAAATACAGCCACCTTAGGATTGAGAACATTTGTCAAAAAGCCAATGCTGAAAAGTTTTCCGGGCCCCTGATGAGTATTGTTTTTATCAACTTCAAATACGTTTCTGCTCTTTGGTTTAACAGCCTGATAAGCCAGGTACAAAAGATAAACGGTTCCAGCTGTTTTAAGAAGAGTATAAGCAACAGGAACAGCTAATAATACGGCCGTAAGGCCAAAAGAAACCATAATAATATGAAACAGAAAACCACATACCACTCCGGTTAATGAAATAAAGCCGGATTTTTTTCCCTGAGTAATCGATTTTGAAATTAAATAAATCATATTGGGTCCCGGGCTAATAACGAGTACAAATGCAGCTAAAATAAAGAATAAAAGCTCATGAAACGGAATCATATATAATGGAATATGAGTACAAGTTTACAAAAAAACAGGAGAATATTAATTTTTAATCAATAATATTTTATTTTCCACTTGAAAGTGATTTAAGATTAAATATAAAGGCATTTTACAGGGTTGTTTTTTACAAACATAAAACACCTGGACTTTAGAAGCGGAAATCTTGAAGTGATGGTCATGTTGGGATATGAGGTCCTGTATCTGGAAGAAAAAATGAGCAGAGGAGGGAAAAGAATGGAACAATGGCATAATATCAGGGTAGAAGATCATGTAGCCGGGTATGAAAGAATGGACGAATATTTTAGATGTACTATAGCTTATCGGACTAGGATTCTGTGAGGATCACTGGCCGACATATAAAAGACAATCAGAAAATACCGGTCTAAAGAAGGAAAGTACCCTGTTACAAGCAGGGTACTTTCCTTTTTATTGGTTGTTGATGAACCGTAATTTTTACCATTGAAAAAATGTAAATTAGCCCATCGAACATTTCTTAGAATTATAATCAATGCCCACACTAAAAACTGCAAGAGAACAGAAAAATCTGACCCAGGAAGAATTATCGGAAAAATCAAAAATTTCTGTAAGAACCATTCAGCGGATCGAAGCAGGCACAGAGCCTAAAGGACATACGCTTAGAGCATTGGCCCAGGCGCTGGAAATCGATGAGTCTTTATTGCAGAGTCCCGTTATTCCCCCGCAAGATGAAGATATACATAGAGAACCTTTGAAGGAAGCTGAAGCTGTTAATTATACTTCCGCCAAAATGATGAATCTTTCCTCTCTGTTATTTGTGGTATTGCCGCCACTTAATATTCTGGCTCCTTTTCTTCTGATGTTTATACTGAAACAGAGGAACAGTTTAACGAAGCAGATTATTTCTTTGCAGATGTTCTGGACTGCCATGGCACCCATTGTATTTATGCTTGGGATCTTTTTAAAGCTGGGGCGTCAGTTTACCCTTGTTCTTATGATTATTATTGTATTGTCCAATGTAGTCATGATCCTGAGGAACGCTTCAGAAATTGATCGCAAAAAGAAATTGTATTTTAAGTTGAAATTCAGTATGATATAGGCGTTGTCGTGACTTTGTCGGGTTTTTGTCAGGTGTGTTTTTAATGAAATCATGGATGAAAATATAACCTTTGTCAAAAATAGTAACAATGACAAAGTATATTCATTTTATATTCATCTTTTTTATTGCATCCTTTGGCAATACTGAAGCACAGATAACAAAAACTGATGCCCTATACAAAACAATTATGTCCGGAGACAGCTTGCTTTTTTCAGTTGGCTTTAATACATGCAATGCAGCACAAATGGAAAACTTACTCAGTGACCGGCTTGAATTTTATCATGATAAAGATGGCTTTTCTGATAAGAAAAAATTTATGACTGACTTCAACAACGGTTTATGCAGACCTTCAAAAACATATAAAGCCAGAAGAGCTTTAGTGGAAAAAAGCACTGAAATCTATCCGATGTATAAAGACGGAAAATTATATGCTGCCATCCAGAACGGAGATCATCTGTTTTTTGAAAAAGAAATGGGACAGGAGGAAAAGCTGACCGGTTCTGCCAAGTTTACCAACTTGTGGGTTCAGGAAAACGGTGTGTGGAAACTGAAACAATCATTGAGTTTTGATCACAGGGAGAAAAAAGAAAGGGAGGATACGGATGTTTTTGAAAATGATCAGTTAATGGAAAACTGGCTGCAAGAAAATAAAATTCCAACACTGGGGCTGGGAATCATTGATCATGGAGAGCTTAAACAGGTAAAAGTTTTCGGAAAAATAAAAAACGGGGTTTCAGCACCCTACAATACCTGTTTCAATGTAGCTTCCCTTACCAAGCCTGTAACTGCAATGGTTGCTTTACAATTGGTGAGTCTCGGAAAATGGAAGCTGGATGAACCTCTTGATCCGTACTGGATAGATCCTGATATTGCTGATGATTCCAGACATAAAAAATTAACCACCCGCCTTATTCTGACCCATCAGACCGGTTTCCCAAACTGGAGATGGATGAATAAAGATAAAAAACTGAATTTCCAATTTGATCCGGGAGCAAAATACCAGTATTCCGGCGAAGGATTTGAATACTTACGTAAAGCACTGGAGAAAAAATTCGGAAAGCCACTGGAAGCCCTTGCCAAAGAACTTATTTTTCAGCCCCTTAAAATGGAAGAAACGAATTATATCTGGGATCAGAATACAGATGAATCCAGATTTGCCATCGGATATAATAATGAAGGTAAGCCTTATCCGGTAGAAAAAAACAAAATTGCAAATGCCGCGGATGATTTACATACGACAATAGAAGATTACGGAAATTTTATGGTGAGTGTTATGAGAGGAGGGAATCTGAAACCTGAGGTATTTAAAGAAATGATAAGAAAACAGACGAAAATAAAGGAAAATAAATATTTTGGATTAGGTTTTGAGGTATATGATCTGGGAAATGATGACTATGTCTTATCGCATGGAGGAGCAGATCAGGGGACACAATGCATTAGTTTGGTTCATCCAAAGTCCGGAAAAGGGATTGTTATTTTTACCAATGTAGATGATGGTTCTAAAATCTATGAAAAGCTGGTTCTTCATTATCTGGGGGAAGCAGGAAAGAAAATTGTTGAGATAGAGAATAGATAAAGCCGGCCATACAATGCTTTGGCACAAAAAATCATAGGTATAAAACAAAATAAAAAATGCATTCTGCAAAATATCAATGTGTATCTTTGAAAAGCTGAGCCATCGGCTGTATGAATAATTTCTATTTAAAGTATGCTTTTAGAAAAATTACTTAAAGAGTTTAATGTAGACACTAATACCTTTAGTTCGGAAGAGTCTAAGTTATTTGATCAGTATTTTGAAAGATTACAGGTCAGGAAAAATACATTTCTGATTAAAGAAGGAGAAACAGAAGGGTATAGTTATTTTGTTTTTGATGGCATATTACGCTGTTGGCTATTTAATCACAAAGGAGATGAGCAGACTTTTTGGTTTTGCAAAAAAGGTACTTTTTCGTTGTCGAATATTTCATTTACATTGCAGGAGAAATCTGCCTTTAATGTGCAAACGATTGTAGATAGTGTGATTTATCGGATAGATAAAAAGAAAGCAGCCGAATTGTATTCTGCCATTCCGAAAGTAAAAATAGTTTTTGAAGAACTGACAGCCTTATTGTTGGATAAAATTTTAAAAAGAAATATTGATCTGATTAAGTATTCTCCCGAAGAGTATTATCTGCAGATGATACATGAATATGGGATTACATTAAATTATATTCCGTTAAAAGATATAGCTTCCTATTTAGGAATAACTCCACAAGCATTAAGCAGAATACGTAAGCGTATTTTTTAACCTGGGTTCAGTGTTTTACAGAGAGAAGTTCTGACCTTTGCTATTCTAAATTTATAATGATGATTAGAGAAATTAATATAACAGATTATCCGCGTTTAATAGAAATTTGGGAAAGTGCAGTGCTCAATACACATGATTTTCTTAAAAAAGAAGACTTTTTATACTACAAGAAACAACTTCCTGTATATTTTCAGCATGTCACCTTGCTAGGTTTTGAGAAAGAGGGTAGGTTAGTGGGTTTTATAGGAGTTGCTGAAGAAAATGTTGAGATGTTATTTGTTGATAATACATGTAGGGGTACAGGAATAGGGAAAAAACTAATCACTTATGCGATCGCTCATCTGCAGGTAACTAAAGTTGATGTAAATGAACAAAATGTTCAGGCTGTTGATTTTTACAAATACGTTGGGTTCAATATACTGAGAAGGTCAGAATTGGACGGGGCCGGTAAAGAATATCCTGTATTGCACATGGAATTGTAGTTGGTAACGATATAATAACTAAAAAAGCCTGTATTCAAAAAATACAGGCTTTTTTAATTATTATTTTACTTTTTCCAAAAGGTATAATTTGGCTCCTGAAAAAGCCAGTTTTGGCATTAAGTTGCCTTCTAAAACCATGGTTTTATTATTGGCATCAATTACTGAAATATAATTATTGGAATTGTATTCAATATAGTTTTCTTTCTCTTTCGTCAGAGGGTTTTTTCCGAATTCCAGAGAATATTTTACCCAGTCTTCCTTATCGGAGCTGCAATGTACAGGTTTGAATTTTGACTTTTTGGCATTGAAGATCATCTGATCAAAACTATTCTCGGTACAGTCCGAAGTAAATGATCCGTCAGGATTCTGATCTTTGGAAAAATCTTCAAAAGAACCACGATAAACACCTACTATTTTCCATGTGCCGTCTAAACGGTCTTCATCAATTTTACCCTTTGCTTTACTTACTGCCCAGCTGATTCCGTTAACAGTTCCTTTGACAGCTTTATAGCCTACTTTTGCAACACCGGTTACTACTTTTGTTGCTGTTCTTACAACGCAGGAATTGAGTACAAGTATGGCCGAAGCCAGAAATATTATTTTTTTCATTTCATCAAGTTTTATGAATCAGCTGCGAAGATAATATTTTTTGAAAAACTGGAAAGATCTTGAAAATTGTATAGATTAAATCATATAATTTGTTTTTAAATATTTGTTTTTCAGTTTCTTTGAGGGAGATTGATTTTCTTATCCGGTTCTTTGGTATTGCAGATAATCTGCCGAACGTCAGAGGAAGGAAGTTTCTTTATATGATGAAAAAAACCGACAATATATATAGCATACTGCCGGTTTGGAATATAAAGTTAGTAAGTATGCCGGATTCTAAGTTTTATATTCTTTTTATAGGTAAGACTACAGGATCAAAAATAGTTGCAAACGTGCAAAAGAACAACGCCTTTATTATTCAGGAAGTTTGAAGAATTATAACCTGTATTTTCAGATTTTATGAAGATGATTATAAAACAAACAAGCAATTGCTTGTTTTGATACTATAAAAAATCATCCTAACCCTTTAAGTTTGTATATCGTTTCTTTTCATAACGGAAACTTTATGATGATAAATCTTCAGCACTGTTTCCCAAACGGTGCTGACATTTTTTGAAATTTACTTTCGAATCCGGAAATGTAATATCATACTGATTCTTAAAGAGGAGGAGGCTGATGATGATTATATAATGGCTTTACTCATGGATTCCATGAAGTACCTCACCTCCCTGCAGGGAAAGTTCAACAGCCTGATTACTGTAGAATCTCATTTTATTTTCGTAATCAGCTATTGCTGCAGATATAGGTGTATTATTTACCACTGCCTGATTGATATTTTCCATTAATAAAGCAGCATCCATAAATGCCGTATTGGCGCCCACCCCGCCGGCAGGGCTCATGGTATGTACAGCATCTCCTAAAGCTGTTATATTTCCGGAAGCCCATTTTGGCTTCGGTAAAGACGATCTGATGGGAGTCACTGATAAGGACTTTGGTTCCGCCTGCTCGAATAATGCCCTAAGCTGAGGGTGCCATGTATGGGTTAGCTTGAGAACAGAATGGTAAATTTCTTCTGCCGGTTGCTTGTAGAAATCTTCAGACTGCCATCCAAAAACTTCAGGATTTCCAATAAAAGCCCAATAAAAATAATTACATATCGGGCTCAGAGGCTTCCAGGATTCATCCTTTTTTGTAAAATCAAATACCATAGAATCTACAATCAGAGAGAAATGACGGTTGACAATAACAGAAGTCCCTTTCCACAGTTCTGGAGATATAGTATTCCGGGTCTCCGGAGAATAAAATGTCCTGCCATAAATGGTTATATTTCCTGTATTGACTTTTTGATCTTTGCAGTATTCTGTTCCGATTTTTGAATGAACACCGTCCGCCGCAATTACAAAGTCTGTTATAAATGAAGTTCCATCTGAAAATGATAGTTCTACCTCTCCGTTTTCCAGTTGCTTCCAGCTGTTGAGCTCTTTTCCAAAATGAATATCCCGATGCAAATTCTGAAGTAAAATCTCCCGTAAAGTCAGACGGTTAGGTTTTAAGTCCGGTACTTCTTTAACCCCGTCACTCCAGGATTCCACAAGTTTATTTTCTGAAGGCCTAAGCTCTGTTGTTAATATATTCATACCGCTATAACTGGCCGCACATGTGTTAAGAAAGAGCTGATATAAATCTTTGGGAAGACAACTTTCTAATGCTTTTCTACCCGGTTCATTGATCCTGATTCTGTACCCCTGGGTACGGGTATTTGTAGCAGTGTCTTTTTCAAAAAGACTATATTCTATTCCCTGTTTTCTTAATCCCTGAGCAAGGCATAGCCCTCCTAATCCCGCACCGATAATAGCAATGCGTTTGTTTTTGTATTTATTTACTGTCATGATTTATTCATCAATCCTGGTATTGGTTTCTTATGATTGATGAGAACAAAATTAGAAGGAGAAGAGTGAAAATCCGATATTCATTTCATGGTGATGATGGGACAAATCATGGCTTTTTTGATCTGAACTCCAAAGCAGTCATTCCCGTTCCTTTTTTGAAGAAGCGTGAGAAATAAACAGGATCATCATATCCCAGTTCAAAAGCAATCTGTTTCACATCATTTTGGGTATAAAATAATAAACGGCGGGCTTCCAGGATAATTTTTTGACGGATCCAGAAGCTGGCCGGATATCCGGTAACTTCTTTTACCACCTCATTGAGGTAAAGTGGGGTAATGGTAAGAAGACGGGCATATTGCTGTACTTCTTTGCTGGTTTTAAAATTTTCTGTGATGAGCCTCTTGAATTGTCTTGTGATAGAATATTTCTGAGCTTTCTTTTGAATTTCTGAAATCCGCGTCTGCATCATTTTTGAAACAATGATTCCAATAGCCGATTCTGCGAGTGAATGTTCAACGGAAGAATTATTCAGGGTATTATCTTTTTCTATTTTTTCAAGAACCGGAGGAATATCAAAAATAAGATCATCTTTTTCAAGAATTATGTACTGATGAATCCACTGATACATATCCAGGATGTCTCTGTAAGATTCGGAAAGAACTCCTGCCTCTGCAAATAAAAACCAGCCTTCATTATCTTTCTGACGAATATAATGATGAATTTGTCCGGGAGCAACAAAACATACCGAGGGACCTTTCATTTCTATGGCATTGAAATCTACTTCAATAATGAATTCACCTTTCTTTTGTAAAATAAACATATAGTGATCATCCCTGTGAATTTCAGCCTGTTTCTCATGTAAAACAGAAAGGGGCATCACTTGTATGCCAAAGTTGTCCAGCTGATTGAAATGCGAAGGAATAGTCTGATGTTTTTTCAAAGGGTTAGAGATTCAGGAATTAAAGATATAAAAAAATCCTCCTTAGCAAGTAAGGAGGACATGTAAGCCAGTTCGTTTTATAGGTATGAGCTACAAAACGAAACTGTTTTAAAAACTAATATTAATCATTTTATGTATATCCAGAAGCATACAGCCGATAATCAGTACACCTGCCAGTACCGCAGATAAAATATAGGTGGCCAGCTTATAATAATCCATTCTGAATTTTTTTTCCTCGTGATTTCTCCCTGATCCTCTGTATTCAGCAAGTCCGTTTTCGTTGGGTGGGTTTTCATTTGAGAATCCCCGGGGTCTGGAAGAAGACAGAGAAGATAAGGATTCGATATCCTTATTTTGACTAATAATACCAGTCAGCAACTTTTTATTTTCATTGTGCCTTTTCTTCGCGGCTTCCGGTTTTCCGTCAGATCGCAATAGGGTAATTACTTCATCAATTTTTCTTGCATATTGATCATATTCCTGGCTGATGACTTCGAGTCCTTTTTTAGATTCTTTTATTTTCTCTTCATTTTCCCTATGTCGTTTTTCATTGTATTCAATCTGTCGGGTAAGATCATCAAGAAGCTGTTTTTTCTCTTCTTTCAGGTCTTCTTTTTCTTTTTCAAATGCTGCAATAGAATTTTCAATAGCACGAAGCTTTTCTTCGTGAAGATGGTCAATTTCCTTTTTAAAACCTACGGCATCAACAATTTTGAAAAGTCCTTTTTGTTTTACAAATTCACCGATTTCATGACTTTGAGTGAAATAAATAGTATCATAGGCATTCAGAAGTTCAAGGGCTTTACTGAAAAATATCTGCAGCTGTGCCGGATTGGTTTCGCAATAAACGACCAGGTAATGGTTACTGGTCTGAGTGAAATTCAGATCATCAGTATCGCGTACATTAAAACCTATTTTATCAAAATCTTTAGGTTTGCGTATGGAAAAGTTATCCGAGTGATTTACCGTAATGATCCCGTCGGTGAGATTGTTTTTTTCAAGGCTGTTCTGAAAATCATTCAGGGCATTGATGATAATTCCTTCTGAAGCAACTTTATTGATAAAAAGCAGGCTTGATCCTATAAATGTACCTCCTCTGTCTGAATTTTGCTCTTTGGCAAAAGTATACACAGAGTAGGAGATAAGATTACGGCCTCCTGCATAATCTTTCCTCACAGCATAAATACGACTCTGAGGGAAAAGTTTAATGGCATCGGTCTTCAGATCAAATGTTCTGATTTCTTTGGCAACTTCCTTATTTCCACCCAGAAAAAAGGATTGTCTGAAACCATTGGGATTTCCAAAAGTCCCGAATGCTGAGAAAAAATATGTATTATCCATTAATTTGTAAAACTAAATTTTAAACGTTCCCAGAATGTTCCTTCATAATCCAGGTCGTATCCTGTAATACTTCTGTAGAGCCATTTTGACAATACTTCCGCAGTAGAAAGATTGAGAAGATTTATTCTTTCTCCACCGGTTGCATTTTGCACACTTCCTACGGTGTAGTAGGTTTTGCTTAATCCATATGTGTCGATACGCTGTGCTGTCATAGGAAGACGGTCTGAAATAAAGCCATCAAGTTCTTCGGCACTTTCCACATCCATTCTTCCGGATTTATCCCATTTGGAAACAACCAGTATTGCGTTTACCGACTTCAGATTTTTACCCTTTCTTTCCAGTTCATCCAGAAATTCATTGATCAGAGAATCATCTTTGTAGGCAGATTCATAGCTTGTAACAATAATGAATGTAAGTGGAATATTGGCATTCAGAAAAGTTTCAATACTACTGTGGTAGCTTCCGCCTCTTCTGATATCGTTATGATTTTCGCCGGAAGTTTCCAGAAAAGTAAGGTCTATGGGGACCACTCTTTTGGATTTATTATTAGGTTCAAAAACAAGGTCCAGCCGTGTTACCTGATCTCTTGTGGTTCTGTTGGGAAGTACTCCCAGACGTATATTTTCAAAAAAATCAGAGAGGAGTACATTAGCCTCTTTGGAATTCGGTGTACCCAGTTTGGGTCTTAAGACTCCTGCGTAAGATCTGAGATAATAAAGCATTGAAGAAAGAATAACAGATTTCCCGGACTCCGCAGTACCAAAGAAGAAAACGAAGTTGCTTTCCTTATTTTTAATATCATTGGAAATGGTTTTGGCTATCGGAACAAAATCTTCTTTCAGGTCGTTCTGAAATTCAAAAGATAAGGGTTTTAAAGCTTCTTCAGTTTCGATTTCGAAAGATAACGGTTTTAAATTTTCGCTGTTTTCCATGGCTTAGTTGTTTGGGATTATTGTTTTTCCGCTTCTTTTATTATTGAATACACTGCCTCCGCTATTTCTGTTGTAACCTCCGGGACTTGTGACCAGTAAAATGATAATTACGATTACGAAGTCAAGTAAAATACAGCCTGCAAGAACTACAAACTGATACATTCCGAAGTTTTTAATAGCATGTTCAAAAGCGAAACCTATTTTTCCTACCTGCTGAGTCTTTGATACGACAGGTTCAAAATGGATTTTTTCATTTCCCAGTACGGTTTGAGCTCTGCTTCCCAGTTTGTTGTAGTCTGAAAGCGATTCATCAATCAGACCCTGAGACATTTCGTCTTTCTCTTTTTTAGATAAAAGAAGCAGGTCCTGTATGTTTTTATTCCATTTTAAAGCCGCATTATTGATATCTGTTTTTAAAGCTCTTTCTTCAGGCGATAGATCAGAAATCATATTGTCGATCTGTTTTCCCATTCTTTCTGAAAGGTCTTCATAGTCATTTCCTACAGGAGTCAGAAGATCCACCTTCTGGCCGGTCAGTTTTTCTATATCTCTGATTAATGACTGAGCACGGGTTCCAATTCCGGTATTTCCGGGATCTTTAATCTGCTCCATCAATTGTTTTTTCTTAATCTCAATATTTTGGGTGGTGATTTTGTTGTATTTATAACTTAATTTTGATTCCACATCATTTTCCAGAGTGGTGAAGTTTTTATTGATGTCCCGAAGTTCATCAGTATAAATATCCGTTTTCATAAACCTCGTGTATAAGGCATTGAAATTGGCAATGAAGCAGAAAGAAGCAATAAAAATGTAAATTCCGACAAGACTTCCGGTAGGTTTGCCTTCCAGTTTGGCATTTCTTAGCATCCAGCATAAGAACAGGAGTAATAATGAAAGTACTAATGCAATGACAAATGATGCGGGGCCAAAAATCTGTTGCAGGCCAAGCCAGGTCTGATAGAAACTTACACTGATCAGTAGTAATGCGAGAATTCCGAGAAAAAGATCTGCAGGAGTCGTTTTTTTATTCATAATGTATTGTTTGTTTTTTCGAATAGGATCAGATAAAACACCTTGTTTTATAATGTTCGAAACTACAAACAACGATCAGAAGAACATTACGGAAAACCGTAAAACGATGCCTCTTCGAGGGAGAAGGGCATAAGAAATTTATGAACCTGTAGAATAATAAAAATAGAGACTATGAAAAATAAAACGCTGTATCAAAGCAGTATGATCTGCCAATCTGAGAAAACCCTGCTTTTAAAACCCTGAATTTTCTCAGATTATACAGAAAATTATACTAACGGTTTTCCTTCAGATTTTAGTTTATTGATCAAAGGATTAGCGTACATGGTAAGAAAATATTCCCTGGAAACAGGATCTTTAGGATCAATACGCATTTCCAGTCTCCGGATAAACAATTGCTTTTCCTGTTCTGTATATTGTGAAGCGTAGGTATTGGTATTATGAATCAGATCGTAGGCAATATACTTGGTGGGCCATAATTTATAATTTCTGATAATAGAATCATCAATGATCTGTGCAATTGCCTGCAGCTGTTTGTTTTTATTATCAATATGAGCTGCAATTTCATCCAGTTCCTTATCAATTACGTGTCCTGCATGAAGATGAATACGCTTCTTTTGTCCTAATATTCCGCTGAGCATGGTGGTAAAATCTTCATTTTTACCCTTGATATATTCTTCATCTCTGTGCTGGGCCAGAAGCTGAGGCATTTTTAAAGAATCGGTAGGATCATACTCATAAGAAATGGATACGGGAACAATTTTCAGTGACTTAAAATAATCTGTCAATGGCTGATCTCCGGCGGCCATGGCCAGCATTTTTAAAACCCCCTGCTGAGTGGCATCATTCCCGTTTTTTGTACGGCCTTCTCGCTGGGCAATCCATACGGAGCGGTTTTCATGATGCAATTGCTGATCAATATATTCAGACATGGTTTGTGAACTTCTGAGCTGGTCGCGAAGAGATAATCCTCTTTGAACTAAAAAATTACGGTTCAGTTTGGCCAATACATTCAAAAAATTTCTCTTTACAAGATTATCACCGATAGCCGAGGCAGTCATAATATGTCCGCTTTCCAATAATACAAGATTAAGAAGTGAGGTATCCAAAACGATATCCCTGTGATTTGAAACGAAAAGGTAAGGTGTATTTTTATCCAGCCGGTCAAACCCCGAAGTCGTTAAACCATCAGAACTTTTGGCAAGAATCTGACGGACAGTATGTGCTACAAAATGATGTTGAAAATCACTTATAGAATGAATATTTTTAAACTGTTCCAGCCAAATCTGCTCTTCCGTTCCCGGAAAAGTAAAATTCATCAGTGCTTTCATCATCGGATCGCGGGATACTTCCGCTAATGCGTCATTTACTTCATCGTCATGAAAATACCGGATTTCATCAAACTTCGACATGTGATTATTTAAAAATTAAACTTTTTGCAAAAGAACAAAAATTTATCCGAGGTTCCTCTATGATGGATGTTAAAGTATTATGATAAACGTAATACTGTTAAAAAATCATGAGTTTTTTAAGATGGATGTGCTCATTGTTTATAAAAATGAGTCTTTATACCCATTAATTTGAATCATTTTTAGCAAAGGGTCTCGTTTAGACTGTATAAGAAAAAAACCAAAAGGATGAGATCCTGTTGGTTTCTGGTCACAATGTTAAGTAACATTAAAGGATGATCGTATATCGTTTCACTCACTTGTATTAAGGGGTCAGATAATAATAGGTAAAGGTTTTAGGTCCGGACGGAGCAGGAACAACTGCACCAATGCTTTGCCCATTTATACTATATTTCAGAACCATAGTGTAGGTATTTCCTGTAACATATTTCAGTCCGTTTGATGTTGCCATACTGGTGGTAAATCCGATATCCTGGGTTGTATAATTGGAGTATGCTATAGTATTTACCGAGTCTACCCAGCCTGTAACGGCGTCAGCAGGAAGCTGTACCTGTAAGTAATATTTATAGATGTCCGCAATATAAGTACCGATGGATGGATACCCCGGACTTCCAGCTTTCTGCAGGTATACAATTTTCTGATCGGTGGGATAAGGCGAGGGTACCGGAACCGTCGCTGTAAAGGGACCGTGGATGGTAGGTGCTCTCTGATATTCGGATTTAAAATCAGCAATCACTTTTTCTCTGTTACTGAGTGATATGGTACTTCCCTCATTGACTATGAAGTTATTCCCCATAAGCTGTCTTGTAAGATCATCACTGTTGATTTGAGGAGTTTCTTTCATGGCTGAAGATTCGTTTTCAGGGCTACGGGTGGGGTTTAATTCGTCCTGGTTTGAGCAGGAGATCACCGACAAAAAGACGGCAGATAAGAAAATTAGTTTTTTCATGGTAAAATATTTTGATGGGGTGTATGATTCTGTTATTTGAGAAAATCAAAGAAACTAAAAAGACGCTGTCTAAAAAATAAGAAATCAGCAAGTGTACGAGAATGACGGATAAGTGTAGTGGAATGACGGATAAGTGCAGTAAATTAAATAAATTTCAAACGGGGCTGTAAAATTTCCTGTAATTCAGAATTTCTACTAAATTGATTTTCATTTTTGCGGTCTAATAATTCTACAATCACTGTGAAACAATTATCAATTTTATGGGCTGTCTTTTTTATGGCATGGATGGTCAGTGCACAAGAGTTTGGAAATCAGGGAGAAATAACCGGAAGGGTTGTGGATTCCAATACGGGAAATGCAATAGGAAATGCCAGCATTGGGCTGCTTAATCCGAATAATAAAGAAATTAACGGAACGATTTCTAATGAAAAAGGCGCTTTTTTAATTGATCATATTGCAGCGGGAACTTATAAAATTGCTGTATTTTATGCAGGGTATAAAAATAAAACAATTGCCGATCTGCAGATCAGTACCAATACATCCCGTATTACGCTTGGCGATATTCAGCTGGTGAACGGAGAAACTGTTCTGGAAGGAGTCACGGTGGTGGGCAAAAAAGCAGTGATCGAAAATAAAGTAGATAAAATTGTATTTAACGCCGCTAATGATGTGACTTCCCAAAACGGAGCCGCTATCGATGTATTGAGAAAGGTACCTCAGGTAACGGTAGATGCAGACGGAAATGTGGAGCTTCAGGGAAATTCCAATATCCGGTTTCTGATTAACGGAAAACCGTCGGGTATTTTCGGAAATAGCCTTGCTGATGCACTGGCTTCCATTCCGGCCAGTCAGATTAAAAGTATAGAAGTGATTTCCAGTCCGGGTGCGAAATACGATGCACAGGGAACGGGAGGAATTATTAATATTGTTTTAAAAGATAATAAGATCAGAGGAATCAACGGAATTGTAAATGCTACAGGAGGAACATTGTTCGAAGCCGGATCACTCAATCTCAATTATAAAAACAATGCGCTCAGCATGAATGCTTTCTTCAGCGGAAATGCCCAATTAAAAGCGAAGACTCCTTTTTCTCAGGACAGAACATCAAGAGATGCTTCCTCAAACACCAATACCCATTTATTACAGGACGGGTATACTGATTTTCAGAGACAGGGCTACCGTACAGGATTAGGATTTGACTGGACGCTTAGCAAATCCAGTACTTTAAGCGGTTCATTTTCTTATAACAGCTTTTCCAACAAGAGCACGGGGCTTATCAATCAACAGCAGTATATTACAGATCATATAACTTCCGATGTAACGTCTATTATCGGATACAGAACTTCTGACAACCGTTCTTCTGTTCATTCCGTTGATGGAAGTCTTAGCTTTAGAAAGACTTTTAAAAAAGAAGGACAGGAGCTTACTGCTGATTATGTATTCAGTTATGGCTCTCCGAAGAGCAGTTATCTGCAGACTCAAAGTCTGTCAGGAGCAACGTTTCCGTATAATGGAATTTCAGGCAGCAATCCGGGAACGGATAACAGTCATAATCTGTCTGTGGATTATGTTCATCCGTTCAATGATAAGGTGACCTTCGAAATGGGAGCCAAAACCGTACAACAGCATATCACCAATGCTACGGATGTTCATATCCTGAATACTTCATCCGGTCAGTATGAAACAGATCCTTTACAATCTTATCATCTGAATTATGATATGGGAATTTATGCAGCTTATTTTTCTTCAAAGTTTAAACTGCTGGATTGGCTGGATGTAAGAGCAGGGCTGAGGTATGAATACACAACGCTCAAAATTGATTTTCCGGATACGAATATTCCGTCCTATGGCTTGCTGGTTCCGTCATTCATTCTGTCTCATAAGTTTGAAAGTGGCGAAACATTGAAATTATCATATACGAGAAGGGTAGAACGTCCTGAATACACAGAGCTTAATCCTTTCCTTAATTTCAGCGACCCTCATAATATTACCACAGGAAATCCTGCATTGAAACCGGAGATCGGGGATAATATGGAATTGGGATATACTAAGAATTTTGCTAGCGGAGGTAATATATCCCTGACTCTTGCTGAGCGTATCAATAGTCAGGATCTAAAGCAAATCACAACCTTTTATCCTGTGTTTACGGCTAATGGTACGGAATATACCAATGTATCAGTTACAGCGAGAGACAATATCGGAAAAGAATATAATTCCGGCGGAATTGTCTCGGTTTCACTTCCTTTTTTTCATAATAAAATGAATCTGAGAACAAATGTGATGGCATTTCACCGCTATATTGTGAGCCAGATTTATGTAGGCAATTTGGATATGGGAATGCGTTATCGGGTGAATCTGAATCTGAATTATCAGTTTCCGAAGAATTTTATCCTGGAAGTATTCGGTAACTATAATTCAGCTGCAAAAAATATACAGGGAAAAAATCCGCAGTCTGTTACCTATACCTTTGCAGGAAGAAAAGAATTCTGGAATAAAAAAGCAAGTTTAGGGTTTACCATTACCAATCCTTTTAATAAGTATATCCGACAGGTGACCACAGTGAACACCGGAGATTATGATTCTTATTCGGTAAGAGAACTGCCTTACCGTTCTTTCGGAATCAGCTTTAGCTATAAATTCGGAAAAATGGACTTTAAAAAGGAAAAAGACATCAGTAATGAGTACCTGAACGGGCCGCAGACTAATTAAACAGTACTTATTTGATTATTATTTCTAAAAAGTAATGTTTTATAATACCTGTATAAATAATCATAGGTAATCATTTCAAATAAGCGTTGTTCCGAAATAAATAGCCTGTTGACAGCCATATGGAAAATACTTTGGAAAAAGTACTGCAAAGTAATAGAGGGATCATTCTCAGAAAGCAATAGCAATTCCTCTAGGGTGTCTTTACTTAAAGCAATATTGGCTGTTACCATTTCTCTGAATTCGGAAAAGTCTTCTGATTGTAAGAAATCTGAGAATTTAGGATAAAATATTCTGTATTTTTTATCTAATTGCTGGTTAAGTTTTTTATCAGCGTTGAATTCCTCTTTAAAAAGATAATTGGTATTCTTGATCCATTCTAGTTTTTGAGCTATCGGTAAATTGATTTCACTAAGGATCTGATCAATATAAAACATGATGCACATCAGCTTTTCTTCGTCATCTATCCATAAAAAAGGTAAGGTAAGAATACTGTTATGATAAAATAAAACTTCGGCATGAGAAACTGCAGATTCTCCATATCGTTCGATCTCTCTTGTATAAGTATCACTCAGTATATTGGAAATTTCTCCGGAACTTACATAGTCTTTCATCCCTGACATCAATGCATGAAGGACTTCATCTGAACAGGTATGATCTGATACATATATCCGGAGTCTCAGATGAGAAAATTCATCCTTATAGCGGATAAAAAACCAATGACTGATCTTCTGATCTTCCAGAAGTGATTGGGTCAACGGTTCAATAACATACTGAAGAATACTGTCTGCCGTTTTTATACCGGTATAAATTTTCAAGTAAAGCCAGTGATCTCCCGGTAAGAAACTACGTTTAATTTCCATGGACTGTTTTGTAAGCGGTAAAAATGTACTCATGCATGAATGTTTCTTCCTTATGATATAAAAATTCTTCGATTGTAATGGTTTTTTTCCGTTTTATAATATCCATAAACAGTAAAGCCATTTCATGATTTTGTAAATTGATAACGAGTTTGTTATCTGAAATAACCCATTTGATCCAGTTCGGAATATTTCGTTTTTTCTGCCATTCTTTAAGCCCCTGAAGCAGAGCATTTTGATTGTCCGATAATGTGTTTAAATGTTGTAATTCTTTATCATATACCTTCCATATTGCTTTTGAAAGAATAATTCCATCATATTCCACTCTGGGCAGCGTATGATAGATCTGTTCCAGATCACCCCAGCTAAAAGAAAGAACGGTACGTTTGTTTTGTGAATGATAATCACTTAAAAAATGATATACCGGCAATGAATTTGCTGAGTAATTATGGGCATTGGTAAGATAAGGTTTTACCTCTCTGTTAAGTTTTTTTGAATATAGAATCATTTTGTCCTGTCGGATTCTGATGTATAAATCATTCACCAGGATCTGATGTTCCTGAGATAAATTAGATTTTGCTCCGTAAGGAATTTCATATTTTCTTAAAGCAGGACGTCTCAGAACATTTCCTATACGGGATTGCGGCAAATGAGCAATTTCTGCTGAAATAACATCAGGGTTTAAATCATTTTCTTTTTGAATAATGGCTTCTGCATGGTTTTTAATTCCATGTTTCTGTGAACAGAATCTGGCCAGAAGACTTGCTCCGCTGTTTCCGCCACCACCGGTAAAAACTAGTTTTTCTTCTTCATTATCTGTGATTATTTCAGATAAAAAAGATATTGTATCCGAAAGATCTGTCCAGTTTTCTGTAAACCCGTTAAAATCTTCATCAGTTAATTTAATTATGCATTCATCAGTGAGAAGCGCTTCCTGTATCTTTCGGTTAAGTATTTGCTGAGCGGGAGATAATTTCAGGTTAAGTTCCCGATGACCTGATGACCGGGGAAGAACAATATCTTCAAGATAAGGATGTATGCTGTTATTCTGAATATGCTGAAGATACCCTATGCCTATTTCTGTATCCATTACGTAAGATAGGGAAGCTTCCTGCATTTCAAATCTTTTGTAGAAGGCCTTTTTAAATTTTGTAAATGCCGTTTCTTTAGGAACCGATGTAATCTTATTTAAAAACGTTACTGCTTTTTTAAGCTTCTTTTTCCATTCATCACTAAGTTCCCTATTATTCTGATAATACAGGTCTGTTTGTAGTAAATATTTTCTTTCGTATTCTATAGGGAACTGATTAGCAGCTATTTCTATTTCCTTATATTTTGCAGGATTATTGCTGGTATTCCCGTCGAGTTGCTGAATTTTTTCATATATTTCTTTGATCAGGATCAATTCAGAATCCGCTCCGGTTTTTTGAAGAATAGTGATCATATTTTCCCAGAAACTGTCTCCGGTAACATTAGGTTCGAGCTCGCTTATTAAAACCTGATTCTGAATGAGTTCTTCAACAAATTCGAGGGCTTCTTCTCCGGAAATAGCATCACTTTCAAGCATGTTGCCAAGTTCTGAAATCGTAAGTCCGTTTTGTGCTTTTTTCAGAATGTTTTCCAGCTCTTCAAATAAAGAGACTGTTGAAATGACATGTTCTCTTTTCCCTTTATAATATTCATATTCAATATATCGTATTTTATGTCCGGTATAATACAGGCTGTTATTAGGATAGAATAACAGATTTTTTCTGATGTGTGGAAGTGTGTTCAGATACTCTGCCAAAGCTACAAGAAAATGCATATCCGGTTTTGTATCCCGGATAAGAGACTGATGTTCACTGGTTGCTGAGGAAACTGCATTTTTTGAAAAATTTCCCAGATCCACTCCTGAAAATAAACCAAAAGGAGTACAACGTGTACTCATCCGGATGAAGTATTTTAAAAGGGTGTTTTTCAGATCTTTAGATAGAGGAGGAAGTGTCTGTTTTGTTTTTGCAGCGTTTTGCCACTTTAGCACTTCTTCATATAGATCCGGCGAAGCAAGATATAATGCCTCTAAAAACTGAGGCGAATAATATTCACGGATAAGGAGTTCCGGTGTTTTAAGGATGTTCTCAAACTTTTTAAAAGAAAAAAAGGGAGTACGGATAATAAAATTATCAAAAAACTGATAAGTGATGCGTGCCATTACTTTATTTCTTGTCTTTGAATTGGTAATCCGGATGTCCTAATTGCCAGAATGCAAATGCAAAAATATCTGCTGCATCTTCATACGCTTTTTTCTTAGAATTATCTATTCCGTGTCCTCCTTCAAAATCTATTTTTAATAAAACCGGGTTGTCAGATGCATTATACTCCTGAAGCTTAGCTGCAAATTTGGCAGGCTGCCATGCTACTACCCGGGGATCGTTATAGCCGCCTGTTATTAAGATAGAAGGGTATTTAACCCCTTTCTTAAGATGATGATAGGCATCCATTTCATACAGATAACTGAATTCTTCCTTAGTTTTTACTGTTCCGAATTCTTTTGTGGAGTTGGCTCCATTGGGTGTGTTTTCCATTCTTACCGCATTCATCAGCCCTACTTCTGCAATGGCTGCTTTTACCAGATCCGGTCGTTCGGTTATTGTTCTGCCTATAAGTAAACCTCCGGCACTGGCTCCCCAAACTGCCGTTTTATCGGGTTCGGAATATCCTTTTTTATGCATGTATTCAATACAGCTGATAAAGTCTTTCCAGCTGTTGGGTTTTGTTTCTTTAAAACCGCCTAAATGCCATTCTTCCCCTTTTTCTCCTCCTCCTCTTACGTGAGGATAGATCACAATACCTCCCTTTATAGCCCATAATAATGCAACTTTGGCATAAGTTGGGCTGAGAGAAACTCCGTAAGCTCCATAGCCTATAGCAAGCAGCGGCAGTTTTTCTTTTGGATTTAAATCTTTATTATAAATTATAGATAAAGGGATTTCTTTTCCATCATGAGATTTTACGGTGGTTTCTAAAATTTTTACATTTTTAAATTCCTCGAAATCAACAACAGGGTTTAAATTTTCAGGTGTGAATCTTTGATTCGAAATTTGAAATTTATATCTTCGGTTAAGACTATTCCATCCGGAACAGGCCACCCAGATATCCGTATAATTATTTGACTTGGTAGTGATGCTGATGCTTCCTGCGGAAACGGGAAGTTCAATCTGTCGGATTCCGTTTTTGAAATTATAAAAATATAATTTGGCTTCTACACCGTTTTTAGTTGTTGTTATAAATAGCCCGTCTTTTGTGGAATGAATGGTTTTAATCACTTCATCATCCATTTCTTTTATGATTATTTCCGAATGAATAAAATCAGGATTTTTCAATGATGTGCGGGCAAGAATATTGTTTTTTGAATCTTTTGCACTTATAAAGTAAATATCATTTTGTACAAAAGAATAGTCTGCAACCTTATCCTCCTTTCTGAATAGCGGTTTCCAGGTGATATGCTTATTATCGGCCAAATCGGATGAGTGAGCATAATAAGTATTGGAAAAACTGGCGGCTCCGCCAATCTTGGCTATTAAGTAACCGGTATTGTTGCTGTTAATAGAAACGATCGGGAAATCTTCTTGTTTTAAATTAAGTTCAGGATAATCGGCTTTCGATAATATCGGCTTGATTTTTTGTGGATCATCTCCGATTTTATAGAATACAGAGACCATATTTTTTAGAAATAACTCGGATTTATTATCCACAACCGGGTAGTGTAAATAGATGAACCCGCTGCCGTCTGGTAGCCAGGAAACTCCGGAATCTGATGGCCAGCAATGAGTAATAGTATAAGGCAATATTGTTTTTAGAGCAACATCAATAATGATCATTTCTCCAATTTCTTTTCCACTTTCAGTGAGACCAACGACAACTTTTGAGCCGTCATAATTAGGCTTCATATAGTTGATAACATATTCCTTATTGTTTTTTTTGTAGCCGGTGGGAGTAAATAACAGCTCCTCTTTTCCGTTAAAACCATTTCGGATATAGAGTTTTTGAGTGTTTTCAGTGGCTATTCTTTTGAGATAAAAATATTGATCATTATTTGTAATGCGTACATCATTAATGGTATATTCTTTCTTACTGTCAATTTCGTCTAATTTATCCAGCATGTATTGACGTGCAGGAATGGTACTGAGTACCTGATTCGCGTGCAGACTTTGCTCTTTCATCCAACTGATGACGGCAGGGTCTTTTAAATCTTCCAGATTACGATATTCATCTGTTACTTTTTTATCAAAATAGGTATCTGTAGCAGATACGGGGTGTATGAGTGTCTGAGAAAACAAGGTATGACAAGAAAGTATAAGGATGATTATATATTTCATAGACATTTTAAAATTACCGGATGATTGGTTTCTGTTTTTTTTGAAGCCATATAAAAGGCAAGATTTTTTACTGAATAAAAAATCTTGCCACTTCATAATTACTTATAAATTTAATATTGAAGTTCCCTGTTGTTTATCAGTTGTTAATGTTGCATCATCGTTATCCTCCATGGCGGCAATTCCTCCTCTGATAGTTTTTAAGCTTGATACTTTAATTACTGACATTTTGTTCAAAGACAATTTTTTCTGAGCTTTTAAGCTGTTCTTTTTCATGTGACCAAATTATTAATTAACGGAAGCAAAAATAGATTCTTTTCTATCATCGACCTAAATAATGTTATCGGTATTGATCAATTTCGACACCCTGTTATCGTCAATGGTTTGATTTTAAGCATCTTCGCGTAGTGCTTTTATATAGTAGGAAGGAAGGGTATCCGTCACCTGTTTGAAAGCTCTTGTGAAAGATTCGGCATTATTAAAGCCTATATCTTCAGCAATAGCAGCAATGGTTTTTAATCTTAATTTTTTATTTTCTTTAAGCTCTTTAACCACAAAATTTATTCTTAGCTCATTGAGGTACTGAGAAAAATTTTTCCCTTTTAATTCATTAATGATTTTAGATAAATAATCTCTGTTGGTTTCAAAATCTCTTGCCAGAGAATATAGGGTGATATTTTTTGAAGTAAATAATTGCTGATTCTCAAAATTTTCAAGTTTGGTAATAATGCTTTGTTTTACACTTAAAGGAATCTGATTTTTAGCTTCATTATTACCGTCCTCCTGGTTGTTTTCTAGGGAAGCCTCCAATTCAGCTGCAGCTATGGATGGCTGAACAGGTTCAGGAGCTGATACCGGATGGCTGATTGCTGTAGAATGAATTTCTTTTGAATGACTGACTAATTTCTGAGCTTTAATCCGGTAATGTTTCATCTTCTTCCGGTTCACAGTATATAAATACACAAATAGGCATAATAACAGAAACCCGCCGCCGAGCCACCAGTATAGTACGGTGTTTTGTAAACTTAAATTTGTGATTAGTTTTTCTTTTTGTTCCAGTAGTTCCGGGGTATCATATTTTTGATGAATTTCTTTAGAAAACGCATAATTGGACTCGTAAATGGTTTTATTTAATTCAATTAACCTATTGACAAGATAAAGCTGCTTTTCTTTATCATCCTTTAATTTATAATGATTTAGTGTGTTTTCGTACAGTCCAATCAGGTTTTTATCCACATTATTGGTGACTTTTTGTAACGAATCCAATTTATTGAAATAATATAAATATTGAGGCTCATCATGTATCTCATGAAAATTCATAGACAAATACATATAAGTCACCTGAAGATTACCAATTCCAAACTTTTTAAAAAATTCAATATTATCCTTCAGCCCTGTAACAGATTGCTGATATTTTTTTAAATAGTATTCTGTAACATGATTAGACAAATCAAACATTCTTGTATAATATTTTTTATCATACAGAATACTTTTTGATTTCCCGATATTCCCGTAGATATATGCGGAATCATATTTTTTTACAGAATTGTATGTATTCGTCAGACTGAATAAAATAGACAAATAGTTGTTGGGATCTTCTTTTTCCCGGTCTTTTATATATTCATAGTTCTGTCTGAATATTTTTATCGCCTCATCATAATCATTCGTAGTGTATTTTATATCCCCGATGGCATTTTTGATCAGGACAATACTTTTTTGATCATCATTTTTTTTGGCGTATTCTAATGCGGATAAATAAGAAGTGAGTGCCTGATTATACAACCCTGCATTATAATAAATATCTCCGGTCTTGAAATATCCGTATGATAGATCTCCTATGCTTTTGTTTTTTATGGCCGTTCTAATACTATCGGTATATTTCAGGTTCTTTTCTGATTTTAAAAAATGAAGAAAATATCCATCCACAATTCTCTTTATATTGTTTTCTTTTTTAGCCTTAACTAAAAAAGTATTGGCATACAGAAGTGCCGGATCAGACTGAAACGTTGTACTAAAAGACCTTTCTAATTGTTCGTAATTTTTGTTTTTTAGAGAATCCGGTGTTTTAAACCCCTTTAGGCTTTGCGAAAAACATATGTTGACACCGATAAAAGATAAATATAGACATAAAAAAAAGCGTAAATCTCTCTGCATATGCAATAATACACTTTTTTTATCATTCTTTCCGCTTTAAAATGATGATTAGTCTATTGCGTTGAAAATCAATATCATTAAGGCTTCTGAATAGAGTGGTGAAATACCTGAATTGATCAATTCACTGGAGGTATTGGGGTATATTGATCAAACCCGATATGCTTTGATTGTATTATAAAAGCAGGAGACCCATATTTGTTCCAACAAAAACACAGAATCCGATTTTAAGTATGTGTACAGTACAAAATAGGGGAATGTTTTACCAATCAATGATACAAAGAGATTAAGCAAAAAATCACAGTTACTTTATCTTGTTGTATGAAATATTTACTAGCAGTCTAAAAATTTAATGTAATTGAATTTATCTTTATTATGAATGATATTTATAAAGTCTCCAAATACGTATTTTTTTCAAAAAATATTATCTGTTCAAAATACTCATTAGCATATTCTACAATAACGAATAAAGTATTAGCTATTGAAAAAAACATGGCTACAAAAATCCAGAATCAGGAATTTGAAAATGTAGATTCTGATATCTTTCAAAAGCTTATTGATTATGAATTTATTGTTCCCTCTCATGTAGACGAGCTGAGAAAGGTGATCAATAAATTTAAATCCTTTATCAATGATGATGACCTGCTTTATCAGGTAATTCAGCCTTCAGCAAATTGTCAGTTGGGATGTGATTATTGCGGCCAGGTTCACAATGATAAAAAAATCAGCAACAACAATGTGGATGAAAAGATATTCAAGAGAATAGAGCACAACCTTTCCAAAAAGAATTATAAAACTTTAGGAATTTCATGGTTTGGCGGTGAGCCTTTGATGGGATTATCCCAGATCAAGAAAATGAGTAAAAGGTTAATTGCTCTTACTGAATCCAAATCCATGGGGTATACTGCTAAAATGGTTACCAACGGATTAAGCCTTAAAAAAGAAATTTTTTATGATTTGTTTCTGAATTACCAGATTACAAGTTTTGAAGTTACCCTTGACGGAACTGCAAAATTCCACGATGAAAGAAGGCATACTAAAAGCGGAAGAAGAACGTTTGATCTCATTCTGAAAAACCTTGAAGACATTGTGAATGATAAAAGATTTGCCAATTCCGGAGTGAATATCAATATACGGTCCAATATTGACGGAGAAAATTATAAGGATACCGAAAACCTTATTAATATTCTGGATGAGAAAAATATCCTTAAAAATGTTAATTTCTATTTAGCGCCTTTACATTCATGGGGGAATGATGCGCACAAGAAAACTCTCAACCGTGAAGAGTTTGCAAAATTTGAACTGGAAGTAGCATTAAAGCTTATCGAAAAAAATAAAAAAGTACAAACAGTTCCAAGCAGAGGGAAGGATATTGTGTGCATGAGTTTGTATAATAATTCAGAATTATTTGATGCCGAAGGTAATATATATAACTGTTCTGAAGTCTCTCAGGTACCTGTATATACGGAAAATGACTATGAATACAGAATAGGCAGTTTAACTGATCATTCTCATGCTGATATCGATAACAACAAACGCCCGTTTGCCAACTGGAATGACGAAATACTGGAGAAAAAGACTCCTTGTTATGATTGTAAACTTCTGCCAATCTGCGGCGGAGCATGCCCTAAACTATGGAAAGAAGGAATGTACCCTTGCCCTTCTATGAAAACCAATTTTGAAGACCGGATCTTTTTACAGTTTTACCAGGATAATCTGGATGAAAACAAGGAGTTTAGAATCAAAACAAAAGAATTAGTATAAATCGGTTTCAGTGTAAAACTGAAATATTATTAATATTTAAATTTTTCATTATGAACAAATTAGAAGACTTAAAGTCAAAATTAGAAATGGTGGAGCTGGAGGAAAGGCTGGAAATGGTTCAGCTTATTTCAGCGGAACAAGAATTAGAAGGAGATAACTACTGTTGTACGGGAAGTGATGCAACATGTAAGCCTTCTTCATCTGTCAATTAATTAAAACATTTTAACAATTTTAAATTTTTAACCATGAACAAATTAGATGTATTAAAATCCAAACTGGAAATCGTTGAATTAGAAGAAAGATTAGAAATGGTGCAGCTGATTGCTTCCGAACAGGAAATGGCAGGAGATAACTACTGCTGTACGGGAAGTGATGGCACATGTACGCCTTCTTCATCCAAGTAATTGTAACGAATAACATTGTGAAAACTAAAAACTTTTAACCATGAATAACTTAGAAATATTAAAATCCAAACTGGAAATCGTTGAATTAGAAGAAAGATTAGAGATGGTGCAGCTTGTTGCTTCCGAACAGGAAATGGCAGGGGACAACTACTGTTGTACGGGAAGTGATGCATCATGTACGCCTTCTTCATCCAAGTAATTGTAACGAATAACATTGTGAAAACTAAAAACTCTTAACCATGAATAACTTAGAAATATTAAAATCCAAACTGGAAATTATTGAACTGGAAGAAAGATTGGAGATGGTGCAGCTTGTTGCTTCCGAACAGGAAATGGCAGGGGACAACTACTGTTGTACGGGAAGTGATGCATCATGTACGCCTTCTTCATCCAAGTAATTGAAACGAATAGGATTGTACCCCTAAAAAACTTTTAACCATGAATAACTTAGAGATATTAAAATCCAAACTGGAAATTATTGAACTGGAAGAAAGGTTAGAGATGGTGCAGCTTGTTGCCTCCGAACAGGAAATGGCAGGAGACAACTACTGTTGTACGGGAAGTGACGCATCATGTACACCTTCTTCATCTAAGTGATTCCGCTAAAAACATTGTAACAACTTAAATTTTTTATTATGAACAAATTAGAAAGCCTAAAGGCAAAATTAGAAATCGTTGAATTAGAAGAAAGATTAGAAATGGTTCAGCTTATTGCGGCTGAGCAGGAAATGGCAGGGGATAATTACTGCTGTACGGGAAGTGATTCATCATGTACTCCTTCGTCTAAGTAATTTAAATTATTAATTAACACTGAATTTTTATTATGAACAAGCTAGAAGACCTAAAGTCAAAATTAGAAATTGTTGAGCTGGAAGAAAGACTAGAGATGGTTCAGCTGATCTCGGCTGAGCAGGAAATGGCGGATGACAACTATTGTTGTACAGGCAGTGATGCTTCATGTAAAGCTTCATCAGTAAATTAAACCCTATCCGGACCGGCGTCTTACATACTTATTATTAAGGCGCTGGTCTATTTAAATGATTTTACCATGAATGAATATGCTCGTTTTGTAACCAAGGGGTCTATTATCAAAATATTTGGAAGAGAAAAATATGAAAGTGTCTTAAAGGAATACTTACAGTACAATTCTTTTAATAAAGATATTTTCCTTGAAAATACCACGATTCACAATACCATCAAACCAATTGAAAATGTCATTTATATATCATTCCATTTTGGTCCCTTTTTTAATATTCCTATTACGCTTTTAAGAAACAGGATTGATATAAATTTTGTTGCTTCCAGGCTATCTACAGAAAAACTGGATCGTTTCTCTCATACCATAACCAGTGAGAAACTGAATTTTGATAAAGAGAATATCCTGTTGGGGGATACGCCTACAGGAATGAGAAAAATTATAGCAACCTTAAAAAACGGGGGAAGTGTTTTTTCTTTAATTGATACCGGAGTGGGACTTGGAGATATCAGAAAAAGCAATAATGCCCAGATTTGTGATGTGCTGAATGCTCAGTTATATGCTAAAAGTGCAATCATTCAACTGGCATTCAAATTAAAAGTTCCTGTAGTTCCTGTTTTTAGTATATGGAAAAATGATCATGCTGTGCTTAGTTTTGAGGACCCTATATATCCTTCGGATGAAACCAGCCCGCAGGAAGTAACGGATAACATATGGAAAAGATTTGTGAATCATTATCTGGTTAAATATCCTGAACAATGGGAGTCTTATCATACAGTCTATAAATTATTTGCTTTCGATGATCCGGAGTATGTCATTGATATAGAAGATAAGAATCAGTATATAGTAGATGGTAATAACTTCGAAATTATAGAGTCTGACGGATTTATCCACATCTGTGCCTATTCAACTTTTCATATTTTCAGAGCTTCTGATAGAGTACGGCAATTCCTGAATATGACGGCCCGGGAAGGCATTACATTAAAACTCAGAGATGTCTATGAGATCCTTAAGGGAGAAGAGATTATAAGATTATTAATAGAAAATAACATTTTGGTGAAAAATGAAAATTAATGAGAACTGCAAAATTAACTTTAATAATGTTTCCTTAGCTGATAACGGAAAGGAGCTTGTTATGGAATACGAAGGAAAGTGCTTTGTCATCAATGATTTTATATTCAGTATTATCCATTTTCTGAAAAAAGAAAATAACATAGATAGTGACAAAGTATATGAAAAATTCAGTCTGAATCAAGAGGAATTTGATTTTGTCCTAAGTAATATCGAAGAGAAGCTGCAGGTAAAAGAAACTAAAAGTAAAGGCGGAATCTTTTTCAGGTTTACTATTTTCAGAAAAAACCATGTTAATACAATCACAGATTTATTAAAACATCTGATTCCTAAAAAGGAAAGTCATTTTTTTATGTTGTTTGTATTGATTTTTTCATTGTTTATATCAGCATTTATATTTGAAACCAATTCTGCTGTCGGGAAAAACTATTTAAAAATAACCAATAAGTATGAAGTATTCTATCTATATCTGTCTATTTTTTTTGCATCAGTTTTTCATGAATTTGGTCATGCCTCTGCTGCCAAAAGATTTAGACTCACTCCCGGAGAAATTGGTTTTGGCTTTTTCTTCATATTTCCGGTTTTTTATTCCAATGTAACCACAATATGGACATTGGATAAAATGAAAAGAATTGTAGTCAATCTTTCAGGAATCTATTATCAGTTAATTTTTGCAATTCTTATTTTTTTATTTGTAAAAGACACCAATTTTATCATATTATTTTTGAAGGCCAATCTGGCGATTATTATTTTTTCATTATTACCATTTTTGAAAAATGACGGCTATTGGGTTTTATCAGATTATTTTGATTTAAAAGGACTCTACGGAAGATCTTATACATACCTGATCAGCTTATGGAGAGGAAACGAAAAATTTAATAATTTTTTATTCATCTATAGCATTATACACTTTTGTATGGTCTTTTATCTGTTGTTTACTTTCCTGCGTTTTTTCATCTTAAAAGTGATCAATATTTATACGCTTACACCAAGTCTGGAATTTGATTATTTTCTGACTGTCGGTAAATTTATTTTCAATCTTTTTATTCTCTATACATTGAGCCTTAGATTATTAACCTTCTTTAATACTCCGAAAAATGTCTAAAGTATTTTTTATTGTTGCCGCCTTAATAGTGGGCTTTATTATCATAGATATGTTATTAACCAAAGATCAGGTTATTAACAGGAATTCTTTTTCCCTTACTGATCATGATTGTACTCTTGAGGGAAACGGAACTGTCCTTTTCTTTAATTCTGATGACAATACCGTGAAATATCAGATTGATGACAAAACCAGAAAAACCTTTACAATTGAACAGGAAGACGGAAAGACATTGCTGTATCAGAAAGTTCGTACCAATATCTATATAAGGCTTTTTAATAGAAATCGGGAGTATCCTGTTATCAGAGTCTATTTACCCAAAGAGATGAGCAAATTTGATTTTAAGCTCTACCGAAATGGTGATTTTATTTTTAAAGACCCGTTCAGAATAGATCAGTCTGTTTTCAGATTAGAAGGGAACGGGGATATGTTTTCTTCTTCTAAGCTAATGATAAAGCATTGTTTTCTCGAAGTACTGAAAAACGGAAGTATAAAATTGAATCAGATCAGCGGAGATGTATTGCAATACAGAATTACCGATAATGGTAATATAAAAGCATCAGGAGAATTCTTAACTAAAGAAAAATTATAAATACTATGAAGAAGACACTTATAGCAACCGGTCTTTTAGCTTCGTTATCTTTTCTGGCACAGGAAAAAGAAGTGGCAAAGGAAATAGAAAGTGTAAATATTAACAAAACTAAAAAAGCTGTTGAACAAAAAGCCGACAGAACTATTTTCGATTTTTCTGAACAACCTAATCTCAACTCAGGTTCTTCTCTGGACGGGATAAAAAAACTTCCGGGAATGGTCGTTACAGATGTTACCGGAATGATGTATCAGGGAAAACCCCTGGCTGTTTATATGGATGGCCGCCCGCTGAATATTTCCGGAAATAATCTGAATGCTTTTTTGGAAGGACTTCCGGCAGGTTCTATTGACCGGGTGGAAGTGATTACACAACCCGGAGCAGAATTTCCGGCAACTTCAGGAGGAGCTATTCTGAATATTATTGTAGCCAAAAGTGCCAGAAGTTACCTGACAGCTACTTATTCGGGAGGCTATCGTTTCAGTGACTACGATAAATTCAGAAGCAGATTCAATAATAGTATTGTTCTGAATTCCAGAAATAAATTATTCGGATGGCAGTTCAGTGCAGGACAAACATATGCTGAAGGATTTAGTACCGGCAAAATGGACGATTTATCAGATAATTTCAGTGATAAATATTCGAGAGGCTATTTTGCAAAAGTAGGATTGACATTCGACCTCGGAAAAGACAGAGTATTATTCAACTATGATTTTAACAATAATAATAACGATGCCCTTTTCAATAATAACGGAATAGCACTTTATAAGAATGAGCATTTTAACCCTTCCGCACCCGTTAGTGAAACAAATCCTGAAGGTATTGCAAAAGCATACTCCACCACAGGGAAAAATAAAAATAATAACTATAGAAATGAGCTTGCTTTAACTTATCAGAAAAGATTTAATGATAAAAATCAAAAGCTGGATCTTAAACTGATCTACTCAGATTATTCAGGTACTTTTGATCAGTATAGCTACTTTACAGAACCCGTTACCATTTATCAGGAAGGTAATAATGGATTTCGTCAGAATTTCTATAATTTCCGTGTAGATTATTCGCAACCGGTAAAATTGCTGGACGAAGGTAAAATTAATTTCGGAGGTTTATACGAAAGAATGGATTTTAGAACGGATAATACCGGAATCAAAAATCTGGATTACAAAAGACAAACAGCAGCAACGTATGCCGAAATCAGCACCAAATTAAAGAAATTTAGCTTTATTGCCGGTGTCCGGGCAGAAGACTATGATATTTCAGGAACGGTATTAAATAATTCACTGACTCATTGGGATAATCTGATGCCGTTCAAAAAAACTAAAATTTTCCCTAATGCAAGTGTACAATATGATTTTGCAAGAGCAGTCTATTTTAATCTGAATTATAACAAGAAAATTTCTTTACCCGGTATATCCCAGCTGAATCCCAATAACAATACTTTGCAGTCTCCGAATGTAAATATTACCGGAAATCCTGATGTACAGCCTACAATTTATGATAACTTTGAAGCTAAATTAAGTGCTTTTAATTATGCTTTTCTTAGCTATAATGTAAGCCATGTTAAAGATCAGGTGGTAATGTACATCGAAAGAGACGGATATAATCTTTCTCAGACCAATGTAAACATTCATCAACTGACACAGCATACATTTAATATCGGAGTTCCCTTACCGTTTCTAGTATTCAATAAACCTTTTCAGGATATTGTGAAGTTTAAATATAACCCGGATAAGATTAATTTTATTTATTTCTATGCAAGTTATCAGTTCCAGGATATTAAAGATATTCAGAATACAAAAGGGATATGGTTTTTTAATGCGGTAGGACAATTTATTCTTCCGAAAGGTATCCGGTTTTCTCCGACCCTGATGTACTCAACTAAAGGAAATTACTACCTGTTCCAGTCAACAAAACCAACAATGAATCGTGTTGACCTGACTTTAAGTAAAAAATTCAATCATGACAGATTACAGGTTACCCTGTATGCAAACGATATTTTTAATAGCACCAGAATGTCATTTAAATCAGTAAACACAGCCAGTCCTGTGTTTCTGGATAATCGTTATGACAGCCGAAGTTTTGGAATTTCTGTCAATTATAAAATTCCTACCAGAAACAAACTTGCAAAAGTGGATCAAAGTGTACTGAGCACCGAGAATACCAAAGAAGAAAGCAGTGAAGTGCTGAAACAGTAATGCTTTCAGCAGAAGCTCCCATATTGGATATAAAACCAGAAAAAATGAAAATTGGATTAATAGAAGTTTGCTTACAAATGAACCCGGATCATCGTAACAGAGATGAAAAATTAAAAAAAATAGGATGTGAAAAAAAATTATATATCACTCTGTCAAACGGGAAAGTAGATCCGCATGAGATCATACAATTGGTAGAAATGGAAATGATACGTCCCGGTGATGTACTTATTGTTTCAAGTTTTAGTATTATTAGTCACTTCAACAGGCTGCTGGAATATTTACAGTTGTATGGAATTTATATTCAAAGTGTAAATAATGATTTTGACCTTTATCACCCGCAGGATTCGTCTTTATTTTTTAATCACTTTTCCGATAAGGGCTTTTAATGATCATAATTGAGCGGATGTTGAAGAATTAAAGGCCATTTTTTGGTCTTTAATTTTTTTTTAAATATTTACTGAGGCCTTCGGAGGCTTATTAGGTATTAATAATAGTTTTTAAGTTTTAACTGGTTGATTATCATAGTTTAGTATTTTTACTGCATCCTGTGATTTTAAGTAAAATGAGGTTGTTTTCATCTGCATTTGGTGATATGAAATTTAAAAAGCACCCATGATCTTTAGAATATTTAAAAAAGCCGCGTTTAGTTGTAATTATAGCCTTTGGAAAGGGATGAAAAAGCAAAAGCACTTTTTGAAACTTTCAAAAAGTACTTTTGCTGTGATGCTGAGTTTTTATCCGGTCTTATCTATGAGGGGAAGATTAATCCCTAATTTAAAGACTTTGTGATAAACTGTAATCTGATTTTCAGTCTTTTCAAATTGCTTTTTAATGTTTGCAAGTGAAAAATCCTTCAGTAAGGATGATGAGGTGTTTTCCTGTTGACCGGCATTTTGCTGATCAAGATACGGGTAGATGATCAGGCAATCTATCACTTTATCTTCTTCCCATGTATTGTTTTTACTTTTTATTTCATTAATGACCTTTTTCAGACGGGAATAGCCTGAAACCTGACGGATATCTTTATGAATATGACTTTTAGTATATTTCAGTTTATACTTCGTATCAATAACCATTTCATAGCCCGGTTTACTGATCAGAATATCCAGATGATTTCCATAGGTACTAAACTGATAATGAATGTAGCGTTGATCCTGAGGATTAGCTTTTATCAGCTGACAATAAAAATACAACTCGAATAATCCCGGCATGTCGATCCAGAAGGGTGGGGTTTCTATTTTTTTACGGGTTGTTTTGGTGATGTTATACGAAAAACGTTTCAGGATAAGCTGACCGATTCTGATAGCTTCTCCATATTCATTGAAGAAAGGATTTTTCCGGATATTTTTCAACTGATCCTCATTAACACCGGTACTGATGTGCTCAAAAGCCGGTCTGCAATAATTCAGAATATGTTTAAATTCCGTACCGGACGAAAATAATAGCGGATTATTCCCAATATAACTAATTGAAAACGCTAAGACCTTCTTTAAAAAACGATTCTCCAGATGATCCTCTCCGAATACCTGAAACTCACAGAAAGTGGAAGTCAGTCTGTTTTTAAAAACATTCTTTTTAATATGCGGCCCTAGCAGCACTTTTCCCTTAATCCTGCTGTTCAGGTTTTCCTGAACTTTATAATAAGACTTTTTCAGCCCTTTTCGTACAATTGTTTTTAAATGCTGTAGAAACTGTACAATAAGAAACGGCGTTAAATGATCATCTTTCTGGTCAATGCTAATAGGGTGGGCCTTCCAGTCGATCTGGATGATCTCTTTTGAATATCCGGCTGTTTGTGGTAAAGCCATGATATCCAGAAGGATTTTAAGGTAATTGATTTCTCTGGTTTCGGCTTTTTCATTACTTTCAAACTCTTCAGTAGCCGGTATGGAGTTTTCTTCCTCACTGAGACAGTTCTGGAAATATTGTGATAAACCCGCATTTATTTTAGGTTCTACATATATGGTTCTGCCGGTTTTTCCCAACCAGTCCACGCCCACAAAATAGCCAGCTTTGATTTCACACTGGTTTTCCCCTTTTACCACCGAAAAAGAGAAAGACTGATGATTGAATTTTTTACTTTCCAGCGTATTAAACAGCTGGAAAGAGTCGTCATCAAGATACAACTCATCATGGATCTCTGAAAAAGGCTCTTCAGAGATGATTCTCTTTATCAGAAAACTTTTATGTTCCGAAAGTAAAATTCCCATCAATTATTTATTTTCAGATCATTGATATAGGCTTTGATGTCCTTTCCGTCATGATCTCCGATAAGAACTCCGTCTTTTACGTATTCCAGAAGAATAGGAACGACCTCATAATTCATCTTCATTCTGAAAATTTCCTCTTTTGTCTGATCAGGGCGGATATCTTCTGTTTTGGCAATAAAATAACTATGACCCAGCTGAACATCTTTCGCTTCAAATTCGCCACTTACATTTCCGTTGCTGAATAGCTGCGAAACTTTTTCAAAACCTTCTTTATTAAAATGAATATGCCTATCTTCCACCAGAGCTTCAGGTAATACATCAATAAAAGCAAAACGCCTTCTTACCGCGTAATCAATATGTCCCACACTGCGGTCTGCGGTATTCATGGTGCCGATGATGTAAAGGTTAAAAGGGAGGATGAGCTCTCTTTTACCGTCCACTTCATATACACTTTCCACTGCTTTATCCCTGTATTCAAGAGCGTAGATCAACTCTCCCAAAACAGATGAAAGATTAGCACGGTTGATTTCATCAATTATCAGAACGTACTTGTCTGACTGGGATCCCGGAGGTGAGGGAGCAGGAGCAGGCTTATCCTTTACAAAGTTTCTGAATTTCTCAACTACAGGAAAATAATAGGATGTTCTGTGGTATACTGCCTTTGCCAGATCATGATAATTTTTTGTGTCTTCTTTTTCAGTGATATCATATTGGTAAAGTTTTATAATCTCACTGAATTTTAAACGGTCTCCCTTCCAGCCGTCACTCGAAATATGGAAGGAATTTTCTCCGATATGGGTGAGGAAAAGCTTATTGGTAAGTCTTATTTTATGATCATTGGCAATAAGTTCTTCCTCTATAGAAGTTTTGAAATCTTCAAATACTTCTTCCAGCCATACGGCAGATGAAATAGTATTGTTGTGTCGGGTATGTTCACAGGCTTTTTTGATAAAATCGCCGAGAACTTTATTTTCAGCTTCATAGATGATGCCGTTTCCGTCTTCATCCGGTTTGGCCACAATACCTCTTACAAAATCTTCATATGTGTAGCTGGGATGAAACTGAATCAGCTTAAACTGGGGGTGATCTTTCAGTTCCTTAATATCATCTAATCCCAGTAATTGAATTGCCAGTTCTTTTGCCTGTCTGGTTTTTCCGGTTCCCGGAGGACCCTGAAGAATGATTTGTTTTTTATATTCTAAAATTCGGAGCTGATGATCCAGTTTGTTTTCACTCATATCATTTTGTTCTGTAGAAGAAGGGGTATTTTGTTCCTGAAAATAATCATAAACCTGCCATGGAAGAGTTACAATGTCGAAAACGTCTCGGTCGAGTTTTTCTTTAAAGATCTGAAGCAGATTATGGCTGTCCTTAAACCAGTCATAGGTAAGTTCCATTTTGAAATCGTCAACATGGGTATTCAGCAGATACACCAGATGGCCTAGTTTATCTTCATTGACGATAGTACATAAAAGTTGTGGCTGTAAACCTGCGATAAGCCTATTGGTAGCTGCTTTTTTATTATTATCCGTACATTTTCGGATCAGTTCCTTGATCTGATGGTAGGTTTCAAATAAAGGCTCTTCCTGATTTAAAGCAATCCTCTGTAAAAGTATGGAGAGTTCGGGCCAGTTTTGTTTAATCAGCTCTCTCTCTGCATTCGTAAAATATCCTTGTTTCAGAGATGAAACACATTGATCTGCTGAGCGCATAAAAAATTCATAAAAAATTTCTTTGTCCCAGTCTTCCCAGTTCTTTCCCGTACCGGCTTCCTGAATAAACTGGGGTACGTGATGGATGTAGCCTTTCTGCCATTCATCCCAAATCTCTAATTTGTCAATTAATTCTGTAAAAGTCATATTGGTTTTTAGTTTGCTGACTGCCATATAATACATGATCCGTTAGCAGCGAACGGAGCCTTTATTGGCGGTAAATTATTTGTAAATAAATGTTGAATATCTTCTATACCATCATATAAAGAGATGAAGTGGTATTTGTTTTCATGGATTTGTTGTTTATGGATTACAATAATAAGGAAAATCTTTAACGGATAATTACGGGAAGACGTAAAATATAAGACTTTCACCACTTATTTCTGAAGTTGAAATATAAAGCCTTTTATGGATTCCGGATTTAATGATACGATCAATTTTCTGGAAGATAAAATTTATAAACAGGATGCTGCCGCAGAATCTGTCGATTTTACCATAGATTTTGAGTCGGCTAAAAAAAATACTCAGACAAAATGAGATGGATAATTATCCGCCACAAAAGCAGCTTCCGCCACCACCAATGAAAGTAGGCAGATAGAGTATAAATGGGTTGAAGATGTAATCTTCAGAATGGAAAACTGATGATTACATCTTGTTATTTTTAATGAGAAGATCAATTGTATGTGAGCCTATGCCGCGATTTCAATTTTCCTGCACATCCATCTCCTCAGTCTCCACACCGGCAGATATACAAACACGACAGACAAAATCCCGGCCAGTACACCTACCACTACAGCCATTGCTGTAGCATCCAGTTTATAATCTTTTGAGAAATTATATTGTCCGATGAACAGTAGGGAGAGGACGAGTAATCCTGTAATCACTCCATGCAGAATGCTTAGCCTGGTCATCAGTTTTTTGAGGTTAAGCTGTTCGTCTACAGTAAACTCTATGGCACCTTGTCCGGCGGCATCAGTCACTCTTTTGAGGATATCGATGGTAAGAACTACCGGAAGGAATATCGCCATCGGAAGGGTGAGACGGGCTAAGTTTTGGGTGCCTGCAAAAAAATGAGTGTATCCCAGTTCTTTGAAACTCGCATAAGCGATAATAAAGTTGAAGAATACATTCGGAAGGACATAGTAAATGGTACGCTTTATCAGAAAGCGTTTCAGGGTGGTTTTTTTTATTAATTTAGGCTTTGCAGGCTTTATTTTAAATTTCATAATGACAGGGTCAACAGCTCAATGGCTTTATCTTTAATTTTACGGGCTTCTTCTTTCGGAAGGAAATTCTCATTAGACATAAACGTGAAATCCATCTGCTGATTATATGTACTGGCTACGAATGTATTGGAATTTAACCATGGAAAAGCAACCGTAGGGCTAATAATGGATTCTACTTTAAATTTCTGATACTCGTTCGGAATATCAATTTTACCCATATTAGAAAGTGTAACATCATGGCTTCCGTTGCTGGTTTTCAGCAGGGAAATCATACGTTCCACCACAGGGTGCATTTGTTCACCCATCCATAACAATTCACGGGCTTCCATTTTACCGATCTTTTGGATGAGGTCATTTTTAATGTCTTTCGCATTGCTCAGAACATCCTGGCTGTCTTTTTTTATGGTGAGTTCCACCGTTGGGGCAAAAGCAAATAAGTGATCCTGTCTGATTTCCGGAATAAAATGGCGGACATCTACAGGGCTGATCACCTTACCTTTGGCCTGTGTTCCCTGTATATCACGGAAAGCCTGCATCACGGCGGCACAAAGCAGTGCATGTACCGAGATTCCGTTGGCCTTACATTTTTCGGTGATCTGTCGGGTCGTTTCAATATCCAGTTTTCTGTGCAGGGCGTAGTTTTTCCCGTGGTTTCTCTTTTTGCTTTTTCTTTGCAGCAGGAAAAAAACACCGGCAAACATGAGGTAAATTCTGGCCTTTAGCTTTTTGGATTTGAGATTGAAATCTTTAGGAAGAAATTCATCTACCGACCGGAAAGCTTCATAAGGCGGAAGTTCTGCCGAAGGATTATCCAGCAGACAAAGCAGCTCCCGCATCAGCGTTATACCCGTAGTACCGTCGCCGATACAATGGGGCATAACCCAGAGAATCTCAGAAACATTCGTCCCTTTGATCCACACCAGTCTGGCCAGAGGCGTTTTTTCACCGTCAAAAAGATGAAACCATTCACTTTCAGACTCAAAAAGCCAGTCATGATCAGTCTGTCGGCTTATAATCCTGAGCGGGATAGGAGTAATCTCTTTTTCTTCTGTAAAAAAAGGATACTTTCCGCCGGATTCATCAATAATCGTTCTTAGCAAAGCATGTTTCTGCTGGATCTTTGTAAGGGCCGTTCTAAAGTTTTCTTCGGAAAGTTCTCCGGAGATTTTTGCAGTAAATACACAGTTTAAAGGTGTTTTAGAATCTACATACATGATTCTTTCCACCATCATAAGCGGTCTTTTCATCATGATACAGCTAAATATTCCAGTTGTGATTTAATAATTTTCATGACTTCGTCACGAACGGCCAGTGCTTCAGCATAAGGCAGGTATCCCTCACTTCCTACAAAAGAAAAATCCATTTCTCCTCTGAAGGTTGAGGTCACCATCGTGGTAGTATTCCCTAACGGACCAATCACAGAAGGACTGAAAATAGTCTCCAGGGTAAATGCTTTATACCGGTGTGGGATCTGAATACGTCCCAGATTGGAAAACATGCAGTCATTGGATGATTTTCCGTTTTTTAATAATCGGGTAAAATTATTCAGGGCATCGTGTCCGGATTCCATCACCATCATAGTGATATAAGGATTCAGCTTTGAAGTTTTACGTTCTACAGATTCCTGCATCAGGCGCAGGTTGTCTAAGAAACTTAATTTATGATCAGAAGAAACAACAATCATCAGCCCGAAAGCAAAAATATGATCTTCCTTCACCTGCGTAGCAAAACGTCTGATATCTACAGGACAGGAAACTTTATTGAAAGCTGCCGTACCTTTTACCCTTTTAAATGCCTGAAGTACAGCGGCACTCAGAAAAGTGTTCACAGTGACTTCATTCGATTTGCAGTAAGAAATCAATTGCTGGCTTACGGTATGATCAAGCTTCCAGTGGATTAAATAATCGTTTTGTCTCTCCACAGCTTTTTTGCCGACAGGAATCCACCTGATGGCGGTAGCAGCCAGTCTGCCAATAAATTTCGCTTTAAGCTGTTGTCTGCGGCTGGCCAGAACCGAGGCCGGAACAACATCCTGAATTCCCAGGATAGGTTTTTCTACCCCGATATCCATTGAAGGATTATCCAGGACCTGAAGGAATTCATATAAAAAAGCCATTGCAGAGCCACCATCACATAAACAATGATGGAACGCAAAAAGCATATCTGAAATTTCTTCTCCCTTGATCCATACAAACCGGATTAAAGGGAGTTTTTCGTAATTAAACGGCGTGTGCCATTCTCTCCTGGATTCTTCCTGCCACTGGTTTTCATGCTGGCGCGCGATAATCCTTACCGGAATGGAGATCGGATTTTCCGGTACATCAAACCATGGAATATTCTTTTCATCATGAGTGATGAGAGCTCTTAACCACGGATGTTTATGCTGAATCTGAGCCAGCGCACGCTGGATATCTTCCAGTTTGAAGCTGCCTCTCAGCCTGAACGGAATGACGGCGTTAAAAGGTTCGGTTCCGTCTCCTAATAACATGCGCTCGCCAAATAACAATCTTCTTTTCATATATAGATATCTGTCTTTTTTAGGCCATATACCATCGCTTTGTCTTTATAAATGCAGACACATCATAGCGATTTCATAGGCTATACTGAAGCTAATGTTGAATGTTGGTGTACAAAGTCTTCTAACAATTCTACTGCTTTGTCGTTTCCTCCGGCAAGGGTGAATGTGTCTCGAACTTCCTGAGCTGCTGCCCTGTATTTAGGATTTTCAAGCAATTCAAAAACGGTTTCACGGAGAGCATCCACACGCAGCCTTTTGTACCGGATACTGATTCCGCAGCCTGCCTGTTCTATTAATTTTGCAATATGGAAATGATCATAAGCGATCGGGGTAATCAGCATTGGTAAACCATTACGAAATGTATCGTTAACAGTATTGAATCCTCCGTGGCAGATCACCATATCCATTTGCTGCATCACTGCAGACTGAGGAACAAAGCTGTTGACAATGAAATTAGACGGCCATTCTTCAAAAATTTCCGGCGGAGTAGCGGCAATTACCGTAACCGGCTGATCAGCAAATGCTGCAATAATTTTTTCAAAGAATGCTTTTCTGATATCCACTAAAAGAGTTCCTAATGAAACAAAGATCTTGGGTGTAGTAGAGGCATTCAGACGGTCCCAGTCAAACGGAGCATCATTAGGACGTCCTTTTACGGGCCCTACAAATTTCATATGAGAGGGAACGGTTTCAAAACCGGCGAAAGCCTGTGATGTAAACACCATATTCAGTTTGTGTGAATGGATATAAATACCTTCTTCATGAATGCCTACTTCTCTTTGAAGGTCTTTGATCAGGTTTTGCTGCCATTCCCAGATTTTAGGAGCACTTTTTTCCGTATCTCCCATCACATCCGGTGGAACAGGAGTGGTGGTTACACAAGGTATATTATGTTTATGGGCAAAAAGAGCCCCTCCGAAAGTAATACAGTCGTTTACAATAACATCGGGTTTCCAGCTTTCCGTAAGCCGGCCTAAACCGGGCATCATCATTTTGGCAAACGGGACATAAGTTTCTTCCAGTGCCAGTTTCATCACTTCCGGACCGGAACACGCCGGACCGTCATCCTGTCTTTTTAGAATACGGGTAATTTCCTCCTGATACGGAATAAGATCTTCTTCAGGATAATAGTAAGAACCTCCTTCCGGAATATGCTTGCTGTCCAGTGGAGTAATACCGAACCATTTCACTTCATGGCCGCGGGCAATCAGGCTGGCTCCCACACTTAATGTCGGGCTCACATGTCCGAAAAACGGCGGAACAACGAATAAAAATTTAGAAGGGTTTTCAGGTTTTGAAGTCGTTGATACAGCTTCTTCCAATAAATCTGCTGCCGTGGCGGAACCTCCGGCTTCTGCGAAAGACTGTCCCACTTTCTGAGCAGCTTCACGATACCCCGGGTTATTCAGAATCTGTTGTACCGCTTCTCTCAGGTGATTCGCTTTGAATCTGTTGAAATTAAGACGTTCACCGGCTTCCGTACGTACCACACGTCCTGCAACGTGTGACTGGTCATAGGCAATTGGAATCACTACCAAAGGGATTCCGTTGGATAAGGTTTCGGAAACGGTATTGTGACCACCGTGGCATACCACTCCGTCAAGATGAGGTAATAAATCCAGTTGCGGAACCTGTTGGTATACCATGAAGTTTTCCGGCCACTGATCGAAAAGTTGCGGGTCGGAAACCACTACAACGGTTAAATCTTCATCCTTAAAGGCATCTACTACTTTTTGAAAGAAAGCTTTTTTATGATCGTGATCGAAAGTCGTTCCGATGCTGACCAGAATCTTTTTATTGGTGGCACTTTTTAAGCGGTCCCAGTCAAATTCACATGAAATTCGGCGTTCGGTAAGAACGGGGCCGGTGAATTGATATTGAGCCGGTAAATCCTCCATTTTACCAAAGAAATAAGTAGAAGTTAATACCAGTGTCAGCAGATCGGAAGTCGCCAGAGAATGTTTTTCATGAACGCCCAGTTCTTGCTGTAATGCGACGATCTGATTCACTTCCCATTCATGTACTTTAGGCAGCTCATTCATAATTTTAATGGCAGCCGGAGCAGTAACGGAAGTGGCATAAGGAATTCCCAGTACTTTGGCAGCAACAGGGGCCGCAAAAAGCTGGTGATCTCCGATAATCAAATCGGGATGATATGTGGTAAGTAAAGAAACAATTCCTTTATAACAGTGTCTGTTCAGCGGGATAAGAACCTCTTCATAAAGGAACTTCACGCTGTCTATTCCGTACACTACTTTTTTTGAAATAATATCGAGATATTGTTCGCTTTCTTTTTTTTCCTCGTCGGTCTGATCATACCGGATCAGTAATAATTTTCCTCCCTCGGGAAGTTTAGCCTCTAAAGTTGGGTCAAGACTGATCCAGGCAACTTCATGTCCTCTTTCCAGCAGGGTAGCACCGATGCTTAGAGTAGGGTTGACATGTCCTGTCAATGGTGGAACTATAAATGCAAATTTAGCCATGGTTCTTCGTTAAAATGTTAGATAAAAACTGAGCGATCGTCTCTGCAATCAGCTGAGGTTGCTGGATGGGAATATTGTGATCGCCGGGAATTAATTCAAGTTCGGATGATCCGATCTGAGTATGCAGCCATTCACCTGTAGGTCTGCAGTTGGAATCAGCACCGTAAAGCAGTAATACAGGAGTCTTCAATGTATGGAATGAGGCTTCACCTAGGAAATGCTTTTCCCTGATCATATCTGTCTTAATACTGGTCTGATTAAACAAAAACTCATACATACGATGATTCTTCTCCATTTGCCTTTTACCCATTTGAACTTTGGTAGTATCTGTAAAATTGGCGACATAATGCTCAAGGAATTCTTTGCTGTATTCATCAATGATGTTACGGGCTTTTTCATCCTGAGGATCCGGAGCTTCCATTACCACCAGTTGGTTGATGCGGTCAGGATATTTTAAGACTGTTTTTAAAGCAATAAGTCCCCCGAAACTATACCCTACCAGATGTACCTTTTCCAGTTGCAGATGATCCATTAAACCTATGAGATCGGATGACATGTTTTCGAGATCATATCCGTCTAAAAAGCGCTCACTCATTCCGTGGCTTTTCAGATCATACATCACCACATGGAAATGCTGCGCCAGAATAGGGGCGATATTAAAATAATAAATAGACAGGTTACTGAACATACCGTGGATCAATACCACGGTTTGTTCGGCACCTTTATTGAGTTCCTGTATATGAACTTGTCTGTTGTTGACAGTGATTATTGGCATTCGTAGATATAATTGATGATCATACTAAGGTCAAGATTGATCAGCTGATCCAGATCCATAGAAGACAGCCAGCCTGTAAAATCAATCTGATCGCCAAAATGGGCCTTAATCTTTTCAGAGAAAGAGACAATCTCGATGCTGTCCATTTCAAGATCTTTCGTGAATGAACTTTCCGGAGTAATATCCATTTCTTCTGCAAATTCTTCACCGATTACTTCAGTAATAAAACCTTTTAAAAGGGTGAAAAGTTCTTCGTGGTTCATTTTTAATGTTGCGTTTACAGTGTCCATCCGATAATATAATTTTTATGTTTAATAGTTTTGATTTCAATATTGTTGATCCACAGGTGATCATCTTTTATCTGTTCGACTTCGAAGGCTTTTGGGTTTCCTTTCAGCCCTGTTCCCAGAAACTTTCCGTATGCTTCTTTCGCGGCCCAGAAACGGGTCGTCCATTCCGCCTGATCTCTGTCTTTTAATAATGTTAATTCGTTGTCGGTAAATACCATGTCGTAGAATCCGGAACTGCGCTCTTCAATGGTTTCCATATCAATGCCTACCGATTTTCCATATCTTGCAATACCCACGGCTTCTTTTCCTTTATGAGCCAGTGAAATATGAATGTTTTCCGTGAAATCACTAATGAGGTAAGGTTTTCCGGCTTCGTCTGAACGGATTTCAAACGTAATCGGGAAGCAGGCATGATTTTTCTCCTGGCGGAGAAGATTTCTTACCGCATCCTTTACCGCCACACGGCTTACCATCCAGTTTTTCTTCTTGTTCGGTAATAACTGCTGATGATGCTGTTTTTCCGTCTGGTTGAAATATCTTTTAAGGATAAAATCCCATGAAGCAACTCTGGTATAGGCCTGATGGAAGAAGAATATCTCAGGAGCAATTTCTTCAGAAAGACGGTTATGTAACGGTGACATGGAAACATTCCACAGAGCAGCGTCGATTTCCAGTCTTCTGTTTTGCCATCCCGTGATGGCACACCATACTTTTCCGTCTCTTTTCAGAATGATATCTGCAATAGCAAATTCATCATTAAGCTCCGTAAGCATACAGGTACATTCAAAAACGCCTTCCTGATCATGCATATCACCAAAGAATTCAATATCTCTGATTTTCACAGGGAATGCAATACGGTCTTTCACTAAGGTAAGCTGCAGCCAAAGCCCGAATAATTGTCCGGCATTGTCCAGCAGAGATCCTTTTCCACCATTTCCTTTGATCTTTCCTACGATCCCTTTAGTTCCCACTGCTGAAACTTCCGTAATTCCCTGATATTTATCTCCATGGAACATATGCATGTCATAGATCTCTTCAGGTGTTCTTTCAATAGGCAGAAGATCCCCGACTGAAAGATTAAATACCGGAGCAGCAACAGGGGAGGATTTTAAGATCACTTCCGCATTGGCAAAGTTTTCAATATCCAGATAAGCATGGTGGGTTCCGCGCCATTCTCCTTTTACTGTTTTTTCAAAAGGTTTAGCCACGTTCATCCATTGGAATACACTTACGTTCATGATTTTATGAACCTGTGTTCCCGGCATTTCTGCTTCTGCGATTTCCGCCAGTTGTTCAAATATCATGGTCATCGGGATTACCGGTTCCATGTCAGCAACATGAGCCCACCCTTTAGGCTGTCTCAGCAAGCTGTGGTCGATAAGGTAAGGATGGCTTTCCAGTGTTACATACAGATCCTTTGAAAAGGTTGTACTTCTTGGTGCTTTTGGAGCAGCCTGTGCTACCGGAGCCGGACGCTGAATTGTAATTTCCGGACGGTTCTGGAATAAAGTGAGAACTTCTTCCTGCATACGGATCATATCGGCAACATTGTCCTGAAAAGCCTTTACAAGAGGATGACCGGATTTTGTTGCAACAGAGGAGCTGGCATATTGTTTAGGCCCATCAAAAGACGGAACCAATGCTTTAACTTCTTTAAAATTACGGATAATAGGAGAACCTAGTTCCAGTTTGATACCCTTTCCTGAGGCTTTTTTTGAATGATTCTGAATCTCTAAAAAGTCGAGAGCAATCGTTTTACCCTCCACAAATAACGAAGCGACAACACGTTGTAACTGCGCTAATGCGGAACGGGTAGGAACACTGGAAGCAATCGTACTGAATGCTTTTCCTTTCAGGGTATCATCAATGAATCCGATGAGTCCTCCGGTACCTACCTGAATGAAAACTCTTGCACCTTCTTCGTATAATCTATCCGTCAGTTCACGAAAACGTACCGGCTGAACAAGATGTTCCGCACTCAGCTTTCTGATGGCTGCCTGATCTGCAGGATAAGGCTCCAGCGTTGTTGCAGACCATAAAGGAATCTTGGTTTGCTGGAACTGTGCTTTTTCCATTCCTGCAAGGATCACATCCAGTTTATCAGCGATAAAAGGAGAGTGGAATCCGGACTGAAACGGCAGTACCTGATGGAAAATCTGTTTTGATTTTAACAGAGGTACCAATTTATCCAGTGCGGCATTGCTGCCACAAAGAATGACCTGATTCGGGCAATTGTCATTAGAAACATATAAGTCTGAAATTTCAGCAATAAAAGGAGTTATTGCATCAATTCCCGCTCCTATGGCAATAAATTTTGAATCTTTTAATTCAAATGTTTCAGGATGAAGAACGTCTATTAATGCTTTCACAGAATTAGCTTCTGCCAACTCTGAGGAATAGCCGGCGAGCCATTCTCCCAAGCTGTGGCCTGCATTCATATCCGGAATAATTCCCAGTTTTTTCAGAGAATTGTCAAGGATACTGCAGTTGTTGAATATATTCAGTGCATCGGTTAAAAGACCTTCACCTTCTGTTTCTATAGGTGCTGCCAATCCGAAATAACGGCTGACACTTTCTACTTCACCTTTAGCCAGGCCGTCCAGTCCGGGGAATACGAAGGCTACTTTACCACCATCTTTTAATAGCGGGGCAGAAGTATACCAGATGTCCTGCTTGTTTTTCCAGGTAAGGTTTTTAGAAACAATTTTAATGGCTTTTTCTATTCTCGCAGGAGTGGGATCGAATATCGCTATTCTGAAATCTCCCTCACCTGTTGTCGTATCATTATTTTGTAATGCAGAAAGTAAAGCTTCATGCGTTGGCCTTGCTAGCAGCAATACATTGTCTTTTTTGGGCATATCATAGCCTTCAAGAACAATGTGAGCATTGATTCCTCCAAAGCCGAAGGCATTCACTGCTGCTACTTTAGGTAATCCTGTTTTCGACCAGTTTTTAGGTTCCTGTACAGGTTCGAAGCGGGTGTGCTTCATATCGGCAACAGGATTCTCACAATATAACGTCGGAGGTAAAGTATCGTGGTGTAATGCCAGACAGGTTTTGATGAGTCCGGCAATTCCGGCAGCAGGCATAGCATGACCAATATTGGACTTTACAGATCCGATCCCGGCTGCTGGAGCTGTGTCTTCTTTTCCAAAGAACTGTGCTAAGGTCTGAAGTTCTGTTTTATCACCCAGCGGAGTTCCTGTTCCGTGGGCTTCCAGATATCCTACTTTGTTTTTATCCAGATCAGCATTGATCCAGGCCTGTTCCAACGCTTTCAGCTGTCCTTTTACAGAAGGACTCATCACGCTGGTTCCGTTCCCGTCGCTGCTTACTCCCACACCTTTGATAACGGCATAGATTTTATCCTGATCGCGAATGGCATCTTCGAGTCGTTTTAAAACAACGAAACCGCAGCCTTCTCCAATCAGTAACCCGTCGGCGTCACTGCTGAAAGGTTTGATTTGTTGTTGACGGGACATTGCTCCCAACTGAGCAAAAATACTCCAGAAGGCAGCATTTTGTCCGGTATGGACGCCGCCGGCGATCATGATGTCGGATCTTCCTCTCTGGAGTTCCTGTACCGCATGATCCACAGCAATCAGGGCACTGGCACAGGCTGCATCAACGGTAAAGGCAGCTCCGCCCAAATCAAAACGGTTGGCAACAAGCGATGCAACAAGATTAGGAATTAATCCCATTGCCGTATCTGCTGCAAAACGTCCTTTACGTTCCTGAAAGGCATGCTTTACTTTTTCAATATCAGCGGAAGATACCTGAGGCAGTAATTCCTGTAATAACGAGGAAATCTGTTCTCCGGTTCTTACAATTTCTATAGCCCGGGTTGCTCCCGGTCCTGTATAATTTCCTTTACCAATTACAATTCCTGTTTTTTCAAGGGATGTTTTCTTCTGAAATACACCGGCATCTTCCAATGCCTTTTGAACTAAATCAAGGGTCAGTAAATGATCCGGCTCTGTTCCTTCAACGGCAAGCGGCAGGATTCCAAAGGCCGTAGGATCAAATTCATAATCAGGGATAAATCCACCGCGTTTACAATAAAAACGGTCTACAGGATTGGTGGTATCACTAAAGTGTACCGGATCTATCCTGTCAGCCGGAGCTAACTGGGTAGAATCAACTTTATTGACAATATTCTGCCAAAAAGTGTTGGCATCCTGCGCCCCCGGAAAGACACAGGATAAACCAATGACAGCAACATCTGTTTTTTTCATACTTAGTTTTACAGAGGATTACCAATTATTTCCCGACATGATCAGCACCTGGCTCTCAGTTCCGTATTTTATCTCGTTAAGGAATATTTCTTTTCCTTCATCCAATGGGATCAGAGAAATACCTCTGCGTTCATATTCGGTTTCTAATATTGAAGAAACCATTCCGGCGCCTTTCCAAGGTCCCCAGTTGATAGAGATTACCTTTCCTTTTAATTTTTTATTTAATGCTTTAGCATAGTCATCAAGTACACTGTTTGCAGCAGCATAATCTGTCTGTCCTTTGTTTCCGTATACTGAGGCAATACTTGAGAATAATACTACAAACTGGCAGTCTGTACGTAACTGTTCTGCCAATACACGTAGAGGTTTTACTTTAGTATCGAATACACGTCCGAAAGAGCTTGTTGTTTTTTGCTTGAATAATTTATCTTCTAATAGACCCGCTCCGTGAATAACGCCGTCTAGACGGTCATATTTTTCATAAATATTATTGATCAGAGCACCTAACCCGTCTTCATCACAAAGATCCAGAGATTTGTAGATGATGGTATTTCCAAGCTGTTCCATATCGCGGATGGTACGCAGGATCTGATTATTTTTGAAAATCCTTACGGTTTCTTTTTCTATCTGAGCAGGAGAAGTAAATGCCGCTGATTTGATAAGATGAGCTCTTATTTCCTCTTTGGTTTTCATTCCTTCCAGTTCTTTAAGATCAGAAGATTCTCTGGGATCAGCCGATCTTCCTACCAGAATATAAGTACAAGGATATGCCTGAGACATATGCTTCACAAGTTCGGCTGTGATTCCCTGTGCTCCTCCGAGTACCAGAACAACGGATTTTTGATCCAGCTGAATATGCGCTTCATCCAGACTTGTAGATAATGGAGAAGGAATGATATCTACTTTATGACGCTGATCATTTTTGTAGATAATTTCAGCAGGCTTATCGTTGGTTAATATTTCCTTTAATGTAATTTCAGCAATCTGATCCACTTCCTGAGGAGTACTCAGGCTGATCAGTCTGCAGGTAGTATGATCAAATTCTCTAGCAAGACTTTTAAATAATCCCGGATATCCCTGATGGTGGCGAAGTACACGGGCATCAGTAATTTCCTGAAGGTGTGCCGGAATATCTGAGATAAGATATACCCATCTCACTTTATCGAAATCCAGTTTTTTGATCATATCCACATGGTCGATAATGCTGTATTTCACTGTGGAAGAGAACATATCCAGCATAATCAGTCCGTCAAAACTGGACAGGTCTTTTTCTGTATCTGTTAATTCTACAATGGCCCCGTGTTTTTCCAGTTCGTTTTTAATGGCTGCTGTTTGCTTAGTGTTGTCCTGAGTGATGGCAAATCGTTTTCCCTGAAGAACTTCTGTATTTTGTATCAGAGAAGCATCTGTAGGAGTGATATCAAAACGAAGACGTGATAATATATTCTGAACCGGTTCAGGAGTTTCCACAACCTTTACTTCATTGCTGCTTTCATTAGATGAGCCACTCATTTCACTGATCCAGCCTGCCAAACCGCGAAGGGTTTTAATGGCGGCCAATTTTTCCATAAGATCATCAGCCTGTTCTAAGTTTTCACCAAAACCAATCTTAGCTTTAAGATCTCCGATAATTTCCATACGTTTGATAGAGTCGATACTCAGGTCAGCTTCAAGATCAAGATCTAAGCCTAACATTTCTTTCGGATATCCGGTTTTTTCACTCACGATATTCAGAATCGCATTTTGAAGATCTTCAAGAGATAATGCAGATGACGTTTTTGGTTTTGAACCAGCGGTTTCAGCTGTGGCCCCGTTTTTTTCAGAAGCAGCAGGTGTTCCGGCTCCGGAATATTCCGTAAGCCATGAAACTAATCCGCTTAACGTTTTGATTCCTGCCAGTTGTTCCATTACCGTATCTTCACTGGTATTACCGTTGGCCAGAGTTCCCAGTTCATTACGAAGTGTTCCGATAATTTCAACTCTCTTGATAGAGTCGATACTCAGGTCAGCTTCAAGATCCATTTCCATTCCCAGCATTTCCTGAGGATATCCGGTTTTATCACTTACAACCTGTAACAATAAGGCTTTAATATCTCTTGCAGGAGCTTGTTTTACCGGAGTAGTGGCTAGCGGTATTTCCTGATGGGCAGGCTGAACTGTCTGAGCCGGTATTGCAGCCATCTGATGTACAGGAGCAGTTGCCGGAGTTGTATAAACAGGAGCCGGGAATGCCTGAGGATTTTGTCCCATAAAGGAAAGCATCACATCTCGTTGCGCCTGAATCATTAATTTCATACTGTTTAAATATTCCTGCAACATACGTTCGGCAGTAGACTGACTCTCAGGAGCAGGTGTCTGTTGGTTGGTAAAATTATTCATTTGGATAGGATTTAAAATAGGTAATGCTCCGTTAGCCGGAAGGTTACCTGTTGTTGGATGAGCAGTTTGCCCGTTAACACGCCAGATCGCCGGATTTTTCTTATAAAGCTCAGGCTGATCAATATGGATAAGTTTGACACTGCGGCCCTCGAAAAGTTTGTCGATGGAGAAGTGTCGTCCTGTTCCTAAATATTGAGCAAGCATACAAAGAAGATGTGTAAACTTATTTCTGCTGTTGTCTTCAACATATAATGTAAGCTGATCTTTTTCTAAGCATGACTTCGTTAATCCGGTTAATACTTTTCCGGGGCCAACTTCAATGAAGATTCTTGCTCCGTCGTTATACATTGCCTGAATTTCTTCTACATATCGTACCGGCTGTACGAGATGATCAGTAAGTCTTTCTTTTATTTCGGATGCTTTTGCCGGATACACTTCTGCAGTGGTGTTAGACCATACCGGAATCTGCATTTCTTCAAAAGATACATCCTGTAATACAGTCTCATACAGTCCTTTTGATTTCGCCAGTAACGGACTGTGGAATGCACAGGCAACTTCCAGTTTTTTAGCGGAAATTCCTTCTTGTTTAAGTATTTCCAGTAATTGGTTGATAGATGCTGTACTTCCGGCAATCACACATTGAGTAGGTGCATTAAAATTAACCGGATAACATCCTTCTGCTTTAGCAAGAATCGGTTCCAGACGTTCCCGTGTTGCACTGGCTGCTAACATTGATCCCGGATCTCCGCCTTCTACTGAGTCCAGAATAGCATGAGCTCTTTGAATACTTAATTCAACCAGTTTTTCTTCTCCGAAAACCCCGGCAAAACATAAAGCTGGTAATTCACCATAGCTGTGTCCTGCTAGCATATCAGGAACAATTCCCAGTGATTGTAAGAATTTAGCTAATGCGAGATCAACAATTCCTAAAAGAGGTTGTGCTAAACGGGTATCTTTAATGGTTTCTTTTTGTTGTTTTAAAGCAGCTTCATCAAATGTTTTTGATGGGAAAACTACTTTTTCAAGTTCAGGATAATCATCCATAAGCTTACGCATCGCAGGGAAAACAACAAACAGATCTCGAGCCATGTTGATTCTCTGGCTGCCTTGTCCCGGGAATAAAAATGCTACTTTACCTTCTTTTTTATTAACGGTAAACGTATCTTTTGTTTCAATCCCTAGCAATACGAGGTCAATTTTCATAACCAGGTCTTCTGCTGTATCCGCTACAATGCTTAGCTGGATTGGCTTTTCCGAACTCATCGTTAAACTGTATGCGATATCTTTTAAAGCAATGTCATCATTGATTTCAAGTAATGCTTTGATTTGTGACAGCTGTCCCTTAGCTTCTTCATAGGTATCCCCGCGGAATACGAATAATTCAGAAGGCCATGACTGCATAGCGATAGCATCATTTTGTTTGGGATGATTAGCGATTACAGTGTGGAAATTAGTTCCTCCGAATCCAAAAGCACTGATTCCTGCATAACGGTTTTTCTCAGTCCATAATCCACTTTCTGCATGGAAAGCAAACGGACTTGTCTGGGCATTATAATAAGTATTAGGCTGCTGAAGATGAAGGGTAGGAGGTTTTATACCGTGATATACTGCAAGGGAAGCCTTGATTAAACCTGCCAGTCCTGCGGCACATTTGGTATGTCCGATCTGTGTTTTTACCGAACCTAAATGTGTCTGACCCGGTAAGGCCCCGGAACGGCTGAATAAATTGGTCAGTGCACTTAATTCAGTTTTATCCCCTACAACGGTTCCTGTACCGTGAGCTTCTACCAGCCCCACAGATGCAGGACTGATACCGGCCTGGGTATAAGCACGTTCTAATGCTCTTACCTGACCGATTTTTCGGGGAGCCGTAAGTCCGAGTGCTTTACCATCACTAGATCCGCCTACACCTTTAATAACCGAATAAATACGGTCGCCGTCACGTACAGCGTCTTCATATCGTTTTAAAACAAGAATGGCAATTCCTTCTCCAAGGGCAATACCGTCTGCATCACCATCAAATGTGGCGCATCTTCCTTTTCTGGACAGGGCATGTGTACTCGAGAACATCAGGTAATCGTTGATTCCGTTATGTAAATCTGCACCACCGGCAAGAACCATATCTGATTTGCCTAATACGAGTTCCTGACAAGCTAAGTCAATAGCAGCCAGAGAAGATGCACAGGCTGCATCTACTGTAAAGTTTCTTCCGCCAAGGTCCAGACGGTTCGTAATCCTACCTGCGATCACGTTGGCCAAAATACCCGGAAAAGAATCTTCAGTTGTATGTGGGAATGCTTCTTTTACTTCTTCATGAAGTTCTCCGAAAACCTGTTTATAATATCCTCTGAAACTATAGCTGTTGGCAAGATCGTTACCGCCTTCAGCACCAATAATTACAGAAATGTTTTCTCTGTTGATATGTTTTTCACCATATCCGGCATCTTCCATAGCACGTTTAGCTACCAATAATGTCAGTAATTGGGTAGGCTCAATGGCTGCCAGAGATTGCGGCGGAATTCCGAACGCAAGAGGGTCAAAATCTATTTTAGGGATAAAGCCTCCCCATTTTGAATGAGATACATCCGGTCCGTCCGAATCCGGATGGTAATAAAGATCTTTATTCCATCTTTCATCAGGTACTTCTGTAACACTGTCTTTTCCAAGAATGATATTTCTCCAGTATTCCTCCAGGTTTTTTGCTCCCGGGAAAATACATTCCATCCCTACGATGGCAATATCAAGTGGTTTTTCAGTAGATACAGGCTCTTCTGACAATGCGGCATTTTTAATGTATTCATAATTATCCGTAACATTCTGGTGAAGTGCTGCCAGTGAAATGACGCGGTTGTGCATGGTGGCTACCTGACCAATCATATACATCCCAAGATCAAGCTGGTCTTCTTTTGGAATGTTTACCAGTTTATCTCCCTGGCGTTCAATTCCTTTTGCAGCAATACGGAGACGGCCTACATTTAATTTTTCAAGCTGCTCCCATACCTGTTTTTTATCCGTGCCGGCTTCCAGCAATTTTGCTTTTTCCGTATTGAAATGATGGGCGAAAGCTGTATTTAAACAACGGGTTTCGTGGCCCGGAGCTGTTTCCAGTAATACTGTATCTTTTGCCTGCATAGCCTGCAGCTGGAATTCTTCCTGAATAGCTCCCGTAAGTACAGCTTCATGAGTATAAAGATAAGCAGTACCCATAAGTACCCCGATCTTTACTCCTCTTGCAGCCAGCGGTGCTGCCATAATAGAAACAAATGCCGTAGAAAATGCATTATGGATTCCGCCTGCAAAAAATATACTGATTTCTTCAGGATGTTCTTCTTTTAAAATGCGTTCAATTTGTTTTTCCCAAAGAACCATACTGGAAAGCGGGCCTACGTGCCCACCACATTCACGGCCTTCGAAGATGAAGTTTTTAGCTCCTTCTTTTAGGAAAATATCCAATAGAGCAGGAGAAGGAACGTGCAAGAAACTTTTTATGCCTGCTTTTTCGAATACTTTTGCCTGAGCGGGTCTTCCTCCGGCAATCAGAACGACAGGTGGTTTGGCTTCCAATATATAAGACGTTTGCTCATCTCTTAATTCCTGCGGTGCAAATCCTAAAATTCCTACACCCCACGTTTTTTCACCCGCCAGTTTTTTTGTTTCTGTTACTAAAGATTTTGCAGAATCTCCTTTAAGCAGGGAAAGAGCAACAAATGGCAGTGCTCCTGCTTCTGCTACGGCGTTGGCAAATAACGGGACATCACTCACACGGGTCATAGGCCCCTGTGCAATAGGGTAACGAAGATTAAGCTGTTGAGCCATTGCATTGTCTTTATCAATTACCTGTAAAGCTTTTGCCTGTTTTAAATGTCCGTACATGGCTTCTTTGAATCCGAAGACCATTTTTTTCAGTGTTTTGAAATCCTCATACAGGTCTACAGCTAATGAGATATCTTGTCCCATAGGGATATAGCTCCTGCTGAGGTCAAAATCGATGAAATATTTTCTAAGTTCTTCAGCGGTAATATTTTCAGATAATGCCGGTGAATTAGGTCTTACCAGTACGCGATGGTTAGCTATAATTTTTGTTTCCGTTCCGTTGAGTTTTGAACATGCCTCTTTGATATCCTGAGGAACTGAACTTTCCGGAAATAAAGCCAGTTGGCTGTCCAGTACAACACCTGTTGCTCCTAAAGCTTTTACAGCGGCAGCAGTATGAAGACCAACACCTCCCTGTATCCATACCGGTATGGATTTAATTTCTTTGATAACCCGCTGAAACAATATGAATGTTGATTCGTAGCCGACCAGACCTCCCGCTTCATTTCCTTTCAGAATAATTCCTTCTGCTCCGTTTTGTTCAGCTTGCAAAGCCTCTTCCAGGCTGCTTACCTGATAGATAACAGGCAGATCTGAAAATAAATTCATCGAAACCCCGGATGGAAGAATCGCAAATTTTACTTTTTCTGAGATTTGGAGGGATATGAGGGTATCATTAGGTACATAAATACCATAGGATGGTACCTCTGTCTGGTCTAGTTGATTCAGTGATTCTTGGGCAGTCATGAGTTCATATCCTAAGCTTAGAACAGGAAATGCGCCCGCCTGATGCAATTTAGGCATAAGGCTAACGTCCGGTTTTTCGAACGGCGTTAGTCCAATAATGGTTAAGTTTTTCATTGCGTTAATGATGTTAGCAGGAGATTCCATAACGAACCACTAAAAAACCGGCTGGTTTAAAGAGTAATTATTTTGTTATGGAGGGAATTTAAGTAGTTAGTTTTATTATATTTTTAATTATAGGAGTAATCTAATGACAATTCCTTAATATTGAGGAGGTTAATTGTCTCACCGCTACTAATCGACAGATTATTAGGTGTAAAATAGGATTTCGGCTTTTTTAGGGCTGTTAGCCCGATTGTGGTCAAGTTTTTCATTGCATTATGGTATTGAAATGATACAATAATATTTCATAACAAAACGCTAGAACCCATAGGTATAATGAGCGATTGTTTATTATGCGGGAATAAAAATAATAAATTTATATTATATCTTTAATCATAAATGAAATTTAGTAATAATTTTTTAACAAAAAAATACTAATTGTTCAAATGCTATTAAAGTACATAATTTATTTACTTATTCTTAGAAACAAGCCGGTACAATTATAATTAAATATAAATATAATAATTTATATTTACAGTAATATCAGACAAAGATAGGAATAAAAAATAAAATATTTCAATAATAAGAGATTTGTTTTTTTATATTACGAAAAGATAATATGCTTGTAATGGTAAATTTTTCACAAGATCGGGAGACTTGCTTTTTGGGTTGACCTTGAGAAGGAGAGGATTAGGTGATGCGGTCAGGTTTTTAAAAACCAGTCGTTATAATAATAAAAAAATACCTCCGATAAAAACCGGAGGTATCTATTTAAAATTCTGTAACTTTTGTTTAAAATATACTTAAGTTGTATTGTTTTACCAGGTCTAAAATCATGTGATAACCGGCTAATGAATTTCCATGCTGGTCTAAGGCGGGGCTGAAAACTCCGATTCCCATTTTCCCGGGAACACTTACGGTAATTCCGCCACCAACACCGGATTTACTCGGTAACCCGACAGTTCTTGAATATTCTCCGCTGAATTCATACATTCCTGCTGTTAACATTTGCGATTCTATCAGGCGGGCAATTTCTGTGTTTTTATAAGCTGCATCTCCATCGAAACGTACACATTGATTGGCGAAGAAGTAGCCTATTTTGGCTAGGTCCTCAGCGGTCAGTTCGATGGAGCATTGTTTGAAATAATTATCCAGCTGATCTTCATTGCCGGAGATCAGTCCGCTGTTTTTCATAATGTAAAACATTCCGCGGTTACGGTGTCCTGTAGATTTTTCAGATTCGAAGACCGATTTGTTGTAGTCGATGGATGGGTTTTTAGTAATATATCTTACCATATCGAGGATTTTAAGAAATGGTTTTTCGCCATCCCCTGAAATCAGAGAAGTGGTAAGGATAGCTCCGGCATTCATCATCGGATTGAGGGGCTTACCTGTTGTTTCCAGATTTGAAAAATGATTAAAAGGTTTATCAGATCCAAAATATCCCATTTTATCAAAAACATTGGCTTCACCTCTTTCGTTGACAGCAACCATTAATGCAATGATCTTGGAGATACTCTGCATGGTGAATTTTTTGTTTATATCACCGGAGTTAAAGATTTTTCCGTTCTTGTCCACTACAGAAAAAGCAATGGCTTTGGCATCCATTTTTCCCAATTCAGGAATATAATCGGCCACTTTACCCTGGCTGTAATACGTTTTATTTTTTTCTAAAATACCGGTTAAAGTTTTTTCCGAAATTGTGGATATATCTGCTGTTTTCTGAGCGTAAACGAATGTGTTTAAGCTCAGAAAAGAGGCGATGAAAATTCCTTTTGCAGAAAATAAAAAGCTGTTTTTTTTCATAGAGAAGATCTTCGAATAAAATGTTTATAATAAGTACCGAAAAAACAAAGATAAAATATTTCATCTTCCTTGGCAATTCTTATTCCAAAACCCTTTTTAAGCGGACTGAATTTTAAAATATACCGATAAGGGTCTCATCGTGAGGTGTTTTTTTGGTATCTATACAGAGTTTTTTGTATGTTTGCATTGTTATAATCTGAATATTCAATAAAACGGGAACTTGCATTCGGTCTGTTGAATTTTACTGCCTGTACTTTCAAATTATATTTTCATTAGTCTAAACATTGATATTGCTCGCTTATTTCAGTTGCAGCAGGAGGTGAAAATTAATATAATTAAAAAACAAAACCACTTTATTAAATTTCTTTCTGTCGCTGATTCGTGATTGAATGAAAAGGCTTGATGTAAACTGGAGATTAGGTTTCTGATCTGAGAGATAGAATTTTGAATCGTTGATTTTGTTATTAATAAATAGTAAATCAAAAACAAAAAATATTATGAAACAGGAAGCTGTCTTTATATCTGATGATAGTCAAAAGCAGGTAATAAGACAATATGATCATTCGTTGGCTGATTTTAACGGAAATATTCAGCAGAGGATTATTAATACAAATTTTGGAGAGACTCATGTTTTAGGCTATGGAGATCCGGCTAAGCCGAAGCTTGTCTTACTTCATGGTGCCAATTCGAATGCAACATCATGGCTGAAAGATTTTCCGGTGTACTCTAAAAATTATATGATCTATGCGGTTGATTGTATGGGTGAGCCCGGGAAAAGTGATGCTAACAGGTTGCCTTATGACGGTGAGGATTATGCTGATTGGCTGAATGAAGTTTTTCAGGAACTGAAAGTTGAAACTGCTGATATCGTAGGATTATCTCAGGGAGGGTGGATTGCTGTAAAATTTGCTGTTAAATATTCCGGTAAGGCGGGAAAGCTTATTCTTCTTTCTCCTGCGGGAATTGTACCTACAAGCGGGAGTTTTATTTTTAAGGCTGTATTGTATTCTCTTTTGGGAAAATATGGAAAAAATAAAATCAATCAGCTGATTATTGGAAATCAAAAACCGGATCAGTCAGTCTTGGATTTTATGTCCTTGATGCAGCAGTCTGTGAATTCAAGAATGGATAAGGAGTATATTTTTTCTGATGATGAGTTGAAGAAAATTACAAATCCAACTCTTTTTATAGGTGGGAAGTATGATGTTATCAGAGATTCTGAAAAAATAGAAACAAGATTACGGCATTTACTTCCGGATGTTGAGTCTTTTATTGATTCTGAAAAAGGGCATGTTTTGATAGGTCTTGCGGATAAGATAACGGCCTTTTTATCCGGATCTGAATAAGAAAAATCTGTAAGCTTTATCCTGCCATTTTCTGTGAGATATGAACAGAAGCAGAATGGCAGGTTTAAAATACCTCTCCAATATTTACGAAGAAGCCATGGGAGTTGTCTTTTCCAAAACCGTAGTCAACACAAAGATTGGTATTGCTGTGTTTGTTGAGTTTAATTCGTACACCTAGTCCGTATCCGAGAAGTAGTTTTTTGTATTCATCGGAAAGATCGGCGGAGAAAGACTGTACGTTGGCAAAAACAACACCTCCTAACAAGCCGTTTCTGGTGATAGCAAAACGGTATTCGTTTTCATAATAATACATGTTTCGTCCACGAAATCTACTCTGAATATATCCTCGTCCTATGTTGTTCTGGTCGTCCCAGCCGGTACTTGGTAACATTAGGTATGGGGGTGCGTTTTTACTGGTATTCAGCCAGGCAAATCCCCAAAATGCAAGTACATTCTCTGAAGATGCAGGAAACCGGATGTATTTTCTGGCATCAATCTGTAAAGATGACCAGTTGGTCTGGCTTCCCATAAAGGTAAAATTAGGGCGATAGGTGAGGCTTATGTATTCTCCGTTTTGAGGATTGATCTGATTGATTCTGTTGTCGAAAAGAGCTTTAACTGCAATACCGGAGGCTCTTTCAGATGATTGTAAATCACGGGTGAGAAGATGGCTGATCCTTTTTCCTAAAGAATCTGTAACTTTAATATTCCAGAATTGATCATAAAAAATACCACCTCCTGCATAAAAGTTTTTTAAAATTTTGAACATTACCGACTGATGGAGCTTGACATATTCAAAGTTGACCGTATAAGCGGTATTGGAATTGGCTTCAATTGATATTCTTTTTCCTCCCAATCCGTAAATTTCAGAAGGATAACTGAGGTACTTAAAATCACTGATGATGTTTATTTTATTTCCTTTTGTCCAGATATTGGAATATAAAGGGAATATAATCTGCTTATACTGGGAGTAGGTAAAGCTTGTGCTGATGTTGGAAATTTTCTGATCTTTGGCTCCCTGCTGATAGAAGCCGATATTTCCGCTTACCACACCGGCAAAGCCCGTTTGTAAAGTATATCCGGCAGCCGGAATAAATGACCAGTTGAATTTTTTTCCTGCTCTTACAGTGTCTGCATTGTTTTTTTTATGCAGTATTCTGTGAAGAACATCTACAATGTCTTTTTGTGGTACTTCAGTTGTATGTATGGTATCACTTAATTGTTGTGGCGGGTTTATCTGAGCCTTACAAAAAAGAGAAAAAGTAATAATAAAAAAACAAATGAAGATTCTTTTCATTGTTATGAATTTACCCGACAATATTACATATAAATTCTTATGTTTTTAATAAATAGTTTGATCCTTATTGTGTTATGATGAAAGATTTTTCTTATTGCCTGTTTTCCAGTGTTTTATAATATTTACTATTTAAAAAAATGCTACTGACAAACTGTTGTCACTAATTCTTTTTAAATTTACTTAACCTCCCGGAATAAAGGAATATTAAACATCTGAAAATAATCTGATATGAAAACAATAATTGAAAGACAGCGTATTTATCTGAATGCAAAAGAAGAGTGGCAAGAGTGGCTGGAGCGGAATCATCAGTCTGAGCAATCAGTCTGGCTTGTTTGTAATACCATGAAATCGGGCTTGCCTTCAGTAAGCTGGAGTGAACTGGTTGACATAGCACTTTGTTTCGGTTGGATTGACAGTACAAGAAGAACCGTTGATAAGAATTCTTTCATGCAATTGTTTAGTAAACGGAAATCTAACAGCACCTGGTCAAGAATTAATAAAGAGAAAGTTCAAAGACTGATCAGGAATGGTCTTATGATGCCCGCTGGGTATAATGTGATCAGAATAGCAAAACAAAATGGTTCATGGACGATTCTTGATCAAGTTGAAAAGCTGATCATTCCGGAAGATATGAATGAAGAATTTAAAAATCATAGCGGCTCAAGAGATTACTTTTTAAGCCTGAGTGTTTCATTAAAAAAGATGATGTTACAATGGATTACTATGGCTAAGCGTCCTGAAACCCGAAAAAGACGTATTGAGGAAATTGTGATCAATGCCGGAAAAAGAATGAAACCTGAAAGATTTGTATAAAATGAAAATGGCTTGGCGTCACCGTATTGCAATTTTTTAGGATGTTGAAAAAACCGTCTTCTGCTGATAAGTTGAGACGGTTTTTATATTATTTAAGGTATAAGAAGATAAACGGGTTTATCTTCTTCCTCGGCCGCCTCCGCTTCTCATTCCTCCCATTCTCATTTCTCTTCCTCTTTCATCGAATCCCTGTCCGCCGGGGAAATTCATACTATGGATAGCAGGTCCGGAATTATTATGGAATTGATTCGTATTGTTTCCCATATTTCTTTCATGATCCATCTGTTCTTTACTCGCAGAAATCCGATTATCCCGCATTCCGTCCATTTCATCTTTATTGGGATGATAATTAACTCCTTTATCCCCGTTAAAACTCATTCGGTTGGTATTGACGATGTTGACTTTATTGATATAGGTATTGTGAACATTTTTATCTACCCGCCAGACTGAAGTGTTATACATGAAATGTCCTCTGTCCCATCTGCCACCATAAAAACCGTTTCCGAAATATCCGAATCCGTAATTTATTCCTCCGTAATAGCCTACTCTTGAACCCCAGTATCCGGGATGCCATCCGTAAAAGCCATCATAGAACGCCCAATATCCCGGTGTCCATAATAAATCGATGGCCGGGGGGAGTACCCAGACTCCGGCTACCCAGTAATACCCACCCGTGGCCCATGCCCAATAGCCTGGAGTCCACAAATAGCCGTCGCCGGGACATGGAGGTTGTACATAATCCGGTAACGGAGGCGGAGCTAGTTCTGTTCTTACACTTATGGAAGCCCGGTCATCTATATAACCGGTATTCTGTCCAAAAACTGAAGCCGTTGCAAATAAAGTTATTATTGCAATGACCAGTAGTTTTTTCAGCTTAAAATAAAAATTTTCATGAAGAAGATCATTATTTTTAAATTCATTAATTTCTTTCATCAGGAATAGTTTCTCATGAAAGGAAGATTCTTTGTTTTTCATAAAAAAAGATTTAAAAATTGATGAATAAAAATATACCTCCGGGAGGTTATAAATAAAATGCGATTTAAAAGCTAAAAAGTATGATTTTACGCTATTAATGATTTAATGTATCTTTAATAAACTAAAAACTTGAAGAGTCAGTTTTCTCTTTTATTAATAACATTCTTTCTCTATAATCTGTTATATCAACGGATATAACAAAAAAATATAGGTCAATCATATTGATTAAAACTCAGTGAAAATGACAATATAAAGTATTGACAGTACAGTTGTTATGGTATGCAATATAGTGAAAAAAACATAAAGGAACAATAGGTGTAACGTTAATTGTAACACAAAGAATGGAGTCGTGAAGTAAGAAGAAAAAAGTTGATGATTTCGGGAAACGTATCATTTTTCAGAGAATGGATTCACTTTAGCCAGATATCTCCTTTTTCAATGGGATTATCATGACTTTTCAGCCAATTCCATATCTCCTGATTGATCGCTTCAGCGGCTTCGTTGTCAGTTCGCGGAAGACCACCGTTGTAACTGATGCTTATTCCCATTTTTTCTTTATTGAAGCCGGCCATCGACTGTCTGAACGAGGCCGCCGGATCTTTTGCTGTATTTTCCTTTAATTTCATCAGTTCCTTTGTATTAACTGCAATGGCTTTGGGAAGAATCAAATTTGATGATGGTGCAGACTTTTGTAAACCTCTCAGGGTATAAGTATAATCTCCATCAACAGATGAAATTTCAAGGATCAGGCCCGGAAGCCCCCTGAACTTGTAAGGGCCGTCAGTTAATGGGATTTCAGAAGAATACCAGGCAATCCATTTTCTGCCGGCAAATTCAATACTGGCATTTTTACATTCGTATTTTAATATTTTTTTTGTACCCGGAAGTAAGGTCCATGTAGTGTTAAACTGATACGGAACCTTATATAAATTTCTCATCACGGACTCGATACTGAGGTATGAATTTTCTGCCGGGTTTTTAATTATTTTTCCGTAAAAAGAGTATGGAATTAATTTTTGTTCCAGATTGCTGATAAAGGAGGAGCTTGGATTGGGCTCAGAATTGATCGCTCTGTAAATTGAATCATTTACAGTTTTACCCCGGCTCTGAAAGATGGATTTCTGACTTTTTGCATCAATAGTGAGCAGCATATCCTCTTTTCTGACCGTGGTATCATTTGACGCGGATCTGTACTTTAACTCATAAAAAACATGGATGTTCTGCGCATGATAAAAATGAGCATATGCGATGAAAAGAACTGTGTATATGATTTTAAAAATTATTTTTCCCATTCAAATTTTATTTCGAGACCGTTTCTCGGCTGTTCAACAATTTTATTATTGGGGTTTTGCTGTAAAGCTTTTTCTAAAGCAGGGGACAGGGCATATCGCAGCTTAGGATAATCTTTGTAAGGTAAAGGGTCTCCTTTGTAGTCATTAAAAGGGTTTTTAATGGGCTGAGTATAGTGTTCAGAGCTTTTTAGCTGCCAAATGAAATCTTTGCTTTCATCATAGATTTCGACAGCTAATCCGGGAAGATTGTCAAATTTCCACGGACCTGTTTTTACAAGGCTTTCAGGGGTGTACCACACCGTGTAATTTCGACCTCTAAAGAAAGTGACTGCCTTATGAAGGGTAGTACCGTTAAGGGTTTTGGTTTCATTTAATAATTGCCATTTCATAGCGGGGGAATCTTCTAAAATGTAATTTTTCCCCTGAATGTTGTCCTGAATAATTACCCGATTTTCTGAATTTGAATAGAGTATGTATTGAAAGCTTTTATCGGAAATAATAATAAAAGAACCGGTTTCAAACTCTGTCGTGTTCTTGGTTTTATCTTTGATCCCAAAATCGGCAGTATAAAGTTTGGTTCTGTTTTTTGCATCATAAAATAAAACTCCCGGAAACTCAAAAGAGGTTCCTGCGGAATTATTTTTAACTGTAAAAACATAGTTTTCTTTGAATTTTTGTGCAGAGGTAGTACAAAAAAAGAAAATGACAATCAATGGAATTATTCTTATAATCATATATTTTCAGTGACAGGTTATTAATAATCCCGGGATAGCAATTCCCGGGATTATGCTTTAATTTTAATTAGTTCAGACCTGAAGATGCTTCAGAAAGCATATCCTGTGCTTTTTGGTTACATGCTGACTCAGATTCTACATAAGAATAGGAATAGCTAACCAGGGTCTGGGAGCCATCACCATTGATACGGTAGACTTTTATCTCGCACCATCCTCCATAATACTTCACTTCACTTGTCATTTTGGCTGTGGATATTGCCGTTGTAGCTGATGCAGTCATGTTTGCGCTCATTAGTCCTGTAAATCCAAGAGCTAAAGCAAAAAATAGTTTTTTCATAACAAAATTATGCGTTTCCTAATTAAGTGGTAATAAGCCAGGTGGAAACTTTTTCCCGGCTCCCTTAATAAATAAACTTGATTTGATTGTATTTAAGCCCTTTGGCCGTACTGCGCACTACGTCTTGGGGGGTAAATCGTGTTTGAAAAAATAAAAAAGATGGAAGCTGCTGAAATTAAAAATTGAAATACAGGTGTTTTTTCGGTTCTTTTATTTTTTCATGGGTTTGCTTCTGTACCCGATGACCTCTATAACCCTTTTGTACGGATAAAAAGTACCATAAAGAATGACTTTTTTTGAAAAATATCCGCGTTCTTTGGAAAGGTCAATACTGAGTTTGAGAGTATCTTTTTGTCCTGGTAAGAGCGTCTTTTTATAGTCATGTACTCCTGTGCAGTCACATGTCGTTTTAAGAAACAGGTCATTGATCGTCTTAGTTCCGGAATTGTAAACAGGAACGTCAATTTTTACAACAGAAGATCTGATCGTATCTACATCATAAAAGCTGTTGAGTTGAATTTTACCCAGCTGTGATTTGTCGTACTTTTCGTATTTTTTCATTTCCTGATCTTCACTGAGGTGGATAACAGGTTTAGGGGTTTTATTGCATGATAATACCGTTGCAATCGTTATAAATAATAATAAATAAATCCTCATTTTACTTTTAAATAAATATCCACTTTTCTGAATTGTTCCTGAAGGAAGGCGTTTTCATTCATAAAAAGACTCCAGCTATTTGATTGACGTATATAGGTGGAAGGATTGTTTACCGTTCCTGTAAAGACATAGATACCTTCATTGTCTTTTCGCGGTCCGTACTCAAATCCTATAAAAATTCCATCTTTTCTGAATAGATTATTGATTTCGTTAAAACTGATCTTATTAGCTTCTTCTTTAGGATCCAGATTGATTTTTTTTGAATAGATCTCTTCAGACGGCAAATGATCCTTTTGAGAATAAACTTTGATGATAATCGTGTTTTTTTCGGCAGATAGATTGGCTATTCTAAAAGAGATTTCTTTAATCTTATGATCTTCACCTTCAGGGTTAGGGATAAAGGTAACCAGCTCTTCTTTTTCTTTAAGAAGCCATTTAACCTTGAGCTTTTTTTCAGTCTTGGTCGTTTTATTTTTTGTGATAACAATTTCCGGGATTTCTGTTGAAGACTGAGAATACAGATAAGTATTCATTGTAATCATCAGAAGGCAAATTACCTGTTTCATCGAATTATTAGTTTTAAATTGAGGGACCTTTTTTTGATCCCTCAATGTAAAATTATCACATTTTATTTAGTTACATTGTACATCGTAACTATTTTCCATCCATAAAACATAATGGGTTCTTGTACAGCACGTCAGATATTCGTTTCCGGAGCAGTTCCAGTCTGACCAACCCCAGAATTTTCTACCCGTTGAATCTGATGATCCTGCTTCTGATGACGCCTCAAAGGACATCACTGACGCTAATGACAAAATACCGAATGCTGCGATAAATAATTTTTTTTTCATGGTTAAAAGTTTTTAGTTTTAAAAAATAATATTAATTACACTATTTATAATTCGCTTCCATGTGATATCAGGCATCTTCACGAATTGTAATTCATCATGTTTTTAAATTCTTTTAATGAGAGTCATTCCATGTTGGTTTTCATCTGTTTAAAAGGACCGACTGATGTTCTGTCTGAGACAAATATGTTGGAAATTACGGAAATAATAAAATGATTAATTTATAGATTTAAGAATTTATAGTCTAAATTTAAGAATACAGGAATGCAAATACATACAGTCATTCAACTTATTTAAACCTTTAAGCGGATTATTTTTTTAAATAATTGCTAACGGTGGTTCCTGTTCTTTTTTTGAATGCCATGGCAAATGCCTGTTCATTATTGTAGCCCAATTCTTCTGCAATAAAAGGTATTTTATAAGACCTGAATTTTTGATCTTCTGCCAGTCTGCCGATCGCATAATCTATACGTAAATCATTCAGGTATGTCGCAAAATTTTTTGCTTTATAAATATTGATGACTTCCGACAGGTACCGGGAATTGGTTTTTATTTGCTTGGCCAGACTGTCCAATGTGATCCCTTTCTTAAGAAAAAGCTCTTTAGCTTCAAAAGAATGAAGTTCTTTCAGAATATCATTCGCGACTTCTTCTGAAGTAACTCTGTTTATTTTATTTTGTCCGTCGGCGGATTGTACCGGATTGGTAAGTCGATCCTGAAAATCCTCTTTTTTATTGTTTTCGGTTTCAGCTTTTTTATAAATGGAATGGAGGTGATCCTGGGTAATTTTCGGGTGTTTTTTTTCGGATCTTTTTGATTTAAAATACAGCCGGATTATTAGTAGAAGCGCAATTGCCAAAGCTCCTTTATAGAATTGCTTTTCCAGATGATGATCCACATGGTATTGCCCATACAGTAATCCGGAGAAAACAAATACAAGAAAACAAAATTTTAATTTCATCAGTTTAAATGCTTAGATGGTAAAAATGAACACTCCAAAAAATCATCTTAATGATTTGATTTTTATCTGTGAACCATAAACTTATTTAATTTAAACTAGGTAATCTTCTAAAGCTGATATAAATTTATAAATCTATATCAATAGATGTCGGATAAGACGGAATAAATATGTTAATGAAACTTATACTATGATTTTTAAATAGGAAAGATATTGCCGGTTTTTACAATCTAAATGGTATTTTTGTAGCTGTTTTATCACGCTAACAAATAATTTTTATTCACACCTATGGGCAACAGATTTTCTGACAGCAGTCAAATCAAAATTGTTTCTTCCTTTGCCGAGCTTATCCGTCTTGATTTTCATGGGGATGTGAATGCTGTTTGCTGGGAGAGGAATTTAGATGGTGATTTTAAAGAAATTGTGTCTCAGCTTCACCTAAAAGATAATATTACAGAAGTTTCCGCAGGAGATCTTTTATCCCTTCAGTTATCGGAAAAAGGGAATGCTGCAAGAGAAATTATACTCAGTGATCTGAAATTATTAACAGAATCCGGAGCGTCTCCCTCCCTTAATCTGCTTAAAAAATATGAACGCGACGAAGAGCTTGATTTTATTTCAACAGATGTTTATTCTTATCATGTAGACCGTTCGCCTATTGCTACAAGTACTTTTTTGTGTACTTATTACGGAGCTGCTAGTGATATCCTGCCCAATAATCAGGCGTTACAAAAAATTCTCATTCCTGAGATCAGAGAAAAGCTCAAAGAATTGCACAGCGGAACGGAAGAGGAATTTGAAGAATTTTTAAAGGAATATTATTTTGATCTCCATTATCAGCCGAAAACGGATGCTCAACCTGTAAATTTAGGATTAGGTCATCTTTGGAGGTTGTCTGTGGATCATCCCGGACAAGAGGTTTTACCCTGTATTCATCGGGCTCCTGTAGAAAATAAAGGAGAATGCAGATTGCTTCTGATTTGTTAAATCGTTTTCTTAATAACATCAATAGGGTATACTCTCATACCGTTTAAAGATATGTTAATTATTACACCCACAGACTTTTCCTTTTTATGGTCTTCAAAACTTGAAAACTACCCCTGTTGGTAAGTGTGGTTTATAATAATTATTTCTTTTTGAAAAATAAATATTCAGCCTTCTGCAATCTGTCAATCAGTCTGTTTATTTATTTTAAGAAAATCTTAACATACGAATTGTTTTTTAGGCATAGAGATTGTTTATTTATATACTAAATACCTAAATATTTTATTATGAATAATTCAGATTACAACAAAGCAGAAAAAGCAGTGAATGAGACGGAGAAAACGTTAAAAAATGCGGCTAATGATGCGAAATGGAAGGTTAGTGATTTAGCCGATAAAGCGAAAGACTATATCAATGAAAAAAGAAATAACGATCAGGAAGCAACCCAGGAAGACTGGCTGGAAAGAGTAAAGTCCAACATATCTGATGCTTGGGAAGATATAAAGGACAAAGCAGATGATGCTTGGGAAAAAACAAAAGATGCTGCTGAAGATGTAAAAGCAGAATGGAAAAAAAAGACTAATTAATTAGTGAGATATAAATGGCTGGAAATCAAAAGTTCCAGCCATTGTTTTTAGCTAAACATTCTTAAAATAAGTATACGTTATTAAATTTAAATAAGGTATATTTATATACTATTTTATTGAATGTGTTCAGATATAGGTTAACCTAATTCTATAAAGGACATAATAGGATCACTTTATTCTTCATTATCTTTTCCTTTATTGATCTCTTCTACAAGTTTTGAATTAAAAGCAGGAAGATCTTTAGGAGTTCTGCTGGTTACAAGTCCGGCATCGACTACAACTTCAGCATCTTTCCAGTGGGCACCTGCATTTTTTAGATCCTGACTGATGGAGTTAACAGAGGTTAAATCTCTGCCTTCAACCAGCCCGGCGTTTATTAATACTTGAGGACCATGGCAGATAGCACCCACAGGTTTATGTTGAGCAAAAAAATCTTTGACAAAGGATATTGCTTTTTCATTGGTTCTTAGCTGATCGGGATTAATAACACCTCCCGGCAGTACTAGCGCATCATAATCTGATGCCCGTGCATTGTCTAAAGTCTGATCTACCGGATATTCTTTTCCCCAGTCTTTTTCTGCCCACGCTCTAATACTTCCGTTTTCAGGACTTACTATATGGGCGGTCCATCCCTGGCGCTCCAGGTACTCTTTGGGTGAACTCAATTCGCTTTCTTCAAAGCCGTGGGTAGCCAGTATGGCGATTTTTTTTGACATAATTATATTTTTGTGTTGATAAAATTAATTGTATGGCTGAATCTTCATGCATTGATAAAGCTGCCGATCATTACAAAAAAAATTCCGCTTCATCTGGGAAGCGGAGTTTTCTTTACTTCTTTATTTCTTCAAGATTTTGAAATTTATCATGAGAAGTTTTCAGCTGGTGAAGCTGCTGAAGTACGACCTGTGAACTTTGCGGGCAAAGGTCGCCGCTTTCTAATGCCTTTTCATAAGCATCAATAGCCGCCTTTTCTCCATAGACTACATTTCCTAATGTTGCATTGGCGCTGTCTCCTGCAAAAGAATTTTTAATATCAATCCAGGCTCTGTGGATGGCTCCAGCAGTAGATCCGGATTGTTCCGGTGTGCCTCCTCTCTCGGTAATCAGATGAGTCAGTTCGTTTTTCATAGTGTGTGACTGTGATACCATGGTATCATAATCAGCTCTTAATTGAGGATATTGATCCCATACCTTGTCTTCAACTTTAGAAAACCCCTGAATTCTGTCGTTTGTAATGTTCAGTAAATCATTTAATACTGAAACTGTTTTTTCGTTGTTCATACTTTTATATTTTTAAAATGGTAGTATTTACTTTACAAGTGTTATGCCTTAAACAGGCTATTTGATAAGATGTGGTATTTAAAAAAGTCTTAAAATTCTAAAGAGATAATTATAAGTTTCTTTCAACTCCTTATAGAATAACAACTTCAGGCAAGTGTCCCGAGTTCTGGAACTGAAATGCCCCTGTATAGAATGATCTGTTTTAAAAACAGAACCTTAATTTGTAAATGTGAATTATCTAAAAATGGTCTGTAATATTTTTATTCACATAAAATTTGTTGATTATCAGTGGTTTATTGTTAGTTGTTTTTGGGGGGAATTTCTCCTTTCATCAAAAAGGCAGCATTCTTGTATAGTACAATGAACACTAAAAAATTATTATTATGAGAAGTATTCTTTGGCTGATTGCCGTTATTTGTATTATTACATGGATTTTAGGAATGTTGGGGATTATTCCCGGGATGGATACCGGAAGCCTTATTCATGTATTGCTTGTTATCGCCATTATTGTCGTATTAATCAATATTATTTCCGGCAGAAAACCCTTAAACTGATCGGTTCAAAGTAGGTTTGATATAAGTTAACTTTGGTTTCCCTGCTAAAGAGGAAGCTAAAGTTTTAATAAACACACCAAAAAACTATGACTATTGCACCAGCACTATTTAATGATCTGATAAAAGATACTAGTGAAATAAAACGAATTACAGTTAAATATTCGAGGAAAGAAGAATATCAGGGGTTCTTAAAATTTTTCCAGCCTGAGCCTCTTGAAGCGGTATTGTCTCTACGGAAAGGAATCAGTATGGAGCATCGATTACATTATATTGATTTTGAAAAGGCGAAAGAAATAGTTTTCTATTTTTCTGATAAAAGAATATCTGCTCATACTGAAATACTAATTGATGATTCTCAGAATTAGAAGTTCTGATTCTTACGTAATTATTTCAACCGTATAAAAATCTTGACTTTATCCAATAATTTGAACAGATAATTTCAATTATAATTCTCAATCTCAGAAAAGAAAATAGATGAGCCCAATTGCAGCTGCGGTCATTAAGATAAGGGTGATACCACCTAAAATATTTGACAGTTTCGAATTGGTGTACTCTTTCATTATCTTTTTATTGTTACCGATATGCATGATGACTGCTATCATTACAGGAGCTGTCAGTCCATAAACTATTGCGGTATACAAGAGTGCCTTGATAGGGCTTACATCAAAAAAATCAAGGGATAGGCCCACCAGTAATGAGATGATTATAGATCCGTAAAGAGGCTTTGCCTGAGAAAATTTCTTGTCCAGCCCGGCTTTCCATCCAAAGGTTTCTGCCAGCATATAAGACTGGGAACCGGCCAAGACAGGGATGGCCAGGAGGCCGGTTCCCAATACACCGGTAGCAAAAATAAAATAAGTGAGTTTTCCGGCAAGGGGTTCAAGTGCCTGGGCGGCTTGGTCAACGGTATTGATCTGATGTATTCCACCATTAAATAGTACTGTTCCTGTCGTCAGAATCATAAAAAACATGACCAGATTAGAAAGCAGCATTCCCAGGTTTACGTCTGTTTTCATTTCGCTCAGAATCTTTTTATCTACAACCAATACTCCTTTATGGGCTTGATCTTCGGCTTCCATAGTGGTCTGCCAGAAAAAAAGATAGGGTGAAATCGTTGTTCCGAGAATGGCTACTATAATGGAAAGAAAGTCTTTATCAAATTTTAAAGTAGGGATAAAAGTATTTTTTGCAACCAAAAGCCAGTCCTGTCCAACCATAAAAGGAACAATGATATAAAGCAGAAGACTGAGACACAGCCATTTTAAGATCATAGCTATTTTTTGATAGGGGTATCTGATAATGATAAAAAGGAGTAATGCTGTGATGATAACACAAAAAACAGATACAGGCAACGCGGGATATATCATATGGGCGACCGCTCCCATGCCCTGAATATCAGCACCAATATTTAAGGTGATTGCAGGAAAACTAAAGAGAAGCATGCCATACAGTAGTGGTTTTGAATAATGCTGTTTAAGTGTTACGGTTAGCCCCTGTGAAGTTATCAGCCCAATTCTTGCACACATTCCCTGTATAGCGGCCATAAGTGGAAAAGTTAATACGGCGGTCCAAAGTGTGGAAAGCCCAAACTGAGCTCCTGCCTGCGAATAGGTGGCGATACCTGACGGATCATCATCACTTGCTCCGGTAATCAGACCGGGGCCCAGTTTTTTAAAAAAACTAATGATCTTTAGATGATCTTTCTTCTTTTTTAACATGGAAGTCTAATGCTAATTGTTAATTATATTAAAGTTAATGAAAATTTAGATCTTTTATTCTGTCATTTTCGGTTTTTAAAATTATATAGTATAAAACGACAACCCGGATTCAAACGTTTGTATATGTAATAATTAATGAGTTTGATTTACAAAAAAACCACATTTTTCTGTAACAGGATATAAATTTGTAAATTTAGCTGTAACAATTAATATGTTATGAAGGAGCCTATTTATGTGACTTTTGCCAGTAAGATCGAAGAAATGATTACATCAGGTATTTATAAGCCGGGTGATAAACTGCCTTCGCTCCGAAGCCTGCATAAGAAAAAAGGACTGAGCGTTGGAACCATCTTACAGTCATTCAATTATTTGATAGATAAAGGACTATTGGTTTCCCATGAAAAATCGGGATATTTTGTAAATAATAAAGTTGAGAAAAAGTTATTACCTCCGGCAACAATGCCATTACATGTTTCTTCAAGAAGCATCCATATAGATAAATTGTTGCGGCAATTGCCGCTTGAAGGTTCAGGTAAGAATTTTGTATCCTTTACAAATGCCGTTCCCGATAACAGATTACTTCCTTACAATACACTTAAGCGTGCAATTCAGGAGACTTCAAGAGATGTAACGGGAAGTTATCTCGGCTTGGAAAATCGAAATGGGAATACGATATTACGGGAAGAAATTGCAAAAAGGTCGTGGCATTGGACAGGAAATACGCATGCAGGTGAAGTCATCATTACAAATGGAGCATTAGAATCCATACTGTGCTGTTTGAGAGCCGTTACCAATCCCGGTGATACAGTGCTTGTACAGGATCCCTGTTTCTTTGGAATCATGCAGGTAATAGAATGTCTGCATCTCAATATTGCAACCATTCCATCAGATCCGCTTACCGGGATCCGTGTTGAAGACATAAAGAAAGTCTGCGAAGAGCTGCCGGTTAAAGCCTGTGTCATCGTCAGCAACTTTAATAATCCTGACAATGCAAGTATAAGCACATCAGATAAAAAGGCAATTGCTTCTTTGGCTGATGATCTCCAGCTTCCTGTTATAGAGGATGACCTTTATGGAGAACTTTATTTTAAAGGAAAACGCCCGGACACCATCAAATCATATGATAATAACGGATGGGTGATGTATTGCAGCTCTTTTACAAAAACACTTGCCCCGGGCTTCCGAATTGGCTGGTGTTCTGCAGGACGGTTTAGCTATGAAGTATCACGGGTAAAATCAATGCTCAACCATTCTACCAATAATATGGGCCAGTGTGTAATAGTACAGTTGTTACAATCAGGAGGTTTTGACAGGCATCTTCGGAAATTCAGGACGGAAATGCAGAAGAATGCTCATCACTTTATTTCAATAATAGAACAATATTTTCCGGAAGGAACTAAGCTTACCTATCCCGAAGGAGGTGTCTATCTTTGGGTAGAACTTCCCGGTCAGATCAATACATCCGATTTTCTTGCCATTGCATTTGAACATAACATTTCCTATGCTCCGGGTGAAATATTTTCTTCCAAAGGAGATTATACAAACTGTCTGCGGTTGAGCTATTCCAGCTTGTGGGAGACAAAAGTTGAAGAAGCATTGATAAGATTGGGAGAGCTATTCTCAAAACCTCCTTTACAAAAGTAGTTTAAAACTTTTCATTCATTTTTACAATCAATCTGTTACATGAAAGTATTCAGATTCTGTATCTGTTATAATAAAGCTTTCTGTATTACCTTTGATATATCATATCCCGAAGCATAATAATATAGAAAAGAACTGGTCATATGAGAAAGATAATATGGATATTCCTGATGGGAATACCAGCTTTTACAGCTCTTCAGGCTCAGAATCGTGTGAATTCAAATAAAACAAAACAGATTAATTCAGAAATAATGGAAAATCAAAAATCAACGACAACATTTCCTGTAACTCCGGGATTACAAAACAAAATCAGAATTGCTTATATTGACGAACCGCCATTTTATTGGACTGATGAAAACGGAAAGGTGAAAGGAGCGGATATTGAGCTTGCCGAAGTGATTTTACAGGCCATTGGGATAACGAATATCGTGTACGAACATACTACATTTGAACAATTATTACCAGGAGTACAGACGGGCCGCTGGGATATGAATGTTCCGATTTTCGTAACTCCTGAACGTTCAGAAGATGTAGCATTCAGCATTCCTGTTTGGGCGCTTGGAGACGGTTTCGTTGTTCTTCAGGGCAACCCGAAACAACTGACAGATTATAAAGCAGTAGCCTTACGTGCTGACGCCAGACTGGGTATTATACCGGGACAGGTACAGCTTCAAAGAGCTAAAGCCGCAGGGGTAACAGATCATCAGATTATTTTTCTGAAAGATCAGCATGAGGCCGTAGAAGCTTTACTTAGCGGAAGAATTGATGCATTTGCTGCTACAGCTCTTGGTAATCATTCTATTGCCCAAGCAAACCCGGGACTGGAATCTGTGGCGCATAAAATCGGTAAGGATGAAAAGGTAACAGTAGGGGGATTTTCATTCAGTAAAAATAATCCCGAACTGCTGAAGGCTGTGAATGAACAACTGCATCAGTTCCTGGGAACTCCGGAACATCGTGAAAAGATGGCAAAGTATGGAATTACAGCAACCGAAATCGATGAAGTAGCAGATGCAAAATGATCAGGAAGGTTATATTGATTCTAATTTTTTTCTCAAACTTTATGGCGATGCAGGCACAACAATTAACAAAAGGAGAGATCCGGTATAATGATATTTCTTCTTTCGGATATTCCCAATATGTTGAAATCGATTTAGGGACGTCTAAAATGCTCATCCTGTCCGGACAACTTGCTTTGGATGCAGAAGGTAACACTGTTGGCTTGAATAATTTTGAACATCAGGCCGAATTTATTTTCTCAACTATTGAAAAAATATTGAGAAGGGCCGGCGGAGATATGGGAAATATTGTAAAGCTTAATAACTATTTTTCGGATATTTCCAATCTTCCTAAATATAGAACCATCAGGAACCGCTATATTGATACAACAAAGCCACCTGCACAAACATCCGTTGAGGTAAAGCAACTTTTCAGAAAAGATGTTATGCTGGAAGTAGAAGTAACTGCAGTGATTCCTTATCAAAATAATAAAGAGCATTAAATGGAAATCCAGAATAGTATAGCAGAAGATATAGATGAAATATTCAGATTATATCGTGGGGCTACAGCCTATATGAAATTAAAAGGACAGGTTTGCTGGCCTGAATTTTCAAGGGATTTGATCATGCAGGAAATTTCAGAAAGAAGACAGTGCAAAATTACCGTTGAAGATAAAATTGCCTGCATTTGGGCCGTTGCGTTTGATGATCCACAGATATGGCAGGAACGCAATGCAGATCCGGCTGTTTATATCCACAGAATTGCCGGTAATCCTGAATTTAAAGGAATGAATTTAGTGAAACGGATCGCAGATTGGGCAAAACAATATGCATTAGAAAATGATAAAGTCTTTGTTCGCATGGATACTGTCGGAAATAATACCGGCCTTATTTCCTATTATTCCAAATGTGGATTTGAATTTTTAGGTTTATCAGAACTAAAAAATACAGAAGGCCTTCCTGCCCATTATAACAAGGCAACCGTAAGTTTGTTTGAAATAAAGCTATAAGATTGAAACCCAAATAACATAGAATAGATGAAAATTTTTGTTTGATCTTATGATAAATTGATATAAAGCCATTCTCATAGAATGGCTTTATTATTTAAAGAAGCCGGGTGACAAAATAATAATCTCGATATATCTTGACTTTATTGTTTAAATTTAAACCATCAAAAAACGGATCAATATGCACGGAGCAGATATTTTAAAAGAGTATATTTCCAGGACAGCAGTGCTGACTGATGATGAATTTGAATATGTTCTGTCGCATTTCAAGCCTCTTTCATTCAAAAAAGGCCAGGTGATCATAAGCGAGGGAGATGATGTAGAACATGAATATTTTGTAATCGCCGGATGCCTGAAGTCTTTTTATATCAATGATGAGGTAAAAATGTATATCCTCCAATTCTCCATGCCAACATGGTGGGCATCAGATTTTGAAGCGCTGTATGGTAAGACAAAGGCCAAGATAAACATAGACTGTATTACCGATGCCGAAGTGCTGCAGTTATCCAATACCGACAGAGAAAAATTATGCAGGGAGATTCATCAGATGGAGCATTTCTTTCGTTGGCGTACCAACAGAGGCTATGTTGCTTCTCAGAAGAGATTGCTTTCTTTGATGAATAATGATACCAAAACCCGCTACGAAGAACTCCTTAAAATGTATCCTCAACTTTACAGTCTTGTTCCAAAGCATTTGATAGCCTCTTACCTTGGTGTTTCCAGGGAAACATTGAGTCGTCTTTACCAGTCAGACAAAAAGTGATGTAGATCACCTAACTTCCCCGTCAACTCATGGTTACTTTGTATTGGAAATTTAAAACAATTTAAATACAAAGCAATGAGAACACAAAAATTCAACGTCGCAGTTGCACAGAGCAACATTGAATGGGTAGGCAGAAAAGTAACCGGAGCCCATAACGGAACTATTAATCTTAAAGAGGGTGAACTTATTGTATCGGATGGACAGCTTGCTGGCGGAAAGTTCATCGTAGATACTGCTTCTATTACAATTTTAGACATTACTGATCCTGAAACCAATGCACAATTTGCAGGACATTTGGCTTCAGATGATTTTTTCAGTATTGATCGTTATCCTGAATCATATTTTGAGATTTCTAAAGTCAGCAACAATCATGTTGAAGGCAGCCTTACCATCAAAGGAATTACGAATCCTGTTGGGTTTGATATGACCGTAGCAGTTAATGATAACACTCTGACCGCTTCAGGTAAGATGATCGTTGACCGTACGCAATTTGGAATTAAATTCCGTTCAGGAAACTTCTTTCAGAACTTGGGAGATACCCTTATTTACAATGATTTTGAACTTAATGTATCGTTAACTGCGAAATTGGTAACAGAACCGGTTTCAGCATAAAACAGTTGCCATGCCATACGTAAAGATTGAGCTGACCCGCGAAGGGGTTACCCGCGAGCAGAAACAAAAACTGATAAAAGGGATTACGGATCTTCTAACCAATGTATTGAATAAAGATCCTCATCTTACTCACGTTGTGATACAGGAAATAGAACTGGATGATTGGGGATATGCAGGAGACCAGGTATCAGTCTTACGTGAAAAGGGAATAACAGCTACAAAAAAAATAAAACAATGAAAAAACATACTGTAATCGTAACAGGAGCTTCTTCCGGTATTGGTGAAGCAGTCGCAAAATATTTTCTGGATAAAGGTGACAATGTTGTCATCAACTCAACAACACCGGAAAAATTAGAAAAAGTATATCAAAAGTTAGGAGCAGGAGAACATCTTGCAATGGTCGTAGGCAATGTAAAAGATAAAAAGACTGGCGAGGAGCTGGTATCTGTTGCTTTAGACAGGTTCGGAAGTGTGGATGTATTGGTAAATAACGCAGGGATTTTTGAAAACAAACCGTTTCTGGAGGTCGATGAATCTTATTTAGACCGCTTTTTAAATACCAATTTAAAAGGCACTTTCTTTACAACGCAGGCCGTTATCTCACAAATGTTGAAACAACATAGTGGTGCAGTTATCAATATCGGGACTCCGCTGGTAAATACCGGACTAGGAGGTGCTCCGGCGGCGGCTCCTATTGCAAGTAAAGGAGCAATACATGCGATTACTGTTCAATTGGCCGCAGAATTTGGAAAACAGAACATACGTATTAATACGATTGCTCCCGGTGTGATCAGAACTCCTATGCATGGTGATTATAGCGATAAAATGGCAGGTCTGCATCTGCTTAACCGGGTAGGTGAAGTTGAAAATATAGCAGAAATGGTATATACCGTGGCTAAAAACAACTTTATCAGCGGTGCCATCATCAATGTAGATGGAGGCATGGGAGCCGGATATCACCTGCATTAACATGAAAACAATATTTTTAACCGCTTTACTATCCTTCTTATGGTGGGGTAGTAAAGCACAAAATCAAATCAAGATGGAAACACAAACCACTCAGCAAAGAGATGTACACTTGATATCTCAGCTATTGGAAAATATTTATTTTAAAGGAATCTTTGAAGGAGATACCGCTTTGTTAAGCACCGTTTATCATCCTGCTACATTACTTTTTGGAGATGTAAAAGGGCAACCTTACGCTAAAAATCTGAAAGACTATCTTGAGGGTGTCAAAAACCGTCAGAGCCCCAAAGATTCAGGGAACCCCTTCAAAGGAGAGATTCTTTCTGTAAAAGCAGTTAATTCAATAGCATACGCAGAGGTGAAAGTAACAATGTATGATTTTATCTATCAGGAATTCTTATCTTTTCATAGAATTGATGGGAAATGGCTGTTGGTAAATAAGATGATCTCAGACATAGCAGATGAGACTGGAGAAAGCTTTAAAAAAGAGCAAAATCCAAAAACATCTCTTATGGCGACAATGACTATTCTGCCGGGTTTTGAAAATCAGGTGAAAAAGGGATTGGATATAATGGAAAATGAAAGTAATAAAGAAACCGGATGTCAGCAATTTGTGGTAACCTTTCAGAAAGATTCACCGCAGAAAGTAATTGTATATGAGGTGTATGATGATGACAAAGCGTTTGAACTGCATAAAAATGCAGGCTATTCCAGGGATTTCTTTGAATTGGTAAAAGGTAAAATTGAAGATGACAAGATTGAAGTTGTGTATCTTACAGAATTAACACCTGTTTTATAAAGTATAAGCCTATGTGGAACAGAACGAGAGTAACTGAATTATTGAGAATTGAGTATCCTATTTTACAAGGCCCATTTGGTGGAAACCTGTCGTCAGTAGAATTAACGGCACTGGTTTCAAATGCCGGGGGGCTGGGTGGATATGGACTTTATACAAATACTCCACAGGAAATTGTTGAAATAAACAATAAGATAAAACTTGCTACCGATAAACCTTATAATCTGAATTTATGGGTTTCGGATCACGATATTCCTGATGAAGGAGTTTCTGATGAACTTTACGATCGGACTGTCAAAATATTCAAACCCTATTTTGAAGAACTTGCAATTGATCTGCCTCCGAAACCGTCTCCTTTTCAATCCCGTTTTGAAAATCAAATGCAGGCAATACTGGATATTCGGCCTAAAGTATTCAGTTATATGTTTGGGATCTTATCAGAAGATATTGTAGAACAATGCAGAAAAAAAGGAATTACGACAATTGGTGTTGCAACTACTCTGGAAGAAGCATTAGCGTTGGAAGCTTCAGGAACAGATATGATTGTAGCTTCCGGTTTTGAGGCAGGAGGACATCGTCCGTCATTTTTAAATACAGCAGAAGATTCAGTCACAGGAACTTTTGTATTGCTCCAGTTGATTCGGGAGAAAGTGAAAATACCGGTAATCGCTGCGGGTGGTATTGCAACAGGAAAGGGTATTGCAGCTGCTTTTGCTTTAGGAGCAGATGCGGCACAGATCGGTACAGCGTTTTTCGCCTGTCAGGAGTCAGATGCTCTCCCCATTCATCGACAGATGTTGTTCTCAGAGAAAGCGCAGCATACAGTGCTTACGCGTTCCTATACCGGTAGATTGGGAAGAGGTATCAGCAATAGAATTACCAGGGAATTATCGGGAAAAGAAAAAGAGTTTCTGCCTTTCCCATTGCAATCTCAATTCATGTCTACTTTACGAAAAGCTGCTATAGAAAAAGAGAAATGGGACATGGTTCTGTTTTGGGGAGGACAGATAGCACCCAACTTAAAACATACAAAAGCAGGTGAATTGATGGCATCTTTGATAGAGGAAACCAACAGGTTTTATGGGGAAATATAAGACCTGTAAAAGAATGATCTTCTATGTGATATTCCATTTATTGCTTAATTCAAACTGAACGATAAGTTCATCTGAAAGCTGACTTTCATTAAAAATCATTGATCTACATCATCATTTTTTTGTATCAATTGTCATCGTTTTTCCTGTTCCCATGATGTCATCTTTGTATCATAATTTAAAACAAAGAAAGTCATGGAAAAACAAATCAATTTTGCCATACAGGGCCACAGAGCAGATGTAGGCGAATATATTATTTACCGTTTATTACCTAATCGATTCGTGGATGCGGTAGGACCATTTGTATTTTTAGATCATGCAGCACCTATCATACATGAACCGGATGAACCTTTAAAGAAAGTTGATGGAAGTGGAGCGCACCCACACAGGGGTATTGCCACATTAACTTATGTATTAAGTGGTGAAGCAGATCATTTTGACAGCGCAGGACATCATCAGAAAGTATATTCTGGTGGCGCTCAATGGATGAAGGCCGGAACAGGAATCATTCATGATGAATCTATGAATCCCGATCCGGGAACCAACGATCATACCACTCATGCATTGCAGTTTTGGGTAAACCTTCCCGGAAAGAACAAAGCTGAACAGCCGGAATATGTTCCGGTACAGGCCAATGAAGTCCCTCAGATGAATTTAGCCAATGAAAGCGGATGGATGAAAGTGATTTCAGGAGAATACGGAGCAATGAAATCCCGGATTCCTACTTATCTGAAACAGTTTATCTACCATGTTCATCTGGAAGCAGGAAAAGAATTTGCTCTTGATATTGAAGAGGGAATGGAACTGGCGGTTTTTTTACCACTTAATAAAGCTGTGATTAATGAGAATCAGTATCCTGAAGGACAATTTCTTTATTTTGATCAGGAAGCAGGAAGTATCAAGATGAAAAGCCTTCCAGATACTCCATCAGACATTATTCTTTTTGGAGGAATGCATTATCATGAACCCATAGTGGCTCAGGGACCTTTTGTAATGAATACCATGGAGGAAATAGGAGTTGCCTATAATGATTTCTATAAAGGAAAGTATGGTAAGATCAATTATAACGCAGAATAATCTTTCAATCAATCAAAACAATATGGAAACAATAACAGAAACACTGACCAAATGGGTTATTGATCCTATACACAGCCAGATCGGATTCAAGGTAAAACATTTGATGTTTACCAATGTAAGAGGGAAATTTGATGACTATAAAGCGAGCATTTCTACTATTGGGAACGATTTTACAACAGTCAGGATTGAAGTCCGTATAAACCCGGCGTCTGTCAATACTAATGATTTTCAGAGAGATGAGCATCTTAGAAGTGCTGATTTTTTTGATATAGAAAGTTGGAAAGACATAACGTTTACCAGTACTTCATATGAAAGAACAAAGAAGAACGAAAGTTATGGTTTGTTTGGCGACCTAACTATTAAAGGCATTACAAAACTCATCCGTCTGGAAATGGAATCCGGTGGAATTTTAAAAGACCCATGGGGTAAGGAAAAAGCAATATTTAATATCTTGGGAAGGATTAACAGAAAAGATTGGGGCCTGAACTGGAATGCTGCGCTGGAAGCTGGCGGAGTACTGGTGGGTGAAGATGTCTGGATCAATTGTGAAATTCAATTGACAAGAGAGTCCTAAACTAAAATTAGAGGTACAGATATGGTGTTCAAATGGAACCATATCTGTACTTTTAAAATCATCAGAAACTATTTCAAGGCTTCAAAAGAGAATATTTATATTTGTTATCCATCCAATTCCTGATAGATTATGCATGAATCACTGATTAATTATATTGAAAGGCATTCCACCCAGCCTATGTCACGGGAAGATATTGAACAGATCAAATCTGTCTTTCTTCCGAAAAAGATACGGAAGAAACAATATCTTTTACAGGAAGGTGAAGTTTGCAAATATGCTGCATTTATTGTCAAAGGTGCCATGAGGCAGTATAGCGTTGACGACAAGGGAGTAGAGCATGTGGTACAGCTATATCTTGAAGACTGGTGGGTAACCGATCGGGAAAGTTTTACCATGTTGACCCCTTCCGCCTTTAATATTGATGCCTGGGAAGATACTGAAGTATTGCTGATTTCCAAAGCTGATTCTGTAGAACTCATGAAAATTCCTGCTTTCAATGAGATGGGCAGAATTTTAGACGATAAACATTCTTTTTCCTCGCAGAAGAGAATCAATGCTTTTATCAGTCATTCGGCTGAGCAGCGCTATATTGATTTTTTAACGGCATATCCTGAGTTTTTGCAACGGTTTCCACAACATCTTGTAGCATCCTATCTGGGAATAACCAAGGAAACATTGAGCAGAATACGCGGACAAATTATTAGAAAATAATAGGACATATTCATCAATGATTTTATACCTTTCGGAAGTCATGAAGAGAATCATTAAAATTCCAGCTAAGCAAAATGCATCTGCAAAGGAGAATCATTTATCCTTTGAGGATTATTCTGTGATGGAGCAGCGCTTTCAGGGAAAAGAAGAAAAAGGCATGATGTATCTGGAGAGCCATGCTCTGCTCTTTGTATTGGAAGGAACGCTGATACTTACTTTTGGAGAACAGGAATATACAATTGGTAAAAATGAAATGACCCTGTTGAGAAAAGCAACCTGTATTCAGCATGAAAAACGAGGAAATCCTGAAAATGAAGGAAAGTATTGTGAAATGATGTTCAGCATTAGTGAAGATATGGTCAGTACTTTTTTAGCCACTACTGAGAAGGTCGTTCCAAAAGGTTCGGATGGCAAAGTCAGACCGGGTGTACATACTATGAGCGAATGTCTTATTACCTTTACAGAATCGTTAAGCGTTTATTTTAATGATAGCTCCGGCGTTTATTCCGGTCAGTTGAGGCTGAAAATGTCAGAAATGCTGTATCATTTGGGAATAGGAAATAACGGATTGTTTCAGGAATTATTACAGCTTCGCAGACCGGCAAAAACAAACATAGGCCATGTGATGGAACAGCATTATACTTCTCCGGTTTCACTTGAGGACATTGCTTACCTGTCGGGAAGAAGTCTTTCCAGTTTCAAAAGAGATTTCAAGGCAGTTTATAATATGACTCCGGCCATCTGGATCAGGAAAAAAAGATTAGATAAAGCAAAAGAAATGCTTGAAACGACCCAATTACCCATCGCCGAAATCTGCTTTTCCCTAGGCTTTGAAAACATTTCCCATTTTTCCAGAGTTTTTAAAGACCATCACGGAAATACACCTACCTTTTATCGTACTGCACTTTAGAATAATCTTTACTATTCTGTATTATCAAAAATGGTCTGTGTAGAACATTAAAATGAACTTTTTAGAAAAGTTGGTGTGCCTGATTGCCGGTATCTTTGCTATAGAAAGAATGATTAACAAATTTAAAAAATAAGGTATGGCATTATCAGATCAAAAAAATAACAACGTTCAGGATTATCAGGATATTATCACCGTTTTAGAAAACTATACCGAAGGGTTAAAATCAGGGAGTGTAGGACAGCTTCAGCTGTCTTTTCACAAAGATGCCATCATGTATGGTTATTGGGATGAATATCTTGTAGAAGGGGGAGTTTCTAATTTATATGATTCTGTAGCAAAACATGGAGCAGCATCTAATATTAAAACACATATTGATATCCTTCATACAACGGATCATATAGCCCTGGCCCGCATTATGTATGAAAAGAATGCTGCGGGAAAAGATGGTATGGATTATCATGCTTTGATTAAGGTAGAAGGAAAATGGAAGGTTATTTCCAAACTATTCCAGACATTTTAAGATTAAAAAAAAATTATAAACAAAATGTTGCTGTTTTTTCAAAAGAGGAACGGCAATATTTTTGGTATGCAATTGTAATTCAGATACATAATGCAGTGCGTCTTCGGTTGTGCCATCTAACCAATGAATAGATTCCCGATGCGTATATTTAAACCCTGCCCGCTGGTTGACAGCTTCTGAAATAAGATTGCTTTCTCTATGGCTTGTTGTTAATCTTTTCAAATTTAAGTGAGAAGCACTTTGTATTCTGATACGATATAAAAGAGAAGACAGTCCTGATCCCCGATATTCTTTTTAAGGTAGGATTGGCCAAGATAAGCTTTGTATTTATTTGATCATAAAATACTTGTCATATCAATAGATTCGGTATTTTTAAAAAGAGCGAAACCAATCTCGAATATTTTACCCGTTCTTCCCATTCAGCGTCTGTAAGCTCAGTTTCAGCAGGTGTGCCGGATCTGAACATTGTTGGTTCCGCCTGAATGGCTTCCAGTCGCATGATTTATAAAGAGCAGGTTCGGCATCACTAAGCTGCCTGATACTGAATTCTCCTTCACGTATTTGTAAGAGTTCTTTTGACTTAATATAATCAGTTAAAAAAAAACTGACTGGTTTGACATGAGTTTTCTTGTACTGCACAATTTATGTCCGAGAATGTGAAAATAGACAATGGAATAACCATTAAATATCAGTTTTAGCTATCAGTTCATCCTTAAAAGCAGCTAGTTTTAGGTGATTCGAAATATCCAATATTTAGGTGTTAAATCATATTACTTTCCGATACAGAACTTAGAAAAAATATTTCCCAGGACTTCATCGTTAGTAACTTCACCGGATATTTCACCCAGATGTTCAAGGGCATTTCTCAATTCGTAGGCCAGTAGTTCTGTGGAGATCCTGAAGGAGATGGCTTCTTTTACTTTATGTACGGCATCTGACGATTTCTTCAGGGCTTCAAAGTGACGCTGATTGGTAATAACGACGTTGTTTTCTTCAGACTGTAAATGTTCAACGTAAGAGGATAATTCGTTTTTAAGATCCTGGATATTTTGATTTTCAACAGCTGAAATTTTGAGGAAATCAAATTCATGAGAAATTGCATTTCTGAAAATATCTTCAACGGTTTCATACTTCGTAGGGGTAACTTCATCAATTTTTGTTGCGCAGATGATGAGTTTCAGATCGTCTCTTAATAAAGACCGGATCATCTCAATATCTTCTGAAAAATCTTCGGTAGCAGCGTCGGCAAGATAAACCAGAATATTGGCGTTCTCTACTTTTTCTTTCGCTTTTTTTACTCCGATGGCTTCAATTTCGTCCATTGTTTCCCGAAGTCCGGCAGTATCAATCAGTCGGAAAGCGTGGCCTTTGATATGAAGTACTTCTTCGATGGTATCACGGGTGGTTCCTGCAATATTGCTTACAATAGCTCTTTCTTCTTTCAACAGGGAGTTGAGTAGGGTAGATTTACCGGCATTCGGTTTCCCGATGATGGCAACGGCTGTTCCGTTTTTGATGGCGTTTCCGTACTGGAAGCTTTCGATCAGAGAATTTAATTTGAGCTCAATTTTATCCAGCAAACCGCTTAATGCAGTTCTGTCAGCAAATTCCACGTCTTCTTCTGCGAAATCCAGCTCCAGCTCAATCAGGGAAACGAAATTCAGAAGATCTGTTCTTAAAAAAGAAATTTCGTTGGTAATTCCTCCTTTTAACTGATTAATAGCTACTTTTCTGGAGGCTTCATTTTCAGAGGCAATAACATCTGCAATCGCTTCGGCTTGTGAAAGGTCAATTCTTCCGTTGATGAATGCGCGAAGAGTGAATTCTCCGGCTTTAGCCATTCTAGCTCCGTTTTTGATCAAAGCTTCAAGAATACGTTTTCCAATGTGGGGTGAACCGTGGAATGCGATCTCTACAGAATTCTCTGTAGTGAAACTTTTCGGAGCCAGGAAAATAGACAGCATAATCTCATCAATTGCCTCTTCATCATCCATAAAATAACCGTAATGAATGGTGTGGGATTTTTGTTTTTCCAGTTTTTTGGCAGGAAAACTTTTCTGAACTATGGGTAATGCTTCGCTTCCTGAAACTCTGATAATGCCTAAAGCGCCTATTCCGTTGGCTGTAGCCAGTGCACAAATGGTATCGTTATTCATGGTGCAAATTTACGGTTTTTAAAGCAAATTTCTATGGAGATGTATTATTCAGATTATCTATTGTTTTATTGGAGGAAGATGGTCTGTCGATAATCTGTAAAAATGGAGTTGTATTTCAATATTGTAAGTCATTATATTGTTAATGAGAATTATATCCTATAAAAAAATCTTACTTATTTATTTTTTCACCAGAATGTTCGGAAAAAAATAATATTGAAATTTTAAATAATATAAAAAGCTTTCATAAATAGATGTAACTTTCAATCTAATGTGCTGCGGTAAAGTATATTATGCGAAGTGGTGAATTCATTGTAAAATAATAACTCTAAATAGGATCAAATATAGAGCTGGTATTATTTAATGTTGAAAATAAGTTTGGTATATTAATTGTTCATTAGGCCGTCGATGATATCAAAATAATAAATATTTGTTATTTAATTACAAATAAATTATTAATAACTGTTAAATCAATATAAAAATACATGAATAAATTATTTTTTTTTAACATTAATAAGAAGGTATTTTTCTTTTTAATGGTAGCCTTTTGTACAGTGATAAAAGCGCAGTGCATCCCTTACACAGGACAGGTCATGACTACCGGAAATACTTACTGTCTTAACGGGAATCTTAGTGTCGGAACGACGATTGATATTCCTTTCGGGGCAACTCTTGTTATTCAGTCGGGGCAGTTACAGTCGGTCAATATCGGAGTAAACGGAATTCTGGATATTGGTGACGGAGCGAGTGTACGGTCTACGGGGTCAATTACCATCGGGACATTTGGATCCCAGCAGAATTCAAAGGTTAAATTAGGTACCAAATCATTCTTATCGCTTACGGGATCTGTTTCCCAGGGAGATCCTACTTTTATGGGGGCATTTCCGGGGACTACCTCCACAATTGATATGGGGACAAGCAGTGTGGTTGAAATATGTGGTACATTCAGCCAGCAGTCAACCACTTATCCTTCTGTCAACTATGTCGGGCTTCCTACAGGTAAGGCATATTGTATTGCCAAAGCAGATGTGAGTGGAGGAGGTCCGGGATCGGTAATCAGTAATGATAGCCAGATTGTAGCCATTGCTATGGGACCGGTGAGTGCGCTGGGTGCAGGAGGATCAAGTTTCTGCGGACCTAATGCAACATCCGCTACATGTCCTTCTTTATGGCCGGAAGGTTTATCCAATGATAAATCAAGTTGTGGGAATGCTCCTACAATCATTGATGATATGGATGGAGTCTGTACAAAACCTGGAACTTCGGGAACTCCTGACGGATATACTAAGCTAGGGATTACTATTCAGCAAAAAAGTGCTTCATGGCCGGAAAATATTCCCAATGGATTTATGGCTATGGAAGCTAAAGATAAAGGTTTTGTAATTACAAGAGTAGCACACGTAAGTCAGACACCGCAGCCAGGCGATGCAATTGCAGATCCGAAAGAAGGGATGCTTCTTTATGATATTCAGGATAAATGTGTAAAGCTTTATAATGGTACAGAATGGAAATGTGTTCAAAAAAGCTGTAATGACTAACCCCCGATTAATAAATTACTATGAAAAATATAAAAAATATCAGTATTGCTGCTGCCTTTGTTGTTTCTAATTCGATTTTTGCTCAAGTAGCGATTGAGAAACAGACGGTGGACGGAAATAGTACTGTTTTGGATTTTAACAATATCACCGGAAATACAAAAGGATTAATCCTTCCTGCAACTTCAGGACTTCCTACGGGAGCTTTGGTAAACGGAACATTTGTTTTTGATGTTACGGATAATAAAGTGAAGGTATATGAAAATGATGTTTGGAAAGATTTATCAGACCCGGGAAGTTCAGCTGCTGTTGTAGTTAACAATACGGCTGAAACCGGCAAAGGTGTGATTATCGGTGCCTCATCCAGTACGGCAGATGGAGTGCTTGTGTTGGAAGCTCAGGATAAAGCAATGATCCTTCCGAAAATCACAACGCCACACGTGAATGTAAAAAATCCTTATCCGGGGATGATATGCTATGATACTACAAGCAAGACGCTGGCTATATTTGACGGAACGGTATGGAATTACTGGAAATAAATATCCGGAAGAAACCCTGAATTATAAAGTAAAGCAGTTGTATAGAGTGTTGTACAGCTGCTTTTATTATTTTACTGAATTCTGGTCTGTCAATCAGTCGCAAAATTAAAATTCTGATGAATAGCGGAGTTTAAAGAATCTGAGCACTTTCTTTAATACTGTTCATCACAAAAATACTTTTCGTCTGGCCTATCCCTTCGATTTCTGAAAGCTTATTGATGAAAAACTCATGAAACTCATCCATATTGGGAGCCAGGATTTTTAACATAAAATCAAAATCACCGCTGATATTATAAAATTCAACCACCTCTTTCAGTTTACCTACCTCTTCAATAAATTTACCCGCGGTTTTTTTGTTGTGAACATTCAGGGCGATCATACAAATGACCATCATTCCTTTATTCACTTTTTTCCGGTCTATCACAGCGGTGTATTCTTTAATAATTCCCAGTTTTTCCATGCGTTTAATACGCTCGTGGGTAGGAGTGGGGCTTAAGTTGATTCTTGTGGAGATATCACGGATACTCATTTTGGCATCTCTTTGAAGAAGCCTTAGAATAGATAGATCTTTTTCGTCCGGGGTGTAATTTTCTGTTGGCATTTGTTCTGTTTTTAAGGTTAAATTGTATTGTAACAGTTGTTTTGTTCTTTATTTTTGCTATTTAAAACTAATATTGTTCCAAATTTATATCAAAATTTTCAAATACGTTCTGTTAATTTTAATTTTGCAGGAAATTTGAAGATATGGATACAAGAAGAAACTTAATATTAATTTTAGCATCGGTTGGGACGTTTGTAGAGGCTTTGGATATTGCCATTATTAATTTAACGATTCCTTCTATTCAGGAGCAGTTTCACATTGGGGCAGAAACTGTTCAGTGGCTGCAGACGCTTTATGTGCTGTTTTTCGGAGGATTTCTTATTATTGGCGGAAAACTTTCTGATCAGATGGGAAGAAAGAAAATGTTTCTTTTGGGAGCTTTGATCTTTATGCTGACCTCGCTGGGAGCGGGATTGTCCGGAAGTTTTGAAACATTGGCGGTGTTCCGTGCCTTACAGGGATTGGGTGCCGCTTTTGTAATGCCATCCGCTTTGTCTATTGTCACCAATACCTTTAGAGGTGAGCAGGAGCGAAACCGTGCGATAGGAATCTTCAGTTCCTTTGCGGCAATCGGGTCAGGAAGCGGTCTTTCTGTAGGTGGAATTATCAGTACTTATCTAAGCTGGCATTGGGTATTTTTGATCAATGTTCCGATTCTTTTGATTACCCTGATATTGTCTTATTATTATTTACCTGTGGACGAGAAAAACGAAACGGTGCAGAAAACAGATACGATTTCAGGGATACTAATGGTTTTAGGGCTCCTAAGTTTAACCTACGGAACACACGAGCTGGTTTATATTAAAGAACAGCCTTTCCTTGTAGTAGGTTCTCTGGGAGTTGCCATACTGCTGTTAATTATGGTATTCTACCGGTTGAGATCTGTAGCACAGCCGTTGATTGATTTAAAATTGTTCAGACATCAGTCACTGGTGGTTTCCAATGCAGCCTTTTTTACCCTTGGAGCTTTTTTTATAGGATTTTTATTTCTGATTTCATTAATGCTTCAGAAAGATATGGGATATAGTGCAGCTTCTGCAGGATTGATGCTGGTACCGTTCAGTATTATGTCTGCTTTGACAGCTAAGTTTATCTTACCTCAGGTTTCAAAAAGATTAAATCCTTCGCAGATAGGTGTTTTAGGATGGCTGTTTATGCTGACCGGAGGATTGCTGCTGTTGATTTCCGTTTACTTAGGACATCCGTTAACGGTAGTGTTGCTGGGAGCAGCATGTATTTCAGGAATAGGAATGACATTCTGTTTTACGGCACTTTCAGTGATGGGAATTCAGGATGTTGAACCTGCAAATTACGGACTGGCATCAAGTTTGAGTTCTACAAGTTACTTTCTGGGAGCCGGAATAGGATTGTCATTCATGACATTGATGAGTCAGATTTTTCCGTCAGAATTTGCGGTGGGAAGCCTGAATCTAATTATTCTGATAGGTTATGCTGTTTTGGCGCTGGGTATGTTATTCTATTTTATATGGAAAAGCTTAAAAGTGAAACGTGGAGAAATAGCTGTTTCATCATAAGCGACCTTAAAATTACACAAACTATATGACAAAAGAATCGGTGCTTAGGTGCCGGTTCTTTTTTTTGGCCTTTTCACTTCTCTTAATTATTTTTACTCCATGAAAATACAGATCATTAGCGATCTCCATCGGGAATTCGGATCCTCGGAATTGTGTTTTAGTCAGGCAGATGTAGTTGTACTGGCCGGAGATGTGAATCTGGGAATAAAAGGAATAGAATGGATCAGGTCTAAAATCCCGGATAAACCAGTGATTTACGTTTTGGGGAATCATGAATATTATAAAGGAGCATATCCTAAAACACTTCATAAAATTCAGGAAGCAGCGCAGGGTTCAATGATTTTTGTGTTGGAAAATTCCTTTGTGGATATTGATGGCATCCGTTTTCACGGGGCAACATTATGGACTGATTTTTCCATTTTTGGAAATGCAATGAAATATGGTATGATTTGCCAGCCTGAAATGAATGATTATAAAATGATCAGACGTGATCCTTCCTATTCCAGGATGAGAACAATAGATACTTTTAAAATTCATCAGTTTTCAAAATTATGGCTAAAAGAAAGTCTTGAAGATTCAAAAGAACTTAAAAATATAGTGGTCACTCACCATGCTCCAAGCATCCGGTCTGTTCCTGAGGAGTATAAAGAAGATCCGTTGACTGCTGCTTATGCTTCCGACCTTGAAGATCTTATTATGGAGCATCAGCCGTTATACTGGATTCACGGGCATATTCATACTCCTTGCGGGTATCAAATCGGAAAGACAAAAGTGATCTGTAATCCTCACGGTTATATTGATGAAAAATATAATGGACATGATAAGAAATTAATTGTAGAGGTGTAAAATACCTAAGGTCGAAGCAATCATAGTAAAACTGGCAGCGATGTTTTTCCATTTTCACTACCTTCGCACCTCTTAATGTATTTTTTCATGGCAAAGAAATCTCTTCGGGAACCTGATTTCGTTTCACAGTTGGCTTTTGATGAAGTTTTGAAGCAGGTAGAATTCGACCTTAGAATTAAAGAATTTGTAGTGATGGAAATTGACCGGGCCAATTATATCATCAAACCCAATATGCCCTACCGTTCAGATTATTTCTGTATTTTTCTGGTACAGGAAGGGAGTGTTGATATCAGACTTGATGACAAAAGTTATGAGGTTTTTAAAGGAGATGTGATTTTTTGCCCGATTCTTGAAACTTTCTGGCTGAATAGGATCGCGGAAAATTATAAAGCTAAATATATTTTCTTTTCTGTTGATTTTATTTCTCAGGCAGGCTTTAATTACAAATCCAATAATGTCCTGAAAAGCTTATCTTCAGATCCTACCCATATCATTAGAAATGAACCGGATATATACCGGAAACTTAATTTTCACCTTGACGAATTAAAGGTATTGAACAATACAGAAAAAGATAATTATTATTTTAATGAAATGATATGGCACCACTTTTCACTGGTCATCTATGAAATTGATAATTATTTCAAAAAAATAGAAAAACCCCATTCGGTAACCCACCGGGAAGATGAGCTGACCACCAGTTTCTTTCAGTTTGTTCAGAAACATTTTAAAGAAGAGCATCATGTTCAGTTCTATGCTGATAAGTTATGCATCAGCCGTAAATACCTGACAAAAGTGATTAATAAAACCATGTTCAAATCCCCGCGGGATATTATCCATCAGGTGTTAGCTGTAGAAGCGAGATTGTTGCTCAAAAATCCTAATCTTAATATCAATGAGGTGGCTTTACAGCTTAAATTTTCCGATCAGGCTTCTTTCAGTAAGTTCTTTAAAAAACATACGGGAAGAGCTCCGCTGGAATACAGGAAAGATGATTTGTATTGATAACGTGGCAGTTGTGTTTTTAGGTGTCTTTTTGCTAAATTTATAGCATAGTCTTGATTTAAAGTTTGTATATCTATCATTTATATAGCCTATAAATGATATTTCTCATGTTTTTAGAAATAAGGAGTCTTTTTGACAAAACAAGGGGTTTTTTGAATATTTCCGGTGAATTTTTTTCGTTCGAATTTTGTGCGGAAATTTAAAAGGAATATTGTTATGCAAAGATTTTTTATTCAGAAATCAACCCTGCTTTTCCTCTCGCTCATCGTGCTGACGGGATGTAGGAAAAATAATCAAAATCAGGCTTATCAACAGCAGGCACCGGAACTTCCTGTAGCGACAGTGAAGCAGGGTGATGCCTCTGTTTCCAGAGAATATGCAGCTTCTGTAGAGGGAGTTTCCAACGTGGAAATCAGACCTCAGGTAACAGGATATTTAAGTAAAATCTTTGTGGATGAAGGAGATTATGTGAGAGCAGGTCAGCCTTTATTTAAAATTGAAGATCAGGTATTCCGTGAACAGCTGAAAAGCGCTCAGGCAGCTTTGATTACTGCTCAGGCTAATCTCTCTGCTTCGAAAATTGACCTGGACAGGAAAAAAGAGCTCTTCAGAAATAAAATGGTTTCCGATATTCAGGTGAAAGAAGCGGAAGCGTCGTATAATGCAGCAAGAGGAGCCGTAAGCCAGTCGGTTTCTGCGATTGAATCAGCAAAGATCAATCTTAATTTTTCTACAATTAAAGCTCCTGTAAGTGGATTTATCGGAAGATTTAGTTACCGTCTGGGAAGTTTGCTGACACCTGGAAATCAGGACCCGATTACATTATTGTCGGACATCCATCAGGTGTATACCTATTTCAGCTTAAGCGAAAATGACTTTAATAATTTTCAGAAGCAGTATGTTGGAAGCAGTATTGATGAGGTGATCAAAAATACACCTGCTGTTTCACTGTTGTTATCAGGAGGTGATAAATACGCGGAAACAGGAAAAATTGATGCGGTAGAAGGACAGTTTAACAAAACAACAGGATCTATTACTTTAAGAGCAAAGTTCAACAATCCGAATAACGTATTGCGAAGCGGAAACACAGGAAAAATAGTGCTGAATCAGTTTTATGGCAATGTTATTTTACTTCCGGTAGCTTCTACAAGAACCATTCAGGATAAAGTTTTCGTGTTTACGATTAAGGATGGAAAAGCGGCTATGCTGCCCATTGAAATTGACGGGAAAGCCGGAGATCATTTCATTGTGTCCAAAGGGCTTAAAGCAGGAGACGAATATATCACTACCGGTTTTGACAGGCTTCAGCCCGGAACTCCTGTGGTGGCTCAGAAGAAGAATGCCCAACAGAAAAAATCGTAAGAAGAAATCATGCTAAAGAAAATTATAAAAAGACCCGTACTGGCAACAGTTATTTCCGTATTGCTTGTCATTCTCGGAATTGTCGGCATGGTCAGTCTGCCAATTACTAAATTTCCTGATATCGCACCGCCTACCGTTATGGTAACCGCTGTTTATCCGGGAGCGAATGCTGAAACAATTGCAAGGTCTGTGGCTCCGCCATTGGAAAATGCAATTAACGGAGTGGAAAATATGGATTATATTACTTCCACAGCCAGTAATGACGGAACACTGAGTATAACGGTGATCTTTAAACTGGGAACAAATCCGGATCAGGCTGCTATCAATGTTCAGAACAGGGTAGCACAGGTGACCAACCAGCTTCCTGCCGAAGTTATTCAGGCCGGAATCACCACGGTAAAAAGACAGAACAGTATGATTGCCATGGTTTCGCTGACAAGTAAAGACGGCTCTATGAGTGATCTTTTCCTGGAAAATTATGCCAAAATTAATATCGTTCCGGAACTGAAGAGGGTAAAAGGAGTAGGAGATGCCATGGTGTATGGAAATAAAGATTATTCCATGCGTATCTGGCTGGATCCTAATAAACTGACATCCTATAATCTGACACCCTCTGATGTGTCCCGTGCCATTCAGACTCAAAACCTTGAAGCGGCGCCGGGAAGATTCGGGGAAAGAAGTAAAGAGGCGATGGAGTACGTACTTCGTTACAAAGGTAAATTTACGGAACCGGAACAGTATGAAAATATTACTATAAAAGCACTTAGCGACGGTTCTGTTTTAAAATTAAAGGATGTTGCAAAAGTAGAATTTGGTGCTTACAGTTACACGGTTTCTTCCAATTTCAATAAAAAGGCTTCTGTAACAATGGCGATTTTCCAGATGGCAGGATCGAATGCCAATGAGGTACAGATTGCGCTTCAGGAAAGAATGAAAGAACTTGAAAAATCTTTCCCTGCAGGGATGGATTATGAAATTCCTTATGCTACAAAAGAAGCATTGGATCAGTCTATCGAACAGGTAATCCATACGTTGATCGAAGCATTTATCCTTGTGTTTATCGTGGTTTATATTTTCCTTCAGGATTTCCGTTCCACGCTGATCCCGGCCATTGCAGTTCCGGTATCTATTGTAGGTACATTCTTCTTTATGAAGGTTTTCGGTTTTTCTATTAATATCCTGACTTTGTTTGCTCTTGTCCTCGCTATAGGTATTGTGGTGGATGATGCGATTGTGGTGGTGGAAGCAGTTCATGCCAAAATGGAACATAAAAAACTGAATGCAAGAGCCGCCACCATGTCTGCGATGAGTGAAATTACAGGAGCTATTGTTTCCATTACGCTGATCATGTCTGCGGTATTCGTTCCGGTAGCCTTTATGAGCGGTTCTACAGGGTTGTTTTATCAGCAGTTTGCTTTGACACTGGCTATTGCAATCGTTATTTCAGCTGTAAATGCACTGACACTGAGCCCGGCTTTATGTGCTTTATTTTTAAAACAGCATCATGGCGGAGCTCATGAAAAAATGAATTTCAAAGACCGTTTTTTTGCGGGATTTAATGCCGGTTTTAATAAACTGACATTCCGATATGGAAAGGCTATTTTGTTTCTGCTGAAAAGAAAATGGATCGCATTGATTCTGATTGTAGCTTTCGGAGGCTTATTCGCGTGGATGTCTATGACAACACCTAAAGGATTTATTCCGGATGAAGATCAGAGTTTTATCATTGTAACGGCAAATCTGGCTCCGGGAGCTTCAAAAGACAGAACCTCAAAAGTAGTTTCCGATACGGAAGATCTTTTAATGAAAAATCCTGCCGTGGAAAAAGTAATTTCAGTAGACGGACTGAATCTTTTCAGTGGGTCCATGTCATCATCGGCAGCTTCTATTTTCGTCAAATTAAAAAAAGGAGGTGAGAGAGGGCCGGTGAGTAACATCAATGATATTATCGGACAGACCCAGGGAATGCTTTCTAAGGATAAAAGAGCCAACTTCCTTGTTATCAATACTCCGACCGTAGACGGTTTCGGGAATACAAGCGGAATGGAACTGGTTCTTCAGGACCGTACCAACGGGGAATTGCAGAATCTGGGAAATATTTCTTACGGAATGATGGGAGCCCTGATGCAAAGACCGGAAGTTGCCGTGGCATTTACAACATTTGACGTTACCTACCCGCAATTCGAAGTACTTGTAGATGAGGTGAAATCTGCCCAGCTTGGAGTGAATGTTTCTGATGTGCTCGGTGTCATGCAGGGATATTACGGAAGTATTCAGGCTTCAGATTTCAACAGATTCGGAAAATATTACAGAGTATTGGTACAGTCTACTCCTGAAACAAGACAGGATAAGGAATCACTGAACGGAATTTTCGTTAAAAACAACTTGGGACAGATGGTTCCTGTGAATACACTGGTAAGCCTGAAGCAGGTAACGGGGGCGGAAGTGGTAGACCGTTTCAACCTGTTCAACTCATCCAATTTAACTGTTATGGCAGCACCGGGATACAGTACAGGACAGGCTATGGCCGCAATTGATGAAGTAAGTAAGCAGGTGCTTCCTCCGGGATATACTTATGATTATAAGGGAATGAGCCGTGAGGAGGCAGGATCCAGCTCGCAGTCGGTGATGATTTTCGGATTATGTATCGTATTTGTGTTCTTCCTGTTATCGGCGCAGTATGAAAGTTATATTCTTCCATTAGCGGTACTGATCGCGATTCCGGTAGGATTATCGGGAGTATTTGTAGGAATCACATTCGCTGACCTTTCGAATAATATTTATGTTCAGATTGCTCTGGTGATGTTAATCGGGCTTCTGGCTAAGAATGGTATTCTGATTGTGGAATTTGCTATACAGAGACGTAGAGCGGGCAAAAGCCTCATCGCTTCTGCTGTTGAAGGGGCCAAAGCCCGTTTACGTCCTATTTTGATGACTTCCTTAGCATTTATTACCGGGCTGATTCCGCTGATATTTGTGGTAGGGCCGTCTGCATTGGGTAACCATTCTATCGGATATGCTGCCATTTCGGGGATGTTTTTCGGAACTGTTCTGGGAATTTTTGTAGTCCCTGTACTGTTTGTCGTGTTCCAGGCTTTGCATGAAAAAATAAACGGCAGAGTGGTAACAGAAGCGGATTGGGAATATTAATTTCAAACGATTTTAAAAATGAAAATTAAAAATATAGCCTATATAGCATTCATTTCAGGAATAGCAGTTTCCTGTAAAGTTCAGCAATATGAACAACCTGAAGTGAAAATGCCTGAAGCTTTCAGAGGTGACAGTATTGCTGTCGGGCAAAATGAAAATATAGCAAGGATCAGTTATAAAGATTTTTTCAAAGACCCTGTTTTAGTAAGACTGATTGATAAAGCGATGGTTCAGAATAATGATCTTCAGCTTGCTTTAAAACAGATTGAATTTGCTTCACTGGCTTATCATCAAAGTAAATGGGGGAATGTTCCCGTTATTTCTGCTGGTGCTAATGCCAATATCAACCGTCCTTCGGATAACAGTATGAACGGAATGATGGCCGGACAGTTCATGGGAAAACGGTATATGGAAGATTATACGGCTTCTGTGAATATTTCCTGGGAAGCTGATATCTGGGGGAAGATCAAAGGTAGGAAAGAACAGGCTCTGGCAGAATATCTTAAAACCCGGGAAGCGGCAAAAGCGGTGAAAACCCAGTTGGTAGCATCTGTCGTTCAGGGGTATTATAATCTGTTGATGCTGGATACTCAGCTGGAGATTACAAAATCAAACCTGACATATGCAGATCATACGTTAAAGTTTCTGACGAAACAACAGGAACTGGGATTAACTACGGCTTTAGCAGTACAACAACAGGAGATTGTAAAGGATCAGATCTTAAAAACCATTCCGGCCCTTGAAAGTTCTGTGGCCATACAGGAAAATGCACTGAGTATTTTAACCGGAATTATGCCCGGGAAAATTGAAAGAAGTGCAAGTTTGAATAGCGTGCAGTCTCCTGATCATATTTCGTTCGGGGTTCCTTCCGAATTGCTGAGCTACAGGCCTGATATCAAAAGCGCTGAATATGAAGTAAGGAAAAGTGCAGCTGCTATTCATATTGCCAAAATGAGTATGTATCCTTCACTGAACATTACAGCGCAGGGTGGAGTGAATGCTTTTCAGATCAGCAAATGGTTCAGTGTTCCCGGATCTCTTTTCGGAATGGTTGCCGGTGCTGTCGCACAGCCTATTCTAAATGGAAAACAACTGAAAACCCAGTATGAACAGTCTAAAGTTTTAGCTGATCAGGCCGAAATTAATTTTAAACAATCTGTTTTGAAAGCCGTGGGAGAGGTTTCCGATGCGTTGGTTCAGATCCAGAAGCTGGAAGAACAACAGAAAATAGCAGAAGGACTCGCGTTGAAATCTAATGAAGCGGTAAAAAAAGCGGATATGTTATTTAAATATAATTCGGCAACGTATGTGGAGGTGATTATCGCACAAACCAATAAGCTTCAGGCAGAATTGGAAGTGGCTTCTCTGAAAGCTCAAAGACTGAACGCAATTACGGCACTCTATCGATCTGTAGGTGGCGGATGGCAATAAAGTAAAATTAAACCTGCTTCGTCTGTAAGGATGCAGCAGGTTTTTAATCCATATCATTATGAAGAATACAAATATACAGGAGGGAATCATTCTTATTCCGGATTTCAGCGGATTTACAGAATTTGTGTTCAATACCAAACTTTATACAGGAGAATATATTGTCAGACAACTACTTTCTACATTGATTGATGTGAACGGTCATTATTTTGAGATTTCAGAAATTGAAGGTGATGCCATTCTGTTTTATCGTTATGACGAAAATCCTTCTTATCAGAGTATTTCAAAGATCCTTTTGAAAATGAGGAATGCCTTTAATCAAAAAATTGAAGAACTGAGCAAAAGTCTAAGCACCACTATAGATTTATCACTGAAATTTATTGTTCATTACGGAACCTTTTCACAATATAATATCGGAAGTTTCAGAAAATTATACGGAAAGACTATTGTAGAAGCTCATCAGCTTTTGAAAAACGGATTTGCAGAACAGCCTTCATATGCGTTATTCAGCAATTCTTTCTTAGAAAATACAAGTCATCAGGAAACTGATCACCATAAGGGAAGTCTTCGTCTCTCTGAAATAGGAGGTATTCATTATTTTGAAAATTTAAACTAGCATATTTTTTAATCCTTGTAAATTTGCTATTGCTAGGGGCCCGGGTGAGATCCGGGCTTTTTTATGAATATGAATCCGGGAATTTATAATTTTTTTGAAATGTTTTTTTATTGGAAATAAATGAAGCATTTCTCTTATTTGTTGCGAATTATATTTAAATAAGTTTGTTTTTTTAATCAGATGATATGTTTTTAACTTTTGTTAATAATTAATTTCCAAAACAACAGGCGCGTATCTTGTTGAAAATTAGAGATTTATTTTATTTTTTTCATTTTCTGGTGTAACAAATATGGAGAGATAGTGGTCTTATAGAATAAACTATAATTTCAAATGAGAACAATTTTATTTCCCATAGCATTATTAACAGGTTTCTTGTCTTTGGCGCAGACTCAGGCTGTAAAAGACACTGTTAAGCAGAAAGAAATTGAGGCCGTTACTCTGGTTGCCAGAAAACCAACGGTAGAATCCAAGGTAGACAGAACGGTATTTAATGTGGCAAACAGTGCTATTCTTGCAGGAAATACAACCTGGGATGTTTTAAGAATGACTCCATTGGTAAGTATTGACAATAATGATGCGGTAAAAGCGGAAGGGCAGACGGTAACTGTTTATATCAATGATAGAAAATCCGTTTTTACAGGTAAAGAACTAAAAGAATATCTTAAAACAATTCCTGCGGATAACCTGATGAAGATTGAAGTAATTACAAGTCCTTCTTCACGCTATGAAACGTCCGGATCTGTAATTAATATCGTCTTGAAAAAGAGAGACGACGAAGGCATGAAAGGAAGTATCTCCCTGAATAACAGACAGAGTACAAAAAATTCACAATACACCAATTTTAACCTGAATTATCATAAAAAACGCTTTACACAGACCCTGATCGGAAGTTATAATAACGGAGATTATGTACAGAAAAACGAAATAGTGAATACCCGTTATGAAAATAATAAGGTATCGCAGCTTAGCCTGGAAACGGAAACGAGAAATGAAAGCCCTTCGCTTTCCTCTACATCGGAATTTGAACTCAATGACAAAAATAATGTGGGACTTGTTCTTGAATATTTCCAAAACCGTAACCTTTCTTATGGTGAATCCACTGGAATGGATTCTGAAAACGGAAATCTTGTGGACTCTTTCCGTCAAACCCAAAATACGTGGGGATTCAGTCGTACATTAGGAAGCAATATCTTCTACAAGTATTATGATAAAGAGAAAAACAGAATTTTAGACATCAATCTGGGAACCAATTACACAGGAAGCGATAATGATAATCTCATTAATAAAGTAGGAATAAACAATATCCAGGAACTGGGAATTATCAGCAACAATCAAATGCGCAATTATTACCTGAAAGTAGATTATACCCAACCGTTAGGAAAATCAGGCGGAAGTATTGAAGTTGGAGGTAAAACGGAGTTTAACAATCATGTTATTCCCAATAGCCTTTACGGATCCAGTATGAATGATCCGAAGTCGGAATATTACAATCTGGCCCGAAATGACAGATTCCATTATGAAGATAATATCAGTTCACTGTACGCCAACTATAGCAAAACATTCTTCAAAAAACTGGAAACAAGAATAGGACTTCGATATGAATATATTGATTTAAAAGTACGTCAGGATGTGGCCGGTACGGAAAGAAGAGATGCTTACGGGACTTTCCTTCCCAACTTATTACTGAAATATACCTTTTCAGATAAATATGATGTGAGCTTTACCTACAACCGAAGTATCTGGAGACCATGGTACTCGGAATTCAACCCATTCCTTATCCCGGATATTAATGGAACCTATTCAAGAGGAAATCTAAACCTGAACCCCAATCCGAATGAAAGACTTTACCTGAAACTCGGATTCCTTAAAAAATATTTTATTTCCGCAAGATATATGTATACCAATCAGGACTACTGGACTACTTACGTAACTGAAAACGGAAGAACAGTTTCATTGCCCGGAAACTTCGACGGAAAAGTTCAGAAATATTACCTCTTTGCCAATACCAATCAGAATTTCCTGAAAAATAAACTGAATGTAAATCTAGGATTTGGATGGTATTATATTGATAATAAAGATTTCAATGAAAAGAATGATCTTAAAGGTAAAAATTATATCAGCTATTGGGGCGGTTCAGCGAATATCTCTTATACGAATCTTTTCAACAAGAATATCAATCTGAGCGCCTGGATGGAAATTGCCAATCAGAATAACGGAAATTCATATGCCAATAATACCAATGTTTTTCACAATATTTCTGTAACCAAAATCTTCCCTAAAACCCAGATGGAACTCAGCATGCAGCTTATGAATATATTCAAAAGACCCTATGCGGATAATACCACCTATAGTCCGGACGGAACATTCAGAGAATATTCGAAATGGGACTGGTACGGAGTTTCACTTACTTTTGTAAAACGCTTCGGAAATCAAAAAGTAAAAGAAAATACAAAAACCGATGCTGAGAAAAACTCAGGGGGAGGTGGAAAATAAAACCTCTTTATAGGATCGTAAAAAAATCAGGTTTCGTTGGAACCTGATTTTTTTATTATACAGAGACATCGTTTAATACAAAGTTTAAATAATGATAGATAAGTAAGTTTCCTGATTTAAAAAGAAAACCAGATATACAATAAAAAAGCAGGTTTCAAAGGAAACCTGCTTCACATATTTCTACAAACTAATTGATAGAAGTTGAAATCCCCGTCATACTTTTCCTCTTCATTCTCCCAACTTCAAGTCTAAACTATTTCAGGGTAAATTTAACCTTCGTTTTAATAGCATCTGAGGAATTTCCGATTAATGCTTCAAAATCTCCCGGTTCAGCCACCCACTCATGTTGAGCAGCATCAAAATAACTTAATGCAGTTTTATCTATAGTGAAAGTGATCTCTTTTTGTTCTCCCGGATTTAAATATACTTTTTCAAAGCCTTTCAGCTCTTTAAGAGGGCGGGGAACAGATGATTTTAAATCACTGATATAAAGCTGGGCTACTTCTGCTCCTGCTTTTTTTCCTGTATTTTTAACGGTTACCGTAAAAGTAATGGTATCATTCTGGGAGAGCGTTGTTTTATCAGATTTTGCTTTTCCAAATTCAAAAGTAGTATAGCTCAATCCATGACCAAAACTGAAAAGAGGTTTAATATTTTTAGTATCATGCCAACGGTAGCCTACAAAAATTCCTTCGTTATAGGTAATATTGATCGGGTTTTTCTGATCTTTTCCTTTTCCGGCTGCCAGTTCATCTTTTTGTCCCGGATATTCTCCAAGCTGATGAGCAGAATTATCTTCAAGTTTTACAGGGAATGTAAAAGGAAGTTTCCCCGAAGGATTAGAGTCTCCGGCTAAGACAGAAGCAATAGAATTACCAGCTTCCGAACCTAGATACCAGGCCTGTACAACTGTTGGAACTTCTTTGATCCATGGCATAGCTACCGCATTTCCGGATACGAGTACGACAGCCAGATTTTTATTGGCTCTGGCTAATGCAGAAATGACCTGATCCTGTTGATAAGGTAAGCCATAGCTTTTTCTGTCATTGCCTTCACTATCCTGGAAGTCTGCTTTATTGAGCCCTCCGACAAAAATCACATAGTCCGATTTCTTAGCCAGTTCTACCGCTTCATTCAGTAATTCTGCTTCCGAACGGGTATCTTTAAGGTCCTGTCCGGATTTTACGCCATTATATTCTCCGCCGATATCACCCACATAACCTCTGGCGTACTGTACATCGGCCTGTTTTCCGAATCTGGATTTGATGCCGTCTAAGGGAAGGGTTTCATATTTTACTTTTAATGAAGATGAACCACCACCAACAGTCATTATTTTAATGGCATTTTCACCAATAACCGCTATTTTTTTTGCTTTACTAAGGTCAATAGGAAGTACATTGCCCTGATTTTTCAGTAAAACAATTCCTTCTTCTCCAATTTCTTTAGCGATGGCTTTATGTTCTTCAGAAGCAATATTTCCAAAAGGCTTATTTCGGTTCATCGTGGTTTTATAGGCCAGACGAAGTAATCGGGTTACCTTATCATCAAGTTCTGTAGTGCCTGCTTTTCCGGATTTGATTAAATCAAGATAAGGCTTGGCCAGGAAATAATTATCATAGGCATTTTTGGTTCCTGCAGAAAGCCCGTTGGTCCAGGTTCCGAATTCAAGATCCAACCCATTATGGATGGCTTGTTCCGTATTACTGACCGCTCCCCAGTCGGATACCACCACTCCTTTGTATTTCCATTCTTTTTTCAGAATATCGTTCAAAAGATATTGATTCTGACTTGCATACTGACCTTTGTACATATCGTAAGCTCCCATAATAGTCCATGAATCTCCTTCCGTTACAGCTGCTTTGAATGGCGGAAGATAAATTTCGTAAAGCGTTCTGTCATCTACATTTACATTGCTTGTATGGCGGAACATTTCCTGATTATTCAGTGCAAAATGCTTTACGGAAGTGGCTACACCATTGGATTGTACACCTTTAATATAAGGAACCACCATTTTTGAAGTCAGATAAGGATCTTCTCCCATATATTCAAAATTTCTTCCGTTCAGTGGAGTTCTGTAAATATTGACTCCGGGCCCGAGAAGAATATCTTTTTTTCTGTAGCGGGCTTCTTCACCTAAAGCTTTACCGTAATTCCACGACATTTTTTTATTCCAGGTTGCGGATAAAGCAGTCAGGGCAGGGTAGGCGATAATAGAATCATTGGTCCATCCGGCCTGATCCCACTCGTCCCACATCACTTCGGGTCTTACTCCGTGAGGGCCGTCGGTTGTCCAGAATTCCGGAATCCCTAATCTTGGAACACCGGGTGAACTGAATTTTGACTGAGCATGCAGCATAGCCACTTTTTCTTCCAGAGTCATTCTGGAAAGCGCATCCTGAATACGTTGTTCTACAGGTTTTGTTTCATCTAAATAAACGGGTAGCGTATTATTTGTTTGGGCCATATAAGAAACAGAAATAAAGGTGAATAAACTTACAATGGCGGTTTTCTTTAACATAATGCCTTTTTATTTGATTGTAAGCAAAAATAGCTAAAATTTTTTTATTATCTCAAATTGAGAAAATAAAATTAGGTCTGTAAAAAAACTGCCTCCGGATTTGGAGAGCAGTTTGTATGTCATTTCAATACCAGAAATTAAAAGTAATAAGAACTCATCCGTACTACCATCCTTTCACAGCACCTCCTTTGAAAATCTCTTTGGCTTTCTTTTCTACAGCGTCAGATTCGTAAGCTTTAACGAAGTTTTTTACTTTCTGACTGTTTTTGTTGTCCTGTCTCGCTACTACTACATTCACATAAGGAGAATCTTTATCTTCTTTAAAAATACCTTCTTTCTCTGAATCTAGCCCTGCCTGCGCTGCAAAATTATTATTGATGATGCCTACAACAACATCTCTGTCATCCAAAACTCTGGGAATCTGGGCGCCTTCAATTTCCATAATTTTTAGTTGCTTTGGATTTTCTGTAATATCAGTTACCTTTGGAAGAAGCCCCACATTTGCCTTTAACTTCAATAAGCCGCTTTTTTGCAACAGTAACAGAGAGCGGCCTCCGTTGGTAGGGTCATTAGGAATTACAATGGTGTTTCCTTCCTGCAGCTGGCTGATATTTTTTATTTTTTTTGAATAGGCAATAATAGGATATACAAAAGTATTTCCAACAACGGCCAGATGATAACCTCTTTGTTTGGATTGTTCCGTTAAGTAGGGAACATGCTGGAAAGCATTGGCATCAATATCTCCGTTTGTTAAAGCTTCATTAGGTACCACATAATCATTGAAAGGAATAAGTTCCACTTCAAGATTATATTTTTCTTTAGCAACCTTCTTAGCCACTTCGGCAATTTCCTGCTCAGGACCATAAGTAATTCCTACTCTGATAAAGTTGGGATCATCTTTTCTTCCTGAACATGACGTGAACAGGAGTATTCCGGAAACAAACAGTCCTATGATTTTTATTTTTTTCATTGAGTCTATTTATAAATTTAGCCATAAAAATTAAGCTGTCGGCCGTTTTTTCTTATACTTTTATCTTCTTATCCTCACTATCTGTGATCAAAATGCTTAGATAATCTGTCTCCGGCAAACTGTATGATGAATACTAAAAGAACCAGTAATATCAAAACGGTATTCATGATAACAATGTCGTAGCCAATATATCCGTATTGGTAGCCTACCTGTCCCAGTCCACCTGCACCTACAGCTCCACCCATTGCAGAATATCCTACCAAAGTGATCAGAGTAATCGTTGCATTATTGATCAATGAAGGAAGAGCTTCCGGAAGCAATACTTTTCTGATGATCTGAAAAGGCGAAGCTCCTAAAGCTCTGGCTGTTTCAATTAAACCATGCGGAACTTCAATAAGACTGTTTTCCACCAGTCTTGCAATAAACGGAGCTGCTCCGACACTTAGCGGTACCAGTGCCGCATTTACTCCTATGGACGTTCCCGCTAAAACTCGGGTAAAAGGTATCATCCAGACAATTAAAATAATGAAAGGGATTGCACGGAAAATATTAACCAGTATAGAAAGTAATCTATAATAAAAAGTATTTTCCAGCAGTTGTCCTTTTCTTGTTAAAAACAACATAATTCCTACAGGAAGTCCCAAAACAAATCCAAAAAATCCTGACACAAATGTCATATAGACTGTTTCCCACGTTCCTTTTGCCAAAAGGGCAATTACCGTATCACTAAGCATATCCTTTTACTGTATTTTGAATTTTATTTTGATTGAAATAATAAAGGGCCTGTTCGTTGTCTTCCGTTTTTCCCTGAAGATGCAACAATAGCTTTCCAAAATTAGCATTTCCAAAATATTCTACATCAGCCTTTAAAAGCTTGTACGGGATTTTATATTGATTATTTAGGGTTGAAAGAAGTTGTTCAACACTGATGTTTTCATTAAGTTCTATTTCGACCAAAGGAAATAAACCTTCCTGTGGTTCTTTCCGAAGTCTGCTATTGAATTCCTGTGGCAGGGTCATGATATCTGAATTTATAAATTGCCGGATAACAGGGTTTTCTTTATCCGAAATAATCTCACTGAGTGTTCCTTTTGTTAATAACTTTCCTTTATCGATCACAGCAACATGATTGCATACCGCTTTGATCACTTCCATTTCGTGAGTGATCAGAAGAATGGTAATGCCCAGTCTCTGGTTGATATCTCGCAAAAGCTGCAGGATAGATTGTGTTGTAGCAGGGTCGAGGGCACTCGTCGCTTCATCACAAAGCAGAAGATGAGGATCATTGGCTAATGCCCTTGCAATGGCCACTCTTTGTTTCTGACCTCCGGAAAGACTTCTGGGATAATCCTGTGCTTTATCTTCAAGACCTACAATTTTCAAAAGCTCATTTACCTTTCTGTTGATCTGTTCTTTGCTGACCTGATCCAGCTCCAGAGGAAGCGCTATATTATCAAAAACAGTTCTTGAAGAAAGAAGATTAAAATGCTGGAAAATCATTCCTATCTTTTTGCGTTCTTCGGCAAGTTGCTTGCTATTTAATTGAGTAAAATCCTTTCCATTAATAACGACCTGTCCTTCATCCGGCCTTTCCAACAGATTTACCGTACGGATCAGGGTGCTTTTTCCTGCCCCGGAAAAACCAATGATTCCTACGATGTCGCCTTTTTCTATCCTAAGACTTATCTTGTCAAGCGCCTTAAAAGACTGTTTTTTCTGGTGGAATGTTTTCGATATATTTCTTATTTCTATCATTCTGTTCTTTTATACTATTAAATAGGCTGATATCCTTTGCCTGTTCTGTTTAAAAATCTTCTCAGTCTTCTGAGTTTTACTTTTGACCGCTTGGAAAGTCTGAAATACTTGGTGACATTGGTCAGAAGTACTCCCAGCAATATGATAAACAAACCGTATAGCTGACCTCCGTTGATACTCTGATTGGCAACAATCCAGCCTGCAATAACCGTAACAATCGGGTTAATGTAGGTATGGGTACTTACTAAAGCGGCAGGTTTTACAGACAAAAGCCAAATGTACGACAAATAAGCGACTATAGATCCAAAGAATATCAAAAACAAAACTCCCAGCCATGCCGATAAAGGAATGGCAGAAACTGAAAAACCTACCCATTCTTTTCTCACAGAAGCGATAAGAAATGATGCCAATCCTGCTACTATAAGCTGCTGTGCGATATTCATAAAAGTAGATTGAGAAGCCGGATTTTTCTTCGAATACAAGGACCCTAATACCCATGCAACAGAACTCAGACCTAATACCACAAAAGCTGTAATGCGAAGTTGTCCGTTTGCGGCGGTATGTGCAGCATTTGAGTTCACACTTCCTTTTAAAAACAGGACTAATCCCACAAAACCAATGACCAGACCTATCGGGATAAATTTATCTGAAAAATAATATTTCCAGTTTTTTCTGTCAATAGCAATAAACCAGAATGGCCCCGTTGCAATTGAAATAGCAGCTTCTGATGCGGTTACATATTGTTCTCCCCAGGCTACAAGTCCTGTTCCTCCGGTAAGAATTAAAATCCCGGTAATAGCATTCTTTTTCCAGTTAATCAGAGAATTGGCTTTTTCTCCTTTGGACAAAAGATACCCCATCATCATCATTCCTGCTACCAGAAATCTTAGTCCGGAAAGTATAAACGGCGGAAAACCTTTTAAGCCAAATGAAATCGCTAAAAACGTAATTCCCCATATTATATAGATGTTGGTAAATGCCAATGGAACCAGCCATTTGTTTTTAGAATTGTCCATTTTTATGTTTTTTTAAGTTGTTCTTGGTCAAATAAAAAAGGCTCTACACCTTGTAGAGCCTTTAAAAAATATGTCATATAAAAGTTAAGGTCATCTACAGTATTCTTGAAGTACAGGCATACAGATACACATCATCATGTTTTTGATGCTATGTTTCTTCATTGAATTATTTTTTAATTCGGCCTTCATTTTATTTTATTTCTTGAATACGTCTGCAAATATATAATATAATTCTTATTAGTCCACTAAAAAAGTAGGGTTTTTAAATATTAATTTATTGTTAATGATTTACTTTATTGAAAATCAATAGTTTGTTAGTTTTATTTTTCCTTTTTAAAACTGTTTCTTTTAGGTGGATTTATTTTTGCCTTCCGTTTTTTCTTTTTTTTATCAAAAATTTAGGTTGTGAAAAAATGAAAATAATGTTATTTTTTTGAGAATAATATAAAGTTTTTGTTTTACGTAAGATATAGCAAAAAAGTCTTGTCATTCTAAATTAAAAATTAATCAATTTAAATATCTGTAAATCATATCTTTGAATCCGTGCTGTTTAAATTTAACTTAATTTATGACTAGACATTAATGATTAGTCATTAATTTTGAAATGTAAAAATTTATTAATTTTAAAAACAGTTATTATGAAACGTTTTGAAAACAAAGTTGCTTTTATTACCGGAGGGAACTCAGGAATTGGTAAGGCTGTGGCCGTATTGATGGCAAGAGAAGGAGCAAAAATTGTTATTGCTGATCTTAAAGAGAATAAGGAAACGCTGGAAGAAGTTCTTCAGGAAGGAACAGAGGTAAGATTTATTACCTGTGATGTTTCTAAACCTGAAGAAGTGGAAAAAGCGGTTCAGGAAACCGTAGATCATTTTGGAAGTCTCGATGTGGCTGTAAATAATGCAGGTATAGTAGACGCTTCTCCGGTTCATGAAAAGTCGATAGAAGAATGGCAGCGGGTTATCAATATCAATCTGAGTGGTGTTTTTTATGGCATGAAATATCAGATTGCCCAGATGAGAAACCAGAAAACAGGAGGTGCGGTGATTAATATGGGATCTATTATGAGCCAGGTTGCGGAGTTTGGAATAGGAGGTTATGCTTCTTCAAAACATGGCTTGGTAGGACTTACAAAAGTAGCTGCTCTGGAAAACGGAACCCATAATATACGCGTCAATGCAATTGGTCCCGGATATATAGAAACTCCTTTACTGATGGATAATGCAGCACAAAGCGAGGAATACAGATCCTATATGGAATCTAAACATGCCATGAAAAGATTAGGGAAACCTGAGGAAATTGCAAAAGCAGTCTTATTTTTGGCTTCAGATGATGCCAGTTTCTGTACAGGAGCTTATCTGCCTGTAGATGGAGGATATCTGCTACAATAATTATATAAAATAGAATGGAAAAAGATCTTCAAGAATTACCCATCCGCCGGAAACTCGGTATTATGATGGTAGAAACGTATAATAGCGTATATGAGCAGTCTCAGGAATTTTTTGCGGACTACGGGCTTACTTCACAGCAGTATAATGTGTTGTCTATTCTGCATGAGACGGGAACCCCTTTATCTACTTCAGACATTTTAAAAAAAATGCTGGAGAAAAATGCAGGTGTTTCCAGACTGGTGGACCGGTTAATTGCTAAAGATCTTGTAGAGAAAAATGTAAATCCGAATGATAAACGCCTGATCGATGTGAAGCTAACGGATAAAGGAGAGGTTTTATACACCAACGTTTCAAAGGAACTTTCAGGAGTAGATAAGGTATATGCTAATCTAACGGATGAAGAAACAGAAATGCTGATCAGGCTTTTATCAAAAATCGGGAAAATATAAAAACAGATCTCAATAATTCTAAAAATGCAGTGTTTAAAACTGAAATGAATTGAATAATATTTCTGATGATTGATGGTGTTTTGTTTATGCTGAAAAAAATAATTTTGTTTCATATAGATAAATTAAATAAATGTTGAGTAATTATTAATTTTTTTATTTGAAACGGGTTGTTTTATTAATGAAAACTTTAAAATCATTTTTTTAAATGAAAACAAATGAAATGGCTTCCGACGGAACGCCTCAAAATCATCAGAATCTTTCCGGAAGTATTTCTTACCGGAAAATTATCAGTGAGAAATTTGATAAGTGCTGTGGGAAAGAAAATGCCTTTTCTCTGTTTTTAATTGAAAAAGCCTCCGGAATACGCACTACAGACGGATACGAAAGAGAAGTACATGATGGTGAACTTCATTTTATATTTTCAGGACAGGAAAACAGCTGGGAACTGAAAAAAGAATCTCAAACGGAAATCGAGCAGATATGCATTCCGGATGTGGTATTTAATACATTTGGAAATTATTTAAAATATCCCTTTTCACATTATATTCAGATCGGTGGGATCAGCTTATCTGAGGAAAGTCTTGAAAAATTTAAATATGAATTTTCAAATATGTATAAAGAACTGCATGAAGGTAAAGAAGGACTACTAACCGCAGAGTTCAGGCTCAAAGTTATCATGCTGATGCTGAGTCGGGAAATTTATAAAATGCATTATGAGAAAAGGATGAATTCTGCCTGCCTTCTTTCACGGTTTATCACCCTTGTATTTGAATACTTCAGAGAAGAAAGATCCGTTAAATTTTATGCTGATAAACTGGCTGTTACAAACAATTATCTGAATGTTTTATGTACTAAGCATCTGGGAAGGACCGCCACAGGAATTATCAGTGGTGAGCTTCTGGCAGAAATAAAACAATATCTTATCGTTTCCAATATATCGGTAAAAGAACTGGCTATTCAGATGAATTTTAGTACGATAAACAGCTTTTATGCGTTCTTTAAGAAATACACCGGTATGACTCCCAAAGAATTCCAGAATACATATAAAGGAATTTCTGTGAAAGATACTGTTCCGGAAGATTTATAATCCTATTACCAACTAAAAATTCCATTAAAACTAAAAATTCTGAGAAATCACTCTTATTGTATCAATGAGAGAGGGGCTTTTTTGCCGTAAAATAATCTATTACAGGATGAAAAACAGACCGAAGATCAATACTATTCCGGACAGAAGTAATGGTGAAATCCGTGTACAACACATAGATGAGATCCAGAACAGACTGAAGATTTATCATGATGTTGTATATCATCATCTGAAAGGACTATGCGCTCTTCCGGATCCGATAAAGCACGACTTTTTTTCACTGATTCTGTTTGAGAAAGCAGAAGGTAAACATGTGATTGACGGGAGAGAATATCCGATAAAAGAAAAGCAGCTGCATATGATCTTTCCGGGACAGGTACATTACTGGGACTACAGCGGAACAACCAATATTTACCAGATATTTGTGAACGGGGAAATATTTGAGCGTTTGGAAGGATTTATGGAATTTCCTGTTTGGGTATATAAGAAAAAGCCTGTAATAAACCTGGATCCGAAAGAATTCCAGAGCCTGGTCCACGAATTTAAAGATATCGGGGATGAACTCAAATTTCCTTCACCGGTTATGAATGAAATTATTTATTCCAAAATGAAAATCATTGCCAGGAATATCTCCAGAGAAATACAAAAAAATGCTGAGTATCTTGATATTTATGAAAACCATCCCGTTCTTTTTGATTTTATGATTCTGCTTACCCAGGATTATAGGTTTCAAAGAACGAAAAAATACTATGCAGATCAATTGAGAGTGAATGCCAATTATTTAAATATCCTCTGCAAGAAATACTTTAATCATACGGCAACTGAAATTATACAAACACATACCGTAGAAAAAATCAGAGAAAGACTTGAAAAAACAGAAGACCAGCTGAAAGATATTGCTTTTGACTTCGGATTTCAGAATTATGGACACTTTTCAGGATTTATAAAAAAGTATACAGGTCTTACTCCTAAAAAAGTCAGAGAGCAATATACCGGTATCACAGAAAGAAAAACAAAAATATTACCGGATAAGAAAATATGTTGAGTTGATAATTTAAAAATTCTGTTGCTAGTAAAAAATTCAGCCATGTGCTGGATTTTTTGTATTTATTAAACTAGTTAAATGTACAGAAATTTCATTGGCTGTACCTTAGCTCTAAAATTAAAAAGATGGACAACAGAATATTAGGTCTGCATCATATTACAGCTATTGCAGACAATGCCAAAAGAAATCTGGATTTTTATACCAAAATTTTAGGAGTAAGACTGGTAAAGAAAACCGTAAACTTTGATGATCCCGGAACTTATCATTTTTATTTTGGAAATGAAAACGGAACACCGGGGACAATTCTGACTTTCTTTCCATGGGAAGGAATCGGGCCGGGAACTAACGGAAGCGGTATGGCAACCCATATCGGATATTCAGTCCCGAAAGGAAGTCTTGAATTTTGGAAAAACCGGTTGAAAAATTTGAATGTAACTATAGAAGAAGGTGAAATTTTTGGCGAAAAGATGATTTCCTTTAAAGATCCCGACGGTCTTCAGCTGCAATTTATAGAACCATCAGATGATGACAATCGAAAAGTATGGACAACAGACGATATTAAAGATGAATCTGCTTTAAAAGGATTTCATCATATCACTTTAACACTGAAAAAAGCAGACCCGACAATCAGCGTTTTAACAGATATTCTGGGATATGGTGTTCAAAAACAGGAGGGAGAAAGATACAGACTGGCAACGGATGCTATTGATACAGCTCATCTTGTAGATATTATTGAAAATGATAAAATCCCGACAGGCAGAAATGCTGCCGGTACCAATCACCATATCGCTTTCAGAGTAAAAGATGATAATGTTTTAATGGAATACCGCGAAAAAGTACTCTCTGCCGGACTAAGCATTACCCCGAAAATCAACAGAGATTATTTCTACTCCTTATATTTCCGTGAACCGGGAGGGGTGTTATTTGAAATTGCAACCGATAATCCGGGATTTACTGTTGATGAACCTCTGGAAGAATTAGGAACCCACCTGAAACTTCCTGTACAATACGAAAGAATGCGTGAAAAAATTGAAGGTGTATTGCCGAACTTATCATAGATCATTACCGAATACTGATAAAGGATGTAATTTTGAAGAAAGATTTTAAACACTGAAATCTTCAAAAAAAATGTTCAATAATTAAAAAAACTTAAAAATGGAAAGAACAGAGATCGTTTTAGAAGGAAGAAAAGGAGAAGTTCAGCTGTTTTCAGATGATCATAAAGCCGGAAAAATGGATATTTCAGTTATCGGAAATAAATTAACCGTATACCACACTGAAGTGAATCCTGAATACGAAGGAAGAGGCTTTGCTAAAATTTTACTGGAAAGACTGGTTTCTTATGCAAGAGAAAATAATCTTAAAATAGTACCACTGTGTCCATATGTTCATAGCCAGTTTAAACGTCATCCTGAAGAATACAATGATGTGTGGATGAAAGAAGGTCTGTAAGCATATGGGAGATGAGGTAAGCAGGATAAACCTTCGGGATCTCAGAACAATTCAATGGCCCTTTATGATCTCTCACACTTTTTTGGTGCTTTCATTTTTACAGACCACCAGGCAATTTTTAATTTTTTAAATTTCAATTTTCAACGCTATGAAACTTATCACAGGATTACATCACGTGACAGCTATTACCGGAAATGCTCAGGAAAATATAGATTTTTATACGGGTGTTTTAGGGCTTCGCCTGGTAAAAAAAACGGTTAATTTTGATTATTCAGATGTCTATCACTTTTATTTCGGAGACGAATACGGAACCCCGGGAACCATTATGACAACTTTTCCTTATGGTAAAGATCTGATTAACGGAAGACATGGAAAAGGAATGCTGAATACAACCGCTTTTTCAGTCTCAATAGGCGCTCTGGATTATTGGATGAATCGTCTGGACCAGTTCAATATACATTACAAACAGCCACAGCAGAGATTCTCGGAAGAAGTTTTTATCTATCTTGAAGATTTTGACGGACTGGGGTTAGAACTTGTTTTTAATGAGAAAGATGACCGTAAAGGATATGCTAACGGATATATCCCTAAAGATTATGCCTTAAAAGGAATCCATCACGTAGAAATCTGGCAGGATGCTTATGAAAGAACAGCTGCTTTACTGACGACTAAAATGGATCATCAGATAATTGTTGAAAGTCCCGGCAGATTGAGATTAGGTACGGAAAATGCACCCGGAAAATATGTAGACCTGCTTTCTATGCCTAATGCTTTGAAAGGACTGGCGGGAAGAGGAACTGTTCATCATGTGGCTTTTGCCACTCCGGATGCCCAGTCACAGCTTGAAATGATGGAAAGGCTCAATGCATTCGGCCTGGAGCATACTGAAGTAAAAGACCGGAAATATTTTACCTCGGTATATTTCAAAGAACCCGGAGGGGTATTGTTTGAAATTGCCACTTCAGGTCCCGGATTCGATGTGGATGAGGAACAGGCCTTTTTAGGCGAAGATCTGCAGTTGCCCCAACAGTTTGAAGAACAGAGAGAACGTCTCATTGAGGTTCTTCCGAAAATCAATTATCCAACAGAAAAATACAGATAGAAAATGAGTCATAGTACAGATATAAAAACAGCAGGCCGTCCGCTTGATCAGGCAGAAAAAGCGTTGATCATGATTCACGGCCGCGGAGGAAGTGCTCATGATATTCTGAGCCTCGCCCAACATTTACATGTAACGGATTATGCATTGCTGGCTCCGCAAGCCTCCAATTACACCTGGTATCCGTATTCGTTCATGGCTCCGGTGAACCAGAATGAACCATGGCTCTCTTCAGCGTTGGAAAAAGTGGGCGAAACCGTAAAAACAGCGACAGATGCAGGAATCGCTCCTGAAAATATATACTTCTTCGGATTTTCCCAGGGCGCTTGCCTTACCGTTGAATTTCTGGCCCGGAATGCACAACGGTTTGGCGGAGCCGCCGCGATTATCGGCGGTGTGATTGGTGAAAAAATAAACCGCGAAAATTATAAAGGTGATTTTGCCGGAACTCCGGTCTTTTTAGGAACAAGTAACCCTGATTTCCATGTTCCTGTTGAAAGAGTATATGCAACGGCTAATATTTTAAGAGAGATGAATGCTGAAGTGACAGAGAAAGTATATGCCAATTTCGGACACTCCATTAATCAGGAGGAAATTGAACTGGCCAATTCTGTTATATTTAAATAAAAATTAACAGGAAAATGCAGTATTCAGGTTACTGCTAAAGTGAAGATTCCCGCGGAATGACAAGGTATACGGATTGATAAAGCCTGTATTTTGTCATTCCGTAGAAATCCAGACCTCTGTTTCCCTGTTTTTCAACCCAACAATCAACCCAACCTATGCATGAAAAACTACTTTTAATACTGGGGCTGCTGCTTATTGTCATGATGCTGGTGATGCTTGCACAAAGAATCAGAATTGCCTATCCTATTTTTTTGGTTCTGGCGGGATTAGGAATCAGTATGATTCCCGGAGTTCCTGTTTTAAAGCTGGATCCGGAGATTATATTTTTAATTTTTTTACCCCCTCTTTTGTATGAAGCCGCCTGGTATACTTCATGGAATGATTTCTGGAAATGGAAAAGACCGGTCAGCCTGCTGGCTTTCGGACTAGTGTTTCTGACTTCATTGGTGGTAGCTTATACTGCACAGATACTGATTCCCGGTTTTACACTGGCATTGGGATTTTTACTCGGAGGTATTGTTTCTCCGCCGGATGCTGTAGCAGCTACAACAGTACTGAAAGGTCTAAAAGTTCCCAAGCGCACCATTGCAATTCTGGAAGGTGAAAGCCTGATTAACGATGCTTCATCACTGATTGTTTTCAGATTTGCTCTGGCGGCTGTCATTACCGGCACTTTTTCCATGCAAGAAGCTACGGGACAGTTTTTTCTTGTTGCAGGAATGGGAATTGTAGTGGGAATTATCGGAGCCCATATATTTTATGCCATTCACCGGTTTCTGCCGACGACTCCCGCTATTGATGCTGCGATTACAGTAATTACCCCTTATATTCTGTTTCTTTCGGCAGAACATTTTCATTTTTCAGGAGTAATGGCGGTGGTAAGCGGAGGCTTATTTATGTCTTTCCGTGCGCATGAGATTTTTAAAACCGGAACAACGAGGATCAATATGACCGGAGTCTGGAATACCCTGATTTTTGTGATGAACGCTTTGGTTTTTGTATTAATAGGACTTGAGCTGCCGGAGATTATCAATGGTTTGGGAGAAACTTCTTTAGCGGATGGAATTAAATATGGTTTAATTATCAGTCTTATCGTCATTATCGTACGTCTTTTATGGATTTATCCGGTGGCTCATCTTCCGAGATGGCTGAGTGAAAAAGCCCGCCGTGATCCAAGTCCGGGCTGGAAAAACCCTTTGATTATCGGATGGGCAGGAATGAGAGGTGTTGTTTCTCTGGCGACCGCGTTATCGATTCCTGTGATGATGAATGATCAGGCTCAGTTTCCAATGCGGAATCTGATTATTTTTATCACATTTATCGTTATTTTTGTGACCCTGGTGTTCCAGGGACTTACTTTGCCTCTGATTATAAAATTAACCAAAATCGGAGAGATTGATGATATTCTTCCTTCTCACGAACAACAGGCAGGAATACAGATGAGGCTTGATCAGCTGGCAGTGAATAAACTCGATAAGGAATATAAAAAAACAGTGAACGACAATAGTCTTGTAGGAAACTTCAGGAAAGGTTTGCAGCAAGATATACAGCTTCATCAGAATCATTTGAGTTCCATTGAAATGTGTAATGACAGACAGCATGATATGAAGATATTTCATAAAATTGTGCTTGAGATTATTGCGCTCCAGAGAAAAGAGCTGTTTAAAATGAAACGTGAAAAACAGTTTAGTGATGATGAGATCAGGAAAGCTGAATCCCAACTGGACCTGAATGAATTGAAAATAACGGGAAACAAACATTTATAACGAATTGAAAATTGTTGCCGGTCTGAAACTTAATCATCAACTTTGAACTCTAAACTCTCAACTGCCCGCTTTAAAATTTGAAACTTAAACCCAAACCCAATGAAAACATTACATTTTTTGGTGATCGGAAAGAATCAGGAAATTCTGGAGGTCTTAAAAAGAATTATAGAAAATAACGAAGGATGGACTGCTGAAATTCAAAGCGATGAAAACTTCTGTTATGAATATATCAAAAATAATAAAGTAGATATTGTCCTTCTAAGTTCCGGGCTGGAAGATGATTTTGAGCGTGATATAAAGGTATTTTGTGCAGATTTGGATACCGATGTTAAAGTGATCGACCACTACGGAGGAGGAAGTGGACTTTTGAAGAATGAAGTTTACAGTCTTTTTCCTAATTTGCGGGAGTAAACTTTAATCTATGTTTGAAAATATCATCAAAAACATTGAACGATTTATCACGATATCTCCTGAGGAAAAACAATTTTTTACAGATTTACTGGTCTGTGAGACTTTCCCCAAGAAAACGGTTTTGTTGAGAGAAGGAGAAATCTGCCAGTTTGAAGGGTATATTCATAAAGGATGTCTGCGGATGTACTGTCTGGATGATAACGGTACCGAGGTCACGATACTCTTTGCTATCGAAGACTGGTGGATCAGTGACATCGCCTCTTTTCAGGAGCAAAAGCCTTCTAAAGTATATATTGAAACATTGGAGGATTCTGAAATCTATATGCTGAATCCGGCGACGAAAGAACAATTGTTACAGGAGTTTCCTAAATTTGAAAGAGTGTTCAGACTTTTGATTCAGCGAAATCTGGTAACCCTTCAAAGCCGTTTGGTAGATACAATTTCAAAAACGGCTTCAGACCGGTATCTTGAGTTTATAAAAGTATATCCTTCCATTCCTCAGAGAGTGGCTCAGTATTATATAGCTTCATATCTGGGAGTTTCCAAAGAATTTGTAAGTACCATCAGAAAGCGTCTTGCTTCGAAAGAGAAGTAAACTTCCGTGAGGGGTACGGTTAATCCGAAAATATATCATACCGGATACTATTTTAGTATCTGGCATTTTTTTTTGCTGTCAGGTCATTTATTAAACTAGTTAAATGTCCGGGCACTTTGGTTTGTCTACATTTGTCTTATCAAAAATGAATAAATAACAATTTGATATGGACAGAAAGGATTTTTTAAAGAAAGGTTTATTGGGAACAGGAATGTTTGTAACATCAGCATCTCTTGCTAATTCAATGAAAAATGAGATTGATGAGATCGAGCCTCTGGAGCCGATCGGATACAATCATTTGCCCAATACAGATTCAAAGATTAAAGAAAACTCTGTACTCCACAAAGCTGATTCAAGAGGGAAAGCAGATCATGGTTGGCTGTTGAGTAATCATACGTTCAGTTTTGCCAACTATTATAACCCTGAAAGAATGCATTTCGGAGTGCTGAGAGTTTTGAACGATGATAAAGTAGAGGCCGGGAGAGGCTTCGGAACCCATCCGCACGACAATATGGAAATTATCAGTATTCCTCTGGAAGGCGATCTTGAACATAAAGACAACATGGGAAATACTGCCATTATTAAAAGTGGAGATATTCAGGTAATGAGTGCGGGAACAGGAATCATGCACAGTGAATTCAATAAAAATAATGATCAGTTGGTGAAATTTCTTCAGATCTGGGTATACCCTAAAAAAAGAAATGTGACTCCAAGATATGATCAGATCACTTTAGATACAACAAAAAGTCATAATGCATTCCAGCAGATTCTTTCGCCGAATGCAGATGATGAAGGGGTCTGGATTCATCAGGATGCATGGTTTCATCTGGGAACTTTTGAAAAGGATACGGAAAAGAACTATCAGATCAGAAAGAAAGGAAACGGAGTCTATGTTTTCATGATTAAAGGAAGTGCAGAAATTGGCGAACAAATACTGGAAGCGCGAGACGGGTTCGGAGTATGGAATACTCAGGAATTGCCCATCAAAATACTTAAAGACGATACGGAAATTCTTCTTATGGAAGTTCCGATGACTATGTAAAATAACAATATCATGAAAAATTCGGTAAACAAAATAATGATAGCAGCTGTATTAGTGTTTTCAAACCTGATATTGGCACAGACTACAAGCGTAGGAACATCAAAAAACTGGGGTTCCGTAGATGGGATTTCCATGATAGGTTTGGTTCAGGGACCTTCTTCAGCAGACGCTCAACTTCAGGTGGCCTGTGTTTTTGAATATACCGAGGGAGATATTTTTAAAGCTCCGGCTTTACCTGCGAACCTCAATGGTTTAGTTCATCTGGACGAAGCCTTAAAAGGAGAGCTTACCAATATCAGAAAATCAGGACAGTTTCAGGGACATTCTTTGGAAACTCTATTGATTACACCACCTGCAGGATCCATTTCGGCAAAAAAATTACTGCTGATCGGTTTAGGAAACAGGGCTGCGTTTACGCCCGATCTGATGACATCGGTAGGTGAGGTGGCCGCCCGTGAAGTCATGAGGCTCGGACTTACAGATTTTGCTTTTGCCAGCGATCTGAAAGATGCGGGAATAGATTCTCCCACCGCTTTAATCGCAGGAAATATAGTAAAAGGGATTGTACACGCCAGCCGTGCTGAAAATTATCTGAAAGAACACCAATTATCAAATACCAGAAAACTGGAAAAAGTATATCTGCTTGCCGGTCCTTCCTTCTTTGAAACTGCAGGTGAGGGAATTTCCGATGCTATTGCAGAAGTGAAAAATAAATAATGAACTTAGTTTCATTAGTATTGTTGATTCAGCCTCCTTTTTATAAGGAGGCTTTTTGAATTTTCACTCAGAGTTTTTGAAAATAGTGTAAGTGTAAGTTTTGCAGGCTTTAACATTTCAGGTTCAGTCATCATTCTTAACTAAATTTGAAAAGTCAAAAAAAATCCCGATTTTTGCCTTCTTCAATAAACCCGAGTTCATGAAATTATGTATTGCCGAAAAACCGAGTGTAGCCAGAGATATCGCCAAAGTATTAGGTGCTACCACGCCTAAACAAGGCTATATGGAAGGAAACGGCTATTGTGTGACATGGACGTTCGGGCACCTTTGTACGCTGAAAGAACCTCATGATTACGGTCCGCAATACAAATCCTGGAATTTATTTCTGCTGCCTATTATTCCCAGCAGTTTCGGGATCAAGCTGATTCCGAATAAAGGAGTGGAAAACCAGTTTAAGGTCATCGAGCGGTTAGTGGAAGAATGTGATGAGGTCATTAATTGCGGGGATGCCGGTCAGGAAGGAGAGCTGATCCAGCGCTGGGTGTTGCAGAAAGCAAAATGTAACAAACCCATTCAGCGTTTATGGATTTCATCCCTGACGGAAGAAGCAATTAAAGAAGGATTCGACAGTCTGAAACCTGCAGAAGATTATAAAAACCTTTATCTTGCCGGAAATGCAAGAGCGATCGGAGACTGGTTGCTGGGAATCAATGCAACGAGACTTTTCACCAAGAAATTCGGTGGCAATAAAGCAGTGCTTTCCATCGGAAGAGTACAGACACCTACACTGGCCATGCTGGTTCAGCGTCAGAAAGAAATTGATGCCTTTACTACCGAAGAATACTGGGAACTAAAAACCAAATATCGTGATGTTATTTTCAATGCAGCGATTGACCGTCTGAAAACCCTGGAACGCGCTGAAAAAGGATTGGAATACCTTAAAGTAAATCCATTTGAAATTGTTTCTTTCGAAATTAAAGAAGGGAAAGAAAAGAATCCAAGACTGTTCGATTTAACGGGATTACAGGTAGAAGCCAATAAAAAATACGGATATTCTGCAGAAAATACACTGAACTATGTTCAGAGTCTTTATGAAAAGAAGCATGTAACCTATCCACGTGTTGATACTACCTATTTATCAGACAGTTTATATCCAAAAATAGAGGGGATTCTAAAAAAAATGTATCCCTATCAGGAATTGATTGCTCCTTTACTGGAAGCTCCGATTCCAAAGTCAAAAGCAGTATTTGATGATACTAAAGTTACCGATCACCATGCGATTATTCCTACGGAAGTTCCTCCTTCCCAGAATCTGAGCAGGGAAGAAAAACTGATCTATGACCTGATTGCAAAACGTTTCATTGCTGTTTTCTATCCGGAATGTAAAATTTCAAATACTTTGGTGGAAGGTAAAGTAGGAACTATTCCTTTCAAAACCAGTGGAAGACAAGTCCTGGAACCAGGATGGAGAGCGGTTTATGCCAAAGAACCTAAGGAAGAAACCACGGATAAAGATAAGGAGAAAGAAAAAGAAGAGGAACAAACTATTCCTGAATTTACCGTAGGTGAAACCGGGCCACACGATCCTATGATTCACCAAGGGAAAACTACTCCTCCAAAACCTTACACGGAAGCCACCTTGCTGAGAGCAATGGAAACTGCCGGAAAACAGGTGGAAGACGAAGAATTACGTGAAATGTTGAAAAACAACGGGATTGGAAGACCTTCTACCCGGGCAAACATCATTGAAACACTTTTTAAAAGAAAGTACATTGAAAAGAAGCGAAAAAATCTGATTGCTACCCAAACCGGAATTCAGCTTATCGATACCATTGAAGACGAACTTTTAAAGAGTCCGGAACTTACGGGTGAATGGGAATCAAAACTTCGTAAGATTGAAAAAGGTGAATATGAAGCCAATCATTTTAAAGAAGAACTGATCCAGATGGTAACAGAACTTACCGAGAAAGTCGTCTACGGAAAAGGAAAAGTCATTACCCTGCAGGAAGAAGAGAAGGAAGTGGTGAAAGAAAAGAAGAAGAGGGAGCCGGCTCAGAAAAAGGAACTTCAGTCCTGGGAAGAAACAAAATGTCCGAAATGTAAAGAACACAATCTGATCAAAGGGAAAACGGCAGTCGGCTGTTCTGATTTTAAGAACTGCGGATTTAAAATCAGCTTTGAAATCTTCGGAAAGAAACTTTCGGATAAGCAGTTGATGGATCTTGTCTTAAAAGGAAAAACTTCAAAGCTGAAAGGGTTTAGTACACATCCCGAAGGTTTGACAGAAGGTGTGCTCTCTTTACCTGATGATTTCCAGGTACAGCTTGCTTAAGAAGTTAATGAATAAAAGCAGATAATCTTTAAAGCATAAATAACCCTACACTTTGTAAGTTTCCCCAATATTTCAACGGAAAAAGAATAATGTCCTTCCCTCGGAAGGGTGAATTCAAAAGTTATAAAATTTTTTGAAGACAGGGGTAATCTGACATTCATGGTCTATTAAGAGTAGAGAATACAGGATTCAAATCCGTAACCTTTTGACTGCCAGTCAAACGCGTTATCTTAAAAAGCAATATTCAGAATCCTAAAATATTAATTTATAGTGAACTTTTTCGGAGATTTCCCTGTAATCTGCGTAAATTTTCTGTAAAAATATTCCAGTGTATTAAACCCGGATTCAAAGCAGATGTTTTTAATTCCAATTTCCGGATTGCTGATCAATAACTGTTTAGCATGCTCTATTCTCAACTGAATAATATATTCTACAGGAGTACAATTATAGGAATGTTTAAACTTTTTAAACAGATTGGCTTCACTCATTCCGGCTAGTGAGGACAGCTTTTTAATAGTAATGGGCTCTCTGTAGTTTTGTTTGATAAAATGAACCACTTCCTGAAGTCCGTTTTGGATAGTCTCTGTTTTATCAGATTGGAACAGGATATGTTTTGCATTGGTTTTCATCAGCTCATAAATGAGTTCCTTAAGGCTTAGGCTTAAAAGAAAATCAGATGTTCTGTACCGGTTTTCATCTATTCTTCTGTTATAAAGATTCGTTAAGCTTCTCCATAGCGATTCATCCGAACTGATGAATTTTTTCACCGTATTTTCCTTCATCATAATGCCCGTTCTGTCCCAGTCGGGATGCCAGTTTTCGATTACTTCCGAGAAAACATGGTCAATATATTCCTGTTCTATGTTCAGGACCAGGCATTTGGTGGGCTCATGAAAATCAGGATGGATGTCGATACTGAGATCTTTATTACAGGGTGGGATAAATACACTTCTTTCTTTAAATTCAAAGCTTTCCTCTTCATTTCGGATGATTTTGTTTCCACTCAGCATGAGCGTGATCACAGGTTTTTCAAAAAAGAAAGGGAAATCATGACAAACCACATTGGTTTCAAACACATTCAGTTCACCAAAAGGAATGCTGAAAACAGTTCTTTCTTCGATTTTTTCCATGATATGCAAGAGTTTAGGTTAAAAAAAATAGAGAATAAGTAAATAATTTATACCATGTTTTCGTCATTTTCGAATTACGTAAAATACAAAATAATTTGAAACATGGAAAATACATCATTTGTGGGAGAAGCTCCCGCTGTCAATACTCCCTTTGTATCCCTGAATCCCTCTACTTTAGAGGTTATTGGAGAGGTAACCGATACTTCCCGGGAGGAGATCGATATAAAAATTAAAAAAGCAAAAAAAGCCCAAAAACTGTGGTCGGCCAGACCGGATGCTGAAAGAAAAGAAATTATATTAAAAGTAGCAGAGGCTTTGGAAAAGAACTCTCAATATCTTGCTGAATGGATTACGAAGGAACAGGGAAAACCGCTGAACGGTCCGGGAGCCCATTTTGAAATGCAGGGTTGTGTAGGCTGGACTCAGGTTCCGGCATCACTGGATTTACCCGAAGAGATTGTGTTTGAGGATGAGACAAGAAAAGACATTTTATACAGAAATCCGATTGGTGTAGTGGCGGCTATTGCTCCGTGGAACTGGCCTCTTATGATTGCAGTCTGGCAGATTATTCCCTCTCTGAGAATGGGAAATACTGTGATTATCAAGCCTTCGGAATATACCACATATTGCAGTCTGGAAATGATAAAGGTAATCAATACCGTACTTCCGGAAGATGTTCTGCAGGTCATAACGGGAAGAGGAGAAGTAGGAAGCTACCTGACAGGGCATCCCGATATCGGAAAAATTATGTTTACCGGTTCCATTGCCACAGGTAAGAAAGTGATTGAAGCGTCAGCCGGTAATATGGCCCGTTTAACCTTAGAATGCGGAGGAAATGACGCCGGAATTATTGTACCGGGTCTTGATATCGCCAAACATATCGAGAGTATTTTCTGGGGAGCCTTCCTGAATATGGGACAAACCTGTGCCTGCTTAAAAAGGCTGTACGTTCACGAAGATGATTATGAAAATGTAGTCGCTGCTCTGGCCGAATACTCTTCCCATATTCCGATGGGTAACGGAGCTGACGGAGGTGTTGTTCTTGGGCCAATACAGAATAAAATGCAGTACGATAAAATTCAGGAGCTGATCCGCGATGCCGAAAATACAGGGGCTGATTTTGTATTTAAAGGTCAGAAACCTGATCTGGAAGGATATTTTATTCCTGTAACGCTTGTGGGGAACGTGGATAACGGAGACCGGATCGTAGATGAAGAACAGTTCGGGCCTGTGCTGCCCATTATTCAGTATAAAACACTGGAAGAAGCCGTTGAGAAGGCCAACGCTTCAGAAAACGGACTGGGAGCTTCGGTATGGAGCGATGATCTTGATAAGGCTCAGAAGGTGGCATCACAGCTGGAAGCAGGAACAGTCTGGATCAATCAGCATGGAGCGATCCATCCTTTTGTGCCTTTTGGAGGAGCAAAACAATCCGGCTACGGAGTAGAATTCGGAATGGAAGGACTGAAAGCCGTTACCGTTCCTAAAGTGATCAGTATTAAAAAATAAAAATCAAATCAGAACTTATGAAATACGATTTTATAGTGATAGGATCCGGCTCAGCGGGAGCTGTCATCGCCAACAGATTAACAGAAAATGAAAATATACGTGTACTTGTTCTGGAAGCAGGTCCTGATGACAAAGTAGCAGAAGTACAGGAACAGGTGGGCTGGCCTGCCATATGGAATACGGAAAGAGACTGGGCATATCATACGGTTGCTCAGGATGCCGCCGGAGGAAATACCAGATACTGGCCACGTGGAAAAACACTTGGAGGGTCCAGTTCTATCAACGGGATGATCTATATCAGAGGGCATCAGCAGGATTACGACAGCTGGGCGTATAAAGGATGTACGGGCTGGGACTGGGAAAGTGTTTTACCCTATTTTAAAAAGTCTGAAACGCATGAAGATGGCGAAGATCATATTCATGGAGGAAACGGGCCGCTTTATGTAAGCCGGATCAAACATCCTAATGCCATTTCACTAAGCGCTATTGAAGCGTGTAAAGAAATGGGATACCCTTTGACTGATGATTTCAATAAGGAAATCTGGGGGGCAGGACTTAATCATCTTAGCGTCGGGAAAGACGGTAAAAGATGTTCCACAGCAAAGGCATTTCTGGATACAGCAGAATCACGCGGCAATTTAGATATTCAGACAGATGCTCTGGCTCAAAAACTTTTATTTGAAGGAGATCAGTGTGTAGGCGTTCAGTATAGAAAAAATGGCGAACTTCAGGAAGCAAGGGCAGAAAAAGAAGTCATTGTTGCATGCGGAACGATAGAATCTGCAAAGCTCCTTATGCTTTCGGGAATCGGTGACAGAGAAGAACTGGAGTCGGTAGGCATTACTGTGATCCGTGATTTGATAGGTGTAGGGAAAAACCTTCAGGATCATTTGCTGGCCAGCGTTATTTTTAAAGCCAAAAAAGAGATTCCTGCTCCGGAAGCCAATCTGCTGGAAGCCCAATTATTCTGGAAAAGTAAAAAGGAAATGGTTTTTCCGGATCTTCAGCCTTTGTTCATGGGGATTCCTTACTATAGTCCGGGATTTACGGGACCTGAAAATGCCTTTACTTTCTGTGCCGGATTTATCAGACCTGCAAGCAGAGGATATATTAAACTGATCTCTTCTGATCCTTCTGATGCTCCGGAAATCAATCCAAGGTATCTTTCTGAGGAATCTGATCTGGAAGCTCTTTACAAGTGCGTTGAGATCTGCCGTGAAATGGGAAGAACGGAAGCTATGAAAGAATGGAATGACGGCGAAATATATCCCGGAGAGGGAAAAACAAAAGAAGAGGTGATGGATTATATCAGGAAATCCTGTTCCACTTATCATCATATGACCGGAACCTGTAAAATGGGAACAGACAGCTCCTCCGTTGTGGATCCGAGATTAAAAGTTTACGGACTTAAAGGTCTGAGAGTAGCGGATGCTTCCGTAATGCCGGATGTGGTTTCCGGAAATACGAATGCTCCTACTATTATGATTGGAGAAAAAGCAGCCGATATGATTAAAGAAGATCACGGGCTGATCACGCAATATTCATCAGAAAAATTATTGTTAGTTTAAAATAGAGTTTGAAAACTCAGAAAAAGCCGTCTCACTCGTGTGAAGATGGCTTTTTTTATGACTTTTTAAAAAAATATAGTGGAGATACAACATCATAGGTCTTACCTTTGGGTAAAAATAAAATTTATGACCCCTGAAAAAAGAAAATTAATTACAGACAGTTTTAGCCGCTCAGAGACTCTGAAGTTTTACAGAGCAGAACTCCTGGAAGTAGAAACAGATTTTATTTCTATGAAAATCCCGAAAATGGAAATCATGACCCGAAAAGCAGGCATGTTCAACGGCGCGATGATTGCTTCGCTGGTGGATGTTTCATCCGGATACGCCGCTGTGAGCCATTATGAAGAAGACTGTTATGTAGTGACCATAGAACTGAAGGTGAATTATTTAAGACCTGCAATGGGGGATTTCCTGGTTTCAAAGTCATATGTAATCAAAGGCGGTGCTAAAATCAGTGTCATAAGAACTGAAATTTATGTTCAGCATGAAAATTCCGATTCAGAAAGCCACGTAGCTACTTCATTGGTAACCATGATGAAAATAAAATAGAAAATTAGGGGAATAAATGGGTGGTATATTCCTTCAATAAAGAGTTTTTACGAAATTTTTTCGTCGGAATGGAATGGCTTTTGCTCCGTACCACCCATAAACATTAAAAAATATCTCTATGAATTTAATTATCCGATTGTTTGTAACAGCGATAGTTGCTTATCTCTTAACTAAAATTTTACCGGGAGTACATTTTGAAGGGTTTTCTTCGGCAATTATTTTTGCTATTGTACTGGGGGTTTTAAACATATTTGTGAAGCCTGTTCTCAGTTTATTCGGGCTTCCGCTCACCATTATTACATTAGGTTTCTTTGCATTGGTTATTAATGCAGGAATCATTATGATTGCAGACTATTTTATAGACAGCATGGTAGTGGATGGTTTCTGGTGGGCATTTATCTTCAGTATTCTGTTGTCAATTGTCACTTCTCTGGCGAATTCAATGTTCTCAGATGGTAATTAATGGATTATCATACCTTTTAAAAAAGTCCGTCGGTATATTGCTGACGGACTTTTTTTTCACAGGATTCGGAATGTATTTTAAGGAAGGGATATGAGGCATGGATGTGTGAAGAGCCGGAGTTTAAGCAGGTGTATAGACAGGAATTCTGATCAATGAAAATGAATAGATCTGTTGATTTATCATTTATACCTTTTATTTTTTATTTAAAACACGAACTTTTTGTTAATTATCTCGGTCATTTTTATTTTAAATATTAACTTTGGCAATCTTTGAATGTAATGAAAGGATTTAATGAAATCAATATGGTTTTGCAGATCCGCTAAAAAATGAATATCAACATATGAAACTTAAGTACAGCCTGCTGGCTCTGGCAGCTCCGCTTTTAATGAATGCACAACAATTAATGACGCCTGAAATTCTTTGGACTTTGAAAAAAGTAGGAGTACAGGCTGTTTCACCAGATCAGGCTTCTGTTATCTATAAAGTAGGACAGGTAGATCTGAAAACAGAAAAAACAAAAAATGAGAACTACTTTCTGAATGTTCTTAACCACCAGTCTTCTAAAATTGATTTCGGTAAAAAATCCCTTATCCAATGGGATAAAAACGGAATTTATGCTCAGGAAGGAGATAAAATATATCTTTCAAAAGATGCAGGAAAAACCTGGTCAGAATTTTATACCATTGGTGAAGTTGACAATATTGTCATTTCTCCAGACGGTAAAAAGATTGCTTTCAGCAAACAGGTATTGGTAGAGAAAGTAATGGGGAAAGATAAATTCACAGATACGCCTAAAACAACAGCTCAGGTATATACAGATCTGAATCACAGACACTGGGATTATTTCAATGAAGGAAAATACAACCATGTGTTTGTAGTGAATATTTCCGAAAAAACAGAATCAGCAAAAGATCTGTTAGAAGGAAAAGCATGGGATTCTCCTCAAAGACCTTTCGGTGGTGCTGAAGATTTTATCTGGAGCCCGGACTCTGCACAGCTTTTGTATGTTACAAAACCCAAAAGCGGTAAAGAGTATTCTACAAGTACCAATACTGATATTTTTGCTTATGATCTGGCTTCAGGAACTACTAAAAATTTAACGGAATCCAATAAAGGCTACGATGTTAATCCTAAGTTCAGTCCGGATGGAAAATCATTGATCTGGCAAAGTATGGCCAGAGATGGCTATGAAGCTGATAAAAATGATGTAAAAATCCTGGATTGGAAATCGGGAAAAACAACCAATCTTACTGCAGGATGGGATGACAGCGTTTCAGGAGATGTTCTTTGGGGAGCAGATTCAAAAACAATTTATTTCACGGCTGCTTACAGAGGAACAAAACAGCTTTTCTCACTGGACTCAAAATCAGCAAAAGTACAGCAGATTACAAAGGGTAATTTTGATGTTAACGAAATCTTTACAGACAATAAAACTTCCCTTTTAGTTGGAAGAACCGATGTAAACCATGCTACGGAGATTTTTTCCGTTAACCTTAAGGACGGAGAAATGAAGCCGGTGACTGAAGCAAACAAAGATGCTTACGCTAAGCTGGCTCAGGGAAAATCTGAACTTAAAATGGTAAAAACTTCGGATGGTAAAGAAATGGGAGTATGGTTCCATTATCCACCCAACTTTGATCCGAATAAAAAATATCCGACACTTGTATACTGTCAGGGAGGACCACAATCTGCACTGACGCAATATTTCAGTGTGAGATGGAACTTCGCTTTAATGACAGCAAACGATTATATCGTAGTGGCTCCCAACAGAAGAGGAATGCCGGGTTGGGGAACAAAATGGAATGAAGATATTTCAAGAGACTGGGGCGGACAGCCAATGAGAGATTATCTGGCAGCAACAGACTACGCGAAAACTTTACCTTATGTAGACGGCGACAGAGTGGCCGCAGTAGGGGCAAGCTATGGTGGTTATAGTGTATTTATGCTGGCTGGGATTCATGAAAACAGATTCAAAACGTTCATTGCTCACGATGGATTATTTGACATGAAATCATGGTATCTTACTACTGAAGAACTCTGGTTTGCCAACTGGGACTTAGGTTCTCCCTGGGAAAAGCCACTTCCAAAAGCATATACAGAATTCAATCCAAGCAATTTTGTCGACAAATGGAATAAGCCCATCATGATCGTTCAGGGAGGAATTGATTTCCGTGTACCTTACGAGCAGGGACAGGAAGCTTTCCAGGCTGCAAAATTAAGGGGATTAAAATCTAAACTGGTGTATTTCCCGAACGAAAATCACTGGGTACTCCATCCGCAAAACGGATTGGTGTGGCAGAGAGAATTCTTCGACTGGCTGAAAGAAACATTGTAAATCAATATAAAAATAGTAATAAAAGCGGGCTTTAGCCCGCTTTTTTCATTATAAAAAAACAATGGCTTTAGCCAAAATGTATATATTTGAATATGCAAAATCGTATTTCCTCATTTCCGCCACTGATTGATTTCCGGTCTGAAATTCTGATTTTAGGCTCAATTCCGGGAGTGAAATCACTGGAAAAGCAACAGTATTACGCTCATCCTCAGAACAAATTCTGGCGCATTATTTTTGAGCTGCTTCAGGAAGAATTTACTGAAGATTATACACAGAGAATCAAAATAATAAAGAAGCATCACATGGCACTTTGGGATGTTATTGATTCATGCGAAAGAAAAGGAAGTCTGGATTCGGAAATTAAAAACGAAGAAGCCAATCAAATAGAAGAATTGCTGCAAAAGCATCCAAATATCAAAGCCATTTTCTGTAACGGAGGCAAATCATATAAGAGTTTACAGAAACTTCTGGGAAAAAATTACAGGATACCGGTTATTTTACTGCCTTCCACAAGCCCGCTTCATACCGTTTCATTTGAAAAAAAACTTGAAGAATGGAAGAAAATTCTGGAATTTCTGGGCAGAGAATAATTCTAAAATACAGATTCCCGCAGAATGCTCTATCAATCCGTAGATTTTATCATGCTGCGGGAATTTAAAGGTTAGAAATTATGTATTCCCAGATACAGTCTAAGCCCTTTCAGTAATTCTAGCTGGTTTTTAGTCCGGTCCAAATTATGCTCAGGATATTTTGTAGAATAATAGACACTTCCATTCAGATAATCCGTTAAAAAACGAAGTTCCTGAATATAAACGGCAACTTGCGCGGCATAATCAAGATTCCCTGATTCTTCCGGAGTCAGTTTTTCTTTCAGATGGAATAAGAACCCTTCTTTTACAGCCTTATACATTTCAGGATTGAAATTGTTTGTGGCACTGCCGTCATCTTCACAGGTGGCGTTGGTATAAGACTGAACCATTGTTCCGAAATCATATAAAATCGTAGAAATCATTATGGTATCCAGATCGATTACAGCCAGTGGATGATGATGATGATCAAAGAGTATGTTACTGATTTTTACATCTGCATGGATGATCCTTTTGGGAATCTGATTACTTTTTTCCATTTCGATCCATTGGTCAGGTAAGTCCAGCAGCTCGTTGGTGATTTCTATTTCAGTTTTTGCATTTTCTCTTAAATGAGGCGCTGCATTTTTTAGCGAGTTTTTATAATCTGTAATTCTTTTTTCAAAATTGAGGAAGCCCGGAAGGGTATCTTCAAGAGCAGGTAGTTTTTCAGTATTTACCGTAGCAAGAAAATAACTGAATGTTTTAGCCGCTTCAAAAGCTGTCTGTACAGACGGAGCAGTAAGAAAGGTAACACTGTTTTCTACAAAACTCAGCATACGCCATGGCTCACCATTGGCGTCTTTTATCAAAAGCTGGTTAGTAAGAGAGGGGATAGGCTCTATAATTTGAAAATGATAATTATTTGATCTGAGGAGTTCATTAATTATTAGATGATTATGGATGATCATCTCCGGATGCCTGAAAACCGTCTGATTGATTTTCTGAAGGATATATTTTTTCTGTTGCTCCGGATCTTCCAGAAGATAAGTAGTATTGATTAATCCGTCATTGATGGGAGTGAGGGAGTATTGCCGGGAGCCGATAAATTGAGTTATAATAGCTTTTAAATCCATAAATCTTCCGGATATCTGTTTTTCTGAATTTCTGAGATAAGAAAATTCTTAATTGTTTTTTTATCGTCTGCATAGGTTACACCCATCCATTGTGAAGGAGAAGACTTTACCATTACTTTTACTTTATGTTCATCAATCATTCTCTGGATAGCTGAAGGAATATAAAACTCCTGAGAAGGTAAAGGACCGGACTCTATAAAGTCATAGAAATAAGCCTCCAGAGAACAGAAAAGAGTAGGGTAAAAAATAAAGAAGTTCATAGATACCAAAGTATCCGGATCTATTTTTATATTTTTCCCGTTTTCAGTATAGATGATAGACTCGTTGATTTTTTGAATAGAAGTTTGTTCTTCCACACTGATCAGGAAATTTTCAGTATCCAGTGTACATATTCCTCTGGCTACGCTTCCGTTTCCGCTTAATGTAGTTCTTACCGGATAGGCAGCCATACCAAACTGCAGCGCCGAAATATGGTGGTGATTGATTTCATGAGCAGCCAGCTGAAAGGCTTCTTTTCCATAAAAATCATCAGCATTGATCATAACAAAAGGTTCCTGTATCGCATATTTGGCACAAAGAACAGCATGAGCGGTTCCCCAGGGTTTTTCACGTTCAAAATAATCAAAACCTCCGACAGGGATGCTGTTCATTTCCTGATAAATCCACTGTAACTCAAATTCTTTTTTTTGTGCAATCGCATTAAGACGTTCAATATAACTTTGAGGAATCAGTCTATTAACAATCACAACCACTTTATGAAATCCTGCTTCCAGCGCATCATAAATAGAATACTCCAGAATCGGAGATCCGTTATCGAGTATTCCGTCGATCTGCTTGAGACCTTTATAACGACTTCCTAATCCTCCTGCCAGTATAAGTAATGATTTTCTAGAACTCATCGGTCATTCCAAATACAGGTTTACGGGTTTTCCATTTTCCGTTGGTAAAATCAGGAATATCAACAACCTGACCGCCTTTGGCAATAGACTCTTCACTCAGCGGGGTAATTGAATACCATAGAGCCAGATCATAAACATCCATCGGAAATTCTATATTTCGTTTGATACATTCAATAAACGTATTCATCACAAAGAAATCCATTCCGCCATGTCCTGCTCCGGCAGCTGTACTTTCAAATTTTTTCCATATCGGATGGTCGTATTCCTTCATCCATTTTTCCGTATTGTCCCATCGGTGGGTATGATTCATTGTTTTCTCAAAATAGATATGTCCCTGATTAAAATCTCCCCATCCGAAATCCTGCCATAAGCCTTCGGTTCCCTGGACTCTGAATCCTAAATCGTAGGGTCTTTGTAAGCTGGTATCATGGGTTAATAATATAGTTTCACCATTTGCGCAGGCAATCTGGGTGGTGACTATATCTCCCTGATTGAACTTTACTTTTGCGTTGGGATGATTTTCCCCACCTTTAGCATGCTCCACAATATATTTATGAAGTCCTACAGATTTTGATGAGAATGAAGAAAGTCTTGTTAAACGGTTTCCACGGTTGATGTCCATCATCATGGCAACCGGACCTAATCCGTGGGTAGGATAAAGTTCTCCATTGCGTTTGACATAATGTTCAGTCCGCCATTTTGCTTCACTGAACCCTTTTTCACCAAATTCAACTCCTGAATTGTAAGGAGTAACCCCGTCATTGAATAAGACTCCTCTTAAATCATGCTGGTAACCGCCTCTTCCATGCACCAGTTCTCCGAACATTCCTTTACGCACCATATTCAGGATGGCCATAATATCTCTTCGGTAACAGACGTTTTCCATCATGAAAATAGGAACTTTAGTTTCCTCATATACCTTTACAAACTCCCAGCAGTCCTGAAGCTTTATGGCTCCGGAAACTTCCATTCCCACAATCTTTTTAGCACGCATCGCTTCCACTCCCTGAGGCAGATGCCATTCCCACGGACTTGCAATGACAACCGCATCTATGTTTTTTGACTGTAAAAGATTTCTATAGTCGTATTCACCGTTTGAAAACTCCTGAGCAGCCGGTTTATTATTGTCTTTTAGTATTTTTTGTGAAGCAGAAAGCATTCTTTTATCAGGATCAGCAAAAGCTATTATTTCCACATCACTGCGTTTTGCAAGTAATTTTACATGTTCCTGTCCGCGAAGTCCCACGCCGATAAAACCAACACGGACTTTCTTATCTGTTTTAAAATCATTTGAATACGCAAATAAAGAATTCGGTAAAACCAATGCTCCGAAACTTGCTAAAGCTGCTGTTTTAATAAAGCTTCTGCGGGAAGTGCTATTATCCATCTATTTTTTTTCTAAATATATTAAAACTTTTGTAAATCACGATGGAGTGGGAAAGGAGAGTAGGGATTTAGGGATTCAAAGGTTGCTGATTTTACTGTCCGTAATAGGCCATGATCAGTTTTTCTCTCATTTTATTCAGGTATTTAATGTCTTTGGTATTGGATAAAATAATTAACGTAAGCCCTTTATCTACCAGATGTACCCAGTTGGCGCTATGTCCGTATCCTTCTCCCTGACGTTCTGCAAACAGGCTATTGACAGACCCGAATTTTTTTGGATATACCCAGAAACCAAGGGCTGTATCTTCCAGCTTTTTATCTGCAGTAAGCATGGTTTCCAATGTCTTTTTGTTAAATAAAGTATGGTTGAATAGAGCCTGATCAAAGATGAGCAGATCTTTTGGCGTAGAATACATAGCTCCGGCTGAATAGAAATTGTCAATATAGGTATTGGTAGGCATATGAAGTGCAAACGGATCGGATGAATCCGCCGAATATCCCTCGTCTATATTTCTAATAATATCATTGTGATGAAGAAATCCTGTATTCTGCATATGGAGAGGAACGAGTATCTGCTCCTTCAGGACTTCCTCAAAGGGTTTATTGTATATTTTTTCAATAATCTTTCCCAGGAGGATAAAATCACCATTGTTGTAACTGAATTTTGTCCCGGGCTTGTCAATTAGTTTTTCAGAGAGATATGTGGTGATGAATTCATCCAGATTCCATATTGTGTTGTCATAGGCCTGATGAATAAGTTCTGGTGAGCTGATATCTTTGTTTTCTCTGCCGCTGCTGTATGTCAGCAGGTTTCTTATCGTGGCTTTTTGGGCCGCTTCTCCTTTATATTCGGGATAATAGGTGGAAATTGTGGCATCCAGATTAATTTTTCCCCTTTCATAAAGCTGCATGATCAGTGCCGCAGTAAAGGTCTTTGTGAGCGAAAAAATAGGAAATCTCGTTTCATCAGAAAAACTGATATTATAGTGCCGGTTGGACAAACCTGTGTAGGTAAGTAATTCAGTGTTTCCATTTCGAGCCATTAAGACAGCCCCATTAAAATTATCTTTTTTTATACAGGAATCAATTACCTGTTCAACTTTTTGTTTATGCTGCGGATAAGCAAAGTGAATGATGATCAACAGAAGTCCTGAAAGTTTTCTTTTCATAGTAATGGTTTTTATAAGATGAATATTGATACAAAATGAGTCATTTTATATCAGATTTACTGGCCGATCCAGGCTTTCCTTAATGCTACTTGCTTTGAATCGGGATTAGGTAAGAGACCTACTTTTCCGGTACTTTCATCATAGCTAAAACCTACTTTTGTCAGATATTCTTTCAAAGGAACAGCCTGGGTACCTTCAAGGTAATCACTGAAAAATGTTCGTATTTCCGGAAAGGTCAGTTTAGTAATTTCATCAAACAGATCATCATCATTAAAGTATTTACCCGCTCCATATTTTTTCATCAGCTGAAGCATCAGATCCTGGGTACCTGTCTTTCCTCCTGAAAGTTCTCTTAATCTGATATCCAGACACATTCCCAGTAGTGGCCCCTTCTGATAAAAATTCATATACTGATCCTGTCTTTTCATTGCATTTTTACTGATTTCTGTGAAAGAAAGCGTATTGTCAAACTCTTTCATGCCCTGTATTTTTTCATCAAGACTCTTTTCAAAAGCCTCCAGGCTGATCATTTTCTGCTTTATGGGCATATGAATTGTTGCGTACTCCGTCATCCCTTCATACAACCAGAGATGTTTGGAGAGGACAGGGTTTAGAAAATCATAATGCTGAATTTCCTCTGAATGTATGTTCAGTGGGGTGATGATATGAAAAAATTCATGAGAAGCCACTCTGTTGAGTGCCATCGGAAGAAATTTCATATTTCCTGAACGGTACAGGCAAACGGTTGACTGTGAATGCTCAAGTCCGTCTCCCAAAAATCCGTTCTCATTAGAAGATTCATAATAAATTAAAAAGGCATATTTATGAACCGGTAATGAGCCTCCCAGATAGGCCTGCTGGTTTTTCAGAATATTCTCCAGTTCAAGGGCAATTTTTTTTGAATAATGCCTTTCCTTTTTATTATAGAATGAGACAAGTACTTCCGTATGACCTATTTTCAGCCATGTGGTATCGGGAACACAGTACATCACCGGCGAGTCTACCAACTGACGGTAATCTTTTGCCCATACTTTATCCGTATTTTTATCTTTTTGTTGATAATCCAATGCAGAAGAAGCATAGAACCCCTTATTCTTTGTAATATTGATTTGATAGGGAATATCCTTCATCTCTTCAAAATATCCCACTAAAGAATTATAATTGATTACAAAAATACTGTCTTTTATAAAGGTACTGCCTGCAGATCTGGCTTCATGGCTTTCTTTTTCTAAGGAATCCCATCCATCAGCCACCTGATAGGAGATGGTATTGACGTTTTTAAGATCATGAATCATCCAGCTATTTTGATCCAGACGCTCTGTCGCTATTTTTTTTCCTTTTTTATCAGTAGCAACAAGGTTGGAAACATATTGTCCGAAATTCATGGCCTGGTAAAAACCGGGAACCAGCTTGGGAATAATAAACTTTCCTTGCTTAAGATTGTTTTTGGGGGGCGTAAAAGATACTTTGACTTCATCATTTGTAAGGTGAAGAAGATCTATATTGTATGTATAGCTTTGCTTTGATTTCTGGCCGATAATTGCAATAGGAAGGATAAGTAGTATAAAAACTAATCTGATCAGTGAATTCATTGCTATTGTTTTTAAGTGAATATGAAAGTACAAAAATTGGTCATGAGTAAAGAACTTTATTTTTTCATAAAGTACACTTCTTCATAGGGTTGAATCAGCACCCAGCCATGTCCTGAGAATTTCATTTGAAATTCTTCACCACTTCCTCTTCCGATCAGACTTTTAAAAGAAACATTGGTTTTCAGTTCTGGGCTGAGGTTCCCTGACCATGCAACAGTGGCATTAGGATCTGTAAAAACAGGCGTATCGGGAGCCACCAGTAAAGTGAGCGGATCTCCGTGAGTGGTGATGGCAATGTGTCCCGTTCCTGAAAGTTTTACCTGAAAAAGGCCTCCGGACATCATACCGGCAATACTTTTGAGCATCGTAATATCACTTTTTACACTCTGTTCATGGGCTAAAACATCATTGCCATTCACACAAACAGATTCGTTATTCAGATAAAGAATACGAACTTTTTTTCCGGAATCTGCCACATATAATTTTCCTGTTCCTTCAGCCTTCATCAGCTTACTTCCTTCTCCGCTGATCGCTTTTTTTAAAAGATTTCCAATTCCTCCGGCCAGCATTCCCTGTCTTTCAAAATTAATATTTCCCACATAACTCACCATGCTTCCCCGTTTTGTCCATACCGCCTGGTTATTAAGATTGATTTCCAGAAGATGTTTTGTTTCGAGCTCAAAATAATCCCGTTGTTGCGGATTTTCCTTAGTCTCATTGATAAATGCTTCTATTGAATATTTGCTCATAATTATGCTTTTTAAGATATTTTTTTCTTGTAGTGTTACTATCTTAGTTTGTCGAGGGTACACTACCTTTTGTTACTTATATGTTTTGCATCTGACAGTTCTTTGTCTGATAAGATGATCATAAAATTTACGAAGAATCCTTTTTTCTTACATGATTTTAGGGCTGGTTTCAGGAAGATCTTCGTAATTTTTTAGTTTCATTGCTCTGATTTACCTACTGATTTTCAGTTTTTACATGAAAATCAAACCAGATAAGTTCATGAAGGTCTTTTATTGAATGTAATCATTGTATGGATTATAGAATGCAGATTATGAAGTGGATAGATTTTACCTGTAAAGTTATTTTTTTGTTAAAAATAGTCTTTTTAGCCTTTGGAAATCTCCATATAATCATGGTTTTATATTTGATTGCAAATAATACTTGACAAAGGGGTGTTCAATGTCGTATATTTGCACTCCGAAAATTACACCTTGTAATTTCAATAATTTTTAAACCGTAATTTAAAAAATGAAAACATCAGATTTTAATTTTGATCTTCCTGCGGAATTATTGGCAGAACATCCTTCAGAGCACAGAGACGAAGCCAGATTAATGGTTCTTGATAGAAAGACAGAAACTATCCAGCACAAATTATTCAAAGATGTCGTTGATTATTTTAATGAAGATGATTTGTTTATCTTCAACAATACTAAAGTTTTTCCTGCACGTCTTTATGGAAACAAAGAGAAAACAGGAGCTAAAATCGAAGTTTTCCTTTTAAGAGAACTTGATAAAGAAACAAGAGTATGGGATGTACTGGTAGATCCTGCAAGAAAAATCAGAATTGGTAACAAATTATTCTTCACTGAAGATGAGTCTTTGGTAGCTGAAGTTATCGATAATACCACTTCAAGAGGAAGAACATTAAGATTCTTGTTCGACGGTTCTTATGACGAATTCAGAACGAAATTAAAAGAATTAGGAGAAACTCCGCTTCCGAAATACATCAAAAGAGCAGTAGAGCCTGAAGATGCAGAAAGATATCAGACCATTTATGCAAAAGTAGAAGGAGCGGTAGCAGCGCCTACAGCCGGTCTTCACTTCTCTAAACATTTGATGAAGAGATTAGAGATCAAAGGAATCAATTTTGCTGAAGTAACGCTTCATGTAGGATTAGGAACTTTCAACCCGATTGAGGTAGAAGATCTTTCTAAGCACAAAATGGAATCTGAAGAGATCATCATTGATGAGAAAAATGCTGCTATCATTAACAAAGCAGTAGAGTCTCACAGAAGAGTTTGCGCTGTTGGTACTACCACAATGAGAGCATTGGAAACTTCCGTTTCTTCCAACAAAAAAATCTCTGCATTCAACGGCTGGACTAATAAATTCATTTATCCGCCTCATGATTTCGGAGTAGCCAACTCAATGATCACAAACTTCCACACTCCGAAGTCTACACTGATCATGATGATTGCTGCATTTGCCGGAAGAGATTTCGTAATGCATGCTTATGAAGAAGCCGTAAAAGAAAAGTATAAATTCTATTCTTACGGTGACGCAATGTTAATTCTATAAAAAAGATATCAGGTGATAGGTTACAGGTAGCATTACCTGTGACCTGAAGCCTGAAATCTACAACCTTACAATGAAAGATATCCGTACATTATCACTAGATCAGCTTAAAGAATATTTTGTTTCTTTAGGAGAAAAGCCGTTTCGTGCGAAACAGGTCTATGACTGGCTATGGAGTAAAAATCTCCATTCGATTGACGAAATGACGAATCTTTCGAAACCTCTTCGTGAAAAAATTTCCGAAGAATATACCATTAATCCTGTTTCTGTAGACCTTCTTCAGAGAAGTACCGACGGAACCATCAAAAACGGAGTAAAACTTCATGACGGATTATTGGTAGAATCTGTTCTTATTCCTACCGAAACAAGAACCACTGCTTGTGTATCTTCACAGGTAGGCTGCTCCTTAAACTGCGAATTCTGCGCTACGGCAAAGCTGAAAAGAATGCGAAACCTTGAAGTGGCAGAAATTGTAGATCAGGTAGCCCTGATTGACAGCCAGAGTAAAATGTATTTTGACAGGCCGCTTTCCAATATCGTATTCATGGGAATGGGAGAACCTATGATGAACTACAAAAACGTAGTAGAAGCCATCAGAAAGATCACTCAACCGGAAGGATTAGGAATGTCACCAAGGAGAATTACGGTTTCCACTTCAGGAATTCCCAAAATGATCAAAATGCTTGCTGATGATGAATTGCGTGTAAAACTGGCATTGTCTCTTCACTCAGCGATTGAAGTAAAACGTAATGAAATTATGCCTTTCTCAGATAAATTCCCGTTAACGGATATTATGGAGGCGCTTCAATACTGGTATCAGAAAACAGGTTCAGTAATTACTTTCGAATACTGCGTATGGAAAGGAATTAATGATGGTGACGAAGATATCAAAGCTTTAATCAGATACTGCAAACAGGTTCCTTCTAAAGTTAACCTTATCCAATACAACCCAATCGGGGACGGGAAATATGACCAGTGCAACAAACAAGCAGAGGAAAACTATATCCGTCAGCTTGAAAATGCCGGAGTTACCGTGATGGTCAGAAGAAGCCGCGGAGGTGATATTGATGCCGCTTGCGGACAATTAGCCAACAAAACTGCGGATTAAAATTTTCTTAAAAAAAACTTAAATATCCCTTAAAACGCTGCTCAAAACCCTACCTTTGCATAAAATTATTTTATGATGATGGATTTTCTTATGAGCGAGGACGGGTTAGAAACTGTGTACGCATGGGCGGTTCCGCTGCACGCAACGGTTATTTTAGCTGAAATGATTTATAGCCACGTTTCCGAAGCTAAATTGTATAGCGGTAAAGATCTTGCAACGAACATTTATCTGGCATTGATGAACTTTGGTCTGGACCTTATCATGAAAGCCTTTGCAATGGGAGTCATGTTTTTCTTTTATCACCACAGAATTTTTTCATGGGATCTGAGTATCTGGTATTTACTGGCCTGCTTTGTCATTACAGATTTTGCTTACTATGTTTTACATTATGTAGACCATCGTTCCAGAGCTTTCTGGGCTGTTCATATTACGCACCATAGTTCAGAATTCTTCAATCTTACAACAGGATTCAGAAGCCCTGTTTTACAACCGCTTTATAGGTACTTATACTTTTCACCATTGGCATTCTTAGGATTTAATCCTTGGCATATTATGGTGGCTTATGCTATTGGGCAGGTATATGGAACATGGGTGCATACACAAACTGTCAAGAGTATGGGAATCTTGGAATATATTCTGGTAACCCCTTCTCATCACCGCGTACATCATGCATGTAATATCAAATATCTGGATAAAAATATGGGGATGTGTTTGATTATATGGGATAAAATATTCGGGACTTTTGAAAAAGAAGATCCTAATGTTCCTGTGAAATTCGGTATTTATCCAAAAATGCCTGATAACAGACCGGATACCGTTCTTTTCTATGAATGGAGAAAAATATGGAAAGATCTGAAACAACCCGGATTGAAATTTACCGACAGAATCAATTATATTTTCAATTCACCGGGATGGAGACATGACGGAACGGGGAAAACGGTAAGGCAATATCAGAAAGAACATCTTGCAAAACAGGCGTTAAAAGAGCAGTCAAAAAATCAGAAACAGCAGAAAACAGCTTGATTTCATAAACAAAATCAATAAAATCTTTATAAAAAGGCGGGCTTTAGCTCGTCTTTTTTGTTTAAGAAAATACTATTTCAGGTTAATATAATGGGAAGAAGTTTTAAGAATAGAATGTAAACATACTACTTTTTATACGACAACTTCTGTCGTGGTACTGCTTTAAATTTGTAATCAGAGCTCATTAAAAAATATCAATTGATTATCAGAATTTAACAACTTATTTATATGATTTATACTGAAGATTTTTTTTCACAAGGCAGCAGCTATCCTGCTGACAACTTAATACAACTTGTAGATAGCTATACTAAAGAAAAGTAGGAACCTCGGATAATAATAACAGGGCTGTTATATCAGGTCATTTTAGTTTTCCATATCCTAATATGTCATTCATTGGTGGATCTCTTGGAAATGGAAGTCTAGGCAGTACAATAAGTTCATTCAGGAATCATCTTACAGTCAATACTCAACTCGTGATAGGATCTTCAACAACTTTTGACGGATATCCAATTGTTTTTAAAGTAGACGGAGCCCTATCTAATTCGCAGACTGTTTGTGATGCCATGATCTCAAAATCTGCAAACAGATATTTAATAAAAGGAATTGTAGATGCAACAGGAAGTTGATGTACATTAACAGATAGCAACGGAAACCCGATCGGCTCGGTTACTCCTGTGGTATTATCAGAAGGAACCGTTATTAATTGTATTTTTGCTATAGACAATTCTGAATTAACAGTATAATAAAGTTGATATTATTCTGACATACACTATAAAATAGGGCAACACGGGTAAAACAGAGTGTTGCCCATTTTTTTAGAAAGTATCTGAGTGATTTTAGCAGCACGGAATTTTCAGATTAAAGATAAAACCCATAATTTTGCCTCTATGAAAAGAACATTTCTGCTACTGACTTTTCTTGCCTTTCAAACTGCATTTTCCCAGCAGACCGATTTTCTGAAAATCAGAAAGTACAGGCTTAATGATCTGGATGATAAAATCCGGGAAACTTCAGGATTGAATTTTTTCCACGGAAAACTTTATACATTCAATGACAGCGGAAATACGGCAGAGCTTTTTGAAATTGATAAAAAAGACGGTAAAATTATCCGCACACTTACAACCAATTTGATCAATACAGACTGGGAAGCGCTGACGAATGACGGCGAAAATTTTTATATCGGGGATTTTGGTAACAATACCGGAACCAGAAAAGATCTGATGATTTATAAAGTACCTTACGAAAACCTTGATAGAGTTAACTCCTCTAAAATTCCGGGTTCAGAAAAAGCTTTAGAAAGACATATCATTTCTTTTTATTACCCTGAACAAACGGAATTTATTCCCAGGAATACCAATAATGATTTTGATGCGGAAGCCATGATCTACCTGAATGGCAAACTTCATATTTTTACAAAAGAATGGGCTGCCAAAGCTACTTCTCATTATACTCTGAATCCTGAAGTTTCAGAACAGCAGAAAGCAGAAAAAATAGAAGCCTATAAAACAGGTTTTGTGGTGACGGATGCTTCTTATTTTGATAAAAAACTTTATCTGGTAGGTTATACTAAGAAAACAGAAGTCTTCTTAGATATTTTCACAGAAACCCAACCTGGAATATTTTTCAAAGAAAGCCCAAAGCATTATTATCTTGGAAGTGCTTTATCCATAGGGCAAATTGAAGGGGTAGTCGTTGATGAAACAGGAGTTTACATCTCCGGAGAAAAATTTAGATCTCCGCTGGGCAGTACAAAACAGTCGTTTTATTTTATTCCGAAAGATAAACTCAAACGCTAATTTTATCTTAATATTGAGCGAAAAAAATTATCTTTGTGAGAATTAATAATTATTCACCCAGCATTCGCAGATTTTGGCAAATACAGTAGAAGAAATTAAACGACCGATCAATGATGAAATGAAACTTTTTGAACAGAAGTTTTATGAATCAATGCAGAGTAAAGTAGCTTTATTGGATAAAGTAACCCGTTTTATTGTTACTACCAAAGGAAAGCAGATGCGTCCCATGTTTGTATTTCTTTGCGCCAAACTGGTAGGGAGTGTCACGGAAAAAACGTATCGTGGTGCTTCTATGATCGAACTGATTCATACAGCGACTCTTGTACACGATGATGTGGTGGATGAAAGTTTTAAACGCCGTAATTTCTTTTCAATCAATGCGCTGTGGAAAAATAAAATTGCTGTGCTGGTAGGAGATTACCTGTTGTCAAAATCAGTATTATTATCTACAGATCATAAAGATTACGATTTACTGGGTGTCATTTCAAGAACCATCCGTGAAATGTCCGAAGGGGAACTTCTTCAATTGGAAAAGGCCCGAAAACTGGATATTACAGAAGATGTTTATTATGAAATTATCCGTCAGAAAACAGCTACATTAATTGCTGCATGTTGTGAAATAGGAGTATTATCTAACAGTACTGATGAAGTACTTGCCAAAAAAATGCAGGATTTCGGGACTTTCACAGGAATGGCCTTCCAGATTAAAGATGATCTTTTTGATTACTTAAGCTCTAATGTGATAGGGAAACCTGTAGGTATTGACATTAAAGAACAAAAAATGACTCTGCCTCTGATTCATACGCTTACAACAGCAAATGAAAAAGAGAGAAAATATTATTTCGATACGATCAAACGTTATAATACCAATCCAAAAAGAGTTAAAGAGCTGATAGAATTTGTAAAAAGCTCCGGCGGTCTGGAGTATGCCATTACAGTCATGAAAGATTTTCAGCAGAAAGCAAAGGATATCCTGAATGAATTTCCCGATTCCGAAGCACGGAAATCTTTACTTATTATGCTAGATTACGTAATTGAGCGAAAATTTTAAATTAAATTATTTTTAGGGTTAAAATAATAACAGCGAGAACTATACAAAATAAAGCAAATAAAAATAAATAATCCGCAATAGTCTCAAACGAGTATTCTCGCTTTTCTTCTTTTGTTCTGATAGCCAGAAATGAAAAGAAACAACTGCACGCAAAAAGGATACATGCAAAAGCTGCAAATTCGTCTAAATACGTATTCTGACTAATCTTGGAGATCTTCAGAGACGTAATAATAATTAAGGAAAACCCTAAAAGATTACTGGACGCATTCAGAATATGTGGTGACTTTTTATCCATCTTTTACAATTTTTTTCAAATTAAAGCACAATTTTTTTTATTATCAAATTTTTAATAAAGATTATTAAAAATTAAAATTAATTTAAAAAGTGTATATTAGCAAAATACTTGAAGAATAAAAACTTTTATACTTAGCTATGCAAACAACCTATATTGAAACACAGCAAATATCCTTTCAAGATTTTAAAAATCAGATACTTGAAGATTACAAGTTAGGAAGGATCTCCCGTGAAATGTCTTATCTCGGAAGGAGAGAAGTACTCACAGGAAAAGCTAAATTCGGAATTTTTGGGGATGGTAAGGAACTTCCTCAGCTTGCAATGGCGAAAGTTTTCAGAAATGGAGACTTCCGTTCAGGATATTACAGGGATCAGACTTTTGCATTAGCAATCAATGCATTGACCGTTGAAAGTTTCTTTGCACAGATGTATGCCGATACCAATGTGGAAAGAGAACCTGCTTCAGCGGGAAGACAGATGAACGGACATTTCGCAACAAGAAGTCTAAATGAAGACGGAAGCTGGAAAGATCTTACTGCTCAGAAGAATATCTCTTCCGATATTTCTCCTACTGCTGGTCAGATGCCTAGATTATTAGGTTTAGCTCAGGCTTCCACCATTTATAAAAGTGTACAATTTGACGGTTCTGAAAAATTCTCCAGAGAAGGAAATGAAATTGCATTCGGAACCATAGGGGATGCTTCTACCGCAGAAGGTCATTTCTGGGAAACTTTAAATGCAGCATGTGCGCTTCAGGTTCCTATGATTGTTTCTATCTGGGATGACGGATACGGAATTTCAGTTCCTACAAAAAATCAGAGAGCAAAAGCTGATATCAGCGAAATGTTAAGCGGTTTCCAAAGAAAAGAAGGAGAAAACCAGGGATGTGAGATCATTCAGGTTAAAGCCTGGGATTATCCTGCTTTATTAGATGCTTATGCTAAAGCAGAACATTTTGCAAGAACGGAAAGCGTTCCGGTTGTGGTTCACGTTATTGATGTTACCCAGCCTCAGGGACACTCTACTTCAGGGTCCCACGAAAGATATAAAAATGAAGAGCGTCTTGCATGGGAAGCAGAATTTGACGGATTGGCAAAATTTAAAGAATGGATTCTGAACTATTCTATTGAGATTGACGGAAAAGAAGAAGTGATTGCCACTGCTGAAGAACTGGATACTATTGATGACGAAGCCAAAAAAACGGCAAAAGCAGGACAAAAAATAGCATGGGATAACTATCAGAAAACGATTGCGGATTTAATTCAGTCTATTTTACCTTTAGTAGAAAAACTTAAAGGACAGAATGCTGAAGTGGAGACTTATATTGCCCAGTTTAATAAATTAGTTTCCAAAGCTAAAAAAGATATTTTCCATTTGGTAAGAAAGGCTTTACTGGCAACAAGAGGTACAGAGTCTGCAGAAAGAAACCAATTGATGGAGAAGTACAATGAAGTGTTGGCTGTTGAAAAAGACAACTATTCTTCTCACCTTTATTCTCAGTCTGAATGGAAGGCTGAAAATGTAAAAGAAATTAAACCTGTTTACTCAGACAGTTCCGAAGATGTTGACGGAAGAGTAGTGATCAGAAATAATTTTGACAAAATTTTCTCAAAATACCCTGAAACTTTAATTTTTGGTGAAGATGCCGGTAATATTGGGGATGTTAACCAGGGATTGGAAGGAATGCAGGAAAAATACGGCGCTTTACGTATTGCGGATACAGGAATCCGTGAAGCGACTATTCTCGGACAGGGAATCGGGATGGCAATGAGAGGGTTAAGACCTATCGCTGAAATTCAGTATTTAGATTATGTTCTTTACTGCCTTCAGGGAATGAGTGATGATCTGGCAACGGTACAATACAGAACAAAAGGAGGTCAGAAAGCTCCGGTGATCATCAGAACAAGAGGTCACAGACTGGAAGGAATCTGGCATTCAGGTTCTCCGATGGCAGGAATTCTAAATCTTTCAAAAGGTATTCTGGTATTGGTTCCGAGAAATTTAACGAAAGCAGCCGGATTCTATAATACAATGCTTCAGGCTGACGAACCTGCGATCATTGTAGAATGTCTGAACGGGTACAGATTAAAAGAGAAACAACCGGACAACCTGGGAGAATTTACAGTTCCTGTAGGTAAAATTGAAGTAACGAAGGAAGGTAAGGATGTTACTCTGGTAACTTACGGTTCTACATGGAGAATTGTAACAGAAGCCGCTAATGAATTAGAGAAATTAGGAATTTCTGCAGAAGTAATCGATATCCAGTCACTGATTCCTTTCGATTTATCTCATGAGATTGCTGAGAGTGTTAAGAAAACAAACCGCCTGGTAGTGATTGATGAAGATGTTGAAGGTGGAACTACCGGATTTATCCTGCAGCAGATTTTAGAAAAGCAAAAAGCATTCAGATATCTGGATTCAGATCCGTTGACAATCTCTGCCAACGATCACAGACCTGCCTATGCAAGTGATGGTGATTACTTCAGTAAGCCGTCTACAGATGACATGGTAGAGAAAATCTATGCGATGTTTAATGAAACAAATCCTCAGAAATATCCTGCGATATTCTAATTGGGGTTTTAAATAAAATAACGTCGGGCTATCAGATTTCTGGTAGCCCGCGTTTTTAGTATAAGAGTACATTTCAATCTTTTTTCGCCAAAGATATTCTCAGCTTGTTTAAAGCACTCATTAAAGTAATACCTGCTGTGAGTTCCACAATTTCTCTATCTGTAAAATCCTGAGATAATTTCTCTCTCAGCTCACTCAGATCCGGATCATGATAAGTAAGCGCTTCTGCCCAGCTTAAAACAAGCTTTTGTTTTTCGTTGAAGGCATGCGTATGTTTCCAGCCCGGAAGTCTGTTAATGACATCCTGTTCAAAACCGAAATCAGAAAGTTCTTTTGCATGATAGCTACAGCAATAAGCACAGCCGTTGATTTGGGAAACCCGAAGTTCAGCCAATGCAATTAATTTCTCATCAATCCCGGACTTTCGGATGCTGGTATGGGCTTTATACAGATTCCCAATAGTTTCTTTTGCAATTTCTTTATAATTCATAATGAAAAATTTTCTGCAAATTTGCATCAGAAACACTTTAAAACCAATATACTTACTTTTTGGTTATACACTTACCTTTTTGAAAGTATATTATCAAATAAAACATGAAAGAAATACCTTTATTTTTGAAGTCTGGAAGATTAGCGTTGATTATTTCTATACTGTATGCAGGTATTGGAACCTTGGCGGTATGCTCAGCTTATGGCAGTGATCCATTGTATGGTGAATGGACTTCATATGCCTTATTAATAACATTTCCCATGTCAATTTTGAGTTTCATATATAGATATGCTGATCATGCTTTATTCCCTGTTTTATTGATTCAGTTTATAATGTTTTTGCTTACCTTTCTTGTATTATCACTATTTCTAAAAGGTAAGTCTGATCTTTAAATCCATAAGAACAGGATAAAAGTAAAAGGCCGTCAAACATTGACCGCCTTTTTATTTTTCATATCCTCATTCAAAAAAGCGCAATCTTTATCTTCATGCGATCCTTTTACCTGATATTTCGCTTCCCATTCTTCCAGCAAATATAATATCGGCAACAGGGCCAGCCCTTTTTCCGTGAGGGAATATTCTACTCTTGGAGGAAGTTCCTTAAACTCTTCACGGATCACCAGACCGTCAGTTTCCATTTCCCTTAACTGATCAGTCAATACCTTTCTGGAGATCACATTAATACGTACAGCAAGTTCTCCAAAACGGAGTTTTCTGTCCTTGATAACCAATACAATAATCGGTTTCCATTTGCTTCCTAAGGCTGCCATTGCTTTGCCGAGAGGGCAGCTGTATTGCATTAACTCATTCTTTTTCATACCGGAATAATTGATGTATAAAGTAATAAGGAAATGATATTCCAAACGTTACTTCAATGTTACTAATGTAGGTTACTGCGAAGTTACCACTATTTTTTTAATAAAAGATACAAAAACAAACTATTATTAGTTACTTTGTGTAACAATTATAACATACAATTTTAAATATGAGCACATCATCATTATTTAAACCGTTTCAATATAAGAATCTAGAGCTTAAAAATAGAATCGTCATGGCTCCGATGACCAGAGCACAATCTGATAACGGAGTTCCTACTCAGAATATTGCAGATTATTACGGAAGAAGGGCTGCTTCAGAAGTCGGATTAATTCTTTCGGAAGGAACCGTGATCAACAGACCGGGATCAAAGAATTTACAAAACATCCCCGATTTCTACGGAAATGAAGCATTAAACGGGTGGAAAAACGTCATTGATACTGTGCATAAGAACGGAGGTAAAATGGGACCTCAGATCTGGCATGTCGGAGATACAAGAATGTCGGAAGAATATCCGCTGACTCCAATGGAAAAAGCATCAACAATGACTATCGAAGACATTCAGGATACAATTGCACAATTTGCAGCTTCAGCAAAGTCAGCAAAAGATCTTGGATTTGACTGTCTTGAAATTCATGGAGCACACGGTTATCTTATTGATCAGTTTTTCTGGGAAGTAACCAATACGAGAACAGATGAATACGGAGGTAAAACCTTAAAAGAAAGAAGCCGGTTTGCTGTTGATGTTGTAAAAGCGATCAGAGCAGCGGTAGGGGAGGATTTTACCATTATTATCCGTCTTTCCCAATGGAAACAGCAGGATTATAAGAGCAAACTGGCCCTTACTCCTTATGAAATGGAAGAGTGGTTATTACCATTAAAAGAAGCAGGAGTAGATATTTTCCATTGTTCACAGCGTCGTTTCTGGGAACCGGAATTTGAAGGTTCTGATCTTAATTTTGCAGGATGGGCAAAAAAAATTACCGGACAGCCGACTATTACCGTAGGTTCTGTAGGATTGAATGGTGATTTCCTTAATGCTTTTGCAGGTCAGGGGACAGAAAAGACAGATCTTACGGAACTGATCAGAAGGCTTGATAACGAGGAATTCGACCTTGTTGCCGTGGGCAGAGCTATTCTTCAGGATCCAGAATGGGTAAAGAAGATCAAAGACGGAAATACCGAAGCTCTTCTTGACTTTTCAGCAGAAAGTATGGGCGTTTTATATTAATAGGGATGGAGAATTGTGAATGCACTTTGCAGTCAATTTTTTTAACAGTATATTTTATTCACTGTGAAGCCTAATTAACGATTCACTATTCGTATTAATCATCATAATTCACTTTATTTTATATTTAATTTTTTCACCTATTTATTAAAAAACCGGCTTTCAGGATTCCTGAAAGCCGGTTTTGATTGTTTAGAATCTGCAACCTGAAATGTCAGGTTCACAAGTCCAGTAAGCAGGAGAGCCTCCTTCAGCTTTATGGCGGCACGCAATGGTTCCTTCAGGGCACAAAGGCGCATTTCCGCCATGAATTTTCTTTAAATCAGATTTTCTCAATTTTTTTAAATTTTTCATATAGGTAATTTGTTGATGATTACAAATATAGCATTTTTTTAATGTGTTGTATATTTACATTAAAATTAGGAATTAAGATGTCACAGATATCAATATACTGGAAACAATTTACCGATTCTTTACAGGGATCCTCTGCGATTCCGGATTTAGCAGGCTCTTTTCATTTTGGAGGAAAGGAAGATGCCTCGTCTATTGCAGAGCTTGTGGTTTCCGGTATTAAAATAGCTACGGGATCACTACTATGGGGATATGAGCATACAGCAATGCCTGCTGTCGGAGAATATAATATCATTACCGATTCTGATGATCAGCCGGTTTGTATCATTGAAACCATCGGGATATCGGTTATTCCGTTTGATAAAGTGGAAGATCAGTTTGCTTTTGATTGCGGAGAGGGGGACAGAACATTGCAGGCCTGGCGTGAAATGTATTGGAAATACATTCGGTCGGAATGCTGCCGTATAGGGAAAAAACCTGTACCAGATGCGCCCATGATCTGTGAGTATTTTAAACTAGTTTACAAAGAACCTTTATATCATTAAGATAATATAAAACAAACGCGCGCGCTGAATTTCAGCGCGCGCGTTTTTTAACAGATTTAAATATCTAAAACTGCCATCACAAACGGCAGAAGTGATTTCATGTTATAAACCAATATTTTTAGTTGGTTTCAATTGCTTTAAAATGTTTTTTGGAATAGCATTTTTGTGTACAAGAATAGCCGTTGATTTATACTCAACATAAGGTCTTGTTACATAAAGATATCCTGCAAAGTCATTGGTTACTCCCCATGAGTTTTTAACCATATAATACTCTTTACCTGTCTGATCTTTAGCCAATCCTACGATATGCATACCATGGTCATCCGTTGTAGAAAGATTATTAAGAGCTTTCTGACGCATATCTTCAGTAATGGTTTTATCTTTTTTAGGTTCTGTAAATAACGTTTGTTTGTTATCCGCATTGATTTGGTTTAAATCCATATCAGGAACATAAGCCACACCGTTTTTGTAGGAGAAATAAGGCTCAGAAACATCAGTTGCCCAACCTACAGAATAGCCTTTGGTTACAGCATTATCAATGATAGCCGTAAGATCTTTCATAGGAACATTCCAGTCAGAGTCATGGCTCCAGTTATCCGGAATCGGAACTACGAATTTCTGATAATACGGATAATCTTTGTAAGAAGATAATTCTACATAATCATCAGGGTTAATTCCCACCACCTCATTAGCAAAAGTTTTCGGAGTGTAGTTTTTTCCTTCGTATGTAAAGTTGGCAGGCACTTTTCCTAAGTATTCGTCAAGAATAGCATCCACAGAATCCATCCAGTTATCAGAAAGCTTTCCTTTTGAAGATGCCTGAACAAGACTATCCAATACCGGTTTTAATTTTCCCTGCATTTCTTTGAAGTTGTTCAGTGTCTGTCCGGATTTCAATCCTGTGTACACATCCTGAGGAACAGCTCCGTATTTTTTGTACATATTAACTACATCATGAAGTTCTCCTCCGTCACCCCAGCTGATAGCTCCGTTATTTAATACATATAACTTCGCTTTATCATGATAAGAATTTCTTGCTGTAAAAATTTCAGCAAGATCTACAGGTTTTTTGCCCATTCTCTGCATTTCAGATTCAAGGAAAGAGTTTCCTGAGTAGCTCCAGCAGGTTCCTGATGAACCTTGGTTCTTTACAGAAGTAGCACCAACGTCTTTTAACGTTGTGAACTGAAAATTAGCATTTTGTGATTGGTTGTTTTTTAACTTATTGATTAAGTCATCTTGGGCAAACATCATACTTCCTGCAGACAAAACAAAAAGTAATGATACCATTTTCGTATTTTTCATTACTATAAAAAGATTATTTATATTAATAGTCGTTAATATTAGAGATATGTTACAGCAGGAAAAGTTAAATTTAAAATGAAAGTTTTTTAAAAAAATGTTTAGCATGTTTCCAACCCGTTCGGAATTTCCGTCATTTATATTCATATAACTCCTGACTATGGAAAGAAAATTATGATGAGAATGTCAACGTAACGGCCGAAATACACAGCGGCAGGTTTACGAGAAAATGGCAGGCAGACTTTATACGGTCTGCAGACGTTATCTGAAAAAAGACGAAGATATCGAAGAAGTTTATAAATCCATCAAATAGCAATAAAAACGGGCCTTCGCAGAGAATGTCTGTTTTATTTTAAAATTAATTTTCAATAATTATTGAAAATTCAAAAAATATAATTAGATTTGTAAAAGAAAATTAAAAGAAAAGACGATGAAACTTTCAGAAGCCAAAGAAAAATACATTCAGACCTGGGGAACATTTGCTACCAACTGGGGAATCAACCGTACGATGGCACAGGTACATGCTTTGCTTCTGGCAAGTGGTAAGCCGCTTTCTACGGATGAGGTTATGGAGCAACTGGAAATTTCAAGAGGAAATGCCAATATGAATCTTCGGGCCCTGATCGATTGGGGGATTGTAAGAAAAGAATTTATTAAAGGCGATCGTAAAGAATATTTCGTAGCGGAAAAAGATGTCTGGTACCTTTTTAAGCAAATCACCAAAGAGCGTAGAAAAAGAGAAATAGAACCGGTTATTTCGTTTCTTGAAGAACTGAAAAATATTGAAGATAAAGATTCGGAGGAAGCAGAAGAATTTATCAGACTGATTAATGATTTCAGCTCTGTGACAGGAAAGATTAATAATATCATGGATCTGGCCATTAAAAGTGATGATCACTGGCTGGTAGGAAAGATTACTAACTTGTTGAAATAGTAAAGAAAGGATGGAAGTCCTTTTTTATTTCTGTCTTATTTTCAAAAATTACTGAAAGTTTTAAATAGATAATAATTATGAAAAATTTTATCATTCACCTATTCTTAATCATGTATTTCGGAAACAGAAGAAATGATAAGAAGCAATGGTTATAGAAGAATTTACAATAAAACCCTTAAAGATAATCCGTTATGAAAACGTTAAAAAATCACACCCTTATTTACGACGATGAATGCCCTATGTGTGCCATGTATTCCGGAGGTTTTATTAAAAGCGGAATGCTAGACGGACAGGGAAGAGAAGCTTTTACGGAAATATCTGTCAGAAATAAAAGTCTAATTGATTTCAATCGGGCAAAAAATGAAATTGCGCTGGTGGACCACAACAAAAATGAAGTTGTTTATGGATTGGACAGTCTTCTTCTGATCATTGGAAATTCGTTTCCATTATTAGAGAAAGGGGCAAGGGTAAAACCTTTCTATTGGTTTTTCAAAAAGTTATATTCTTTTGTTTCCTATAATCGAAAGCAGATTATTCCTTCGAAAAAAGACTATACTGAACAATCTTGTGTTCCTGATTTTAACAGAAAATACAGACTTGTCTATATTGCATTTGTGGCAATTTTCTCAGCCTATGTTTTAAGTGTTTTTTCCGGAAAACCAGGAGTAGGCCTGGATCGGAATTTTTTAAGAGAACTGGCAGTCTGTCTAGGACAGATTTTCTGGCAAGTTATTTTTCTGAGTACTTATTTAAAGCATAAAGCCTGGGATTATGTCGGCAATATGATGACTGTTTCTTTAATGGGAACATTACTGCTGATTCCGGCTTTGTTTACAGATTTTACTCCAGCTTTCTATATTATTTACTTTGGATTTGTAGTATTGATCATGTTTCTGGAACATATGCGAAGATGTAGAATATTAAAACTGGGTTATCTTCCTACAATTTCATGGATTCTGTTTAGAATAACAGCTTTGACAATCATTACTTTGACTATTCAATAAAAAAAACTTTGAAAATGGCACTTATTTATTTAGAAATATTGATCGATGCCCGGGCTCAGGATGTTTTTGATCTTGCCAGAGATATTGACCTGCATCAGAAATCCACTGCAAGATCTCACGAAACAGTTATCGGAGGACGAATGTCAGGATTGATTGAAGAAAATGAAACCGTTACCTGGAGGGCTAAACATCTGGGAATCTATCAGACCCTGACTACAAAAATTATCAGTATGGAAAAACCTCTCCAATTCACAGATATCATGTTGAAAGGTGCTTTCAAATCAATGCGACACCAACATATTTTTAAAGAAACAGAAGGAAAAACGAAGATGACGGATGTGTTTGAATTTGAATCTCCGCTGGGAATCATCGGGAAGCTTTTCAATGCGGTTTTCCTTACCCGTTATCTCAGAATCTTTCTTACGGAAAGAAATCAGCTTATAAAAATGACCGCAGAAGCATTGAAGAACAATGATGTAATCTGATAAAATGTTACGGTATCAATTCACTCAAAAAAAATAATATGAACTTTTTAAAAGCAGAATGGCGAAAGTTGGCCATCATCAATTATGAAATAAGCCCGGAAGTACTGACTAAATATTTACCTGAAGGGACAGAATTGGATTTTTACAAAGGAAAATGCTATGTGAGCTTAGTTGGCTTTATGTTTTTAAATACAAAATTATTAGGTCTTCCCATTCCTTTTCACCGGAATTTTGAAGAAGTAAACCTGAGATTCTATGTCAGGAAAAAAGAAAACAAAACCTGGAAAAGAGGAGTAGTCTTTATTAAGGAAATTGTTCCCAGGTCAGCTTTAAGTCTTGTAGCAAATGCCGTGTATAAAGAAAACTATCATACCATGCCGATGAAAAGCAAAATTCGTGAAACAGACACGGATGTAATGATTAAGTATTCCTGGAAAGACAAAAGCTGGCATTCCATCCAGATGACAGCAGAGAATACAATGCTGCCTATGGAAGCTGATTCTGAGTTTGAATTCATTACGGAACATTACTGGGGATTTACCAAAAAAGAGAAAAGAACTTCAGTATATGAAGTGTGTCATTCCCAATGGAAATATTACAGAGTGAAAGATCATAAACTGGATATTGATTTTAAATTAGTTTACGGGATTGATTTTGAATGTCTTCGTTATCAAAATCCTGTTTCTGTAATGCTTGCAGAGGGTTCTGAAATTGAAGTGAAAATGAAAAAATAAAGAATGTAACATTATAAGACCAACACTCAATTTTAAACTTAGAATTATGAAAATAATCATAGCCGGAGGAACCGGATTTCTTGGTGAAAATCTAGAAAAGTATTTTACGGAAAAAGAAAACCAGGTTTATATTCTCACCAGGAATCCAATGCGTAAAAATGAAATCTACTGGGATGCCCGAACCACAGGAGGCTGGAAGGATATCCTTGAAAGAGCGGATGTTTTAATTAATCTTACCGGAAAATCGGTGGACTGCAGATATCATGAAAAGAACAAACAGGAGATTTATGCTTCAAGAATAGACAGTACTAAAGTATTACAGGAAGCCGTTAATCACTGTTCTGATAAGCCTAAACTATGGCTGAATGCCAGTTCTGCAACCATTTATGTACATTCAGAACAACATCTGAATACAGAGGAGGACGGAATGATAGGGGATGATTTTTCTATGAATATCTGCAAGAGCTGGGAAAAAGAATTTTTTAAATCTGATGACCAGAAAATACGGAAAGTAGCACTTCGGACTTCTATTGTTTTAGGAACGGACGGAGGTGCTTTTCCAAAGTTAAAGACAATCACCCAATTGGGGTTGGGAGGTCAGCAGGGAAGGGGAACCCAGATGGTAAGCTGGATTCATATCGACGATTTTTGCAAAGCGGTTGAATGGATTATTATGCATGAAAATATTAAAGGAGCCATTAATGTAACTGCTCCCAATCCTTTGCCCAATGCAGAGTTGATGAAAAAGATAAGAAAACAGCTCAAAATCCCTTTTGGACTCAATGCTCCGGTATGGCAATTAGAAATAGCTGCTCTGTTTTTAAATACAGAAACCGAACTATTGCTTAAAAGCCGAAACGTATATCCGGAAAAACTGCTTAAAAGCGGATTCTTTTTTTGGTATCCGGACTTTGACAAAGCTGTATATGACCTGACTTAAAAGGAAAAAGAGCAGAAAGAATCTGCTCTTGTATCAAGTATAAGTTGTCCTGTTTTTAATATTTTCTGGCCAGTAAAAGGTTCAATAAAAATGTACCGGTCCAGTTACTGTTGTTGGTACCGTTCGTTCCTATAAAATCTACTCGGGCCACTGATACCGTAAGCCTTGTTCTTCCTGCAGTACCATTATTGGCAAGACTTACAAATGAAGCAGTAAAGACATCCGGGAAACTTGAGTTATTTCCTGCGGTAAGAATAGGATACATATTGGTGACATTGAAAGGAGCTCCCTGATATTCATACACAATCATCATCCTGCTGGTGTTTGAATAGGCTGCAGTATGAGCATTGGTTACTGAAGTTTTACTGATGATCCACCATACATCAGTTCCGGTTCCGGTATCATAAGAAGTATTGGCATGATTGGTCCAGTCTGCGACTCCCGGTGATCCGTTTCCATGAGGAGGAATGGAAACCTGAGCTCCGTAAATTTCCACATTACTAGGTTTTGGAAGTACGGTAAATGAAAGATCCCATGTTCCTCCACTCGTATTGCTATTGTTTACCACCTCGGCATATGCTCCTAGTGGGATGGTAAAGCTGGCAACAGGAGTATTGTCAATTCTTAATGTATTTCCACTGGATGCCTGAAGCGTAATATTGGAAGTGGATATATTTTTAATTTTATAGATCCTTCCCGTATAACTGGTAGTTCCGGTACCAATTACAGGAAGTGTAAAAGTAGCGTCCCCTGTTCCGTTATAAGTGAGGTAATGGTCTGTCGCCAGAATATTATACGTGTTAGCCGTTACCTGTTTATAACCTGCTCCGAGGGATCCGTTGATGGCTAAAGTACTGTTTGGTGTCATTGTGTTAATACCTACTTGTGCATTTAGGCTAAGGCACCCAAACAGAAGAACTGAGAAGTATTTTTTCATATTAATTGTTTTTAATGTTTCACAAAAATATGAAAAAAAATACTTCTAAATTAGCTGATGTTGCATATTTTATATGTTATTTATTTAATTCTCTTTTAAGTGAGTAATTGATTGTTTTAGAATGTTTTACACTAATCTGCACGGAACTTCCAGATCTTCGGTCAGGTAATAACTGCAGCATAAACGGTGATAACCATCAGCAATAATTAATTCATTTTCACCTCTTACGAGTAATATAGGAGAGAGTTTTTTATTTTTCTCTACTTTTCTGAGGTTCTCTTTCACATGGATATTCGTATCGGGAAGTAATGCTAGTTTGCTGGCTCTTAGAATATCTTTGGATTTTTTTGTAATCGTAGGTGCTTTTTTTAATTTTCCTACAATTTTTTGGGCCGCATCCGGTTCAAAAAGGAGCTCCAGATAATCTTGTGCTGCCGGAAAATCATGGTCTTCGGGTTCTTTTAGCCAGAGATTGTCTCTGGTCAGGGTATTTTTTTTCATAACGGATTGAATGTTTGGTTACTTCTTAATGGCTGAAAATTTTTCAAACCAAATAGAGTATTAAAGATAATGAAAAATAGAGTATGGCCGGTATTTTTAATATTGGTATGATATATGTACAGATACTCATAAACATGAATGATTTTAATTGGTAATTATTAATTTATTAAAAATATACATCATGAAAAAGTTATTTATTTCAACAATATTGTTGCTGGGTTTATCAATGAATGTTTCTGCCCAAAGACGTCCGCCTGCTCCTCCTCATCCTTCCAAAAATGAGCTGGTTAATATTAAAATGCAGGAGTTGACTAAGAAATATAATACAGAGAAAAAACTGATCTTAAATCATCCGCTTGCTACTAAACAGATGAAAAGAGATCAGATGAAGGCTTTAAATCAAAGGTTTGAAACTGAAAAACGATTACTTAGAGAAGCGAGATAGTAAGTTTTTTTTGTCATTAATAAAACATTAAGGGCTTATTTTTATCTTTTTTATTTTGAGAGTTTTTCAGGGTAAAATAAAATTTTTTGAAAGAGAATGCGTTTTGTATTCTCTTTTTTGTTTAAAATTAAATAAAATTAGCTTTATTGATGCATTTTCAGATCACTTCGTAGAAATATAAAACATCCAATATTTTTCCTTAAATTCGCATAAAAATTTTTAAAGTAATGAATTACGATATTATTGTCATTGGAAGTGGTCCTGGTGGATATGTTACTGCGATCAGAGCAGCACAGTTGGGTTTCAAAACCGCAATTATCGAAAAAGAAAACTTAGGAGGAATCTGCCTTAACTGGGGATGTATTCCAACTAAAGCTTTATTAAAATCTGCTCAGGTTTTTCATTATATTAACCATGCTGAAGATTATGGATTGAATAAAGTGGAAGCTAGTTTTGAGTTTCCGAACGTTATTCAGAGAAGCCGTGGTGTAGCCAGCAAAATGAGCAAAGGAATCGAATTCTTAATGAAAAAGAACAAGATTGACGTAATTCTTGGTACAGCTACCGTTAAAAAAGGTAAAAAAGTTTCTGTAACAGATAAAGAAGGTAAAGTAACTGAGTATTCAGGAAATCACATTATCATCGCTACAGGAGCACGTTCAAGAGAATTACCAAACTTACCACAGGATGGTAAAAAAGTAATCGGATACAGACAGGCATTATCTCTTCCTGAGCAGCCAAAATCTATGATCGTTGTAGGTTCCGGAGCTATCGGGGTAGAATTTGCTGATTTCTATAACACCATGGGAACTAAAGTAACTGTTGTTGAATTTATGCCTAACATCGTTCCTGTAGAAGATGAGGAAATTTCTAAACACTTAGAAAAATCTCTGAAAAAATCAGGAATTGAAATTATGACTAATGCTTCTGTAGAAAGCGTTGATACAAGTGGAGAAGGTGTAAAAGCTAATGTAAAAACAGCGAACGGAAACATTACCCTTGAAGCTGATATCTTATTATCTGCTGTAGGTATTGCTGCCAACATCGAAAACATCGGTTTAGAAGAAGTGGGAATTCAGACAGATAAAGGAAGAGTTTTAGTAAACGAGTGGTACGAAACTTCAGTACCTGGTTACTATGCGATCGGAGACCTTATCCCGACTCAGGCTTTAGCTCACGTGGCTTCTGCTGAAGGAATCACATGTGTTGAGAAAATCAAAGGATTACACGTTGAGAAAATTGATTACGGTAATATCCCGGGATGTACATACTGTCACCCTGAAGTAGCTTCCGTAGGTCTTACAGAAAAGCAGGCCAAAGAAAAAGGATATGAAATCAAAGTAGGTAAATTCCCTCTTTCCGCAAGTGGTAAAGCGACTGCAAACGGAAATACGGATGGTTTCATCAAAGTTATTTTTGATGCGAAATACGGTGAGTGGTTAGGATGCCACATGATCGGTGAAGGTGTAACGGATATGGTGGCTGAAGCTGTTGTAGCAAGAAAACTTGAAACTACAGGTCACGAAATCATCAAGTCTATCCACCCGCACCCTACAGTTTCTGAGGCTATCATGGAAGCAGCAGCTGCAGCTTACGGAGAAGTGATCCACATCTAATCAAAATACTGCATTTTATATAACAAAGCTCAGAGAAATCTGAGCTTTTTTAAATTCATTACCATGAAAGAAATAATCTTCCTGTTTTCTTTATTCTGTTTTACATTCATATTTTCCCAGAAGCCTTTCGAATATAAGGAAAACCATTTTCCTGTTAAATTTGTTTTGAAAAATTCTAAGGACACCATTACAACCAGAGTTCAGAATATCGGTTTTTTTACAAATAAAAAGTTCTCTCCGGTTACTTATATTAAAGAAATAAATGTTTTGGACCCGTCAGGAAATAAAACGACCATCAGCGAATTTGATATTGATTATATGGAAATTACAGATCCGCAGAATGTGGTAAGGAAATACACTTCTTCCACATCACTTCTTCTTGCCAAAAAAGATTTTGGTCTTATAGAAATATTATATAAAGGCAAACTAAGCTGGTACAGAGATTATTTTTTTGAAGGGATGGGTTACAAAATCAATAAAGTAGACTTCCTGATTGACCGCAAAGACGGAAAACTTACCAATGAATCCGGATTTTTTAAACCCAGCATTAAATATAACCTTAAAGAAAAACTGAAGGACTATCCGGACCTTTTGGCGCTTGTCGATAAAGCTAGAAAAGATGAGGATTTTATAAAGATTCTTGAATTGTATAATGATAAATAATACGGAAGGGCGACTTAGAAAACAAGCCTGATTTTCATTGAATATAAAAAGCACTGCAAAAAGATATTGCAGTGCTTTTTTAGAAATACTATCATTACAAAGAGGTCCAGCTTCTGATTATTTGTAAAACCTGGCAATAATCTCTTCTTCACTCTCTAAAAACTGAATTTTATCAATGATATCACTTTTGGTAATATTTTTTACGATCAAAAATCTATTTATTTTAAACGCTATTTCATAAGGATAATAATCAAAATATTTATCCTGTGATCGTTTATTTGTAGTTTCAATTAAATAATCCATTGTTGAATAGGTCCAGTAATATGACTTTTGACTTGCTTTTGAAACGGCTTCAAGCATAATAATCTCCAGGTCTTCTTTCTCAATCTGAAAATTGACATAAAACCAGAAATTTTCATTTTCTAATAATAAAAACTTATTTTTTATTTCAAAAAAGAAGAGTCCATTTTCATTAATTTCTGTAGGACTATATAAAATAATATTTTCATCCTCATATTCATAATAATGACCTTCTTCCTTATATTCCATTAGATCACATATAAACTGGTTCTTATATTGATAACCGCGTATTATTGAGTTTCCTTTTAAAAAACTTGTAAATTCATAAGGTTGAAATCCAAAAATTTCTTTATTTATACCTATTTCCATGTTGTAAAATTACTTTTTAATAATTATAAGGATGCAAGCTTCCTATACTTGTTTCCGTTTCATCCAGCCAGATTCTCACCTTGGTACTGGTTCCCGATTGGTTTATTGGTCTTCCAAAATCCAATATGATTTCTTTTGCACCTCTTGAAGAAGTTCCAAATACCCCTTCACCTTTACCAATACGCATCGTAGCTTCTGTTAATATATCTTCATATGATAATCCTTTTTGGAACATTTGTGATAAAGGCCTACCTCCAACATTAAATTCACCAGCAAAAAAATGTTCAGAAAGATGACTTGTGAAGCCCGATGATTTGTTTTTTAATGTAAATGCAATGGCCTTAGTCCATTCGCAATCATTATGCACTAATATTCCCTTTTCAGAAACATAGTAATTGTGATTGCCTTCCACTTCAAAATTATAGACTTCTACTTTCTTATCCAAAAGTTCAACGGATTCTACTGAAGAGATATGGCCATCCAGTGTGGTTAACAACATTCCTTTGGTAAGATGTTTGGCTTCTATCCAGCTTCCGTTTACATAGAAAGGGTGTTCCGGTGTACAGGTAATGGCTGTTCCGTTGACTATTATTTTGATGAGCGAAACGGAAGTGTTCCGGAATAAATCCAGGACTTTTCTAAGTTCTTTCTGACCGGTTTCTTCATTATAACTCCATACCAGATCACCTCTTTTAATGTTTTCTATCTTTTCAGTTCCATTCTCTACGGCAATAAGGGTTCCTTCCGTAAAGCAGATTTTCATTAATCCTTTGGTAAGTCTTCCTACCGGTGCACAAATAATGGATCTGGCCGTATTGAGGTATTTCGCAGGAATCAATTCCGGAAGAATGACAAAAGGCGCTTCCTGCATAGCAATCAAAGTGGTGTATGCTAATTGAGAAGACGGGTTGGCATACGGATTATCAGGAACAGGACCAACACTTGGGCCCCATGGATCTGCCTGTGGTGCCAGATAGGTGGTAATTACGTTTGACTGTTCATTTTTTCCCTCAATATCTCCAATTCTGACATATCTGCCCCATTCTTTATTGCTTTCCATTCCCTGTTTAGAGAATGTGGCTGTGTTTCCTCTTCCGTTTCCGTAATTGGTTTTTACTGACCAGTCTCCATCATCATGTTTATAAACCTGCACGGTATTATTTCCGTAGCGCATCGTATTGGCATAACGTTCTGCATTTCTTCGGGCTCTGGACCATACAAGTCTGTGCCAAAGGTTATCAGGATTGGTTGACCCCGGATCACCGGCCCTTTCTCCGATCATACCGGTAGGATCCGAATAGTTGACTGGATCATTCCAGGTGTAGGTATAAGGAGACATGGTAAGTTCCACCAGTGGATCTACCGATAACCAGAAACTTCGCTGAGGATCATAATATCTTGCTCCGTAGTAATATAATCCGGTCTCGGAGTCAAGTTCTTTTCCGTTATATCGATATGGATTTCCATAGTCGTGATTGGTAAGCTCCAGTAAAGATTCTCCGAATGGCATATATTCATACCAGTTGGTAATTTTGGCTCCGCTGTTTGTCAATACTGAAGAGCTGCCTAAATGATCAGGATGAATCCAGTACATTTCAGAATCTAAAATCTCCGGTGGCGTCTGTCCGTTCATACAGCCATAAGGATTGGTTTGAAGAATGGTATCCCACAATGCACAGAAGCTTCCGCCGGCTGTTAATACTTCATTATACATATTGAGATATGTTTTAAAGCATTTGGATTGATTCTGTGAGAGATTCCCAATTACCTGTTCTACAGCATAGCTGCAGTCTGCCTCATTGGTTAATGTATTGGACGGTGGGGTATATGCTCCCTGAGTATCTGCATTAGGAACCCATACCAGAGGCGGATATGTTGCTTGGGAATTGATGATTTCGATTTCTTTTTCCAATATTTTACGCAGCTCAACATATTGATCGTTTTCGTCAATTTTAAATCTATGAGTAGGAATATTGCTTACCCTTGTGGCAATCCTCTGGCCTCCGATATAATAATGTTTACTCATGTTCTTTTCTCCCAATACCATATATCCACTTGGATAATAAGTATAAGTTCCCATCTGAGTCGTTGTTTCCGGATCATTTCCGTTCACGTACATTTTTTTGGAAACGCCGTCACTTTTTAAGATACGTTCGCCTCCTGCATCGTATACATAATGACTAAGTACACCTCTCTGGCCAACAGCTTTTAAATTGTTTCTCTCCGACCAGAACAACTGTCTTCCTAAAGTTTTTCTAGGCCCTACGATATTATACAATTTCTCAAGATTTCCGTTGACATCATATTCAAATTCTTCAGCATTTTCAATAGGGAAAAAAAATCCGTTGCCACAATCCAGCGGTCCGGAAAACGGATTGTTGTGTTTATATTCAATTCTGGAAACTGCATTAGGATGGTCCGGAACATCATAAAAATATTTCGACTCTTTACCTGTGTTAATTGGATTTTGGCATGCAACGCTATTGTCATAAGATTTTAATCTGTCATTCTTAACCTGCATATTACCAATGCTGTTGTACCCCATATCCAATGCATAGTAATGGGAATAATTTTTGTCTTTGATATTGATCGTAGAAGATTGTAATCTGTTGAAGCCATCATAAGTATATTGTTTCTGGCTTGAAGCTGTTATAGGATCTAAGGGAAGATTTCCGGACATGGCCGTTGTACCTTCTACATTCAAGATATTCCCATTGCCGTCAAATGTGTATTTATTATTACGTATTTGCAGGCCTGTATTGGCATAGAATTGTGATAATTCAGCCAGTTTTCCCCAGGTATCATAATTATAGGTGCTTTTTGTTTCGTTTCCTGCTGTAAAAGAAATCATCTGATCTCTGTTATCGTAACCAATATTTTTTACGATAGGAACCAAAGGCTGGTTGACAGGACTTTTACTATAAATATTCTCTAATAATCCTGTTGTGCCGTAATTATAAAATACCTCTTCAGAATCAGGATAAGTTATTTTATTAATTCTGTTGTATACATCATAAACAAAAGATGTTTTAAATAATTTAGGAGCATTGTTCGGAGCTACAACCACTCTGGTATTTTCTCTAATCTGCCCTAAAGCATTATATTTGAATTTTTGCAACCCGACTTTATCAAGCTGGCTTATTACGCGTCCTCTGGAATAATCTGAAGCAGTAGAGGCTCCATATTCATACCTTACAAAATCAATAGAACCAAAATCAATTTGCATAAGCCTGTTATAATCATAGGTATACATTACTTTTTGTCCTGTCGACCGAAGCAAATTATTATCCGAGGCCGTCAATTTTCCCGTCAGGTCATAGGAGTAATCTATTTCTCCGGCATCAGGCTGTATAACCCTCGTTTCTCTTCCCCACTCATCATATTCATAGATCGTGGTATTGTTATCCTGGTCATTGGCCTCTGTAAGCTGGCTAAGAGAATTATATTTATTGCTGGTCCATATATTCTGATTTCCGTCTGTTTGTTTGGTAGAAGTGGTACGGCCTCTTTCGTCGGTATATACTACCGAAGTATTTCCCAACGGACTAATTGTCGTTGTTGAAAACTGCTGTGTAGCATGTCTGTCAGGGCCAACTCCATATATATATTTAGTGGTGAGGTTTTCCAGTCCGTTTTTAGTTTTGACGTTGTACCGTGTTACTTCCACAGGACGGTCCATATCATCATAGTCAGTAGCAAAGTATATTTTTGCCTGCTGATCTTCCGTACTTGTATAATTATCATACGTCCTTAAAGTAGGTACAATCATATTGGCACCCGATACGGCGGAAATATAATCTCTGAGAATTGTTTTGACAGGTCTTCCCAAATTATCTTTAAGCATAAATACATTACTGGCATAATAATGCTTGGTTCCTACAACTTTGTATAGTTTTTTTGTTGCCAGTTCCTGTCCCCAGGCATTGGTAAATAAACTGCTGAAATAATTTACAGTAGGGGTCACGTCATTTACTATAGGGGCTTTCCTCTCTGTAATAGCTACAGGAACAAAATCATTAGGATAATAATAGAATCTGATGGTCCAGTCAGTATCAACCGGAGATTTATATCGAGTGACTCTTCCGAATGTATCATAAGTATATTGAGTTGAAACTCCGTTTACATCTGTAATTAGGGTAGGAGCTCCGAATAAATAATTAGTATCGTATTGAACAGAACTTGATAAGTTGTATGAGTCTGTTGTTTTGATCATATACGTATGATATACAGGATCGTATACATATGATTTTGAAAATCTCTGACCGTTGTCTGATGAAGGTTCTGTTACTTTTGTTAAGTTTCCATAGGCATCATATTCCATATCCGTCTCTGCGGTCTGACCATTGAGTGTTCTTGAGATTTGGGTTATATTACGGTTATTATCTACTTTGGAGATTGATTTTCTTATAATCCCTCCTCCGGTAACGGTATGGGTTTTCGGCGTACCGGTGATATTTTTGGTTCCCGGATCATGATAAAGTATTTCTACACTTACGTCATCCGAAGTATTACCAAGATCAGTTGCCTTATCGATGTATAAAACAGGATTTCCGTATTTATCATATTGTTCAACCGTAGATATCAGTGTTTTACTGTGATTCGCGTTACTGCCATATTCAGTTATTGTATTTTCAGTTTTATACAATAACGGGATAATTCTGCCGATATCCTTATATTGAGGTTCTGCCTGGTTTTCAGATAACAGATATCCTGTTGCAATTTCTTTATCAAAATACCGGTACGTATACTTTGTTTCAGTACGCTTTCTGCCAGTGGCATCTAAAACATACATTGATCTTACAATCCCTTTTTTATAAAAATACTGTCTGACTTTTGTATTATCATAGTTTACAAAAAAATCATCGGAATCAAAATTCGTTTCATATTCTGTGACCTGAGTTTGGTAATGTGTGAATCCGGCACTTTCTCCACCGCCATATGACAAGGTTTTTATGATACCAAACCCTAAAAACTCTCTTTCTCTTCTGTCCTGAATTCCTCTTTCATATTCAAATGTCAACTGAGTTTTTGGTATTATTCTCGGTCTTCCCTGAACGATTGTATTTAATAAGGCACGGTCATGAACAACAACGCTGGTAAGAGCCATTTTTGAAAAAGGCATCTGGTAAGTTCCTCCGATAAGGCTTCCGTAGTTATTTTTTACATTATAAATATTATAATCGAGCTCAATAATCCCTTGATTGGAATTGGTGATACTTTTTAACAGATTGGCTTTACCCAGATTATTATGGTATACTTTTAAATCAGATTCATTTTCAGAAATTAAAAGGTCAGGGAGTCCGTCACCATCAAAATCTCTTAAGTCTACGGTCTGTTTGCTTACCGACTTATCTTTATTATATCCTAATCCGATACAGATTTTAACGCCGAAGCAAATACAGATGGTCCCGTAAAGATTGAATCCGGAAGAGTTTTGCTTATTTTCCAGCTCAAAATTTGTACTCATAGGGATGCTTACAAAAGTAGTCCCCGTATTGATCAGCATTTCATAGCTATTGCCCGATTTTATAATTTTATCCTCAAGTCCGTCTCCGTTAATATCCAGAAATGCAGTATTGATAAGAGATTTGGACTGAGCTAAACCGACTCCGAAAGACAGACTTCCGTTCGGCCAGCTAAAGCCGCCGCCGCCGGAAACGGAAGAAGAGCTGTTGTTGCCCAGATCAGAAACACTCCAGTTATGAGATTCGGTTACAAAATTTTTACCATTGTTGATGTACAATGTTCCATCCGATACAAAATCCATTAGCCCGTCACCGTTGATATCAAACCAGATGGCTTTGCTTTTTGATTGTGCTGATCCTAATTGTAAACTTAACCCGATACCTACGGCATTGGCAGAAGTTGTGGTGTGGGTGTTTTTCTCACCTCCTGTTTTAAAGCCGCCATTAGAAGTATTACTGAATTTAGTAGGAACCGGAACTCCTAAACCAAAACCGAAATTGGTGGTGGTATTGAACATTTCTCTTTCAAATGTGGTGCCCGGGCTTCCCAACTGGCCTAACAGATTGGTTTTCTGTATGGAATAACCAGATACTACATCAGGATAGCGGTCTCCGTTAAAGTCCACAAAATGATCTTTGGTATAATCTTTAGAGAAACCTGCGTTTCCACCAACGATAAAGGCATTTCCGTATACATTGACTCCCGTACCTTTATAATATTTAATGATTGCTCTCGGATTCGGTACGGCATAACCGGGGTATTGAGATTCTGTATCCGGTTGAGAAAATGTTCCTAACAATGCAGGTTGCAAATGATATTGGCTGAGCTCAGCAGACTCCAAAGGAGAGGTATAAGTTTCCGCATCGGCCTTCAAATCAAGAGGAGTGAAGTACCTTGTATTGACCATCTGCGTCACATAGTTGATGAGGCAGTCCTGATAAGCCTGTGTTGAAGGATCCCCGGAACATGGAAGCGTAGGGTTCTGCATGTTGACATTAAAGCTGCTTAAGCTGGAGTTAAACTCGCTTTCTCTTATGGTTTCTCCCGGATATTTGGATCCGTTGTACGAGAAGCCTCCCCAGCCCTGATAGACCAGGCCGGTATTAATATTGTAATGGGTATTATTGGCTCTGTAAGCGAAATGATCTGCCTTATGTCCTGTATTGGCCGGAATAAAAATGGTAGATCCGTTAGGCTGGCCGGAATAAATCCCGTTGGGTTCAAAGTTTGAGTTATAAATATCCGGGTTAATTTTTGCCAGGTATTTAGCAACATCATAATCTAAGGAGCTGATCTCAAAATAATGATCCATGAAATAGAGCTCCTGATCTCCTATCCCAAAGGTCTGATTTAGTTTCGTAGCGATTTCACAATAATTTAATGATGGCATAGGCATCTTATTGTTCACGACATCCACGATACTCTTAAAAGTATGGATTCTATCCTGATCATCTTTCAGTTTTAAAGAAAAGACAACTTTTGCATTATGTAACTGCGGCAGGTTTAAATAAATGACATCATTGATGCTGGAGCCATACTTGGGGTAAAGTAAAAATCTGCAACTGGAGGCATTAAGGGGCTTGTATACCGTAAAGTCTCTGGGAAAATTTTGGGTAAGCCTTTCTCCATACGGATTGTACTGTACAAATGCATTGAGTTGGATGACATCTGTATCCGTTGTTACTTCAAGTTGTGGTTTCCATTTTATTTTTTCCCACGATACGTTGGTATCTGAAGAAACATCAAAGTTGAAGAATGTCACCGTAGAATCAGACACTACCTGATTGACCATAAGATTACTCAGGTTAAATCCGGAAATAGAGTTGCTGTTGGTTGTTAAAGTATTAAGAGATTCCCCTTTTATGAGTTTATAATGATAGATCAGATGGGCAGGGGAAGGTTGAATGCTTCCCGTAGTATCAGATCTCGGAATAACTACTTTATAGATTTTAAAATCAACATCATCCGTAAACTTCTCATTACCCATATTCCCCCATGAGATATTGACTCTGGCTTTTTCTCCCACCATATTTCCTTTTTTACTTGATGCCAAATAAGAATATGAGGAATTAAATCCATAATAGTAATTTCCGTTTGCATCCTTAGGAATATTCGTAGAAGTATTTACAAAGTAAGAGATTTCCGTATTGGATACTATTCGGTCTTTGATCGGATTTTTTTTGGCACTGGCTACCACAAAAATTCGCTGTCCTTTTTTAATATCAACGGTTTCACTGATAGAATTAGGTTGTCCGGGGTTGGTAAGCGTTATCGGAGAACCAATCATAGTAGAATGGGGTGGAACATATGATGGATCATCTTCAAAATCTTTAGTCATTCCCCCTAATTCCATCCAGACATCCACCCCGTCATCAGAGTATTGTTCCAATTGGGCATTAGTAGTAACTCTTATTTTACCATCCATAGGAGCTTCCCACATTCTGACAATATTTCCCTGAAGCTGAGGTCCTGTCTGACCAGGCTCCAGAATTTGTACTGCCGGAAACCCGCTGAGTATAATATTAGGCGTTGTGGCTGTTACGTTAGGTCCGTTTTCCTGCTGTGGTTCAAATTCAGGAACACTGTTTCTGATTCGGCTGAAATAAACATCTCCATAACTTACTAAATCAGCAAGACCATCTCCGTTAACATCAGAAAAGTATACCGGAGTATTGCTATTGGTCCAGTTATAATTAACGCCTGCCGCATATTGTTTATAAACAAATTCAAGCCCCACAGATCCCACATAAGAGCTGGTTTTGGATATGGGAGTTCCGGTAGGCCAGTTGACAGAGTTATACACTCCTCCAAAATTGGACATATGGTTTTTTCTGTACCAGATATTCCCGTTGGATCCCAGGAATACCTTATCCGGTAAACCATCTCCATCTATATCCATTAGCTGGCTCTTACCATATGTTTTATTTTCACTGTAAGAACCATTGATTCCAAAGGTATTTTTTTTGTTGAAGCCTATGAAAAAGCATCCTGCTCCGCTTCCGAATGTAAGAGATCCCCTGAATTTATTGATATTATCACTAAAATCTCCGCTGATAGCAGATGGGCTCCCTCCGTTGAAGGGACCTACGCTACCGATGTCATTTCCCGTATTGTAGGATTTATAATTATCAAAAATTCTTGCAGTGTTATAGCTAAACTGATGTTTGTTAAACTGACTCCCGTTTCCATCTTTTTGAATAAGTGCTGTTAGAAGTCTTTTCCCGAATTGTCCTACCTGTGTATTGGTAAGTTCATATTCCCTGATCTTTGTATGGGCTCTGTAAACAGTAATTCTTTTCAGAATCTTTGCATCCGTCAGTTTTACACCATATTTATAACTAAAAGTTCTGTCTTCTCTGACACCAGGCTCATTCTCGAAGGAAATCGTCGTATCATTACTGTAGGTAATATTAGATAAATATTTACCTTTCCCTCCTCCTTCAAAAGAATCTGAATATTGATAAATGATTGTATTGTTATACCGATCTGTTACCTTTGTTAAATACCATTTAATTCTGTTTCCCGAAGAATTACCGGAAGCATCATCAGTGAGAACCTGAGTATATTCTTTTCTAATCCCGTTTCTATCCAGTATTTCCCAGGTATAGTCTGAAGGTGAATTTCCCTTTCTTGTAATATACAGCCCTTCGGTAACTCCGGTTCTGTAGTGAAACCTTTTATCTCCAGCGACTCTGTCTTCCTGGAACTGTACTTTATTCGGTAAATAGCTGTCTTTAAAAACCAGTTGTTCACCGCCGATCGTATAAATCTCACTTTCTTTTTTAATATCGAAAGCAGGAACTCCCCAACGGGTATCCACGGTAATTGTTTCTAATGGAATATCCCATCCGGTTCCCGCCCATCCTGATTTATTGTCGCTATCGTAACTAAGAGCTATATTAGGCTGAAGACCACTGGTCCCTTTAGGGATTTCAATCGGATAATTCACGACTGCTGATCCCTGCTGATTCGCAGTGGGAGGAGATATTAAATTCATTTTAGACGTCGGATTGGCAATCGGAACGTCATTGGTCGTTGTGGGGGTGAAAGAAGTGGTCTCCGGACTTTCAGGTTGTTTAACAACGCCGTTGATATAGTCGGTTTCATATCCGGCGAGTGCTTTGAAGACAATATATTTTTTCTTTACATTCACACTATCCACACCAACGGAGATCCATTTTTTCTGAGTATAGTCAAAAGCAAATGTGGTAATGTCTTTTTCATGATATCCGTTGGGAAGGTCTGCTTCATCATAAGGAAGGCGGATAAAATTTTCCTGTGAAGTTTTATTTTTATACCGGAATCCATAATAGCCGGAACTTACATTGCTTATTGACCGGTCCGTCGGCGGAAGATCTATATTTCTGAGTCCCCATAAAATTCCTGATTCATTTTTATAAATAAGGTTCTTACCGGACTCTTTATAGGAGTCAATTTCAAGGATATTCTGATTATTGTTTTTAGAAATAGTTTCTTCAAGAGTCGTATTATCTTTTTTTATAAATTTAATACGTACGGAAGGTTCTTTATTTCCGTCTAATGATAAATATTCAAATTCATTTCCGTGAAGTTCTACTTTATGGTTTCCGATTTCAAGAGCATTAATAGATGAATTGGGATGAATGAATCCGCGTACATATATTCCTTTATCATGAGCAATACCAGATGTAATCTGATAAGGTTTTTGATCTGGGGCTGTATTCTCGGTAATCCGTACATTCTTTATCATGTAATAATCTCCCTTATTTAGGGCGTTGAAAAGAACATGATTGTTTCCTTCTTTTAAGAGTTCAGGATCAATATTTTCGCTGATTTTCGTCCATCCTGATTTCTTAATCTTGATATATCCGCCCATTGCAAAGCTTCCATTGATACTTCTTGTGACAGAATTGACATCTGAATATCCATCTACATCATAGGTCAGGGTATAAGAGCTGTTCTTATGAATACCGGAAAGCTGAACATTAAAAATATTATCTGCCGGATTGGCATCTGAATATTGAGAATCTTTACTTCCTATTTCCCCTATATATCCTGAATTTACAAGAGCATTGTCATTATAGAATATATTTTGAGGTTGGGCAGGCAATGGATTTTTAATGCCTGTTTTATTCATTGTCAATAGAGAAGTGCTGCCCAAAGTTGGTTTTGCAGATGTTACATAGGCTTCTTTATTTTCATAATGACTGGGTTTAAGAAAGTCACAGTTGATTTTATAGGGATTAAAATAATGACTTGTAGTTCCGGCTTTCTTATTATTTTTATCATTCTTATGAGCAACTGTATAGAAAGTCCAGCTGCACAATGAAAGAATGATAGGTATGAAAACCGGCAACAAATCAATATTTTTAGTATTGAAGAATCTCTTTCTCATGGTTATTATGGTAGTTAGTTTTTAATAAATGATATAATTGATACCCTTACCTTCCTCAGGTGTAAATATTTTTATACTGTAATATCCTACATTAGGTTGTATTGACATAGGAATAGTAAATTCTGAAGCAGCATTATATTCCCCCTGCTTAATAAGTATACCAAGACTGTTGAAGATTTTAATGGTCAATGGTTTTGCCGTCTTTAACTGTACTTTTATTGTCATATTTCCATCGCGTGAAGGATTAGGAGAGACCTGAATATTCTTAAATAAAGAATTGTTCTGAAGGGTTGCATAGTCTGCTGTATTAAGCACTGCTAAACTTTTAGTAATCTCACATCCGGATTTGTTTTTTATGGTAAGCTGATAATTTCCTGTTCCGGTAAGGAAATATGGGGCTGTACTTGTGGTCTGACCATTAGGCCCTTTTAAAGTATACTGTAAAGCATTGGTATTTAGATCAAGCTCTATAGGAGCTCCCTGCCAGAGATAATTGGAATCTATATTCTGATTAATAATCCCTTGTAAATCAAACGTTCTTATAATATCACCATACCCCTGTTTTTTAATGGTCAGTTTATAATTATCCGCTTTTAAATTATTAAAAACAAGCTGAGTGCCGGAGTTTAATGTACCATTGATTGCGGATTGGTCTGTTGTCAGGCTTTGAAGCGAATACTCAAAGGGAGAAAGGCCTGCAGGTACGGAAATTTTCACCAGATTTTTCCCTAAATCTTCACAGGTGCTTACCAGCTGAATATTAGCATTGCTCTGAGAATCATCCAGACTAAATGTAAAATAATCAATACCATCACGATCAATATTCCATAGGATGTCTTTGAAAACATAAAGACTGTCATTTATCTTTTTTCCGGTTACATCCATGGATATATCATTTTGATAATTATTTTCATTTTGAAATATCCTTAACTTCATTACGCTGCCGGATGGCGGAACAGGTAAGGTCGCATACATATTTGTTTTTAAAACCTGGCCGTTTGTACTTTTGCTTTGAACTTTCCATATTCTTAGCATATCCCTTTTCGCATGCTGAGAAAGAAGATCAGCTTCTTTAAATTTCAAATCCTGATTGTTGTCTCCCCACAACAAAAAATTTTCATTTTCAATCACTCCCGAATTGGAGCTGTTCGTAGGTCTCAGACTATCCATGGCTATTGTGATAGTTCCTTTATTGGAATTTTTGGATTGTTTTTGATACAGCTCATAGGCATCATCTCTTCCGATTCCCGTAATTCTGAAATTATAATTTTTATTTTTTTTGGAGTCCCATAAAATATGATCACCTGAAGAAATATAGTTTTTCTCAGAAATATTGTTAATGGTTATTCCGTATTTTATGGATAAATAAGTTTCTACTTTTTGAATATCAATATCAGATAAACTATTATTAAAGACCAGTACTTCAGGAATAAGCAGTTTTTTATTACTGCTTTTATTGAAAAATACAATCGGATTAATTTTTCTGTTGACATCTTTCTTGGTGAAAGTGAGTATTTTGGCATTAAGCTCCCGATCTGTTATTTTTAATGTATCGCTGAAATCAATAATTCCTGAACTGCTTATAATGGAACTCCCGATTTTAGCATATACTTTTCTTTCTTTACCTCCGAATTCATTACCTACCATAAAAAAAGTAGGTTGATTTAAGCTCACATTAAGTTTTTTGAAAAAATGATCAGGATATTCATCTACCACGAGATGGAAATTCATAAGACGGTCTTTTAGAGTGTCTTTTGGTGATACAGACTGCTTTATACTGTTTTTTCTAAACGCCAGTCCCGGAACTCCTCCTAAAAGAGTGGTTTGTGAGGATAAGACGGCATGTAAGAAAACAAATAATAAGATAAATGTTTTTCTCATGAAAATTATATTTATTGGGTGTTAATAAAGGATGCGTTCTCCACGACTTTTTATAAGCGCAGAGGAAACAAATAGATAAAAGCTGAAAGCTATACCCTTCGATGCAGGGTATGAATGGAAATAATGAGTGTTAACATGGTTATAGTTTTAGTTTTTGCAAAGCTAATGAAATGATTATTTCCTGCAATGGTTTTGTTTTATTTTTTTTATTAAATATTGTTTAAGTTAATATTTAATATCTGTTTTATTTGATTTAAATGCTGATGTTTGCTGTATTTTTTATGAATATGTTAATTTTGGATGTATGGTTTTTTTTTGAATTTTTATTCAAAAAAAAACGGTATTCATAAACCGGAAATAGGTTGTATTTATTAAAATAATTTTAAAATCAACAGATTTATAAAAATTAATCTCATTATCTCATCCTGATTTCATACATTTATTCTATGAATTTTGAGAGAGTAGGACTTGTATTATCAGGCGGCGGTACCAAAGGGATCGCCCATGCAGGGGTATTAAAATTCTTGAATGAAAAAAATATAAATATCGATATACTGTCCTGCTGTAGCGCAGGATCTATTGTCGGTTGTCTTCATGCCATAGGAAAGAGTCCGGAAGAGATTCTGGAATTTTTTAATTCGGTGTATTTCTTCAACTGGAAACATTTTACTTTCAATCAGCCGGGATTGGTTTCCTCTGTTATTTTCAGAAATTATCTCAAACCTATTTTTCAGGATATGAAATTAAGGGATCTGGATATTGAAATAAAGATTGTAGCAACAGAGCTGGTCTCAGGTACTCAGAAGATTTTTGACGAAAATTTTGAGATCGTGGATGCCATTATTGCTTCATGTTCCATTCCGGGGATCACTACTCCTTATATTATTGATAATGAGATGTATTGTGATGGCGGTGTGCTGAACAATTTTCCCGCAGATATTATCAGAGATGAATGTGATAAGCTGATCGGTGTTTTTGTATCCCCACCGAATGATGCCAATATTAAGGATTTAAATTCCATTAAAGCAATTGTTTCCCGCTCTTACGATCTGCTCTCCTACAGAATTGAAAAAGTAAAATTCGATTATTGTGACTGGTTTATTTCCTCACAGAAATTATCTACTTACGGAACCTTTGAACGCAGAAAAGACCGGCTGGAACAGATTTTTAATATCGGATATAAAGCCGCAAAAGATAGTTATGAAACCAGCAGCTTCCCTACTGAATTAAGACATTCGGGATCTTAAAAAACCGGAAAAGAAAAAGTATTTTTCCCTCCTCCGGTATATTTCTTAATTCTTAACGACCTGTCCGTCTTCACGCAGAACCTCGTTACCACTTGGGTCATTAACAGTCAGTGTATAAGGGGCTTTTTGGGCAGAATCTGTCAGGTAATTTCTCCAAACCTGATAGCTGTATCCTTTGTTACTGAAAGAGAAATAATAATTACCTCCGGATCCGTCAGGAATCAGCTCGCCATCACTGATAATCATTCCCGGCTTAGTGGTGATTTTTGCATTGGCATTCCAGGACTGATAAAGATATTTGCCGTTGGGCTGCTTGTCGATTCTTATTTTAAACTTTTTAGTTTTAATAATGACCGTTTTAGGTATTTTTTGAAAAGCAGAGCGGGAGACTGTCGTATTGTTTTTTGAATCATGCGGAATGTCTTTTGCCGAAATAAAAGAAATCTGCGTCAGGCAGAAAATTCCTAATAAAATACTTTTGATCATATCATTAAGGGTATTGGTTAACGATCAAAGTTGATCAAATATAACGCCATTATCAATCAGAATTGAAAGATATTTAGGGAATTATAATCGGGTATAAGCGTATTCTTCCGGACTATATGCCAGATAGGTAATCGTTGAAGATTCTTAATGATCTCAAAGCATTATTTTGAAACCGCAGTATAACTTGCAAAAGCTTCCTCCAGACTGTCGAATCTGCCTTTAAACTCTTCGATAGGGCAATCCTGAAGAATATTTCCTTTATGAATAAGGATTACTCTTGAACAAAGCGCTTCCACTTCCTGCATAATATGAGTGGAAAGCAAAACCGTTTTTTGCTGGCCAATCTCTTTCACTACATTTCTGATTTCAATGATCTGATTAGGATCCAGCCCGTTCGTCGGCTCATCCAGAATCAGAAGATCAGGCTGATGCATAATAGCCTGTGCAAGCCCTACACGTTGCTTATATCCTTTGGAAAGCTGGGCTATTTTCTTTGATTTTTCAGGGGTTATTCCTACCAGTTCGATTACTTCATCAACCCTTGACTCAGAGATCTTGTGAATGTTGGCTACAAACTGAAGATATTCTCTGACATACATTTCCAGATAAAGCGGATTGTTTTCAGGAAGAAATCCGATTTTTTTCTTGCTTTCAATTTCGTGTTCAGCAATATTCTGACCGTTAAAAATAATCTCTCCCTGATCAATTTTCAAAGCCCCTACGATAGATTTCATCAACGTGGATTTTCCGGCACCATTCGGACCAAGAAGACCAATGATTTCATTTTTATCGATAGAAATATTAATATTGTCAAGAGCTGTCTGCTCTCCAAATTTTTTGGTCAAACTGATTATCTGAAGCGGCATAATAATGAATGTCTTTTTGCAAAAATAAAATAAAAAAACTCATCCGATAGAATGAGTTTTGCAATATTTTTAAAATATATTTATTTTTTTGATTTTTTTCCTCCATTACCGGATGACGGAGATGCAGCAGAAGCTGTATTTGAACCTGATTTTGAATTGGAATGAGCTCCGGGAGCAGGCCTGTCATATAGCGCATATTTTCCATTGGTACGCCCGAAAACTTTCTCAACCTGTTTTTGAGTTAAAAACTGAGATTTTCCAATGTATTTACGGTTTTTGTTGATAATCTGAATAAACTGAACCGTCTGTTGGCCATAGTTTTTTTCATAATGAAGTTCAATGATATCATTAGGAAGTTCCAGGATTATATTCTCCTCAGGAATAGCCGTTACAAAGCCATCCATAATAAGCTTATATAGACCTAATACATCTCCATTCAGGTTTTGAAACGAAAAAGATCTGATCGTGTTCAGATTGCTGGTGTTCAGATCCTGATAATTGATTGTAAATTTATCTTCCTTTTTATATAGACCTACGGAATTATCTTTACCAATTTCCACTAAACTTTCATTTTTCAGCACTTTAATCTGTGAGAAAACTGAAATACTGAACATACATGTAATAAGTAGAATTATTTTTCTCATGGAATAAATTTTAATGTTTTATAAATTGGTGCACATAAACTTACTAATAAAAACGCGAAAAAGCAATTTTTATTAGTGAAACAAAAGTAAGACTTTTTTTTGATATTCATAAAGAAGAGTCCGGTAGAGTTATGGAATAGAAACAATGGGTAATGAATTGTAAATCATTTGCTTATTTATTTTTAATGAAAGAAGTTTTCTTCTAAATCTCAAAAAAAATAAAAAAAAATAAAAGTGTAATAGGTTGAGAAACAGATTGGAAATTATTAAGGAAGACCACTTCAGGGAAAAATATTAAAAAAAATATTAAGATTCCCGGTTCGTCAACATGAATCAACACAAAATATTTTTATTTCTGCCGTAAGTTGCTGAAATACAGATTATATAAGTTTGTTTTTTGAAACAGAAGAAAGGTAAGTGTCTAGCTCCTGTTTGTAGCTCCTGCCTATAGGAATCTGGTGATTTCCGAGAAGAATTTCATCATGATTAAAAGCCGTTATGAAGTTCGTATTGATCATAAAAGATCTGTGGATTCTGACGAAACCTTTTGATGATAGAATCATCTGAAGATCTGTCATTTTAGTCTTTGTTAGCAAAGTTTCTTTTGTGGACAAAACAATTTTGATATCGTTGCCCTGACTTTCAAAATAAATGATCTGTGAAAGAAATACTTTACGATGCATCCCTTCCGTTTTGATGACTATAAAATCGTGTTTGGAATCCGGAACAGTTCTCAGTATACGTTCTACAGACTTAAAAAAGCGTTCGAAAGTGACAGGTTTCAGAATATAATCCACGGCTTCCAGTTCAAATCCTTCAATGGCAAAATCACGATAAGCCGTAGTGAAAATGGTCTTAGGTTTTTGAGTAAGGGATTTTAAAAAATCAATTCCATTCAGATGAGGCATCTGAATATCTAAAAACATAAGATCTATATTTTGCTGTTGAAGGAGACTATAGGCGCTGAGGGCGTTTTCAGCTTTTCCGACCAGGTTTAAATGATCAATTTTGGAAATATGATTTTCCAGTAATGTTGCCGCTAACGGCTCGTCGTCTACAATAATACAGTTAATCATATTGTGAAGGAGTAATGATTTCTACTGTAAAAATATTCTTTTCCCGGGAAATGGTGAATATACCCTTATCATGGTAATAATGCTGCAGTTGTTTTCTGATATTGGCCAGTCCGATTCCTGTTTCATGATCTGTCTGACCGGTAGTGTAGGTATTTTCAATTTTAAAAACGGATTGCTGATCATTGGTCTCGGCCTCTATTTTGATTTCCGTCTGTTCTATACTCTTTCCGGCCCCATGTTTAAAAGCATTTTCCACTAATGTAAGATAGATAAGCGGGGGAATTGTATTAGAAGAATTTAATAGGATTTTCCTGCTGATTTTTAATCTTTCCGGACGGTAGCGAAGGCTTTCCAAAGCAATATAATCTTCAATAATATCCATTTCATCAGAAACGGAAACCCATTTTTTCTGTCCTTTATACAGAATAAAGTCCAGTATATCGGAAAGCTGTCTTATGGACTGGGATGTTTTTTCAGAACTGGTAAGGGAGAGCGAATACATATTGTTCAGAGTATTAAACAGAAAATGAGGGTTAAGCTGGGATTTCAGAGATTTTAATTCCAGTTCTGTTTTCTCCTTCTGAAGTTCCGTGGCCCATTCTTTTTCATCTCTGTACCGGATAAAAAAACAGATGGCAATAAAAATAAATGCTCCGCTGATAATTGGAAATGTATAATGAACCAGGAGATATCCGATGTCTGTAAGAATGTTGAAAATAGAGTCTTTGGTTTCATTGATGAAAAGAGGTTCGGCAATATAAACGATGAAGAATCTGTTCAGTACAGAAATACAATAGAGACTGATGATCAGATATACCGAGAATTCAAAATATCTTTTCCGGTCAAAGAAATTCCGGATCAGGAAGAAGTAGATACAATTGGCACCCATGATCTGAAAAATCCAGTGACAGAAGTTGTAAATAATCACCTCTTTAAATGCTCCTCCGTCATATTCTCCATAGTTTCTTGCAGTGCCAAACAGAAATAAAGCTGTCCAAAAGAAGAGCTGAAAGTATATATTCTGTCTGAATTGCCGGTTAACACCATTTTTCATAAGCCTCAAAAATATGAAATCTTACCTCATGATGAACAAAAGTGCAGATAAAGAGTGTTAATGAAGGGTGAACGGCCTTATTTTGTATTCAGACTACCTTTTTCGCAGTTGAAATCAGATTGACCGTCGTCTGCACCTCAGGCTTCAGAGTATTCCGGAATTGGATAATATTTGCCACAAAAAAAGTAATGACAGAACATTCAGAAAGATTTTATGGGTTGGATCATTTAAGAGCTTTAGCAATAGTATTGGTTATCATGTACCATTACCGGGCATTCAAACATCCCGTCTGGATTGAAACGGTGGGAAAGTTCGGATGGACAGGGGTTGATCTCTTTTTTGTGCTCAGCGGATTTTTGATATCGGGACCATTGTTGAAAGAAATAGAAAATAAAGGAAGTATGGATCCGAAAATCTTTTACATTAAACGGTTTTTCAGAATTATTCCATCTTATACTTTTACGCTTGTTGTATATTTTACGTTACCTTTTTTCAGGGAACGCGAGGCATTGCCTCCTTTATGGAAGCTGATCACTTTTACCCAGAATTTTGGTTTGGATGTCATTAATCGGGGAACCTTTTCACATGCATGGTCGTTGTGTATTGAAGAACAGTTCTACCTTTTTCTTCCCCTGTTACTTTTGGGGATCACACGGCTAAAAAAACTCAAGTATCTGCCTTATCTGCTTATTTCGGTTGTTATTTTTTCAATGATACTCAGACTTGTTATGTGGAACAAATTGGTAGTGACGGCAGATAATAACCCGACAGACTTCTGGCGTGAATGGTATATGAACATATACTATCCTACATATACCCGACTGGATGGCTTGGGAATAGGCGTTCTCATCGGCTATTTGATGCAGTATTCTTCAGAATGCAAAAAGATGGTTCATCACCATGGAAATAAATTAGGGCTTACGGGAATTTTAATGTTAGCGGTTTCATGTTGGATGTGTAATGAGCAGGCTTCTGAAACGGCTTCTGTATTTGGTTTCACAATGGTAGCTGTAAGCTATGGACTGATTGTTCTGGCCGCTGTTTCCGGGGCTTCCCGTCTTGCCCGTTCAAAGTTCTATGTGACTACGGAACTCGCTGCATTATCTTACTCTATTTATTTATCTCATAAAGGAATCATTCATATGGCTCAGAATGGTCTTGAGCATTTCGGATATCAGACGTCAGATACGGTAAGTCTTTTTATTTGTCTGGCAGCTTGTGTTTTAGGTGGGATATTCTACAGGGTTTTAATAGAAAAGCCTTTTGCAGGAATTAAATACCGAGTTTTGAATGCAAGATATAAATAAGGAGTAATTTATCTTTTCGGGAAATTATTTCAATAAAAAAGCACCATTTGAAACAAATGGTGCCCTTCTTAAAATATATTAAAATAGTAAAACCTGTGCAGAGGTTGTATTTAATGATTCTGTTTAATCTGCGGGTTATTGTTGATTTCCTTGTTGGGAATCTGAAATCTGAATTGATCAGGAGTCAGATTGAACCTTCCAAACGTATGATTGGTTCCCGGATATATCCTTTCCAGAGGAATATTCAGTCTTTTCATATCAAACCATGCATAGCCTTCACCCCAGAGTTCAATTCTTTTTTGCAGAATAATTTCGTTGAGGAGGTCATTTCCTGTTTTTGAAGAAAGCGAATAGGCTTTATCTCTTTTGGAAGCAATTTCATATAATACCTGTTTCGCTTCAGTTTCTCTTCCTTGTCTGGCAAGAGCTTCAGCTTCAATATAATAAAGAGAAGAAGCTCTGATGTAAATATAATCACCTTCAAAAAGGCTAGGGTCCTTGAATTTCCAGCTTACATACGGCGGATAATTTTTGGTTTTTCCGTTAAAGGTATATGGGGCATTCTGACTGCCGTTAAATACCTTTTTACGATAGTCGGTTTCCGGAATGGCTTCGTAAAGACGCTTGTCTATCAGCTTACGGATTTGGGCAGCACCGGCATATCCTTCATTGGTATTATCAAACATGGAGAAAAAAGAGGCGTAGTAGTTTCCGATACTCATCGTTGAAATGGTGTTATGGAAACCCCATATAACTTCAGGGTTGTTGATGTTGGAAAATCCGGTAGTCGTATATTCGTTCTCTGTCATCAGCGCAACACCTTCCTTACTTTCTCGGGCATACTGACCGGCTTTTGCATAATTTTCTGTCTGTAAAAATATATCTGCGGCAATGGCTTTGGCTGCTCTTTGGTCAATCTGGGCTCTCGATGGTCTGGCGTAGCTGTCTAAAAGAACGATAGATTCTTCGATATCTTTCGTGATCTGAGTGTATACTTCCGATACCGTAGATCTTGGAAGTCCCTGATTAGGATTACCACTGGTAAGAACCAGAGGAAGGCCAGGGTCCGACGCATGATCTTTATAATCATGGGCATAAAAACGGATCAGATTAAAATAAGAATAGGCTCTTAAAGCAAGCAGTTGTCCTTTGATTGCTCTGTTTTTGGAACCGGTATCTTTCTGTAAATCATCAAGTAATTTATTAATGACAAATATCCGGGCATAAAAAGTTGTCCATACAATTTCGGAAGCGGCATTGCTGGCATTTGTCGCTTCATAATTATAGAACATTCCCAAATGCTGGTTGGTCGACTGGATCACATCGTTAGACATCAGATCGGCCCCTGCCTTTATAGCCATAATTCCGAAATCGGAATGCAAAGTGGTACCTCCGGCTCCGTTGCTGCGAAGGTCGAGATAGATTCCGCCCAGAATCTTTTCCGGGCTTGACGGGTCGTTATTCAGCTGTTCTCCGGAAATATCTCCGTCCGGTAACGTATTCAGATCACTGGAGCAGCTATTGGAAACGAAGGTAAAGACTGCTGCTGCGATAAAATATTTTATTGTTTTCATATTTTTTAAAAAGATAGTTTAAACCCTACAGAAACACTGGAAAGCAAAGAATATTTGTAAGCATCAGAAACTCCAGTTAATGAGGCCCTTGGGTCGTATCCTTTTCTTTGGGACCATAGGTAAAGATTATTTCCTGTCAGATAAATTTTTAAACCTGACAGACCTGCCTGTTGTGCAAAACCGTCAGGGAGCTGATAAGACAGGGTCACATCCTGTAAACTGATATAATCAGACTTTATCAGATAAAGCGTTGAATTTCCATTCTGATTGGTAGCGGTCAGGTCTACTCTTGGCAATGTAGCGTTTGGATTTTCGGGAGTCCATGTTTTACTTAAATCAGTAGAATAATTTGATCCGTAGGTATCCGAATGGAATAAACTTCTGTAGATATCATCATATCCATATCCGCCGAACTGATACGCAAAATTGACAGACAGATTGAATCTCTTATAGGTGACATCTGTTCCGAAACCACCATAGACCTTTGGAATAGCCGATTTACCGGTATTATAGTCTGTAGCTTCCTTGTAATTATTGGTAATCGTTCTTTCTTCTTTCTGAGTTGCCGGATTGAATGCTGTGCGGTACCACAGTGCATCACCGTTATTCTTATCTACCCCTGCAAACTCTTTAAGGTAATAAGTATATCTGTCTCCGCCTTCTGTCAGAATAAACAGCCCGGTGACAAGTCCGGTAGTTCTTTGTTCAGCAGGTAGTTTGGTAATTTTATTCTTATAATGAGTCGCATTGGCATATAAACTCCATTGAAACTGATCTGAACGAAGAATGTCAATATTGATATTCGCCTGCACTCCCCGGTTGATCATATCTCCTATATTACCGTATTTTACATAAGAACCTGCATTAGAAGGAGGAAGAGGCAGGGTATAGATCATATCTGATACCTTTCTTTCAAAATAATCCGCATTCAGGGTAATTCTGTTTTGTAAGAGAGAGAGTTCAAAACCGGCATTCAGGTTTTTGGAAGTTTCCCATTTCAGATCTTTATTTCCTTGTTTTTTAAGAGATAAAACCGGTTTGTCATCCCCAAAATTATTGATCCCGTAAATATCCTGATACGCATAATAATCTCTTGTGGAATTATTCAAAAGGATGTTATCATTTCCCTGTTGACCATAAGATCCCTTTAATTTTAAGGAATTAATCACGGTATTATCTTTAAGAAAATTTTCCTTAGCTATATTCCATGCCAGTCCCAGTCCATAAAAATTCCCCCATCGGCTTTCCGGAGAAAAAACGGAAGAGCCATCTCTTCTGACATTTGCATTAAAGAAATATTTCCCATCATAATTATAAAGTAATCTTGAGAAATATCCTTCCACAGCGTATTCATAACCGTTTCCGGACAGGTCGGTGATTTTTACGGCATTATCAAATGACAAAGAATTAGGAAGTAGAAGCTGCTGTTTTGTTCCGGAGAACTGGTCATTTTTTATTTTATTAAATTCATGACCAATAAGGATGTTGAAGTTGTGCTTATCTATTTTTTTTTGATACGTTAATAATTGCTGATGGTTCAGTGTATATTTAAATAAAGAACTTTTGGTAAGAATACCTCCTACAGAAGACGAGGTACCCCCTTCCGTATTTCCGAACTGAAGATTGGTGATATTTTCAAGATAAGCTCCGAAATTATAAGTAAAATCCAGGCCTTTGAAAATTTCATAATGTAATCCAAGGTTGATGTTGGTAAGATTACTGGTGGTTTGGGATTTATTCTTTTGAAGATTTCCTACCGGATTTTCAAAAACGGCATAAGATCTTGTTGCTCCGTTTGGTCCCTGTCCGTCTCCGTAATCGTATAATGCCTTTCCGTACTGATCATATAATACCTGATAATTGTTGTCCCTCAGGAATACAGGATAAAAAGGAGATATATTTCTGGCAAACTGGAAAGGGTTTGAGAACCCTGAACTTTCTCCAAAGTCCTGTTTGCTGTATGTGTAAGATAAAGCACCGGTTAATTTTAGTTTAGACGTAATGGAATAATCCAGATTGGATCTGATTCCCAGTCTTTCAAATCCGGAACCGATAAGATAGCCTTTGTCATCCAGATAGTTAAGAGAAGTGTAAGACTTTACCTGGTCACCACTGGCATTAATACCTACCGTAGCCTCTCTTCGTAATGCAGGTTTAAAAAGCAGTTTTCTCCAATTATCCTGATACAACAGTTTAGCGTCAGGATTAAAAGAACCATCCGGTAAAATAAGCTTGTTAAAAGGAATATTGTAAGCATCATATCCCAGTTTGTTAAGTGCTGCAAGGCCTACATCATGTGGAGTAGGGCCGGAAGGAACAGCTCCCGGTTGTTTTAACCTTGCAATTTCCCCGATTCTTCCTCTGTTGTAAAATGCCGTATAATAATCCTGCGGAGAAGTATACACCGAATAATCCTCAATAGATCTGAAATTTACTCCGGTTCTTACATCTGCTTCTACATGCAGGCCTTTTGTTTTCCCTCTTTTGGTATTCACAATGATCACTCCGTTGGCTCCTCTCGAACCATAGAGTGCATTGGATGAAGCATCTTCAAGAAAAGAAATACTTTCAATATCGGATGCTGCAATACTGTTCAGGTTTCCGCTGTAAGGAATGCCATCCAGTACGATCAGCGGATCACTGGATGCATTGATGGAACCAATACCTCTCATTCTTATCGTAGGCTGTGAACCCGGCTGACCGGAAGAAATAACCTGTACTCCCGCTACTTTTCCTCCAATTCCCTGAAGGATATTTCCGTTTTGAAGATTAGACAGATCTTTGGCTTTTAAAGACTGTACCGATCCGGTGATTTCCTCTTTCTTCTGCTTTCCGAAAGCCACTACCACAACTTCTTTTATGGCGTTCTCCTGAGAAAGACTGTCTTTAGTTTGGGCAAAGCCATATTCCGCGAATAGGAGTAAAGCCAATACACCAATTTTGCATTGTTTCTTTTTCATTATATTAATCTAGGTTTAAAGTTGAACTGTGTATTACTGCAATCTCTCAGTAAAAAATGTAGCTTTCTGCCTCCTTTTGCAGGGAGGATATAAAAACGAAAGATTAAAATTTACAGGAGAGGTACCCGGATGAAAGAAGCTTTTTTTGGGGGCTTTAATTCCTACAGTAATGAATGTATCTCTTAGAAAGTTATGACATCATCATTGTGCACATCATATCAAAGCACATGTTCTGAGAAATACAATTGTGCTGTGAAAAACCGGATCCTGCTGAACATTGATGTTGTGCAGCTGCTATTGCCGGAATGGTGCATTGGTAAGAATCAAAGAAGTTCTTATTCATGAGAATAAAGTTTATGTTTTTTTTAACTGGGTCAAAATTATCTAATAATTCATAAACCTTGGTACAAGCAATGCATGAGATAAATCATATTAACCTACTAAATTAGTAGACTAATTAAAAATCACAAGGTGGTTTTATTGTTTTGTATTGAAAATGAATGCTTTGAGTCCGTTTTTAAAATGTTAAAAAATGATAAAAAATTTGTATTTTAAGCTGTGAATTAAACTTAACAATATTAGTCTATTGTTTTTATAGACTTTTTGATTATTTTATACCAAAAGATATATCAGGAGCCTGATCCCGCTATTCACTCATACTCCTCACTCCAAAACTTTCCGTTGCCCAATTCCTCCTTCTTTCCAGACTATGTTGCGGGGTAACCGTTGCTATCGGGGCTAGTGTAAGACAGTGGATCTGCTTGGAAATATTGTTTTGATGTATTCAGATCATGCATCAAAAAAAGGAGCTTACCTTTCGATAAGCCCCCTTCAGATAGAAAATGAATGATAATGTTTAATTTTTAGAAATGTCGGGTGGTGTCAGAGGTTGCTGATCCCATCCGCCACCTAATGCTCTGTATACGGCGACACTTGCTTTTAGCTGATTGACTTTCTTTTCAACCAGTTCAAACCTGGATTCCAGTGCATCGCGTTGCGTCAGCAACACTTCCATATAATCAGCACGGGCATATTTGAATAAATCATTGGAAATATCAATGGATCTCGTTAAAGCATCCACTTCCTTAGATTTAATGTTGACACTGCTTTCAAGATTATGAATTTTGGACAACTGATTGGCCACTTCTATATAAGCTCCCAAAACAGTCTGTTCATAGTGATACACCGCCTGAATCTGTTTGGCATTGGCATTGGCATAAGAAGCCTTGATTGCTCTTCTGTTGATCAGGGGAGCAGTCAGTTCTCCCGCAAGATTGAAAAGGAGAGACTGAGGCTTGATGATGTAAAGCGGATTAAAGGCCTGTAATCCTATTCCCGCTGAAAGATCAAGAGAAGGGTAGAACCTTGCTTTGGCTACTTTGATATCCAGTTTTGAGGCAGCCAGTTCATATTCAGCCTGTTTAATATCAGGCCTGTTTTCCAGCAATTCCGAAGGAATTCCGCCATAGACGGCCTGAGGTACAACAGAGTCAAAGGAATCCTGGTTTCTCTCCACAGGTTGCGGAAACCTTCCCACAAGATAATTGATCCTGTTTTCAGCTTCCACGATTTTTTGCTGGATGTCGTACTGCATACCCTGAGTTTTCAAAACCTGCGCTTCAAATCGCTGTACTGCCAGTTCATTAGAACGTGCATTCTTTTTTAAATCCTTGATGATCTCCAGTGCATCACTCTGGATTTTGATATTTTGATTCAAAATAACCAGTTCATTATCCAGCGCCAATAGCTCATAATAAGAATCTGCAATTTCTGAAATCAGATGGGTTACCATGAAGTTTTTCCCTTCAATGCTGGCAAGGTACCGTTGGGCCTGAGCTCTTGTGGCATTATGAAGTTTTCCCCAGATATCAGTTTCCCATTTAGCTTCAGCACCTACTCCGAAGTCAAATAAAGGTTCAGGCATTTCTCTGCCGGGCTCTATTTCCGTATTGGCTTCCATGGCTCCGATATTAGTATAACGGCTTACCTTATCTACTCCGGCTCCGGCTTTTAAACCAACCGAAGGAAGATATTCGCCTTTGCGGGCCCTGATTTCATTTTTAGAAATTTCAATTTCCTGGAGAACAATATTCAGCTCCTGATTATTCTGAAGCGCCTGATTGATCAGTCCCTGGAGTTTCGGATCACTGAAATATTCATCCCATTTTAGTTTTCCCGTATTAATAGTATCATTAGTTGCCGAACTGTATTTCTCAGGAACAGCTTTATTTTCAGCACGCTGTTCTATTTCTATAGGTTTACAGGCAGTAAAACTTAATAAGAAGACTGCCACACCTGCATATTGATATATTCTAGTTTTATTCATAATGGATCATGTCTTCGCTTAATGGAGATTCATCTTCGTCTTTAATCATTTTTTTACCGTCAGACCACTTGGCAAATATGTAATACAGCCCCGGAATAACAATAACACCAAATAAGGTTCCTATAAGCATTCCTCCTAATGAGGATGCTCCGATCGTATGATTTCCGATCGCTCCTGCACCCCTTGCAAATACCAAGGGTACCAATCCTGCTATAAATGCAAATGAAGTCATCAGGATAGGTCTGAAACGGGCTTTGGAGCCTTCCACAGCCGCTTCCAGAATAGAATCTCCTGCCTGACGCCTTTTTACGGCAAATTCTACAATAAGTACCGCATTTTTACCCAATAATCCTATAATCATGATCAGTCCCACCTGAGCATAGATATCATTTTCAAGTCCCATTGCTTTTAACAGTAAGAAAGATCCGAATACCCCTACCGGTAACGAGCAAAGTACCGCAAACGGAATAAGGAAACTTTCATATTGTGCAGCCAGTACCAGATATACGAATACAAGAACAACAAGGAAAACATAAATAGCCTCATTACCACGCTGTGCTTCATCATAAGACAAGCCTTCCCAAGCTACTTTATAGCCGTGAGGAAGAGTTTTGGCAGCCGTTTCATTAATCGCCTGAATAGCATCTGCCGTAGTATACCCTGCCGCAGGAAGTCCGCGGATTGCTGCGGAATTGTACATATTGTAACGGGTGATCTCATTAGGGCCCTGTGTCTTTTTCATCGTCATGAATGCAGAATAAGGAACCATTTCGTCACGGTCGTTTTTTACATACAGATTCATAATATCCGTAGGAAGCCTTCTGAACTCCGGAGAGGACTGTACATACACTTTGAAAAACTGTCCGAAACGAATAAAACCCTGTTCATAGGTACTCCCGATCAGAATATTGAGGTTTTCCATAGCTTTTCCAATGGATACCCCTTTCTGCATTGCGGCATTATTATCAAATACTAGTTCATATTGAGGATAATTAGCTGCAAAGAACGTGAAGACCCCTGTAAGCTCTTTACGTTTTTTCAGCTGGGCGATAAAGTCTTTGTTCACCTTATCAAAATCCTGATAATTCGTGGTTCTGTTAAGGTCAAGCAATCTCATAGAGAACCCTCCGGAAGATCCAAATCCAGGAACAGCAGGCGGTTCAAAAAATTCAATAGTTGCTCCCAGATCTTTTGATTTATTCTCCAGCTCTTCCATCACGTCCTTTACAGAATGATCACGGTCATTCCAGCTTTTAAGGTTGATCAGGCAGGTTCCTGCATTAGAGCCACGTCCTTCTGTCATAATTTCATACCCTGCCAGAGAAGATACAGATTCTACACCATCTACCCCCATTGCTATTTTCTGCAAAGCTCTGGAAACTTTATTGGTCTGTTCCAGGGTAGAACCCGGAGGAGTCTGAATAATAGCATAGATAGTTCCCTGATCCTCATTAGGAATGAAACCGCCGGGAAGTACTTTATTGATCACAAAAATCCCGGCACAAAAAGCAGCCAGAATTCCCCAGGTTATTACTTTTCTGTTGACAATCTTTCTAAGGAATGATGCATATTTACCGGTGATTTTATCAAATCCGCTGTTAAACGCATCTAAAGATTTCGTGAAAATATTGGACTTTTTAGGTTTTCCATGGTTGTTTTTCAATAACATTGCGGCCAATACCGGCGTTAAAGTAAGAGCTACCACGGCTGAAATTACAATAGAACTTGCCATCGTAATGGAAAACTGACGGTAGAACGTTCCTACCGGACCTGTCATAAATGAAATCGGAATAAATACCGCTACCATTACGGCAGTGATGGCAATAATAGCTCCTGCAATCTCACCCATTACTTCTTTCACAGCTTTATAAGGCGAAATATTGCTTTCCTCCATCTTGGCATGAACAGCTTCAATAACAACAATAGCATTATCAACCACAATTCCGATGGCCAGCACCAGGGCAAACAGGGTAACGAGGTTAATGGTTAATCCAAAAAGCTGAATCACGAAGAAAGTACCAATCAAAGAAACCGGAACGGCTATGATTGGAATCAGCGTAGAACGCCAGTCACCAAGGAAAATGAAAACCACAATGGCTACGAGAATAAATGCATCCCTCAAGGTATGTATTACCTGCTCAATAGAAGCATCAAGGAACTGCGAAACGTCATAACTGATTTTATAATCTACGCCGGGAGGGAAGTTTCCTTTCATTTCGGCAAGCTTTGCCTTCACATCTTTGATCACATCATTGGCATTACTTCCGTAGTTTTGTTTTAAAACGATAGAAGCAGACGGGTGCCCGTCAAGATTGGAATAAATATCAAAAAACTCACTGCCCAGTTCTATTTTGGCAATATCTTTTAACTTAACATTTTCTCCTTCTGCATTGGAACGGACGATGATATTTTCGTATTCTTCAGGTTTGTTATACTGCCCCTTATAAGTCAATACATACTCAAGAGACTGTGCCGCAATACCGGAACTCTGTCCGATCCTTCCCGGCCGGCCGATAATACTTTGCTCGCTAATTGCCTTCATCACTTCATCTACAGAAATATCATAAGCACGCATACGGTCAGGGTTTAGCCAGATACGCATCGCATATCTTCGGCTTCCCAGGATCTGGGATCTTGCAATACCATGAATACGGTTGATTTCCGGAATAATATTCACCATGGAATAGTTGTACAGGAATTTTTCATCCATACTTTTATTCGTACTGTAAAGGTTTACATACATCAGCATACTTGGCTGTATCGGGTTTACTACAACCCCTTCTTTCTGTACCAGTTCGGGTAATAAAGGCATTACCTGGTCAACTCTCGTTTTTACAAGAACTACAGCCTCATTCGGATCTGTCCCGGGATCAAATACCACGTTGACAGTTGCCTCTCCGGCACTGGTGGCATCTGTAGTGATATAACGCATTCCCTGAACCCCGTTAATGGCATTTTCAATTGTAATCAGGGAAGATTTTACCAATACATCTGCACTTGCTCCGGGATACGCAATAGAAACGGCAACCGTTGTCGGTGCAATTTTAGGAAACTGTTCGGTAGGAAGCTGCTTCATGGCAAGGCCTCCTATGAACAGGATGACAACCGATATCACAATAGCGAAAACCGGTCGGTGTATTACTTTTTTAAACATAATGCTGCTTTTGGGTTACTCTGCATACAGATCGAGGTTCGACATCACTTTCTCAGGCTTTTGGTATTTTGAACTGATCTTTTGATTCTCCTGAACCATTCGAAGACCATCCAGAAGGATTCTTTCATCCTTTCCAAGCCCTGAAGCCACTACATAAATATGCGGTAATTCAGCAGCAATTTTTATTTCTCTTGCTTTTACTTTATTGTCTTTGGTAATCACGTAGACATATTTCTTTTCCAGTTCCTCAAAGGTGGCTTTCTGAGGAATCATCATGGCATTGGCATAAGGAGAGGTAATAACAATATTTCCTGTTTCACCGTATCGTAAAAGACCTTTTGGATTTGGGAAAGTAGCCCTGTATGCGATATTTCCGGTTTCGTTATTAAAGTCGGATTCTATCGTTTCTACGATACCATCTTGTGTAAATTCTTTTCCGTTAGCCATCATCAGACGTACGTGCAGCGGATTATTGTCTTTTCTGTTGCTCATATGATTCAGATATTCCGCTTCCGGAACATTGAAATAAACCCACATCTTACTGTTATCAGAAAGTTCTGTTACAAGCTCTCCGTCTCCTACAAGACTTCCTTTTCGGACATGCAGTTTTCCTATGATCCCGGAGAAAGGAGCTCTGATTTCAGTGAATCTCAAATGAGTATTCATAGAAGACAGCTCAGCCTGGGCTTTTTCATATTTGGCTTTAGCCATTGCCATTTCCTGAGGCGCAACAATGTTTTTATCAGAAAGATTTTTAGTATTCTGATATTCAATTTCTGCATATCTGGATTCCGCTTTAGCACGGTTAACATCAGATTCGTAAAGGTTAGGCATAATTTTAAACAGCAATTGTCCCTTCTGAACAAACTGTCCTTCATCAACAAAAATAGACTGAATATATCCTTTTTCCTGAGCACGAAGCTCAATATGATTAATAGATCGGACCTGGGCTACATAATCTTTATTAACGAGAGTATCTTTTACAAGAGGGCTTGTTACGTTGAATGATGCAGTTTCTGTCTTTTCTTTTTTTTCAGACTGACAGCCTACAAACAGGAGAATAAGGCACAAGTTGATATACATGAGACTTTTCTTGACCATGATAATATTGTTTTATAATAATTTATAATTGAAAAATAAGGGTACTTACTTTCAAAAACAGATGATGAAAGCAGGTAAGGTTTTCGAAAAAATTATGATAAAATCACAGGCGGATGACCCTGTACTGAATATACAGATCATCATGTAAAGGTGTTAAATGCTCATGCTGAGCCAGTGAAACAGCGATTTGTTGATCGTGAAATATAGTGACGAAGTCTGAGATCAAATGCCAGAAGCCGTCTTTGAAAAGTGCCAGAAGCTCAGTAGAATCCGGATGGTCTACATTATCATCATTTTCCGAATCATTTTCGGAAAGATTCGCTCTGATTTTATTGTAACGGGGATGGCTGATGTTATAAGTGTCATTAGTCTCATGGGTTTTAATAAAGGCAAAAGACTTCTGAATGCTTTTTTTCTGCTGGGTCAGAATATCAGTGGTAAAGTGAAAATCAGATGGAGTATCAGTAGAAATATACTGTTGAATCTGCCCATAATACCAACCCAGAACGGTGAGTAACGCAAACAACAAGCTGTATAAATATTGATAAAATCTTTTCTGCATCCCAGAGACAAAGGTAATTAAACTTCAAAATCAGAGCAAACCATAAAGATTAAAAAAGTGTTAAAAAGTATCATTTTTAGAACCAGGTCTTTTTTGACTAACAAAAAGACGGATCCGGTTACACGGATCTGTGATGATAACCGGAATTTTACAGCAACAAAAACAGATAAAAAATGAATATTGTTTTAACAGGTTCCATAGGGAACATAGGAAAACCGCTCACAAGGCAGCTTATTAAAAACGGTCATTCAGTAACGGTCATCAGCAGTACTGCAGAAAGAACGGCTGCGATTGAGACTCTTGGCGCCAAAGCAGCAACTGGCAGTATGTTTGATGTAGATTTTTTGACAAAAACTTTCAAAGGAGCTGATGTGGTATATTTAATGGAAACCATGGAAGCCGCAGGAGATCTATTTGATAAAAGTGTTGATTTTATCGGAAGTATCTGTACAATCGGACTTCATTACAAAACGGCTGTAGAAAGATCCGGGGTAAAAAAGATTGTCCATCTCAGCAGTATTGGTGCACATACGGATCAGCATACAGGTATTATTGTTTTCCATCATCATGTAGAAAATATTCTGAATGAATTGCCGGAAGAGATTTCAGTTAAATTTATCCGCCCTGTCGGGATTTATTTCAATCTTCTTTCCTTTATTCCCGTGATTAAAAATAAAGGAGCTATAATTTCCAATTGGGGCGGAGACCGGAAAGAGCCTTGGGTTTCTCCGTTAGATATTGCAGAGGTGGTTGCAGAAGAAATAGAAAGACCGTTTGAAGGCAGAATGATCAGATATGTGGCAAGTGATGAAATTTCTCCTGATGAAATTGCAAAGGCTTTAGGCAGCGCAATTGGAATGCCGGATCTGAAATGGAATGTGACTTCAGATGACGAAATCCTGAACAGCTGGCTGAATATTGGTTTTAACGAGCAGGTAGCGAGAGGTTTCGTAGAAACGCAGGCTGCTCAGGGAAGCGGTCTGTTATATGAAGATTATTACAATAGAAAACCGGTCTTAGGAAAAATAAAGCTGGCAGATTTTGCTAAAGAATTTGCCGCCGCTTATCATTATGATCAGTTGACAGAATAAATTTTTAATTCAAAAATAAATCAGGCTGTTTTCAAATTTTAAAAAGCTTCTTGTACCTTTATCATCATGGAAAAACGGATTACTAAAAAGATAGAGTCTATTACTGACTTTCATCGTTCAAGAGGATTGCCGCCGCCGGAACATCCGTTGATCAGTGTGATTGATTACAGTCAGCTGAAACGGCCGGCCGATATCGGTGATGTCAACTGGACGCTCGGTTTTTATCAGATTTCCCTGAAAACGGGAATGAACGGGAAACTGAAATACGGCCAGCAGGAATATGATTTTGATGAAGGAACGATGTTTTTTATTTCTCCTCAGCAGATTTTCAGAATCGAGACAGATCCTGTTCTGAACGAAAAACAATCCGGCTGGATGCTGTTGATTCATCCTGATTTTTTATGGGGTACATCTCTTGCCAAAGGAATAAAACAATATGACTTTTTTAATTATTCCGTGAACGAGGCCTTGTTTCTTTCGAAAAAAGAAGAGACCATTATCGATGGAATAATAAAAAATATTGAACTGGAATACCATTCCAATATCGATAAGTTCAGTCAGAATATTATTATTTCACATTTTGAAACTTTATTGAATTATTCGGAAAGATTCTATGAGCGGCAGTTTATTACAAGAAAAGCCGCCCATCATCAGATTCTTGACCAGCTGGAAGAAATTCTGAGTACATATATGAATGATGAAAATCTGATGTCAAAGGGTCTTCTCACTGTACAGCAGATAGCAGATGCGCTTCATATGTCCCCGAATTATTTAAGCAGGCTTCTTAAAATGCTTACAGGTCAAAGTACCCAACAGCATATTCATGGGCAACTGATTAATAAAGCTAAAGAGATGCTTTCCACTACGGATCTGTCTGTCAGTGAAATTGCTTATGAGCTTGGATTTGAGTATCCCCAGTCTCTGACAAAACTATTTAAAAATAAGACCGGAATTTCTCCGCTGGAATTCAGAACCTCTTTTCAATAAATAAATTTCCAAATATTCTGCTGACATCATTTAAGAAAATAATGTCAGTGGTCTTTAAGAGGCCTAAATTCCAGCAGCATCAATCAATTCAATAATACCGATAGAAAAAAGCGTAAACATTAAATAGACAATATTGTCTATTTAATGTTTACATTTGTTGCATGAAACAGAGAGGACAGGTTGTCATTGACAAAATATTAGATACTGCAGAACGGTTGTTCTATGAACAAGGCTACAGTAATACCGGGATTAATCAGATTATCAGTGAATCTGATATTGCCAAAGGATCTTTATACAAGCATTTCGAAACAAAGGTTGATTTATTGGTTGCATATATTCAGCGCATGCATCAGCTTTGGTTCAGCAGGCTGGAAGCTGGTGTTAATGCAGTGAGTGATCCGAAAGAAAAATTATTGGCTGTTTTCGACCATCATACGAAACGTCAGGAAATTCGTCAATATGGAGGATGTCCGTTTGTCAAAGCAAATGATGAAGCGGGAACAGATGATCCGAGAGTATTGGCTGAAATTCAAGCCACGAAAGTTCACAGTAAAGATTTCATAAAAAAACTGGTGATGAATTCAGGTCACAGACAAATACTGACTGACGGTGAACTTACGGAAACTATTTACATGATGCTGGAAGGTTCAATCGTTACAGCTTCGGTTTTCAAAAAACCGGATACCATACAAGCTGCAAAAAAAATCATTCAAAAGCTGATTTAAAATGAAAACCACAAAAAATAAATGGCTGGAACTGATTATTGTATTATCGGCTCCTTTACTTTCTGTGATCGATGTATTTATTATTAACATCGCAATACCTACCATTAAAAAAGGTATTCATGCTACAGACGGTGAGATGCAGTTCGTTATTGCAGGATACCTGCTCGGTTATGCTGCTTTTCTGATCACAGGTGGAAGAGCCGGAGATCATTTCGGGCGGAAAAAAGTGTTCTTTTGGGGGATGTTTGCCTTTACCGTAGCATCATGTCTGTGTGGATTATCACAATCAGCATTGCAGCTGAATGTCACAAGATTTTTCCAGGGACTAAGTGCTTCATTTATGGTTCCCCAGACTATAGCATTTATTCAGATTCTTTTTACTGATACCAGAGAAAGGGCAAAAGCATTCGGGTTGTATGGAATTACCCTTGGAACGGCTGCCGCGATAGGTCAGGTATTAGGCGGGTATTTATCCGACACCCACTGGATTATAGAAGGATGGAGGCTGGTTTTCTTTATCAACCTTCCGATAGGAATTGTAACACTTTGGGCAACATATCAATACGTAAATGAAACAGAGAAACATGAAAATACCCAATTTGATTATACCGGAGTTCTGATTCTGACCCTGGCTTTATTTTCCCTTATTTATCCTCTTATTCAGGGACGCGAAGCCGGATGGCCATTGTGGAGTTTTGGACTGCTGGGCTTATCTTTTATTTTGTTTGTTTTTTTCATTTACAATCAAAAGCAGAAACTGACTAACAACCAAAACCCTTTAATAGATGTTAGGCTGTTTGGTATCAAAGACTTTAATATCGGACTGATTGCTGTATTGTTCCACTTTATGCTGCATACTGCCTACTTATTATTAAGCGCTGTGTATCTTCAGAACGGACTTGGCATTTCAGCACTGGATTCCGGATTATACTTTATCGTTCCGGGAATTCTGTTTGTTATTTCTTCCGTAATGGCTTCCCGTCTGATTGTAACCTATGGAAAAAGAGTATTACAGATAGGTGTTGCTATTTTAGCAGTTGCATTCTATTTTCAGATGACACTCTGGAAACCGGGAATCAGCATAGGGCTGGTAATCGGATTAATGGGGATGTGGGGATTCGGAAACGGTCTCGTTTTGCCGTCATTATTGAATATTGCTCTTAAAAATGTACCTTCTCAATATGCCGGAGGAGCGGCGGGAATCTATTCAACCTTTCAGCAAACCGCTTCAGCATTGGGCGTAAGTCTAATTGGGGGTGTATTTTTCTATTTTTCAAAAGAAAGCTGGCAGGTTGCATATCATTTTGGGATTATTGGTATATTGGTTTGTCTGCTGATGGTTGGGGTGATGCTGCAATTATTACCGGTTAAACAATCAGGAGTTGACAGGTGATTGTTTATTTTGTGCAAAAAATGAAGAAAATCCGGTTCTTTACAGACATAATGAGCTGTATTTTAATACACATAAGAATGTTATTACTTTTAATCGGGCTGAAGTTCTTTTATCAGAAAAATTAATTATATTTTTGAGTATCGCTTTATTTACGGAGTTTTTACTCAGGTAATCCGATACGCACTATCGATTGTGCAAAAGAAAAAACCTAATATTATGATGAGAAAATATTTTACGTATGCTCTGCTTTTCGGGTTTCCTTTGTTTGGATGCCAGAATACAATAACGGGTCAGACCGCTTATGAGCAGAACTGGATGGAATTGGAAAAAGAAAATAAAGCCAGGTCTTTTGATTCAGATATACAATTAACAGCCGATGAGCTGTCGCTTGATAAAAAACTGTTTCAGCTGAGAAATCAGTTTTTCGCGGAAACGGAAAAACAAAAAATACCGATATACAATAGCTCTTTTAATGAAATAAAACCTCTTATAGAAAAGACTAAAATATTCAGTATTCTTCAGTCTATGCCTAAAGGCGGATTGCTGCATACCCACAGCGGCGGAGTGACGGATGTGAAGTGGGTGATTACAGCAGCAAGGAAATATAAAGAATGCTATGTGTATGATCAGAAAGATAATGATCCGTTTATCTTCGGACAGCTGGCTTTTTTTGAAAATGGAAAAGTGCCGAAAGGATTTGTGAATCTGGACAAGAAATTAAATTCAGACGCTAATTTTGAAAAAAAGCTGCAGGAGCTTTTAATCTTAAAACGGGATAATCTTTGTTCTTACACCAATTACTGGATTGAATTTGAAAAACGTTTTAAACGAATAAGCCTGCTACTGCCTTATCGTCCTTTCTTTAAAGAATATTATATGAAAGGTTTCCGTGATCTGATGAAAGATAAAGTACAGCATGTGGAAATCAGATTTATTTTTGATGAACTCTACGATTTTCAACATGGGAAATATCCTTTGAAAACCTCAATATCAGATTTGCAGGATATTGTTAAAGAAATACATCACTCGGATCCGCAGTTTAGTTTGAAATTAATTTATTCAAGCTTTAAATTTTTAGACCCTAAAAGTATTGAAAAACAACTTGAAACGGCTTTTGAACTGAAGAAGGAATTTCCGGATATGATCTCAGGATTTGATCTTGTTGCGGACGAAGCTGCTGGTAACCGTATTCATTCTTTTCAGCAAAACTGGGAAAAGCTCAATGAGCTTTCAAAAAAATACGGGGTGGATATGCCTCTTTTTCTTCACGCCGGTGAAAGTACTTCAGTCTTTAATAAAAATGTTTTAGATATTTCATTACTGGACAACCGGAGAATCGGGCACGGTCTTAATCTGATCTATTTTCCCAAAACAATGGAGCTGATTAAAAGCCAAAACAAGTTGGTAGAGGTGAGTCCTATCAGTAACCAGGTTCTGGGATACGTAAGCGATATGAGAAACCATCCTGCAAGAGTTTTGCTTAGCAACGGGATACAATGCTCCATCAATAGTGATGATCCGTCAGTATATGGATATGAAGGGCTTAGTTATGATTTCTGGGTTGCTTTTATGTACTGGGAACTGGATGTAAAGGCACTCAAAAAGCTTGTTTTTAATTCAGTTAATTATTCCTCTCTAAATAAAGACGAGCAAAAGAAAGCGACAGAATATCTTAATAAACAATGGGCTGATTTCGTTCAAAAAACAAACTCCACATTGTAAAATAAAGTACTGTCTTATGAAAAAACAACAGCATCATGGATTCATGGTGCTGTTGTTTTAAGACTGAAGATCAGGAAAGAGATTTTGTCTCTTTTTCCGGATTTAAATACGCTGGTGTCTATTTATTATGGGTTCATAAATGATTGTATTGATTGATCTTTTAAAACAGAGATTCTGTTACAACTTTCCTTAATTGGGATACTCAGTTTGTTTTCGTTCTTCTGAACTTTGTCCTGTTAATAATTACAAAGCAATTTATGAGTACAGATAAAAGGGGACAGGCCATTTTATACTGTTTCTAGCTTTAAAAAATAAAAAATGCAAACAATATTAGGAGCCAACGGGCAGATTGGCGAAGAACTGGCAAGAGAGCTGAAAAGGAATTTTACTTCTGATATCCGTATTGTCAGCAGAGACGCAAAAAAGGTAAATGATACTGATAAGGTATTTTCAGCAGACTTATCTGTTCGTGAAAAAGCAATTGAAGCTGTTAAAGGAAGTGAAATTGCGTATTTCACCTTGGGTTTACCCATAAGTTCAGATCTTTGGGAAAAGCAGTTTCCACTGATTCTTCAAAATGTAATTGATGCCTGTAAAATCAACGGAACAAAGCTTGTGTTCTTTGATAATACCTATATGTATCCGCAGGATGACAGGATTTTAACCGAAGAAACAGTATTTGCTCCGATAGGAAGAAAAGGCGTTGTGAGAAGAAAAATGGCTGAAATACTGCTGGAGGAGATACAATCGGGGGCCCTTGAAGCTGTGATCTGTCGTGCCCCTGAATTTTATGGTCCCGGTAAAACACAGAGTATTACCAATACATTGGTTTTTGATAACATTAAAGAAGACAAAAAACTGAAAGTCCCATTGAGTGCAGGTAAGAAAAGGAGTCTGATATGGACCCCTGATGCAAGTCGTGCCACTGCATTGATTGGAAATACCCCGGATGCATTCGGCCAGACCTGGCATCTTCCGGTAGATAAAAGCCATCCGACTTATCAGGAGTTGATTGGCATGGCTTCAGGAATTTATGCTAAGGATCTGAAATATTCGGTAATTCCGAAATGGATATTCAGGATCGGATCAGTATTCAATCAAAAAATAAAGGAATTGCTGGAATTGCTTCCGAGGTATGAACATGATAATATATTTGATGATTCGAAATTCCGAAACAGATTTCCGGATTTTCAGGTGACTTCATATAAACAGGGAATTGAACAGATTAAAAATGAACAGTTTCCGGGAAAATAATAAAACCGTACATTAGAGTGGATTAAAAAATAGTATTTGTTTTTAAGCCACCTCGATAATGAGAGAGGGAAAAATGACACAGGAACCGGTCACCAATAATAATGATATATACATCTGAAAATCAACTTATGAAAACACCAAAGAAAGTTTCATCAATCAGTGCGCTGCATCAGGTTGTAGGATTGAAGAAGCCCTCAAATCCACTGATCAGTGTTTTTAGCTTTGATGAGGTAAAACTGGAACCTGAAACGATTCTCAGTGCTGTCGTTACAGATTTTTACGTCATTGCTTTAAAGAAAGATTGTGCAGGCGGAAAATGTAAATACGGACAGCAGTACTATGATTTTGATGAGGGAATCATGTATTTTATCGCACCGCATCAGGTTTTACAGTTTGAAGACGTCTTGCTGAACAGTGTGAAAGGATTTGTTTTGGTCGTGCATCCTGATTTTCTTCATAGTTATCCCTTAGCATCGAAGATCAAAGATTATGGCTTTTTCTCATATGTTACCAACGAGGCCTTACATCTTTCTGAAAAGGAAGAAAAATCTATCATGGATATCATGGGCAATATCGGACAGGAAATCGATGCCAATATCGACTCCTTTACTCAGGATCTTCTGGTTTCCAATCTTGATCTGTTATTAAAATATTGTGACCGTTTTTATAACCGTCAGTTCCTGACCAGAAAAAAAGTGAATCATGATCTGCTTTCAAAGCTGGAAAATTTACTGGATGATTATTTCAGGAATGATCAGCTGGTAATCCATGGTATTCCTTCAGTGCATTTTATTGCTAATCAACTGAATCTAAGCGCTAATTATCTCAGCGATATGCTGCGGGTACAGACTGGGCAAACCACCCAACAACATATCCAGAACAGGCTGATTGAAAAAGCAAAAGAATTGTTATCTGCCACCGACATGTCAGTTTCCGAGATCGCCTATCATCTGGGATTTGAGCATCCGCAGTCTTTTCACCGTTTATTTAAAAACCGTACCTCTATGTCTCCTCTGGAATTCAGAACTTCATTTAACTAATGGTCCTTTATAATTCCAAAGGATTTACTGCATGGCAAAGGGCAAAAAATTATCTTTTATACAAATCCCTTATTTACGGATGCAGCTGAAAAATAAGAATAAAAATTCGGAGATTAGGTTACAAATTTTCTGAATTACACGACTCCTTACTCGAGATTTCTTCCGAAATTTGTTGTATAAAACAGCAGAACGATGAGTACATTAAATATCTTAATCATTGCTACCAATGTCAATATATATGCCAGCCGCCATCTGAAAACCGGCTTGTGGCTGAGTGAGCTTACCCATATGTATCATGCTGCAAAAGAAAAAGGCTATACCATTACTATTGCAAGCCCGAAAGGAGGAAATGTGCCTGTAGATCCGGAAAGTCTTAAACCTTTGGTATTTGATAAGATTTCCACAGCGTACTGGAATGATATTTCTTTTCGCGAATTACTGAATAATAGTCTGCGTTTATCTGAAGTAACCAATGAGGTATATGATATGGTATATTTAGCCGGCGGCCATGGAACAATGTATGATTTTCCTGATGATGCCACCTTGCAGTCTGTGGTTAAAAAGCAGTACGAAAGCGGTAAAATACTAGCAGCTATTTGTCATGGAGTTGGAGGGCTCCTGAATGTCAGACTTTCCAATGGCGAATACCTGATCAAAGGAAAATCAATGACAGGCTTCGACTGGTTTGAAGAAACGATTGCAAGACGGAAAAAAGAAGTACCCTTTAATCTGGAAGCAGCCCTTAAAGAACGGGGTGCAGTTATGAAGAAAGCATTTATTCCTATGACTTCCCATGTGGAAACAGACGGTCACCTTATTACAGGACAAAACCCGTTTAGCTCAAAGGAAATGGCTAAAGTGGTTATGAGGCAACTTGAAAAATAAAAAAAATCATAATGTGTTATAGTATAGTGTTTTAGTTTGTAAATTGGCCAGACTTGTTTGATCCGCGATATGTTGAGAAAACATCAGGAAACTTTTGATAAGGTAGTCAGAATGAAGAAGAAAGAACCACTTGTGGTGCATTAATATTTTTCAGAGGCATTTATTATCAATAATGTTGTGCCCCCATTTATTAATTTCATCCAGCAGAGGAATGAATGACTGTCCTAACGGAGAAAGGTTGTAGATGGTTTTTAAAGGGGGTTTATTTCCAATAACTGTTTTGGTGATCAGGCGATCTTCTTCCAGCTGTTTCAGCTGGATGCTTAAGGTGGTTTCAGTGATAAAATGGAGCTCTTTCTGAAGTTCTCCAAACCGTTTGTCTCCATTTCTTAAAAAACACAGGAGCACGGCTTTCCATCTCCCGCCAATAAGATCCATGACAAAACTTACAGAGCATGGATAGGATTTATTATTGATATTAATGTACGAACTGTTGCATTCTTTTTTCATACTATCTGTTTAGGTAGTTATTTCAGGGCTATAGAAAATAGCATAGTTTTGAATCATAACAAATCTAAGATAAAAATTAATGTATCAGTTAGCACAGATTAATATTGCAAAAATGAAGGGGGTTAATATTGAAGATCCCGTAATGAAAGAGTTTGTTGAAAATATGGTGTACGTCAATCAGTTGGCGGATAACAGCAGCGGTTTTGTATGGCGTTTAAAAGACGAGGATAATCATGCTGCCACTCTGAATCCCATGAATGATATGCAGACTATTATTAATCTTTCGGTTTGGGAAGATATCGAATCATTACAGCATTATACTTACAAGACCTTTCATTCTTACTTTTTGAAAAGAAGAAAAGACTGGTTTCATCAGTATGGTAAAAGCCATTATGCCCTTTGGTGGATTAAAAAAGGGGAGTATCCGGGTATTGAAGAATCACTGGAACGGCTCCGGCATTTACAGGAAAATGGTGCTTCCTCCTATGCATTTACGTTTCAAAAGACTTTTCAGGAATACAGCTGATGAATGGTTATTTTCCATTCATCTTTTTCATGGTGCTTGGAATTACATTATATTTTCTCTTAAATGCTGCAGAAAAATGCCTTGGATTTTTATAGCCGATCAAATCGGAAATTTCATTGATGTTAAGATCGCCTTCAAGAAGCAGCTTCTGCGCCTGTTCCATTTTCAGGTTATTCCAGAAATTGAAAACCGTAGTTCCGAATAATTCCCTGAATCCTTTTTTTAAAGTAAATTCATTTGTTCCGGCCTGATGTGCCAGATCAATCAGGGAAGTATTTTTATGGAGATTATTAATAATGAAATCCCTTACAGCGTATATTTTTTCTTTATCTTTTCTGGGAATAGACCGTTCTAAAGGATTATTTTTAAAAAGCTGCTCGAGTTGTAAAAGAAGAAGTTCTGCTACTTTGGCTTCAAGGTAAATTCTTTTAAAAACACCTTTCCGGTTACAGGTCATAATGTCATTGAGGATCTGATACATCTCCAGACTGATCGGGCGATGATCCGGATGGATTAGGCAGGAGTACTTTTTTTCAATAGCATTTCTGAAAATATTGAATAGTTCAGAATTTTCAGGAAGGAATTTTTTGAAAAAATCAGGCGCCAGATTAATTTCAAGCATCTGTAACTCGCGGCCGTCAAATTCCATCTGACCACACATCTGATGGGCATATATAATATTATGCTGATCGCTTTCAAAACTTATCTTTTGATCAAAATTCTGAGAAACTGCCGAGCTTTTACCCTTTAAAGAAAAATGCATTTCAACACTGTCAAAATCTGCTTCAAAATAAAGTGATATTTTATTTTTTAAAGAAATGTCTCCAAAGCCGATATGAACATTCTCAAAACAAATCTCATGGTAGAAGCCATTTCCATAAGGAGGTTTCAGATGAGTAATACACTCTTTGATGTCACCATCTGTGATGAAATAGGTGTTGGGATATTGTCTTTCAATGAGTGTTCCTCCCGCTTTGTCGTCATAGAGTCGTAATGTCATTTTATTTTCTTTTAATTAGAATTCTCCTTTTCACGGACTTTTTACTCCCTTTTGCGTACCTACATTCTTTACTATATCAGTTACATTTGCACAAAGATAATAATTATTTAGAATGATTCTTAATAATAGTCGCTTTCATATAAAAATGGATAGAAAAATAACAGAAAAGAATTTACAATGAAAGACTTTAAGACAATACAAGGAGAGTTTAGAGTGGTCAGAAAAGAATATGTTACTCCTCATTATATCAGGATTTTTCTTACAGGAGAAAAAGTTCCTTTAATAGCTAACACCACAATTGGGGTTAATAATAAAATTCTTGTTCCCCCAAAAGGAATAAATAGAATTTACTTTCCGGAATTTGATGATGAGAAAATGCAGTGGAAGCCACAGCCGGTAGAAATTAGACCGTATATCAGAACCTATACTCATCGAGGAGTTGATCTTGATAAAAATGAAATCTGGATCGATTTTGTAGCTCATGGAGATGAAGGTCCGGCTTCAGCGTGGGCGATCCATGCGAAGAAGGGGGATCTTTTGGGTGTTTTAATGAAAGAGGGAAAAACAGAATTGTATGCAAAAGCAGACAACTATTTTTTAGTAGCAGATGCCACAGGAATTCCAGTAATTGCTTCTATTTTGGAGGATTTGCCTCCTTCTGCAAAAGGAATTTGTATTCTCGAAGTGGATGGCAAAGCTGATGAACAGGAATTACATACCCTGGCAGATATTGAGTTTATTTGGCTGCATAACGAAAATCCTCAATGCGGTAGCTATCTGGCAGAAGTAGTAAAACAACAGGCATTACCTGAAGAGTCACGTTCAGGATATGTGGCGGCAGAATTTTCTTCCGTTAAGAAAATCCGTAATTACCTCCGAAAAGAAAAGCAATGGAAGCAGGAAGAGTTATATGCATATTCTTATTGGAAGTCGGGAGTGTCCGAAGATAAATCAGCCATGGAAAGACATACCGAAAATGCAGCAAAATAAGATACAGCTAAGCCATGTCCTCTACCGTGTTGAGGAATTGCACCTTGCCGTTAGAAAGCTTCGTGATGCGGGGTTTATTATAGAATATGGAACAGACCCTGTCAACGCTTATAATGCATTTATATGGTTTGAAAATGGTGTTTTTATAGAGATTTATCATAATTCCGGGCTTCCGTTCTATACTAAATGGATGATGAAAGTGTTGGGTTATCAACCTATTTTAGAGAGAATGAAAGAATGGGAAAAAGTGGGGCAGGGCTGGTGTGAATGGGCTTTGGAGTCTACTATGGAAAATTTACATTCAGAAAAAGAGTTTTTCAAAAAGAGGAATATTCCTTTTCGATTTCATAAAGCCAAGAGGAAAGATGTTGATGGAAATATCCTGAAATGGGATCTCCTGATGCCGGATGATATTGATTTTCCCTTTTTTATGTCTGCGTATGTTCCGAATCCAAAACCTAAAGAGATTAACCATCCCAACGGAATTACAGGAGTGAAAAATATTTTGGTAGGAGCTGATAGTTTGGATACTCATCTGCTGGATCAATTACTTCCAGCTCAAGGAGGGCTGCAGCTTATTCCCGGAAAAGGTTTACAGACTGTTGAATTGATAGAGTCTGATCTTAGGATTGAAGATATTTTGAAACGCTGACTTTTTACCCTTAAAAATTATATGAAAACTTAATTATATAAAGAAAAAGAATGAAATATTCAAATAAAATAAACTGGTCTTTTGTAGCGGCCATAACGGTATCGATATGTTGGCTGATTGGTGATGTTTTTGTAGCGGGATTTGATCCGGATCCGGCAGAGTATCCATTGTTTTCAAAAATGTATGCCGATAAGGTGAATGTGGAGTTTGCCACTTTGATGCTGGAAGGTTCAACTCTGCGGCTGATGTTCGGAGCTTTAATAGGAGCGCTTACAGGGCCTCTGCTGCTGCCGGCAACATGGCTGGTGTATCAGTTTTTTAAAGATACTCAAAAATGGTATGCTGTTTTTGTTTATTGGGTTTTATTAGCGGGCGCTGTTTTGTCTCCTTTAGGACATGCCGGATTCTTTTATGTCGGAGAGATCTATAAAGCAATTTACCATACACAGGCTGATTGTCATCCATATCTTTTAGAGACGGGAAGAGGATTTATGAAAATGCTTAATATCGCATGGGGAGCAGCGATTGGAGTCCTAGCGATTGGCTGGATTTCATTGGCGGTATGTATTATTTTAAAGAAAACTCTGCTTCCCCAATGGATGGCTTTATTAACACCATTTGCGCTGACCTTGATGATTATTCCCGTAAAAGGATTTTTACCGCTACCTTATTCAGGATGGGTTGGGGGAGCGATATTCAATATTGCTTATCTGGTGTTCTTCAGCGTACTGCTGTTTTTCAGAAAGAAACTGAGCAAAAAACAGAACTAATAACAATCTCTATATAGTACATTTGAAACTGAGCACCGACAAAGTGCTCAGTTTTTTTATACTGAGATTCTTAATCTTTAAGATTTCCTGTCAGAACGATGTTATCGGATTGCTTTTTACAATGACAATACAATTTTACCGAACAAAGGTCTGCTGCGTTTTGCATCCTCTATTCTGTAATGGGCATTCTGAACATCTTCAATCGGATAAATACTGTCAATCACCGGTTTTACTTTACCGCTTTCAATTAAACGGGTAATATGATGCAGCTCATCTCTGCTTTGACGGGTAAAAACAAAATGATATGTCGCATTTTTTTCCCACGCATGGATAAGATTTTGCGGTCGGGATATGTCAACCAGACTTATAATTTTGCCGTAATCAGCCAATGCAAGCGGACTTTCAGAAAGGGTGCTGCCTCCTACAGTATCAATAATGATATCCACTCCTTTTCCTTTTGTATGAGCTTGTATTTCTTCAATATAGTTTTTTGTATGATGATCAATGATGACATCCGCTCCGAGTTTCCGGAGCTCTTCATGTAAAATATGTTGTCCTGTAGTATATACAAAAGCTCCCAGTGATTTGGCAACCTGTATGGCCAGTGTTCCAACACCACCGGCGCCGCCGAGGATGAGAATAGTATCTCCCTTCTTTAACTGTCCCCGCACTACAAGCATTTCCCATACTGTTCCTCCGATGAGAGGAATTGCAGCCGCTTCTTCATAGCTAAGATGATCCGGCATTCTCGATAACGAAGATTCTTCAGTAAGATGATATTCAGCATAACTGCCCTGACTGCCGAAACGTGGAGGATAATAGACTTTATCACCGGGTTTCCAGTTTTTTACGGCTTCACCTACAGCTATAATTTCACCTGCAACATCATGACCGGTTACAATGGGGGTCTCAAACAATGAAGCGTAATCTCCGCGTCTCACCTGAAAATCAAGTGGATTGACTGAGGTAGCCTTTACTTTTACCAGTACATGCAATGGTTCTGTAATGAGAGGAGCAGGCATTTCTTTTAATTGAAGGACTTCCGGTCCGCCATAATTTTTAATGGTAATTGTTTTCATAATTCTATATTATTATTTCGGTAAGGTTCCCATAAATTCAAGGATTTCAGTACCGATTTCATCAGCGTTCGTTTCCAGTGCAAAGTGACCGGTATCATAAAACTTTAACCGTGCAGCCGGCAGATCCTTTTGATATGCTTCAGCTCCTTGGGGCAGGAAGTACGGATCTTTATTTCCCCATACCAACAATAACTTAGGCTGATATTTTCTGAAATATTCATGGAATTTGGGATACAGGGCTACATTGGTTCTGTAATCTTTTACCAAATCCAGCTGGATTTCTATATTGCCCGGTCTGTCAAGAAATTTCTGATCCAGTGTATAGGTTTCCGGTGCAATTAAAGACGGATCGGAGACCCCATGATGGTATTGAAAGTAGGTCGCTTCCCGGGAAACAAAATCTTTTAGGGAAAGGCGGTTGGCTTCCGACGGATCTCTCCAGTATTTCTGTATCGGATTCCACTCATTGCTTAGCCCTTCTTCGTAAGCATTTCCGTTTTGTGAAATAATACCTGTGATTTTTTCAGGATTGTTCATGGCCACGCGTAAACCTACCGGTGCTCCATAGTCAAAGATATAAATGGCAAAACGTTTCATCTTCAGCTGCTCCGTAAATGCCTGTACTGTACGAGCGAGATGGTCAAATGTGTAAGCAAACTCCTTATGATCCGGAGCATCCGAATATCCGAATCCCGGTAGATCCGGAGCTATGACGTGGTATTTTTTACTCAGTATCGGAATCAGGTTCCTGAACATATGAGAAGAGGTAGGGTATCCGTGCAAAAGAAGTATTGTAGGAGCCGAGGCGGAGCCGGATTCCCTGTAAAATAAATGAAGTCCGTTGACTTTAATGTTGCGGTAATGAATAGTCTGGTTTTCCATAATGTGATGATTTAGATTGGATTTCTGATTAGACTGAGCCTGTGCTACAGGAGCTGTGAACAAGCCAAAAGATAGCACTGCAATGAATGGTCTGAATATTATTTTCATTTATTTTTTTTTGATTTTCAAAATTAATACGGATATTTGATTATTGAAAACGATTAATTTTAATTGCAGTAATCACATTTAATGATTGATTGAAATGAATATAAATGATCTGAAAATATTTGAAGCCGTAGCAGAAAGCGGGAGTTTTACAAAAGCAGCATCTATGATGTTTACAGTACAGTCTAATGTTACAGCAAGAATAAAAAGCCTTGAAGATGAATTTGATACTCAGCTTTTTGCCCGTACATCCCGAAAGGTGGAGCTTACTTCTGAAGGAATGATCCTGATGCAGTATTGTAAACAGATTCAGCATCTTATTGAAGAAGCAAAATACAATATCCGAAGTGGTGACAGTATCAGAGGAAACCTGAAAATAGGTTGTATCGAAACAACAATGGTATTAAAAGCCCCTGAAATCCTCAAAACCTTTGAAGAAAAATATCCGGATATTGAGCTGGAATTCAAATCGGATACCAGAAGTTCACTGATATCCGGTGTTTTAGACTACAGCCTTGATGCGGCGTTTGTTTCGGCTCCCATTCATATGACCGGACTGGAAAAAATCAATATAAAAGAAGAGCAGCTCGTTATAGTAACCTCTTCAAAAGGTCCGCAATTGCAGACCTTGCTTACAAAATCACCTTTAAAAATTGTTGTGTTTGATGACGGGTGTATTTTTAGAGAAAGGTTTGAATCTTGGCTGAGCCATAAAGGCGTGCTTAATTATAAAAGTACTGTCCTGAATTCTTTCGAAGGAATTATTAATTTTGTAGAAGCAGGTCTGGGAATCAGTATACTGCCGGAAGAAATTGTTTCCAGATATTATTCAGGAAGAGAGATCAGAACCTATACTTTAAATAAGCAGCTTGGAACCATGAATACGGTTCTTGTTTTTAGAAAAGACGGGCCAAAATCCAAAGCCTTACAATGTTTTATCGATATGCATGCACAAACATAAAAGACTATGGCAAAAACAACCGAAACGCTTGAAGAATTTTACAGAAATAAATACGGTATGCTATCCGGGGATTATCCCAACAATGACGGTCAGTTTAACATCTTCAGAATTGAAGACAGCATAAATACCGGTACCTCTTCACCCACTTTTATCCGAAGGGACTTTTATAAAATTATGCTGTTTCAGGGAAATAATGTATTTCATTATGGAGACCGGAGTATTCCGATAACCGGAAATACTTTGCTTTTCTTTACTCCTCATGTACCGTATACTTATGAGTCTTTAGAAGCAGGTACTACAGGCTGTTTCTGCGTTTTCAAAGACGAGTTTTTTAAAGCAAATTTTCGTTTAAACCTCTTTGAACTTCCTTTATTCATAGCAGGAACACATCCTGTTTTTAGTTTACAGGAAGAAGAAGCCTCAGAAATAAAGATAATATTTGAAAAAATAATCAGAGAGGTGGATTCTGACTTTGTTTATAAATATGAGCTCATTAAAAATTATGTTAGTGAATTAATCTATTACGGAATGAAATTACAACCTGTCCATATTTCTGCCGAACATAATAACGCGGCTTCAAGAGTTACCTCCGTATTTATGGAACTGCTGGAACGTCAGTTTCCTATTGAATCTACAGCACAACGTTTTGAACTGCGTTCACCGAAAGCTTTTGCCGACAGAATGTCTATTCATGTCAATTATCTTAATCGGGCGATAAAAAAACGGACAGGACGGACTACTACACAGCACATCTTTGAACGGCTGATCTCCGAAGCAAAAATTCTTTTAAAATATACCGACTGGAATATTTCCGAAATCAGTCATGTACTCGGCTTTGAAGATCAGGCTCATTTTAATAATTTTTTTAAGAAACATACTGACACGACTCCTACAAGTATAAGACAGGTTTGAATCTGACAAATTCCGGTTTGTATCTGACAAAATATCCATGGACGGATGCTATAATTTTGTATGAAATAAAAGTTATGAATCATACAAAAATCTGGTATATTACCGGAGCATCTAAAGGAATGGGGTTTTCATTAGTAAAGAAGTTGCTGGAGAAGGGACATCGGGTAGCAGCAACATCAAGAACAATAAAAGCCTTTGAAGGAATGAGTGCTGATGCGGAAAATTTTCTTCCGTTGGAAGTGGATCTGAAAAATGAAAAATCTATAGAACAGTCCATTGAAAAAGCGATAAAAAAATTTGGCCATCTGGACGTTGTTGTCAATAATGCCGGTTATGGACTGGGTGGAGCTCTGGAGGAACTCAATACCGAAGAGATTGAGGGAAACTTTCAAATCAATTTCTTCGCTGTCGTAAAAGTGATCCGTAAGGTGTTGCCTTATTTAAGAAATCAGCGTTCAGGTTATATTATTAATATCTCATCGATTGCCGGTTTTGCACCCGGTTTGGGATGGAGCATGTACTCTGCTGCAAAATTTGCAGTAACCGGATTATCAGAGGCATTGGCCAATGACCTGAAACCGTTGGGAATTCATGTGACAGCGGTTTTGCCCGGATGGTTCCGTACCGGTTTTGCGAAACCGGATTCCCTTGTTTTCAGTGAGAACCGGATTGATGATTACGAATTCCTGAGGAAAGCTCATCAGAAAATGAATGAAATAGACGGAAAGCAATTAGGAGACCCTGATAAGATCGCCGACGTTTTTATTGCATTAACAGAGACTACAACCCCGCCGGTTTTATTATTCTTAGGCTCCGACGCCGCTCAGAGAGCTCAGGATAAAATTGAACAGGTATCAGTTCAGATCAGAGAGTGGAAAACTCTTTCTTCATCAACAGACTTTAAGTAACAGATCGCCGCAGTATGATCCCTGAGAAAGTTTTTACCAAATGATAAAATATTCCGTAATAAGTATCGCTAACTTTGTGATCATGGAAGAATTTTTAGAATTTATATTGCAGTTCGGTCATTTAAATAAACAGCAGACTGACCTTATTGCAGGCAAAGGGAAAGAAATAGAGCTTCACAAAGACGAATATTTTGCCGAAGCAGGAAAAGTGCTGAAACAGGTCGGGTTTATCCTTGATGGTATTCTCCGTATCTGCTATTATAATAATAAAGGTGAAGAAATTACTAAAATTTTTATGGAAGAAAAACATTTGCTTTTCCATCTGAAAAATGTGCCTTCCACAGAATATATTCAGGCTGCAACTCCCTGCAGGCTTCTGGTGTTTTCTAATCAGGACTGGAAAGAGATTTCAGATACGATCATAGACTGGGAAAATATTATTCAGAAGATTACGAATAAGTCCCTTGCCCGGAAGCTTGAAAGAGTAAGCCCGCTGGTGTCTCAGGATGCTACTACCCGATATTTGGAATTTATGGAAAAATATCCCACATTGGTTAACCGTATTCCTTTGTCATATATAGCTTCTTATCTGGGAATCACACAACAGTCATTAAGCAGAATAAGAAAAAACATCCGCTAACTTACTTTTTACCAAATGGTAAACTCTTTCTTTTTTTATCGATGCACTTTTGTAGAATCAATTTAAAAATTTAAAAAATGAAACCAAGCATTTTTATTACAGGAGCATCATCAGGATTAGGAAAAGCAACGGCTAAATTATTTGCCACAAAAGGATGGACGGTACTTGCCGCCATGCGTTATCCCGAAAAAGAAACTGAGCTTACAGCATTTCCGGACATTCATCTGCTGAAATTAGACATCAGTGATCCGAAACAAATTATCGGAATAGCCTCAGAAGCAGAAAAAATAAGTCCGGTAAGTATTGTACTGAATAATGCTGCTTATGGATTAATGGGACCTTTTGAAGGAACTAGCGATGAACAGCTGGCCCAACAGATTAATACCAATTTTTTAGGAACCCTGCTTGTGACGAAAGCCTTTCTTCCTTATCTCAGATCCAGAAGAAAAGGAACGGTAATGACCGTTACTTCTTCAACGGCCAATATTCCCTATCCGTTTGTTTCCGTGTATGCAGCAACGAAAGCCGCGTTAGAAACCTGGACAGAAGGAATGAGCTATGAACTGAATGAATTCGGTATCAGAATCAAAACAATTCTTCCTGCCTATATGCAGACCCATTTTGGCAGCAATGCACAGATCGTTTCACATCCTGCCTATCAGAATGTTTTCAGTCAATATATAACAGCCATGAAAGCTGATTCCGCCATGAAACGTGATACGCCGGAGTCTATTGCCCATAGGGTTTATGAAGCAGCAACAGATGATCAGCAGCAGCTGCATTACACAGCCGGAGATCTGGCCGCAGCAGAATATGAATGGCTGAGAAAAGACGGTATTGAAACGGTGATCAATATGATGAATCAGCGATTGTTGAATGCATTATAATTGGGCATTTCTATGGGGTTAAAAAACAGATAAGATCATTGAGAGTCTATTAGTTTTGAACACCGGCATCCCAGCTAATAAATCCAAAGGGTAGAAAAAGTTTGATGATTCTATAATGTATTATTCTACATTGTTGATTTTCAATACGTATCATAAATGATTAGATTCGCTGTAAGAATAATTTTTTCTTTTCATTTAATGTTTTTTTGAACCTGTTTTAAAAATTAAAACAGGTTTTTTTAGAATTGTAGTTTATTATATTTTTAAAGAAAGCTATAGTAGAAATTTATTTATAAAATATCCATTTTTATGGTACCAAGATCAAGATGTATAGTTCTATCAGGTTTTTTGACGTTATCATTTATTTTTCTGATATGTTTTGGCTGTTGCAATATAGAGAAAGGTACTTTTTTAATCAAAAACAACGACTTAAGGATAGGGAGTCCGGGAGATTATCCCCCACTCAGTATGTATGATCGTATAAAAGGACGATTCAGTGGAAAAGATATCGAGTTAATAGAAAAATTTGGAAAGAATAAAAGAAAAAAAATAATTTTTATTAAAACAACATGGAAGAGCCTTTCTGATGATATGTTGGCAGGTAAATTTGATATCGCTATCGGTGGTATTTCTATCAGTGAAAAAAGAAAGCAGTTATTCATTTTCTCTGTTCCTCTGCTTATTGATCGAAAAGTGGCACTTTTTAGAAAAAAAGATTCTCTGAAATACACCCATTTTTACAATATGGATACTCCTAATACTATAATTGTAGAAAACAAGGGAGGAACAAATGAAATTTTTGCGGAAAAAAATATACATCATGCCTGTTTAAAAGTGGTTTCCAAAAATGAGGAAACGTTAGAACTCCTACTGGCCCATAAAGCTGATATTATGTTTACTGATGAAACGGAAGCTCAATTCAGGATAAAAAATAATCCCGAACTTTCCTGGAGACCCCTTGATGAAAAAATAAGTCCTCCATTCGAAAAAGCTTTTATGTTTAACAAGAGAGATACATTATTAAAATCACAATTCGATAACTGGATTAAATGTTCAACATATCATGATCCATTTCAAAAATCGTAATCAGAATTAATAAAAGATTGGATTAACATTATATTTTACCTTACTATAAAAAATGAGACCGGAATTAATATAGAATTCCGGTCTCTTCCCCCTGGATTAAGAAAAACAAATACCTAACTGCAAAATATTCTGACTTTTATTTTTTTAATTGTTCCGTAAAAGAGATAAAAAATTGAATAAAGAGGGATCTGAACATTACTATAAAAACGTTGTACATGAAAAAAAATCTTTCAAATCTGGCTCTTTATTCAATAAAAAAATATATATAAAATTTGTGTTCTCTAAGGATTAATCATGTATGGTTTTTCATGATGTTTTACTGTCTTTTTAATTTTATCCGGATTTATTTTAAAATTGGGCAAACCGGATGGTTTTTATATGAAGTTCAGTTAATCATTCTAAGAAAAATTATTAGATGAGCCCCAGCCGATGTTGCCCAATGAAAAATTAAATCTGTTTTTTTTTAGAGCTGTAGATTACAGAACAAATGAATTTTTTATAATAACAAAACTCATAGGACTGAATTTAAAATTTAGAGTATTATTTAGGGAATAGGAGGGCTATAGCTTCCGGTATAGTTTCCGTCTGCAGCAGTGATGTCCTGTCCCTGTATGACCTGTCCTTTATTCATAATGAGGGTATAAATGGTCCATGTTCCGTTGGTGTTATCTGAAGTTGTCATATCAGAATAGTCTGCTTTTAAAACCCACCTTCCATTATTTACTAAAGCATATACATTAGGGTGCATTATGCTGGTTAAAGGTGGTTGTGGAGTCTGGGATGCATTTTTTACTAAAGCTTTATTGAATAAAGCATTAACGACTACAACCGTATAATCACTGGCAGATATATTGGTATTAAAATTTCCGACATTGTCCTGACTACCGGTGAGTATGAATTTCTGATAATAGAAAGGGGCTTTCATCAGCCTTTGCCATAGATTTCCATCAAAATAATAATACCCTTCAATCGTTACATTCGCTGTTTTAGGGCTTGTTGAAGTCACCGGATTGGTGACGTACACAAGGGCTCCTTTTTGTGCTGTGCTGTATTGAGCATCAGCGGCCTTGATCTGATCTCCGGTAAGGCGTGGAAATATAGCCCCTTCCGCTGTACTTCCGTCTGTTTTTTTAGCCACCACGTCTAAAGTGGCATTCGGCGATACCATATTAATTCCGATCTGGGAAAAAAGCATAGAGCTTACCGGAAACAGCATGGCTATAAAATATTTCTTTTTCATAGGCTGTGTTCTGATTCTATATTATTTTTTAATCTGGTCTGACTTTATGTATATCCTTACAGATATACAAAACTGTTTTTTTAAAGGGGACCAGGAGTTGATTTTTCTCTGATCCCCGATTGGGAAAAATAAAACGAAGCGTTAAAACTATTCCAAAGCGGATTGATCCGCTGTCTTATATTCTAAAAAAACCAAATAAACATCCTGTACATACTCCGTTTATTACCCATATGATGTATGGATAGGGTCAGTTACTCTGTGGTTAATGAAAATTGTTTTCTTTTTAATAAAATTGGGTGACAGAACCAGCGTATAAAAACACAATTGATGAAAAAATAATACTTCCAAACCGGTTCTGTCATGCCCAAAACCAAAACTTATCTTATAAAAAACAAGTCAATCAAAAGAATGGGATATTGATATTATCAATACGTTATTTTATTTTTAGGGGATAGAACTGGCTTACCTTACTATGAAAACTATTTAAGAAAATACTATTCACCAATTCACATCCCCGTAAAAATTATAGTCTAGTTTGTAACTGGAGGAGCAGAAGCTGTTGCTGTACTATTACCACCAAGATCCTGTTGAATATCTGTATTTTGAGTCACCTGAGACTGATCTATAATAAGCGTGTAGATCTTCCAGGTTCCATTTGCGGTAGAACCAGCGGCATGTTTGGTTCCGTCAGGATCAGTGGTATCAACAGTATAGCGGGGGCCTGCGCCCACATAATCTGCCTGAAGTCTCCATGTTTCTGAGCCGGAAGGTCCTTGTTTAACCGCAGCTACATTGGTCGCACCAAAAAAATCATAAACATTTGTCGCTGTGGGTGAGGTAGATCTGTTATGGTCTGTTGCTAAAATAGCATTTGATGGAAGCTGTAAGGTAGATCCAAGAATAAGCATCGTATACTTTTTTGCATCAAGCAGCGTGTTATAATTAGCAACCCAGTCCTGATTCACATTCGTAAGGGTATAGGTCTGATACGTAAAAGGGCCCTTTATAAATTTTTGCCAGATATTTCCGTCAAAATAATAATAACCTTCCCCTTTGAGATTTACTGTCTGTGGTGAGGCGGGAGAAGTTACCGGGCTCGTTACATAGGCAATGGTACCTTTTTGCGCTGTTGTATATAACTTAGGGCTAGCATTATCAGCCGTTTTGAGATCATCTCCTGAAAGTCTTGGGAGAATAGTACCATCCGGTTTTTTGCCGTCTTTCTTGCCAACTACATCCAGGGTAGCTGCGGGTGTTTGGGTATTGATTCCTACCTGAGCGTAGATACAACCGGCAGAAGCTAAAACAATAAGGGTAAAAATCTTTTTTTTCATCTTTAATTTTTTTTAAAAGAATTAGCAATAGATATTTAGACATACTCATGTCATGATCAACTTTCGTGGTTATTGTGTTTTTAGAAGAATTTGTGTTTTTAGAATCGTAATGAACAGAAATAATTTATTTACAACTCTCCATTCATTGACAGGACAAAGATATCACAGTACAGAGATTGAAATTGAAAAAAGGCTATAGAAATAGTTGTTTGAAAATTGTAGAATTTTTACTATATTCACTTTAAGGTGATTAAAAAAATATATTACTATTGAAAAATGAGACTGAAAATTTTTCCAGTCCCATCAGATGATTATATGAAAATTTCTTACTTTATCTGTACAGAAGGTACGTGGGTATCGTTAAGATGGTAATAGCTGATGACAGCCTGGTAGTCGTTATAATCGACGGGAGAACCTATCTTTGCTGACTTTGCGGCTACATTGGCCCCAGGAACAATGACAAGTCTGAATGTCTGGTTATTGAGATACCTGTTTTTGTCTGCCGTCGATATGGTTCTCAGATCACGTTTGGTATTGATGCCAATATCTATACCGGAATTATCGTACACAAAGTTATAAATCAGGTCTCTCTCATCCATGGGTAAGGAGTCCATATCAGAATAATATCGGGTATCAGGTAAAGGAGCCCATGCCGCTGAAAGGGATGTATTCGAATTTTGATTTCTAAATACTAAAATTATTTCTGAAGGCCGGATGGTAAGATCTTTTGTCATGAACCATTTTTTATCCTGACCCGGATCTTTAAAAGTAAAGGTGGCATCCATTATTGCAGGTGGCTTTGAGTTGTTTTGTGCTGGCTGCTGCACGGTATCATCCTGGTTATTACAGCTGTCTATCACAAAACCCGTGCTGGTTAACAGGATCAATGGAAGGATTTTAATTTTTCTCATTTTGTTGTATCTTTTGGTTAAATATTGGTAAAGCTCCGTTGATATTGTGTTGTTCAACAAACTTTGATGTTAAAAGGTTGTTGGGGGTATGACCTGAAATTAGCACTGAAAAATGATGATCATCTGAAGGAATCTTTTTACTGTTTAATGGGCAGCATAGGCAGGAGGGATGACTACGATTCTAAAAGTCTGATTATTCAGATAGGTATTGGCTTCAACATAAGACAGGGTATTCGGGTTAACATTACCGTCTATATAAATACTTATGCCATGATCGTTGATAGAAAACTTATAATCCAGTTCTCTGCCGTTTGATAAATAATATGTTAAAGGGATTTCTTGCCAGGATGTAGTATAATATGTGTTTGTATCGTTTCTGTATACCTCTACTTTATAGTCGTACGGGATATTCATATTTTGAAAAATAGTCCAGTCATTGGCCTCTGTAAAATTTCCTGAAATAATGACCTCTTTATGGGGTATATTTTGATAGGTTGCTATAGAGCCATCTCCATAATAACAGCTGCCTGTTATAAAACCTATACTGGTTAACAGAATCAATGGAAGAATTTTAATTTTTATCATTTATTTTATTAGTTACAATATCTACAATGTTGCTGAATTTTCATTCCTGGCAGAATAGGCTTTTTTCAAATTCTTATTGAAATAAAGTTTTTTCAGCGTATCGATTTTTATCAAAATAAAAGTACTGCAAGAAAACGGACTTGTGTGAAAAACCCTGTAGAATGATTTGTATAAAAATTGTAGAATTTTTTCGTATCCGTAAAAAATGAGACTGAAAAATTTTCAGTCCCATTCTTAAAAAAATATACTTGAATAAGTGATAAAAATCAATCTGATCCGTTCCTTGTTTTTATAAATAGTTCACTTGTTTTACGGATTGATATTGGCAGGTGGAGTACTGGCCTTCATAATGGTAGGACATTGCGAAGCGTTTGTTGTACTGGCAGGCGTATAGACACTTGTGTTTTGGGTACAAGTTTGCAGATCAGGGCTAAGGTCTGCATTTTGGATAATCTGGCTTTTATCCAGAATCAGGGTGTAAATCGTCCATTCATTATTTGCAGTTTCATTAGACACAGAACCTTTATAGTCTGCACTGATTTTCCATGTTTTGGTAGTAGGGTCAGCATTGGCTACTATATTGGTAGGCCCGAAATAATCTCTGTTGGCATTATTATTATTAGTTCCTCTGTCTGTATATAGCAGATTATTAAAGCTGAATCCCATAATCAATACCGTGTATTTATCAGTTGGAATAAGGGTATCATAGCCGTCTACCCAATCATAATATGTATTTTTGAATATATACTTCTGGTAAATAAAAGGAATGGCATTCTGCCCCTGGCGGAGATCTCCGGAAGCATCCACCGTCACGTATTTATTACCTGCTCCGTTGGCCGGACCGGGAGGCATGCCTCCCACTTTTACAGGACTGGGGTCTGTGGTGGCAAGATTCACTGTTTTATTGCCTACGACATGAAGTTTTGCTGCCGGAGCATTGGTTCCGATCCCGATTCTCAGATTATTGGCATCTACATTCAGAGTGTTTCCGGCGACATTGAAATGGCTGGTTCCTGTAGTGGCCGCAGATTTGAAACTGAGGGTATTGGTTCCCATAGTTACGGTACGGCTGTCCCTAAGGTAGCCATCAGCGGTATAAATATTACTGCCTGGTAAAGAGCTGCTGTTGAGTTGTTGCCACCGGTTTCCGTCAAAATAATAATAGCCTTCGGAGGTCACATAGAATGTTTTTAGTGAGGAACTGGTGACGGGAGCTGTCACATACACAAGGGTTCCTTTCTGTCCTGTCGAATAGAGGTTATCCTTAGCTTTCAGCTCATCTCCGGTCAGCCTTGGAAGAATAGCACCATCCGGTTGGGTCGTATTTTTTGGGGCTACTATATCGAGGGTGGCAGCCGGTTTTTGAGTATTTATCCCAACCTGAGCAAATGCAAATCCTGCACTGCTTAGTATTAAAATTGTCAAAATCTTTTTTTTCATCCTTAATTAATTTATAATAATATATGTTATAGCTCTATGCTATGGGGTTCTTCGGTTTTTGCGTGTTTTTAAGAAGGGCGTATTGTATAAGTATTTTTCGGATCAGATAGGCTTAGGCCCATAACCGAAGTTCTTGCACATGTTCACCGGTAGCTTATGCTACCGCTATTCGGTCCGATTCCATTATTTTACTTTGACAGCATGAGCTGGGTGTTTTTTAAAGTATAGGTTAACGTTTTGCTTCCTCCGCTTGGACAGCAGCTGGCCTCTTTTTCTTTATAAACGGGATAGGACCTTTTTAGTACGGTCCCGGAAAGCGAGAAATCATCATGACCCATATATCCTTTTTCGGTCAATTTCGGAATGCTTATTTTTCCCAGTTGCTGATCTTTCAGGGAAGTATATCCATACACTGTTTCATCGGATCCTGAGCCGGCACTTTGTGTAATGATATAGATTTCATCGAAACCATTTTTATCTAAGTCACCCACCAATACTTTTTTAAAAGGATCCGCATCTTTGATTAAAACAGGAACATCTTTCAGAAAACCTTTAGTGCTGATCTTAATGGTATTTGCACTTGCTCCGCTTCCCGTGATCAATGATATGGTGATCAGTTTGTTGGTTTTGGTTTTGATTTTTTTTATCACCGTCTCTTGTACTGGCCGGAATGGGAGGGGAGATCCTGAAAGGTTATTAATACCTATAAGAAACCCAAGTATCATAGACATCATTATTTTTTTCATTGTATGCGTTATATTAATTTTAAAAAATGATTTTTCATGGTCACTGCAAAATTATTACAAGGAAGAGAACTGATGAAAAAAGAAGTGTAGATATACTCGTTGATAGCCTGTAGAATTTACGCTACAATAAGTGTGGTGAAAATATAAATCTCAAAGAAACGATTTATACTTAATTATTTAAAAATATCAATAATGAGTATTTCTTATGGATGATTGTTTTGCTGTTCATCATGAAACATTTTTTTCCATTTCGTTATGGAATTTCGGCTGAGTTTAAAATGATGAGCCAGCTGCACATTATTTAATTTATTGACTTTCTGATAATGCAGCATTCTCAGGATATCTGAAGGCTGATAAGCATGGTATTTGTGATTGTCTTTTTGTGAAAGGCCAAAGATTCTGTTATTGAGCTCCAGAATATCTATGGCAGACAGTTCTTTTTTGGAAAGTATATTCCTGCATTCGGTTTCTTTTTCAGGATAGAGTTTGAGGATATCCGAATAGATACACCTGAAATCAGGCGTTATTTTTTTTGTTCCGTGTGTTTTAATAACCATTTATTTAAAGTTGTTTTAGGTATTTTATATCGGTCTATGATTTCATCCTTGGTCATTTTTTTCGATAAAAACTGGTTCAGAATAAAATCAATGACTTCTTTTGTATAAATACTTTTCCGAAATAAGGGGAGCTGGGTCTGTCTGGGTACCGGGTCGAATGCCGAAGGGGGAGAATATAATATTAAATGCTGGGTATATAATCTGAAAAAATCATATTTAAGCAGTTTACTCCATCGTAACAACATGTCGGTAGAGAGGTCTTTCTGTGTATACATATGTTCTATCTCTTCTTCGGAATATTGAAAAAAAAGACAGATCCGGGGCAGCTTTATCTGAGATTCTGCAACTCTTTGATGGATTAAAGATCCGATGTGAATTTCTTTAAAATTCATTTTTATAAGGATGAAGGTTACAATTATAAGTTAAGGATTTCCGGTACTATTCATGACGGGTGGCGACGAAGGGCTTATTTTAGCTGACTGATACAAAGTATAAGCAACAATATTATGGAATATCGTTGAATCTCTGTAATTATTAAAAGAATCATACTGATTAATAAATTCCTGAAGATGGGTTGTATCTCTGGTATGAATCATACAAAATCCCTGAATCCATACATTGTAATTATTGCCATTCATAAACCTTCTTATCATTTTGTAAAAATAGAATAACGAAAACGTTTGCCGAAAAAAAATACGTAGAAGTATTGATCTTTCGATTGTCAAATTTATACTATACTACAGGTAGGGTAAATTAATAACTTCCCGGAAACGAAGTGTTGATGACAGAAATGTTTTGAAGAATAGCTGCAGGATATCTGTTGGAAAAGAATTAAAACCCCATAAAGACGATTAAGAGAACATTAATGCATAACAGGGCGCCAAGGAGTAAAAACCAAAATAAATTTTTCATTGTATGTCGTGTTTTTAGTCTTATCATTTAGAATTTCAAGAGAGATAATGAAAACTGGATGTGAATCCGGTCTTTCTGTTGAAAATAATTGATAAGGCAAAAATATTAATATAGAAAATAAGTGACTTGAGATTATTTGTAGAATTTAATCCTGATTTTTTGTAGAGTTTTTACTACACAAATGATGAATATTTTGGATAAATGCTGTATTGACGGTATGTTCGAACATATTAATAGTGTACTTTAGAAATTACAATATATAAGTGTAAATTCTATACCTTTGTGCTTTAAACGAATACGTTTAATAATAACACAATAAAAGGAAAAATTTATGATTGATGAAAAGTCTGTATTTCGTTTTTTACTCTCATAAAAAAATAGATGTAAACCTTATTTTTTATCCATTGTTTTTGGCAGTATCCTGCGAAAAATATTATCCGTTTTGACCTTATGAGAGTCTGCACTTTATTTTTTGTTTTTATATTTTTAACGACTTATGCCCAGCGTTATACCTCCACTTGGTATAATATGGACAACGGATTTCCGCAAAGCAGTGCCAAATCCATTATTAAAGATAAGTATGGCTTTATCTGGATTTCAACCGAAAGTGCTATCCTCAGGTATGACGGAACATCACTGCAGACTTTTAGCGATTTCAAGCTTAACAATTTGCATTTTGGAGAGTTTATGGGAAACCCTCTTATGGACAGCATCACGGTTCATAATGATTATGATGAAAACAGGATTATGATTAAAGGCCGGACCTTGCAACAGGTTCCTCTGAATAAACAGGACAGGGGAATGCAAACAGAAAACGGAGAACTGATCCACAGAATTACCAAAAATACATTTACCACTTCCATATTTTATCGTGATCTCCCTTATTTTATACAACTGAAAGATACAAAGTATAAGTTCAAGGAAAAAGAATCGGTTCTGTATACTGATGAACAAGGAAGAGACATTAAGATCCGTCTTCCTTTTGTTAATAATGACCTGCACAATATTTTTATGGACAAAGAAGTGTTGTTCATCAATGATCCGAAAAAAAGAACAACCTACGCTATCGATAAAGGAAAACTGTCTAAGATAAGCGGGAAGAGCTTACTCAATGATCCCGAATCCAAAATCTACTGGCAGCAAGTCACTAACCAGACATTTATTATCCATCACCGCGATATTTATGTTGTTGAGATGAAAGGGGAGACTCCGGTTCTTCGTTTTCTTGTTCACTATGATCAGGTAAGCAAGTATCCTTTTGCAGCATTGTTTTATGATAAATCTTTTAACAGACTGTATCTGGGAACTTTAAATAACGGGCTCAACATTCTTCAGCTGTCCGCCTTTTATGTGGCCAGAAAAGAAACGGATTTTGCCAATAATGTATATTACGCTTCCTTACCTTTTACCCGCAGTACCATCATCACAACGGATGGAACGGAGTTCGGGCGAAAAGGTATTGTAAAAAACCATCTGATGGGGCAAAACGATCCTTATATGATTGCTTATGACCAGGCTCATAATATGCTGGTTCGGGATGATAAAAAAATCTTTCGGTTTTATAAAAACTCGGATTATAAAAAAAAGGATTCCTTTTCTATAAAACAGGGTTTGAAAGCCTTTATAAAAGATGAAAATTTCTATGGGCTTTCGTTTTTCAATTTTGACCAGAATCAGCTGTATCTGTACCAGGAAGATATTTTTGCAAAGCCCGCTCATGTCTATAATTTTAACAGTCTGATTACTGATTTTCATCAGTATGATGACCATAAATTCCTGATAGGTGGTAGTGACGGTCTTTTTGTACTGGATGAGAAAAAAAATACAATTCGGTCTGTTATGAAAAATATCAGAGTTAAAAATTTTGTACACACTGCAGACCACCAGCTCTGGATTACAACCAATAAAAGCGGGTTCTATCTCTTCAGAAACGGGAAAGTAATCAAAATGCCCTATGATAAGGGAAAAAATCTGCAACTGGCCCATTTCATTTTTGCAGACCGGAAGGGTTTTTATTGGATATCTTCCAATAACGGTTTGTTCAAAGTCTCCAGAAAGCAACTGCTTCAATATGCAGATCATCCTAAAACACCGGTGTTTTATTATCGGTTTACAAAAAAAGACGGCCTTTTAACGAATGAATTCAACGGGGTTCCGTCTCATGAGCTTGAAAACGGAGATTTGGTTTTTCCTTCAATGGACGGGTTCCTTTTCTTTAATCCCGATGAGGTAAAAACGTATTATCCGGACCATACGGAAATTTACATAGAAAGAGCTCAGGTTGGTCATTCTGCCATACAGTATTTCAAAGAAAGTCTGACGTTAGCCAGCGACTATAAAGTCGCCAATGTTTATCTTGATATTCCTTATTTTTCTGATGCTGAAAATCTTTATCTGGAAGCCAGACTGTCGGGAGATAAAAATACAGAATGGCAGCAGGTGGATACCGAAAAAGAACTGAAATATGCCATCAGTGATTTGGGACCCGGAAACTATCATCTGCATGTAAGGATGCTTATTTCTGCTGACGGAAAGTTTAAAGAAAAAACAATTGCTTTAAAAATTATCCCTTTTTTCTATCAGACACTGCTTTTTAAAATAGGAGTACTGATTATCGGGCTCATCATTATTATTTTCATTGTCAGGCTGGCAACCAATTACCTGAGGGTAAGGAATAACGCTTTAAAAGAGATCGTTAAAAGCAAAAATTCCAGACTGAAAGAAAATTCTCTGAATATCGAATTGCTAAAAACCGATTTGAAAAATGAAGCGGAGTATCAGAAAAAACTGGTAGAGACCATTAGTCATGATATCACTACCCCTATCCGGTTTATTGCCATGCTTTCCCATAAACTGCACGAATCTGATGATATAGAACTTCAAAAAAAATATTTTGACAGTATCTATAAATCTTCAGAACAGCTGTATGAGTTTACCTTAAGTTTAAAAGAATATGCTGAGTTGTATAAAGCTAAAAATATTTTTGAAGAAAATGAATATTCAATTAATAAAATTCTTAAAACTAAGAAAAAACTATTTTTAGAAATTGCTCATGAAAAAGGAACCCTTATTACCAGAATTGAAAGAGGAAATGTATATACCAGAATAAATCAGCCGATTTTATCCTCCATTATCCATAATATTATTGATAATGCGGTTAAAAATACCTATGATGGAGAAATTATTCTTGATAGTACTGAAAATGAACACAATATTGTGATTACGATCAGTGACACCGGATCGGGAATGACTTCTGAACAAATCGCTTTGTATACGGATCTGTTTAATCATTCTACCAATGAGATCCGGGACTTTAAAGGAAAAGGAATAGGATTGCATATGGTGATTCATCTGATCAAAAAAATTGATGCCACCATCCGTTTCAGAAAAAACAGCCCTAAAGGAACTATTGTTGAAATTATTCTTAACAAAAACTAAATATATTTAAATTATCATATGAACGAAAGAATTTTAATTGCTGATGATCATCATGTAGTGAGAGCAGGGACAGCCCTGATCCTGCAGTCTGCCTATCCTGACCTTATTATAGATTTTGCAGAAAAATATGATCAGGTGAAAGAATTATTAAAAACAACAAAATACAGTCTTCTCATTCTGGATCTTGATATGCCGGGAAGTCAATACAGAAAAATGATAACCGAACTTAAAGCTATACAGAAGAACCTTAGAATCCTTATTTTTTCAGGATTTAATAAAGAGGTTATCATTCAGTATATCCGTGAAGGGGCAGAGGGCTATATCAGTAAACAGAGCAGTGAAGAAGAGATAAGAAATGCTGTAAAACTGGTTCTTGAAAAAGGTCATTATTATCCTCAGGAACTGATAGGGCTTATTATTGAAAATAAAAGAATGGACCCTAAAGAAAAATTATCTTCCAGGGAATATGAAATTTTTAAACTCCTGGCTGAAGGAAACGGAAATCTGGAAATCGCCAACAGGCTTGGTATAGAAATGTCGACGGTAAGCACCTATAAAAAAAGAATCTTTCAAAAGCTTCATCTCAATAATATTGCAGATTTAATCAAAGCCTATGAGATGATGCATTAAATGATGATGAAAAAGTATATAAAGAAGTAAAATCTGACTATTCATTATAAATTTGTAGTATATAGTAAATCATTTTGTCTATAGTATGTCTTATCAGAAAATCTCACCTCCGTTTTATCTGAAACCCTATATTCATCATTTCCTCATCATAGAAAATAAGGATGATTCCTCCACAATCTTCAGAGTAATGGCAGACGGATATCCCGGACTTATTTTTCAGCAGGGTGAAGGCTGCTTCAAAGATGAAAAGGGGAATCCCTTTCCAAAACTGTTTGTACATGGATTGGGTACCCGGTTTTCTCAGAAAACAGGAGAAGGAAAGTACCTGAGTATTATTGTATGTCTGCAACCCGATGCCCTTAAAACTATTTTGGGAGTGGATGCTTATTTGCTGACCAACCATCACTATACCTTAGATGAGGTTGTCAGGAACAGCTTATGCCAGAAACTTCAGGAGGCCCGGACGATAACGGAAAAACTTGAACTGCTGTCGGTTTTTATATGGAGACAGATCATACGGAATAAAATTCCTGACCAATCGGAAATCCGGTATATGCTCAATACACTCAATACCCATAATGGTTTGATATCACTGAGAGAAATCCGTGACGGACTCCGGATTTCCGAACGTTCTCTGGAGCGTCTGGTAAAATCCTACTTTGGCGTTTCTCCTCAGCTTTTTATGCGTATTCAACGTTTTCAGCGCGCTCTTCATTTTCTTGAGTCCCATCCTGACCGGTCTTTTACGGATATATGCTATGAATATTCCTATGCCGATCAATCCCATTATATCCGGGAATTTCGGGAATTTGCGGGAAGTACTCCAAAGCAGTTCCTCCTGAAATCACGGGGACCTGTTACCAGTTTTTCCGAATGGGATTAAAAATAGCAGCCTGTGTCGGATATCTTCTATTTTTTACAGGCGGTTCTTTTTTTCTTTGTTGAAATTTTTGACAATGAAAAAAGAAATGTACAAAATAGGTATTCTTGTGGGTAGTCTTAGAAAAGCATCCCTCACCTTAAAGATGGCTCAGTATATTCAGGGGGAAAATCTGCCGGATCTTGATTTTGAAATTATTGATCTCAGCAGGCTTCCGATATATAATGAAGATCTTGAAACTGAAGAGCCTCCCCAAAGCTGGCAGGAATTTCGAAAGCATATTAAGAACAAAGATGCCATATTGTTTATCACTCCCGAGTACAACCGCTCCGTTCCTGCAGTTCTGAAAAATGCCATAGATGTTGGTTCTGCACCGCACGGGCACAATGCTTTTGAAGGCAAACCCGCCGGAATTATCAGTCTTTCGCCCGGTAAAATGGGGGCTTTCGGTGCAAACCACCATTTGCGGCAGTCGCTGGTATTTCTGGATATGCCCGTGATGCAGCAACCAGAAGCTTATATTGGCAATAGTGAAACAATTTTTGATACAGACAATCGTCTGGTAACAGAAAGTACACGTACCTTTATCAGTCAGTTTATCATTGCTTTTGCCGGTTGGATAAAGCTGCATAGCATGAATGTATTCCTTTTAAAACAATAGATATTATATGGAAAGAGATCATTATATTCTGTTCTTATCTGGAAATAAGAGGGGTACAGTCGATACTGATGCATATCAGCGGGACATGATTTTTCAGTTTTTATCATTGAATATGAAACGGTTAATGCTCTATGAAGAAAAAGGCTGCTCATTCCGGGCAGCCTTTCTTATTGAGTAAAATAAAAAATCAGAAGGTCACTTTTATTTGTCCGCCAACCACACTTCTTGTACCGCCTATGAATGTGGGAAAGCCAATAATATCACCACTGTTTCCCCCATCAATCATGTACTGGGTATCAAGTATATTTTTACCGTAAGCACCAATATCATATACTGTACTGCCTGATTTAAATGTAAAACCTGCCGTGAAATTCATAAGCCCATATCCCTTCTGGTAAAGATCTTCTCTGTTGCTATCTTCAAAAAATACTCCTGAGCGATAGGAATATGACGGTCTTAAGTAAACAGAGGAGGTTGCTCCGGTTTTAATACTTGCATCAATTCCTAATGCATAGCTGTGTTTGGGCGTTAGTCGAAAACGATGACCGGCATATTCCTGTCTGTTGCCGTTTTCATCGTTCTGATCAAATTTACCGTCGATATAAGAATAATTTCCAAAAATTTGTAATCCGGGTATTATTAAATACTTTAGAGCAGTCTCCACACCGAAAGTATGTGCCTTACCTCCATCATTAGTCATCAGCATAGGGGCAATACTTCCCGGCATCTCCCTATAAGCCATTGTTTGAAAGTGAGACCAGTCGTAAAAATAAGAGCTTAATTCATAACTTAATTTTTTAGCGAAAAGAAGTCCCTTCATACCGATTTCATAGCTGTATACAATTTCAGGTCTTAGAAATTCAGTTGTAGACGGCAGAATATTGATTACTCCCGGTCTTCTTCCTCTCGAAAAAGAGGCATAAATATTATTTTTTTCAAACAGATAATTGAGAGCAATCCTGCCTACATAAGAGTAATAGTCTTTGGAAGCATAGATCATTTCATTAGATACAGGATTGACGATATTGGGTGAGCCATTATTGGCAATCATTCCGATAACGCTCGGTGGGTTAGCTGCGGGAGCCATGTATCCGCCTTTCTGATTTTCATAACTGCCTCTCAGACCCAATGTGAATTTCAACCGATCGGTAAGGCTGTAGGTAGCATCTCCGAAAATTTCGAATGCCTTATTGATTCCTTTATTGGTGAAAGATTCTGTGTGCATAGCCTGAAGAGGGCTGCCGTTCATAACAGAAATCAGTTGTACGAATCGTTTAGGAACAGTGGAGGGAAGCATCCCTGATTGTACCAATTGATCCCAGGTCATTCCCGGAGGTATTTTTCCTCCGGTGAGCATATTGATCAGTTGTAAGGCAAACGGCTGTAAGTTCGGTAAATGAGTAACATAATTCACCTGTCCGTTCGTCATCACTGGCGGTGTAGCCAGAATCTGGCCTATTTGAGTCTGAAGCCCCAGAATTTGTGCTGCAGGTAACCCCAGCTGTTTTCCGAGCCCTGCCATTTGTTGGATAAAAGCATCTTTTAACAAAGGACCTACATAAGCAGGATAAAAAGCTCTTTCATCAATACGCATTGGCATTGCCTGGGTAGAGTTTTCGTAAAAATAACTTGTCCCCAAAAAACCTGAAAACTTATTTTTATAGTTGAAGGAAAAGCGGAACTCCTGGCTCGCCTGGGTTCCTTTTGCAATTTCAGAAGCCCAAAAAATTGGAGCAGCGGTACCATCTGCATCAAAGGATTCATCAGATTTAAAAGCTCTGAACCCTGATATTGATGAGAATTTCCATTGATCATTTAGCGTATGATCAAGCAATAAAGTAGCTCCGCCCACATCTCTTTTGATATAGAGATTTTTGCCCTGTTCCAAATCAGCAAACGTATTGGAATCCGTATCTCCGTCTAAAGGGGCAAATCTTTTACTTTTAAAACCTGTACCGGGATAATCATCGTGCTGGTAATTCAGAATCAATGTCATATTGGTTTGAGGAGATAACCAGAGTTTTGTGCTGTTTCTCAATGCAATGACTTCTTTACCGTTCAGCCTTCCTCCCGATCGGTTGGAGATAAAGCCATCCCTTCTTTCATAATCTAATGCCAGGCGATTGGCGAGTTTATCCTTAACAATGGGGGTATTGATGTAGCCGTTGATGAAAGAGTGATTATAAGTTCCATATCCCGTATTGATTTCGGCACCGAATTTATTTTTCGGCTTGTTTTGAATGATATGTAAAGCCCCAATCTGAGCCCCTCTGCCAAATAATGTTCCCTGAGGGCCCTTCGCAACTTCTATACTTTCCAAATCATAAAGTTCCACTACAGAAGCTCTGGACCTGGAAATAGAAACTCCGTCCTGAAAGATAGAAACTCTGGGTTGTGCACGGGAATCTCCACTATCGGAAGTGACTCCTCTAATGACATATCCGGGGTTATTAGGGCTTTGAAGCTGAACTTCCAGCCCGGGAACAAAATTAGCCATCTCATCCATCTGTTTCAAGTTAAGTTGATCCAAAAAACGACCACTTAACGCACTTACTGTAACAGGAACTTCAATCTTGGACTGGGCTCTTTTTTGGGTACTGATGATGACTTCCTGTATTTGATTTCTCTTTTCATCGATACTAATGGTATCCTGTTTTTTCTGTGCAAAATAATATGCAGATGTTGAGAGCAGCAGTATTGCTGAATAATAAATATTTCTCATTTGTGAATTTATATTTTAAAACCTTTGCAAAATAAGTATGTATTTGTTACTGAATGATTAACTTTTTGTTAATAAGCTATTTTGCTTATTTTATTCTACAAGTGTTTTAAAAAAAAATTATTATTGAAACTATTTTATTCTACAACTGCTCTGTTTCTCAGATTCTGTACATGCGTCTGTCTTTATATATTGATTTAAATAAGGATTGCCCATGGAGTCCGTTTTTCCATGCCCGGAAATGATTTGGGAAAAAGGTTTTATCCACCCGATTCGATGATCTGGTAAAGCAATAGGTTTGATTGCTAAAAAAGAAGTAGTGCATACAACTCTCTTGCAGATCACTTATATTGTCAACGTTAAAGGGAGAAAGCTTTTGTCATTAGTAAATGAGGTGTGCCAATGAAATAGAAAATGGATAAATTGGATGCTACACAGGATGAAAACCGGATCACCACCTTTCCAAAATGTTTTCCCTTTTCCAGATAATTAAAAGCTTCTCTGAAATCGGATAAAGGAAATGAGCGGTCTATCTCAGGTTTCAGGTGATTCTCTTCTAAAGCCGGGTTCAAAAATGTATCATAAAAATTGGAGGGTCAATCCTATTTTATTCTACAAAATTTATTTCTGAGATTAATATGAACCCTGTAAATTTGAGAGTGTTTTTATGGTTTCGTTATCTGATTTAATCTATTTTAAGCTTACTGTCAATTGTATAGTAGGCTTTTTTTAATTTCATCGATGTATTTAATAAAAAGATACAGGAGGTAAGATCGCGTTCTCTTAACCCTTTGAAAAGTTAAAATAAAATTAACCGTTGTATGTCTCTCGAAAAAACAAATGTTATTGATGCCATCAGCATCAGCCACGATAGCAAAGTAGTCCTCATCCTGTCAGATAATTTAGCCTGGGATGAAAAAAAACATCTTCATTTATTGGTAGAAAAACTCAATTTCTATATCCATGTGCTACAAACCCGATATATTGATGAGATTTACCCTGAATCATCAGACAAAGAATTTCTGATTCAAATTGTATGTAAATACAGTCCTGATGCAAAAGGTAAAACGTTTTTAGACTCGGTAGCTCAGGTTTTTGAAACATTACCTTATCATTTTTCATATGGTGAGTTAAATAAACCAATCATGGATAGATAAGAGGCTAAAGTAATTTAATGTAGCTTTTGTTTTTATGGTGTATAGAAAAAATTTGACAGGAAAAAATGTTTTATTCTATAGGTTTCGGCTTTTTCTGTCAGACGGATCATCTTAATTTTGTAGAGGCAAAGGCTGCAGATCGCTGACAGGATATTGTATTATTAATTATTCAATTATTTTGGCAATGAAAAGTATACAAACGCTGACAATCTATACGGTATGTTTTTGTAGTATTGTTTTTATCATTTATCATATGATTTCTATGAGTGAAAATGGTTCATTAGACTGGATTATCATGGTCATGATAGGATTCAATATACTTCCTCTTATATTATTTTTGATTATTTATCCATCAGTGTGTTATAAATTGAAAACGTTAACTCTTAAGGTTTTATGCGGAGGTCTTGTCATTGCATGGGTAATACTTCCTCTGGTGATCAATATGGTGTGGCACCTCAAGGAGAAAAAAGTGACAAACGGGTTATCGGCAGAAGCGTTAACTTTTGTAGCAATGCCTTTTATGTGTATTGTTTCAGGGTTTGTTTTTGTGATGTGTATTAACTTTTTACATAAATTATAAAAGAAGAAAGCCTGTGGCTTTCACCGTTATTTTTTTGCCTTAAACATTTACATTATGAAAAGATTATTTCTGATGGTGATGGCCACCATTGCAGGTCAGCTAAGTCTGGCACAGGCTTTTGATAAAGAAGCCCATCGGGGAGGAAGAGCATTATATCCGGAGAATACGATTCCGGCTATGGAAAATGCTCTGAGGATGAATGTCACCACTCTGGAAATGGATCTTGCGATCACTAAAGATAAGAAAATAGTACTTTCTCATGATCCTTTTTTTTCTTCAGAGCTGACAACGAAACCTGATGGAAGTTCCATTCCAAAAGGGGCAGACTTTTCTTATAAAATTTATGGAATGCCCTATGCAGAGGTAAGTCAATATGATGTGGGCATCAAAAAACTGGACCGCTTTCCTGAACAAAAAAAAATAAAGGTGAGCAAACCGCTGTTCGCTCAGGTTATAGATTCCTGTGAAAGCTATACCCGTAAGCTGAAAAGACCTTTACCCTTTTATAATATAGAAACCAAAACACTACCTTTCACTGATCTTGTGTATCACCCTGAACCCAAAGAATTTGTGGCTCTGATGATGAAAGTTATTCTTGAAAAAGGAATTAAAGACAGAGTGATTATTCAGTCATTTGATCCCCGAACCTTGGAAATCGTTCATAAAGAATATCCTGACATCAGAACCTCTCTTTTGGTGGAGAAAGTGGATGATAAAAAACTGGCTTTCCTGCAGCAGATTTTCAAAAATACCCCGATTGAGAAATTTAAACAAATTCCTGATCATCATAATGGCGTAAAGGGTGATCTTAAGTTCTTAAGTTTTATACCTGCTATCTACAGTCCTGATGAAAAAATTGTGAGCCCTGAGCTTGTGAAAGAATGTCATGATCTGGGAATGAAAGTCATTCCCTGGACGGTTAACAGCAAAGAAAGACTAAAGGAACTTAAAGCAATGGGAATAGACGGAGCGATCAGCGATGATCCGAGGATTTATGAATAAACCTTTTATGGTGGTGAGCCTTATCATTATAGAAGTCTCAAAATAAATAAGTTTTTCCCGGTGCAAGTAGAATTGATAAGAATTCTATGGACAGAAATCTGTATAATAAATTCATTCATTATGCTATTAAATACGAAAATTCCGGTTTGGGGGTTTATTAAACGGATAAAATATGACCTTATCACCATTAGTCTTTTTAGTATTCTTATAGGACTGATTGCTAATTACGGGGACTATTTTGCTATGATTGAGATTCCGATAGCTCTTGTGGCTATTATTGGAACTGCCATATCTCTCTTACTTGCTTTCAGGATATCACAGTCTTATAACAGATGGTGGGAAGCCCGTATTGTATGGGGGAGTATTGTTAATAATTCCCGGACTCTCATTCGTCAGGTTCAGGAATTCCTACCTGAAACGGAATTGGAAGAAATTAAGGGTTTTGCTGAACGGCAGATTATCTGGAATTTTGCCCTGGGAGAGTCTTTAAGAAAAGTTTCCGTGTTCTCCTCCAAAGTACAGAAGTATCTGGAAGATTATAAAATTGAGGCTTATCATATTCCTAATGCTCTTCTTATCCAACATAGTCAACAATTAAAGCGACTGGCAGAAGCCGATAAGATTACTGAATATCGCCAGATTCAGATAGATACCACATTACTCAGGTTATGTAATGCCATGGGAAAATGTGAACGGATTAAAAATACCGTGTTTCCGGCAGCATATAGCATGCTCATCCATTTCCTGATTTATATATTTACCATTTTACTCCCTTTTACCTTTCATTATAATATGGGATTCGTAAATATTTTATTAACAGCCGGAATTCCTATGATTTTCATAGCCATTGAGTATACCTCTATTCTTATGCAGGACCCGTTTGAAAATACACCTCTGGATATACCGATGACCAGTTTAAGCAAAACGATTGAAGCCAATATAAAGCAGCAATTGAATGAAAAGGCAGAAAAACCGGTTCCTTTTCCACCCAATACGTATTATATGATGTAATGCCGTCAAAAAATCGGATCATTCGCTATAGATAAATCTCTTTTTACTTAATGGAAATAATCAATTTTTTACAAATTAAAATCAGTTTTTATGAGAGGAATTAAATTAAAAAATGAGAAGTTAATCACGGCGGGTTTAATAGGAACAGCTGTTTTTTTAGGAGTAATGGCGTATTGTACTAATAAGAATACAGATACTATAGATTCTGTTGGAAATAAAAGGGTTGAGCATCTGGTTTTGTTTCGATTGAGAAAAAATAGTACTTCTGATGAAAAGCAGGAAGTGATCAACCGGTTTATGGCTTTAAAAAAATCATTAAAGGATGGAAAGCCTTATATGAAAATTGAGTACGGTTTCCAGAACAGCAAGGAAAGTGTTAAAGGAGATTATGATATTGGCTTCAGAGTCAGTTTTTCCTCAATAGCTGATCGGGATTATTATGTGGGAAAGCCATTTATAACGGCTCAGGGAAGCTACGATGAGAATCATGATGCTTTTAAAACTTTTATCAATCCTTATCTGGATTCAGATCCTGCAAACCCTAATAAAAATACACTGGTTTTTGATTACCAGGTTGAAGAATCCCGAGAAAAGCGCTTAAACCATTGGGCATTATTTACATCTAAACCTGGAAATCCAATTCAGAAAACAGAGAACTAAGTGGTCTACATGATTTTATCGGAAATTCGCAAAGCTATAGTGTAGAAAGATTTCGACCCTGTAAAAGGTTTTATTCTATAGCGTTCATTCTTTCATATTTGTGTGATCATTGTACCTTTGGAAGGTAATTTATTTCCAACTAACTTATATACTCACCCTTATTACCGCAGGCTCTCTGTCTGGGGTAATTTTTTGCATAAAATTAAGAAAACAGGCAACAAACAAATTCTTATTACAGAGAATTTATTGACTGAAGGATTCTCTTATTTGGGATGATATTTTCAAATTTAGGAAATAAAACAGCCTCTATCACATTGTTCTCTAAAATACATCTTATGATATTGCATCTATGGACGTAGAAAAAGTTTTACAATTTATGTTGTTTTTATTCTATAGTGTTCAGCTTTTCAGTTATTTATAATAGCTGTACATTTATTTCTACTTCTTATTGCTTGTAAAGCTCACAGAACTAGATGTTGAATGACAAAGATGAATAAGCCATCTTAAAACCCCTGCTCCCGGACTTGTTTATAGTCTGGATGTTAGGTAAATATAATCTGATACACTATTTAAATTTTTTTAACCTAATATATTTTTACACCTTATGAAAAAAATCTTTATTTTGATGAGTGCATTACTGGCTTCATGGGTAAGTGCACAAAAAAACAATGAAGCTCTGATGAGAGCATTTGAACAGCAACGGGTAGAAAATGAAAAAAAGTTTGATGCTTATGTTGCTAAAAACTATAGTGCCAATAAAAGCCAGAAAAGCTTAAAAGAAATTGAAGAACAGAGAGCTACTTTAGCAGGATTTAATTTTGGAATTCCTTATTTCTGGCAGCAGGATGACACAAGACAATTAACTAATTCTAATTCAGATCTACTTAATACTGCAGGAAACATCACCGGTTTGACAGGATCTTTCAATGGGGAAAACATTAAGTTTACTATATTTGACGGGGGTAGAATCTATGCTGCTCATACTGCTTTTGATAATGCAACAAATAGAATAACCAACAAAGAAGACCCATCTCAATCTTATTCATTCCACGCAACAGGTGTTGGAAGTTTTATCGGAGGGAAAGACGTTCCTCTCTATACAGGAACCGCTCCAAATCTGGTTTTGGTTGGAAATGCGAAAGGAGTTGCAATAAACTCTACTATAGACAGTTATATGTTTGATACAACCATCTTACCTGGCGGTACATCAGCCAGTACTGTTTACCAAAAAATTCTTATTGCACAGCCCAATATATCAAACCACTCATATGGTGTAAATTCAGGCTGGACTGAAGTTAGAGATACCAGTGATAATCTCACATCTTATGTATACAACGGTTATAAAGCAGGTGACACATTCTATGACTTCCAGGGAACATACAATACAGATGATGTTAATTATGATCAGATAGCCTATAGTAATCCATCATATATAATTGTGAAATCTGCCGGAAATTATTTCAACATGGGCCCTAATGGCTCTTCATCAACACTTCCAAAGTATTACAAAAGTACAAATGGTAATGTCTTATTTGCTCCTACGGATAGAATTCCTCTAAACAATTGCTCTCAAGGATATGACTGCATTGGAAGTGGTTCATTAGCAAAAAATATTATTGTTGTAGGAGCTACCGATATTATTACCAGTAATAATGGAAGATACACAACAGCAGCTGACGTTGTACATTCCAGTTACAGCAGTGCAGGACCCAGAGATGACGGTGGAATAAAGCCAGATATTTCAACTGTTGGAACTAATGTTTATTATGCTTCAACGTCTACAGCAGGAAGCAGCACCTGGGCAAGAGGAAGCGGCACTTCTTTTTCTGCACCTATTGTAACCGGAATTATCGGGCTTTGGACTCAAATTAATAAGCAATTATTTAACAATACATTACTGAATGCTTCTTCAGCCAAAGCACTTACTATTCACTCTGCTTCAGAGGCTGGAAACATCGGTCCTGACCCACAATTTGGCTGGGGGTTCATTAATGCAAAAAAAGGAGCTGAACTATTAGTAGGAAAGGCAAACGGTAGTGTAATTTTCACTGATGAAACCTTAACTAGTGGTACTCCCAACACTAAAACAGTTAGAGCATCTGGTTCTGAACCATTAAAAGTAACAATTACCTGGCTTGACCCTAAATATAGTCCAAATTATCAATATGTAAGTGATGTATTCAACAACAGAACATCAAAATTAATCAACGATATTGATCTAAGAATAATTGATACAACTGATAATACCATTTATTACCCTTGGAAATTAAACGCAGACAGGCCAATGACCCCAGCCACAAAAGCAGACAATACAGTTGACAATGTGGAACAAGTTGTTATTGAAACTCCAATTGCTGGCAGAACCTATAAAATTCAAATTAGCAACAAAGGTACTTTGGTAAATGATACAGGAGCAGCTACACCACAAAACTACTCAATTATAGTAACTGGACATAGTGAAGTTTTAGGAACAAAGGATGTAACAAATACAACAAAAAGTCTTACAGTTGCACCTAGCATTACAAAAGACATCACAAACATTCTGAACGCTCCTAAGAAATCTGTGTTTACGGTGTATGATCTGTCCGGTAAAAAAATACATGAAGGCATCATTAGTAATGACCAGGAAGCTGTTGATTTATCTGCTTATACAAAAGGAATATATATTATTGAAGTCAGAACAGGAAAAGAAGTGGTTTCAAAAAGAGTTATTAAAGAATAAATTCATCAATCACTACATCATATTATTTTACAAAATACTGGCAGTGTCAGTATTTTGTTTTTTTTGATCTCGTTTCTACATTTTTCAACAGGAAATATAGTAAAAGTTTAGCAGCGGATTGTATTTTATTCTACAACATTCAATATTGCAATAGAGATGATTAAACTACATTTGTCATTCAGCTTAGTTTTATATGAGCTTCGTATAGTTTCACGATTACCGCAGATTTTTTGCGGTAATTTTTTTAATAAAATCTCTTGTATTCGATGCAGGTAATGGGCACAATAATATGTACGTAAATTCAGCCCTTCAGAGCTCATAGCAATTGGTCTGTTTATATGCAGTTCTTTTGATCAATTAGCAGGTAGACACTCAATCGTATTCTGATCTTCGTAATCAGATATTTCCGGTAATGGACTGAGATAGAAAGAACCTTTAAACCGGGCGTACCAAAATAATGGGAGTATAAAGAATATTATGATCTGAATTTATCCCTTATTTTAGTCATTGGATATTCATACAATTTATAAATTATGGCAGAAAATAAAAATGTAGTTCCCCAATACAATGAATATAGGATAGGAATAATTATATGGTAGTTTTTTGTAAAACGGGTCCATGGGATACTATATAAAATCATTCCTTTTATTAAACTCATATGGGTGAGGTACATAGAGTAGGATAATATGCTGATGCTGGTAATCAGAATTCCCGCTTTATGCTTGGTTTGTTTTAAGTGAGAAAGAAAAGGCAACAGCAGGAGGGTTGCTAGAGAGGTTAGACTAAATTCAAAGACCGTTTTATAAAGACCCAGTAAATCAGGAAACATTTCATTCAAAAATATATTTCTTGAAAATAATATAAATAAACCTATGATAAATAAAGGGAGCGGAATAAGATTCCAGTACTTTGAATAATAGTACTTAAGATAAGCCGCTATCACTCCGTACATAATGCTGTCCAGCCGGTAAATAACAATATGATGAAATGTTTTTGCTCTTTCCAAATCAAGGCTTGTATGAATTGTATATCTTAAAAAAGTAACCCCGCATAAAACAATCAAAGCGGTTACAAGAACAGCTTTCCTGGGCTTCCATTTAAGTATGATTATCAGGGAAAAAATAATGAAAGGTATGGTAAGATAAAACCACTCTTCAACACTTAAGCTCCAGGATTCTGCAAAATACTCAGGGGGAAGTGCCTGATATAAATTCTGACAAAAAATATAATAATTCATCATCGTATGTATAGTAAACGACGGATTTTTAATCTGGTAGCATACAATCAGAATAGTGAGTATTAAAAAGTAAGTGGGTAACGTACGGAACCATCTTCTTATCCAAAAGTCAATTAATACTCTATAACAGGTGGGCTTATTTTCTAATTGATTAATTAGAATACCCCCGATTAAAAATCCACTTAATACAAAAAATATACTGACCCCATCAACCTGTATATAATTATGGAATTCGACGATTTTTTTAGGAAATATAAATTTACCGTGGTCAATCATGACAACAATGATGGCAAATGCCCTTAAAATATCCAGTCCGAAAATTCTGTTGGCACTGAGTTCCGTTGAAAAGAGACTAAAGAGAAGATTCCAGAGACGGTGTTTTTTCATTTGTATTTGTTCTGCTTTTTATTCTTAACACTCTGACCGTGATGCAAAAGTATTTCTAAAAAATGAAGGGGTTAAAAAATTGCTGTAGATATAGTTTGAGCATTGTGTAGAGATTTTATAACATAAGCATTACAATAAGTTTTACAGTGCGGGTCAAAAAAACTGATCTGGTACCCGTTTATGGAAAGGAAGGGCGAAATGTCCGGCAAGAAAATCTTCAGAAAACGTAGAAAAAGTTTGATAATAAAACGTTTTTTATTCTATAGAAATCAGTAGCTCTAAATGCTGGCATCATTGTATCTTTACCTCATTCTTATAATACATTTTTGATCATTTTTTTAAAGCTTACTGTAGCAATTACAGTAGGCTTTTATCATTCATTTCAATTTTTTGATGATAGAGTTTTGATATCGTTTTCTGTCATATTCAGGTATTGAATACATCTATATTAATGTCTTAAAGAATAAAGAATAAAGAATAAAGAATAAAGAATAAAGAATAAAGAATAAAGAATAAAGAATAAAGAATAAAGAATAAAGAATAAAGAGAAATATTTAAATGCATATGATCATTCGTCTTTCTAAGTCTCTTATCATTCTGGCGATCGCTTTCTTCGTGAGTTTGGTGGTATTCGGAAATATTTCCGATTATCATACCAACTATCAGTATGTTCGGCATGTGCTCTCCATGGATGATGTTTTTCCGGATACTGCAATCAGATACAGGGCCATCATCGCACCGGTAGGGTATACAATAGCCTATAACAGTATTATTTTCTTTGAAGGTCTCACCGCATTATTGTGTTGGATAGGTGGGGTTGTTTTATTGTATAACCTGAAAAAAGAAGCTGTTGTTTTCAATCAGAAAAAGAAGTGGGCTGTTATGGGATTGACCTTAGGATTTCTTATCTGGCAGGTAGGTTTTATGTCTGTTGGCGGTGAGTGGTTTGGAACATGGATGTCTGAACGGCTGAATACAGGACCTACTGCTTTCAGGATTTTTATTCTCATGCTTATTGCATTAGTTTATTTGGTGCAGAAAGACGAAGATACCCGCTGAAAAAGCTTTTGTTGCCGGAAAGATACATTTTTAATACAAGAAATTCTACAAGTTTACCTGGAAAAGTTTTACAGGATGAAATACTTTATTCTATAGGCTCAGGGAGAAGAAGTTAAGCGATTAGCTATAAATTTACCTTAATTATTTCAATGGTTATTTTGTGGATGATTCATACAATCTGTTTTTATGATGGGAGCTGCTGAGAGGAATCAGAAATAATTTTTAGTTATGTGTTAGTTGAGGCTGGATTAATTGTGACTTGTTCAGGTTCAGCCTCAATTTTTTAATACCATGTGAAGAAGTAGGTGCTTTTTCTCATTTTGACTTTTAAGAATCATTATAATGATGAGCAATGAAAAATGAAGATTTTAATAATTTACTGGGAAAAACACGAAATGAAATTAAAGACGACCTGGGAGACGGCTTCAACCTGCATACCAGTGATATATGGACCTATGACCTTGGAAAAACCTGGATAGGCAGAAGAATCATTCTGTCTCTTCGTTTTGAAAACAAAAAAGTAATTAAAATAAATGTTTTCAAAACCTTTAAAAGACGTTAAGATTATAGCTATACTGTATCCGCCTGTTTTAAAAAAGAATATATCCAATGAGATTTTCTTTATTCAGAACCTATTTTCCAGTATATCAGCTGAATACTGCTGAGGTGATATTAGCCGTGAGTTTGGTGGTACTCTTCATCATAATATTTCTGTTAGGGCTCCAATGTTTTGTACGCTTACTGATGTTAATTCCCCGTAATATTCTGGCTATTATAGCATGCCTGTTCTTAATTATTGTTTTTCTCTGTTTTTTATTGAAAATCTGAAGGAACAAGTAGATGATAGATAGAAAAATGCTTTAAACAGGTGTGCCTATAAGTGCTTGATTATATATGGTTTTTTGTTGCTTTTACATTGTACTATATTTTTTCTGATCATTATGCATATGAAAAAAATAATCATTCTTTTAGGAAGTTTTAATGTACTTTATTCTTTGTCTGCTCAGAAAGTTAAGGAAAAAGAGAAAAAACATAAAGAAGTTGAAATACAAAATATCACCCTTACAAAGACCAAAAAAGTGGTGGAACAAAAACCTGACCGTACTATTTTTGACTTTATGCAGAAGGTAAAAGGCTACTGGAGGAAATGTAAATGCTTCATGATAAGAATGGCGTAAAAAGCTGTAATATAACTAGGGATAGCAAAATGAAAAAGATACTAAGGCTCGTGTTGGTTTTGTTGTTTGTATGGGGAAAAGCTCAGATGATTTTTACTGGGAAAACTACAGACGAAGAAGGGAAAAGTCAAAGTGGAATTCAGGTATACAATATGAGGACGGGGAGGAGTGTGATGACCGATTCTGAGGGAGAATTTAAAATTGATGCCCGTACCGGAGACGAGGTGAGATGGGTGTCTTCTCACTTTATACGGATAAGTATTGTATTGACTGATGCAGAATTTAAAAACAAATACGTCATAAAACTTAGTCCATTTGTATATGAAATTCCTGGTGTGCAGCTGGATAAAAAATCAATGAAAGAAAAGGTGGAAGCCATGCAAAAAAATATAGGCTTACCTCCATCTCCTAAAAATCCAAGAGAAAAAGCACCCATCTTGAAAGATGCGTTTGGACTCGGGGTTGGGATAGCAGGAATAAATCTGGACGCACTTTATAAAGTAATATCCGGGGATGCACGAAGAATGCGGTCTCTGTATCGTTATGAGGATGAAGAGAAAAATCTGACCTGGATCATAAAAAGCTTGGGGGAAGATTATTTTACGAATAATAGAATTCCAAAAGATAAACGGAAGGAATTTATTCATTATGTAATGGAAAGAGAAAATCTGCAGATTTTTATAAAAGACCGAAATAGTACAGCAATAGACTTTGTTCTTTCCCGACATGTACCGGATTTTCTAAAAGAGATCTGCAAGAAAAAGCCCTGAAGACCAATAGGATTCCTGATATATATCACAAAGAAGCAAAGGCTTTTGCTGCTATTATAATGTATTCCGATTTGGGTTTTGTTAATCCTTATTGTTCCCATTCATCACTTCAATATGAAGCCAGTTGATTGCTGCCGGATGTATTCTAAAATAAGAATGATTATATTCTGAACCTGTATTTAAAGTGAATGTTCCGGGGAGAGGATGTTCTTGCATTAAAGGAATTTTTACTTCATGATGCTCATCAATACAGATGAGGATTGTTTCAGCTTCTATTATTTTTTTTTCGCCGTTTTCTGATATTGCATAAGCTGTAAAGGGCTGTCGATCATTTTTTTTCATGATATTTTAATTGGTTAGGGATGATTTGTATAAAATAATTAACTTCAGATACTATCCATATCCGAATCATGATATTGGTTTACTCCAATAAAAAGTAAATTAGCTGCTCCTGCTTCCACATAAAACATTTCATTTTTTTTCTCAGGGTTATTATTGTTTTTTCCGATAGCGGTGCCTGTAGACAATGAGAAGGTTCCGGAGAAAGGAGAGGTATCCTCATTTTCTAAATTAATTTCAATCTTCTTTGAATCGTCAAGTTCAATAATAATTATTGGGGAGTTGAGGTATTCCCGTTTCCCGTTTTCTGATATTGTATAAGCCTTGTATATTTTTTTTTCCATTTTTAATAGTGGTATTTTGATTGATGTTCAACGGTAAAGTAAATAAATTAGAAATTAAAAAGATAGTTATATCGTGTAGAACAAAATCTAATTTTATTTAGCATAAAAACTACGGTAATAATACAAGACTCTGTTTTAGGTATCAGCGAGACAGTAAAATGCAGAACACTCATTGGTTATATCTACTGTAAAATACCCAAATATAGTAATGTAAGGGATAGAGTATCTATTAGACCATGAATAGCTACGTTGATCCAAATATTTTGGGTTTTATTATAAATAATTGCAAGTATAATACCCGTAATGAAAATACCAACTACTCCTGAAATCCCCTGATATGCATGAGGAATACAGAATAGCAGCGCGGTAATAGGTACAATCCATTTTGTCTTCTTTTTTAAGGTATGCTCCAGCTGGGTAAAAGCGAATGCCCTGAATAATAATTCTTCACCGAATGCAGCGCTGATCCACATATTAAATATTTTTTTTAAATATAACGGAGTATTACCTTGGAGCTCATGAAAAACAGAATAATCCGCAGATTCTCTGAAGATCCAGTCTATTGCGGGACTCAGGAGGAAAAAATCGAATAGAGAAAAAAGCAAAAATATTCCAATAATGATTTTAAATTCTTTCCACCTTATTTTCTTAAAATTGAGTATTTTTAGGTTTCCATATTGCCAATAAGTAATAATAAATATATAGATGATAATGATACAAAATGTATAGGGAAATTTGGTGACATGGCCATATATCAATAAAAACGGAAGGAGTAAAAGCAAGAATGCACTCACCCTGCTTTGTAATAAATTTTTCATTTTTTTTGTATTGATTATTAATTAAGTGTACTGATTTGCAGTTGATTAACTAGGTTTGTGTTTAATGTTTTAAATAATAAGGATAAAAATATTTAAAGAGCATTATAAAAAGCTTACTGTAAAGTCACTTTACAGTAAGCTCAGGCAATTGGTCTTAGACCAAAACAACTAATATGATATGAAGTATAATAAAGGTATCACTATATTATCAATTTGAGGAAATGAGTATCGTAGAATAAAAACGATAATTATTGTCAAAGTTTTTAGTATAAAAAAGCAGTGGTTCTTTGTACGATACTATCCTTTGTCATGACCACAGTTCTTATGTACAGAACCTTTCTTCCGACTGATACTTATAGCTTTTTTGTTTCAATGCTTATAGGAGTGTTGAGCATATGGGCGGCGATCGCTTATTCCGTGGGTAAAAATGCCTATGGATATAAAGGAATCGGAGATATTTTTGTATTTATCTTTTTTGGGATAGTTTCTGTATGCGGAAGCTATTTTTTATTTGTACAATCGTTTAGCGCATATATATTGCTTCCCGGAGCAGCGATAGGTATGCTGAGTATGGCTGTTCTTAACCTTAATAATATGAGAGATATCAAAAGCGATAGAATGGCTGGTAAACTTAGTATTGCCCTGAGAATGGGACTTGAAAACGCGATGAAATATGAAATGGTACTTCTGCATATTCCCATTATTCTGCTTATTATATTTTTGTTTAGAAATGGTTTTTTCAGAGGCGGAAATTATTATTCGTTTTTTATACTGTTATTCATTATTCCCATTGGAAGACTGGGCTACCAGATAAGATCGGTGGAAAAACCTGCTGATTTGGATCAGAATCTGAAAAAGGTAGGAATAATTACCTTTTTAATCAGTGTCGTGATGGCAGTTTGTATTAATCTGTAGTATTTTTACCGGTACAATATAAAAACTGCCTTAGCATGAAGGCAGTTATTTTTTCAGTGTGATAACTTATCTAGTAGTCATCGTTTATAAGGGTGATTATAGTTATTGTAAGTAGGGCTTTTAATGTTTCTGTTATTATCAAATTCATTTTCTTTTTGATGGAGTTCATTTACGTTTTTTTGAAAATCATTCTGATCGTAATGTAATGATGGTTTGTAAGGATTATATTTATCAGGACTTGCTATGGCTTCACAGTTTACCATCAGCAAAAGCAACAACAGAAGCCCTATTGTTTTTGCTCTTTTTTTTATTATCGTGTTTAATTTCATCTCCTGTTTTTTTTAAAGATCATTGTTAAAATAATACTCAATTTTTGTTTCTATTCTCTGACCGCGGGCCTGTTATAAGACTGGTAAGTAACCCATCTTTGTGGATGAATGCATGGAGTAAAGCCATGGTCAGGTGGCCTGTTACGACCAAAAATAAGCTCCAGGCAAGTATACTGTGGAGGCAGCGTAAAATAGCATACCATTCCGGATCTTGCGGTAGTATTGGCGGCAGTATTATTCCCATGAATAATTTAACCGGATAATTTCCTGCTGAAAGCATTCCCCATCCGGTAAGCGGAAGGAAAAAGATCAGTATATAGATCAGCCAATGGGTAAGGTTAGCCAGAATGCGTTGCCATAAAGGCATGAATACAGGTAAAGGCGGATGTGGATTGAAAATTCTATTGCTAACTCTGATTATGAGTAATAATAAAATTACCAAACCAATCGGTTTATGTAAATCCAGTAACCAGGGACGGTTACTGATAGTAGTTACCATCGAAACGCCTATAAACAGCATAAAAAATATAAGACAGGCCATGAGCCAGTGCAGTAAACGGGCAATTATATTGAAATGAGGTGCTTTCTTTTTCATTTTTTACTTTTTTTACCTACCGCTTCAGGCGCTTTTCCTGTAGCAATTTCATGCATGCGGGCATTATATGAATGTGAGTATACTCCGGACCTTGCTGCCAGTACAGGATCATCCGAGACTTCTATTCCTGTCGGTAGAATAGTTGGATCATAATTAATATCTCTGCATGGGCCTGTGGCTTGGTCAGAAGCTCCGGTTATTTCAAGGGTTCCTATTTTTACTTGTTTACGATTTGCAGGCCATGGCTGTGACGGATCATTAATAGGATCATTAGGATTTGCAATGGTTACTATCATATCCCAATAGAGAGGACCTGATTTCAGCCGTTTCAACAGATCTTCACTTAAGAAATCTGAGTCTTTGGCACTTCTCTGTTTTTCTGATAATTGATGTCTGAGGATATGAGGCTTCATACACCAACGTACATAGCTGGACTTTCCATCATCGGAAATAAAGCGAAATGCATTGATTCCATTGAATTCCATATCACTATAACTGTCAGGCCAGGGAGCCTGAGCTGCCCATTTGTCAAATTTTATGGTTTCAGGGTGTTTTTTATAAAAAAGAGCTATTTTTTCAGGATCAGGTTTACCGGTTTTAGGATCCGGACGGTTGGCCACCATATTATCATAAAAACCTGCCGGAGTTGCTACATGAAAAAAAGGAACGCTATTCATTGCCATACGCCATTCCTGATTATCATCTGTTTTCAATAAAAGAGCCATACTGGTTAGCTTAGCCGTTTTATCTGATATATGTGGGTCCCCGGCTGCGATTGCAAATCGCCCTATTACAGCAACTGTTTTTTGGCTGAATACCCTTGCTTTAGATAGTTTTGAAGCTTTAATTTCAGGATGAAAAATTCCTGTAAAGCAGATTCCTTTTCCATGAGCTCTTCTAAATCCTGGCGGAAATGGGGTAATAGCGTGATCAAACTGGTTAAACATCTGTTTTGAAGTCAACCGCCCAAAGTTAATCCAACCTGCAGTCCATGCAAATAAAATTGCCATAATCAAAGGAAGTGTCAAAATACCGATAATAGATAACCAAATTTTTTTTTTCCCGAGCCATTCCCAGACTTTGTTTTTTTTCATATTTTAAAATTTTTCAGACGGAAGTATATTCTTAAAAGGTCAAACCTGTTGAGTTGCATACATATATTTGTTTGAAACTTGCGATACAACCAATTATAATACTACTAAACCTAAATCATTGTTTTATGAAATTATGAAGCTGTATTATTTTTTAAACGCTTTAATTTCCTTAGCCTGCTGATCAATTATCAGTTTCATCTCCTTAATGCTTTTTTCATGAGACCGGATTATGGCCTGCTGATCCTGAATAGCTTTCACCAGGACCGGAATAAGCTTGGTATAATCAACTGCTTTATAGGCATCTTTATCCTTTGCTGTGGTAACGATTTCCGGAACTACTTTTTCGATTTCCTGGGCTATAAACCCAATCACCGGTTTGGTATTGCTGCCATCTTTCAGATCATAAGAAACAGACCTGATTTTCATCACATCATTGATTCCGTAGGTTAGGTTGTTGATGTTTTTCTTTAAACGGATATCAGACATCGTATCAAAGACATAGGAATAAACATGAGCAAATCCACTTGTTGTACTTCCAATAGCATATGTGTTGTTTTGTCTTGGATAAAAATATTGGCCATCCATATACATAGTAGGACTGTCAGCCACAAGAAAAGCAAGTTTAGTATTAGAGGCTGCTCCAATGAGTATACTGGCTCCATAAGGATAACCAGATGCAGCTGACATAAACTTTGATTTAACACCTTCTTTGCTTTCTGCCTGTAATCCTACATAATCAGTAGTGACGTTATTTGCATCAAATCCTGATCCGGCAGAATAGACCGTATTCCATCTATTTGAATTATTACCTAAGCTTGTCTGGTTGGTCCCGTTAGGAGAAATAGAAGTATTGTTTAAATAGGCAATAGGGGAGTTATTATAGATAAATTGTAAAGGATCGGCTGTATTTGTCCCTATATATCCTCCTTTCTGAAATGCTTTAGGATCATTGGGATTTCCTACTACCGCCTGTATAGTCATTTCAGTTCCGTTATTACTCTTTAATCGCAGGTAAGAGCCATAAGAACTCTGAGAATTAATGACATTCACATTTCCGTTCACTTCCAGTTTTTCTCCCGGAGACAAGGTTCCTATTCCGGTTGTACCATTGGGTTTGACAACAAAGTCATTAAGCTGCTGCACTGCTGTGGGTACGCCTGTAGTGGCATTGTCTTTTCCTCCGTCCACATGAAAAGATCCCTGTGGATTGGATGTATGGACCCCTACCTGAGCAATCACAAATTGTGTATTCATAAGAAGACCCAGTAAATATATATTTTTTTTCATTGTTTGTGAATTAAATTAATATAGAATACAGTTTATTGCAATTCTTTAAATTACAATCTATGCCCAAAGTTAAATAAATAAATCGCTGTTAATTAATGTGTTGCAGTAGTATTAAGTTGCTATTTAATGTAGAATTAAAACTACTTTTGTCTGGGTGTTATTCGATTCGTTGGTGTTGGCCTATACTAGATCAGGTATTTATTATTGATCGTCTATGTCTTTATCTATCCTGAATAGTCTGGTTGTAATCAAACCATCTTTTGATTTCCTGCCACTCTAAAATTATTATTGATCAGCTATTTGAGGATTTGCAATAAAAATATACTCTTGCAACTGACAACATACCATCATACCGCATCTGTATGTTGTTTATGTAAAAACCAATTAAACCATGAAAATGAACAAAACTACACTGTACTTATTGTCCTAATTCATCATCACTCATTGCTTCCAATAATTTAAAACAATAGTAAACTCTTAGCATTTCTCTGGAATAACCAGTCGTATTAATCTATATGATTGATCAGATTATTTCTTCATATTATATGAAATGAATACGGGTTATGAACATATACCGGGTATTCTGCAATCGGTTCAGAAAAAAAACGCTCCGTTGATTTGGGCTGGATATGCTGTTGTATGAGAGTGATGATACTGCATGATCTGATCAGCTAATATACTTTCATAATCAATGTGTATGATCCTTTACAACAACAGCTACAATTTCTTTAGTGTTGAAATCTTTCAGAATAGCGTCACTTATCTTTAAGGGATACGATTCTTTTTTCTGAGCTCCTTTTCCAGTTCTGTTTTCAAAAGATCAACGGCTTGTTCCAGCTCTGTTTCGTTTAAAGAGGCAAAGCCAAATCTGAATGCATTTTGTTCGGCATCCCATCTTGTAATTGTAATCAGCGGGCTTTTTGCCAGCCGGATAACAGAAAAATCAGCGTTTAGGATGATCCAGATCGCCATGCCGCCCGTAGGCAATGTATACGAAATGTATTTTCCTAATTTTTCTCTCAGCAGTGCATCTAAAAAATCTCTTCGTTTATGATAACATTTTTTTGATTTTTTGATGTGTCTTGTAAGCTCATCTTCCTTGATCACTATAGCCAGCGCATTTTGCATATATCCGTCTCCGCCTATGTCTATTAATCTCCTGAGAGCAGTGCATTGATCAATAAAATTTTTCGGAGCCACCATAAATCCCATACGTAAAGCCGGATCTAATACCTTGGAGAAAGATCCTATATAAATAACATTTCCATGATGGTCCCCGCTTGCCAGCGGTAAATAGGGAGAAGAAGTATAATGATAATCGTAATCATAATCATCTTCAATAATCGTAAAAGAAAACTGTTTTGAAAGTTCCAGAAGCTTGACTCTTCTTTCCACACTTAAAGTTACAGTAGTTGGGTAATGATGATGCGGAATTACGTAGACGGCATTAATTTTTGTCTGTTGGCATACCTTTTCAATAGCATCGGTATCAATTCCCCTGCTGTCTACATTTACTTCAATTATTCTGGCGTTGGTTTCTTCAAAGACCTTATTCGCTACAGGATAATTAGGTTTTCCGATAATGATTCCCGAAGAAGGTCCCAGCAGAAGTTGGGAAGCCAGATAAATACTCATCTGGGCTCCGTGTGTAACCAGAATATGATCTGCGGAAATATTCAGTCCCCGTGTTACAGACAGATAATTAACCAGTTCCTGCCGGAGTATCAGGGTTCCCTGTGTTGTTCCTGTATTTGCGTTTTTAATGGCTGCTTTTCTGGAAGTAAAAGAGCGATAGTTTTTTAATAAACTGTCTATGGGAGATAAGCGGACATCAGGATGTCCGTCGTCAATCACGATATCAGCACTGAAAACAGGAGCATGAACGGGATCCTGCTCTATCATTCTGAAGGGGATCTTCAGATCATTTTCGTACGGAATCCCTACCTCAGCGTTTCCCCATTGTTGGGGAGTCAGTACAGGAATCTGTTCTGATACGGCAACATATTTTCTGGGAACACTGGTAATCCAGCCCTGTATGTCCAGTTCTTCATAGCTGGCGATCACCGTTTTCCGGTGCACTCCCAATGTTTTAGACAGCTCCCGGCTGCTTGGCAAATGAACTCCTTTTTTCAAGGTCCCGCTAATAATAGCATTTATGATTGAAATCGCTATTTGTCTGTACACAGGAATTTTACTGTTATTCTCTATGATAATGAGACGTTCGTAAGGTAACATATTGGACTACTGTATATATATAAATTGGACTACAAATATAGTCCAATTACGAATTAATTTTGCAGCATTAATTTAATAATTAAAAGAAATGGAACGTAATAATGGATTAAAAACGAACGGTTTAGAAGGGTTCAATATGCAGCCGGTTCTGGAAAATAAAACAATCATTCTTTATCCTCTCGAAGAAGAAGACTTTAGCACTTTATATGCTGTTGCCTCGGATCCGGAAATCTGGGAACAACATCCTAATAAAGACCGCTGGAAAGAAGATGTATTTAAGACATTTTTTGATGACGCAATGAAGAGCAAAGGTGCTTTTAAAATAATTGATAAAATAAATGGAAACACCGTTGGCAGCACACGGCTCTACGATTACAATCCGCAGGAAAACAGTATCGTTGTAGGATATACTTTTTGTGGAATACAATATTGGGGAAAAGGAACCAATCATTCCGTAAAAACGCTGCTGCTGGATTATCTTTTTCAGTTTGTCTCCAAAGTTCATTTTCATATCGGTGCCCATAATATCCGGTCACAAATTGCTATTGGCCGCATCGGTGCTGAAAAAATAGCAGAACAGAGGGGCGACTGTTCCAGCCCAATACCACAGATAAATTTTATCTATGAGATCAGCAGAGAAAATTGGGGAAAAGCTGAATGAAAGATCTCCGCCATCAGATACAACCTGTTTTCGTTTTTTAACTTTAATAAAATTCAGCATTGTGGCGAAAAATATGAATGTTTAATGTAACTTTACAACAAATGATCCGGGTAATCATACAAAAAAAAGATCCCTATTTTTTGAATACTAATCCGAATAATACCCATTAAAATTTCAAATCATGAAAAAAACAGGACTCATCAGCTTTCTTCTGTTCAGCCTTTCCATGGTAAGTGCACAAACTATCGAATCAGGAAGCCATAGTACAACGGGCTATATCAAATCCGACGGAACGATTGAAAACAGCAGCCGTTCCACACTTGGTTATATCAAGTCTGACGGAACCATTGAAAATAAAAGCCATTCGACTATCGGGTACATTAAAAGTGATGGTACCATTGAAAACCGAAGTCATTCAACGGTAGGCTATGTTAAAAAAGACGGAACTGTGGAAAACAGCAGCCATTCAACGATAGGGTATATCAAAGACGACGGCACGGTAGAAAATAGCAGCCATAGTACGATAGGCTATGCTAAAGGAGTGGAAAAAGAATGGGCGGCAGTGGTCTATTTCTTTTTTAAATTAGACTGATCGCCACCTGTGCAGAAAAAGCAGTTTTAATTTCAAGGCAAAAAAAATGGAATATATAAAACAGATCACCATCTATGCTTTTAATTTAAGTGTTCCGGTCCTTCTGCTTATGTATTTATTTTTTATGTTTACGGTTCAGGAAATGGTGCAGACCTATATATAAAGAATTATGGCATTTATTGGCTACTGACTTACCTTTTTATCGGAATAGTACAGGTAATTCTTATCGGGATGTTTCTCAAAGGGCAAAGATGGTCTCAATATCCTGTAATGGCTGTTATACGGCTGTATATCGCTTTATTGCCTGTTCAGAGATGTAAATAAAATACTTCAGGTATCTGTCTTTGGAAACGCCCGGACAGATGAATCGAAACCTGTAACAAAGTAAAGCCCGGATTGTATAATCCGGGCTTTTTTAGCGGAAGTAACAGATTAAAACAATGAGAAATCAGTATTGCCGGTATTGTAATACATGCCCTATTATTTCCGGTGGTCTTTTATTCCTAAAAGTAATCCTCAAAAAAATAAAATAAATAACTGATTTTCAATCTTATCATACAACTTGTTTTATTTTTTTTACAATGCTTATTTTACAAAAACTTTATTTTTTTCGTTGACGAAACGATTCATTATCGAAAATTTTTCTATTAGATTCTTTCTTTATTTATGACAATCTATAAATCACATAAAAAGGATAAAATTAATATTAAATCATTGATTTTGATTTGATTATATCTAATTATAGCTTTGTTGAAATAAAAAAATATGAAAAAAGAATTACTTTCTGCATGTTCCCTTATGATAGGATTTCTCGGGTTTGCCCAGACTGAAGTCTATTTTAAATACGATGAAGCCGGAAACCAGAAATACAGAGGAACCAACGCATCAGCCAAAAAAGCTGAAGAACCTGCCGCTTTACATGAACAGACAAAAACGGCAGCATCTTCTGCTATGGACGAAAAAGAGTTCTGGAAGCAGATCAGGGTATATCCGGTTCCTGTGAATGATATTCTCACTATTGACTGGACGGAAGAGACAGACCAACTGATAGAATCGGTTTCACTGTATCAGCACAGTACGGTACACTGGAAATTCCGGCAGCAAAACCTTCCTGAACTGAATCATCAGCTGAAAATTGATATGACAGGCTATGAATGGGGTGTTTATATCCTTCGGTTTACCCTGAAAGACGGAAGAACCTTCAGTAAAAATATCACCAAAAGATAGCATAGCTAGGGATGTAAACAATATTTTATTTAGAAACAAAAACACAAATCATGAAAATTTTCTATATATTATCGCTCTGGTCGGTATCGGTCTTTTCACAGACGATACTGTATCAGCCGGAGACCTCCTCGCGGACGGTGCAGGATCCGCAGGCTATTATTCTCGCCCCCGGATTTTACGCCAAAGCAGATACTTCCAATCCTTTTATTGCGAAGATTGGTCCTGCTACGCAAAATTCGGGTGGCGGTCCTATAGATTCTGATGCAGGTTCAGGGAATCCCAGCGGAACAACAGCCCCTTCAGGACAAAGCTTTCACGATACCAAAGGAAATATTGAAGTCAACGGATCCGGACAGCTTCAGTTTACTTTACCTATTGCCCTGCCTCCCGGAGTAAAAAGTGTAGCTCCTCAGATCAGTCTGGTCTATTCCAGCGGTTCCGGAAACGGTATTGCCGGCTATGGCTGGAATCTGTCAGGCATCACCTCTATTTCAAGAACAGGAAAGAATATTGAAAAAGACGGCGAAGTGAAGGCGGTTCAGTTAGACTACTCGGATTATTATATGTTCAACGGACAACGGCTGATCCTTAAATCCGGTGAGTACGGAAAAGATGGTGCCGAATATGTAACGGAAAAGTATTCCAATGTGAAAATAAAATCCGTAGGATCTGTTAGTGCAGTTCAGCCATGGCAGGGTCCTGAATATTGGGAAGTGACTTTTGAAGACGGTTCTCAGGCGTGGTACGGAGGAACTGCCTCAGGAAACAGTTCTGCAAGAACACCAATAGAATATAATATCGTCAAATGGAGAGATGCTCAGGGGAATTATATCACGTATAATTACTCACAATCCGGAAATGTTTCATCCATTTCATCGATACAATGGGGTGGAAATGAAAGCTTGGGAAAAGTACATTTTAATGAAATTATTTTTAATTATCAGGAAAGAAAATTGATAGAAACCTCGTATTTAAATGAGCATTTGTTTGTTCAGAAGCAGCTCCTTAACAATATCGTGGTCAATACAAATAATGCATTATTTAAAAAATATGAAATAAAATACGCTGAGACGGCTAACGGATATCAGTTTGTAGATACGCTAACAGAGTATAATGCTGAAAATATAAAAAGTAATCCTGTTGTATTTGGATACAAAGAAAATGCAGCCTCACATATAGAAGAAAGAGGAAGTATCAATTATTCAAAATTTATAACTTTTGGAGATTTTGACGGGAACGGTATACTGGATGGAATTTATAAAAGAGATCCGGGAAAATTATGTCTTGAATGGGCGGGAAGCTCAGATTGTGACGAGTGTTATACCTATTGTACGAATGAGGTTAATACGATTGGAGGTTATTATCTCAAGCTCAATAATCTTAAGGATGCTTATAATACGACCAATGAATATTATTTAGGGGATGACAGCAGTTTTGAAAAAATAAAAACTTTAAAATATAAAAACTCAACAGGAAATTTAGAACAGGGAGAGTTTTTATATATTTATAAAGAAGAAACAAATTCACAGACCAATAAAAAGAATCTTGTTTTCTATTACTATAAACTGGATCTGTCAAAAAAGGTTACAGACTATACGAGTAACCAATCGGCGTTAATCTTAATGGAAAAAAAAGTATACGACGGGAGTAGTATTTTCATCAATGATGTCCATTACTATGATCCTAATACTTCTAGTGTACAGGAATATACCGATACTGAGACAACACTTGGGAAATCATATGAAATGGATATAGACGGGGATGGTTTGTCCGAGTTAATCATTGAAAAAAACTACAAAAAAACCAGATACAATATGGTAATGGAAGGAGAATATTCTCCCTATATTTATTACTATGTCTCTACTCTTTTAGAAAATAAAGATTCATATTTAATTGTACAGCCCTATCTCAACTCCAATTTACCCTCAGAAATTACCTTTCCCGATGGAAAGAAAATTTCAGAAAAAGCCAAATGGTTTGATTTTGACGGTGATGGTATCATTGATATAGGGGTAAAAGGAAATACTCTTCCTTCAAAAAGTTTTAGCTATACCCAAAACGATGAAAATGGTTACCCACAAAATGTGACAGGAAATATTCCCGTAAATGAATTTCTAATCTATGGGATAAGAAAAATTTTGAACGGCAATTTTGAATTTTATTTAAAAAGGGCAGATAAATTAAGCGGCCATTTTGAAGATGGACAATTTGGAGATTTTAATGGAGACGGATTGGTAGACTGGATTACTTATGCCTCAGAAAATATTGATAACTATTGGGTATTTTCACTCAATACAGGAAAAGGTTTCAATGAGCAGATTCGCAACGACTTAGTTCTAAAAAAGAATTTTACTTATAAAACAAATACTTTTTATATACAGCAAAAATTTAAAGTTTTAGATATCAATAATGATGGTAAATCAGATCTGATCTCCTTATATTATAATACGGGTATAACCGGTAATAATGAAAAATATTCAAAAGTTGAAATGAATATTTCTTATAACCTGGGTGAAAAGAATGGCATGATGCAATTTGGAAATTACGAATATTTTACCAAAAGATTTTCTTCTTTACTTTTCTTTGATGAACTGTCTGAAAATATCAAGTTTGACTTTGAAAGAAACAGTTTGTATATCATTGCCAATGGTGAAAATGCATCCAACTATGGCACTTCCATCGTGCTATTTTCAAAGGATAATATCAGAAATAATGCTGTTGTAAGCATCTCTCAGGGTGGAAAAGGTACTGATATTGATTATAAAGAATTAGATCCCGACACGAGTCCCGGCTCTTATGCTCCGATAAAAAAAGAACAATATCCTTATATGGAGCTGGACAGGCTTTCTCAAACCTATGCAGTATCACAACTCAGACAGGAAGGCAGAAAACAGGATTTCCGATTTCGGGGAATGATCAGCCATCTTCAGGGTCGTGGAGTGATAGGTTTTCGTCAAAGTGCCAAATCTTCATGGTATGCAGACGGCTTTGAAAATACAAAAATCTGGTCAGGAGCAGAAACAGATCCATTAAACGACGGACTTCCGATAAAAGAATGGTCTGTTAGGACCAATAATGAAAATCTGATTTTCCCTGCGGATCTTTCAGAAAATAATTCTCAATTAATAAGCTTTAAATCTACAGTTTATCAGACAGATCAGCTATTGGGTGGTCAGCTTGTAACTTCAGTTGCCAGTACCGATAAACCAAAGGTGGTAAAAGCCATACTTCCTAAAAATACCAGAGTTAAAGATTTTCTGACAGGCAGAATTACGGAAAGCAGCATTACGTATGGTAATTATTACCTCCCAACACAAACACTGTCCACAATCAATGACGGGTATGCTGCAACAACTTCTACATTCGAATATGTACATAATCCGTCCGGTACAGGAGCGGGGTACTATATTGGGCGGCCAAAATCTAAAACCGATGTAGTACAGGCTTATAGCGATACCAAATCTGCTAAAGAAGAATATACCTATGAAAATAATTTGCTAAAAACCCAGAAAAACTGGAACAGAGACAATACAGGCTCGTTACAAACCACCTATAATTATGATGGTTTTGGAAATATCACCCAGAAAACAACCGGCAACAGTGTAGATTCCCAAACCCAAACCACCAAAGCAGAATATGATGGCAAAGGAAGGTTTGTGGTTAAAAAAACAGACAACTTAGGATTAGAAACCAATATTACTTACAATGATTGGGGGCAGGTTACAAAGCAAACCGATCCGTTGGGAAATACCCTTGAAAATGAGTATGACGGATGGGGAAAACTGATGAAGTCCAAAACGAATCTGGAAGGAACCACCTCCTATCAGTACGAAAGGGACAATAATTCCAATATTACGGTTACTCAATACGATTCCGATGGTGACATTTCTAAAAAATATGCCAATAAATTAGGGCAGGAATATAAAGTATCTTCCAAAGCATTGGGGCAGGAAAAATATATTTCTAAGGAAACTCAATATGATATTCTGGGTAGAAAATTAAAAGAGTCTGAAGCCTATTTTGAAGGGCAAGCTGCCAACGGATGGAATACCATTACTTATGATGATTCTGTATTTCCTGCCAAAATAACGGCTACTGCATTTAACGGCAAACAAATGGAGACCAGCATCTCAGGCAATATAACCACCGTAAAAGAACTGAATGGCTATGGAAGAACCACCTCTAAAACTACTGATGCTTTGGGTAATGTAATTTCTACAACAGATAAAGGAGGAAGCATACAATTCTCTTATAATGCGGCCGGAGAACAGACCAAAGCACAATATGCAGGAAACACCGTCACTACAGCATATGACGCATGGGGTAGAAAATCAGAGTTCAATGATCCTTCCAACGGAATTTACAAATATGAATATGACGGATTCGGGCAGCCTAAAAAAATCATCAGCCCGAAAGGAGCCAAAGAATATATCTATAATAATCTGGGGCAGCTGATTTCTCAGAAAGAGCTTTCCAGGGCGGATGGCGGAAAGGTTACCAGTAAATTAATTTCTTTTACTTATGATGATAAAGGAAGACTGATTTCAAAATCCGGGACTTCCAAAGGTGAATCTTTCAGCTCCAGTGTAGCCTATGACCCGCAGGGAAGATTATTGTCTTCGTCGGAGAGCAGCAATGGGAAATACTTTATCCAGAAAGGAATTACCTATGATGATAAAGCAAGAGTTGTTTATTATGAAAAACAATTGTATTCTTCCGGGGTTCTTACTAAAGTTCAAATAGAAAATGTATACAGTACATGGAATGGAGAACTGTATCAGATAAAAGATAAAATAACAGGTAAGAGCCTGTGGCAGCTGAAAGAAGCCAATGCCAAAGGACAGGTGCTTAAAGCAAAACTTGGAGCGGTAGACATCAGTAATGTTTATGACAATAACGGATTCCTTACAAATGTTAACCACTCATCTGCTGTTAAACCTTCCATTCTTCAACTTTCCTATTCATTCGATGCGATTAAAAATGAGCTGAAAAGCAGAACAACCGGAGGAGATTTCAATATCACAGAATCATTTGACTATGATGATAACAACAGACTAGTGAACTGGACCAATCCGGTAACAGGAGTAAAACCATCAGCCAACAGAAATGTCTATGATGTAAAAGGAAGAATCCTTGAAAATGATCAGGTCGGGAAAATCAAATTTGAAAATGCGGCGAAAATTTACCAGCCTACCGGAATGACCCTGAATGCGACGGGAACCCCAAATTATACGAATGACCTCATCCAGAGTATTTCGTACAACGAAAATAACGATCCCGTATTTATTGATGGAGAAAATGGCGATGTGGTCTTCAGGTACGGACTCACAGCGATGAGACAGAGGGTTACTTACGGCGGAAACTTTTCAGCAGACGGCGAAGGTAAATTCACCAAATTCTACAGTGAAGACGGAAGTTATGAAATCGTAAAAGACAATACCACAGGAAAAGAAAAGCATATCATTTATATCGGAGGAAGTCCTTATGAAAGCAATATTGTATATTTAAAAAACTATACGGAGAGTAGTGGTTCTTATAAATTCCTGCATAAAGATTACCTGGGAAGCATCTTAGCGATCAGCGATGAAGCCGGAAATAAGCTGGAACAAAGGCATTTTGATGCATGGGGCAACCTCATCCATCTGCAAATTGGAAACGGACCCGTCATCACAGACAAAAATGGCATTCTGAACGAAGCGAAGAATCTCATCTTAGACAGAGGTTACACTTCCCACGAGCACTTTATGGAAATAGGCATCATCCATATGAACGGAAGGCTGTATGATCCATTATTGAGGAGATTCTTAAATACCGATGAAAACATTCAGGACCCTTATAATACCCAGAATTATAACAAATACGGGTATGTGCTGAATAATCCGTTGATGTATAATGATCCGAGTGGAGAACTACTCTGGTTTATAGCACCTATGTGGGCTCTGATCCACACATTTTTGACCGCTGCTATTACCGCAGCGTTCTGGGGAGCCGTTATCGGAGCCGGGCTGTATCTGATAAAAGCAGCTATTACAGATAAATTCAGTATGGGAGGATTCGCTAAAGCGATATTGCTCGGTGGTCTTTCGGGATTTGTTACAGGAGGAGTTTCCAGTCTGTTTAGTGTCGGTAGTTTTGCAGGTACCGTTGGTGTGGGAGCTTTAACAGGAGGTCTGGGAGGAGGAATTGATGCTGCATTTAATGGTACTAATTTTCTCGAAGGGGTGTTGAGAGGTGCTGCCTTTGGAGGTACTGTGGCAGCGGTAAGCTGGACTATTACTAAAATGGTTAATGCTGCCAATATTACAAAAGGTAATCATGAATATAATAAGACCGATAGTTATTCCTATAACAACATAGACCGATCTATAGATCAAGAAAAATATTCATACGGAACTATTAAAAAATTTGAAGAAAGCTATGGTAGTCTAGGAAATGAAGGAGTCGAACATTATTATCTTTTTGCACCAGACGGTTATGGTATAGCACAAGATGACAGTTTTTACAAAAAAACGTGGTGGGATAATCTATGGAATAATAATCGAATAGTTGCTCGTGGTCAATATCTTGGCATAGCTTCAAAAAATAATATTTACTTATCAAAAGCAGCTTTCGCTTCAAAGGGTCTTTTCACAGAAGTGATAACTCATGAAACAGGGCATGTGATTTTAAATACCTCAAATCTTGCAATATTAGCCAACACGGCAACTAATTTTTCCAAATATGCTGATAATGAATTTTTAGATAATTGGGGGCACGTTGCTATCAGGAGAATGTCTATAGAGTTACAAAAAGTGAACCCATGGATGAATGTAGAATGGATAAATAGTGCTTTTAAAAGTAGCGAACTTATGAGATATATAAACTCTTCAAAACCAGAACTCGATATATTATTAAAAAAATTAATTAAACCTTTTAAATACTAGAAAATGAAAAAAAATGTAATTTATATTTTAATATTACAAATATTTACTTTGTTTTCATGCAGGACTAAAGAAAAAGAAATATATGTAGATCTTTCCTTGAATAAAGAAGATTCTGTATTAGTTGTTAAATACACTAATTTAAATCAAAAAAATTATTATATAGATTTTATTCCTGAATTGAATGATAGCCATTTTAAGATCTTACCAGAAGGAGGAAGCACATTTGGATTTATATTTATTCCTATTACTCAAAAAAATCATGATGACTTGTTAGAAAAATTCAACTGTAATACTTATAATAATTATGGAAAAGAAAATCTTTATCAATATCCTATTTTTCTAAAAGGTAATTCTAATAAGACTTACATGTTTAAAATTAAAAATTATATCTCTGGAAGAACTTTAAAGCTTGAATCTCCGATTAATCCATACGTAAGTTTTTTGAAGGACATGGAAGCTTCAAATTCTACTAAAGAGATTGAAAAGTTACATGTTTTAAAAGGTTACAATTGTAATGGGTATACTTATTTTACAGGAGACTTTATATTTAATTTTAATCAACTTATCTTACCTTAATCTACAGGTCCCCCGCTGCACAAAGTCTCCTAACCTTGAGCTAATAAATGAAAGTAATCCTATAAGGATTCGCTAAAGCGATATTGCTCGGTGGTCTTTCGGGATTTGTTACAGGAGGAGTATCCAGTCTGTTTAGTGTCGGCAGTTTTGCAGGTACCGTTGGTGTGGGAGCTTTAACAGGAGGTCTGGGAGGAGGAATTGATGCTGCATTTAATGGTACTAATTTTCTCGAAGGGGTGTTGAGAGGTGCTGCCTTTGGAGGAACTGTAGCAGCAGTAAGCTATATGATTTCATATTTTGCCAATCCAAGAACTTGGGAATTGACAAAAGCAGAATATGATTCTTACGGTATTCCAGAATCTGGTGAAGCACTGGATCCTTCTGTAGATACTTTAAGGAAAATGTTTAAAGAAACGGGATGGAATGAAATGAATACCGGAGCAAAACAGTTTTATGCAGATAATCCTACCGGAAGATATATCAGAAAAGGAGATTTTTATTATGATACAAAAAAAGGAGAAGATGTAATTGCTTATACAAGAAGAAATTTTTGGGATAAAGATACCTCTAGTATAAATTTTTCAAAAGGAGCTTTTGCTTCTAAAATTAAGCTTGGATTTGTAATGACACATGAATTAGGGCATTCTACAATAAATCTTAATCCAAGCCTAAATATGTATTTACAGGTCAAAACTAAAAGCGGATATGAACCAGAAATGCTACCTGGAATACCTGGATCCGACTTAAAACCAATTAGTATTGAACATGGGGCCATTTGGGGTATTGAAAGAGATTTCTTATTACTTAATGGAAAGAAAGATTTACCTCTTTTTTTTAATCCACAAAATGCAACATATTTTAATAGTTGGTTTTTACCTGGACAACAGTATAATAGAGTATATGAATACATAAAGCACTTACCCGTAAAGATAAAATAATGAAAAAATTAATGCTAATTATATTAATTGTCTGTTTAAGTTGTAAAGATGACCAAAAGATAAATCGGAACGAAGAAGTTTCAGTTTATATTGGAAAAAAGGATATGTTAGATAACAATAGTCTTATGATAGAATTATGGTTTAGTAATAATTCTGATATTAACTATTTGCTACCAGTATCTCCCACCTATATGTTAGAAAATAGGAAAAAATTATTTAATCCAGTATTTGGACGCATAATTACTTCAGACTTTACTGATAGTAATGATTATAAAATGAATTTTTTATTAGACGATTATACTGAAAAATATTCTTATAAAGGATTTTCACGTCAATCATATAAAATGGCAATATATAAGGACTATGAAGGTTTTGCAAATTCTTTGTTATTTATTTCTAAAAAAACAAAAAAAAGAATGTTTTTGATATTTAATTTATATGAAAGCTGCAATGACTCTCCACAAAAATGTAATGGTATTTTTTATGATAATTTATCAAAAATTAATTTAAGTATAATAGACTATCCTAATAATTTTAAGATATTAGATTCTTTGCTGGAAAAAGAAAAAATAGATTATCAAGTTTATAGGAAATTACCCTATTTAAAAGATTCTTTATTTATTAATAAGTAATTTCTTGGAAGGAATAGCAAGAGGAGCTGTCTTTGGAGGGGCCGTTGCAAGTGTTTCTGGAATTTCAGTCAGACCAGGCCGTAAAAGAAGCGTTTTATCAGAATAGTATTATTTCTTTTATACTGGCATCAATTGCCTGGATTTGGATATTATTTAAATGGAAAAACAATAAATTAATTTTAAAACCTGCGGATAAATTTTAGAAGTAAAAAGGTTCTAAGGAGCAGAAGATTACCGGTACAGCAGTGCAATAGATTATACTGACGAAAAAGGATTACTGGATGGTATTGAAGTTTTTAGAATCTTTGATTTTTAAGAGTATGGCCACACGAAAGATTCGTGAGGTAGCGGGGATAGTATAATTATTATTTCAGGCGGTACAAAAACATACCATCTGTTCCAAAAATAATGAAAACAAAATAAACACATATGATTTTTCCAAAAGCAAAGAAAATAGCTAAAGAACTTCATTGGTATAAAACAAATGATGATGTATTTTTCTTATTCATTATTCTATAAAAAACAATATGAAATCATGGGACTGATACCTTTAGTGATCGGAATAGGAATGCTGTACTTCCTGTTAAATTTTAAAAGCAACCGGATAACCAGAGAGGATTCCAGATATCAGTATGCTCATGAAATAACAATCTGGATAATTACCGTTTTATTGATTATTGGCGGAATAATACTGGTTATCAGGGATGTTTTTTATCTTTTAATGAAAATCAACCTGCTATCGATACTATAAAAATATACCGGATTCAGATAAAATAAAATAAGAAGCTGTATTATCATGTAAAAAATACAGCAGAACCTTCTTATCGATCAATATTAAAATACAAATTTTTTAAAAACATTATTTTATGAAAAAGCAATTATTAAGCCTGTGCCTCGTTGTGTCAACTATGGCATTTGCTCAATCGACATCAGGACCAAAATTTGGTCTTAAAGCAGGGGGGAATCTTTCAAGTGTAACGGGAAGTGATACCAGATCAAAACTAGGATTTTATGGCGGGATATTTCTCAATTTTGCTGTTTCATCTGTATGGAGTATTCAGCCGGAGCTGGTGTATAGCCTGCAGGGAGCAAAAGCAAAAGACGATTATGTCTTTGGAGGATATAAAATTACGGCTTTGAAACAAAATCTGGGTTATGTCAATATTCCTGTGATGGTTCAGTATAATGCTACTTCTGAGTTTTATATAGAGGCGGGCCCTGAATTTGGATACCTTGTGGATGCCCGTGCAAAAGGAGATTTTAACGGACGTTCCTATGACGCAGGGAATATAGACTCATTTAAAACCTTTAATTTCGGTTTGGGTATAGGTTTAGGCTATAAAATGACTCCGAACTTTGGAATCAATGCCCGCTATACGGCCGGTTTAACGGATATTGTAAAAAATGGAGGCGGAGAGGCTTCAAAAAATTCCAATCTGCAGTTAGGCCTTGCTTATTCTTTTTAGGAAGGCCTGAAAATCAGCCCGCTTTGCGAAATCTCAGGACTTTGTGCCAATAATTCAAAGTAATCTTCTACCTGTTCTCCGGAGTCAACTGACCTTGGAGGGCAGGTATATTTTATTTCCGGCTGAGCAGGGTCAGTGCTTCCAGATACTCCTTAGGCTCAATATTTCCGGCTGCAAATTCATGTTCCAGCAGTCTGATTTTTTCTGTTGGGGTATAAGGACGGTTATAGAGACTTGCCAGTATATCTTCTTCATCGCAGAGAGGATCGGAAAGATGCTGCAAGTTTCGGAAGGCATTATAATACCTTACTCCCAATAGTCTTTGTGACCGGGCATTGAAATGAATATCATCCGCATTCGCTGTAAGCCCTTTGGCGGTAACAAAATAAGAGTTGGCATAAGCTGCGGCAAAATCTTCCAGTGCCTGATTTACGAGAGGAGAGGAGGTAAAATACTGTCCAAAAATGCCATTGGATAAGAAATCGCCCAAACCACCTATGATAAGAGGAACTTCCGGAATATGTAATTCCTGACGCAATGCCCTGATAATGACAGAAAACTTTTCACCATATTGCAGTGCTTTTTCCGGAGAAGAGTCACTCTCACCCTGATGCCAGAGGATACCTGCAAGCCGGCTCGTTCGTTGTGCAAGTCTGGCTTGTGAAATGGCATTTTCAAATAAAGCGCCACTTATAGCCCAGTCATCAAGGCTGGTTCCTCCGTCAGCACATGGAATCAGGCCTATCTCATTTTGCTTATTGTCTTGTCTCCAGCAGGCGGCAAATGAAGCGGCAAGCCCCACACCGGCACTGGGACGATCAAAATTAACGGGTTCGGACATGATTTGCCATAATCCGTTTCTTTGCATTTTAATATGTTCATCAAAGATAGGCGGTACTTCTTTAGTATAGCCACGGCCGGCCATATTAGATTGACCCATCATTAAAAAAGAATGTATCATTTTTTATCTGTTTAATGGTATACCGATACTTCTGCCGAATGAATACCAGGCCAGCTTCTTTACCTCATTGGGGGCAATATCTCCGGATCTGAATGCTGTAATCGTTGCACTGATGACACTGGTGAAAAGAATTCTTATCCATGGTAACGGAAAACGGTCGTCAATTACCTGTTCCTTCTGTAATTTCTGAAGAGTATCCAATAACTGATTTCTTAATTTAAAATACGCCGCATTTTGCTCACTTTCATAAGCTGTTGAAGAAGACTTAATATCATCATTCAGCTTCATGAGGAAAGCATATTTTGTTCCGCTGTCAATGCCTGCGTATAATAAATGTTCAAGCTGTACCAAAGGATCTTCCGAGCTGTTAAAGGCATTAATCGCTGCAATTTCCCAGGTCTCCTTCATATTTTTATAACATGCTTCCAATAATTCATGTCGGCTTTTAAAATACCGGTGAAGCGTTCTCCGGTTGATACCACAACGTACTGCAATGTCTTCAATGGTTGCAGAAAAATTCTCATTTAAAACGGATATCGCGGCATCAATAATTTTTTGCTGGGTATTCATATAATTTCTTACGGTCTCAAAATTACGAAAATTGTCTCATTATTGAGACAATTTTATTTTCAATAGGGTTAATTATTGAATCAACAAAGCAGAATAGGGAAATCATAAAATTAATACAGGCTTAATACTGAGGTGATCCGGATCAAAACGGAATATATTAGTTTCGTACGCAGTTTATAAATTGCTGATCAGGCTTCTTATATCTTATTAAACACCAAAAAACTAATCATGATTCAAAAACAAATATGGGGATGGATGCTGATGCTGATGTTTACCGGCACCGGATGCCAGAATACTGAAATAGCTTCCGTAACAGGGGAGGAACTTTCGGCACAATTCAATACCGGCAGAGCAGCTGCTGATGTCAGTGTCAACCCTTATACAGACACCAGTGCTTATATCAGTTCAGGTTTTAGTTTTTTAAATCCGGCTCAGATCGATAAAAACCGGCAGGCGGTTGGCGGAAATTCTTATACTGAAGTCTATGGATTCAATATACCGGAAGAAAACAGGGTAAGAGGAATCCGCTGGAATACTGATGATGAGACCACCTCTATCTGGCGGCCTCAGGGAATTGCAGGGTTTACAAAAAATGGGGTTCGTTATCTGCTGGTAAGCTGGTATGCCAAGGATGATGCCGAATATAAAGGGTCCCGAATTACCCTGATTGATATCAGCCCGAGTTCTTCCACTTACCTGACGTATCGCCATATCCTGCTGGTACAGCCCGATATTCCGGCCGGTACTACAACCTATACGCAATATGGTGCTTATGCTCCTCTGAAAGTACATGCCGGAGGTATTGCCTGTTTTAAAGGGAAAGTATATCTCAGCAGCACCAGTCTGGGAGTTCGGATCTTCGATCTGGATAAAATAATTGAAGTAAGCACAGGAGACAGTACCGGTGACAAATGCGGTAAAGATACCAATGGTAATTTATTCGCCTTCAATTACCGGTATATACTGCCGCAGACCGGGTATCAGAAGATCAATAATGCGAGTCCTTTCTCCACCATACAGGTTAATGATGAAGGAACTCAACTCTGGACCGGTCAATACTATGCAGGGAGCGCCGATGCTTCTATTGTTCCCATGGTTTTTGGTTTTCCGGTGGATGCCGGCGGAATGCTTCAAAACTCAGGGATTGTCACCGTAAGTCCGAAGAACAGCCTTTTTACCGATAGCCATGCCCATGGTATTCAGGGTGTATTCCGGAAAGGGAACAGAACATGGCTTTCCTGTACCGGATCTCCAAGCAACTCTTATGGTTCCAATGCGCGGCTGGCAAGATATACCGACGGAGCAGATGATACGGTACGTTACCGATGGCCTTATGGAGCAGAATCACTCTATTACGAATCTCAATACGGATATCTGTGGAGCCTTACAGAATATGAACCCAATGCCGGAGCTCAGAATGGCAGCCAGGTCAACCGATGTATATTTGCCGTTGATTTTTCCAAATATGAATAACAGAAAATTTACCTCGGAAGTTTAAAAAAAGAAGCATCGTTACCAATGATGCTTCTTTATTTTTGGGAATCTGCTTTCAGCTATTGTCTGGTGAAAATTAAATCTCCGGTTTCAGGTAAGTAGATTGCTGTATCAAGATAAGACGGGAGTAAACAAAAAAATCTCAGCACTGCTGAGGTTTTTAAATGATCCAAAGAATCATTATTTATCATTACAAATCGTCATTCTCTGTTTTTTATTTCCGGAAGTGTAATTTCTTTGTTATACAGCAGACGGACTACATTTTTTATAAAATCTTCTTTCTTAATTCGTTCTCCGTTTGTGACGTAAGCGATGGAGAGATCTGCCTCTTTATTATAGATAAGAACTGCATGTGATCCTAAAGTATCACCTCCGTGTCCATAGAATATGATACCGTCAAAATCCCAAATGGCCATTCCTCTTCCCCAGTCTTCTTTTTTTAATACGGGCTCCATGAGTTTCAATGATTCTTTTTTAAGAATATTGTTGTGGAATAAACTATTGATGAATATGTTCAGATCATAAGGCGTAGCGGAGACATCACCCACACCGATGACGTTGAGAAAGTCTATTTCCTTTTTCAGAAGAGTCCAGGAATTGTTTTCATACCGGTAAGGCAGAAATACATTTTTTTGATGAGGTTCGAATGAAACCAGATTTTTAAGTTTCAGAGGTTGTATAATTTCTGAATCAAGGATTTCGTGAAAGGTTTTTTTATGCTTTCTTTCAAGAATTTTCGTCAGGAGATAATAGGCGGAATTGGAATAAGCTACCTTTTCCCCCGGTTCAAAACTTTTCCCCTGCTTAATGATAAGATCTACAATTTCACGATCGGTTGCTTTTCCGGTAACCCAGACTTCGCCATCTTTTATTACATAACTTCCCAGTCCGCTGGTGTGTTCTAATAGATTTTTAATGGTGATGATACCTGAATTGGGAACTTCAGGATAAAATGCTGACAGTTTATCATTCAGATCTAAAGCATGCTTTTCAATTAATTTGAAAATTAAAACAGCAGTCATCATTTTGGTTACCGAACCTACCTGATATCTGGTGCTTGGGTTATAAACTAATTCAGGAATGTTTTTTTGTCCGAAGTTTCTGGTGTAGACTTCCTTGCCATTTTTAAAAACCGACAGACTTCCGACTCCTATATTGTTGTTTTCAATATAGCTGAAGTAATGGTCCAGTTTTTCCGGAACAATGGTCTGTGAAAAAAAGCAATGGGAAATAAGAAGAAGTAATAAGGAAATCTGATGTTTCATGGCAAATAGTTTTATGAGTTGTAAATATAACAATACGCACATCAAATATATTACATTTAAAGATAGGTATGTTGCGCAAAATCGACTGATTTAGAACCCATATATTCAATTGCCCCGCTACAACTAAAAGAAGTAAGAGCTGATAAGAAACAAAAATATGTTCTCAATTATCGATAAAAATTAGTGGAGAAGATACCAGATTAATGCACCGATTCCGGCATATACACTCACCGTAATAATGTCAGCGATAGGTTGTGAAAAACGCTTTTCTGCAATTTTTTCACTATTGATCTGGTTCTTATGGAATTTCAGAATCTTTTTAGGATGGTGAACAGGATGGGCTACCAGACTGTCACTTTCCCATCTGTCAACGATTATTTTATAGCTTCTGCCTTCAACATCTATTTTAACATTTTTATTAGGGGCAAGTTTCTCCTGGATATTCACCGGAACAGGGGTCGCCTGTTGTGCCTTTACATTGGGAGATCCGGCTGCCGGACTTTGCATTGGCGCAGATGCTGTATTCACAGGAGCTCCATTCTTTTTAGATTCCTGCTTATTGTCGCCCGCCGTATCCGCCTGCTTTTTTACCTGATATGTATAGCAGCTGCTAAGAGAAAATACTATAATGATAAAATAAAGATTCTTTCGCATTAGCCAAATTTAAGAATTAAACGGAATATTTAGCATTTTCTTTTGAAAGATACTGTTTTTTTATGATGGAAAATGTAATAAGACTACACGAAAGGATTTTTTGTAGCAGGAGGATTTTAGTATTTGTTCATTTTTTTTTTAACCTGATAAATACATAGGAATGTCTTTGTAGGTATTATATTATCCAGGAATTTATTCCCCCAACTTGCTCAGTTTTTTTATCATAGAACTCAGGATTATTCAAATAAGATGAAGTGTGGTAGGATGAAAACCGCAAATAAATCCTATCTTTAATTGGAGGAAACGGAAGAAGTTCATATGTTGATGAAAAGAGAGGGAAAGTAGTTCCGCTGACGGCAGGATACTTGTAGTTACTTAATACCAACCAAAATATAAACTATGAATGTACAGTTCAAACAGGATCATCAGTTTAAAAATAAGTATACCGATAGTTTTCGCTCGGATGTTCTGAAAGGCTTGTCTGCTCATCAGAAAAAACTATCATCCAAGTATTTTTACGACAAAACAGGTGATCATCTTTTTCAGCAGATTATGGCCATGCCGGACTACTATCTCACCCAGTGTGAGCTGGATATATTTCAGAATAAAACAGAGGAAATGGCAACGGCAATTTCCCATATCAACGAATCTTTTGACCTGATAGAATTAGGTGCAGGCGATGCGATGAAATCATCTTATCTTCTTAAAAAACTGGTAGAGAAAGGAACAGACTTTACCTATATGCCTATAGATATCTCAGGAAATATTCTTTCCGTTTTGCAGGAAAATCTGAATAAGAAACTGCCTGAACTGAAAATTCTGCCTCTGGAAGGAGAATATTTTGATATGCTGGATAAGGCAACCGGTATTTCGAAAAGAAAAAAAGTTGTCCTTTTCTTAGGGGGAAATATCGGAAATATGGAAATTGATGAAGCACGGCATTTTTGTAGAGAAGTGAAAAGAAAGCTGAACTCCGGAGATTTGTTCCTGGTAGGTTTTGACCTGAAGAAAAACCCTAATACCATTCTTGCCGCCTATAATGATCCTGCGGGAATTACCGCTGCCTTCAATCTTAATCTTCTCACAAGAATCAACCGGGAACTGAATGCCGACTTTAAACTGGAGCAGTTTCAGCATTATCAAAACTATGATCCGGTTTCAGGAGCCTGCAGAAGCTTTCTGGTGAGTCTTTGCGATCAGAAAGTACATATCGGAAACCACGTGTTTCATTGCAGGGAAAACGAACTGATTGATATGGAAGTTTCTCAGAAATTCTCAGAAAAAGAGATCCGGAAACTGGCAGAAGATTCGGGATTTCATATTCTTATTGAAATCAATGATGCCAAAAACTGGTTTGTGGATTCCGTCTGGGTGATATAATTTAAAATGATTTCTTATGAAAAAAGATACACAATCTGTAAAGACCCTCTCTCATAAAAACCTGACAGAAAAGTATGCTGAAATCCGGAATCATTCGGTTGAGATTTGCCGGCCTCTGGAAATTGAAGATTATGTAGTTCAGCCGGTCGTAGATGTAAGCCCGCCGAAATGGCATTTAGGGCATACGACCTGGTTTTTTGAGACCTTTATTTTACAGTCTGATTTCCCGGGATATGAAGTTTTTGATCCTCAGTATAATTTTGTATTCAACAGTTATTATGAAACCATAGGAGCCCGCGTCATCCGTACAGACCGAGGAAATCTGAGCCGGCCTTCCGTTTCAGATGTTTTTAAATACCGTGAATATGTAGACCGGAAGATGTCCGAATTTTTTGAAAACGGATATCTTACAGCATCATTGGAGCCTCTTCTGGAACTGGGTTTAAACCATGAACAGCAGCATCAGGAATTATTGCTAACGGATATTAAATATATTTTAGGGCACAATCCGCTGTTTCCTGCTTACAGAAAAAGACCTGCTTCAAAAGAAGATAATCTTGAAAACTCAGGAATGATACACTTTTCAGAAGGGATTTATGAAATTGGTTTTATGGGAGAAGGCTTCTGTTTTGATAATGAATTGGGAAGACACAAAGTATATCTGAATGATTTTGAAATAAGCAGCGGGCTGGTTACCAATAAAGAATACCTGGAATTTATGGAAGCCGGAGGCTATGAAGATTTCAGGCACTGGCACGCCGAAGGCTGGGACTGGGTACAGCAGAGCAATGCGAAATCCCCATTGTACTGGCATCTGATTGAAGGAGAATGGATGAATTATACCCTAAACGGATTACAGAAAATAAACCTCAGTGAAGCAGTATGTCATATCAACTTTTTTGAAGCTTCCGCTTTTGCTGCATGGAAAGGAAAACGCCTGCCCACAGAAGAGGAATGGGAAGTGGCATCAGGCCATTTCAATTGGGGAAAACGCTGGGAATGGACAAATTCTGCCTATCTTCCGTATCCTGGATTTACAAAAGAAGCCGGAGCCGTAGGAGAATATAATGGGAAATTTATGGTTAACCAGATGGTGCTGCGTGGTGCTTCTGAAGCCACTCCTTCCGGACACAGCAGAAATACGTACCGGAATTTTTTCCAGACACGGCTGCAGTGGCAGTTTACGGGAATCAGACTTGCACAATAATTTTGCCTATGATTACAGTAGAATCGGTTTCAAAAAGTTTTAACGGGAAAAAGGCAGTTGATACCATCTCTTTTCAGGCAGATGATAAGGAGATTCTGGTATTGTTGGGAACCAGTGGTTCCGGAAAAACAACAATGCTGAAAATGATTAACCGGCTTATTGAAGCCGATTCAGGAAATATTTTCATTGATGGTAAAAATATTCATTCACAAAAGGTGGAAGAACTGCGGATGGGAATTGGCTTTGTTATGCAGCATTCCGGATTGTTTCCGCATTATACGATTCAGCAGAATATAGCCGTTGTTCCCGATTTGCTGAAATGGGACAAAAAAAAGACGGCCGGAAAAATACAGGAACTATTGCATAAACTTCATCTTTCAGAAGATATACTTAGCCGGTTTCCTCACGAATTGAGCGGCGGACAGCAGCAAAGAGCAGGAATTGCCCGTGCTTTGATTGCCGGCCCACCAATTTTACTGATGGACGAACCTTTCGGAGCGCTGGATAATATCACAAAAGCCGATATTCATTCGGAATTTAAATCATTGGAAGAACTTAAAAGCAAAACCATTATTCTGGTTACCCATGATGTACAGGAAGCATTTGAGTTAGGTCATAAAATAGCTCTGATGGATAAAGGAAAAATTATTCAGACCGGTACCCCAAAAGAAATACTGTACCAGCCGGAAAATAATTTTGTTAAAGATTTTTTTGCCCAAAACAGACTTTTACTGGAATACAAAGTCACCCGACTGAAAGATGTAAAATCATGGAGTGATGATCGTGGTTTCTATGAAAAGTTTCAGTTTTCAGAACATACCCGTTTCTGGGATGCTCTGCAGCAGCTGAGTGTAGATATGATACATTCCGAAGATTACGAAAATCTGATTAAAGCTTTTAATGAATACCGAAAATTTCAGATTCTATGAGCGGACAGAGTTTTTGGCAGTTTATTATAGAACAACATGAAAAATTACTCACCCAGATTGTTCAGCATCTGGGACTTACCTTTCTGGCTTTATTTCTGGCTATTATAATCGGGCTGCCTTTAGGAATTTTAATCGCCCGGAAAAGAAAATTATCAGGTTCTGTTTTAGGGCTCGCCGGAATTTTACAGACTATTCCCAGTATTGCTTTGCTTGGTTTTATGATTCCCGCTTTCGGTATAGGAGCAACTCCTGCCATTGTTGCATTACTGATCTACGCACTTTTACCTATCATCAGAAATACCTATACCGGAATTACGGAAGTAAGCCCAACGGTAGCTGAAGCCGCAAAAGCAATGGGAATGAATAGAAAACAACTGCTTCTCAAAGTTGAACTTCCCTTAGCTATGCCGGTGATCATTGCCGGAATCAGAACAGCGGCAGTAATCAATGTGGGAGTGGCTACCTTAGCGTCGTTTGTTGCGGCAGGAGGGTTGGGTGAGTTTATTTTTGGCGGAATTTCTCTTAATAATACACATATGATTCTGGCCGGAGCTATTCCGGCAGCGTTACTGGCAGTTTTTTTAGATCAGACGATTGCTGTTTTACAGAAATCGGGTTATCGGCTGGTCAAAAAGTTACCCTATATTATTCCGGGTGTATTGATCATTATGGGCATAGTTTATCTGGTGACTTCCGTTTCGGATACCAAACTTAAAGCTGGCTTTACCCCTGAATTTATGGGAAGACAGGACGGAGATCTGGGACTGCGCTCGGTGTATGGACTGAATGTCCATCCTCTTGTGGTAAGTGATGCCATCATGTACAAAGCAGCATATGAAAAAGAACTGGATCTGATCAGCGGTTATTCTACAGACGGAAGAATCAAAGCCTTTGATCTGTACGTTCTGGAAGATGATAAAAAGATTTTTCCGCCTTACTTTGCTGCTCCGGTTATCAAAACAAAAACACTGGAGAAATTTCCGGATCTTGAAAAAACACTGAATCTTTTGTCAGGAAAATTGAATGATTCCATCATGACAGACCTGAACTATCAATCAGATTATCTCAAACAGACTCCTGAAAAAATCGCCAGAGACTTTCTGATAAAAACAAATTTATATAAAGTTCCGCGCCAAGGAAAAAACTCCCCAACTATAAAAATAGGGTCCAAAATTTTCGGCGAACAGTACATTCTTACTGAAATGTATAAAATCCTTATTGAGGGCTATACAGATTATAAAGTGGAAACCAAAACAGGTCTGGGCGGAACAAAAATCTGCTTCGATGCTTTAATGAACGATGCGATAGATTTTTATCCCGAATATACAGGAACCGGGCTTCTGGTTTTGCTGAGACCCTCTGCAAAAACGGTAGAAGAGGTTTCTAAAAGTCCCGGAAAAACGTTTGATTATGTGAATCTGGAATTTCAGAAGCAATATGGGATTAAATGGCTCAATCCATTGGGGTTTAATAATGCGTATGCTCTGATGATGAGAAGAGAACAGGCCAGGGAACTTAAGATTACAAATATTTCAGACCTGAAAAATTATCTGGATTCAAAATAAGAACCTTAATGATAATAAAAAAGTAAACACTTGTTTAGGAAAGCAGGTGGGCATGATGTTTTTTATCTTCTCATGACTTTATTCAGCCTATCATTTCTTGTATTGGCAAGGAGGTAAAAAGGTGCTGGTTTTGAGCTCTTATAGCAGGTTTAAGTAAAACGTACTGATAATTAAAATTTTAGATAGAAAATATTAATCAATAATCGGTGATAAAATTTGTTTTGAAAGAATATTTTTCCATACTTTTATAAAGTAAAACTAATAAACGGAAATAAATGAGAATTATGTATTCTATTACAGTTATTAAAGTGTAATTATTTAAAATAATCTTTTATTTATTTAAATTATATAATAAGCTTCGTCTTTTGAGAGGCCGGATTTTCTATGGCATAAAAAGAAATATATAATTAAAAATAGATACCGGCAGAATTAAACGTAACCATTCACTTAAACCAAATTAATCCTATGGAAAAATCACACAACCACACTCATGGCTGCACGCATTGCGCCTGTAACAATCCTGTTTTAAAAATTCTTAAAGAAGAACTTTTTAGTCAGGAAAACCTGGAAAAAATACAACAGGTGATCAAGAATAAGACCAGCAAAGCCCCACTGAATCTGGTAATCAGTAAAGGAACCGGAACGATCCTGCCTATGATCGGCGGATCAACAGAGTCTGTAGATGCTATTGGTATTGCTAACGGAAAAGTGGTGATAACCGGTAAAGAAGACTATGTGAAAGCCTATATGGCCTTGAGTCATCCGGGATATCATACAAGAGAATTGACCGGAACGCAAACTTTACTTCCCGGGCTGATTGAACCCCACGTTCATATCGTTCCGGCAGCCATGATGAAGACCGGATGGATGGATGTAGGTCCTTTTAAAGAACAGAATTTACGGGCTGATTATGACTTGGAATTTGTTAAATCAGAGCTTAAGAAATGGGATTTTAAAAACGGAGAGGTTATTTTAGGAAGAGGACTGGATCCGTCATTAATGCCTTTTGTGGGATCAAATGAGCTGCAGAAGATCGATAATAAGGTGCTTGATGGTATTTATGATAAAGGACCTGTCATATTGTTGAGCGCTTCTATGCATACACTTTATTTAAACACTAAAGCTTTTGAATATGTATTCAATAATAATGATAAGGTGAGTCAGGAATATGGAACGGTTGATAATTATATTAAGGAAACCCAGGGTCAGCTACAGGAAGCCCTGCAAATGGGACCTGCGTTACAGACCGTACGCGGGCAGATCCTTCGTATGAGTAAAAATATTAATCACTGCCTCACTGAACTTTTTGCGGAGGCTAATAAAAGAGGGGTTACCTTTATGTATGATGCCGGACTGGATGAAAATTTTGAAATTCTTTTAAAATTATATTTTAAGACTCATGATGAGTTGGTAAGAACGGGCGGGGCATATCTTTGTGCCGGTCAGGAAGATGTTGATAAACTGCATCAGTATAGAGAGCCTGAAGAATATAAACAGGCATACCGTGGGCATATTAAAATCGTTTCAGATGGTTCAAACCAGGGGTTGACCGGTTATCAGAGTGCTCGGTATAAGTGTGAAGCCAATTATCCTACAGGAGTATTTAATTTCCCACAGACAGGTATTCCTGCACATACGATTCCGCCAAGCTATAATACACTCATCAATACTGCGGTAGCTGTCAAAGGCTGGCCGCTGATGATTCATGCTAATGGCGACCAGGCGGTAACATTCGCTATCAATGCCTATCAGCGTACACTTGCCCGGTATAAAGGCCCGGAGCTTCGTAATCGTATAGAACACTGCTCACTTCTGACTGCAGATCAGATTACCAATATGCTGCAAATGGGGGTGTCGCCAAGCTTCCTTATCGGCCATGTAGGCTATTGGGGATATGCTTTTAAGGAGGTGATATTCGGTGAAAAAGCGCAGATGCTCGATCTTTGTGGCTCTACTCTTGCTGCCGGTATGAGAATTTCTCTTCACAGCGATAATGAGGTAAGCCCGCTGGGTCCTTTGAGAATGATGGAACAGTCGATTACCAGAATCATGGAAAAGAAGCCCGGAAATATTGAAGTTTTAAACAGTGCGGAATGTCTTACTCCTGAGCAGGCATTGATTGCCGTTACTTATGATGCGGCATGGCAATGTTATGCAGATAAATGGGTGGGCTCATTACATAAAGGTCATTTTGCTGATTTCGTGATACTGGACGAAAATCCTCTTTCATTGAATACGCAATCCTCACAATACATGAAAATGCGGGATATTCCGGTATCGGAAACCTGGGTAGGAGGAATACCTGTATATGAGAAAAATCCAAAAGTACTGACTGAAAAAGATATCATGTATTCAGAAAACTCGTAACAGATTCTGAAAAAAAATAACTGATTAATACATCAGGGATCAATCAGAGTAGATCGTTTTCTGCTCTGATTTTTTTATTGTTTATCTGGAGTTGTATTTAGGCTTCTTCGTATTCTTTCAGTTCTTCCGGAGTAAATAGAATCCGGTAATCAGGATTTTTCTGATAATTGTTTTGCGTTTTTTCATAGATTTCTCCTTCATCTATTGTCCAGGAAATTTGCTGGTATTTAATAAAATCAAGTTTTCTTTCTTCCGTGTCTTTTTCTTTCCGTTTTTTTAGATTACTTTTCCAGGTTTCATTTTCACAGCATTCACATTTATCTTGATAAACGGCTTTGTATCCGCAACATTCACAAAATTTCGGATTCTCAAATTGTTGAATATAATTTCGGTCCGGATTCGGGAGTGTTTCAGGCAGAGAACTCAGAAAATTTCCGAAACCTATCAGGTTTTTAGAAATATAAAGTTTGTTATCACTCCAGCCGGCGTGACTGATTGTATTGTGTCTGAATTCTAATATCACAAAACGGTATTTTTGAGAATAGTCCAGATCTTCTAAAACAGCATGGCGTATTTCTTTCCAGAGGTATTTTTTTCCGTTATGCTGAAAGCCTTCTCCTTCGGGGGTTATTTTTCCGCGATTTTCTAAATAATGTTTTCTGCATGCGACATAATCCCAGTCGGTATGGTATCTGATTTCTCCTCTTTCACCACATGTTTCACAGATGTGTTCAGATTTTGCACCGTATTTTTCAATGATTGTGTAGATCTCGCTTGCATATTCGTGATGGGTGTAAAATTTTAACTCGGCATATTTTTCTTTTATACAGGATACCTTCCTGTCCCATCCGTGATCGTTAAGTTCCCTGATAAGATCAATAACCAACGGATACCAGCCTGCTGAAATTTGCAGCTGAATTCCATTTAAGTCTGCAAGTTTCCTTAAATCATACGAATTTAATTCATCATTGATGATGAAATCTTCAATCCTTGTACAGTTTTTATTTACAAATTCCTGATTCTGATAGTTTTCTTTCTTTTGCTGATCTTCTGAAGCCTTATTTTCAAGGGAAAACTGCTCAATTGATGCCCCGTTGGCTTTTGCAATTCTTGAATGAATCTGGTCGATCAGTTCCTGATGTTCGGATTTTTTCTTCGGTTTGAATTTTTCCAGATTCAGGATGATATAAATGATTGTGAACGAGATTAATAATCCGAGTATAATTGCAACAGAAGTAGTCATGAGTTATTTTATGTTTCCGGCGTTAAATATAAAATAATTCATTGTGAATAATGGTATTGATGAAGTTTTTAAAGTACCGGCTAATAACCGGAATGTAATTTATTTTTCCGGTTTCAGAGAAAAGTTATCCATATAAACTGCCTGATGCACTCCGCTAAGTAAGACTTTCAGTCCCAGATAAGAATCTTTTTTCAGAGAAATGGTATATACTTTCTTATTTCCGGTTATCTTCGCAGGCTTAGCTATTGAAGTATATGATTTTGTATCGGAGGTATTGCCGATTGAAAACAGTTCCAGTGTAGTTTCTCCGCCGTTGTCTGAAAGATCAAGACTAAGGGTATATTTTCCCGCTTTAATTTTTGGAGTTACCAGATACATATTTTCCCGGGGATCCTTCATAGAATAAAATATAACCTTTTTATCACTTGCATACAGCATTGCTTTTCCCTGTTGGGCAGTCCAGCATTTGTTGATATCTTTCCATGTATCGAAATTCTCTGTAAGGGTAGATACGGTTTTGCATTGTGCTTGTGTTGTCAGAAATCCTCCTAAAGTTATGATTCCGGTGAATACGATTTTTCTCATGTTATGGTAGATGTATAGTTACGTAAAAATAGGTAAAAGAAATCCTTGCAGAGAGGATTATGCTAAATATCATGTAACGTGATGCCTTTTGGAAATAAAGGATCAATAGGGCATAACTTTCCTGTCTGAATAATAGATGTTTTTTCAGAGTATGGCGGTCTTTCAGATTAAATTAAAAATAAATGATGGATTTTTCCTTATTGTCAGGGATATACAGCCTGATCAGGAGAATATCATTCTATCCATAAATGTCCTGTAGAATAGGTTCTGGCTTTGCCAGCCACGATCACTCTTTCATTTTTGTTTTCACAATAGAGCTCACCGCCTCTTTCTGATAACTGGCGGGCAAAAAGCTGATCTTTTCCTGATCTTAATGACCAGAACGGAATGAGTGAGCAATGGGCAGAGCCGGTTACAGGATCTTCAAGAATGGATGACTGCGGGGTAAAATATCTTGAAACAAAATCACTGTCGGTACCCGCTGCTGTTACAACAACGCCTCCCGGATCCAGATTAATAAGGTCGAAAACAGATCTTTCAATCTGGATCTTTTTTATGTCTTCCTCGGACTCATATACCAGCACATAATCTCTTGACTTGAAGACTTCTTTAGGCTGTATATTGAGAGATTGGGCGATGTTATCAGGGAGAGAGGCCGGTTCAGGTATTCTTGACGGGAAGTCCATATAATAAACCCCGTCTTTTACGTCAACGGTCAATTCACCGCTCTTGGTCTGAAAAACAATTCTGTCGTTCTGATATTTTAAGATGGAAGCTAGGCAGTGAGCGGTAGCAAGAGTGGCGTGTCCGCATAAATCCATCTCTATTTCAGGAGTAAACCATCTCAGGTGAATGGTATCACCATTATCAATAAAGAAAGCGGTTTCTGCTACAGCATTTTCACGGGCTATTTGTAGGAGGGTCTCATCGGGCAGCCATTCTTGTAACGGGACAACGCACGCAGGGTTTCCATGGAAGATTTCCTCTGTGAAGGCGTCTATCTGATATAATTCTAACTTCATAATTGATGTAATTTGAGAATGTAAAGATAACCTATTCCTCAGGCTTGTGATTTGTAGATGAATGATATTTTTGTAATGTATTTACCGGTTTCATAAATTTCCGGAATCAGTGATCTGTTTTGTATGCAATATTTTGATACATTTGGTACAAAATAGGGGGATTTTAAGATTCCATCAGACTTTGGAATTTTGAAAAATACCAATGATAAAAATTTACTAATCAAAAAATATGAAAACAAAAAATCTGACTATTGCAACATTGGGAATCGCTGTCCTATGCTTTATTGCCTGTAAACAGGATAAAACTGAGGCTTCCCGTGAACATTTTATTGAGACAAGTTACATTGATAAATCAGTAAAACCGGGTGACGATTTTTACGAATATGCAGTCGGGAACTGGATGAAAACAGCAAAAATACCCGGTGATCAGACGTATGTGGGTGGCTTTTATGATATTGTAGATTCAACAAAGAAAAGAATAAGATCTATTCTGGAAGATGCTGCAAAAAATCAGGGGAAAGCCGGAAGCATTCAGCAGAAAGCAGGTGATTTTTATGCCTCAGGAATGGATTCTGTAACAATCAACAAACGTGGGGTTGAACCTGTAAAACCGCTGCTAACCAAAATAGATGCTATCCAATCTGTACTGGGACTTATGAAATTCGTGGCGGAAGAAGAAATGAATGGTACCGAAAGTCTCCTTAATTTTATGGTATATGCTGATCAGAAAAACAGTGCTATGAATATTGCCTGGCTGACTCAGAGCGGGCTTGGACTTCCTGACAGGGATTATTATTTTAAAGATGATAAAGAAACCAAAATTGTTCAGGAGGCTTATAAAAACTATCTGACCACTTTGTTTAAGCTTACAGGCTCGGACGCTTCAACCGCTGCTAAAAACACAGAAACTGTTTATAATATCGAAAAAAATCTGGCCTCATCCCATAAAACAAATGTTGAGCTTCGTGATGTGGCAGCGAATTACAACAAAGTGACCTTATCCCAGATAGAAAAGACTCAGCCTAATCTGAACTGGGGACAGTTCTTCACCACTTTAGGGGTAAAAGTGGAATCATTGGATATGGAACAGCCTGCGTATTATGATAAGCTGAATTCTATGTTGACAACAGTTCCGCTTTCGGACTGGAAGGTATATCTGAAAGCCCATTCGCTGAATTCTTATGCAGATCTGCTGAGCAGTGATTTTGAAAAAGCATCTTTTGAATACAGAAAATCTTTAACCGGTCAGAAAAAGCAAAAACCGAGATGGGAGCTTTTGGGAGCCGCTACCGATACCCAGCTTGGTGATGCTTTAGGGCAGCTGTACGCTGAAAAATATTTTCCACCGGAAGCAAAAAAAAGAATGGATGAGCTGATTACCAATCTTACCAAAGCTTTTGCCAACCGCATCCGGAATCTGGACTGGATGAGTGATGTTACAAAAAAGACAGCAGAAGAAAAACTGAATGCTATTGCAAGAAAAATCGGATATCCGGATAAATGGAGGGACTATAGTAAAGTGAATATTGATAAGACTAAATATTTTGAAAATACGATAGCCTGTAAACGAAACAATTTTGAATTTCAATTATCCCAGCTGGGGAAACCGGTGGACAAAACCTTATGGATAACAACACCGTCAACCGTGAATGCATTCTATAATGCTTATTTGAACGACATTAATTTTCCGGCTGCCATTCTACAATATCCGATGTTTGATAAAGATGCGGACGACGCCGTTAATTACGGTGGCATTGGGATGGTCATCGGCCATGAATTAACCCATGGTTTTGACGATCAGGGCGCTCAGTATGACAAAAACGGAAATATGAAAAACTGGTGGTCGAAAGAAGACAAAGACAAGTTCAATGAAAAGGTAAAACAAATTCAAAAACTCTACAGCGGCTTCACGATTCTTGATAATCTTCATGTGAATGGTGAATTAACCACTGGGGAAAATATTGCTGATTTTGGAGGAATTGCGATTGCTTATGATGCATTTAAAATGACAGAGCAGGGAAAAGGAGATAAGAAAATTGACGGATTTACACCGGACCAACGCTTCTTTTTGGCCATGGGAAATGCATGGCGTACGAAAATGACCGATGAACTCTCCCGTCAGCTCATCAATGTGGATACTCACTCCCCGGATAAATGGAGAGTTTTGGGACCATTAATGAATTTTGAGCCGTTTTATAAAGCATTCAACCTGAAGCCTGGTGACAAAATGTACAAAGAACCAAAAGATAGAATAAAGATCTGGTAAAAGGTTTTATGACATCTCATATGATAAAATAATGAATAAATAAATGTCATAGCCAAAAGAGGATGTCTCAAAAGCCAAATAATTTGGCTTTTGCCATTGACTATGTCGAATCTTCGGTTTCTGACGAAGGAAGAGTCTTATTGTTTATCAGTCGTTTGAGATTCTTCACTGCATTTATGAACTGCGTTCACAGACTTTCAGCCTGTGTTCAGAAGGAGATTTTTGAGACAACCTCTTTTTATTTTTTTCATAAAGGTGATTAACCATGTTGAAATCACGATAGGTATTATACTTTATGGATCAGTGCCGGATCAGTGTTGAGTTTCTCCAACAAAAAAGAACATTTACAGCAATGTAAATGTTCTTTTTATTTGTGTTAATAGAATTTTGCCTGTTCAGGGTAAGTGGGAACTTTTACCTGTTGTGTTTTAGTTTAAACGATTATTCTAATCGAACGACATTGATGGTGAAAGAAGCTACAATATTCGTTGAATTTGGGGTGGATCCAAAAGTAAGTGCCTGAAACGAAAGAACCTGTCCTGCATTCATCTTTAGCACGGTTGAATTAGAACATGTAACAAAGCTTGCAGCTCCGTTTACCTCCGGTAGAGTCACTTTAGTACTGGTAAATGACTGTTGGATTCCATTTAAACTGATTTGGGAATATCCCATATATCCGTCACCATCGTCTTCGGTTGCAGCTCTTTGGGGATAATTAATCATAAAATCAACCTTATATAATCCTGTAGCATTTGCAGTAAAAGTATTTCCTGACATTTCATTCAGATTATCAAAAGTTTTTGCAGAAGTGGCTGTATTGGTAAAGGTATTATTTAATGTTATGATCACTGTGCCGGTACCTCTAGCAGCACTTATGTTGGATGAATTGCGTAATTGTACAACTCCTGTACTATTTACAGATAAGCTTCCTACAGTACCTGAAGCACCTTGCAGCCCTTCCAGTCTTATAGGGTTTGTAGCATTGATGTGAAGTCTGTTTGTTGCTGAGGATGTTCCTATACCTACATTTCCGGTTATCGGGTTGATTCTCATTCTTTCAATCAAGCCTCCTCCGGTAGAGTTTCCAATATAGAAATCTTCTTCCGAACCATTGATTAATAATGATCCTGTACGAACGGATCCTACGACCCAGTTGGCTCCTCCTGAAGATGGTCCGCTATTGGTAAAACCAAGTAATGAATAATTTCCGGTAGCTAAAGCAGAAGTATTTCTTAAAGCTACAATTCCGTATTGATTGGCTCCGGCTGTAGCATCAATCAAATTATACCGGTTCGAGGTTGGTACGGTAGAGACGACATGAAATCTTGTTTCAGGAGAAGCCGTTCCGAGCCCGACTCTGTGATTGGCTGCATCTACCGACAGACTGGTCCCGTCAACAGAAAAACCGTTGACAGAAGTTGAAGTAAATGCTAAAGTATTGGCATCTTGTGTTACCACCCGATTTCCCGTAAGGCTTCCATCCGAATTGTAAATATTGGTTGAAATAGCCACCCATTGTAGCCCCGTGAAATAATGATATCCGGTATTATGAATACTGCCTACCTGCGCTATGCTTGGCGTAATTCCGGTTGGTGCAATAATATCAGTGATGTAAACAATGGCGCCAATCTGATCGCTTCCGTAAGTTCCGGTATCTTTGGCGGCTAATTGCTGTTTAGAAACTCTGGGGGGTAGAAGACCGTCCTTCATATTAGGATCTGTACTTCCTGCAATGTCTAATGTTGCTTGTGGGGTGTCTGTATTGATCCCTATCTGTGCATATGTGGTTGCTGCTGTTACACATAAAGTGATCAGAGAATAAAGTAGTTTAATTTTCATGTTTTCTGGGTATTGAATTTTTAGTTTTTTGATGTAGAGAGGTTTAATATATTTCATTATGCTGTGATAATAAGATAGTTAGACGTCGTCATTCATGTGACAAATTTATTTTAATTTTTATGTTTATGATTACGTATAAATACTGTATTTTATGTACAATTAATTCTAAGTTAAATCAATGCTCTTTGAATTACGGAAATGTTTTGCATGCAAAATACCCATTGAAATGAACAGTGAAATTCTTTTAGAAAGGTTAAGATTCTGCCCAAAGAATAGAGGACCGGGAATATATGTGTGGTGTGTGGTTTCTGATTGGTTTTCAGGAGTGTACATAGACAAAAACCAGAAACTTTGATTGGCGATAGAGTTTGTTTTTCTTTGAATGCTTATTATTGAATTTCTATTGAAATTAATAAAGACTCTTTGTATTTAGAGGCTGTATTTTATATTAAAAAAATGAAACAGCATCAATCTAATTTTTATATTTGCACATATTGGATTCTAATTCTGGAAATACTAATAGAACTTTAATAAAATCTTTAAATAAAAATAACCATAAGCAAATAAGAATAAAGGATGGATAATATTAATTTGTTAATTATTGTGACTATTATTTCTTTATTCATTTCAGTGTTCCTTGCATTCTTTATGATTACAGTTAAAACAAATTACAAAATAAGTAATTTTCTGTTTGCTGCTTTTCTGATATTAAATGCGATAGACATTAGCGAGCCTTTGTTTAATATGATAGCTGATGGCCCATCAAACCTTGGAATGTTTAGGAGCTCTTTCGCTTTCCTGCAAACTCCGGTTTTTTATCTCTATATAATCTCAGTCTGTTACTCTGATTTTAAGTTTAAGCCGAAATATTTACTGCATCTGCTTCCGTTTTTAGTGGCCAACTTCATTTTACTGCCGCGTTTTTATACCGTAGATACAGTCTCGAAAATAAATTTTATTCAGAATCGTCAGAATATGATAGAGTTCCAGTTCAATCATATTTTAATACATATCCAGATCGTATTTTATATTATAGCGGTTTTTAGAGTGTTAAGAAAATCAAAGAAGCTTTATCTTGAAAACTATGCTGGGAAAAATATCAGTTCCTACAACTGGCTATTTCAATTTACTATTGTATTGACTGCTATATACATGGTGGTTCTTTTAAAAAACGTCTTTAAGTTTTCCGATTATCCCTATATTTCCGAATGGCTAAAGATTAGTCTTTTAGTGTCTTCTCTTTTTATTTTTTGTTGGTACCTTTTCAAAGCATTAAATAATCCGGAGCTTTTTAGAAATATTGATTCAAAATTAAAGCTTGTTTCTGAGATTATTTCAGAAGAAAAAAACAGTGAACCACCAACAACAGATGAAAGAGAATATCATGAAGAGCTTTTGAAATTAAAACAGTATATGGAGAAGGAAAAACCTTTTCTTAATTCTTCACTCACCATTCAGGATATCTCCAATGAGATCGGAATTCCGGTTCGTAATCTGTCTCTTTTAATCAATCATCAGATTGGACAGCATTTTTATGATTTTGTGAACACCTATCGGATTGAGAATGCTATGGATATTTTAAAAGATAGGACCAAGACTAAAGTAACGATCCTTGAAATCTTGTACGAAGTTGGTTTTAATTCAAAATCTTCCTTTAATACTGCTTTTAAAAAACATACAGGGAATACCCCGACTCAATATCGTAAATATCTGAATAATAGTCATTTGTAATTATTCGTACTCTTTTTTGTAAAGATTTGTACTTATTTTTTTCTGCAAATGCGGTTGAATACTTTTATTCGGTCGCATAGTTTTTTCTTCTCCCACATCTTTGTATCGAAATAATTTTTAACACAAAAAAACGATACAATGAAAACTTCATCAAAATTCTTAGCAATCGCATTATTGGTAAGCAGCTTCTCTTTTGGACAAAACGTTTCCCAAAAAATTGATTCTATCATAAGCGATAATTATAAAAAAAATCCTGAAATAGGAATTAGTGTTGGCTTTGTCAATAACAATGAAGAGTATTATACGGCCTATGGTAATTTGAATGCAGAAAGTCAAACAAAAATTGATGAAAACTCTGTATTCGAAATTGCCTCCATCACTAAAATCCTGACTTCAAACTTAATTGCTCAGGCTGTTTTAGATCATAAATTAAAGCTGGATGATTATATAGACGGATTCCTTCCTAAAGAATATGTATTGCAACAGAATCTTAGAAATAAAATTAAAATTTCAGATCTGGCATCCCATCAATCCGGTTTACCTGATATAGATTTTGCCCAACTGATAGAAATGAACCCACAGCAGCCGGTAAGCAACGTAACCCAAAGTACATTAACCTCATTGGTGAATACCTGCACTGAGTTAAAAGATTATGGTAAATACAGATATTCTACGATTGGATATACGCTACTGGGACAGATACTAGAAAAGGTATATGATAAGAGTTATGATGAAATTATCAGAGCTAAAATGATTAGACCATTACACATGAAAGGTACATTAACTAAGGACTTTAATGTAAAAAATATAACAACTGGCCACAATCCAAATGGAGGAATTCAGGAGTTTTTCAAATGGAATATTACTGCACCAGCCGGACTGGTAAAATCTAATACATCCGATATGGTTACTTTTTTAAAAGCAGTTCTCAATAAAGAAACAACAGTAGGAAAGGCATCAATCATCGCTGAAAGAATAGTGTATAAAGATGAGAAAAGAGAAATGGGCCTAGGGTTGAATGTTGTGACGGATGATAAAAATACCATTTATGTGAAATCAGGAGATTCTATGGGGCAGTCTTCGATTATTGGCTACAACAGGAATAAAAAATGGGGGATTATCATACTTCTTGACCAGAGAAACTCAAAAATAAGACAGGATCTGTTGAATAAAATTTATGATACGGTTTTGAAATAGATAAAAAGACTCCTTAGCTATTGCAAACAATTTTATACCTTATATGAAAAATTCAAAATTAATATTCCTTTTAGGAATGAGCTTACTCTCTTTTAAAGGTTTTTCCCAGACCAAAACGATGAAGAAAGAGCTCGGTTTAACAAAGAATCAGAACGATCTTTCCCATAAGTTATCAAAATATATGAATGCCCAGAAAGACGTGAATGGATTTAGCGGTACCGTTCTGATTGTTAAAAAAGACAGGGTGTTGTTGCGGCAGGCTTATGGTTTGGCAGACTACGAATGGAATATTAAAAACACAGTAGACACCAAATTTCAGTTGGCATCAGTAACAAAGCAATTTACAGCAGCTGCAATTCTTCAGTTAGTAGAAAGAGGAAAATTATCCCTTGATGATAAGTTAAGTACATTTCTTCCAGATTATCCCCATGCTGAAAATGTTACCATTCATATGTTATTATCACATTCTTCCGGACTTTCCTTAGGATTTAAAGATTTGGCTTTAAGTACCATATCTGCTGATTCTGCCTATAATGAAATAAAAAAAATACCTTACGAATTTTCGCCAGGTACTAAAAGTGAATATAGCAATATTGGTTATTATCTATTAGGTAAGATTATTGAAAAAGTATCTGGTGAAAAATATGCGGTTTTTTTGAAAAAAAATATATTTGAAAAAGTAGGAATGAAGAATACTGGAATTAGTAATAATGATTCTATAATTCTAAAAAAAGCGAAAGTTTATCATCATACGGAAAATGGATTAGCTCATAATCCATATATCAATTGGGAGGTTAATATTGGCCATGATGGTGTTTATTCTGATGAAGCGGTATGCCTATCCATTCGCTTCGGTGAATCAACAAAGTTGATGCTAAGCTTTGCTCACTTACCATCAACGGTTTCAAAAATAAAAGCTTTGCGTCAGAACATCATCCAGGAACACACTTGGAATTTTTTTGATTAAAAGATTAAACGCAAAGTTTATGAGTAATTCCGTCTTATTCTAAGTAGGTAAAGCAATGCGCCTTCGCCACTGATGAAGCGGTATGCCTATCCATTCGCTTCGATGAATCAACAAAGTTGATTCTAATCTTTGCTTTCTTAGAATCAGCAGTTTCAAAAATAAAAGCTTTGCGTCAGAACATCATCCAGGAACACACTTGGAATTTTTTTGATTAAAAGATTAAACGCAAAGTTTATGAGTAATTCCGTCTTATTCTAAGGAGGCAAAGCAATGCGCCTTCGCCACTGATGAAGCGGTATGCCTATCCATTCGCTTCGATGAATCAACAAAGTTGATGCTAAGCTTTGCTCTCTTACCATCAACGGTTTCAAAAATAAAAGCTTTGCGTCAGAACATCATCCAGGAACACACTTGGAATTTTTTTGATTAAAAGATTAAACGCAACAAAGTTCATGAGTAATTCCGTCTTATTGTAAGGAGGCAAAGTGATGCGACTTTGTCGCTAATGAAGCGGTATGCTTATACGCACGCTTCAACGAATCAACAAAGTTGATTCTGTTCTTTGCTCTCTTACCATCAACGGTTTCAAAAATGAAATCTTTGCGTCAAAAAAATCATCCGCACATTATCTTTTTAATCACTAAAATCCTTAAATATAGGTACTTTCCCATTCGTATTTTATTTGTAAGTTAGTGCCGCAAAAAAATAGTACAGAAAATAGACCGGACGATTTTGATGAAGAAGGATTCGTGTTATTCTATTCCTTGCTGTTTTTAAAAAAAATTATACACCAAAAACCTAAATTTATTAATATGAAGAAGACCCTGATTATTCTGTCCATAGGCGCTTTGCTTGTTGCCTGTAACAAAAAAGCTGAACAAAAAACAGATCCTGCGAAAGATCCTGTCGCCATAGGAAATACTACTGCTACAGAAAAATCTTCGGGAGGAGCCAACAGTTTTGATATCAATTCCATACCGGTTTCTACCGCTGAGGTGGGTGATCTTCCTTTTTTCAGTTTTCCCAAAGGGCTGGAATCCCAAAACAAACCGGTACAAAGAAGCTATGATATGTTGTTTTTTCCACTTAACAGCGTAATGACCCCGATAGAAGGTAAAGTATGGAAAACCTATGTTGTCAACGAGAAAAGCAATACAGAAGAATGGTCATTGCCGTATTTTCTGAAAAGCTATGATGATGCGATTACAAAAGTAGGCGGTGTAAAAATATTTGACGGTAAAGTTTCTCAGCAGGAGCTTGACAGAATAAAAGATGACGCCAAATACTTTGGCGAGGAAGGTTCTATAGACTATTGGAATGAACCTGTAAAAGTCTATGTCATCAGAAGAACCAATGGCGATGATATTTATATTCAGCTGTATGGAAATACGTCTACCGGAGGAATACAAATTCTACAGAAAGCTCCGTTTAAGCAAACGATTTCCATCCTAAAATCTGATGAAATTAAAAAAGAATTGGATGCAAAAGGTAAGGCCGTATTGCATATTAATTTTGATACCGACAAAGCGAGCTTACAACCCGATGGCAAAACAGCCGTAGATGAAATCACAAAAGTTCTGAAAAACGACAGCAATCTAAAATTGGCTATTAACGGATATACCGATAACAGCGGAAATGATGTCCATAATCTCCAACTGTCAAAAGACCGTGCTACCGCAGTATTGAATGCGATAACTACTTCAGGTATCGATAAAGCAAGACTTTCAGCAGAGGGCTTCGGCAGCAAAAATCCTATTGCAGATAATAATTCTGAACAAGGCAAGGCGCAAAACCGTAGAGTAGAGCTGGTGAAAAAATAATGTAAACTCGTAATAAACTATTTAATGATGAAAATCAGATATTTTACTCTGTTATTGGGAATGTTTTGTGCTCATCTTTTTGGACAGACATCTGAAAAAATAACTTTTAAAGATACAGAGAACCATTATTTGAAATTAGTTCCGAAGGCTAAAGCTGAAGGAATACTTGTTATTTTACCCGGTGGAGGTGAAAATGGCGAAAAAGTAATGAATCAGATTAATCTGGATGATCTGGCATTGGAAAAGAATCTTATCATATTACTCCCAACCTGGGAAGACGGGGATTTTGGATTTCATACAGAGCAGAAGTTTTTAGACAGAATGGTAAAAGATACGGTGGAAAAGCATAACGTTTCTAAAGATAAAATATCAATTGGAGGACTTTCCGGCGGAGGTATGCTGGCTGTTACCTATGCTGAAAGAGCAATCAGGGACAAAAACACCTATTTTATCCCCAATTCTGTATTCGCTCTTGATGCACCGTTAGATTACGAGAATATGTATTACAGGTTGCAGAGAGAGATAGAAAGAAATTATTCTGATGTTGGAACTAATGAAGCTAAATATCTAACTGCTGAAATGGTTGATGCCATTGGTACACCGGATAAAAACAGAGCCAATTACCTAAGAGAATCTATGTTTTCTTATCGTGAAAAAGATGGTGGCAATGCAAAATATCTTCTGAATATCCCTATTCTGATTTATACAGAACCGGGGATTATATGGCAGATGGAAAACAGAGGCAGGGATATTTACGACCTTAATGTGGCAGATATTACGGCTATGATTAATCTATTGCGACTAAAAGGTCACAAAAACGCTGATCTTGTTATCACCAATGATCGTGGAATTCGTCCGGACGGGACAAGACATCCCCATTCCTGGAGTATCATGGATTCTAAAGAATGTTTACACTGGATATTAAAACATATGAAGGCATAAGGATTAGATATTCTTTTGCTTAGAAAATCCCAACGAAAGCTGGGATTTTTTATTGCTGTTGTTTAAAGCCGGAAGACTTCAGACGGAAAGTGATTCCTATTACTTTCAATGAATGTGCTTTATTTTTTGATAAGATTATTGATTTTGAGAAGCATTTCTTTGGCATTTTCATTTTTGGGATTTAGCTCCAGAGATTTTTCATAATTTTCTTTTGATAATTCAAATTGCTTATTATTAAAATACCCTTCTGCTAAACTATCAAATGCATTGAATGATGTAGGGTTTTCCTTTACATTGAGTTCAAATACTTTGATTGACTCATTTAAACGATCACTATTCATTAAAGTATAGGCAATGTTTAGCAATGCATCTTCAAAATTTAATATAGGATTTTTACTTTTTAATGCATGGTAGGTTTGTATTGCTTTTGTATAATCATTTTTGAAGAAAGCATTTGTTATTTCTTCTTCGGCCCATGCCTTTTTATCGATCAGTTTCTCATCAATAATTCCTGCGATATGGTCAATCACTTTTTCTTCAATATGAAAATATTTGTATCCATTAGAAAGAAATATAATGGTTAAATCTTCATCTGTAAATTTTCTGAATGCAGTCATGTAACCACCGCTAAACCCTAAAGAATGAATGTTATTTGTTGAGTATTCGCTCCAGCCATAAAGAAACTTGTCTTTTTTATTTGCAAACTCAAAGGGCTGCCACATTAAGTTTTTTGTTTCCTGATTTAAAAGTTTGTTGGTATCCAGTCTTTCATTCCAGTTTATAAATTCCTGGAGGGTGAGATTTAATCCACTTCCTGAATTGTGAATTTTCCCATGATCAGCATTAAACCTTTCGTATCTTTTCTTTTTAAAATCAAACACATAATGATTGACTCTTCCCGGGATAAATGCTGATGAATTGGCTGAAAAAACCACTCCTTTTTTTACATTTGGAAACTGATTCTGCAACACAAAATCTTCAAATGAAGAACCTGTTATTTTTTCAATAATTTTTGTGAGTAGACAATAATTGGTTTGATTGTAACTGTAATGATCGCCCGTCTTAAACTCTATGGGTTTTTTGTACAATCTGATCCATTTTTCGTTTTCATCTAAAGAATAGGGAATATCTTCAAATTTTACAATATCCGGCAACCCGGAAGAATGGGTTACCAGATTTTTGATTTTTACATCCTGCCACTCTTTAGGCAAATCAAATAAATACTTAGAAATTTTGTCTTCCAGGGAAATTTTATTTTTTTCGATAAGCTGAAAAATAGCAACCGCAGTAATTAATTTGGTGGTAGAATATAATCTGAAAATACTATTTTGATCTACCATTGTATTTTTTTCGAGAGAACCTTTCCCATAATATCGCTGATAGATAATCTTTCCATTTTTAATAACGGCGACTGAAGCTCCGGGAATTTCATTAATTTCAATTGTTTCTTTTAGGTAATGATTTATTTTCTTTTGAAGGTCATTTCGGAATTCTTTTTTGTTTTGTGCAAACATATTGAGTGATAAAAAAAATAGGATAAGCAGTATCGTTTTTTTCATATATAAAGAATTGATTCTATGGTTATTTTATGGTGCTAATTTAATATTAAAAACAACTGAAAAAATGATATTATTACATGGGAGTATAAAATCTTAGAATGTGTTCTGCTTTATTTTTTTATTGAGTTTCAATTTTTAAAAATGTTTCTCATCGTATTTTCCTCTGTTGCGCGAAATCTCCCGACTTTGAACTCATGAAAATAAGATTATTTTCTTTAAAATTATTCCAGAGCTGGAAGACTTCGGAGAGTGGGAATTATTCATAAACTTTATGTTTTCCCCAAAAATGCTGTGATTGGTTTTATTCCTGGTTTTCATTGATGGAGTCATACAGGTTATCCACCAATTTTTCTAAGATTTCTCCCGTTTCATTAAAGCTGGTGTTTGTCAATATGGATATTCCCATATTCTTTTTAGGATAAATCACAAACCAATTCTGCATCCCATATATCCCGCCGTGATGTCTGTAGATTAATTGATGATCATTTTCTATAATATACCAATGATAACCTTCCCAAAAATCAGAACCTTCTTTATACAGTTTTTGATGAGATTCTTTGACAATAGGATTTGACGGGTCAAGCTGCAATTTCATGTACTTCACCAGATCCGTAGTCGTAGAATGTAAGCCTGAAATTCCACCCCATAATGTTCTGTTGAAATTGGGCATTAACTCGTTTTTATCATTATAACCTTTCACCAATCTTGTTTTGTCATCTTTACTGAGGGTAAACTTCGTCTGGTTCATTTTATTGGGTTTCAAAATAAATTCAGAGACTAGTTCCTCATAAGGTTTTTGATACACTTTTTCAAGGATGTAAGCTGTCAACTCTGGAGCTGTGTTTGAATAGAAATATTTTTCTCCAGGTTTCGTTTCGATTTTGATGAGTTTTAATCCTTCCAAAAAAGCCTTTTTATTTTCACTTCTTATCGGGAAATTAGGAAAGCCGCTTGTATGGGTGATGAGGTGTTTGATTTTGATAGGTTCACCTTTATATTCTAAATTAGGATAAGACCCATTAAGATAGATTCTGATATCATCCTCTACATTGAGTTTTTGATCAAGAACGGCTTTTGCGGCTATATATCCTGTAAAGGTTTTCGTTACAGAAGCTAATTCATAAAGAGTAGAATCGTTGGGTTTGTTTCCTTTTCCAATTGTTAGCTCTCCAAAATGTTTTATGGTAGATTTTCCGTCTTTAAGCACGGCAACAGAAACAGAATGAAATCTTTTGTCCTCTAATAGCTGAAGTGCATTTTTTGTAATCGCATTTTCAATCTTTTGTTGATGGATGGGATGAGTACTTTTACAACCAAGTAGGGCAAAAAACAAAATAAGGGTTACATATTTCATGGTCAGAATTTTAATTTGAGATTGATAATCTGATGCAAATATCCTGTAAGGAATCCTTAAAAGAGTCCATGTAAAAAAGTCGGACTCATTTTATTGATTAAAATGAGTCCGACTATCTGCAATTCAATGTCCGATTATTGGCAATTTATTAATTATCAATTGTTTCTGAATTCTGTTGGAGTTTGATTCGTATATTTTTTAAATGAGGTGTGAAAAGAAGATTTTGAATTGAAACCTACTTCATATAAAATTTCTAACACGGTATATTTTTTTTTCGTGGGATCTTTCAGAAGGGTCATTGCTTTTTTTATGCGGTATTCATTCACAAAGTCAAAAAAGTGCTGATTGATGTGCTGATTAATGAGGACAGACAACTCGCGAACAGGAATGTTCACCTGATCTGCCAATTCCTGAATCGTTAATGAAGGTTCTAAAAAAGGTTCTTTTTCAACCATGAATTTTTTAAGCTGTTCGATCTGAAGGCTTTTGGCATCATCCGTTTTATTTTCAGTTTCCAGCGTTTCAGCAAAATCTTTTGTCGGCTGTAGGGTAGAATCAATTCTTCGGAAAAGTTCAGGATGATTTAAAGCCTTTAAAATAAACCAGCACGCGGACAATAAAGACACTGTTCCTGCAATAATATTCAGCCAGATAAACAGATCTCTATGCTGTGTGTATCTTACGATGTTCTTAAAAATAATACATACATGAATGACTAAGAAAATCATGGTAAGCTGAGACAGCCATTTGTATAATAAAGTGTTTGGATTGGTATAGTTTTCAAGATAAATCTCTTTATATTTTTTTAGGATAAGAAATACAGCAATGATATAAAAGAAATATTGCAGTTCCCCGATTCCCTGATAAAAAAACATTTCCGGAGAGTTCCACATTGTTGTAAAGAAATCTTCTTTAGCAGTACCTTCTGCAAGATAAAGCCTTGGTACTAAAATTAAATTGGCAGCAATAAAGGGAATAAGATGCAGTAAATGTTTTCTTTTTAAAGTGAAATCCGAATAGCAAACTGCATTTACGTACAGATAGAAAAGAGGCATTACCAATAAGTAGGCAGATATCTTGAAAGCTTTCAGATTATAACTCTCTACAAAAAGATGCATAAAAAGTCCGCTGATGTCAATGGCATTTATGATAAGGAAAGCCGCAAATAATCTGTTTTCAAGTTTTCTTTCTGTTTTTACTGTTAACAAAAATACTGCAAGCAATAACGATACAAAAGCAGTAATCGCAGCAATAACTTCCAGAAAACTTAATTTATCCATGTAATCTTTTTGTAAAAATAAGATATAAGGAATAAAGAAATAGGATTGTTAATAATCATTTTTCAAATATTGTAGATTATTATTTTTTCATCTATAATCCCTCAAATTTTATGAATCATTTATATTTTCTACCCATTTCTATCTGCTTATCCAGAAATCACCTGCCCGTTATTTTATCCATTTTTGTGGTTCTATAGATATTATGATGAATTATCCGCTGCGCTAAGTCTTCTGACTTTGAGCCGGTAAATAAGATGATTCCCGTTATACTTGTTCCATAGTCAGGAGACTTCGGAGTGGGGATTTATTTTCCATACATGGAACAGTCAGGTGAACGTATGCTTTGCTGTGTTCAGTCTTGTATTGGGTTGAATGTATTATGACTCACATATTTGATTTATTGTTACATTAGTACCACGTTAATTTTTAAACAATTATGAAAGCATTGGTCATTTCAGGAGGAGGGAGCAAAGGGGCTTTTGCAGGCGGGGTAGCGGAACATCTTATAGAACATAATAAAAACGACTATGAACTCTTTGTAGGAACTTCAACCGGAAGTCTTCTGATTCCTTTTCTGGCTCTTGGAGATATCCAAAGAATTAAAAAGTTGTATACCACCATCGAGCAGTCCGATATTTTTACGGTTTGTCCGTTTAAAATAACGAAGAAGAACGGTGAAGTAAAAGTAGGGATCAACCATCTGGGGATTATCAGACAGTTTATAAAAAGACAAAAGACATTAGGAGATAGTACCAATCTCAGAAATCTTATCCGTAATAGCTTTACCAAGCAGGATTTTGAAAAAATAAAAGAACTGAAAAAAGAAATTGTAGTCACGGTAGCCAACCTGACAACGCAGCAAATAGAGTATAAGTCTTCTAATGAACACCGTTATGAGGATTTCTGTGACTGGATCTGGGCTTCGTCCAATATGGTTCCTTTGATGAGCTTATGTCAAAAGAACGGAAATGAATATGCTGACGGAGGCTTTGGAAACCTTATCCCTTTACAGCACGCCCTGGAAAAAGGAGCATCATCCATAGATACCATTGTATTGCGGCTGGAAAAAACGTCATACAATAATCCACCTCTTCAGAATGTATTGGATGTTTTTGCCCGTACCACAGATTTTATGCTGAATCAGATTGCCAGTGACGATCTTATTATTTCACAGTTGGAAGCGGCAACCACCAATGTACACATCAATTTCTTTTTTATCAACAGGATACTTACCACCCATTCATTTATATTTGATAAAGAGGAGATGACGAAATGGTGGCAGGAAGGACTGGAGCTTTTCCAAACCACCGAATGCAAAAGTCTATTGTTAAAAGCAAAGCCTGCAGACCTTATTTAAATGAATGATAAGGAAAGTTACAAATGCTGGTTGCTATGATGAACAAAGATGTTGGAAGCCGAAGAGCTGCATACAAATTGACACCTATTGATCCGAAGTTTTTATCTGATTCGGAAAATCATGAGTGGCATAACGAACCTTGAGGTCAGGCAGCATTAAAACAGGTGGTTTTTTACCGGACATGATTAATACCTGATCGATAGGACGGGCGTCTGCCGGTGAATCTGCAACGAAAGCCTGAATGAGTCTTATACCTGATTCCGGCAGGAGGTTCTGAGGAACGGAAATGGAATGTCTGCTCATCTTTACTAGCCATTCTGGGCGTCCATTGATAAGTTTAACCGGCGGATGAACGACCTGTAAATCTACAGCTCCGGATAAAAGGCCCGTAGTTAAAGGTTTACCCTGATTCAATAAAATGACTGATGTTTTCGGAGCCTTTAATGAGGCAATTTTGTATAGGTCAACGTCAGGTCTGTTCATTGGGATAGGGGATAGTCCGGCCTGATCAATTGTCAGAGGGTCTATGCCGGTTTTAGCTTTAAGAATAGCGGCCATTTTCAGATAAGGTTTTTCTTCGTTGAGAATAGGTCCTTCAGCGGCGTGGCGCTCGCCGACATACATAAGAATTTTGGCTTCCGGAAAAGACTGCAGAGCACGGCGAATAAGATTGTCTGCCTGTTTCTCTTCGCGCTCCTGAGCCGTATATCCGCGGCCGGCTGTCTCGTAAGATACCGGATGATAACCCATTGCCAGCGATTGTCTTACGAAATCAGCGAAAATGGGATCATCAAAATAATAACCACTATAGAAATCACCTGCGCCTCTCACGACTCCATCTGCCGACAGCTGATCCATTTTGCGGCGTTCTTCCTGATCATCTGCATACGGTCTCAAAGCTTCCATAGCAAGAATGGTATAGCCAAGTGGTTGTAAAGCTTGAGCCACTTCAAGTCCGAAAGCACGCCCACGAGGATCCAGGTGATTCTCATTCAGAATAACGATACGGGTATGATGGGCACGCTTTACTATTTCATCGATGGCATTAGCCCCTTTAGATAAACGCAGGTTCGCAATCTGTTCTTTGGGTACGTGGAAGTCCGAACTTTTAGCCTTATTGAATGTGGGTATTCCGGTCATTGCAGACATCACCTGTGCCCATTGATCCACCACATCGGGATCATCAAGCTGATCCACACTTTCTACATGCAATCTTTTGAGCATCCCGAATGAAGCATCCAGATACAACCCATGTGAAACATCATCAATAGATTTCTTATAAGCCACTAAAAGCGTATCGTTATCTATTTTCTTTATCGGAAGAACAGCGGTTGATTGTGCCGGGATTAGGGTAAAAGCAGATGTAGTAAGGATCATCAATAAGCTAAAGCGAAACGGTATTGCAATTTTCACAGGGATAATCATTTTTTAATGATACAAGTATAGTCAAAAAAACGATTAAGTTGAGTGTTTGTTATATTATATATAGATTACAGATTGACAGGAGTTCTATGCTTCGCAAAATATTACAGGTTTGGGGGAGTCAATAAGATTGTTTACTTTAAACGTATTTCAGGTCAAAAGGCTTCGGCAGCAAAAATCCGATAGCAGATAATAGTTCTGAACAAGGGAAGGCGCAAAATCGTAGAGTAGAGCTGGTATCTATCAAATATATGATACTTTTTTATAAGATACTCTTTACTTTATGGGTTCTAAATAGAGATAAAATTAACCCATGTAAAGATTGTGAATTAAGATATGTCTGTACTGCAAGCTTTATCCCAGAATATATCCCGGAAAGAGAAGGATATTTCGTAAATTGTAATTACAATATTCACACCAATGAATGGATTGATTAAACATATAAGTATATTATCTTTATTCTGCTTAACGGGTTGTCAACATTATTATTTTTTGAAAGAGCAAAGAGTAGAATCTGACAAGCAGTCATGCTGGAAGTTTAAACTATACTTTGATCAAGGCAAAAATCAATTAGATTTTTATACTTATGGGGATTATGTATATAACAAAGTGAAAAAACAGTATATATATTTCACTTCTTCAGAAATGAAAAGATTACTATATCATAGTATTCCTAAAAATTATACAGAGCAGTTTTTATTTATGTATACTTATCAGCCTACATTTTCAAATATTTTAGCCTTTTATTATAAAGGAGTTTCTATTGAAGAAGTGAAAAAAAGATATTCTGAAATACCACATAAAGAAGACCTAAACCAAGTCCTTGCTCGTTACCCTTTCGAAAAATTTCAGGTTTTTGATTTATTCAAAAAAGTAGATGGCGGAGTGATCAGGTTTGTAGCAATAAATAATCCTAACTATCCCAAAGATCCCGGCTATAAAATGTTTAACAAAGAAATTAATGATATGTTCTTTGAAAATAATAATTTATTATGGGATGGATATGTAGAACCTCTTAATTAAAAAGTTTTATGAAAAAAAACATTTTAACTTTCCTTTTTATTTTATCCTGCTTTACCGCTTTTCATGGACAGACATTTAGAATTTATTATCAGATGACGTACAAAATAGATTCAACAAAAAATGAATCAGTAAATAAAAAGATGCTATTAGATGTCAAAGATGAAATTTCGAAGTTTTACTCTTACGATTTGTATCATATAGATTCGTTAGCTCTTCGTAATGTAGATGTTCGAACAAAAGCTACGGATTTTGATTTTTTGATAACAAAAAACAAAAAAGAAAATAAAATAGATAAATATTATATAATTGGATTGGACAGGTACTCTCTGAAAGAAGACTGGCCTAAATTAAATTGGAAAATTACAGAAGAAACAAAAAATATTGATAATGTAAACTGCCAGAAAGCTACTTTACATTATAAGGGGAGAGACTGGACAGCTTGGTTTGCTAAAGAAATTCCTTTTCAGGAAGGACCTTATGTTTTTAACTCTTTGCCGGGTCTTATAGTAGACATGAGAGATTCAGGAGATAATTATATTTTTACAATGACGGAACTTAAAAAAGATAATGGAGAAGTTAATATGGACAACGATTTCATTCCGGTTACTCAAAAACAATTAAACAAACTTTATTTGGATTATTATAATGATCCTTATAAGGAACTCAAAGCAGGAAAAGCAGTAATGAAGGTTGTAGATGAGTCAGGAAGACTAGTAACCCCTAACTTTAAGCAACTTACTGAATTCAAACAAAAGTTTATAAAAAATAATAATAACCCTATTGAGCTGTCAGATGCAGTAAAATATCCATAGGATATGCTTTATACCATGGGTAAAGTTTCATTTTATATTATCTTTGAAATTCTTAAAATTGAATACGAATTAAAGGAAGAATCTACAATACAAATAGGCGAAACCGATGTATGTCCAATTATCTAAAATCCGAGTTTTCTAGCGGGCTCTCCCTGTTCTGCCGGAAATTGAACCGGATAAAAGTTTTATCCGATTCCCATAACCTTAGAATCCTTAAAGGGAAAAAATTAAGTGATCTAAAATCAATTTTTGCAGGATCTGTGGCTATGGAAGCTGATGCTGATATGCTATAGACTACTACTATTATTACGAACAATGGAGGTTCCCCTTGTGATACAGAGCTATTATTCCACTAAATATGATTAACGCCAATAACACACACGAGAAAATTATAGTCGAAATTTTGACTGAAAGCTTTGAAAACATTATGATTGATAATTCAATCAATTTTATTGTAGGAAAAGGGAAAAATAGGAAGAATAAACTAAGAGGACTTTTCAAATATCAGTTCAGAATGGCCATGATGTTTGGAAAAGTATTTATAAATGAGGAAATGAATTCAGTAATACTATACATTCATCGCAAGAATTTTAGTATAAAAAGATTGTTTTTAGAAATCCAGTTAGCAATAAATGTAATAGGAATTACGAATATTTTAAAAGTTTTAAAAAGAGAAGAGGTATTAAAAATGAACCATAGCAGTTCCGATTATATTCACCTATGGTTGATGGGGACAAGACCCTCACAACAAGGAAAAGGTACAGGAACTGTATTATTGAGAGAAACTTTAGAATATTATAAAGGAAAAACAATCATACTAGAAACTACTGCCCATGAAAATGTAGTTTTTTACCGAAAATCCGGATTCCAGGTTTTTGAAGAGAATCATGTTCTTAATTATCCACTTTATTTTATGAGACATGTTTAAAACACAAATTTATCCCAGTACTTTCATTTACATACTCATATTTACAATATTGTTCTTTGTAGGATTGGTTAAGTTATTATTTGTATGGAAAACAACGAAGGACAATATACATTAAGATGTGTTTTTGGATGGTTAAATAATATAAGATATCCTTTACTTAAAAATCCCAACAAAAGCTGGGATTTTTTTTGTTTTTGATTTCTGTTGAGCAGGTTATTCTTTTTTGTTAATTTTTTTTCTAAGCCAATTCTTTATATTTTTAAAAAACTCTAGATGAATATTTTCTAGTCTATATTTATATTCATCTAATTCCTTTAATAGTTCAAATAATTTTTCAATATAATCATTGTTATTAATGACCTTTTCCTCATAGAGCTTTTCATTTTCTTGTATAGCTTTTTCAATTTCTTTAAGTGTCATAAATGTATAGGATAATTTTTTGACTTTTTGTTACTTGATTTCAGTATTTCTCTCATAGCTACATAAAATTATTGCTAAACTTACTGTTCCCGGCAATCAAAAAATCCCAGCAGTGCTGAGACTTTAAGAGACATTTGTAATAATTCTAAGATTATTTTGAATCTCCAGGTTTGTGTTTGTGAGGTTTTAATTCCGGGTGTTTTGGTCTTTCTTCTGGTGTAACTCTTCGTCTTCTGTCTGGAGTTCCGTCAGGTTTGTTAGGCTTTGGGCCAGGCTTAATTGCTTTAATTGTTTCCATTATAAATTTATTTAACACACTAAATTTAAAGTAAGTTAAATCTCTTGCATTACGGAAAACCGTATTATTTAAAACTTGATCCTTCTGCTTGCTCGAAAGTCAGGTAAATTGGGGTTACAGTACATTTGAAATTGGTTATTAACAGTATTATTATTCATTTCAATTCACTACATTAGTTTCATCAAATCTTTTTTTAAAAACTAATAATAATGCAAAGTAAATTTCAGAATGATGTATCCTTAATTAAAGAGGCAATAAACAATGATCAATTAGTAGTATTTGCAGGAGCAGGAGTTTCTAAAGATTCAGGGATTCCCTTATGGGGTGAGCTTATTGACGAAGTGAAAAAATACCTTAATGAAAGCACTTATGAGACTGATGCATTAAAAATTGCTCAGATGTTATACAATGAAAAGGGAGAGAAAGAATACAATGAAATCTTAAAAAAACTTATATATAAGGGCTTTCAAAGATATAATGAACTACATGAAGCAATATTTGACTTAAAACCTCAACATATAATAACGACAAACTATGATAATTGTTTCGAGGAAGTAATTAAATTAAAAGGTTTGCCTTATTCAATAGTCTCAAAAGATATTGATTTACCATATGCAAAGTTTAAAAATTTACTAATTAAATATCATGGAGATTTTGAAAATCATAATATAGTTTTCAAGGAAGATGATTATTTAAACTTTAGTAAGAAACATACTTTAAAAGAAATATTTATAAAATCCTTATTTAGCAATAAGATTATTTTGTTTATTGGATACAGAGTTGGGGACGTAAACCTTAAAATATTAATAAAAGACATTCAATATATTTTAAAGAAACATCATCAACGTGCTTATTTATTAAATCATAATGAAGAGATTTCTGAATCTGAAATTAACTATTATGAAAATCTTGGTGTCAATATAATAAAGTTTGATAAAGAATTAATAACTGGAAAGGATATAAATGATTTGTTGCCTACCGGAAAAAAAGTTTATTCTTTAATAAAATATATATCTACTGAGTTTAATATCAACTTATATAGAAATTCACTTACAAATATAAACACTGATAAAATATTAATTAATGAGCTTTATAAGTCAATAAAAAAATTTTATTACTTCCGGCGTCTACCTAAATACATTATTTCAAATTTATATCCTATAAATAAAAATGCAAATTGGGAATCAAATAGAAATTATAATGGACAGTATTTAATTACAGAAAATAAACAATTGTATGAGTTTTTTGAAAAGTATGAAGGATATCAAGATGCTGGATATGATAAAGAAACATTAGATAACATAAACTTTTGCCTTACGCGATTAGTGTATTCAGGGTTTAATTATTTAGTGTTAAATGAAAATAGGACAAAAAAAGTTTCTAAAAATATTGATTTGATTTCTAAATTGAATTTAAATGATTCTTGTGATTGTATTAATTGTTCGCTTGATGCTTATGACTTTTCTACTGCAATCAATAAGATGAATAAATACGAAATAACAAATCAAACAACCTTATGGGAGGATTTAGTATATAGTTATAGCCATTATAGAATATGTGATTATTACAAATCTTATAATTCATTTAAGCAAATTGAGGTTAAAGCAAATCAATTAAAAGTAATGGAAGTTAGCTTTTTAGCTAAATACAATATGAAGATGTTAGGGCGTCAAATAATGAATAGCTTTTTTGGTGATGGATATGAGTTTAAAGAATTACAAGATATTTTTGAAGAAGCAGGAAATATTGACTTAGAAGAAGAATTGACAAGAGTTAAATATTTTGTTGATGAAGATGTTTATTTCTTTCTTAAAGAAATAAAAAATGGAATTTTTATACAAAAACAATGTAATGCTATCGATCAGGAATTTGCTAATATTCCAGAGAACTTAAGAAGAATTGAAAATGGTGGTTTTAGAAGTGATAGCAGTGTAAATAATCTTTATAATACTACAGCTACTTTGTATGGCTTTTTAAATGATAACTTTATCTTAGGAAATAGTTTTTCTTTAATAGAATATTCATTCAAAAAATCGTTAAATACTTTTATTTTAGCTTACTATATGGGAACACTAGATCTAAATGAGGATCAAAAAATATTTGGTTTATCTCATTTAGAACATTTTGATTCTTTATTGTTCAGGCTTTTAATTGAAAAGGCAGAATGGAAAGAAATTCACAAACTGATCCAAGAAAGAAAATTAACAAATATAAAGATCGGTGAAGAAAATATAGATTATGTTTTCAATTGGATTCTAAATTTTTTAAAATCTCCAGTCGATCAAGAAAACGACTTTTCAAAAGAGTTAACTAGAAATAATATTTTCCATTCTTATACACTTAAAAATAATAATTTTAGAAAGAGACAAAGGAAAATGTTCAACAATATTTGTTTGGTAATCGCAAATTTTAATTTTAATTCTGAACAGCTTACTGAACTTTTTAAACATATAAATAATTTTATTAGATATCAAGATGTGAATTATTTATTGGACGAAAGTAATATTAAATATGTGGTTAAAAACAAATATAAATTAGTTGATAGTGAGATTTTAATTGAATTGTTAAATATTCTAACTGAAAATAATATTTTTAACGATGAATATCTTATGATTAATGATGCGCTTAAACAAAAGGATAAACGATATCTTAATGAAAGCTTTAATATAGATTTGTTTGAATTTGATGATCGAGAATCAACATTTGATCAATTCTATCTTTACTTAAATAAACAAACAAGAATAAAATTCAAAGAAAAATTAAAAATATTTTTAGAGAATAATGATTATGTTGAGTTTTATTTCTCTGCTTTACGAGAGAAAATATTAATAGATAACAAAACAAAAGAAATATATAAAAACAAAATCAAAGAATATCTTGGATTGAATAATCAAAATTATTCTTTTAAAAAGAATGGAATTGACTTTTATATAGCTCAATATTACTTTCTTATAGAAAAAGGTATTATGCCAAAAGCTGATATTGATGAAAAAAGTATTGTAGAAGAGAGATATAAATTTTTAAATTCACCTCAAATATTTGATATTGAAAAGTTAAATATTAATTGGTTAAAAATGTTTAATTGGGATGTTTTCTTACTTAAATATGCTATGTGTGATGCAATTTTTAATAAACTAGAGTCTTGCTTAACTGAAAATTTTGATAAAGAACTTTCTGAAATATATTTTAAAATGCTTAAACATAGAAATTCTATAAAAGTATTAAAGGTGGAAAGTGATATAGATTTGATAGAAACTAGTTAAAATTAATTGATTTTCTTCCTTTTAGGAATAGCCTTCAGAATATTATTTTCTTTCATATATGCTTCGAAATCAAACTTGATTGAGAAAAGTATTGAAGGCTCTAGTCCGGCAGCTAGTAATATTCTTACTAGAGTAGATAATTTAGGTATATTTTCCTTATTTATTAATCTATAAATTTGTTTTCTATCAACATTAGCAGCGGCAGCTAAATCTGCAATATCAATTCCCTTCTCATCAATAAATGCTTTCAGATAGTTTGCTATTGCAATAAAATATTTATCTTCAATATATTCCATTAAATAAAAGTGACATATTTGTCAAAATTTTCATTGACAAATATGTCACAGTTTCAAAAAAAATATTACATTTGTACAATAAGCTACAATAAAGTAGCTTTGCGATACTTCAAAGAATAATAGAAGCTATTGCTTAGAATCTCAAACTGAAAACTGGTAATTTTTAACACACGAGATGATAAGCAGGAAGCTCACGACCTAGGCGTGGGCTCTCTTATCTGTGTGCAAGGTATACCAGTACCTCAGTTTAGATATTGTAGAGTCCCATGCCGTTTTTATTTCATGCAGTTCTGCTTTCTACAATCATTTTTTTCTAAGCCGCTTCACCACATAAAGTATCATGATACGATACAATGGAGTGTACAATCCATTGCGGCTTCAGGGCTTTCACGGGAACACAGATTTTATTTCTATTCATTATTTACCATACAACTCAGCGTACATCGGTAGGCTGGTGGTTTCATACATTCTAAAAATACAATCTCATGAAAAAAATAAAAACACATTTCGATACCCGCTTTCGGGCAAACAATAAGCACTCTGGGCTACAGCTGATGGAAACTTTCTTCCATTTCAATGAGCTGGATGATTCCAAAGAAATGCTCAGCAGCTTAGTGAACTATGCTGTAAAGAGAAATAGCTGGATCCATGAAGATCCGGCAGTGATCTTCCGGTTTCATCAATCGATGAGGTCGTTAATCCGGGCAGGATATCTCCTCATGCTAAAGGAAAGAAAATGGATTGTAGATACCCAACCGGAGAAGATTTCCCCGTGGGTTCTTGGCTTGCTTTCGGAGAAGGAATACCGGAATCCGCTGCTGGTTTTCAAAAAAGCATTCAGAGCATACAACATCAGGGAGTTTGATTATTTTATGTCCGGAATCGTTTATTTCTCCATGGGTGTTTATGAACATCTACCGGAAAGGAATATTGTGATGCCCTACATTCATACGGTTAAAATGCTGGATGCTGCGCACCTTATCATTCAAAGAAGGAGAGAAAAGAAAACGGCTGACACTCATTGAGGATAAGAGGGTTTGTATACATTATTGATTCAGATAATTAATGTACTGATGAGGTGTTTTTCAGACGCAAAGCTTTCATTTTTGAAACTGCTGATTTGTAAGAGAGCAAAGAACAGAATCAACTTTGTTGATTCGTTGAAGCGTGTGGATAAGCATACCGCTTCATCAGCGACAAAGTCGCCTCACTTTGCCTCCTTACAATAAGACCGAATTACTCATATACTTTGCGTTTAATCTTTTCATCAAAAGATAATTCCAAGCATGATTTATGATAATGCCCTGATAACGTTTTGTTTAACGCGAAGTTTTCATTTTTGAAACTGTTGATGGTAAGAGAGCAAAGAACAGAATCAACTTTGTTGATTCGTTGAAGCGTGCGGATAAGCATACCGCTTCATCAGCGACAAAGTCGCCTCACGTTGCCTCCTTAGAATAAGGCGGAATTACTCATACACTTTGCGTTTAATCTTTTCATCAAAAAATAATCCCAAGCATGATCTGTAATTATAATGATGTGCTGATGATATTTTTTCTGACGCAAAGCTTTCTTTTTTGAAACTGTTGATGGTAAGAGAGCAAAGAACAGAATCAACTTTGTTGATTCGTTGAAGCGTGCGGATAAGCATACCGCTTCATCAGCGGCGAAGTCGCCTCACTTTGCCTCCTTACAATAAGGCGGAATTACTCATATACTTTGCGTTTAATCTTTTCATCAAAAAATAATCCCAAGCATGATCTGTAATTATAATGATGTGTGATGATATTTTTTCTGACGCAAAGCTTTCATTTTTGAAACTGCTGATTTGTAAGGGAGCAAAGAACAGAATCAACTTTGTTGATTCGTTGAAGCGTGCGTATAAGCATACCGCTTCATCAGCGACAAAGTCGCCTCACGTTGCCTCCCTATAATAAAAAGGAATTATTCATGAGCTTTGCGTTCAATTTTTTAATGCAAAAATCAGATCAAATAATCAAAAAATAGCATTTTTCCGCATTAATCTACGCGCTAATTTTGCAGCAATAAATGGATTGAGTTGAGTACAGATATTATCATAAGAAAAGCAATAGAATCCGACAGTGAAAAAGTCTGGGTTTTGATGGAGCAGCTGGCGGTTTTCGAAAATTACATCGACAGTTTTGAAATTACCCCTGAGATTGTAAAAGAATCCGGATTTAGAAAAAGTCCACCCGATTTTTATTGTTTAATTGCTGAAAATGAAGGCAAAATTGCAGGAATACTGGTGTATTATTTTCTTCCCTACACGGCACAAAATAAACCTGCAATCTATATGAAAGAGCTTTATGTGGATGAACGTTTCCGCGGTCGGAAAATTGGCGAACAGCTTATGAATGCTTTGAAAGCCGAAGCTCAAAGAAACAATTGCTCACAGATAAAATGGACGGTTGCACCCTGGAACGACGCCGGACAAAAATTCTACAAACGCCTTGGGGCAAAAGAAAATAAAGATTGGTTAAACTACGAATGGAAAGTATAGAAATGGAAATCAGTATCACAAAAATTAAAGACAACGAGATAGCAGCATTACAGGAGATCGGTAAAAAAACATTCTCTGAGACATTCTCCGAAAATAATACGGAAGAAAGTATGGCGCAATATCTGGAAACAAGTTTTGCAACAGAAAAGCTTCAGGGTGAACTCAAAGACAGCAACTCCGAATTCTACTTTGCCAGACTGGATGATAAAGTCATTGGGTATTTAAAACTCAATACCGGCTCATCCCAAACTGAAATGAAAGGGGACAATGCCCTTGAAATTGAAAGAATATATGTTTCTAAAGAATTTCACGGAAAGAAAGTAGGGCAGGCTCTTTATGAGAAAGCGATGGCCATTGCCGGAGAAAAAAAGGTAGATTACTTGTGGCTGGGCGTCTGGGAAAACAATTTGCGGGCTATTGGCTTTTACAGGAAAAACGGATTTAAAGAATTTGATCAACATATTTTTATGCTCGGAAACGAAGAACAGACCGATATTATGATGAAACTGGATTTAAAAAGCAACACAATGAAAATTGAATTTTTTATAAAATCATTCGAAGAACTGTCCACAATCGAACTCTACAACATCTTAAAATTAAGAAGCGAAATATTTATTATAGAACAAAACTGTGTGTATCAGGACATTGATGATAAAGATATACAATGCCATCACCTGATGTGTTTCGTGGATGGAAATCTGGCGGGATATACCCGAATTGTTCCGCCTGGTCTGACGTACGAAGACGCTTCTGTTGGCCGTGTTGTGATTGGTACAGCGTATAGAGGACTGGGATTAGGAAAACAGATGATGGAACATTCCATCAAAGGCTGTCAGGATATTCTTAAAGAATCCAGAATTAGAATCAGTGCCCAGTTTTACCTGTTGAAATTCTACAATTCATTGGGCTTCAGTGAAGTAGGAGAACCTTATGAAGAAGACGGAATTCCGCACATAGAAATGGTTTTACACTAATTCCAGAATATTTTTAAGAATCGGATTAGGGTCGTCTTTTCGCCATTGGATGTACAAATCGGTAAGAAAGGGTAGCGGTATAAAGCGGATTCCGGTATTTTGATGAAGATGATAAGAATGCGGCAGAATTGAAATACCCAATCCGTTTTTTATCAGCGAAATAATGGTTGATCCAAACTCACAGCGAATATAAGAACCGGGATTGATTTTATAAAAATCGAGAACTTCCTGAACCAGCAGATTGTAGCTGCTGCCGTCATCGCCCGTTGTCAGAAGAAATTTTTGCTCCTTCAGGGTTTCTTCGGTAATATCTGCGAGGGTTTTAAAATGATGATTTTCGGGAAGAACGAAAGACAGATTTTCCCGGCATAATTTCTTTTCATTAATTGCCGAATAGGTATTGATATCCCGCGAAAATGCCAGATCTATCTTGTAATTTTTAAGATAATCTTCCTGAATTTCATTCGTGAGCTGGAACAATTCCAGATTAAGACGGGGAAAAGCTGCCGAAACCTTTTTCACAAAATCGGGCAAAACCGAAGAGGAGATAGAATCGGGATGTGCAATTCTTATGGTTCCGGATTCACCTAAATGTATTTGCCGGGCCAGCTGATGAAAAGACTCCATCTGGCTGAGTTCTTCACCCCATTTTTCTTGCAAAAATTTTCCTGCAGGTGTCAGTTTCACATTTCGCTTATCACGATAAAACAACTGAACTCCCAGTTCATTCTCTAAAGACTGAATGTGCCGGCTCAAAGCAGATTGCGTAATATTCATTTTCGCAGACGTATTCCAGAAATGAAGTTCTTTTGCCAGAGCCAGAAAATATTTGAGCTGTTGTAGATCCATTAATGCAAATTAATCATTAGTGAAGCAAATTTAATAAGTAAATTGAATTAAAAACCAGCTGATTGAAAATTATACGAATACAAAAAATAGCGCCACTTTATAAAAAAGGGCGCTATTGGGATATTGTAATCTGATCTTTTTAATAGCAGATCAACGTCTGATAGGATTTTCAGGGATTATTATTCTCAGCAGTTTCAACCTCAGATCTATACGCCAACGGGGAGCTTGCGGATGTTCCATATGCTCACTCAGCATCATAAACGTGACGATTAGCATTGCCAAATGGTGTCCCTGTGGTAATACCATCGGGAGAAGCATTAATGCCCAGCCTGCGCCAACGCACCAGAAGCCATGAGTAATCCCAAATGAAAAAGCATCCTTATAAGCTTTTGAACCCCACGCTGCCAAAACAGGATGATAATGTCCCCTGTTAAGACACTTTTGCTTAATGGGAGAAAATTGCCAGATTAAGGTGATGATCCCAAAAATAGCTGCCGGAATAAAAGATCCGGGCATCTGAATACTCACAAAAATGATGAAAATGTTTAATAAAAAGCCGGTTACAGTCCACATCAAAACATATCCTGTTATAAAAAGAATTACCAATAAAAAGCTCATACTTTTAAAACTTTGATTAATGATGCTCTGAATGGGAATAATAAGCTTGGGAAGCATCATTGCCAATACCATCAATATCCATCCGGTCATCATTTCAGAGAAAGGATTTATGGTAAGGATCATTTTTAATGAAGCGCTGCTTCCGTTACATAAATTCATCTGGCAATGTGCTGCGGTGAGCAAATTGCCGGGATTGAAAAGCAGGATAAACCAACAGATAATGCTGAAACCCCATACACTGTAACTGATGAGGCTCCGATTAGCATTTGATCTTTTCATTGCTATTGTTTTTCTCTGTAAACACTTATTCTTCCTACTGTAATTTTCGCATCGGATAAGATTTCGTTATCAGGAGTAATGGCAACATCTAAAGATTTTAAATTATCAAGATCATTTTCAAGATGCAGTTGATCAATAATATTGGTAATATCTAAAGAAAAGCTAAGCCCGTTACCTCCTCCGTGAGAATCGTCCAGTGATGCATTGCGAAGTCCAAAAAGCGAAATAAATCCTATATGCTGATTGTTGACAGAAACTTCAAGCGTATTGGCGTTGATATTTCCTTTCACATTCTCAAGAACCAAATAGATACGGTCAGGAATTTCATCTGCAGACGCTCTTAAAAGGCTTGTAGAAACTTTCTTTAATCCTTTATCGGAAAAATTAACGGTTGTTTTGGTGACTGCATTCTTAATTTCAAAAGAACCTTGGTTGGCAGCGACTAATTCTGTTGGTTTCTCATGATTATCCATAGTAGATTCAGTTAGTTGAGCATCATCCGAAATCGGAATTCCTAGTTTTTTCAGTCTCTCAGTAGTAGTCTCTGCAGCAGCAGGTTGTACTTCTGTTTTAAGATCATCATAGCTGTAATCCAAAAGATCAAGATTGGTTACATCATTAGGCGTATACGTCCATTCTTTTCCATCAAGTAAAGGCATTACAAACTCACGTTCTCCAATTTCCTTCGGGCCTCCCAGCCATTTTTTCTCTGATGGATTACTGTTTCCCTTGGCATTCCATGATGCCCACATTCTGTCAATATTACAGTGATGAAGATAAAAGATAGGATCCAGTGCGGCAGCGTTAGGATCAGACATCAGACCTTCATTTCCTTTAACAACTCCTCCTACGTCATTATGAACAAAATTATGAGGATTGGTTTCTAAACTTTCTTCAGGAAATATCGTTCCATAATGTGAAAAATCAGTTTCAGGGCCGCCGAAACAATTTTGATTACCGGTGTATACTGTCTTAAGTTCACAATTTTGTGTAACTCTTGGCTTGCCGTCTTTAAATAATTTGATGTAAATATTTCCGTCATTATCAGGACCGTGTCTCTCTGCAACAAAAAGAGGGTTAGGCGTATCGCGGTCTAAAAACGGGCGGGTAAATGCCGGAGGTATTTTATTTTCTTTTTCTCCACCAAAGTAGTTCCAATATGGTAAAGCCCAGTCATCAGGTCCATTAAGTTCTATCACTATTGCTCTGATCTGAATTTCCAAAGCCATAAGGTAGCCACGATGCCATGGGGCAAAATACCAGGTTTGGTGCTGGCATTGATTCCAATACTTGTCTTTTATATCTTTAGACGGAAAAGGGCTTGTAGGTACCTTTGGCGGAGCTTTAATAGTATTCCAGTCAATACCATCAGGGTCCCCGGCAAAATTTTCCCCGTGAATGGCAGCAAAAAACCACCAGCTTGTTGGATCATCCAATTTTCTGGACTGCATTTCAGCAACTGCTCTTGCATACCAGTATAAATCGGGATTATTAAACGTTCCTTCCTCATTCCACGCATTTTTTCGTAAGAATTTTTTCATGTATTAATAGATTTATGATTAATAGTTGTGGGATGGAAGCAAAATGTTTTTCGCTTTCATTCACCCTGTAAAAGTATTACTTAAAAAATACCTTTCTGTCAGTAGTAATACCTAATCTTTTATTAAAAAAAGGTTTTATGATAAAAAAAGAATATCAGACTATGCCTGAATGAAACTGAAAGGGAATTAGTATTTATAAAACATACCCGGACACAACAACGTATATAATGCTATAATTTTTTCTATATTTAGAAGTAGTTATCATAAGTACATATAATATAAAAAAAGACTATGCGGATAAGCCAAATACCTCCGGACGGAGGCATGTTATACAAAGAAACAGATATGGCTCATTTTTTCCCTGAGCCGTTAAATGCAATAACTGCCGTATTTTTTTTAGCCATAGCCATTTTTTGGACCATTAAAATGAAAGGTAATTTTAAAGAATATCCTTTTTTAACCTATTGCTTGGTTTTATTATATATTGGTGCGATAGGGGGAACGGTTTATCATTCATTCAGACTGTGGCCGGTATTTATTATGATGGATTGGCTGCCCATTATGCTGCTCTGTTTGTCTGCGGGGTTTTATTTCGTAGCTCAAAGTATCAGATGGTATTATGCTGTTGTAATGGTTCTTGTATATATGGTGCTTATGTTTGCGTTGAGAAATTGGATTTTGATAGATAAATCTTCTCTTTTTATCAATGTAAACTATGCAATTATGGCCTTGTTTGTACTTTTCTCGGTAGTAAGTTATTTGATGTATACCCAATGGAAAGCCGGTAAATGGGTAGGCTTTGCTTTATTGTCATTTGTTTTTGCTTTAACCTTTCGGGTCGCGGATAAATGGGACTGGTTCAGTTTCGGAACCCACTTTTTATGGCATACCTTCGGGGCGGTAGCCACATTTTGCATGTTCAATTATATCTATCTTACCAGAAATACAATTAAAAAAACATAAATTATTAACCTTACCCACAATAGTCACAAAAGGCTTTAAACACTTGAGTTTATTTAGTGATAAACTAATCTTGACCAACGGATAAAAAATATCCTCAATCATCCGAGTAGATCTGTATAATCTGTGGTGAAATCTAAGACAGATGTAGTGTTTTAGTATAACTATCGCATAATCAGATATATTAGGATGGAGATATTTGATTTTCAATACACCTGTAGAGTACTTTTTATACACAAAGTATATACCTTAAAATAATAGCCTGAGTTCCAAAAAGCGGGAGTGTGCCTTTTGCGGGTTAATAAAAAAAAGATATTTTTTTTGTGAAATTCATAGTTTAATTCTTTTAAGCTTGAAAGAAAGATGATTTACTTATATTTGCCTCGCAAAGTAAAATTAAATGTTCAAAAAAGTAAGCACTGTATTTATCCTTGGATTGTATACGGTTTTTTGTTCGGCCCAACAGGTCCGTCCATCAAAGTCATCTGAAATTTACCGTGAGCTCAAAACCCTTAAACACCTTCCTAAAGTTTTATACCTTGCGGCTCATCCCGATGATGAGAATACAGGCTTGCTCTCCTGGTTAATCAACGATCAAAATGTAGAAACGGGCTATTTGTCTTTAACCAGAGGGGATGGAGGACAGAATTTATTAGGTACAGAGCAGGGCGCTGCATTGGGTTTAATCAGAACACATGAGCTTTTAGAGGCAAGAAAGTTAGATGGTGCCCAACAGTTTTTTACCCGGGCGATTGATTTCGGGTTCTCTAAGAATACGACCGATACCTTTAAACAATGGGATGCAGACAGTATTACAGCAGATGTAGTCTGGGTAATCCGCAAATTCCGTCCTGATGTGATCATCTGTCGTTTTCCTCCTACGGCTGCGGCAGGTCATGGACAACATGCAGCTTCGGCAGTGGTAGCAGAAAAAGCTTTTAAACTGGCAGGTGATAAATCGGCGTTCCCGAATCAGTTAAAATATGTGAATGTATGGCAGCCAAAACGCGTATTGTGGAATACTTTTCGTTTTGGTGCAGTCAATACCACAGCTGAAAATCAACTGAAAGTTACCGTAGGACAATATGATGCCCAACTGGGAATGGGCTATGGTGAACTGGCCGGATTAAGCAGAAGTTTACATAAAAGCCAGGGTGCAGGAACACAATCTGTAGCCGGGATCAGAACTGAATACTTTGCCCATGTTGCTGGTGAACCCGCAAAAGCAACACTTTTTGATGGAATAGTAAACACCTGGACGACAAAAGGAAATGCCGATATTGACCAATCACTTGATAAAATTATTTCAGCGTTTAATTTCAACAAGCCGGACCGTAGTTTGCCTGCGTTGCTTGCTTTAAGAAAAAAAGTGATCGCACTAAACGATACCGACTTAAAAAAGGATAAACTACAATCTCTTGACAATATCATTTTAAGCTGTGCCGGATTTATGGGTGAGGCAGTTACCAGCCAGGCTGAAGCAGTGGCCGGAGATCATTACAATTTCAGATTAAATCTGGTTTCAAGAGCTGAAAATCCTGTCGTTTTAGATCATATAAAATGGTTAAATCAATCAGAAAGCTTTAACACAAAACTATCCAAAGATTCTTTAATTACCATTCAGCATGATATTCAGATTCCTGCTGATGCAGCACTCACGGAACCTTATTGGTTGGCAAAAGCTCCTGTAAACGCGGCAACGTTCTCTGTTCCGAACGATACTTTAGTCGGTTTGCCAGAGGCAGAATCACCGCTGAATGTGTTGCTTAGTTTAAAAATAGGTTCGGAAAATTTTGAGGTTAAACTTCCTTTATCTTTCAAAAAGCTAGATCCTGTGCGTGGTGATGTGGTGGAAGCTTTGCGTATTGTTCCTGCACTGGAGTTGAAATTTACACAACCATTATATGTGGTCAAAGAAAATGAAGATTTGCATTTAAGTTTAAATGTTAAGGTTAATTCTAACAAACAGTTGAATAAAGGGATTCTAAACCTGATGTATAGTGGAGAACGATTAGGCGGCGCTGATCTAAATCCGCTCAATGGGAAAGATTTTACTGTTGATTACGTTATTCCAAAAACTAAACTTGCCTCCATAAACTCATCTCGTTTGCAATTGGATGCCAATTATACTGCAGACGGAGTAACCTATAATAAAAAGCAAATATTAATTCAGTACCCGCATTTACCCTCTTTACAATATTTTGCGCCTGCCACTGCTATCGTAATGAAAGGTGATATTCAGGCTAAGGTTAAAAAAGTAGGGTATATAGAAGGTGCCGGAGATTTCATTCCTGAGTTTCTGCGTATTGCAGGGGTACAGGTAGATGTCCTGAAAGACGGAGATTTTTATGGCAACATCGATGAATCCGGTGGAAATGGTCGTCAAAACAAGCTATCACAATATGATGCCATTATACTGGGAGTTCGTGCGAACAACACAGAGAAGAAGCTGGGGCGCTGGATGCCCTTTTTATGGTCTTATGTAAAAGCCGGAGGTAATTTGGTGATGCAGTATAATACCAACCAGGATACAACCGTTGACAAACTGGGAGTCTATAATTTCAATATTGCCAATAAAAGGGTTACCGAAGAAAATGCGGCGGTTAAATTTTTAAATCCTAATCATAAATTACTGAACTTTCCGAATAAAATTACAGCCGATGATTTTAATGGCTGGGTACAGGAACGTGGTGCCTATTTCCCGGATCAGTGGGATACAGCATATGAACCGCTTTTTGAAATGCACGATACAAATGAAGAACCTCTGCAGGGATCAACTTTATATGCACAATATGGGAAGGGTAATTTCATTTATACACCCTTGGCATTTTTCAGACAGTTGCCTGCGGGAAATGTGGGTGCGGCACGTTTATTTTTTAACTTTTTATCTGCACAGAAAAACTGATGAGCAAGCAACTTAAAAACTGGAATATCTGGTACATACTATTAGCAGTTGCATTAGTATTGCAGATCGTATTTTATTATTGGTTTACTAAATTCTGGGCATGAGTAGTATAGATTGGACAGTTCTTATTGTTACACTTGTGGCAGTAGTGGTGTATGGCGTATTGATCGGCCGTGGCCAAAAAAGCAACGAATCATACCTGAAAGCAGATAATAAAATGCCCTGGTACATTGTACTTCTCGGGATTATGGCTACGCAGGCAAGTGCCATTACATTTCTTTCAGCACCGGGACAGGCGTATACAGACGGCATGCGGTTCGTTCAGTATTACTTTGGTTTGCCTTTGGCGATGATTGTGATCTGTATCACTTTCATCCCGATTTTTCAGCGTTTGAATGTGTATACGGCCTATGAATATTTAGAAAACCGATTTGATAAAAAAACACGGGTACTTACGTCACTGCTTTTTCTTTTTTCCAGAGGTCTATCCACGGGAATCAGTATTTATGCTCCGAGTATCATCTTATCAAGCGTTTTAAACTGGAATATTTATTTAACCAATGTTTTAACAGGGGGAATTCTGTTAATTTATACCTATGTTGGCGGAGCAAAAGCGATTGCTCACACCCAAAAATTACAGTTTCTTATTATTTTAGGCACCATGACTTTTGCGGGATATCTGCTTATTCAGAATATGCCGAACGGAATTGGCTTTAATGACGCCCTTTATCTGGCAGGAAAATCCGGAAAACTCAATGTGATCACCACAGAATTCGATTGGAAAGATAAATATAATATCTGGAGCGGGTTGATTGGCGGTTTTTTTCTGGCACTTTCTTATTTCGGAACAGACCAGAGTCAGGTAGGGAGGTATATTAGTGCGAAAGACACGACTAATGCAAAAATGGGGTTGCTGTTGAACGGATTGGTTAAAATTCCGATGCAGTTTGCCATTCTCCTGATCGGCGCATTGCTTTTCGCATTCTTTTCTTTAAAACCGGCTCCGATTTATTTTAATGAGCGATCTTATCAATATTTAAAAGAAACAAAACCTGAACAAGCAGCAGTTTTTGAAAAAGAGCATGAAGATTTGCAGGCAAAATTTAATGCAGAATCGAAAGAAATTTTAAAGCTGAAAGAAACTCATTCTCCCCAACTCAAAAAAACAATTCAGGATTTTAAAGATACGCAAACTCAGGCAAAAGCACTGCACAGCAGGGTAGAAGAAGCTATTAATAGTTCAAACTATAATGCAGAGAAAACGGATACAAATTATATTTTCCTGTATTTCGTAAAAAATACCCTGCCTGTAGGGATGATCGGTCTATTGTTTGCCGTCATTTTTTTAGCCAGCTGGGGTTCTATTTCGGCAGCGCTGAACTCCCTTGCCGCCTGCTCATTAAAAGATGTTCATTTATTATTTAAAAAAGAAATTCCTGATGAGAAAACCGAATTGAGGTACAGTCGCCTGCACACTCTGGCCTGGGGTATTTTCTCAATCGGTGTAGCCATGTTTGCCACTCAGATGGGTTCTCTTATTGAAGCAGTCAATGTATTAGGTTCTCTTTTCTATGGCCCGATATTGGGGATTTTTCTTGTAGCATTTTACTATAAAAAAATCACCGGTGCAATTGTTTTTATGGCGGCAATTTTATCAGAAATTGCTGTAATTGCCGTTTATCAGTTCGATATCGTATCTTTCCTTTGGCTTAATGTAATTGGTGCAGCAGCAGTAATTATATTTTCAGCAATCGGGTTAGTGTTTTATAAGCCGAAAACCGTAAATTCGTAAACAGACAATAACAAAAACAAACCAATAAAAATCGTATGAAAACAATGATTAAATCTGCTACTGTACTTTTCGCAGCAATGACGATTTCAGTGAATGCTTTTGCTCAGGAGGCTAAAAAACCTGCCAGCCCGCCAGCTACTGCTACAGGGAAAATTAAAGATGCAAACATTACAATAGCCTATAGCAGCCCTTCTGTTAAAGGGCGTACCATATGGGGTGGCTTAGAAGCTTATAATAAAGTTTGGCGCGCAGGAGCTAATGAAGCCACTACTTTCGAAACGGATAAAGATATTACCGTTCAGGGGAAAAAACTGCCTAAAGGTAAATACAGCTTTTTCTTAATCCCTAAAGAAAGCGGAACCTGGACTGCGATTTTTAACAAAGAGCCAAAACAATGGGGTGCTTATAAATATGAAGAAGCTAAAGATGCTTTACGTGTGGATGTAAAAACAAAGTCTTTACCGGCAACACAGGAAACTTTAGTGTATAAAATAAACAATAACGGATTCACAATGGATTGGGATAAAATCTCAGTTCCTGTAGAGATCAAATAAATCTAAATAAAAGAAATTTAAATCCCGTTAATCCGGGATTTTTTTTTGTTTGAAATTTTGATACTGTACCAAAGATGAGTATCATCAACTCAAATCTTACTCATTATGATCCTGTCAATTGTTACTATCGGCAATTTAGTCTGATCAATTATTTTTTTGCGCCGTACCTTAATGAATAAATTAATATAATTTTAAGAATAAGAACTCAGGTGGTTATTGACAAGATGGTGTAAAGCTTCGTAATCTCCCAATTGATGACTGATGAGAAATAATTACATCATTCCTGAAACAGGCTATAGGCTTTTCCTGTTACCATCTTATTTAGATTTTTTTGAAGTATTGAATCTTTGGCTGTTTTTAAATGGTCACAGTTTTGATGTAAAAACAAAGGAACATTGAATTTGGAAACTGAAAACAAAAAATTCAACAGGTTTTTCGATCTTTTTCTTTTACCCATTTACAAAAATAATTAATCAAAAATGTAAGAATGGAAAATAAAAATTTAACTCAAAAAAGTATTGATACAGTAAGAGTTCTCTCAGCAGACGCAGTACAGAAAGCAAATTCAGGACATCCCGGAACGCCCATGGCTTTAGCACCACTCGGACATTTGCTGTGGTCTGAAGTCATGCATTACAATCCACAAAATGCAGACTGGGCGAACCGTGACAGGTTTGTTCTTTCTTGTGGCCATGCCTGTATGCTGCAATACTGCTATTTATATTTGACAGGGTATAAAGTTACATTAAGTGACATTGAAAATTTCAGACAGCTACACAGCATTACTGCGGGCCATCCTGAATATGGGCTTACTCCCGGAATTGAAGTGACAACCGGCCCGTTAGGACAGGGGTTTGCAAACGGAGTCGGAATGGCTATTGCACAGCAATATATGGCAAAACGCTATAATCAACCGGATTTTACTATTTTTGATTATAAAATTTATGCCATATGCAGCGACGGTGATATAATGGAAGGTGTTTCTGCAGAAGCGGCATCGCTTGCCGGACATCTGGGTTTAGGAAATATGATTTACTTCTACGACAGCAATCATATTACTATTGAAGGAAATACTGATCTGGCCTTTGATGAAGACGTTGTCAGAAGATTTGAAGCTTACGGATGGCATGTACAGGAAGTACCGGATATCAATGACCTTGAAGCATTATCTGATGCCATCAGGAACGCGCAGAAAGAAACCGGGCGTCCCTCTTTAATAAAAGTTCGAAGCCATATCGGTTATGGGAGTCCCAATAAGCATGATTCTGCGTCAGCACATGGCTCACCTCTGGGAAAAGAGGAAGTTCGGTTAGTAAAAGAAAACTTCGGGTTTGATCCTGAAAAAAGCTTCATCATACCTCATGATGTGTTAGATTTTTATCGTGAAGCGGGCAGGAAATCCTCCAAAAATGAAGATGAATGGAATGACTTATTTAAAAATTATAAGAAAAAATATCCTGATCTTGCTGAAGAATATGAGTTGATCTCTTCCGGAAAATTACCTCAGGGCTGGGAAGAAAAGCTGCCGGTATTTGAACAGGGTGAAGATATGGCAACCCGTAAGGCTTCAGGCAAAATACTGAATGCGGTCGCAGCATATTTACCTCAATTAATAGGTGGTTCAGCAGATTTATCGCCTTCTACAAATACAGTTCTGGAAGCTTATCAATCATTTTCCGCAGCCAACCGTGAGGGCCGTAATTTCCATTTTGGAATCCGCGAACATGCCATGGGAGCCGTGCTTAACGGAATGGCTCTAAGCAATTATTTAATTCCATATGGTGCAACATTTTTAATATTTTCAGATTATATGCGTCCGCCACTCAGGCTTGCAGCGATTATGAAAATACGTCAGATCATGGTTTTTACCCATGATAGTATTGGTCTCGGAGAAGACGGGACTACGCATCAGCCGGTAGAACAACTGATCGGATTACGAACCGTTCCGAATATGACAGTCATTCGTCCGGCGGATGCAAACGAAACCGTACATGCATGGCGTGTTGCTATTGAACACAAAAGCGGGCCTGTTGCCATTGCACTGACCAGACAGGAAATTCCGATGATCGATCAAAAAAAATATGCAAATGCAAAAAACCTGGAGAAAGGGGCTTATATTCTTTCAGATTCGGAAGGGGAGCCTGATATTATCCTGATTGCCAGTGGATCCGAAGTTCATTTAATATTGAAGGCACAGGAGGAATTGAAGAAAAATAAGATTGATGCCCGTGTGGTAAGCATGCCTTCCTGGAATTTATTTGATCAGCAGGCTGATGCCTATAAAGAAAAGGTTTTACCTAAAAATATCCGTAAGCGATTGGCCGTTGAAGCAGGTTCATCAGTGGGATGGATGAAATATACAACTGACGATGGTGATGTGATCGGAATCGATAAATTTGGCGAATCCGCACCGGGAGAAGAAATCATGAAAGAATATGGATTTAGCATTGAAAATATAGTACAAAGAGCTGTCGCTTTATTTTCGAAAAGCAGATAGACTTTTTACAAGCTGAGCATGTATTCTTACAGTTACAAAATATTTTAGAATTAAATACAAAATTGGAATGTCAACATTCATAAAAATTGGAATCTGCGCAGATCACGGGGGTTTTGAACTTAAGGAAAAAATAAAATCTTTTTTAGTTGAAAATCAATTCGAACCGGTGGATTATGGTGCAATGGAACTTAACAATGCAGATGATTTTCCGGATTTTGTAGTTCCACTTGCAAAAGCAGTGGCTTCAAAAGCAGTTTTCCGCGGTATTGCAATTTGTGGCAGTGGTGTGGGAGCCTGTGTTGCCGCAAATAAAATTCCCGATATTCGGGCAGCATTAATTACGGATTATTTCTCAGCACATCAGGGTGTTGAGGATGATGATATGAATTTAATCTGTCTCGGCGGACGTGTAACGGGGTATGCCATCGCGGAAGAATTGGTTTTAGCTTTTCTTAATGCAAAATTCATCGGTGCTGAAAGACATCTGCGACGCCTGGAAAAAATTCGGAATCTGGAAGATCGTCCGTCATAGTAAGTGTTTTCAAATATTAGTATTTTAATGTAAATCATAAATAACCGGCTGTTTTCATACCAAAAGGAGGACAGAAAATCTTAAAGAAGAACCCTTTTGTTTTTAATCTAAGTTTAAAAAAAGTAAATAAAAATGTCAAAAACATCAGATACAAAAGTAAACCCTACAGTTTTGATTATTTTCGGAGGAAACGGAGATCTGACTCAACGGAAAATTATCCCGGCATTGTATAACCTCTTTCTTGAAAACAGATTGCCTGAAAAATTTGCCATCATAGGAACTTCAAGAACTGAACTGAGTGATCAGAAATATCGGGATTCTCTGTTGGATGGAATCAATCAGTTTTCCAGAACGGGTAAAGCTAAAAAAGAAAAGTGGGCAGAATTTTCCTCAAATATTTCTTATCAGGCAGCTGATATTAATGATGTGGCTTCTTACAACGAGTTTTATCTGAAAGTAAGCAAGTGGAAGGAGGAGTGGAAACAGAACCCTTCAATACTGTATTATTGCGCTGTTTCACCGGATTTGTTCTGTACCATTGCAGAGAATATTTCTAAAAGCAAACTGGAGAATGATCAGAAAACCACGCGCATCATCATTGAGAAACCATTCGGGAGAGATCTGGAATCTGCAAAAGCGTTAAACGCAAACCTGCTGACCATTTTTGATGAAAAGCAAATCTACAGGATAGATCATTATTTGGGGAAAGAAGTAGTTCAGAATGTGATGGCTTTTCGCTTTGCCAATACCATTATGGAACCATTATGGAACCGTACGCATATCGAACATGTTCAGATCTCGGTGACTGAACAGATTGGTGTAGAAAACAGGGGAAGTTATTTTGACCGTGCAGGTATCTTACGGGATATGATCCAAAACCATTTGCTGCAATTATTATGTATTGTTGCCATGGAGCCTCCTGTCAACTTCGATGCTGATCTTGTGCGTGACCGAAAGGTTGATGTTTTGAAGGCCATTCGGAAAATTGTTCCGGGTAAGATTGATACTACTGCTGTCAGAGGCCAGTATGGCTCCGGCTGGGTTGAAGGCAAAGAAGTTCCCGGTTACCTTGAAGAACCTGATGTGCAGCCGGATTCAAATACGGAGACCTATGCCGCGATGAAATTCAATATCGATAACTGGCGCTGGCAAGGCGTTCCCTTTTATTTGCGAACCGGCAAAAGACTCTCTAAAACAGCTTCCTATATTGTGGTGCAATTTCGGGAACTGCCGCATAATATGTTCAATAATGAAGAGCATACTATTCCAAAACAAAACAGGCTTATTATTAGTATCCAACCAGATATGTCGATTAAATTTCAGCTTGAAAGCAAAACGCCGGGTCTTGAAATGATGCTGAATACGGTGGATATGGTATTTGATTATTCGGAAAAAACAAAGACCGAATCGCCGGAGGCTTATGAAACACTATTGCTGGATGTTATTTCGGGAGATCAGACCTTATTTATGCGGGCTGATCAAGTGGAGGAAGCGTGGAAAGTTGTCATGCCGATTCTTGATCATTGGGAGAACAATAAAATGACAAGCTTCCCGAATTATCCCGCCAACTCGTGGGGTCCGGAAAATGCAGATGCACTCATCGCCAAAGACGGCTTTCACTGGATCAATTTACCTCAGAAAAAATAGTATGTCCAAAAATGTTACGTTTCTAAATCTAATTAAAGTAGACCGTTTTGACAACCGTTTTATTTTAAAGGCTGAAATTATATAAAAATTTTTTGGATTTATACCATTTGTTTTTTTGTCCTCTCAGTACTACTGTATTCATCTGGTATTCAATATTTAATATAATTTTAATTTTATTGATGCTTAATTCGTGAGATTGGTCTGTAGTTTGGATATAAATGATTGGAAAAAGGATGTTATTCAATAAAAAATAAATAATGACTTTACATTCTTATCCCCAATAATTAAGAGTAATCCCCATACATTATAGTTTTTCAATTCTAATTTTTTGATAACTATAACCTCTATGAGGTATGATATAATAATTTAAATCAAACCTTAAATCTCTTTTTTATGAAAACACACACAATTTCCTATCATGAAGACGTATTTCTAATGAAGGATAATATGATCTCAGACGGTACTCAATTGCTTGCCGCAAAATTGTACCTGGCTCTGAAAAAATTGATAATGCTTTCCATTATTGCTCTCTTTGCAACGACTTCTTTTTTTGCACAGAATACAGGGTATATTGATGATCAGACGACTGTCACTGTAAAAACTCAGCTTGCCCCCCCTGCATTACCGGATTATGTACAGCCTCCGTGTCCAGGAGATGGTTATTTGTGGACGCCCGGATATTGGGCCTGGGATGTAAGCGGATATTACTGGGTTCCAGGAGTCTGGATTTTGCCTCCTGCTGTTGGCCTATTATGGACTCCCGGATACTGGGGATTCTACGATAGCTTCTACGGATGGCATCCTGGATATTGGGGACCTAGAGTAGGGTATTATGGAGGAATCAACTATGGTTTCGGATATTTTGGAAGTGGTTTCTATGGCGGAAGATGGGATCATGGACACTTTATGTACAACACTTCAGTGTGGAGAGTGAATAAAAACATTCATAATACCTACATCAATAAAGTGAATATTGTCAATAACAATCGTATGAGCTTTAATGGAGGAAAAGGCGTAATGTATCATCCGAATAAAGATGAAATGGACGGTATGCATGATAACCGTGTTTCCGCAAGCAAAGAACAAATGGATCATGAAATGAATATGAGAAATAATATGGGACAGTTTCATCATAATTCCGGCCCAATGATCCACAGCATGAACTTTCCGGGCGGACAGGGATTTGACAGAGGAGGAAGAGAAATGGAAATGGGAGGAATGAACAGAGGTGGTGGTGGAAGAGGCAGAAGATAAAACGAATTCCCGATCTTATAGATTAATAAAAAACCGTTTCATTATTGGTATGAGACGGTTTTTTATTTTAACGCAGTCTATTCTTTTCATAATGTATTAAAGTAGAGCTATCAGGCTTTTTTGAAGGTACTTACAATATCGGGTAGGACTTTTTTTTCATTTTTTATAATTCTGTATGGCCCAAATCAATAATGCGTTTTTTTCTTTTGGAATTCCCAGTTTTTCTATAATTCTGGTACGGTGTCCTTCTACTGTTTTTTCAGACAGGAAAAGAAGTTCTGCAATTTGTTTACTGGTTTTTTGACCCGCTATTAATTCTATTATTTTTCTTTCAGAAAATGTTAACAGGTTGAGTTTGCCGAGGTCTTCAGTATGTTCTATCGTGTAATTCTGAAGTAAAGCTCCTGAATAGTATTTCTTTCCTAAAGCAATTTCTTTCATGCATTTTTCTAAATCCGGACAAGCTTTTTCTTTTAAAATATATCCATCTACTTCAAATTCTTTTGCCTTGTTCAGAACTCCGGTTTCATTGTGCATGGTAAGGATGATCACTTTAGTACGCCATTTATTTTCCATTACTTTTTTGGCGACTTCCAATCCGTCCAACCCCGGCATATTTAAATCTAAGACTGCTACATCCGGCAAATAAACCTGAATGTAATTAAGTGCTGCCGTTCCATTAGAGCAGGCACTCACTACGTTATATCCCAAATTGGTAAGGTAAGAAACCGTTCCGTTCAGGGTTAAAGGATGATCGTCTGCAACCAGAATTTTCATTGTATTATTTTTTTATTTGTACCAGTATTTTTGTGCCTTTATCAGTGGATGTGATATGAGCCTGTCCACCAATTGCTTTGCTTCTTTCTATCATATTGTGTAGTCCGAAAGCATCCTTTTTTTCCAGCGTTTCCTTTACATTAAAACCTTTTCCATTATCCATAATTTCTAAAATAACGGTGTCTTTATCTTCAGTTAAAATTACTTTTGCCGCGATGGCATCGGCGTATTTTATAATATTTGAAACAGCTTCCTGCACAATTCTGTAGATTTGTAATTCTTTTTCAGTCGTGAGACCATTCTGATAATTGATTTCGGATGAGATCATAAAAAGATGGGTATTTTGAATTCGTTCTATGAACTGCTCCAAACTGGCTTCAAGTCCTATTTTTTCAAAAAGAACGGGATGTAAATTTCTGCTGATAGCTCTGATATCATTAATAATGCTATCCACTTTTTCATTTAATTGAAGCTGTCCTGCCTCGAACGAATGTTTAAGCGACAATAGTTCATGGCTCACGCTATCATGGAGGTCAGAGGCAATTCTTTTGCGTTCTTCCTCGGTTTTATCCAGAAGGTTTTTAGTAAACTGCAATGATTGTTCTTTTTCTAAAGACAATTTCTTTTGTTTTTGTTTTAAATAATAGATAATAATGGCTAATAACAATGCAATAAAGACGAGTATTAGAGCTACAATAACAGCATTTTTATTGATAATGGTTTCTTGTTGGAGTTTAATTTCCTGCTCTTTTTCTTTCGTTTCATATTTTGCGGCGAGTTCTAAATTGATCAGCTTACTTTTTGCGCTTGATAAGCTGTCCTTTGTACGGTACACTTCATTACTATAAAAAGCAACCTTGTCCGGATCTTTGCTTTGAATTGCTTTTTCTAATAAAACACTGTAAAACAGGTTGGCTCTTTCATAGTTTTTATGTTCAAGCAAATTGGGCAGTGAATTTTCTATATATTTCGTGTTACACGTTTTTACATCTTTAGTAATTTGATATAAAGCTAATGTCGCCTGGTAATCCTTTTGCCAGTTTTGAGAGGGATTTTTTTCTGCAACAGGCTCTATTCTGTCTAAAACTATTTTGGCATCGTCTAATTTATTTTCTTCAGTTAAAGCTTCTATTTCGTAATCAGAAATACCAAGCAGAAGCACATCATTATCATATTGACTGGTTAAATATTCTTTGTAAGTTTCGTGGATGTATTTATTTTTCAACTGATGCTGATTAAAGAAACCATACACAGAACATTTGTTGTATCTGCCCATAAAATAATCATAGGTGTTCCCGATTTCTTTAGAGATCTTTATCGCCTCATCCGCACTTGCGACTGCCTTTTGAAAAGAACCGTTTGCTTTGTATATATTGACATAATTCGACTCTACAGAAGCTATGCTTTCCCTGTCCCTAATTTTTAGGGAGTAGTTTCTTGATTTTTCATTCGCTTCTATACTGTTTTTTAAATCCCCTAAAACAAAATAAGTATAAGATAAATCATAATAAGCACGGGCTATTTTGTAACAGCTTTTATAATCATCCGGCTCTAAAGCGGTAATTTTTAAAAAGTAATCCTTAGCCTTGTTGAGATGATCCCTGTCAAATTCTAAATTACCATAATAACTGTCAATGTAAATTGTTTTTAAGGGTGGTAATTCACTTCTATACCTTTCATCAAATTCTTTTACAACGTTGGTAATACGAGGGTCGAAATCATAAAAATAAACACATTTTGTAGTCACTACATCCAGAATTTTGGAGGCGTTTGAATAATCCCCTTTTGCCATTTTACTTTGGTAGTAGTCCAGAAAAACTTTCAGGTAACGTTCTTTATCTGCGTTATAGTTTTCATTTTTTTTTAGCCAGACTTTTGTAGATTCCTCTTTTGACGGGCTTTCTTTTTCAAAATAAAAATTTTCCTTTTTTTCTCTACATGATAAGGTAAAAAAAGTAATGAATAAGAATATGATTTTCTTAATCGTAGGCATACCTATATTTTTTTACAAATGTATCAATTTCTAATCTTGAAAATTATACAATGTTTAATTCAGGGGTTTCCCCCTGTATGAATCTCCGGAAGAATAATGGAATTTTGTGGAGTAATTAATAAAAATTATTATTATGAAAAGAAAAATACTTTTAATGCCTTTCAAACTAAATTTTCAAAAAATTTGGATTGCCTGTTTTGTAATGATTTTCCAATTTGGATTTTCTCAGCAGGGAGCAGCGTTGGATTTTGATGGCGTAAACGATTATGTAAGTTGTGGAAATATTTTGCCTACAAGTTATACTAAAGAAGCGTGGGTTTATGTGAAAAGTTTAAATACCCAAAACAACATTATCTCTGGTGGCGATTCAGATGGGCTGCACGCTTTCTGGATCCCCAATAATTCCGGTAAACTTTCTGCAGGGCATAACGGTGACTGGTTTGCTGTAGAAGACAATGTTCCTCTGTCTGTTAATACCTGGCATCACGTTGCAGTAACTTACGATGCTGCTGTTACCACACTGAAATTATACAAAGACGGACAACTGGTATCTACCAATACTGATGTTGATCCGGTTGATGGAGGAAATATGGTTAGATTAGGCGCTTTTAATAATGCTGCAAACAGTTTTACAGGAACCATGGACGAAGTGAGAATATGGAATAGAGCTTTGTCTCCCGGAGAAATAACCAATCATATGAACTGTGAGCTGCCAGGTCCACAAATAGGACTAATTGCGTATTATAAATTTAATCAGGGCATTGCCAATGCAAATAATGCAGCCATAACCTTCTTACAAGACAGCAGCGGAAATAGTTACAATGGAACGCTTAACGGCTTTGCTTTAAATGGAAACTCATCCAACTGGGTTGACAACAGTGCTGTAATTAGCGGAATTATTTGTTCTGGTTATCTAAACGTATCCTCAGTAGAAAAAACGAAATTTAAACTCTTTCCTAATCCTGCTGCCAATAAATTGTTCCTCAGATCCGAACAACCCATTTTAAATGTTGAAGTGATTAATTTTCTGGGGCAAACTGTTATAAAACAGGAAATAAACGGCATTGAAGCAGAAATTAATTTGTCATCTCTTACCCCGGCCTCTTATTGGGTCAGAGTACAAACGGGAAAAGGTGTAGAGACCATAAAAGTTCTTAAAAAATAGAGACAGTCAATTATTCTGTTTCTTGGCAATCCGATCTGGTATTATTGTGAGTGTGGCTTTCTGTGAGTCATACTCACATTTTATTTATTATAAATCTCAAGGTCTGGTCAGGCATTGAGGCTAAAATCATCTGTATTTTGGCATTTCAAGAGCTGAAATTTATTAAAAGCATCTTAAAAATAGCGCCAACTGAAGAGAGCTGGCGCTATTTGTTTTTTTGTCAACTCCTTGGTTGGAACATCAAACCAATTTTTACAAAGTTAGAGGATGTTTTAAGTTGATGTTGCTGACTAATAATTATTTATGATTTGGTTGTTCCGGTTTGAATCCTGTTGACAATTTTTAAGATGTATGCTCTAATCTTTAGTTGTACATTCCTCGCTCTGTTTTCATTAAAATTCTCAGGAAGCCAAGATTGAATGGGTAGTAAGAGGTCATTTTTATTAAATACATAGCTTGTTTTGCCGGAACCCGCCTTACCTCCTACAGTATGGAAGTACAATCAGGATAAGCGTTGTTATGGATATTATGATTGAAGAAATAATCTAACACATTTTTAAAATCTCCTGCTGTTTCAAAGAACAACAGGAGGTTTGCTTTTTATTTAAAAGTGGCTTCTAATTTTTGTTCGTTTTGTGTTTTGATCAATTCATTTAAAGATGTTATGTTGTTGATATTTAATAGCATATTGTTTTTTGATTTATCTTTTTTTCTATAGGCTTCGGCAAAATAAGCTCCATATATATGACTAACATTTAGTAAGGTTTTGTATTGAATATCTTTTTTAGGATCTAATGAAAAATTTGTTATTCCGTGACAAGAGAAACAGGTGGTATTTTGATGATACGTTTCCATCGTAATATTTGTCGCATTTGGACTTCCTGCCAATTTTAAATTTCCCTTATTAAATTGCTGATAAACATCTACATTTCTGGACTCCTTGCTATTAAGCATTCCTAGCCAGATGTTACCGTTATAATATTGCTTAATTTCACTTTTTGTAAGTGCTTTTTTATTTAATTCATTAGCAAGATCAGCATGTCTTTTATATTCAGAATTATTTGGATGATCATATTTTTTTTGTGATATGCCCAATGGATATTTACGATAGGCCTTATCAGCTATTTTACCTTTTTTAGTTAAGGTATCAAACTTAATAGCATTCAGAGAATCTTTTGCACTAAGTTCACCTTTTTTAAAGAATAAAAAATCGGTTTCTGTTTTGGCAATTGGCTGACTGTTAGTTGTGTTTGGTTTAAATCCATGTCTTTGTTTTGAATTCAAATCAGTTAAGTTATTTAGATTATCCGGAGCTAGATCCTGACCTTCAAAAGTTGCCCAAAGCATTTCTGGAAATCCTTCTACTTTGGCAACGATGTGTAAACCAATAAGAGCAACCGCGGGTATGTTTTGATAGTTTTGAGGATTATTAATTATTAGATTAACATTAGTATAATCATTTTTTCTGGTGAAATAATCTAGTTTGTTTAAAAAATCTTTTTTTATTTGTGGTACATTGTGTACAATCAGGTAATTTTTCTGCTGATCTTTGGGAATCGCATTAAGATCTACCCAGGCAGCCTTTAGTTCTAATGAAGAATTGGTATAGACCTCTGTTGAATCACTTATATTCTTAATCCCTTTTTTTGCTTTCTCTATAGCAGAATCTGTCGCTTTAACCATCTGATCATGCATAATTTTATTCATATGTATGGAATAAAAAACAGTATACTCTTCAGAAATCCCGGCAAAGTCTGTATTTGATTTTAATACAGGATGGTCACTACCTGCCTGATGAAATGCAAATAATTTGAAAGGTGATTTTACAGGTTCTCCGTATTCGGTAATTTGAAAAATATTTTTTGAATCATCCAGGAACAATGGTAAGCCATCTAGAGTTTTTTCATTTTTTGAATCTTTAATGTTCTGTGTTAAATGCAAATACTTTTGCCAGGACCAGGTGTGAAATGCCCTCGCAGAATCTTCTTTGGTTACCACTAAAGTATCATTTTTCCAGAGATTATCGTCATCTGTATCCGGGATGAATGATTTGTTGTAGTTTGAAAAATATTTTTTCTCAAAATGTTCTAGAGACACCTTGTCATTTTTATCCATTTCTATAGATTCTATAGATTTTTTACAACAAATAAGGCTGAAAATACTGCCTGTCGTTATGCTCAAAAGCATCAGTTTTTTGAATTTTAATTTCATGATATTAGTTTTTTGAGTTGATGATATTTTTAAAATCGCAATAACATTCTTTAGTTATACTAGGTGATTGTAAAAAAAATATTACATTATTTTAAAGATTCCATTTTATATTTCATAAACTTTTATGTTTACTATAAAAACAATATTAATGTTATTTTTTTAAAAATAATTCAGTAGTAATACTGAATTTTGAAGTAATGTATTATGGATTGGTTGCTGAATTTTCGGGTAGTATTTAATTGAGTCTCCTATCTTATAATTTCATAAACTTCAACGAATTTGTGGAAAATTATTGTATCCAAAATTTCTGTTAAGGAACTACATCGCTTACTTTTCTGAAAGATTAATTAAACAATCAGTTAATACAGATTTCTCAGATCTGACTCTGATACATTGAATGAACTCTTTGCGCTTTAAAGTGTTTAAACTGGAATACAATCTGCTTATAAAGAACTAATAAAGGAATTGTTTTTAGATAATTATAAATAGTTCACGCCTCACATAAAAGCTAAAAGAAAATGAATCTTCAAAAAGATTATTTTGTTCAATGGATAACCTTAAAACTATTATCATAGGGTTCTACAAATGAAAATAACGTGAGGGTATTTGATATTTCCCTCAAAAGTCGAATTTGACGGAAAAAGTTTTCAAACATCTAAAATGAATATTGGAGCTCAATATATCTATTAATGAGATGAATTATCTCATATTGCTGATTTAGCACCTTATTAGTTTAATAGATGATTTCATTTTTTAGATATTTGCACATGGCTCTATTGATAACTTTGGATAATGTCTATACATTGTACAATCTTGATTCTTCAAAAAAGACGGAAGGGATCGTTATTCTTAATCAACAAAATGATCCTAAAAAGAAATATACAAATAATAGCCGTCTATTTGATGGTTTATTGCTAGGATTCCTGATACAGGGATCCATGAAAGCACAGATTCATTTTTTAGAATATGAAATGAACGCGGGTGATATTGTTGTTTTACAGCCGCAATTGATGATGGATACAAAATCATTAAGTGACGATGCCCAAATTGTAACCATTGGTCTTTCCTTAGATTTTATTACAGCATTTCCCATTTTACGTGAGTTTGTAATGAACCACCAAATTAGATGGCAGCCCGTTATCAGACTTAAGCCTGAAGAAATAAATTTGCAAAATGAATTATTGACGCTTATACAGAATTTCTACAATAAAAAACCTAGCCATAATAAAACGGAAATGCTTCGACATCTTGTTATGGTTCTAATAAGTATGATTTCTGAAGTATATTCTTCTTTACCGAATAACAAAAGCTTAGTGAAAAACCGTACACATGAGATTATAGATGATTTTTATCTACTTATTTCAAAACATGCGAATCAACAGAGAAGCGTTGTGTTTTATGCTGAAAAATTACATTTAACACCACAATATCTTTCCACTTTCCTGAAACAGAAAACGGGAAAATCTATATTACAGTGGATTGATCATATCACAATTCTACAAGCTAAAACACTACTGAAATCTTCTAATTTATCAATCAAAGAAATTAGCAATGAGCTTCATTTCGAAGAAACAAGTGTTTTTTGCAGATACTTTAAAAGAATAGTGGGAGTGTCGCCAAAAACCTATAGAAACGAATACTAATTTATATTCTTTTATGCCCAAACTATTTATATGATGAGCTTTCAGATTGTACATAAACACCATTAAATTGTTAATACCTGCCTTTTTATCTCTGTTTAATTTTACAATATGAAAAAAACAGGTAAAAAAGCAGCTGTTGGATTTATATTTGTCACGTTGTTGATTGATATTACAGGTTGGGGAATTATACTTCCCGTGGTTCCTAAACTCATTGGAGAACTTATCAATAGTGACCTTGGTGAAGCTGCGAAATATGGAGGTTGGCTTGGCTTTGCTTATGCTATTACGCAATTTATATTTGCACCTATAGTGGGTAATCTTAGTGATAAGTATGGGAGACGCCCAATTATTTTAATTTCTCTTTTTGGATTTGCTGTTGATTATGTACTATTAGCACTAGCGCCTTCTATCGGGTGGTTGTTTTTAGGAAGAATCATTGCCGGTCTTACTGGGGCTAGTATTTCAACAGCTAGTGCATATATCGCTGATATATCCACTGAAGAAGATAGAACTAAAAATTTCGGCTTAATCGGCGCAGCTTTTGGATTAGGATTTATTATAGGTCCGGTAATAGGCGGTTTGCTTGGACATTATGGAGCCAGAGTTCCCTTTTATTTCGCTGCTATATTATGCATGGTGAATTTTCTTTATGGCCTGCTCATACTACCGGAAAGTTTAGAAAAAGATAAGCGTCGGTCATTTAGCTGGAAACGTGCAAACCCTATTGGAACAGTAAATTTTTTGAGAAAACAGTCGAAAATATCAAATCTCGTCATCGCTTTAATTTTGGTGTATGTTGCCCTCCACGCTGTACAAAGCAATTGGCATTTTTTTACTATGTATAAATTTAATTGGACAGAAAGAACTGTAGGTCTGTCACTTGGTCTGCTTGGCTTATTGCTTGGCCTAGTACAAGGAATTCTGATTAGGTGGACAACTCCAATATTAGGAGAATATAAAAGTGTATATGTTGGGTTGCTATTTTATGCATTAGGCTTAATGCTTTTTGCATTTACCAATCAAGGATGGATGATGTTTGTTTTTCTCGTTCCCTATTCCTTAGGTGGGATCTGCGGACCCGCACTTCAATCAATAATCAGTAAAAATGTTCCTGCAAATGAACAGGGGGAACTGCAGGGGGCATTATCAGGTTTAGTGAGTGCTACCTCTATTTTGGGACCTCCAGTGATGACCAACTTATTCTATTATTTCACTCATGATAAAGCACCATTTCAATTTTCAGGAGCTCCGTTTTTTCTAGCATCCATTTTAATGTTGATGAGTGTAATTATTATATATTTTGCTTTTCGGAAAAAAAGTGAAAAAGAAGCTAAAGATTAAAAAAAATGCGATAATGTGAATAAGTAGGGGGGAAGATATGGCCTTAAATCGGTTTTTGTCGCAATTTCAAGATATTTGTGAATAAAAAAAAAGAGACAACTATCAAATAGTTGTCTCCTTAAGTGAACTCGCTGGTAGGCTACCCAAACTATTTTTATAATGATATTGAAAATATTTTAGATCTATATATCTGAAAATAAGGTTGTTACTATTTTATTCTTTTTGTTTGATTTCTGTTAAGTTATCTTCATGGGATTGTGATTTTGAAAATTTGAATATTTGGTTCTAATCAATTGCGCACCTTACTTCCAATTATTTTTATCCGTATTGGTGAGTTTTTAGTGTTGGTTATTTAGCAACTAGAATTTAGTCTTTTCATTAAAAACTAGTGTTTAAGAGGAATGATGATAAAAGGGAGGGATTCGAACTAACCCTCTTCACTTTCAAAAAACCTATATTTCAAGTAATATAACAAAAGACTGCTATGAATCTGCCATAGAATATAATTCCAACAATCCTTATATTTTGTAACCTTTTACATTATTAAAAAGAGCAATATAATTCTTTTAAATTATTAATAAATATAACTAAAAATATTAGTTATCCAGTACAGATTAGAACTTAATAAAAAAATACTGGACTTCTTTCTTTCTTTCTTTAGGAAATCCAATAGTATTGAGTAAAATGTTATCATTAAATAACAAATTTACTATATTGCATAAAATATGTTTGGTTATCCTTAGTGTAGGCTATTCCATAAAATTAACCATGAAATAAAAGTTAGAGAATCAATTCTAATCTTTTCTTTGTATTTTATTAAAGCACATTACGGTAAGCCGTAAAAATTTGGTTTACTTTATTCCGAATGTTGCATAATACATATGAATTCTGAAGTTATTTATTGGAAAATAGCAGATGCTTGCTAACAATAAATAATTATTAATACCTAGAAATTTATAATAATGGCTAAAGAAACAGTAGATAATGATTCTACCAAAAAGCAGTTAGGTTTTGAATATCAAAAACTAATTGCCCTAGAGTCATGCCTAAATGCTAAAAAAGGTGAACATGTTTACATCGAATGCTTTGGTGATATCCAACAAGGAGTAAAAGCTACAGAAGTGAAACATCATCTATCAGATTCAAATCTGACCAGTAATTCTACTGATGTTTGGAAAACGTTAAAAAACCTCGTGGAGGAATATGATAAATTGAAATTTAATGACAAATTTATTTTGCATACTACACAAAATATTAAAGAGGATAGTATTTTCTTTGGTTGGAATATGCTTTCTAAGACTATCAAGTACAAAAGGTTGAATGAACATAATATTTCTACGACTTCTAAACCATTTAAAGATATAATTATTGACGGTAACAAGTCTACAAAGGATAAACTACTAAATATTTTGGAGAAATTTGTGATTTATCATAACCAGCCTAAAATAGAGGAGAAATTAAAGGAGCTGGAAGAGCATCCAGCATTTTCTTTAATACATGATCAATTTAAAAGAATTGCGATTTGGATTTTACAAGGTTATCTAACTGATAGAGCTATTGAAAATTCTGACAAATGGGAAATTAATATCACAGATTTTAAAGACGACCTTCGAGACAGTTTGGGGCAATACGCAAAAGATTATACACCGTTTCCTATAATTCATAGAGATCAGGTGCCTAAAGATTATCTATCAAAAGGATATAAGTTTATTGAAAAATTAGAAAATATTTGTTTGAAAAGAACCGATTTGCATCAAGCTTTTCAAGATTATGTTAGATCTGAGGAAGCTTATAAGGAATTATTGATTGTTAATCCGGGACTGGAGAAAAACCTTCTGTCGTATGAAAATGATATTCAATCAGAAATGAATACGGAAAAAAGTTTTGTATCTTATAGCTTAACATTAAATTCTTTCTTGGATAATACACATCTCTCTTCTTCGAGAAATGTGTATTTCAATAGTATAAGAAAAAGCTGTAATAATATTAGAGGAGTGAACGGAACTGAAAAATTTTATAGGGACGGAAGAATTCATAACATCACAGAAACAACAGATTTTGAGTGGCAGTTTAAAGAAACAGATTTAGAATGAAAATAAAAGAAGTAGAGAAAATACTATTTAATCCTCTCTTCACATCCAAATTATTAATGTTTGCTTTGTGTGGAGCAAAGGATAAGAAGTTAAAATTAGAACTCATTTATTACATTTTGCCGTTGCTGTATGATGAACATATCAAGAATAAATTGGCGAAATCAAATTCTAGAAGTTCATTTAAAACATTTTTTGATAGTGATGTCAGAAAAAAAATGATTGGGATTGAAGAGCTTTTAAAAAATTATAATTATAAATCTAAAGAAGCATTAATAACTCTTTCAAACTTGTATTCTATAGAGCTTAATTCTTATGTATTACTAAAAGAGAAGATTCAAATCCAATATTCTCAAGAACCAAATAGTCTGCTTAAAGAATATTATAAGGCAGCCTTTAACTTGGGAAATATATTATCCAAAGAAGATTATACCAAAATATTCTATAGTTTTTAATATCATGAAAGCATCAATATCACATATATTTCTATTTAACGGCGATCAAGTTAGAAATCTAAAATTTGAAGAGGGATTAAATATAATTACAGGGGATTCAAAAACTGGAAAAAGTGCTGTCATCGAAATAATAGATTACTGTCTTTTTGCAAGTCGGTCAACAATTCCAAAGGGGATAATTACAGATTGGACTGAATTTTACTGTATTGTATTGAAAATTATGGAGAAATTCTTAGTGATTGCCAGGAAAAAAAACAGCAATTCAATGTATTTTGTTGTAGAAATTGATCCAAAAGTATTAGAAAATTTTTCTCTTGAATATTTTTCTGATAAATCTTTAATGGATTTGAATGATGCAAAAAAGGAATTTGAAAAGCATCTCGGCATATCAGTTTTGGATACTAGAACAGATATCGAAGAGGACAAAAGAACCTCAGGTGGCAAGGTAACTATGAGGAGCTTTGCGCCATTCATATTTCAACATCAAAATCTTATAGCTAACAAGCACAGTCTTTTTTATCGTTTTGATGATTTCTATAAGAGAAAAAAAACAATTGATGATTACTCTATTCTTATGGGTTGGGAAAATGCCGAGTATTTCGATTTAAGACGGGAACTAGAAGAAAAACAGAAAGAGCTTTCAAGAAATAAAAAAATAGCAGAAAAGCTAAAAATAAATAGCGAGCAACTTAGAACTGATTTGTATAATAGTTTGTCGATATATTACACATTTTTAGGCAAAAATTTAGACAGTGAAATTAGCTTAAGTGATTTAAAAAAACTCTCTAAAGATTTACCTAAGGCGAATGCAAATTCAGTAGCAGATCAAAATTTACCTTTGTTATTGGGAAAAATTGATCATGAAATCACTGAAAAAAAGAAAGAGCTGATAAATGTTGAAAATCTTATTGATACAATTAAGGATAATAACAGTCTATCAAAAAATTATGGGAGCAACATAAAAAGATTGAAGGCAATGGCTTCCATACCTCAAGTTGTTGAGGAAATTCATTGTCCACTTTGTGAACAAGAAGTTAAAGAGATAAAAGAAAAAATCAATATAGTACAGGAGTCAAACCAAATGCTTGTCAACGAATTTGAAAAAATTGGCGTGTATGTTAATGATACAAGTGAAGAAAGTGGCACATTAAGAAAACAGAGAGATCAGCTTAAAAAAGAAATAAAATCGCTCTCTATAAAAGCTGAGGAAATTAATAATCAAATTACGTTGGAATTTAACAGTCGTGAAGATTATGAAAAAGGATTGTTATTGAAAGGACGGACAGAAGCAACTGCTGCGACCCTTATTGAAAGAAGCCAATTGCTTGCAGCTGACAAAAATGACTTCACTGAACTCATTGAATATATAGAAGAATTAAAATCAAAACTGTCAGGGTATAATCTCAAAGAAAAATTACAAAAAGCTGAGGTTTTATTGAGCGAAAAAATGAGTGAAATTTGTAATCAGCTAGATTTTGAAGATGAATTTAAACCAGGAAAAATTTGGTTTGATTTAGAGAAATTTGCTCTTAAATACACTATTGATGAAAGAGAAAACATACTGTTGTCGGAGATGGGGAGTGGATCCAATTGGTTGGCCATCCATTTATCAGCTTTTCTAGGCTTTCTATATTTACATTCAGTAACTGAGTCTTCTCGTATTCCTTCAATTTTAATATTGGATCAACCTAGCCAGGTTTATTTTCCAAAAGTTTATGGGAAATTGGAAGAAGAGGAAGCGAATGATAATAATAAAAAGGATGATAATATTCTACAGGTTAAAAACATTTTTAAGGTATTATCTCATGAAATTACAACCATAGAATCGGAATGTGGATTTAAACCTCAAATTATTGTCTTAGAACACGCTGACGAAGAAGAATTTTCTCAATTCATTAAATATCGTTGGAGTAAAGAGGGTAGTAAATTAATTTAATAATTATTTGTTTTCACTATATATAAATAGGTGTTTACTTTTTAATTGTTATTGACAAATAAATCAAAATTATGTTTGAAATTATTGAATATTCAAGAGTTCATGATTTTTATAATGCCAATAAGGAATTAATATTTAAAAATAGGCTTTCGCACTATCATTTAATTAAATATTTTAATGAGCTTAATAATGGTAATCAATCTATATATGCGGGTTATAATATTATTGATCAGAACGGGGGCAATGTGATTTGTGTATGGGCTGATTCGGTATATTATTTATATGCGTTAAAGTGGTCAGATTCGATTATTCTAGGCTTATTAAGTAAAATTGAAATAGATAAATATACAAAACGATTTAGTTTTTGCGGAACCCTCGACTTGATAAAGGATCTGTTTGAAAAGAGTGGAATCACATATGAAGTTTTCAAAGAGCGTAATTTATTTGAATGTTTTGAACTTAAGGATAGGAAGGAAGAAGAAATTATTGGTAAACCATACTTAAGTTCAATTAATGATCTTGACATAATTGCACAAATGACTTATGATTTTGGGATTGAAGAATGGGGACATAGAGAAGGACGAGACCAAGTAAATGCCAGTAAAATATCTTTACAATCGATTTATTCTAAAACAAGCGTCAATTGGCAAGTAAACGGTGAAATTGTCTCTGTTGCGACAATATTGGACAGTGAAAGTGAAATGTCTATTATAGGTAATTTGTATACCCAACCAAACCATAGGGGTAAGGGGTATGCAAAAAGTCTGGTCTACGAAATCACGAAACAGATTTTAGAAGATGGTGATCGTTGCGGAATAGTTTCCGATGCAAATAATCCAATTACAAATAAGATGTTTCAGGAAATAGGGTATGAACAGATTAGTAAATATATCAGTGTAAATACTTTGCGTGAAGAAGTGTAAATTACTTCTTTATTATGTATATGCTTTTCAATGCTGAAAGTTTTGTAAACCAACTGTATTCAAAAGAATTCATTTCGTCTAATTTTAAAGAGGCTAATTATCGCCGACTTTTTTCTCCGTTTGATATAATTCCGAAAATAAAATCCTTTGTCAAATCAAATATTAGAATATATTGAAGAATAATTTACCAAAAATATGTTATTGGTGCGGTGTAAATCTGCCTTTAAATAATACTACAAAGGAGCATGTTCCTCCTTTTACATTTTTTCCAAGAGGGCATAGGGAGAATCTTATGACAGTACCCTCTTGTTCGGATCATAACAATAATTTATCTTATTTAGACGAGAAATTTCAGTTTTTAATAAAGGCATTTAAAACAAATGAGATTGCTATCAACGATTTAAATACGAGAGTTAAAAGAGGATTTGAAAGAAAGGAGAAACAGTCATTTATTAAGAATTTAGAAGAAAATAGTAGATCTGGAAAAATTGATGGGAAACCACATTGGTTTTTACCTTTAGAACAAAATGAAGCTGAATTATTTATTGAAAAAATAGTGCGGGGAATATACTTTTATCACAAAGAGAAACCAGCAAAAGGAATTATTCAAAGTATATCAAAAAGGATTATTTATGAAAATGGCGTAAATACAATTGCTGGAGTTGATTTTTTGAAAGAGGATTTAAGTTCTGATATTTTGTCAAATGGAGAATGTAACAATCCTAAAGTTTTCAAATATCAATATTTAGACTTTAGAGATATGTTTGTTGTTTTTATGCAATTTTATGATGATGTTGAGTTTATAGGCTGGAAATATCCTGAGAATTTTTCATTTGACTAAATTGTGTTACAAAAGGTTTGATTATTTAACTAGACATTACCAATACGTTTTATAAAAAAAAATTATTAAGATGGCAGATAATCTTGTAGGCTATTCCAGGGCAGGCGATGAATTTCATTATCGATGGGCAGCGCGTAGATGTCTTAGAATGCTGTTTCCAAACAGCAAGCTTACCAGTGTGGTAATCGAAGGGTCGAATGAGGTTAATGCACCTGGTGAATACGTAATCGATCTTACTGAATATGCAGTGAATCAAAAGGTTGAGCATATTGATTATTATCAGTTAAAACATACCACCGTACAAAAAGAGAGTCCGTTCCTGCTAAGTGATCTTAAGGAAACAATTAAAGGATTTTTCAAGCGCTTTGTAGAACATGATGAAAAGGGCGAACTAGAAAACAAAGTAATATCTTTTATACTGGTGACCAATAGGGCTCTTGCAGATAACTTTAAGAATAACCTCGCCGCAATTGCCAATGGAACTACCGTTGAAAATCGATTTCTGACAACTATTAAAAAATACACTTCTCTTGATAATGGGAAATTGCAAAAGTTTTGTTCCTCAATTAGGATTGAAGATGGTCACGGTAATTACCAGGAACAAAAAAACGAATTGAGAGTTGAACTTACACGGATTCTTTATGATGCAAATCCAAATTTGCAAGTTGAAAATATTACTGCTTTGGTAAGGGAGAGGATAATGCCCGACTCAAATGGTAAAATTGTCAAGGAAGACATACTGCAACGCTTCGGCGTAAGCTCAGAGCGAGAACTTTATCCTGCTGAACCAATTTGGGAAGAATTGACTAAGAGGATACCTAGATCTCAACATGCGGAATTGAGCAGAGAAATACATAATTCAAAGAATTCTATTATAATTCATGCCGAGGGCGGTGTTGGCAAATCAGTATTTACACGTCAATTCATTGAAAACCTTCCCGAAGGATCCGTAGGAATTGGTTATGATTGTTTTGGTGCTGGAAAATACCGAAATCCCAGTGAAACTCGCCATCGACATAAAGAGGCCATGGTTCAAATTTCTAATGAATTAGCGACGATGGGGCTTTGTGAACCGCTTATTCCTTCAAACAACACGTCTTCTGAAAGGGAGCTGACAAGAATGTTTTTATACCGTCTTGAAAATGCAGTGAAAAATCTCAGAAAAGCTTTTTCCTCCGCCACTTTGACGCTACTTGTTGATGCTGCGGACAACGCAGAAATGGCGGCTAAGGAATTTAACCAGAGTTGTTTTGCACGTGAACTTTTACGAGAAGAAATGCCTGAAGGATGTAAACTCGTTTATTTGTGTAGACCCGAGCGAATTTATCTTTTGGAGCCACAAAGTACAATTAAATTATTGGAGCTGAAGCCGTTTTCAGAACAGGAATCCTCAGTTTATCTTAAAACAAGGTTTCCCTCTGCAACTGATGCCGACGGATTGGAGTTCCACAGACTGACCAGCGGAAATCCAAGGGTTCAGTCAAACGCGCTGGATAATAGATCAGAATCTGTGGTGGCATTATTAAATAGTTTAGGTCCAAAACCCACTTCCGTTGAAGATCAGATCGAGGCACAACTGAGATTTGCGGTTTCTAGGCTTAAAGATTTACTCCCTACCGTATTTCAGCAGGAAATTGACGCAATTTGCACGGGGCTAGCTAGTCTATCGCCAAACATTCCGATCGACGTTCTAGCACTTGCCTCTGGTGTACCTGAACAGAGCGTTAGGAGTTTTGTAGCTGATATTGGAAGACCGCTATGGCTATCAGATTCTTCAGTCCAGTTCCGTGATGAACCAACGGAGACTTGGTTTCGTAAAACTTTTATTGGTGGTGTTTCCGATTTTGCTAACTACATTACAAAGTTAGAACCGCTTGCAGATCACTCAGCTTATGTCTCTGAGGTACTGCCACAGCTTTACTTGATGGCGGGTCAATATGAAAAATTGATTACCATAGCTTTATCTGATGAACTTCTTCCACATAATAATCCAATAGATGCGAGAAATGTAAAAGTCTATAGGCTTCAATTCGCATTCAAAGCGGCGTTAAAGGAAAATAGAAGCAGTGATGCTATCAGACTTGCCATGCGTGCGGGTGAAGAAGTTGCTGGAGACGAGCGCCAAATTCTGTTATTGAGAGAGAACCTGGACCTATTAAGCCAATTACAAGGAAAAGAAAAAATTCAGAGTATTGCCTTCAAGAGGACATTATCTGGTAACTGGATGGGGTCGGAAAATATTTATTCAGCTTCCCTACTTTCGATGTTTCCAGAATATCACGGAGAGGCAAGAGGTTATCTTCGAGCATCTTTAAACTGGTTAACTATATATTTTGAGGAATCAAAGCAACGAAAGCGTCATGATCATGAGGAAAGATTGGAGGATAGAGATATTGTACAAATTGCAGTAGCAAAGCTCAATTTGGATGGGATTGATAGCTGTACAGAATTTTTAAATAGCTTAAAACCAAAACAAAGTGTTTTTAGGATTGTTTGTGAACTTTCCAGAAACCTTGTAGATAAAGGTGCTTTTGATGTTTTGGATGGTCTTCTTGCCAGTTGGAAGCAACAGCCATATTATACAATTGCTATTTCAAGCGAGTTACACAAAGTAGGTCATATTCCTCCTGCAAAAATAATCAAGTCATGTCTAACGCGACTAAACAACCCCAAGACTCGGATCAAGCTTCCTGAAAACAATAATGAGTTATTAAAAAGCGTGCTTCTTGATTTTTTGGAGTGCTGCATCTATCGAGGTCTTGATAACAATTCGATCTTGGGAGTGTTGAACTACTACTTTCCGGTTCGTGCAGAACGAATGGTTTTAGATGATCATTTTTACTCATCTAGAACGCTGTTCATGCGCGTACTAGCGATCAGGTTTGGTCTTAACGGCGGCATCTCTCCTGATATTCAGGAAATCATGCCCGAGGGCTTGGTAACTAAAAAGAGTAATTATGAAAACAATCGCAAGATAACCGACTTTACTCAGATCGTTGAGGGCCTGCTACCATGGTATCTTTTAAGGCTATCGGTACTGTCATCTGCTGGACTGCTAGATAATGGCGCATTTGAAGATGCGAACACTAATTCTAAAAATGGTCTCAAGGGCAGATATAAGGGACATGATACATTCCCCCAAGAAATAGCAGAGGTGCACTTGAGTATAATGATCTTTGCTAATAAAATGACTACTGATGATCTTGAAAAATATTTCGTCACTTATATTGAGAATTCTAAATCTCTTAAAATTACAAGCTGGTTATCAGCTGTATCAGCCTCGTATAGATTGGAACATCTCAAGCCGTTCAGCATCAGGCTTGAAAACTATACTTATGAGGAAATAAAAAGCTTTGCCGATCAGGGACCGGACGAACTGGCTGAAAAATATATCTCTCTGGCTCGTTCGGTTCTGGTCAACTCAAAAGATGATGCAAGTGCTTATTTTGACGATGCCGTTGGGATTGTCTCAAAATTTGGTGATGAGATCGTCTACAGGTGGGAAGCTGTAGTTGCATTGGCAAAAAGAACCTGTGATGCAATTTTCGAATCTCAAAACGAACTATCTTATCGGTTTATAAGAATTGCCGAAATCGTTGGAGAACAAAATCGTGAAAAGCATTGGAGCAGAGGCGAAGCGATACAGATTGCGACAAGACTCTCCACTAATGGTGGTCTTGCAGCTTTGAGCAGGTGGCGTGATCGCGGCATTGGGCGCTTTGAATGGCTACATGCAGATATGATTTTGGAACTTTTGCGCAAGGAACCTACAAAGACTATGAGGACCTGGGCATTAATACCTTTTTTAAGGATTGAGCAATTGAAATCTCTGCTTGAAGATTGTTTGGAAATAGATGTCCTATCCCTATCAGATAAGCAGCACATTTTAAGTGATGCCGTATCCCGTTTTAGGAGAGAAAATGCAAACGAAGTATATTGGCATGATCTACAAAAATGTGCTTCAAATAATGGCATTGTGGACAAGGAACTGTCAAAAGTCATTTCCAGCTTACCGGTTAATAAAATACAGGATGGTAATTACAAAGAGCCTATTTTTGATCAGGACGATAGCGTTCCATGGGATGATATTTTTTCGGAAATAGATCTGCTGACACCTGTTGGACTTCAGAAAGCTAAATCACGGTTTGAAGCCTATGCTGAAAGTAGAAAACTGCATTTCGGTAGGCCCTCATTTTGGAAGGGAGCAATAACCAAACTCAGCGCTTCAAGTATGCTAAAACTCATAGAAGCAATGCAACTTTGTGAAATTATAGAACATTATGATTTTCAATTCCTTTTTAAAAACTTACCGAAAGATTGGTTGGGAACTGCTGGCTTTAAAAAAAATTATCCGTCGATTTTAAAAAGGCTAGGCAGGAAATATTGTGAAAAATTGACAAACCGCTATAGTTATGATAACTTTTTGCAATCACTACCCAAACATCAGGATGTAGAAACTTCCCTTAACGCCGGAATTCTCGAGGGGCTGGCCGATGGTGCAGAATTTGCCGATGCTGAAGTTTTCTTTGGTTTTGTCAGAACTGGCTCTGCGATGATATCTGCTGAGGAGGCAAAGAGTGCATTGGATTATTCGATGTCACGGTTTGAGATGCATATAGAGACTGATTTTGGAGATGGGCCGTGGGCGGAATGGCTAAAAACTGATGGTGACACGGATTCTGGAATTTCTGGATATTTATGGTCTGCTTTGGGATCTCCATTTAGAGAGTGCCGATGGAGTGCTGTTCATGCCATTCATCGTCTTGCAAATTTTGGATATGGGCAAATATTTAAATGTTTTTTCAAATGGCTAGCCTTTGAAAAGGTTGGAGCATATGGGTTCAAAGATTATCCATTTTATAACCTGCATGCCAAGCAGTACCTTTTGATCGCATTCTCTAGAATTTCTTTAGCTAACCCAGAATATCTTAGAGACTATAGTGATATTTTTGCAAAATATGCATTGAAGGAAAAGCATATTCTAATCCAGATTGCTGCTGTAAATTCAGCCAAAAATATTCAGATTGCATTTCCTGGGACCTATTCGCAAGAAATTGTAGATGATCTTGCAAATGTCGGTATTCCTATCTCAGAGCGTAGGGAACAATATGGTTTCACAGTAGATAGCTATTGGCATTCAAATGGAAGTGTACCAACCGATATTGATTTTCATGGCGCTTGGGATTTCGATAAATATTGGTTTGCTCCACTCGGACGTATTTTTGGTGTTTCCGAAAAACAAGTTCAAAATCTTGTTGGTAAAGTAGTAGTAAATGAATGGAAGGTTGTAGAAAGTGGGTATAATAAAGATCCAAGGGTAGGACTCTGGAATAGAGCAACTAGAGGTGAAAGTACAAGCTATAGTAAAAGTAGCTTTCCCAAAGCTGATAACCTTGATTTTTATAATTCTTATCATGGGATGATGGTCGTTGCCAGTATGCTTATAGAAAAAATGCCTGTTGTGACAAATATCGAGTGGGATGATGAAAGATGGGAGAATTGGATTGAAGAGCAGTATTTAACAGTACCTAATGGGAAATTCCTTTCAGAATACAGAGATAATCTTCCATTGTTAAGACCAAGCTGGGTTTTCACTAATTTAGAGAAGGGTTGGATGGATAAGGTATCGGATGATGATTTTATCAATTCGATGATTTTACGGAAGGACAATTCAACCTGGTTAAATGTTATGGGTTGGTGGGCAGAACGAAAGAACAGTTATAAAGAAGGATATTACATTAAATCTGCTCTAGTTTCGATAGAAACCGCAAATTCGTTGTTAAATGCACTACAAACCTGTGAGGATACCCATGATTTCACGATTCCTGCCTATCATGAGAAGGACATGGAAATCGATTGGGGGGTATTTACCCTGAAAGGTTGGCTTCATCAAAACGAAATTTCGAAAGGGATTGATCAGTTTGATACTTTTGCAAAAGAACTAATCTTTTCACCGATTTCTATAGGAAAACAATTCAAGGATGATATGCAACTTAAAACTTCCGATGATAGGAAGTTCTTTACGACTCATGATACTGGAGAAATTGTTGCAATGAACCAGACTTGGGTAAGCGAAATTATACGAGATGACGAACAAGCTGAACAGTCGGGAGAAAGGCTGAGCTGTACGACAGATTTTTTAAAATCACTTTGCAAAAAATATAGATCAGCCTTGATCTTTAAAATACAGATAGATAGAAGCTACTATAGTAGATATGGAGGTTCGTCCGACAATTCCGGCTATAAGCCCCCTAAACATAAAATAATATTATTTACGGAAGATGGAGAAATTAGACATACAACAGGCAGCTATCGAATTGGGTAAACAACTTGTCAAACAAAATGGTTTGGAACCAGGGGTAGATACATTTGGCAGATGGATGTGCCACTATATAGCCGAACAAATGGTGAGGGCTGATAACTCCGTTGGTGCTGAAAAAGAAATAGCAGAAAAAGTATGTTTTGAAACTATCCTCAAGTTTTGGCAACACAGATGGCAACTACCATCCGCATTACGACCTTTTGAAAGCTTTGAAACAATTCTTTCTGTGCTCGAACGATTAGATCCAGAAAGGCCCCGAAATTTTTATTATCATCAGATTCCGTCTCGTGAAGATTTTTCCATCCAGCGTAATCCAGAACAGGAGAAATGGATAAAATTTGCAGAAGATATTGATAAAGCGGCCAGGGTATGCATAGAACTTGCAATTGAAAAATGTGCTGAAGAAGCAAAAGATGATGAGACGGAGTACTGGCTAAAATACGGGCGCAAAATTGAATCTGGAATCGATATCCAGATTATTGATGAACTAACCGATCTGGACATTTCAAGTTTCTTAGATGACAAACAGGATGATGATCTTCTGAAAAGTAACCAAGACAAAGAATTAATCAAATATGAAGTGGCAGTAATAAAAAGTCGAATTGAACATATTGAGAACCTTTCCAAAATGAATACTATTATATTAAAAGAACTAAAATCCAGATTAAAAAAAATTGAAAAATGATGCCATCTGCCGTTCTGTATTATTACGAATAAAATATAAAGTATAGGATAAAACAATCATCCTGATTTTTCATCCCGGAAAATCGTAACAAACTTCTGTTTTTTCTTTAGAAAGATGTTTTCTTTGTATCTGTCAACCAATAAAAAGTTACAAAATGACAGCGACAAAAATAAAAGAATTTATTATTAGCATTAGCGAGAATTTAGAAAAGGAGTACAAAACGTCACCTGGTAAACCATGGCTTACACTCGCGGGATCAACAATTTTAGTCACATTCCTGGGGATGTTTTACTTATGGGTATATTTTGATCAATATCAAATGATAGGTTTTGCTGCGCTTGAAGTCAATGACGCATATTCACTTCTTTTCAATAATCTTATGCCGATGATCTATGTAGCACTCATATTATCTTTCTTTTTATTAATCTTAGTTCCAGGGATTATTAAAAATAATCTTAGGAATACTACTGGAGCCAAACTTTCTGGAGAAGTAATAGGGCAGGAGGGATCAATGGGGCTCTCGAACATGGCGGTCATCATTATTATACTTATAATCCATGCCGGACTTTACGTCCTGCTTCAGGTTTACGAATTTGGTGCCTTACCGACTATTGTATTTTTGTCGGGTGCTGCATTGGCAAGTTACCTCTATCTTAAAATTGCAAATAGAGCAGGAATAGCATTGGCAGTATTGATGTGTTTTTTCTACGCACATGTAAGAGCAATTAGGGATGTGAAACTTAACGAGAAAATCAAGCCAAAAGTGAATCTTGTGCTAAGCAGTTTAAAAGATCCCATCTTAACCGAAAGAAATAGGTGCAGGTATATTATTTACAATACTTCCAGCTTTTATTATATTAAAGATAGTTGTGAGAAAAAGATCTATGCGTTTTCTACTTCTACTGGTGAGTGGAAGTCAAAAACCGTGAAGTAATATAACGTGAAGTAATATAAATAGAATATTGTATCAAGGTTTTGGGAAGCTACCGTAAAAGAGTCATTGATGGAACCTTTTACGTGTTATTGTCAAAGCTAAACTAAAATAAGTAAAGATTATGATAAGAATTAGCAACTCTAATTATAAAAATATGCGGATAAATTTTTATTGAATGAAGGTAAATTCTTATTTTGTAATCAAAAAATCAAATGATGACATATCGTGACAAGATAAGCCAATCCGAGCAAAAAGCACACTCTCACGGCATCGCAACAAAAATATTGCGAGAGATGACTACTTTACGTGCTAGCGTTGGTACTTCCCCAAACACTCCGAGAAGATGGGTCTGGGAGTTGCTTCAAAATGCTAAAGACGTAAATGGAGGAGAGGGTGTTAATGTGAAAATTTCGAAGGCGGAAAAAGATCAAAAAAAATATTTGCTTTTTGAGCATGACGGGCGTCCGTTCACAGCTGAAAATATTAGGTTTTTAATAGAGCAGACATCGTCAAAAGATCGGGAAAAAGATGAGGAAGGTAAAAGGGAAGAAACAGGGAAATTTGGGACAGGTTTTCTTACAACGCACTTGCTGTCTGAAATAGTCTTTGTGAAAGGAGTCGCAAAAGAAGAAGGTCTGGACTATCGAAGATTTAGCTTTAAGCTAGATAGGTCAGGATTCAAAATAAATGAAATCATAAAAGCTGTAGAAAGCTCAAAGCAGCAAATTTTGAATATTGACTCACAAGAACCATATAGTGAGTATGATCATAAAGCTTTTAATACGGCTTTTATTTATTCTTTAGAAGACCCACTGAGTATAACAATAAGAGAACAGGGATTAAATGATTTAGATATAAATCTACCCTATACATTATGTTTTGTCGATAAATTAAATTCGGTTAGCGTTTTTCCAGAGGGCAAAGTTTTCGAGGTTTATGATGAGGAAACACTTGATAAGAAAAAGAATTTTAAGATTATTACGATTAAAATCAGTGAAAAGGGGAATGAACCAAAATATCTGGAATTCGCTTCTTTAACAAACGGATTAACGAGTATCATGATTCCAGTGCAAGTTAATGCTAACAGTATATCGATTTTGTCTATTGACCCTCATGTACCTAAGTTATTTTGTGATTTCCCATTATTAGGTACAGAGACCTTTCCTTTTCCAGCGATAATCAATAATCCTGGTTTTAACCCAACCGACCCGAGAGACGGCATTTATTTAACAGATAGTGTTAGAAAGGATCCGCTAACTGAGGAGAATAAGCAAATTTTAAAGGATGCAGTAGAACTTTATTATAATTTATTAGATTTTGCCACTAATCATGGCTGGCGAAACCTGCATTTTCTTGCTAAACTTGGTACATTAAAGGAGCCTGTTAAGAGTAATACCTCAGTTCCGTGGTTTGAAGATAATGTACAACTACCGATAAGGGACGAATTGAACATGAGTAGCATTGTTTGGACCGCAAAAGATACTTATGGCACAATGTTAGATTCCCAGGGTAAACAATCCATGCAATTTCCGTCAGGCATATCGAAGGAAGTACGCGAAAAAATGTGGGAGCTTGCCGAAATGTGGTTTCCCGAATTGATTCCAAAGAAAGATCTGGTTGAGTATTGGAATTCAAATATTTGGCCTGATTGTGCGAGGTTAACTTTACTAGAGATGGCAAAATTAATTGAGATTTCTGGGGAATTAAATGTATTAGAGCCAGAATTAGTAAACTTTGATTCCATTAACTGGCTTAATTCTTATTATGAGGCTTTGAGCCTAGATAATGGAGAATACCTTAAAATTACCGATTCAATAAAAATATTTCCCAATCAAAATGGCGATTTCGTCAAAAAGAAGTTCTTAAGTAAACAAGTTGGTACGATTGATCCTGCCTTTAAGGATATTTTGAAACTTTTTGGTCAGGATATTCGAGCGGATTTAGTAGATGATAGAATCGTTATCGATTTTGAAGATGTAGATCAGTATGAGCAATCAGATGCCATTCGGGCAATTAATGCGGAGGTCGAAGAGAAAACCCGTGACAGAGATATTGCACAACAGTTCCGTCCTGCTTTGAACCTGGTGTTAAAATATTTCAATGAGAATCCTGCAACTGCTAAATCTTTATTTCCAAGTATTTATTCCAGGAAATATCTCTTGTACGATGACGAAGAAATAATGGACAATATTGGTAAAGCTGAAGAGCTTAAAGATCTTTTGGAAGTTTTTAATGTTTCCAGTGCGGATGAGTTAAGAAGGAAGTTCGAGAATATGGAAGAAAACAGCAGAAGTTTATTGCCTGTAACCGAAGATATCCTAACTTCAATGGGAATCACAAATATTCAGGAATGGGAGGAAGCGATGCAAGATACTGATCTTAGTGCATTATTTGATCATCAGTCCGTTCCAACAACAGATATGTTTGTGCTTTCTCAGGGACATATTCTCAGGGCACGACATAGAGTTATTGCGCATCTAGAGACACTTAATGAATATGATCTCAGTGAACTTGATACAAATACGGCACCTACTATTTTGGCAGGTGTAAATAAAAATCATATGCCGGTAAAAATCGTATTTAGACCTGCTTATTCTCAGGAAGTGATTGTATATTATGGGGCGGAAAAGGATGCTTTAGATTACGCAGATGCTGAATTGTGGGTTGACGACGGAAGCATCGTAAGACAGATCAGCCTTGGCCATATCCTAAAAATTAACAATATTAAGAAATTCCCAATTTAAAATGGAGTTTGAAGAAAATATAAAAAAACAGTTGGGTTATCCAGAAAGTAACCGACTGAAATATGAAGTATTGTTGCCTTCCAACAGCGAAATTGCGCGCACGATCTGTGCGTTTGCCAATACTGATGGAGGACTTTTGATTTTGGGTGTTCTAAGTAAATTTAACAAGGTTACATTTACGGGACTAAGTGATGATTTTCGTGTAGAATCAGTACTTGACAATGCGTTATCAAAATTAGATCCCAAACCTGAAGTGGAAAGTGGTTTTGTATTTCATGAAGGTAAAAAACTTTTTGCCATTAATGTTGAAAAGAGTGACCAAGGAATTACCTTTAATAATGATCAATATGAAATAATCACAAAAAAAATAACAAAAGTATTATCCCAGGATTTGCGAATTGCTCCCCAAACCAAAAAAGAATCTAAATTGTCAACTGAAGAAAAACTTGATAATGTACTAATTTATCTTATCGAACATCCTAAACTCATCAATGTAAATAAACATACTGTTGAAAAAGTAATATTGAATGATGGAACCTCTTTATCAGAGGCAAGACAACTTGTTGAAAAGCTCAGATCAACGAATTATGTAAGATCTTATGGTCAAAATTACATCGGCGTATCAATTGATACAGCGTCTTTTATTGCATCAGGTGGTTTTAGTGGAGTTTCAAGCAACCTTGCTATTCAAAGTAAAAAGAAAAATGTATTTATATCATACAATTGGAATCTTAAAGATGCTGCGCAAAAGCTTTATGATTTTCTGAGCTCTGCGGGTTATATCGTATACATGGATGATCATAATTTAGGCTATAAAAACAAAATTTCCACATTTATGGAGTCAATTCGAGCCTCAGATTTTTCGATTTTGCTGATTAGTGATAAGTACCTTAAATCAGAAAATTGTATGACGGAAGTATTACATCTGCTCAAAGAAAAGGATTTTCATAAGAAAGTTCTTCCAATTCGAGATAAAGACCTGAAAATTTTTAGGACAGCTGAAAGGATTCACTATATTCAATATTGGCAGGAGCAAGTGCAAGAGCTTGAGGAAATGTTATCGAAATTGGATCAAACTAGTGCAATTGAAGAAATTAAAAAATTGAAAAATGCAAAGTATATTCATCAATCAATTAATGATTTTTTAGTAGTAATTGCAGATATGATAACTTATACGATAGAAAAAGAAGAAAGTTTGTCGTATAGTAATTTAATTGGTTATATTGAAAGCAATTAGGAATTACTAATTTCTTTTTAAATCCCCAAACAGAACCAGAGCATCTGGAGTTTGTTTGTTCCATCTGACTGTTTTGGTTCATTAAAATTGTGGAATGCTTAAAAGATCATGGATATACCAAAGTAGATGTACAAGCGAATTTTAATAAAACTTGTGAAGAAATTTTATACACTGGTAATAGAAAGCTTTGCAAAGAAAAGTTCATAAAATCCACGCTAAAATATTTCTTTGATACGATGGAAACGACTTTAGGTGTTGATATCTATCTAATTCCGAACTCTCCTTTTTAAAAGGGAATGATTATAAATATATTAAAATTATTGCCATGATTCTGCCAATGAATATCTACCCGTGAATTAAAGATGAAATATTAAAGTAGATTTTATGCAATTAAATCATTATTGTGATATGTAGGTGTCATATTGATGTGACAGTGTCATTAATTACTGTTGTTACTATCAAAGTTTTCTACTGAATTTTCCTTTTTTAATTTGATACAGCATAAACTGTTTTTTGTTTATCATTTCATATACTTAAAAATATTAATTTGTAAATCAAATAAATACATTAATTATATGAAGTCAGCCTATTTATATGTCCGCGTAAGTACAGATGAACAAAAAAGAAAAGGTTACTCCCTGCCTGAGCAAGAAGATAGATTATTGAAATATTGTAAATATAACAATATTGAAGTCAAAGGAATCTATCGTGAAGATTATTCTGCCAAAAATTTCAACCGACCTGAGTGGAAAGAATTGTTTTCAGAAATTAAAAAGAAATCATCAGGAGAAGATAAAAACATACTATTTATAAAATGGGACAGATTCAGTCGTAATGTTGAATATGCTTACGAAATGATTGGAAAGCTGCGAAAATATAAAACGACAGCAATGGCTATTGATCAACCAATTGATTTCTCTGTGCCGGAAAGTACCGTTATGCTGGCTGTATATTTAGCGGTTCCGGAAGCGGAAAATACTCGGAGGGCTCAAAATACAGCAAATGGTATTCGTCGAGCGAAGCTGATGGGTAGATATCCTAATAAAGCACCTATTGGATTTATTAATTTGACATTAATGGATGGTAAAAAAACTATTGCTCCTAAAGAGCCTGAAGCTGATATTATAAAATGGTCTTTTCATCAAGTTGCCCAGAACGATCATAAGATTTCTGAAATCATGAGAATGGCTAATGAGAAAGGATTGATATGCTCACGATCACACTTTTTCAGAATTTTACGGAATCCAGTTTATTGTGGGCTTATATCAGTCAAACTTAAATCTAATGAAGAACAAATGATAAAAGGTTTGCATGAACCTTTAATATCTGAATCGTTATTTTATCAGGTTCAGTCTGTCATTAATACAAAAAGAAAAACTACAGCTAAAAGGGATGATTTAAAAGCAATGTTTTTTCTTAGAGGTTTTTTGATTTGTCCTGTTTGTGATCGAAAACTCACTGGAAGTATTGCACAAGGAAGTTCAAAAAAATACCCATATTATCATTGTCATGATCGCTGTAGAACAAGGATAAACGCAGTTTTTCTGAATGATTGTTATCAAAATAAGCTTCAGCAATTAATACTATCAAATAATACCATTGACTTATTTAAATGTATTTTACAAGACCAGAATATAAAGACACTGAAAGCAAGTTATTTGTACAATCAAAATTTAATTGAGAGAAAAATAAAAGAAGAGGGGCAAGTTCTTTCTAGAGGCAGAAAGTTGTTTTTAGCAGGAGTATTAAAAATTGATGACTACAATGAATTAAAAAAAGAGAATCAAGTTAACATTAGGCATCTTAAGAAGGAAGCGCGTGATATTTTTCTTAAATTAAAAGCTATTGATAAAAAGGATCAAATAGAAGATAAAGAAATAGTCGAAGTTTTTCGAAAATTTTCCGAGTTTGACACCTCAGATAAAAAAAGTCTTGTGAGTCTTATTCCACCAGTTGATATTGATTATAAAACAGGAGATCTTTCTTTGGACTTGAATCAAGCATTTTTAAAAATATTATCAAAAAAAAGTAACCGAAAAACTAATAAGAAAAATGAATTTTATTGATAAGAATGTTTCAGTTGAACAAGCGATTATTCTTTTAGCTAAGAATGGAGTTCAGGTAAATGAGAAAGAAGCTAAAATTATATTAGAATTACTATATTTAGTGTCAAAAAGTTACAATAAGCCAAAAGAGGAAAAAATACTAGAACCTTAATGGGATTTCAAACTACGCTTCAATACCGATGAAATCTCTGATAGAGTACTTTTAGACTGTCTGTTTCAGGTGGACTAGGGATTTCATATCAAAAAATTCAAACTATAAAATGTCAGGCTGTAAAAGCTTGATATAGAGATTTTTATGTGTAAAAAAACAGAGACAACTATCAAATAGTTGTCTCCTTAAGTGACCTCGACAGGATTCAAACCTGTAACCTTCTGAGCCGTAATCAGATGCGCTATTCAGTTGCGCCACGAGGCCTTGTGTTATCTTGTTATTTAACGGTTGCAAATATACCACTTTTTTCCGTTCTTTGAAAGATGAAACAGAAAATTTTACTTTTATTTACGGTATTTTCGCTAATTGCCTGTAAAAGAGAACCAAAAATTTCGTCCTCAGACTGGACAAATATTTCAGCACGGACCCAATTTAAAGAACATGACGGAGAACTGGAGATAAAATCCGGAAATTTCACCTATCATTTCAGAAAAAATCAGACTCCTTTTAAGAAGATCATTCTCCTTAATGCCAGTATGGCCGGATATATTTCTGAGCTTGGTGCAGAAAATGTAATCGTTGGAGTTTCGAGTCCGGAGTATATTTATTCGGAAAAGATCCAAAACCTGATTAAAGAAGGAAAAATTCAGAATGTAGGGAGCGAACAGAAGTATGATGTGGAGAAAATTATTTCCATGAAACCGGATGCTATTTTTACCAACCATATTGCCAGTTTTGACAATACCTACGATCTGTTGAAAAATAATGGCATTCAGGTAGTATTTCTTGATGAATACATGGAGCAGCAGCCTTTGGAAAAAACAGGCTATATAAAGATTTTCGGAGAATTACTGGGTAAAGAAAAAGAAGCGGAGAATAAGTATCAGGAAGTTGAAAAAAATTATAACGAACTGAAGAAACTGGCGCTGACCTCAAAAGAAAAACCTGTTGTATTAGCCAACGAAATGTATGGTAACGTATGGTATCTTCCGGGCGGAAATACTTCTGTGGCCCATTATATTGCAGATGCCAATGCAGCATATATTCTTAAAGATAATAAAGATGAGAAGGCCTTAACCATGAGCTTTGAAGAGGTATATGCGAAAGCGGGCGGGGTTCAGTACTGGGTGAATGCCGGAAGCCATACTTCTAAGAGTGAATTGTTAAAAATGAATCCTCTCTATGGAAAACTGGATGTCTTTAATAAAGGTAAAATTTATACCATGTCCGGTAAAGAAAGAGATAAAGCGAATGACTTCTTTGAAAGCGGAGGAGTAAGAGCCGATTTAATCCTTAAAGATTATATTAAAATCTTCCATCCCGAGCTTTTACCAAATTATCAGCTGACTTATATGAAAGAATTGCAGTAACTCAGACTATTTGCTTATTTTTGCATTTCCTTTTTATCATATTATGTGGAAAAAAATTAAACAGCTTATTTTCATCATTCTTCTTCTGAATGTGGTTTTTATTATCTGGGGCAGATTTTTTAATCCGCCTATTACTATTACCCAGATAGGGGGACTTTTTGAATACGGAAAATTACACAGAGACTATATTTCCTATGATGAAATGGGAAATAACGTGAAGAAAGCAGTGATTGCTTCTGAAGATCAGAAATTTTTTGATCATAATGGTTTCGACTATACAGCGATTGAAAAAGCAATGAAGCATAATGAACAGGGAAAAAAAATAAGAGGCGGAAGTACAATCTCCCAACAGACGGCGAAAAATGTTTTTCTATGGCAGGGGAGAAGCTGGTTCAGAAAAGGACTGGAAGCCGTCTATACTTTTATTATTGAAAAAGTATGGACTAAGGATATAATCCTTGAAAGATACCTGAATTCCATCGAAATGGGGCAGGGAGTATTTGGAGTGGAAGCAGCGGCGCAATATTATTTCGGAAAATCATCCAAAGACTTAAGTGCTTCAGATGCAGCCTGGATAGCTGCCGTATTGCCCAATCCTAAGAAGTATGATCCTAAAAACCCATCCCCTTATTTAAGAAAGAAACATAATTGGATCATGAGACAGATGAGGAATGTGAGTTTGAAATAGTATCTTTGTACTAATGAAATTCTTAAATTCCAGCACAAATTTTGAGTCAGTTCTTAAAAAATATTTTTCTTTTAAGAACGAAACCCTTTCTTTAGAACCTTTTGCAGAGTTTTTAGAGAGTATTAAAAGGGCAGACTTTACTGATGTGCTTAATTTTCTCAGAAGCAATCCCAATTTTGCTGAAAATTTTAAATACTATATTCATAATATTTTCAAAGGAAGACCTTTCAATTTATCGTTGACAGAAGCTAATATCCTTTCTGAAAATGCCTTTTTTCCGGAACTTAAAAAAAGAATTCTGAACAAGGTTTTACCCCCTGTAGAAAATGAAAAAACAGTGTGGTATATGATTGACAATGTCAGCCTGAGACCCAAAAAAGACCTCCATTATATCCAGAATCTTCCTGAAAACGAAATCAATGAGTTTTTAACCCTTATTGCGGCTTCTGATTTTATTACCAGAGCCAATGTGAAAAAGGAATTGATTTTCTCTATGAATATTCTCTCGTGGAGGGTTACAGGAATGGCGATGGAAGTAGAGGTGGTAAGAATGGCCCCTCAGTACAGAAATCTGGATAATCCTTTTCTTGCGCTTCAGAATGAGCTGGAGACACTGGCAGATGATCTTGTAAAAGATCCGGAACTTCAGCTGCATTCAAAGGACAGCCGTTTTAAACAGATTAAAATCTATACGGAGCACTGTCTTGAATTTGTTGATATTGCCTTTAAAAATTCTGCTAAATATGGTATTTCAGGAAAGATTAATCAGTCTTTGCTGAAAATCCGACAGCAGACGGAAAGAATCTACGAAATTGTACAGCTGTTGGTGATAGATACTGATGAAGATGTGATGATCAGGTCTAAACAGCTGATCTTTAATATCCTGAGTTATAAATCTCATAAAAATAATATTGCAGACCTGATCAACGACAGTACAAGGCTGATTTCCCATCTTATTACGAATCATACAGCAGAGGCCGGAACCCATTATATCACCTCCACCCGAAAAGAATATATGACCATGTTCTACAAGGCCAGTGGTGGTGGAATCATTGTTGGGGCACTCTGTGTACTGAAAATGCTCTACGGATATATTCCGGGAAGTGATTTTTCACATGCATTCCTTTATTCGATGAATTATGCTATGGGATTTGTCATGATTTATCTGATGGGGTTTACTTTAGCCACCAAACAGCCGGCAATGACAGCGGCTACTATGACTAAAGTGTTGTCTGAAGAAGGGAACAGTAAAAGAAATAATACCGAATTTGCTCATTTGGTGTCCAAATTGTTCAGAAGTCAGTTTATTGCATTTGTAGGAAATGTATTGCTTGCTTTTCCAATTGCTTTGGCCATCATTTACGGGTTAGATGTGTTTTTTTCTCAGAATCTGGCGGTTGACCGTTCCGATAAATTATTAAAAGATCTGGATCCCTTTAAGTCCAAAGCCATCTTGCATGCCAGTATTGCAGGATTCTACCTTTTTATTTCAGGAATTATTTCAGGGAATATCGGGAATAACTCTGTATTTTATCAGATTCCCGAAAGGATTGCTAAAAACCTTTCTATCAGAAGCTTTTTTGGTAAAAAATTTGCCAAAGGACTGTCTAAATATTATGCTAAAAACTGGCCCGGAATTATTTCCAATTTCTGGTTTGGGGTTTTCCTGGGAGCTACAGCTCCGGTAGGAATGTTTTTCGGTCTGGATCTCGATATCAGACACATCACCTTTGCTGCCGGAAACTTCGCTTTAGGACTTTATGGCAAAGATTTTTCAGTAGATTCATATACCTTCTGGATTTCTTTTGTTACCGTATTCCTGATAGGGTTCTTCAACTTCCTGGTAAGTTTCAGCCTTTCCATGTTTCTGGCATTCAGATCAAGAAAAATGAATTTTGGACAGGTAAGTGAAATTTATAAAGAGATTTTCAGATATTTTATAAAGCATCCGTTGAAATTTTTCCTGCCGTTAAGCTCAGGACTGGATAAAAAAGCTGATGATCTTATGAACAGTACGATTTCCCATAAATCTGAAGGGCATTAAAAATATCAAAACGCTATATAAGAGACTGTCTCACAAAGAGGCAGCCTTATTTTTTAACCACGGATATCCATATAAATAAATGATTTGTGTATTCGTAGCTGAAAACAAATAAAGTTCGACTTAAAGGATTTTCAGATCATTGAATTTTTCTGCCCCGAATTTATCCTGAAACTTTTTCAGATAAAAGCTTTTACGCATCTGAAAATCATGTTTAAGCAAAGGAGAATCTATTTTAATAATGATGCATCCGTTTTCAAGATTAACACTTTTGATCGCATTAAAAAGACTTTCGTCAAGATAATCTTCAAGGAAATCTTTGATTTCAAAAGCTACAAGTTTACCCTCAAAACCATAGATTCTGGCAAAGGACTTTACAAGTTCAGATGATTGGTATTCGCGTTTTTTCTTCTTCATAATGCAGGCTCCGAATCTGGGATACGGTTTTCGAGATTAGGATATGTTATTAATATGAGGCTATTGTCGTTTGTCTTTATTCCGGTTTTCTAAGGCCCGTTTTTTATATGAGTGGTGAATAAGTTGTATTCATTTTTAATGCTTCAAATCCGGCTGGGAAATCCGAATATCCTCATTGTTATACTTCAAAAATAATACTTTCTTCATTGATTTTCTTAACCACGCTTTCCGTTCGTTCTCTGTGAGTGTCTGTAATGAAAATCTGTCCGAAGTTTTCTCTGTTGACCAGTTCAATCAATTGTGAAACCCTGGTGTCATCAAGTTTATCAAAAATATCATCAAGCAAAAGGATAGGTGTCTTTTTGGTGAGTTCTTTAACAAGACTCATCTGAGCCAGTTTTAAAGAAATCAGGAAAGATTTCTGTTGTCCCTGTGAACCGATTTTTTTGATGAGAACATGATCCATTTCAAAAAGAAGATCATCCTTATGAATTCCTTTTGAAGTATAGGTAAGCATACGGTCTCTCTCAAGGCTTTCCTTTAAAAGCTCTTCAAAAGTATTGTCTGATAAATGAGACTCATAAATTACGGACACGCTTTCTTTTCCGCCGGAAATAATCTGATAAAAATTCTGAACAATAGGATTTAATTGTTCTACGAATTCTTTTCTCTTGTTAAAAATTTTAGTTCCGAAACGGGCAATAGGGTCATCATAAATCTCCAGTGAATCTTTGTCCCAGACTCTGTTTTTTGCGAAATATTTCAATAAAGCATTTCTTTGCTGAATAGTTTTCTGATATTGGATCAGATCAAAAAGATATTCCGAATCCGTTTGGCAAATCATAGAGTCCAGAAATTTTCTTCTGCTTTCTCCGGAATCTGAAATGAGATTAGAATCATACGGAGAGATCATTACACTGGGGAGATATCCTATATGATCGGCGATTCGGTCATAGCTTTTGTCATTTTTCTTAATGACTTTTTTGGCTTCTTTAGGCTGGGTAATTCTAATGATATCTGCACTGTCTTCATTTTGAATTTCAGCATCAATGGTAAAAAAGTCCTCTTCTTTTTTAATATTATTGGAATCTGTATTGCCCAAAAAGCTTTTTCCGACAGACAGATAATGAAGTGCATCCAGAATGTTGGTCTTCCCTACACCGTTATTTCCTACAAAACAGTTGATTTGCGGGGAAAATTCAAATTTTTTCTCAGAATGGTTTTTAAAATTATATAGGGAAAGCTGCTTGATAATCATTCGTCAAAAATACTCCATTATTAGTAAAAATAAAAAAGGAAGTGCAGAACATGTTTCTACACCAAACGAAAAATAGAGGTCATCTCTTTTATTTTCAGAGAAATAAATGAAAATATAAGTAATAATACTCGACAGAAAAAATGAAATGGCATAGAGCGGTTTAAGGTAAAAAACAGCGATAAGACTGCTGATGAAAACAAGGGCATAAGCAATATATTTTGTATTCTGTACGCCAATCAGCATAGGGAAGGTCTTTACTGTATCATTATTCATATCACGGATATCGAAAGGGAGAACCAGCGCCGTAATAAAGAAAAAACTAATCAGGAAAATAGGTATATCAAATTCCGGAAGAGTGAGCCAGCAATTGACCAATGCCCAAACCAAACCCACATAGAAAACTTTAAGTAAAGGGATTTTCCGGATATAAACATCAAGAAAAAAACTATTATACAATAACCCAAGCACTACAATGATAAACCATTTCAATAATCTAATTTCATTATGATTATGGATAATCAGAAAAGCACATATAATTCCGGCAATGGCATTCAGGACAACAATCCTGAGAAAATATTTTGTGTATTGATATTTCGTGTAAAGATAACCGCTGAAATAGGTGATGAATATCAGGAGAATAGTAGGAAAACGGAATGTGTTTTGCTCTTTCATGAAAAATACTGCAAAAAGAGTTCCCATTAAGGAGACATAAAGCTGGCTGTCTATGACGGTTTTTTTCAGTATTTTTAAGATGTTCATTTATCAAAAATAATATATATGAAAAGATTTTCCAAGATTTTTATGCTTTTGCTTTTAATACTTAGCTTTTCGCAGGTTTTCGCACAGAAAAAATACGAAGACCAGTGGAACAAAATTGTTGAAAATAGTACGAAGGGAGCTTATAAATCGAATCTTCCCATTATTTTAAACATACAAAGCCAGGCCATGAAAGAAAATAATGTACTCCAGCTGATCCGTTCCCTGAAAGCGGAATTCAGTATAGTGAATCAGACTGAAGATGATACTCAGAATGATACCGCTTCCCAATTCTTTAAAAAGCTTCAGGAAGCAGAAGGGAAATTAAAAGGTGAGGATCTTTTGGTATATAAAGTCTTGCTGAATAGTTTCTTTTTAGATTATTATCATCAGAATTCCTGGAAAATCAATGGGAGAACCAATATCAATTCACAAGATGCTTCACAGATTGAAACCTGGAGTAAGCTTGATTTTAAAAATTATTTAACCAAAAGCTATCAGGAACTGGATCTACAGAAACAGGAAATGAAAAAAACTTCTCTGGAAAAGTATAAGGCATTGTTTTCAGAATCTAAAGATATTGCCTATTTTCCAAGCCTCTATGATTGGTATTCTTTGAAAAAGATCACCTTTTTATCTCAGAGTAGTATTTTTACAAAAAATGAACTTGCAGACAACAGAAAGTCCATCAATATAATTTTCGATGAGCTCATTGCGCAGAATAACGGAAATCCAAAGCTGTATTTCATGAAGGAAAAGTTGGTGGATAACTGTAATTTCAACGCATGTAAAGATAGACTTGAACAGCTTCAGGCGCTTGCTAATTCTGATGTAGAAGGGGATTACAAAGTGCTCATCATGGGTGATATTATGGATGAACTTGTGATGAAAAAGAAGGCAAAAGAAGCTATTGCAGTGGCTGCAAAAGCTAAAAGTGAATATCCGAAATCTCCCTTTATTGAAAATATTAAAAGTAAAGAAGCTCAGATTACCAATCCAATACTGAGTATTAAATATGAAAAGCAGACACAGAATAATCTGCCTATTCATTTTAGTGCAGAATATCAGAATGTTTCAGCATTTTCACTGAATATTTATGAGGTAAAAGAAGATTACCTATCCTTATTACAATATGTACAGAATTCTTATGCAAATAATTATTTCAGCAACGTAAAAAAGAGTCTGGTGAGAAAAGAGGCTTACCAGCTTTCTGATCCTAAAGATTATCAGCTTCATAAAACCTCATTGGAAATAAAGCCCCTTCCATCAGGAATTTATGTAGTAGAATATTCCGTAGCAGGAGCTGATGTGAAAGATAATGATTCACAGAAGAATTTCTATTTTTTGGTTTCCGGAAACAAAATTATTTATCAATCTAAATCTTCACAGAATTCGCTTTCAGATGATTTGAAAGTAGTGAACAGTGAAAGCGGAAAGCCTATTGCCAACGAAAATCTTAGCTTTTATGAATTTGTCAATAATAATTCAATCAACAAAGTAGAAGGAAAAACAAATGAAAAGGGTGTTTTTAAGCTTCCTGCTACTGCGAACAATCAATACTACAGGGTTTTTCTGATTCAGCAGCCTAAAACCAATGATTTCCAGATCATGCAGGTATATGGAAACAACAATAATGCAGTAGACTATAATCCTAATAAAGAAGCTCGCTCCAAAGCTCAAATCTTTACAGACAGAGCGATCTACAGACCTGGGCAGACTGTTTATTTCAAAGTAATCAATACCCGACTGAACAATGAATTGGAGTCGGTACTTTCAGGAGTAAAACAAAAAATTACACTCAATGATGCGAATAATCAGGTAGTTTCTTCCCAGGATTTTACTACAAATGAGTTTGGTTCATATCATGGCAGCTTCATTTTACCCAAAGGAAAGTTAAACGGTGTATTTTATCTGAGTACTGATGGAAATACCCAAGGGTATAAGGATATCAGAGTAGAAGAATATAAAAGACCAAAGTTTGAAGTAACCTTTGAGCCGGTAAAGGATGAATATAAATATGGTCAGACTATAGAACTGAAAGGAAAAGCCATGATGTTTTCCGGGGTAGCTTTAAGCAACACAACAGTCAACTACGAGATCAAGAAACACAATATCAGATGGAGATATTTCTGGTGGTACCCAAGAGATAATGATAATGAGAACTCAATTTTAGGCGAGGCTAAAACCAACGAAAAAGGAGAGTTTGTAATTCGTCTGGATTTGAAAAAAGATGAAAAATTAGAAGGAATACAGATTGATAATTACGAAATTAATGCCTCTGTTACCGATATCAATGGTGAAACTCAGTCAGCGAATACAAACCTTAAGGTTGCTTCAGTATCCCATTATATTAAAGCAGATGAAATCAAGAATATATTCAGTGATGAAAACGTCAAATTAAAAGTAGAGACTAAGAATTATAATGAACAGGCTCTTAAAAAATCATACCAGGTTAAGTTATCTAAATTAGCGGCTCCTGATCGGATTTTTAGAGATAACTTTAAATCAGAAGTTCAGAACCTTCCACAATATTCAAGATCAGAATTTATTGGAAAGTTTCCACATGATTTATTTGATAAAAATGATGATGTCAAAAACTGGAAAACAGAAAAAGTAGTGGTAGAAAGACAGCAGCAGCCCTCTTCTGATAGTCAGTCTTCAGATCTTGATTTAGGAAAACTGGAGGCTGGAGATTACCAGTTGGAGTTGTTCAATATGGAAGGGAAAGATACCATTAAGGCTGCACAATATTTTAGTGTTTGGGATAAAAATTCATTGAAATCAACTCAGAAGACATTCTTAACCGTAATTGCCCCCAAAAATGAACTTTTAAGAGGTGAAAAGGCAAAAGTATATGTGTATTCTGCAATTCCTGATGCATTGGTCAATATTTTTGTTCAGAATGGATCTGGTAAAACGATGACCGAAACTCAGCAGCTAAAAAAAGGAATCCTTGAATATACTGTAGACATTCCAAAAGAAAAAAGTGTATCAGAACTTAATCTTCAATTCCAAATCGTGGCATTTAATGATGTACAGACTGAAACGGCTATCTTGAAGATAAAAGATACTGAGAAACCTTTGAAAATAGAAACGGTAACTTTCAGAGATAAACTGGAACCTAATTCAAAGGAAAAATGGACTGTGAAAGTGAGCGGAAACGATAAAGAAAAGGTAAATGCAGAGGTGTTGGCTAATATGTATGATATGTCTTTAGACCAGTTTGAAGTGAATAATTACAGCTGGGATAAACTCTATACACCATTTAACATCATTATGTCTTACGATATTAAAGAGTATCTATTGCAGAAAAGGTATCAGAATAGACTAAAATATTATAACGGAAACTACGTAACAGTTCCTGAGTTTAACTGGTTTGATGGTAGTTTGTTTTATAATCAGGTGTCGCCTAAATTACGCCGTAAAGGTGTTCCTGGTGCAATGCCAGCTTCACCTATTGCTAGAAACGCTACTATTGATGAGGTCGTAGTGACGGCATATGGAATAAAAAAGGAATCTGCAATAAGCGGGGCTATGGCTAAAGATGTGGCTGCAGGTCAGGAGGCAGATGCTGATGGAATTTTAGATCAATCTGGATCCAAAAAAGAATCTTTGGATAAAGTTCCTGTACGTCAGAATCTGAACGAAACAGCATTCTTTTATCCTGATCTTAAAACCGATGCTGAAGGAAATGTGAATTTTGAGTTTACCTCTCCTGAAGCCTTAACAAAATGGAAACTGATGTTCCTGGCTCATACGAAAGATGCAAGAGCAGCGACGCTGGAAAAAGAAGTGGTGACACAGAAAGCATTCTCAGTAACTCCAAATTATCCTAGATTCCTGAGAGAAGGCGACGAACTAAACCTTCAGTCAAAATTATCCAATTTAACAGATAAAAAACTGAATGGAACTGCAGAACTTCAGATTCTGAATGCCTTTACCAATGAAAATATTTCCTCACAATTCGGAATGACTTCAGGAGCACAGAACTTTAGTCTGAATGAGAACGGAAACGGAGCATTGACATGGAAACTAAAAGTGCCCCATAATGTTTCTTCCATTATTGTAAAAATTGTGGCTAAAGCAGGAGTTTACTCCGACGGAGAACAACAGGCTATAGCTGTGTTGCCGAACAGAATGCTGGTGACAGATGCACAGCCTGTCTTTGTAAAAGAAGGGGAAACCAAAACTTTTGTTTTGGATAACCTTAAAAATAATACTTCTACGACAGCCACGAATGTTTCAAATACCTTGGAATTGACGACTAATCCGATCTGGGAGATCATGTTTGCCCTTCCAAGTCTGAAAAATGATCAGAACAGCTCTGCAGATGTTATTTTCAATAAATGGTTTGCAGATGTATTGGCTTCTGAGATCTTCAAAGCTAATCCTAAAATGAAGACTGTATTTGATGAGTATCAGAATAAAGGGATATTAAATTCAAATCTTGAAAAAAATCCGGAGCTGAAACAACTGTTGCTGGAAGAAACCCCTTGGGTACTTAATACTATGAATGAAAATGAACAGATGCAAAAGCTAGCGCTTCTGTTTGATACTAATACCATGAGGAATTCAATTAATCAGGATTGGAGTGATTTCAGTAAACTACAAAACCCAGATGGCGGATTCTCATGGTATGCAGGATATCCAAGTTCTTACAGTACATCATTATATATTCTTAAGAACCTTGGAAAAATCAATTTATGGTTAAAAGATAATGTAAAAGACTATCAAAGTGCAGAGCAGAAAGCTTTGGTTGCTAAATTGATTCAGTATGTAGATCATGAAATCAGTAAATATGCAGATCTTAAAAAAGAAAACGTTTGGAGCAACTGGGTTCTTGATTACCTGGATACCCGAAGCTATTGGGAAAAGCAATATCCATTAAATGGGAAAGGTGCCAGTCTGAAAACGTTGGTAAAACAAAAGGCGAATACAGCTAAAATGACCGACTTTACGTTCTTCGGACTTCATCGCGCCGCTTTATTAATGAATAATTATGGAGTGAAGGATGTATCCGATAAGCTGATGACTTATCTTAAAGAAACCTCTACAGATACCAAAACACAGGGAGTGTACTGGAAGCAGAACCTGAATGACTGGGGTTGGTTCAATTCAAAAGTGGTGAACCATGCTGGTGCTTTAGAAGCTTTCAATACCTTAAAGGCTAGTGACACGAACTTCATCGAAGACATGAAGATCTGGCTGGTGACTCAGAAAGAAGTCAATTCATGGGGAAGCTCAAGAGGAACAGCTGAAGTCGTCTTTACGATCTTAAATTCCGGAAAATCATGGACAGGAGCAGGGAGTGATAAAGCAACGATCATTTGGGGCGGGAAAGAACTCGCTCCTCAGACTCAGGCTACAGGATATGTGAAATCTACTGTGAGAACAGAAGCGGTGGATAAGAACTTAGGAACCGTTACGGTTACCAAACCAGGCCCGGGAATTGTTCAGGGTGGATTATTCTGGCAGTATTACGAAGATCTTGATAAGATTAAATCATCTGAAAATTATATTTCCGTAACCAAAGAATTGTATAAAAAAGTGAAAACGGTAAATGGGGAAGAACTTCAGAAAATCAGCCCTGAAACTCCGCTGAAAGTCGGAGATAAAGTAACCGTAAGAATGATTCTGAATACAGACAGAGCAATGGAATTTATCCATATTAAAGATATGCGCGCAGCAGGATTTGAACCTGTGGAGGCATTATCGGGTTACCAGTGGAAAAATAATTTAGGCTATTATCAGTCGACGAAGGATGCCTCTACCAATTTCTATATTCAGTATATGCCGAAAGGAAAGTATGTCTTTGAATATGATGTGGTTGCCAATGCGTCCGGTAAGTTCTCCAACGGAATTACAACAATGCAGAATTACTATGCTCCGCAGATGAATGCCCATACAAAAGGAACTGGTGTTCAGATTTTGGAATGATTTTTGGCTATAGGGAAGTAATTAAATTTTAAAACCAAATAAAATGAAATTTTCAAAAACTTTAATTACAGGATTGGTATTGATGGCTGGAGTAAATGCTTTCGCACAAAAGAAAGCAGAAAAGTTTGAAAAACTACAGATTGAAATGTTCCCAAAAGCAAAAGAAGGATATAAACAAGTATATATTCAGCTTCCGGTTGCAAAAAATGAAAGCGACCTAAAAGTTGAGGTTTTTGCAGGAATTGAAAAAATGTTAGACTGCAACAATTATTCCTTAATGGGAGAAATGAAAAGCCAGGATCTTCAGGGATGGGGCTACAACTATTATGAAGTGGAGTCTAAAGGAGAAACAGCCGGTACATTGATGGGTTGTCCGGGACAAAAGCTGACTAAGAAGTTTGTAACACTTAGACCGGAAATTGTAAGATACAACAGCAAGCTGCCATTAGTATTTTACGTTCCAAAAGACGTTGAAGTACGTTACAGAGTGTTGCGTCCGGATACTGCGATGAAAAAAGCAGTTCAGAAGTAATATCAAAAAACCTATTATTATATAGAAAACTCCTCACAGTCATTGTGGGGAGTTTTTTGATATGATTTCAGGAAGATGTCATCCGGAAATATGTTAAAGTGACCCGCAGAAATCTCTATATAAGATAAACGTTAAAAGTAGAGTTATTTTTTTTTCAGTTTTTTTTATGTTTAATTGAATTTTAAACGCTTTTATCAGGGGTGTAATTTAAGGTGTTTTAAAGATTAAACAGAATTTAAACTTACTTTAAATTCATTGATTTCTTTAACTTATTTATGAGTGATTTAACATTTTTTGCATTATATTTGTTATAAACATAAACCATGAAAAACAATTTATTGATTTTTACGTTTAGTTTTTTCGCTTTTCCTGCTTTTGGCTGGGCACAGTCGGCGCCGGATTTTAAAGAACTTTTAGACAGTGCAATGGTTCGGGACTCGAATCTGAAAATGCAGATTACCCAAAACAAACTTACCGACCTTGATGAGCACAAACTAAAAGATATCTTTCTTCCCACTCTGGAAGTGAGCGGAAAAGTAGGGTATCTAAACGGAACAGCAAGACTTACGTCGCCGGAAATTAATCTGGCTCCTTTTATCAATATTCCGGAAGGAACTTTCAACAATAACTTTAATGTATCAGGATTTTCAGGCATTGCCAAAGCAGATGCTAAAATGCTTCTGTATTCGGGAGGAAAAGTCAAATACCTGAAAAAAGCTATTGAAGAAAAAAAGAAATCTGAAGACATCCTGTTGGAAAAGTCAAGAGATGAAGTAGCAGCTACTGTTTCCAGAGCTTATGATCAGCTGGCTCTGATTCATCAGTCTAAAAGAGTTCTGGATGAAAGTAAGAAAAGACTTGACATTAATAAGAAAACTGCAGATAAAGCTTTAGGGTACGGCCTGATCACTCCCTATGATCATAAGAAAATAGAACTGGCTCAGGCAACTTTAAATGCAAAAATGGTAGAATATGAAGGGAAAAAAGAATTACTTCTTACCCAGCTTTATATTTTAACAGGCATCAACAGAGACCGTTTGAGAATCATGGAACCTGTTTTGTCACCGGTAGATTTACTTTCACCGGAAAAAGGAATCGACCAGAGAGCGGAAATCCGAGCACTGGAACATGGGATTTCGGCTGCCGATTATAAAATTAAAGCTGAAAAGACATGGATGATCCCTAAAGTACAGCTAATGGCTTCAGCATACTATATCGGATTGTACGGAAACAGGATTAAATCTTCAGAAAATGTAGTTCCTGCCGTACCTTTATTAGGATATGAAGGAAAGAAATTAGACTGGAGCCCGAATAATATTAATGTATTTCCTCTGATTACAGCCGGAGTAGGCTTTAAATGGGAAATTTTTGACGGGAAAGAAGGAAAACATGCTGAGGAAACAGCCAGAGTAGGCAAAGAAGTATTGCAGAATCAAAAAGAAGATGCCATGAAAAAGCTAAGTCTGAATCTGGCTAATAATCAGACCAGTTATGATATTGCCACAGCTCAGATTAGTCTGAAAGCTAAAGAAAAAGAACTGGCGAAGAGTGCACTGGTTCAGGCTGAGAAAGAATTCCGATACGGAATGAGTAAATCATCGCAGCTTATCGAAGCAGAAAATGATCTGGAATCCGTGGAACTTGATTATCAGAATGCAGTTTTCAACCAGAGAAGAGCGGGAATAGAACTGATGAGGTCTACCCAGGAGCTGGATATCACCAAATTTTATTTAATCCCTTAAAAATTAAAATGATGTATAAAAATATACCTGTATTCTTTGCTGCTCTGCTTCTGTTAGGGAGCTGTGACAAGAAAAACGAAAAGATAAAGGAACCGGAAGGGAAAACAAAAAAAGAGGTTATTTCTTTTGCCCCGAAAGTAACGGGCAGAATCTTAAAAATATATGTTTCTGAAGGTCAGACTGTGAAAAAAGGCGATACCCTTGCCCGGCTTGATGTACCTGAAGTTTCCGCGAAAATAGCCCAGGCTCAGGGAGCTGTAAATGCAGCTACTGCTCAGGAACAAATGGCTAAAAACGGAGCTACGGCAGACCAGATGAAACAGCTTCAGGCAAAATATAAAGGACTGAAAGAACAGTATGATTTTGCCCAGAAATCCTACCGCAGAGCCAATAATATGTTTCGTGACAGCTTGATGTCTCCGCAGGCTCATGATGAAGTATATGCAAAGCTGCAGGGAGCAAAAGCACAATATGATGCCGTAGTGGCAGAACTGGATGATGTGAAAAGAGGAACCCGTTTTGAAAAAGTGGAAATGGCTGCAGGCCAGGCCTCTCAGGCTAAAGGAGCATTGCAGGAAGCTAATGTTGCTTATTCCGAAAGGTATATTATTGCGACCAATGATATGGAAATTGAAACCATCAGCTTAAACCCGGGAGAGCTGGCAACAGCCGGTTTTGCATTATTCAACGGGTATATCCCTGAAAGTACATTCTTCAGATTTACCGTACCTGAAAGTGCAATTTCAAAATATAAAAAAGGACAGGATGTAACCATGCAGGTCGTTTATAATAAAGAAACTCTGGAAGGAAACATCGTTTATATCAAACAGCTGACAAGATATGCGGATATTACCACTGCTTATCCCGATTATCAGCTGCAGGACGCTATCTATGAGATCAAAGTAAAGCCCAAGGATATGAATAAAGCCAAAAGTATTCTGGTGAATGCTAATGTGATCCTGAAATAAATAATTTGAAACGAAGTACACTGTAACTTCTTATTAATGTACCAAGTTCCGTCTGACCATTTAAAAAACAGAAACAAAAACAGATGAAAGAATTTTTCCGTCTTTTGAAACGTGAGTTCAAACTTTTTATCGGCAATTCTACCTTAAGGACTGTGTTCTTTTTGGCGCCGGTCTTTTATGCAACCTTGCTGGGGTTTGTCTACAAAAGCGGAAAAGTTGAAAATACACCGGTACTGGTGATTGACAGAGATAATACTCCTTTGTCTAACCAATTGACGGAAATGCTGGACGACAATAAAAGTATCAGCACCATTAAATATCTTCAGGAGCCCCTGAGCATTAAAGATGAAGTGATACGGCATGAAGCAGCAGCAGTCGTTATTATTCCTTCCCGGTTTGAAGGAGATATGCTGCAGAAGAAATATCCGGAACTGAATGTCTATATCAATACAGGAAACGTACTTACGGCAAACTTTGCCTCCAAGGCTCTTCAACTTACCATAGGAACCTTTTCTGCAGGAGCTTCCATGAAAGCCCTCCAGAAGGCAGGAATGCCTGCTGCGAAAGCAGCAACACAATATGAGCCGTTTAAAGCAAATTATATTACCCTCTTCAATACCACCGGTAATTATCTTATTTTTATGTGGCCGGCGATGTTAGCGGTCGTTTTGCAGCAGGTTATATTACTGGCCATGGCTGTAAGTTTTGCCGCAGAATTTGAAAGAGGATTCTTTGTCAAAGAATATCGGAGAATGAAAAAATGGGCATTTCCGACCATGCTTATCAAAGTGATCCCGATTTGGGTGTTCTCTGTTCTTATTGTAGGTATATATTACTTTATGCATATGATTTTCAGAGTGCCGATGCCGGAAGGAATTCTCAATTTTATACTCCTTACAGCTGTGTTTGTAGGATCTGTTTCATTTTTGGGCGTATTCATCAGTATCCTGATTCCGGATGCACTGAAGGCTACTCAGATTCTGATGGTGATTGCTTCACCTGCCTTTATCATCAGTGGTTTTACCTGGCCTTTAAGCGCAATGCCTGCTTTCGTACAGTTTATTGCCAATATCATTCCGCTCACTCCTTTTCTGCAGGCATTTAAAATCCTGCTTATTCAGAAAGGATCCGTAGAACTTACTTTCCCTTATTTAAAACATTTGAGTATTCTTCTGGTAATATATGCAATCATTGGCTGGATCGCTTTAAAAATTAAACTCTGGTTTATTTTCAAAAAAGCCGCACCACAGGAAATTGCCGCAAAAGAAAATACTGAAAAGGAAATCGAATAATAGGGGTGGTAATTTGCTGACGATCAACTGCCGGAAATAAAAATTAAAAATAAGATTTTTCTCCGTTACAAATCTCTGTATCCAATCCGGTATTCCTATATCGGATCCCTTATCCGCAACAATAATTTGATAATCTCAATCTCATTTTCAATACCCTGTAAAATCAAGCAAAAAAACTGATATATTTGTCTCTAGTAAAATAGAACGAATATGGAAAATGTATTTGACGCAAAAGATGCTCAGAATTACATCGATAGAATCAATAAACTTGTAGAAGATACCCACGGATTATGGGGGAAAATGACTGTTGACCAAATGCTGGCTCACTGTAGTGTAACCTACGAAATGGTCTACGAACCTGAAAAACATAAAAAACCGGGAGCGATTGCCAAGTTTATTCTTAAGACATTCGTAAAACCTAAAGTCGTGGGAGAAAAAGCATATCCCAGAGATTCTCCTACAGCACCTCAGTTTTTAGTTACAGGAAGAAAAAACTTTGATGAAGAAAAAACAAGACTGATTGGTTTTATCCAAAAAACACAACAATTGGGGGCTACTGCTTTTGATGGCAAAGAATCATTTTCTTTCGGAAAACTTAATGCCCAGGAGTGGAATAATATGTTTGCAAAACATCTGAATCACCATTTAGCTCAATTTGGCGTATAAAACATAACCTATGAAAAAACTTTTATTACTCTTTATTCTGACTTCCCATTTTGTATGGGGGCAGATGCCTGATATTTCAAATGTATGGCTGAATAACAGTAAACCTTATATCGGAACAATCGGGAACAAAGGACAGGACATGAAGCTGAAGATCAATATTTCTGAACAGAATAAAAAGAATGATCAGGAATATTTTGTCTCAGGCTACTCTCTGGTAGATAATAATTATGCGAAATTTGAAGGAAAACTGATCGTTTCAAAATACAAAGATACCAAGAGACAGGGAACAATATTCGGTGAATATGAACTGGCGGAAGAGAATAAAGGAAAACATTCAGGGATTTTAAAAGGAAAGTTTGTCTATAATTTTAAGTGGAACCGGAAAACCGAAAAAGTAGAATCACAATATATCGAACTGATCGGCGACTGGAAAAGCTATGACGGAACGCTTAGTTTTAAAACCAATCTGAAAAATCAATAAAAGGAATCATCATCTCCCTATTATTTTAACCTGATATAATACAATATGAAACTAGGCGCATTTTCAATCAGCTTAAGTGTAAAAGACCTTCAGAAATCTAAGGATTTTTATGAAAAATTGGGGTTTACCACCATGGGAGGAGCTATGGAGCAAAATTACCTGATTATGAAAAACGGGTCAACACTGATAGGCCTGTTTCAGGCTATGTTTGACGGGAATATGCTTACTTTCAACCCGGGCTGGGATACAAATGCCCAAAACCTTGAGTCTTTTGATGACGTAAGGAATATTCAGAAACATTTACTGGAGAATGGGGTTGAGATCGACAGAAAGGCGGATGAAAATACATCAGGCCCTGAACATATCTATCTTAAAGATCCGGATGGAAATATGATTTTAATAGATCAGCACAGATAGTATTTTACCCAATAATTAAAACTTAACCTATAAAAAACAATCATGGCAACAGTAAACGTTTATCTGACATTTAATGGAAACTGCAGAGAAGCATTCGATTTCTATAAGTCAGTTTTCGGAGGAGAATATCCTTATATCGGAACCTTTGGAGAAATGCCTCCAATGGAAGGAAAGGAAGCTTCTGAGGAAGACCAAAATAAAATCATGCATGTAAGCCTTCCGATCTCTAAAGAAACCATACTGATGGGGAGTGATACCGGAGGAGAATGGGCATCCCAATTTAAAGAAGGAAATAATTATTCCATTTCTATCAACGCAGAATCTAAAGAGGAAGCCGAAAAGTTATTCAATGGTCTTTCCGCAGGCGGTCAGGTAACGATGCCTTTGGCAGATACTTTCTGGGGAGCTTATTTTGGAATGTTTACGGATAAATTCAATATCAACTGGATGGTGAATTACGATGATCCTGCAAAAATGCAACAGCACCCTTAAAATTCATATTTTAAATCTGAAATATAGTTAAACATACCGGTAGATCTTCTGCCGGTTTTTTATTGGACGCTATATTTGCATTTCGAAAATTTTTAAATTTGAAGTAAGAAATTCTTATGGAAAGATCCCCGGCTTGAAATTAAAGTGAGACTAAGAAGGAGTGAAAATAAGATTTTACATATTCAAATCACTTGTATTCAGTAGCTTATGTATTGTTTGTTATTATTGATTTAAATTATTAAATTTGTTAAAAACGATAGATAATAGTAATTGATAAACATGAGAAAGATTTTTACGAAGCTGGCTTTCACCATTTTAGGACTGGGATCGGTATTTGCATTTGCACAGAAAAGCGATTTGGGTGCATGGTATATGTATTTTGGAAATAATAAAATCAGTAAAAAACTGAACTGGCATAATGAGATCCAATACAGGAATTTTGATGCGGTAGGAGACCTGGAACAACTTTTAATCCGTACCGGTATTGGCTATGATCTGACAGAAAATAACAATAATGTTTTACTAGGTTATGGCTTTATTTTGAGCCAGCCTTATATAAACGGAGAAAAAAAGGAGAACGTAGAACACAGAATTTTTCAACAGTTTATTACCAAGCAAAAGTTTGGACGATTTAATCTTCAGCACCGTTACCGTCTGGAAGAACGTTTTCTGGAAGATGATTTCAGAATGAGATTCCGGTATATGCTTGGCGTAAATATTCCTATTACAAAAAAAGATATGTTGCCAAAAACGATCTATGCATCAGTTTATAACGAAATATTTCTTCATTTTAACAGCCCTGTATTTGACAGAAACAGGGTATATGGAGCTTTGGGATATGTAATCAATAAAAATATGAGAATAGAAGCAGGGTATATGAATCAGCTTCAGGAAAATAAAAACCGCGGGCAGATTCAAATCGGATTTTATAACAATATCCCGTTCACAAAAAACTAATCATACCCATGAATGCCGAATGCCTGATGAATTAAAATTGATAATGAATTAACACATAAAATAACACATATGCATTCAGGAAAAAGATTTGGCGCACGTGAGTTCATCAACTGGACCAGGCGCAGCATTTACGCTTTAACGGTATTATCTGCCATCCCTACGGTATTGTATTTTCTGGGCTGGAAATTCCTTTCCGTTCCATGGCAGCCGATTGCCATTATGGGAACAGCCGTTGCCTTTATTGTAGGCTTTAAGAATAATGCAAGCTATAGCAGATTATGGGAAGCCAGACAGATTTATGGCGCTATTATCAATGACAGCCGGAGTTTCGGGTATATTCTAAGAGATGCTCTGACTTCAAAAGATCCGGCTAAAGTAAAAGATATGTTTCTTCGTCATTATGCATGGCTGACTGCTTTAAGGTTTCAGCTCCGCGAGCCGCGAGCCTGGGAAAATATGAATACCGCCCAATTTGATGAATATGCAAAAAAATATGATGTTCCCGAACGACTTACTACGTTGGACGAGGAATTAAAGAACTACCTTTCTGAACCAGAACTTCAGTATATTTTAAGCAAAAAAAACAGAGCGACCCAGTTGATGGCCAGTCAGAGTAAAGACTTGTCAGAAGCTTATGAAAAAGGAGAAATCAATGATTTTCAATGGGTACAGATCAATCAGCAGCTGGTTAAATTTACAGACAGTCAGGGAAAAGCAGAGAGAATAAAAAACTTTCCTTATCCAAGGAATTTCTCTTCAATAACCACTTATCTTTTGCTTTTATTTATTGTTTTTGTGCCTTTCGGGCTGCTGAAAGAATTTGATAAACTTGGTGAAGGTACAATGGTGGAAGGATGGACACTCTGGTTTAATATTCCTTTTTCTTTACTGGTGACCTGGTGTTTTCATACATTAGACAGCGTAGGAGAAGCTTCCGTAAATCCTTTTGAGGGAAGTCCGAATGATGTTCCGATTACTCAGATTAGCCGTACCATTGAAATTGATATGAGAGATATGCTGGATGAATCTGATCTTCCGCCGGCCATCAGTCCGAAAAATAATATTGTACTTTAATCAGAACCCGGACTCCGGTTTAAATAAAAAAATAACACTTAAAAAAACTAAATCAAAATGATTCACACTTATGTCATAATATCCATTGTAGTCCTATTGTCTGTAATGATATTAGTGATGATAGGGCAGAAGTTAAAAGTTGCTTATCCTATTTTTCTTGTCATTGCAGGGCTATTGATCAGCTTTGTTCCGGGAATGCCCCGTATTGAGATAGAACCCGATCTCGTTTTCCTTATTTTTCTGCCCCCTATTTTATTTGAAGCCGCCTGGTTTACTTCATGGCAGGACTTTCATAAATGGAGAAAACAGATCTTTTCAATGGCTTTCGGGCTGGTGTTTTTAACTTCAATCGTGGTGGCCTATCTTTCGTCTTCCATTATTCCCGGGCTTACCGTAGCCATGGGATTCCTGTTGGGAGGAGTGAATTCTCCGCCTGATGCGGTAGCAGCAACTTCCGTATTGAAACATATGAAGATTCCTAAAAAGATTACAAGCATTCTGGAAGGTGAAAGTCTTATTAATGATGCCTCCAGTTTAATTGTTTTCAAATTTGCACTGGCGGCAGTCATTTCAGGACAGTTTATCTGGAGAGATGCCGTTCAGGACTTTTTTACCATGGCTATTGGCGGTATTGTAGTGGGAGTGGCAACCGGTTTATTGTTTGGGGCCTTACTAAGGATTATTCCTACCAATTCTAATATTGATACGGTTATAACGCTTATTGTGCCTTACATTATGTATGTGGGGGCTGAGCATTTTCATTTTTCCGGCGTCCTTTCAGTCGTTGCCGGAGGACTGCTGATGTCCTATAACTCACATTGCTACCTGAGTCATACCTCCAGAATTCAATCCGGGAATGTATGGAGTGTTCTGATCTTTTTAATGAACACGATTATCTTCATTCTGATCGGTCTTGAACTGCCTGTAGTTGTTGAAGGGTTGCAGGATTATACTTTCTCAGAAGGTATTTTCTACAGTGTTGTGATTGGAGGGGCTATTATCGGAACCAGAATTATATATAGCTATGCACTGATGTATTTTCCGAGACTGTGTTCAAAAGAACTAAGATTAAAAGTTCCCAAGCCAGACTGGAGAGAACCCTTTATCATCAGCTTCGCAGCGATGAGAGGAGTGGTTTCATTGGCTGCAGCATTATCTATTCCGGCTTTTTTACCCAATGGAGAAGCTTTCCCGCACCGAAATATTATTTTATTCGTAACTTTCGTTATTATATTGATTACACTGGTCGGGCAAGGACTATTGCTGTCTCCGATTCTTAAACTATTAAATATAAAAGATGCAGGAAGTGAACTGCCGGAGGAAAAACAGGAAGTTATTCTGATGCGTAAACTAAAAGAGACCGCACTTCATAAACTGGATAATGATTTTTCGGAACTGGTGGAGAGAAACAGTCTGGTAAAGCACCAGAAACATAAACTTGAAAATGAAATGATGCTGATGGCGGATAAAGTTCAGTGTATGGCTTCTACAGGAGATTATGTAACGGCTATTAATGAGAACAAAGATGTACTGCGTCAGGTTATTCAGGCCCAGAGAAATGAACTGCACAGAATGAAAAAAGAAAAAATCTTTGATGACCATGTCATGCGTGCGATTGAAATGCAGCTGGATTTTGATGAAGCAAAAATTACGGGATTCTCACATGGATAGTCAATTGATTGAAAATACCAATCTATATAAATTATGAGCACACCAATCACTGTTCAGTACAAAATAAATGCTCCGGCAAATACTGTCTGGAAAGCATTGACAGATAAAAATGACATGAAATCCTGGTATTTTGATATTGAGGATTTTAAACCGGAAGTGGGAAATGTATTTAATTTCTATGAACCGGGAAGTGCCAGAAAATACCATCATCAATGTGAGATTCTGGATATACTTCCAGAGCATAAACTGGTGTATTCGTGGTCCTATCCGGATTTTTCTCCATTAAAAACAACGGTAACCTGGGAATTGTTTCCGGAAGGAGAACAAACACTGGTCAGGCTGACTCATGAAGGAATTGAAAACTTTAAAGATCTGGGGGAAGGCTTTTCAAGAGAAAGCTTTACGGAAGGCTGGAATGTGATTATAGGACAAAGTCTGAGGGGACATTTAGAACATAATATATGATTGAACTATTGCCCTTTACCATTGATGATGCGAAAGAACTGATTTCAAACATTCGAGATTACCGCATACTCCTTCAGTTTGCCGGTCCTGCCTATCATTTTCCATTAACAGAAGAACAATTGCAGGCAGACATCTCTGATGGAAACAGAACGTTATTCAAGATCATTGATCAGGAAAATAAAAATACCATTGGCCATGCCCAGCTGTTTTTGAAAGAAAACACATTTCTGCTGGGAAGAATATTGATCTGGGATGAAAACAACAGGGGAAAAGGCTATGGAAAGAAAGTAGTGCAAAAGCTTCTGGAATATGGATTCTCAAGGTTTGATAAAGAAATAGCAGAGCTTAATGTTTACGACTGGAACGGCGGAGCCATAAAATGTTATAAGAAAGTAGGTTTCACCATTGATCCCGAGGTAAAAAGTGAAGTGAGAATAGAAGAAGAAACATGGCTGTCGATTAATATGAAGATACATAAAAATACATTTAAATTACAGGAATCATGACAAAATTTACAGCACTTCGTCCCATACTCTGGACAGAAAACCTGGATGATACCATAGGGTTTTACATTCAGGTATTAGGATTTACACTGGCGGGAAGAAATGATGAATGGCAATGGGCCTCCCTTCGTAAAGATGAAGTATATATTATGATTTCACAACCGAATCAGCATGAAAAGAACCACGGAATTGGTTTTACGGGCTCATTTTATTTCAATGTAAATCAGGTGGATGCACTTTGGGAAGATTTGAAAATAAAGACGGAAATCTGCTATGAAATAGAAACTTTCGACTGGGGAATGCGGGAATTTGCCATCTATGATAACAACGGTTACATATTACAATTTGGTGAACCTGTGGATAATGTTGGTAATACGGAATAAAATTTGCTATTTTTGGGGAAATATTTAGAATATCAATGAAAAAAAATATAATAGCGGGTTTCGCAGCGATTTTATTATTGGCATCTTGTAATAATGATAAAGAGATTCTTAATACATTAAACAATTATAATAACTCAATGGAAGCAAAAGGCTATCACTTCGGCGATAAGCTTACCCTTCCGAAAGAAGTGACAGATAATGCAGAGAGCGTTACCATAAGCTTTGGAGATAAAGAAACATCTGATCTCGTGATCGACCCTAAGTTCTTTACTTTGGGAGATAATGCGGTTACTTTCAATGTGAAGACGAAGGGAGGAGAAGTATTGAACCAGGATGCTACGATTAATGTATTTGCAAAAAATCCTGAAAAAAATATTAGCTATCAGATTGTAGCGGAATACCCTCATGATCCTAAAAATTTTGTACAGGGATTTCAGGCTGAAGGAAATACCATTTATGAAAGTGACGGTCAGAACGGATCTTCACAAATCCTGAAATATACACTGGGGACCACTACACCGCTTGCTTCTACAAAACAGGCCCCTGAGGATTTTTCAGAAGGAAGTACTATTGTAGGAGATAAAGTCTATCAGTTGACATGGCAGAGTAAAAAAGGATATATCTATGATAAAAATTCTTTAAAGCTGCTTTCAGAATTCGCTTATCCTAATGTGCTGGGCGAAGGATGGGGACTTACATATGACGGGAAAAACCTGATCGCGTCAGACGGAAGTAAATTATTATATTTCCTTGATCCGGCTGATCCTTCAAAACTGATCAAATATATTGCCGTAGCAGGAAGCTCTCAGGCATATGATCAGCTGAACGAACTGGAATATCATAACGGCTTTATCTATGCGAATGTATGGCAGAAACCTATTATCTTAAAAATTAATCCGGCCAACGGAGAAGTGGTAGGTACATTTGACTTTACGGATATTGCCAAACAAAATACCAAAGGAAGCGACGATGTATTAAACGGAATTGCTTTCAAAGGAGAAAATATGCTGGTAACAGGGAAGAACTGGCCGAAGATTTATGAAGTTGTTATCAAATAAGAAAAGTCTTATAACAATTTCTGTCTGAATAAAATAAAGTATGTAAATTGGTAGCGTTCCTTACGGAGCGCTATCTTACTTAAAAAAGAATTTTGAGATTATTATATCTGATAACGATTTTCATTTTCTGCACATCCGCGGCGCAGAAAGTTCTTCCTTTAGATACCCTGAAGCTGAAGGAAGCCAAAGACATGCTTGCTGATGATTACGGAAATCTGTATATCTATAAAAACAAAGACTTCAGTTTTACCAAATATGATTCCTTAGGGAAACAATTGGGAAAGATGATGCTTACAGTCCCTTATAAAGTGCAGACCGTACAGAATCCTTTGAATGTTCCTTTGTTTTCTGAAAATGCACAGGAAATGAAATTTGTAGACCAGAATCTGAATGAAATTCAGCGAATTGATTTTAAACAGAAGTTCGGATTTATCAGAATGGCGTATGCTGAAGACTTACAACAGTTATGGTTGCTGGATGACAGTACAAAACGTCTGATACAGTATAATTTCAGGAATGATACCACCATCAATTCATATCCTTTCGATGTCAGTTTTGAAGATCTGACGGATATGCTGGTGTATGAAAATAAAATTTATATTCTGACCCGCAATCACATCCGGGTCTATACTCCGAAATTTGAAAAGCTTTTTGAAGCTCCGGTGACCAACGGAAAAAGATTCAGAAGAGAAAACGATTCTATTTTAGTGGTCACCAATAATTCTATAGTGAAATATGTTCCTGAAAAAGGGATGGTAATTGTTTTTGAAGATCCCGAAGCGCAAATTGTGGATAAAAACATCCTCTCTTATTTTGAAATCAACGGGAACAAACTTTATCTTTACAGCCTTGAAAAAGTAAAGAAGCCTCAGCAACAAAAACAGCCGGAGTCTCAAAAGGAAACCATTCAGCAGTCTGTAGAGAAATCATCGGAAAATACTGAAATAAAGCCTCAGGAAGGGGCACCGGCAGGAAAATCTTCAGACAATACCCTAGAACAATTGATTGAAGATGTTTCCGAAGTTCAGACGAAAGGGGGAGATAAACTTATCAATTAATCAGTAAATACAAAGGAAAAAATATGCATATTGCAGTTACAGGAAATATCGGGGCAGGAAAAACTACTTTGACCACGATGCTTTCCAAGCATTACGGATGGGATGCACAATTTGAAGACGTAGATCACAATCCTTATCTGGAGGATTTTTATTCAGATATGAGCAAATGGAGCTTTGCACTGCAGGTGTACTTCCTGGGAAGCAGATTCCGTCAGGTAAAAGAAATCAGAGAAAGTGGCAAGAACATTATTCAGGATCGTACCATTTATGAAGATGCACACATTTTTGCAGAAAACTTAAATGATATGAAACTTCTGTCCGACAGGGATTTCAATAATTATTCATCGGTTTTCGATTTGATGAAGTCTTTTGTTTCGGCACCTGATTTGTTGATTTATCTGAAATCGGATGTTCCGAATCTTGTTAAGAAAATCTACAAAAGAGGACGTGAATATGAAGCGTCTATCAGTATTGAATACCTTTCAAAACTGAACCAGAAATATGAAAAATGGATCTCCAATTATACGGAAGGTAAACTTTTGATTATTGAAGTTGATAATCTGGATTTTGTAGAAAAACCGGAAGACTTCGGTTTTATTCTCGAAAAAATTGAAGCGGAATTACACGGATTGTTTTAACAAACATTTATTAAACCCTTAAGATACGGTCTGCCGGATTCTTTCTAAATTTGTTAATGACAAGTCTAATTTTAAAATAATTAAGATGGTAGTTAAAGTTTTACATAACGGAAACTGTTCGAAATCCAATGCTGTACTGGAGTATCTTGATGAAAATGGTGTGCCTTTTGAGATCATCAATATCATAGAAGATCCGTTAAGTATGCTGGAGATTAAAACAGTATTGAAGAAGCTGAATCAAAGTGTTTTTCACATCATTCGTAAGACAGATAAACTGTATATCGAAAATTATGCGGATAAGAATTATTCAGAAGAAGAGTGGATCAAAATTTTATCCGAAAATCCTTCGCTGATCCAAAGACCTATTCTGGTAAAAGGTTCAGTGGCGATGCTGGGAAGACCTATTGACAATGTCAAGTTCTTTATTGAAAAATAGAGATACACAAAATATATTCATATATCTGTAAAAAAGAGATTATCCACTGATAATCTCTTTTTTATTTCCAAGCCAATAGATGTTACCGCTATGGGAATATCCGGAGCTTAAAAAAAGCTGCCTTCTCAGACAGCTTCTTCATTCTTATAATAGAATAACGCCTTCTATTTTTGATACTTCTTTATAAATTTTCACGACCTGATCTGCATCTAAAACAAATGCATTGATATTGCAGGCTGTGTATTTCCCATTTTTGCTTTCACGGTTCCCCAGTGTAAATTTAATGCCGTCAAAAACTTTGTAGATTTCTGTAAGCTTCGACTGGTCTGTAGGTATAATAAATTTAAATAAATAATCCTCAGGAAAATCATGATGACCTTCCAGTTTTTCCTTTAAAGACTTGTAAAAATCTTCAGGACTTGCGTGTTGATTTCCTTGTAATATATCCATCTGCAATTGTATAATTAATATAAATATAACGAAAATTTTCCTATTTTCCAAATGGTCCCAACAGGGATTTGGAGTTCTGGTGTTCGTAATCTTCAATGATATTGAACAGTCCGCTTACCAGCTGTTCAGAGGCCAGCTGGCTTAATCCGCCTGCATTTACCGTATTGGTATTCCCTCCTAAAAGGTTGCCCAGAAAATTACTTCCTGATAAAGCCGTATTGATTGTTTTTACAATTCCGTATTCGTTTAATTTTTCATCCACTTTAGGAGCTATTGCCGCAATAAGCTGCTGGGATGTTTTTTCCTTCAGAATCTGGGTTGCAGTAGTGCCCTGGATAATTCTGGTTACATCCGAAGCATTTAAGCTGTTGACGGCACCCTGTAAAATAGGTCTTGAAGTCGTAACGGTATAGGCTGCAGCCTGGGCAATATAGTCTCTTTCTTTGGCTACCAGTGACGGAGCAATTTTCTCAAGCATAGAGTTGATGTCTCTAAGCTGCTTGGGAAGAGCTTTATCTACCATATTATTCTGTAGGAAAGCTTCCTTATTGGTATAGATCCCCATTCCTTTATCAATTCCGTTCAGCAGCATTCTTTTAATAATAGAAAGCCCCATATCGGATGTAGCCAGTGTGGTACAGGATTGTACGGTAGTGGTAATAACTGCACCGGTTCCGATGAGGAGAGCCGCTGCAACAATATATTTTTTCATTGATCTTTTTCTTGATTTTTCAAAAACTGCACCAAAGTTAATACTATTATTTATTTAACAAAATATTAAAATCAATGTTATGATTTGGTGAATTTTTTTCCAAAAACCATTATTTTACCATTAGGAATATTATTGTTTATTAACATTTTATTTGGTTTTAATGGTTTGATTGTGTTGTATTGTTAGTTTTAGTTTAAAATACACCCTTATTTTTTAAATTTTTAAGATAATTTAACATTGTTCAATAGTTTTTATATTTTTGGCTAATGTCTTTTTTTGAGATTATATAATTCTCACTACAATGACATTTACCGAAATTTGATTGTACGAATAAAATTGAAACTATATGAAACAAGGCAATTTAAAGTATCCATGCCTCATCGCGGTTTTATACTTTGGGATGAATGTGGATGCACAGGTTAAATCGGATTCTGCCAAAGTCCAGAAAATAGACGAGGTAGTCATGATTGGATATGGTAGCCGTAAGAAAGTTGACAATACAACTTCCGTAAGCTCCATCAGTGCAGAAGAAGTTACCAGAACCAAGGTCCTTAATGCTTCACAGGCTATTCAGGGTAAAGCAGCCGGAGTTCAGGTTACCGCTTCCGATATGCCGGGATCTACTCCCACCGTAACCATCAGGGGACTTGGTACCGTGCTTGGAGGAAGAACGCCATTATATGTTGTAGACGGAATGTTTACCAACAACATTAATAATATTAATTCCAATGATATTTTAACCTATGATGTTCTTAAAGATGCTGCTGCGTTGGCTATCTACGGGAACAGAGCTGCTAATGGAGTTATTATTATTACAACAAAGTCCGGTAAAGGGAGACTAAGTGTTTCTTACGACGGGATGGTTGGATTTAGAACTCCGTTAAAAACCATTGATATGGCAGATACTTCACAATTTGTAACCTATAATAACATAGGTCTGTCAAGTCTGGGGAAAGGTCTTTTAAATCCTAATCAGCCTTATAATACAAACTGGTTTAAAGAAATTACAAGAACCGGGGTTTACAATCAGCACAATGTTTCGATTTCCGGATCTTCAGATGCTGTTAAGTATTTCTTAAGCTTCAGTAATTATGATGAGCAGTCCATTCTGAAAGGGACAAACTATAACAGAACCACTGTAAGATCCAATAACGAATACAGAATCACCAAAGGGATCAGGTTATCACAAAACTTAAGTGTGACCTTTACCAACGACACTCCAAAATCTCTGGGTGTTTTTACTACTGCTTACAAGCAGTCTCCTCTTGTACCGGTACATTATGCTAACGGACAGTGGGGGCAGCCTATCTATGATGCTAACGGAAATATAAGTTATACCGGCGGACGATTCAACAATGTCGGTAATCCGGTAATGGATCTTTCTTTTGATAATCAGCGCGGAAAGAATTTCTTATTACAGGGTGGTCTTAAACTGGACATCGATATCTATAAGGATTTGAAATTCACTTCTCAGTTTAACGGGGAGTATAATACCTATAAATACTATAACTTTATTGATTCCAGAGCCATCTGGCTGGGGAACGATCCAATGAGAGTAGTAAGCGGATACGGAGCTTCAGATCCGATCAACAGGCTAACCAACAAAAACCAGAATTATTACAACTGGGTATTAAGTAATTATCTGACTTATACCAAGAAGTTTGATAATCATGATATTGAATTGGTGGCAGGTACTGAAGCCTCTGTAAAAGATGGTTTGGAAACTACAATCATCAATAGAAAAAATGTTCCGAACCAGTCTGATTACTGGAACCTAACAGGAACAGACTATTACGGATACCTATATAGTGATAGCAGCACGAAAGCACTTGAATCTATTAAGGAAAACAGAAATACAACGATTTCATATTTTGCAAGACTGCAATATAAATTCATGAACCGTTATTTGTTGAGCGGTACTGTCAGACGCGACGGATCTTCTCAGTTTGCAGATGGACATAAGTGGGGAACATTCCCATCGTTCGGTGCAGGATGGATTATTTCAGAAGAGGAATTCCTGAAAGGCGGTTTCTTTGATAATTTAAAAATAAGAGGAGGCTGGGGTAGAATCGGAAATCAGAACGTTCCCCTTAATTATTTACCATTATTGTCGGGTTCTTCATACAACTATGGTTTCGGAAGCTCGGCGGTAAGTAATGGAGTTACCGTTAATAAAGGATATGATCCGGATTTGGGATGGGAAGTAACAGAAGAAACTTCATTAGGCCTGGATTTTGCCATTTTAAATAAGAGACTAACAGGTAGTTTTGATCTCTATAACAGAGAAACTAAAAATATCATCCTTGCTGTGACCCCTTATATGGCTACCGGAATTTCAGAAGTGAACTATTCGCATATGGGAAGTGTTGTTAATAAAGGAGCGGAAGTAAGCCTTAACTGGTCTGATACCATCGGACAGGATTTTACCTATTCCATCGGCGCTAATTATTCTTACAATAATAATAAACTGACAAGTATCAACCTGTCCAAGCCGGTTTCCCAAATTGCGGGCGGAAGCTTAGGAAACGGTGAAGAAACAAAATACTTCAACGCTGCAACCGTAGGTCATGCATTGGGGAGTTTTTATTTATGGGAGTTTGACGGATATGATGCCAACGGTAATATGAAGTTTAAGGACTTAAACGGTAATGGTATTACCGGTAAGGCCGATGCAGGAGACAGAAAGTTTTTTGATTCTTACATTCCAAAATCTACTTTAGGGATCAATATTTCCATGTCTTATAAAAACTGGGATTTTGCAGTGAACGGATATGGAGCATTCGGATTCAAAGTCTATAACGGTAAAAAAGCACAGAGAATCAGTGGAGAGAATATTGAAGCATCAGTAGCCAACAGCTATTGGACTGCAGCCAATCCGAATGCAGCTAATCCTGCTCCGAACACTAGTATTCCTATCGCATCTACATTCTTTTTAGAAGATGGGGATTACTTCAGAATTAATAATATCTCTGTAGGATATACGTTTAAAAATGTAACCACCTATATGAAGTCTATTAAACTTTATGTAAGTGCAATTAACCCATTTGTATTCCAGAAATATTCAGGATATTCTTCTGAACTTTCAGGATATAACCCTGCAGAACCTGCATCGGAAGGAGATCCTTACAAACTGGCAGGAGTAGAGTTGAATAACTATCCAACCCTGAGATCTTTCGTATTTGGCGTTAACCTAAATTTTTAAAAAAATGAATAAGAAATATATCATAGCGGCAGCATTTTTAATTTTAGGAGCCGTAAATCAAAGTTGTAGTAATGATTTCGTAGATGTTTCACCTACGGAAGCTATTCCGGAAAGCAGTATTGATATCTATAATAATAATGACGGAGCCACTAGCTTTGTAACGGCTATTTATGCGAAGTTTTTAGACTGGAATATGAGTACCTTTGCCTGGATCGGGGTAACTTCCATTGTTTCTGATGATGCAGATAAAGGATCTAGCCCGGGAGATACAGGTTCAGATAAGGATATTCTTGATGCACTAAATTTTACCCCTTCCACCCCTTCATTTAAAGAGCTTTTTGCTTCCAATTATCAGGGGATCAACAGATGTAATCAGGCATTGAAATATATTCCCCAATTAGATAAAGCAGATCCTGCATTGAGAGACAGACTGATCGGTGAAGCTAAATTTTTGCGTGCCTTTATGTATTTTACTCTTGTAAAATCTTTTGGCGGAGTGCCTTTGGTAGACCGTATTCCTGTTTCAGGAGTTGAAGAAGATAAGAAAATGGTACTTACCAGAAAAACAAAAGAGGAGATCTATGCCTTTATTGAAAAAGACCTAAAAGATGCTATTGCCGTTTTACCGGACCGTTCGGCCTATACAGGAGCCAATGTTGGAAGAGCCTCTATAGGAGCAGCACACGCATTGTTAGCAAAAGTATATCTGTATCAGAAAAAATGGCAACTGGCTGTAGATGAATCTAATCTGGTAACAGGCTATTCTCTGACACAGAATTTTCAGGATATCTATAAAGTGTCAGGCGAAAATAATGCTGAATCTGTATTCGAAATCAATGGTAGCGGAGGAACGGCAGGAAGAGCAATTCAACAATACAGCCAGGTACAGGGAGCAAGAGGAACCACAGGCTGGGGTTGGGGATTTGCAACTCCTACCCAGGGGTTATATGATGCCTATTCTGCCACTGATACAAGAAGAGATGCTACTATTATCCATAAAGATATGACGCTTTATGACGGATATTATGTAGGGCCTAACGTTGAAAATAAATTCTATAACTATAAAGCTTACTCATCTGATTACAGAAGTTCAGCTTCCACGGATGTTAATATTCGTTATCTGAGATATGCTGAGGTTTTACTGATCAAAGCTGAAGCTATGAATGAGCTGGGGCAGACTTCTGTTGCCATTCCTTTCCTGAATATGGTAAGAAACAGAGCGAATATCGGAAATACTCCAGCAGTTTCACAAGCAGATGTAAGAACAGATATCTGGAAGCAAAGAAGACTTGAACTGGCTTTCGAACATGACAGATGGTTTGATCTGGTAAGAACAGGACAGGCTGAAGCCGCCATGGCTGCGGATGGTGGAAAAGTATTCAAAGTTGGAAAACATGAATTGTTTCCGCTTCCGCAAGACTTCATTATGGAAGCAGGTGGTCTGTCGGCACAAAACCCAGGCTATTAAAATTAATGATAAACTTAGAGGAGAATGTGAGTTCTCCTCTTCTTTTAGGAATGAATTTTTAAATTATTTGAATTATGAAAAAGATCGTATTATCAGCTATTATCGCTTCATCATTAACGGTTTCCTGTAAAAATTCTCAGATTTCTCAGTCCGGATCGGCTTCCAAAACAGTGGTTAAGACTAATAGTACTAATGAGCAGCTGATGGACAGAGTGCAGAAAGATGCTCTGAAATATTTTTGGGAATATGCAGAACCTCATTCAATGTTGGGAAGAGAACGTTATCATGAAGACGATATGTATCCGGATAATGACAAACATGTGATTACAACCGGTGGTTCAGGATTCGGATTGGCTACTATTCTGGTGGGTGTGGAAAGAGGATTCGTTCCCAGAAAAGAAGCCGTAAAAAGACTGACCCATATCATGGATTTTCTTGCCAAAGCAGACCGCCATAAAGGAGCATGGTCTCACTGGATCAATGGGGAAACCGGAAAAACAGTCCCTTTTGGTAAAAAAGACAATGGCGGAGATCTTGTAGAAACAGCATTTCTTACCTCAGGAATACTGATGGTCCGGGAATATTTTAAAAACGGAAATGCGGAAGAAAAAGCTTTAGCGGCAAAATGTGATGAACTGTGGAAGGGAATTCAGTGGAACTGGTATACAAAAGGAGGAGAAAAAGTATTATACTGGCACTGGTCACCGGAGTACCAATGGGAAATGAATTTTCCTTTAGAAGGGTATAACGAATGTCTCATTACCTATATTTTGGCAGCGTCTTCACCTACTTATTCTATTGATGCCGAAACCTATTATAAAGGCTGGACCAGAAACGGAACCTACCTTACTGAAAAAACAAAATACGGATTGCCTCTGTATGTAAAACACAATTATGCCGAAGAATATGGCGGCCCTCTTTTCTGGGCGCAATATTCTTATATCGGACTTGATCCTACAGGATTATCAGATAAGCTGGTGAAGAACTATTTTGAAGTTAATAAAAATCAAACGCTTATTGACTATAAATACTGTGTTGAGAATCCAAAACAATGGAAGGGTTACGGTCCAAACTATTGGGGACTGACAGCCGGTTATACCAGAAATGAAGACGGAAGCACAGGGTATACTGCCCATATGCCGGGTAATGACAACGGAGTGATTACTCCTACTGCCGCTTTAAGCAGCTTCCCGTATACTCCGAAAGAATCAATGGATTTTCTGAGATTCATCTATACCCAGAAACCTGAGTTTATAGGTTCTGCAGGACCCTATGATGCAACATCCATTAATTATAATAACTGGTTTACTCCAAGATATCTGGCGATTGATCAGGGAACCATTGCCCCGATGATTGAAAATTACAGATCAGGATTCCTTTGGAAACTGTTTATGAATGCTCCGGAAATCCAAGAGGGACTGAAAAAGCTAAGTTTTAAGTCTTCGAAATACGGAATAAAATAAACCACCCATCAGCCATGAATGTTTTCCCCGAAATTATGGGTGCATTCATGGTTGTTTATCATACCTTTACCCCAAACATCAATTACAATATGAAATTAAAATTAAAGTATGTTCCCCTTTTATTATTCCCGTTTTCATTATCATTGAACGCTCAGGAAATAAAAGCAGAACTCAACAAAGAAGTTAAAAAAACAGAGAAAATATCCTATATTCTGGACTATCCTCAAAAAACCAAGGGAAATGTTCCGTTGATGGTCTTCCTTCATGGTTCCGGAGAAAGAGGGACGCAGCTGGATATGGTAAAAGCACATAGTCCTTTTACGTATAAGGATCTGATTAAAGAACCGGTGGCTATCCTGGCTCCTCAATGTCCTGAAGGTACTTGGTGGGATACCGTTACAGTCTACAATTTAATTAAAGAAATTCAGAAGAAGTATAAAATTGATGCCTCCAGAATTTATCTGACAGGACTTTCTATGGGAGGCTGGGGAACATTGAAATTAGCGATGGAACACCCCGAGATGTTTGCTGCAGTAGCTTCCGTCTGTGCCCCTACGGATCAGGTGATGACAGCTAATATTCAGCAATACAAAAATCTAAATATGAAAATATTTCATGGCGGAATGGATGATATTGTATTGCCGGAGAATGCTTTTAAATTTTATCAAAAGCTTCATCCCGTAAACCCGTCCGCAGAATTGATAATTTTTCCAAATGACAACCATAATTCCTGGGATTCTGCTTATTCAGATCCTAAATTATATGAATGGATGCTTTCAAAAAAGAAATACTAGGCTATCCAAAGGAAATTGATCCTTATCAAAATGAGGAAAACCCTGAAAATATATAATAGTATTGAATAATTTTCATATTTTTGAGTATTGTCTTTTTTAGAGACAATGAAAACAGGTCGATCCGACAGAATCAGTTAAAAATAACGTCAGACGTTAATCAAAATAGAACAATAAGAAGTTAGATTTATGAAAAAACTAATCGTACTCGCTGCCTTAGCCCTTTCACCGGTGTTTTCGGCGCAGGAAATGGTAGATAAACCCGTACAGTCTTATCAGACAGCCCAATATCAGGCAAAAAAGAAAGCCTTTGTAGATAATCTTTTATCTAAAATGACATTGGACGAGAAGATCGGTCAGCTTAACCTGCCGACTTCCGGAGATTTTACTACAGGACAGGCTCAGAGTTCCGATATCGGGAAGAAAGTAGAGCAGGGATTGGTAGGTGGATTGTTCAATATAAAAGGAGCAGATAAAATCAAAGCCGTTCAGAAAGTAGCTGTTGAAAAAAGCCGTTTGAAAATTCCGATGATTTTCGGAATGGATGTTATTCACGGGTATGAAACGACGTTCCCGATTCCTTTAGGATTAGCTTCATCATGGGATATGAATCTGGTACAGCAGTCTGCAAAAGTGGCAGCAAGAGAAGCCGCATCAGACGGAATCAACTGGACGTTTTCTCCTATGGTGGATATCTCCCGTGAACCGAGATGGGGAAGAGTTTCCGAAGGTTCCGGTGAAGATCCGTATTTAGGAAGTGAAATTTCAAAGAATATGGTATACGGTTATCAGGGGAAAGATCTGGCAAACGGTACCAATATACTGGCCTGTGTAAAGCACTTTGCACTTTACGGAGCCGGTGAATCCGGTAGAGACTATAATACTGTTGACATGAGTCATGTAAGAATGTTTAATGAATATTTTCCGCCTTATAAAGCTGCCGTAGACGCAGGTGTAGCTTCCGTAATGGCCTCTTTCAATGAAGTGGACGGCGTTCCGGCAACAGGAAACAGATGGCTGCAGACCGAAGTGTTGAGAAATCTGTGGAAGTTTAAAGGTTTTGTAGTGACCGATTATACCGGTATCAATGAGATGGTAGAACACGGAATGGGAGATCTTCAGCAGGTTTCTGCTTTAGCTTTAAAAGCCGGAGTTGATATGGATATGGTAGGAGAAGGTTTTTTAACCACATTAAAAAAATCTTTATCGGAGGGAAAAGTTACACAGGCTGAAATCGATATGGCGGCAAGAAGAATTCTTGAAGCAAAGTATGATCTTGGTTTATTTGATAACCCTTATAAACACGGAGATGCCAAATTAGCAGCAAAAGAGGTATATAATCTGGAAAACCGTAACATAGCCAGAAACGTTGCTGCCCAGTCCATGGTTTTGATGAAAAATGAAAATCAGGTATTGCCGTTGAAAAAAACAGGAACAGTGGCTGTGATTGGGCCACTGGTGAATAATTCAATGAATATGGCCGGAACCTGGAGTGTTGCTACAAAACATAATATTTCTGTCAATCTGATGCAGGGACTTCAGGCTAATTACGGCAAAGAGGTTAAATTCCTTTCTGCTAAAGGTGCCAATATTGATGATGATGCTAAACTGGAAGAAATCTATGCGGCTCATGGTAAAAAAACAGACAGAGATAACAGATCAAAAGAACAATTATTAAAAGAAGCCGTAGATATTGCCAACAAAGCAGATGTTATTATTTTGGCGATTGGCGAATCTGCAGAAATGAGTGGTGAATCTTCGTCAAGAAGTGAAATTACCATTCCACAGTCTCAGGTTGACCTGTTGAATGAATTGAAAAAGACCGGAAAGCCAATTGCAATGGTTCTTTTCACAGGTCGCCCATTGGCTTTAACAAATGTAAAAGATACACCCGATGCTATTCTGAACGCATGGTTTCCCGGTTCGGAAGCAGGAAATGCTCTGGCAGACGTACTTTTTGGTAAAGTAAATCCATCCGGAAAACTTCCGATGACCTTCCCGAGAAGCCTTGGACAGGTCCCGATTTATTATAATGCTAAAAATACAGGCCGCCCTTTAGATCAGAAACTCACAGACAAATGTGAATACCAGAGATTCCGTTCCAATTATATGGATGAATGCAATACGCCGTTGTATCCTTTCGGATATGGATTGAGCTATACAAAGTTCAATTATTCGGATATGACAGTTTCTAACACCAGTCCAAAAGGTGATCAGACCATTCAGGCTTCCGTAACGGTAACAAATGGCGGAAACTATGACGGTGCTGAAGTTGTACAGCTGTATATCAGAGATATGGTAGGAAGTATCACCAGACCGGTAAAAGAACTGAAAGGTTTCCAGAAAATCTTCTTAAAGAAAGGGGAATCAAAAAAAATAACCTTTGATATTACCCCTGAGAATCTGAAATTCTACAATGGTGATTTGAAATATGACTGGGAATCAGGAGACTTTGATATTATGATCGGAACGAGCTCTTCAGAGGTACAGCATTTAAAAATCAACTGGACTAAGTAAAGACTATCAATTTTTTCACAGGAACGTGTTTTGTGTGTGTTTTGGCATGATTTTTAATAATACCCACGATAGTTATCCTATTAATACAACAAAACATGAAAAAAACAATTTTACTCAGTACAATGTTCCTTGGTTCTTTGGTATTCGCACAAAAAACACCTGTAGTAGGTGGCGATAGAGATGCTCACGGATGTATCGGTTCAGCAGGTTACACTTACTCTCAAATTAAAAAAGATTGTGTAAGAGTATTTGAACAAAAGATTAAATTAACGGAAATTGCCCCTAAGGGAAGCTCTACTTCCATGGCTGCTGTGATTTTCAGCAAAGATATGAAGAAGGCGGAGGTTTTCGTTAAAGATACCGGTAATGAAAGTATCATTCTTACCAGAGCAGGGAAAGCAAGAGCTTGGAAAAAAGATGGTTATGTGTTGGTTCCTTTCAAAAAAAGCGGTTATCAGCTTAAAAAGGATAATGTCGTAATCTATCAATAATATCATTAAAAAAATAAAAAAAGCCACTCGGAAGAGTGGCTTTTTTAGCTATCAGACGAATGTGATAATTTCTTCTTTACAATAAAATACGACCTATTCTGTCGCTTTACGGCAATACCTTTGTATGATTAGATCAATATTAAATTAAGATCACAAATCTTTCTGTTATGGAGTAAAAAGGATATTTTTGCACCCGAATAAACGAATAATAATAACTTAAATTAAACACTGACATGAAAAAACTCTACATGGGTGCATTCTTCTTATGCGTCATCCCGTCGTTGCGTGCTCAGGACGTGGTCTGGCAGAAAGATATCCAATCTTCTACCCAGGATTTTCTAAGCCAGGTAACCACGACTTTGGATCAGCAATATCTGATTACAGGAAGTGCCATTCAGAGCGACAGGCTTCAGGCAGGAAGCAGTAAGCAAAACAATGGTTACGATTTCCATTTGATTAAACTCAGCCAACAGGGTGATCAGGTTTGGGAGAAATACTTTTCAGGACAACATCACGATTATTTATCCGCAACACTAAGTACTCAGGATGGCGGTTTTCTCTTGGCGGGAACATCATACTCAGGAAAAGGACTGGATAAAAAAGACGACAGTAAAGGCGGATCCGATATCTGGCTGATCCGATTGGGTGAATTCGGAGATGAATTATGGCAGAAGACATTGGGAACCTCTTCCGATGAAGAAGCCAGAGCGGTCATTCAAACTACTGATCAGGGATTTTTTGTTGCAGGAAATGTTCAAAACTCTTCTAAAGGTTATGGTTCTAAAGATGTTTGGATTGTAAGATTGGATAAAGACGGAAAAGAGCTTTCCCAACTGATCTTAGGGGGAAAAGGACCGGATGAGGTGGAGAAGATGATTCCTACTAAAGACGGCGGTGCTTTGTTAGGGATGTATTCCAGAAGTGCTTCCGGAGGTTCAAAAAAATCTGAAAACTTTGGAGAAGGCGATTACTGGGTTGTCAAACTGGATAAAAACGCTAAAGTGGAATGGGAAAAGAACTTCGGGGGGAAAGGAGATGACCATTTGAGAACCTTAGCATTGACGTCCAATGGTT